>Ga0326728_10000059_pt1 | contig 433936 bp, 392 predicted proteins | sample MB3enrmetagenome_FD_207602 | JGI IMG/M metagenome (GOLD analysis project Ga0326728, IMG submission 207602) | Lab enriched peat soil microbial communities from McLean, Ithaca, NY, United States - MB31MN | ecosystem: Environmental > Terrestrial > Soil > Wetlands > Peat | place: USA: New York...
CTTTGTGCGCGTGATCGAGCCGCGCGTTTGCCTCCCGCTCCTTCGCGCGCGCCAAACGCCGCACCAACGTCATCCGCTTGGGGTCGTAGCGATTGATGCAGCGTCCTCGCTCGTCCCGCTCCGTCGCCGCTGCGAGCGCGCGCTGGTGACCCCGCACCACGCGCCGTAGCCGCTCCCCGTACTTCCCATTGGCCAACAGCTCTCCATCGCTGGTCGCGGCGAGCACGTGAACGCCTCGATCGACGCCGATGATGTGACCGGTCGGGGGTAACGGCGCAGGGTCACGTGTACACTCGAAGAGTGCGTACCAGCGACCGTTCTTTTCGTAGACGAACGCGCGGCCGAAGGCCGGAACCGGGCGACCCTTGCGCACCCCGACCGTTCCCACACCGGGAATCCGCACGCGGGACTGCGTCGCGTTGAACTTCAAGGCACGGCTACCATGGGGGAACGTGAGCTGCCGCCACCGCGACGCAGCCTTAAACCTCGGAAATCCCGGTGTCTCGCCTCGCTTCACGCGGCGGAAAAACGCTTCGTACGCCAAGTCCAGCCGATGCAGGACCGCATCGACGCATTCCCGGTACACGGCCCCAAAACGCGCATCCTCGCGACGCAAGGCCGTGATTTCCGCGTACTGCGCTGCGCTGGTCACCGCGATGCGTCGCGCCGTCCAGGCGTACCGCCGTTCCTCCAGCAGCGCGTTATATGTTTGCCGCGTGACGTCAAGCATGAAGTGGAGGCGCTCGACCTGCGAGTCCGTGGGGTACAGTCGAACGCGGTTCATCCAGCGCATCTGCCGAACATCATCGCAGCTCCGTGTGCCGGCGTCGTGGCACACCGGCGAGACCGACGCGCACTTTTGTTGATCGCGCGCCCCGAGCAGAGAACGCGCTTCACTTCGTTCCGCACTTCTGCGCCCCGCCGATAGCCGGACGGGTCCCCGGGCGGAGTCGCTCGCATCCAGCTTCGCTACCACGGATTGACCGAGCGCCTTGGGCCCGCGGGCTGGGCCCTTCTCACTGCGGTCACGACGGACGAGCAACGCGCAGCGGCAGTCCCGACTAAGCCATAACCTCGACGGCCGCACGAACGAGTGAGCGACGCAGAGATGCCGAACGTGCGCGGTCGCCGTCAACACAACGGACATCGGCCGGAAATCCGGCCGGCCGACAATCGGCCGGATGTGCACCGTACCCGTCTCGTCGGCCGTCGCCGCACTCGTTGCCCCCACCAGCGCGCGGATCGCCGCGGCCGTCGGCCGCGCCCTAGCGCCGTTCGGCGAAGCCGCGCTCGCGTTCGCGCGGCGGCGCGACATCCGCATCGTGCCGCTCGCGCGCGGCCAGCGCTACAACGACGCCTCCACCGCGCTGCGCCGGCTCGGCGTCGACGTCGACGCGTGGCCCGTCCCACCCGCCGGCCTCTTCGTCGTCGAAGAGCGCGCGATCTACCTTCGCTCGCCCACGCCCATGACCGTGGCCCACGAGTTCGCGCACGGCTTGGATTGCGCGCTCGGCGGCGGCGTCTACCGCAGCGGCTACGACCGCGCGATCCGCCGCGCGTTCGCGAGCGCGCGCGACTTCGTCACGCCCTACGCGGCCACGGGCCTCGACGAGTACTTCGCGGAGTGCGTGCGCGCCTACGTCGAGGTCAACGACGCGCACTCGCCGTGGCCCAAGGCGACGCGGGCGCGTTTGCGCGAGGTCGACGAAGCGATGTTCGCGTTCGTCGACGCCCTGTTCGCAAACGGTTTCTGCGCCGCGGGCGAAAGCGATAACGGCGACGTTAGGAACGATTCAAGAGTGATTTAGGATGTCGATAATTCTCTCGTATCATTTACCTCTATACGAATCGTCGAGGAACGGCGGCGCGGAGCGTGAACGATTCGGGCGATGCTCACGTCCCGACGGCTGTCCGCAAAACTTTGATGGCCACGATCTTCTATAGTCTGGCCGGCGAGGGCCGAGGCCACGCGACGCGGGTTCGGACGATCGTCGAGCATCTGCGCGGCACGCATCGCTTCGTCATCTTCGCGCCGGGCGACGCATTCGATATGCTCGCGCCGCTCTACGCGAATTCCGAGGTGCGCGTCGAGCGCATCCCCGGGCTCGGTTTCGAATACGACGCCGAAAACGCGCTCTCGCCGTGGCGCACGACGCGCGGCGCGCTCGCGTACGTCGCCCGCTTGCCGCGCCTGGTGGCGCGGCTCGAACGCGAGATCGAGCGCGAGCGGCCCGCACTCGCCATCACCGACTTCGAACCCTCGCTACCCCGCGCGGCCGCGCGCCGTGGCTTGCCGTTCGTCAGCCTCAACCACCAGCATTTCCTCGTGACCAGCGATTTCTCGCACCTGCCCCGAGCGTTGCGCCTCAAAGCCCGCGCGCTCGGCGCGGTCGTCGACCTGTACTATCACGGGCAGGCGACGACCATCGTCTCCTCCTTCTGCTTCCCGCCTTTGCGTGCGTCGCGCGCGCGCGTGGTCCAGGTCGGGCCGCTGCTGCGGCCGCAGATCCTCGCCGCACGGCCCGAGCCCGGCTCGCACCTCGTCGTCTATCTACGAAAGTTCGGCTCCAAACGGTTGCTCGACGCGTTAGCCGAGACGGGCCGCGAGATCCGGATCTACGGTCTGGGCGCACAGCCGAGCCGCGGCAACCTGCACTTCTTCGCGATCGACGAGCGGCGCTTCATCGAGGATCTCGCGACCTCGTACGCCCTGGTCACGACGGCCGGCAATCAGTTGCTCGGCGAAGCGCTTTACCTCGAAAAGCCGGTCTTCGCATTGCCCGAACCCAATAACGCGGAGCAACAGATACACGGCCGGCTGCTCGCGCACGAACGGACCGGCGAATCGCTGGAATTCGAACGCGTCGACGCGACCGCCCTGTACCGCTTCTTGGCCCGTGTCGAATTCTACCGTTCGCGCATCGAACGCGAGCGTCTCAACGGCAACCGCGACGCGTTGGCGGAATTGCAACGCTATCTTCCCGCGGCGGTTGCGTTCGCGGATCCGGTTCCGGCGGTACCGGTCCGGCGCGAACTGCCGGCAACGGTGAACTGAATGCTCGCCAACGTGCGCCGCGCCGGCGCTTTCGCGCGAACCGTGCGCGGCGTCCGCCGCGGGGACGCGCTCCTGCCGCGCATGCTGACCTACACCGTCACCTTCACCTGCAACGCGCGTTGCGTCATGTGCGACTCCTGGCGCAAGGATTCGCACGGCGATCTCACGCTCGAAGACGTCCGGCGCATCTTCGCCGGCTTACCGGCGATGGACGCCGTGCGGCTGACCGGCGGCGAACCCTTCGTGCGGCGGGATCTGACCGGCATCGCGGAGGCCGCACTCGAGTTCCTGCGTCCGGCGTTCCTGCACGTCACGACCAACGGTTTCCTGACCGACCGCATCGTCGAGTTCTGCGAACGCCGCCCGCGTACGGTGCCGCTGAACCTGCTGGTTTCGATCGACGGCGTCGAGGGCAAACACGACGAGATCCGCGGTCATCGCGGCGCCTTCCGCTCGGCGATGCGCACCTTGGAAACGCTGGCGCCGCGCCGCAAGGAGTTGCGTCTCAACCTGGCCGTCAATCAGACGGTCGTCGACGCCGCGGGCGCCGCGCAGTATCGCGAGCTCCACGAACGCCTCGCACCGCTCGACATCGTGAACCAAGTCGTCGTCGCGTACCGCGAGAGCGCCACCTATTCGCTCGCGCACGAGACGAACGTGGCGCCGAACTATCCCGGCCACTTCGAACCCTTCGAGGGCATCTCGCCGGCGCAACTCGAAACGCTCTTCAAAGAGATCGAAGCGGATCTGCCGGGCTACGCGCCGGCCGACCGCGCGGCCAAGAAGTATTATCTCGACGGCATTCGCAACCGGTTGCTCGCGCGCGCGCCCGATCCCAACCCGCCCTGCGTGGCGTTGCGCGCGCACATGCGGATCTTTCCCAACGGCGACGTTCCGGTCTGTCAGTTCAATAGCCGGCGCCTGGGCAATTTGCGCGAGCACTCGTTCGAGGACCTGTGGTTCGGTCCCGACGCAACGTTTTGGAGGAACTGGGTTCGTATGTGTTCCGGCTGCTGGGCCGAGTGTGAAGTCTTACCGAGCGCGGTCTATTCCGGAGACCTGTTGCGGCACGCGTTCAAACTGCCCGCCCCGGCGAGCCGTCCCAAACCGAGCCACGCGTGAGAAGCGCCGTCGCACCGCGGGCTCTCGTCACGGGCTGCGCGGGGTTCATCGGTTCGCACGTCGTCGAACATCTGCTGGCGACGGGCTACCGCGTCCGCGGCGTCGATTCGTTCGACGATTACTACGATCCGCGCCTCAAGGTCGCCAATATGGAAGGTCCGCTGCGCGATCCGCGTTTCCAGCTCGAGGTGCTGGACCTGGCCGCGCCGGACGCCGTGCAGCGCTTGGCGGCACGCGAACGGCCCGACGTCGTCATTCACTTGGCCGGCATGCCCGGCGTGCGCCGCTCCGTCGAGGAACCGGCGCGATACGTTCGCTCCAACGTCGTAGCGACGCAGAACCTGCTCGACGCGTTCGCGCGCGAAGAGCCCGTTCCCATCGTCTTCGCGGGCAGCAGTTCCGCGTATGGAAACGACACGCGACCGCCGTTCGACGAAGCCTCGGCCTGCAACGCGCCGCCGAGCCCCTACGCCGCGACGAAGCGGGCCTGCGAGCTGCTGTGTTTCGCGGCGGCCGAGAACTTCGGGGCGCCCGTCACGATCCTACGGCTCTTTACCGTCTACGGCCCGCGCCAACGGCCCGACCTGGCGATCCGCAAGTTCGCAACCGCGATGCTGCGCAAAGAGGAGATCACGGTGTTCGGCGACGGGTCGATGGCGCGCGATTTCACGCACGTCAGCGACATCGTGCGCGGCATCTCGGCGGCGGCTCGCGAGCGTACGGGCTACCGCATCGTCAACCTGGGTAACGCGTCGCCGGTCACGGTCCTGGAATTGATCGAAAAGCTCGCGCGCGCGCTCAAGGTGAAACCGCGCGTGCGCTTCGTGCCGCGGCCGACGGGCGAGATGAACGTGACCTTTGCGAACATCGGCCGCGCCGGAGACCTGTGGTCGTGGCGTCCCTGCGTGCCGCTCGAAGACGGACTCACCGACTTCGCCCTGTGGTTGCGCCGCGAGCGGCGCACGGTGCCCGACCGGCTGCGGCAAATCGTGGCCCGGGGCCGCGTTCCCGCCAGGATTCGCAATCTGATCAAGCGCCCGAGCGCGCTCTCGTCGAACCCTGCCTGGTAGAAGCGTGGCGGACCCGCTCGCGAAGAGGGAGCGCATGGATACCGCCAGCTCCATCGCCGCCGCTCGCCGCAATTCGATCGATCGGGCTCTCGCGCGCGCCGTCCGCAAACGTCCGGACCGCATCGCGTTGCGCTACGCCGAACGCTCCTGGACCTACGCCGAGCTCGAACGCGCCGCCGGGAGCGTCGCCGCCCGGCTCGCGAGCCTCGGCATCGCGCGCGGCGACCGGATTGCCGCCTACGGCCGGAATTCCGACGCGTACGTCCTACTGTGGCTGGCCTGCGCGCGTGGCGGGTTCGTGCACGTCCCGATCAATTACGCCCTGACGGCGATCGAACTGGCCTACATCGTCGATCAATCCCGCGCCACCGCGCTCGTCTACGACGCCGATCTCGCCGCGACCGTCGACATCGCGGCCGGCGACTTGGTGCTGCGGGTTCGCGGGCGCTTCGAAGGCCCGGGCGAAGCGCTCGACGTGCTGGCCGCCGCCGAAGCGGCGACGGCCTGCGAGGCGGAATCGCCCGCGGCCCAGGACCTGGTTCAGCTCCTATACACCTCGGGCACGACGGCCGCGCCCAAGGGCGCGATGATGACGCACGGCGCGCTGCTGGCCGAATACGAGAGTTGCATCGTCGATGCGGATCTGAGCGCCGAAGACCGGGTGCTCGGGGCCCTGCCGCTCTACCACTCCGCTCAGATGCACTGCTTCACGATGCCGCATCTCCTGCTGGGTGCGACGACGACGCTGCTCAAAGCGTTCGACCCCGCGCTCTGCTTGGAACGGATCGAGCGGGACCGCGTCACCTCGTTTTTCGCGCCGCCGACCGGGTGGATCGCGATGCTGCGCCATCCCGATTTCGCCACCCGCGACCTCGGCAGTCTCCGGAAGATCTACTACGGCGCGTCGATCATGCCCGTGCCGGTGCTCGAAGAGCTGCGCCGCCGTTTACCCGGTGTGGCACCCTACAACCTCTACGGACAGAGCGAGATCGGTCCGCTCGCGACGGTGCTCCGCCCCGAAGAACACGACGCACGGCCCGCGTCCGCCGGCCGCCCCGTGTTCAACGTGGAGACGCGCATCGTCGACCCGCACATGAACGACGTGCCGCCGGGCGTGAGCGGCGAGATCGTCCACCGCTCTCCACAACTATTAATAGGCTATTGGGATAAACCAGCGGAGACGGCCGAAGCGTTTCATGGCGGCTGGTTCCACTCCGGCGACGTCGGCGTGCGCGATGAAGAAGGCTACATCACCGTGACGGACCGCATCAAGGACGTCATCAATACCGGCGGCGTGGTCGTCTCGAGCCGCGAGGTCGAAGACGCGCTCTTCAAGCATCCCGCCGTCTCCGAGGCGGCCGTCGTCTCGCTCCCGCATCCGAAATGGGTCGAAGCGGTCGCCGCGATCGTCGTCTTGCGCGACGGTGCGAGTGCCGACGAGCGTTCGCTGCTCGAACACGCGCGCGAACAGCTCGCGCCGTTCAAGGTTCCCAAACGGATCTTCTTCACCACGGCGATTCCTCGCAATAGCGCCGGGAAGATCCTCAAGCGCGTGTTGCGCGACGAGTACGCGGAACGCCTGCGCGACGCGCACTAACCCGAGACCCATCGAGATCGCGCCGCACAATTCGCGGCGCGAAAAATCTCCGCGAAATGTGACTGCGGCCGCGAACGCCGCCGGCTCGAGCACGCGCACGGTGCAACGTCGCGCTCGCGCCCGCACGTTGGTGCGCCGTTACCACGCGGTTACTGCGAACCGCTAGCGTAACCGCGGCTCGAATTTTACCGAGCGCCGGCACGTCGCGATGAACGGCGCGCATCGAACGGCCGAAAGAGTCTGAAGGAGTTTCGTAGCCATCGACGCGTGCGAATTGAAGAGGGAGCAACGATGATCGTATCACGGGATGCGCTCGTCGGCCGAATCGCTACTGCGCGGCCGCGGCTGCTGCGGCTGGTCGCACCCGCCGGTTACGGCAAGACGGCGTTGCTGCAGGAGCTCGGCGCGCGGAGCGACGCCTTCGCGGTGTGCGATTGCCGCGACGTCGTCGACATACACGACCTATGTCGCAACCTGCTGGCCGCGCTCGCAGAGGAACATACCGACGCGCGCCGGGCGCATTCCGCCGCCGATGAATCGGTCAAGGCGGCCTTGGCGCTCTGGAAGTCCGCGCCGAAGGCCCAGAGCCTCTTCGTCTTCGAAGACGTGGACCGCATCGCGGCCGTTCCCGAGATCGCGACGTTCCTGCGCACGCTGCTCGACGCGACGCCGCTGAAGCGGACGGTCGCGCTCACGTCGCGCGGAGCGACGCCGGCGCTCGCGACGACGCGCATCGCGCCGCACGAGATCGCGACGATCTCGCCGGCGGATTTGCTCTTCACGCCCGAGGCCGTCGCAGCGGCGGCGGTCGAGGGCGTCGCACCCCGCACCCTGCGCCGCATCGCAACCCTCGCGTGCGGCTGGCCCATCGCCGTCCTCATGCTCGCGGGATTCGCGCGCGAAGGGCGCCTCGACGACATGCTGGAGCGTCCCGACGACGTGGCCTGGCGCGACCTCCAGGACTTCATCGTGACCGACCTGTTCGGCGCGCTCGCCGAGCGCGAGCGCGCGACCCTGCTGCTGTGCGCCGGCGCGGGTGAGATCTCCACGGACGACGCGGCGACCCTGTGCGCCGCAACCGACCTCGACGCGGTGTGGTCGACCGTCGCCCGCTTTCCGCTCGTGTCCGAAGTGGGGGGAACCGCGTGCGCGCACCCCGTGCTGCGGACCGCGCTGCGGCGCGCGCTCGCGGCGGAGATCCGCTGCGCCCTCGAAGCCGCCGTCGAGGGGTACGCCGCCGCGGGCCGCTACGCCCGCGCCGCCGAGCTATTGCTGCTGGCGGGCGATGCGGACGCGGCTGCCGCGATGTTGGCGCGCTACGCGTGGAACGGCGCGCCGCCCGCCGCCGACGCTTCCGGCGTCATCGTGCGGCTGGGCCTCGTTCCGCTCGTGCGTCATCGTGAGGTGTGGCTCGCGGCGTTGCGCCACGCAGCACAATTTCCGCCCTCGGCATACGACGAAGCGCAAGCGGCGCTCGGCGCGCTGGCCGCGACGGAAGCACCGGAGACGCACGCGGCCCTCGCGGTGAGCTGCGGCGTCCTCGCGCGCGCGCAGTCGCGCCTCTACGATGCCGGCGCCTTCTTCTGGACCGCGCTGGACGCGATCGACGGCGTCCCGAACGCCGCCTGGCTCGAACGCCTGATCCACGTCGAGTTCGCGGTGGCGCTCGCGATGCTGGGGCGCGGCGACGAAGCCGCGCGCCGGCTACAGGCGGCCGAGGCGATCGATCCGGCTCGCGCCGGCCGCAACGACGAACTCGAACGCACGCTGGTCGAGATCTTCAGCTTACAGTGCCGCGGCGCGTGGAGCGACGAGAAAGCCGCCATCGGGCGTTATATCGCTTTGGCCTGTCAAGCCAAGGTGTCGCCGTGCGAGGCCTACGGCTACTCGCTCGCGATCGCGCACGGGCATTTCGCGGGCGACTACGTCTTCGAAGAGTGGGGCGCGCACCGGCTGGCCGAACGTTGCGCGACGGACCCGCTCTCACAGCCGGTGTGCGGCGCGGACGCGCTCTTCCGGCGCGTGTCGCGCATCTTAGCGGAACACGGTGACGAGACCGCGCTACGGCGCTGCGTGGAGGAAGCGGAATACGTAGCCGGCGCGATCGACGCTCCGGTCCCCTGCCTCGCGTTCGCACTCGTGGCGTCGCGGCTCCCCGGCCACGACCGCAACGCTCACGTGCAGCGCGCGCTGCACTACGCGCGGGAGATCGAAGGCGACGTCTTCGAGGCGGCCGTGCTCGCCGCCACGACGGGCGAAGGCCGGCTCGGCCCGCTCGAAGCGTTGATGCGCCGCATCTCGAACGCGCCCTGGGCGCGCGTTCCCGACGGCGTGTCCGTCGAGATCCTCACGGGCACGGTGCGGCGCGGCGGAATCCCCGTCGAACTGACGAGCCGTTCGCTCGAGCTGATCGTGGCGCTGGCGTTGGCGCGCACGCCGCTGAGCCGAAGCGCGCTCGCCGACCGGCTGTGGCCCGAACTCGACGGCGCGAGCGCGCCCAACGCCCTCAAGACGTGCGTCCACCGCACGCGTTTGCAAGTCGGCGACCCCAACATCATCGTCTACGCGAAGAACGCATACTCGCTCGGTGCGCACGTTCGTTGCGACGTGCTCGAACTCGAAGCGCGCTTCCGCCGTTTGGAGCAGCAGCGCATGCCGACGCCGGAGTTCTGCGCGGACTTGCGCGCGCTCGGCGGCGCGTCGCCGCTGCGGCTGCCCGGCGCCTACGACAAGTGGGAATGGTTCGGACCACACGGCCTGCGCATCGTCGAACTGCAGAACGCCGTCTCGATGTGTCTGGCCAACGTGCTGGTCGAACGCGGCGAGTTCGCCGAGGCGATCGACATCGCCAACGTGTTGCTCGATCACGACTCGTGTTACGAGGCCGCCGCCGTGATCGCCGTCGAGGCGTGGCTGCGCCTGGGCAACCGCTCGCAAGCGACCGCGATCTATCGCCGTTACGAGAAGGCGCTGCAATCGTCGTTCGGCGACGGCGACTCCGCTTCACACATCCGCACGATGCTCCACTCGGCCTGAACAAGAGAGACGACACGATGACCAAGCGCGTACTGATCCTCGACGACGAAGAACTGTTGGCCCGAATGCTCGGCCGCGTCGCGCACGCGGCCGGCTTCGAAGCGACGGTCGCCGTCACGCCGGCGGCCTTCGCGCAAAGCTACGAAGCGTCGGTTCCCGACGTCGTCATCCTCGATCTCGCGCTGGGACAGAGCGACGGCATCGAACAGATCCATTACCTCAAAGAGCGCGGTTACCGCAACGAGCTGGTCTTGATCAGCGGCGTCGACGCCAAGGTGCTCAACACCGCCGCCGGCATCGCGCGCAGCCACGGCCTCGCGGTCGCGGGCGCGATGCGCAAACCGATCCGGATGGCCGACCTCACGACGCTCTTGCGCCGCATCGACGCGGAACCCGAGGTCCTGACGTGCGACCGGATCATGGTCGCGGCGCGCAGTCAAGAACTCGTGCTCGATCTGCAGCCGGTCGTCGCGGCCGCGGGAGGCCGCGTCGCCTGGATCGAGTCGCGGGCCTACTGGCGGCATCCCACGCTCGGCCGGCTCGCGCCCGCCGCGTACTTCTCGATCGCGGAGAAGTCGCGGGCGACGGTCGAGGTCTTGACGGAATGGATCTTGAGCGCATCGCTCGCCGCGCGCGCGTCGCTGGGCGAAGCGGGCCGCGCCGTTCCGATCGCGACCAACCTGCCGGTCCGAAATCTCGGTGACGCCGGCTTCGTCGACCTCCTCGCCGCCCGCCTGTCGGCCGCGCGGCTGGTGCCGGCGGCACTCCGTCTGCAATTCAGCGAAGCGGGACTCGCCGCGCCGCCGGCGGAGTTCGCCGACACGCTGGCGCGTTTACGCCTCAAGGGCTTCGCGCTGAGCCTCGACCACTACGGCGTGGGCGGAACGACGATCGCGCAACTGTTATCGCTACCGTTCTCCGAGCTGCGCGTCGATCCGAGCATCGTCGCGCGCTGCTCCGACTCGCGCGAAGCCCGAGCCCTCGTCAAAGGCGCGGTCGCGATCGCGAGCGCGATGGAGTTCGCGACCACCGCGGCCGGCGTCGACGACGCGCGGCAACGCGAGGCGGCCGTCGCGCTCGGCTTCGACTACATCCAAGGCGCGGCCGTCGCCGCGCCGGCCGACGTCGACGGGCTGCGAGATTGGCTGGCACGACCGGCTTGCTGAGCGACCCGCGCGGCGATCCGCGGCCGCATGCCGGATCGTCGATCTTCTTCATCTTCTTCGTCTGCTGCACGATCGTCGCCGCCGTCTGGGCCGTGTCGATGTTCGCGATCGGCGAGGAACGGGGCGTCGCGATCGATCACGGCGAGAACGAAACCGGCAATCTCGCCGTCGCGTTCCGTGCCGAGGTCGAGCATTCGCTCGACACCGTCAACGCGACTATGGACATCATGGAGCGGCAGATCCGGGTCGAGGGCGCGGCGTTCGATCTGCATCATTGGGCCGCCCAGATTCCGCTCCTGGCGACCGGCACGGTCCAAGTTTCGATGATCGACCGCAACGGGCGGCTGGCGGCGAGCTCGCTCGCCGAACGGGTCGCGCCGCTGAATCTGGGCGACCGCGCGCACTTCCGCGTTCACCTCCACGGACCGGCCGGGCGGCTCTTCATCAGCAGGCCCGTCGTCGGGCGCGTGTCCGGAAAGACGACGATCCAGCTCAGCCGCCGTATGAACGACGCGCACGGACGGCTGCTCTACGTTATCGTGTTTTCGGTCGAACCGAAATATCTGACGACGCTCAACAAGTCGATCTATTTGGGCGAACGCGGCGTCATCACGCTGCTCGGTGCCGACGGCTTCGTACGCGCACGCTTCTCGCGACGCGCGCCCGACGGCTTGGACGGCGCGGGCAAACGTTTGGTGACCTCGGACTTCGCAACGCTCTCGCAGCAATCCGATCAAGGCAGTTACGCGGCCACGAGCCCGACCGACGCGGTCAAACGTCTGTACAGCTTCGCGCGAGTGGGAACCTATCCGCTCTTCGTCATCGTCGGGCTGCCCTTCGACGACGTGCTGGCCGCGCCGCGCACGTTCGCGCGCCTGTTCTACTTTCTCGCGGCGCTGACCACCGCGCTCGTGCTCGCGCTCGCCGCCTTCCTCTCGCGCGAGATCTGGCGCGGCGCCAACCGCGAACTGGCCCTGCGCAAGACGCGCGACGCCTTGCAGACGGCGCTGCTCGCCGCCGAAGATGCGACGCGCTCCAAATCGATGTTCTTCGCGATGATGAGCCACGAGATCCGCACGCCGATGAACGGCATCCTCGGGCTCACCCGTTCGCTGCTCAAGACCAAGCTCGATCCCGCGCAGGCCGACATCGTGCGGCTGGTGCGCGACTCGGGGTCGACGTTGCTGCGCATCCTCAACGGTATCCTCGACTTGACCCGCCTCGAAACGGTCGCGGACGACCTCCATCCCGAAGACTTCTCGCCCTCGAACGTGACGCGCAGCGTCGCGCAGATCTTCGCGGAGCGCGCCCGCGAGCGCGACCTCGCGCTGATCGTCGAGGATCGCGTCGATCCCAGCGTCGCGCTCTTCGGCGACGCCGGGCGCATCCGCCAAGCGCTCTGGAACCTCGTCTCGAACGCGATCAAGTTCACGGAATCCGGAGCCGTCACGTTAGCCGCCGACATGACGGCTCGTTCGGAAACGCACATGACCGTGCGCTGGACCGTCACGGATACCGGCATCGGCATCCCGCCGGACCGGATCGGCGGTCTCTTTCAGAACTTCGTGCAAGCCGACTGGTCGATCCAGCGGCGCTACGGCGGGTCGGGACTCGGGCTCGCGATCACGCGCCGCTTGATCGAGAGCTTGGGCGGCACGATCTCCGTGCGCTCGACCTTGGGCGCGGGCTCGACGTTCGCGATCGAAGTCGAGCTGCCGTTCGGCGATCCGGCGCTCCACGCGGACGAGGAGAGCGAACTCGGCGAGCTGATTCGCGCGCGGTGCGCGCGTTACGTCAACGCGTTCCACGTCTTGGTCGCGGAGGACGATCCGGCCAGCCGCCAGTTGCTGACGTCGTTGCTGCGCGACCTCAACCTGCGCGTCGACGCGGTGGCCGACGGAAGCGCGGCGTCCGCCGAAGCGTCGGTGACGCCCTACGACATGATCTTCATGGACATGCAGATGCCCGGCCTCGACGGCTTGGCCGCGACGCGCGCGCTGCGCTCCGGGGACGGCCCGTGTCGCAACGCGCCGATCGTCGGCGTGACGGCAAACGTCTTCGCCGAAGACATCGCGCGGTGCACGGGCGCCGGCATGAACGACGTCCTGGAGAAACCGATCTCCGAGAAGGCGCTGTACCGCGTCGTGGGCCGGCTCTTGAGCGAGACGCCCCACGCGGCCCCGCCCGAGCGCGATCCCGGATCCGAACCCGTCGCGCCGCCGCCGCGGCCGGCGGGCGCGCGGCTGAGCCCGCGCCAGCGCGTCATGCCGGTCTTCCTCGAATCGACCGCCGGCCTCGTGGCCGAGATTCGCGCGGCGGGCGACGCGCGCGATCCGGTGCGCCTGGCACGTTTGGCGCATCGCCTCAAGTCCGCCAGCCTCGCGATCGAAGCTGCGGCCCTGGCCGACGCGTGCCGCTTGCTCGAACTTGCGGGCGTGCGCGGCGACCTCGACGGCGCCCTCGCCGCGATCGATCCGCTGGCGAGCGAATACGAACGGACGCGTCGCCAAGTCGACGCCGAATTAGCGGAGCTTGCGACATGAGCGATAGCGCGACCTCGATCTTCTTGGTCGAGGACGATCCAGTCCACCGGATGCGGGTTCGTTTCGTCCTCGAGGAAGCCGGTTACGACGTTGCGGAGGCAGAGGACGGCGAGGAAGCTCTGCGCGCCGTTGCCGACCGGCTGCCCGACGCGATGCTGCTCGACGTCGGCTTACCGGGGATGCACGGTCTCGACGTCCTGCGCGCGCTGCGCGACGGCCCGCTCACGCGCGCGCTGCCGGTGCTGATGGTCACCGGACTCGACGGCGAAGAACTGATGAACTCCGCGTTCGAGCTCGGCGCGTACGATTTCATCACCAAACCGATCAACGACGCGGTGTTGTTGCGGCGCATTCGCTCGATGCTGGCCGCGCGCGCCAACCAGCGGCGCCTCGCGATCAGCGAACGGCGCCTCTCGACGCTCGTGCAAAACTTGGCGGGCCACGCGATCTACATGCTCGATCCGTTCGGCCGCATCGCCAGTTGGAACGCGGGCGCGAAGAAGCTGACCGGGTTCGGCAGCGGCGACGTCCTGGGGCGCGATTTCCGCATGCTCTCGCCCGAAGGCGAAGCGGCCGACGGCACCGCCGCGAGCGAGCTCGCCGCCGGGGTCCGCGACGGTGCCTGCGCGCGCGAAGGCTGGCGCAAACGGCGCGACGGATCGCTCTTCTATGCCTCCGAGAACATCAACGCGCTCTACGACGACGATAACGCTCTGCTCGGGTACGCCTGCATCCTGCACGATCGTACGCACGAGCGCGCGCTCCGCGAGCAACTCCACCAATCGCAGAAGCTCGAAGCAATCGGACAGTTGACGGGCGGCCTGGCACACGACTTCAACAACCTGCTGGGCATCGTGATCGGCAACATCGATCTGTGCCGCGCCACGGGCGGCGCGCTCGAAGACGTCGGCGACCTGCTCGACGACGCGCTCGATGCCGCGCTTCGCGGCGCGAAGCTGACCAATCGTCTCTTGACCTTCGCGCGGCGCCAGTCGCTCGCCACGGACCTGATTTCGACCAACGAATTGATCGACGGGCTCCGGCGATTGCTCGAAATCACCCTCGGCGAACGGGTCGCCGTGACCTTCACGCCCGGCGCAGACATCTGGCCGATTCAAACCGATCGCTCGCAGCTCGAAGCCAGCATCCTCAACCTCGCGACCAACGCGCGCGACGCGATGCCCGACGGCGGCCGGTTCGCGATCGTCACGGAAAACCGCACGCTCGAAGCGGGCGCCGAACGCGATCTGCCCGCAGGCGATTACGTCGTCGTCGAAGTGAGCGATAGCGGCGTGGGCATGCCCGAAGAGGTTTTGCACCGGATCTTCGAGCCGTTCTTCACCACCAAAGCGGTCGGACTAGGGACGGGGCTCGGGCTCAGCATGGTCTTCGGATTCGCCGCGCAATCGGGCGGCGCGGTCCGCGTGGCGAGCGCACCCGGAGCCGGCGCGACCTTCACGCTCTTCTTCCCGCGCGCGCTCGGCCGCACCGACGCGCCGGCGGCGCCGGCCGTCCCCCGCGCCGCACGCCCCGCGGAGGGCGAAACCGTGCTCGCGGTCGAGGACGACGGCGCGCTGCTGCGCGTCGTCGAACGCGAACTGCACGAATTGGGCTACACGGTGCGCAGCGCCGGCGACGGTGAAGCGGCCACCGCGATCCTCGAACGCGAGCGCGTCGACATCCTCTTCAGCGACGTCGTCATGCCGGGGCCGGTCGACGGGCTCGCGCTCGCCGAGATCGTCGGACAGCGTTGGCCGGACACCCGCATCGTGCTGACCTCGGGGTATCTGGGCGGCCGTCACGGCGAGGCCGACGGCCGCTGGAGCGGCCTGCCGCCGTCCGTGGCGCTCTTGCGCAAACCGTACCGGCGCGACGAGCTCGCGGCGGCGCTGCGCGGCGCCGATCAGTATTCGAGCGTCACGGTCAGATCGTCGCCGTAGACGCCTTCGCCGATCAGTTGATGCGGCGGCACGACCGCAACGAACGGGATGCGTGCGTGGCGTCCGACGACCGACACGGTGAACGGCGCGGCGCCGCCGAGGCCGTCACCCCACGGCGTCCCGTCCGCCAGCAGAATCGCGTAACGCAGGACGTCGGGCCCGTCGCTGACCAGCGTGCGATGCGCGGGGTCGCCGGACACGCCCGCGCTGATCGAGACTTGCATCGTCGTCGGTTGCGTCAGACCCGTGCAGCGTAGATCGACCGCGCCGGGCAGTTGGGTGGCTTCGAGCGCCAGGGGATCGTAGACGAGCTTTCCGATCTCGACCGAGGCGCTGCACGCCGCGCTCGCCGGTAACGCAGCCGCGCACGCGAACGCGAGCGCGCTCAGTGCTGCGGTTGCGGTTCGCACGTCAACGTCCCGAGCGCGACGACCGTGTCGCCGCCGTGCGGCACCGCCGCGATGGCCACGTCGCACGCACCGTTATCGGCATCGACGTGACCCGTGTAGTTGCCCGGCTTCAAATCGTCGAAGTAGAAGGTGCCGGTCGGTGAGAGGTCGGCCTCCGTCGCGCTCGCGCCCGAACCGACGGTCAACTCGCCGTTGACGGGAACTTGCGTCGCGCCGGCGTGCACGAACGCGATCTTGCCACGAAACGCGTGCAGGTGCCGGTACGGAAAATCGATCAAGATGCCGGAGCGGCCCACCGGCGTCACCACCTGTTTGGTCTTGTCGAAGCGCGTCGTGAGGGGCAGGTCGTCGTCGTGCAGCTGCACGGTGTTGGCGAGGCCGCCGATCAATTGCGGCACGATCAGATCGCCCGACGCGTCCGTGCGGCCGACGGGACGCCCGTCGAGGTCGACCGAGACGTTCGGTATGCCGGCGATGCGCACCAGCGCGAAGCCGTCCTGAATCGGTGCGGTACTGAACAAGCGCGAGCCCACGAAAGCGAGCGCGCCTTCCCAATCCGCGTCGCCGCTGAGCGCCCGGTTCTGGCGCTCCAGCTCCGCGGTGTACGTGCCGTTGGCCCACTCCGCCGTCGACGTGACGTCGACGCGGTCGAGCGTCGGCGCATCGACGGTGACGTCGGTCGACCCCTTCCCGTCGCTGCGGTGCAGGCTCGATTCGAGTACCGCTTGATGCGCGGTCGAATCGTACGACGCGCCGAGGTCGGCGCGCCGGCCGCTGTGCGTGTACTGCAGCGAGAACGTGGTCCCGTGCCCGGCTTCACGCGTCACGGCGACGGCGATGGGTCCGCTGCGCATCGGAACCTGGAAGCCCAAGATCAGCGACGGGGGATCGTTCGTATCGTGCGACCAGCGCAGGAAGGGCGCGCCGGGAAGGCGTTGCGCTCCCAGATACGCTCCCAGCGAAAACGTCGGCTGGCGTTGCAGGGCGTTCGTGAGGCCGACGGCGTTCGGCGGACCGGCCAACCATCCCGGCGAGGTCTTCGCGACTTCCAAGCCCGTCGAGAGCGCGAGCGCGGAGTAGCCGTACTGCAGCGACGCGTTCGTACCGCTGCCGATACCCGAATTCGCCGTATCCAGCGAGCCCGTCAAGGTGCCGAACAGCGTTCGCACGGAAACGTCGGAGCCGAAACGCTGGTACTGGGCCATGCGCACGGCGACGATGCCGCCGGTCAACGCATCGTTGAAGCCGTGGCGCAGGTAGCCGCCGAGCACCTGATCGTGCGAGGTGGAGTCCGTCGCAAGGGTCACGGAATAGTCCGTGAGCGATTTGCGCAGGCTCCCGGGGGCGCCGTAGGACGGCACGTTGACGGTCCGCTTGCCGTTCGCGTCGGTGATGACGATCGAAGCGTTGCCGGCGCCCGTCGCGTTGGTCGGCAGGTCGCGCAGATCGAGGATGCCGGGCTGCAGCGTTTCGCTATCGACGAGCCGGCCGTTGACGATGACCTGCACGAGCGACGGCATCGCGAGCGCGGTCGTCAACGCGGGCGCGGGCGCGGTCTCGAAGTAGGGGTCGAGCCCGAAGCGCCGGCGCACCGTGAAGCCGACGAGATTTCCCGGGACCTCGGTGCGCGGATCCTGCGCGAGCATGCCGGCGGCCGCGCGCAACATCGCACCCGGCACGTCGACGGTGTAGAGCGCCGATGCCAGCGACGCGGCCTTCCCCTCCGAGAGCAATTCGTTGACGGAGAGATCGCCGGGGCCGGCGCTGAGCGACCCGTCGAGCGCGAGCGAGGACGTGACGTCGCCCTGGTAGCTCTCGTGCAGGTCGTAGTTGACGAAACCGCTCGTGGCCCGCTCCGCGGCGAGATCCGAGGGGCGCCCCTGATGGTAGTCGATCACTTTGGCACCGAAATGCTTGGCGGCGATCGTCACCGTGATCTTGTGCTGTTCCGGATCCCACGCGTATTGCAGGTCCGGCGCGAGCGAATCGAGCGACACGTACGTTTGCCCGAGGTAGGTGTGGGTGACTCCGGCCGGCAGCGAACCCGCACCGAAGTCTTGGATGGTATCGGCGGGCACGAACAGCTTCCCGCCGTCGAGGACGACCTTGGTCTCCCCCTCCGTGCTGCCGTTTACGACGTAGTCCGCGATCGTCCGCTTGAATCCGCTCGCCGGCGCGGGCGTCTGCGCGCCGGCAGCGAGCGGAAGCAGCGCGAGGACGACGGCGCCCACGATCGCCGCAAGGCGGCTACCCACGGAGCCTTAATTGCAGCGTTTCGCCGTGGCATCGAAGCGGTGCGACGCCAGCGTCTTTCCGAGAGGATCTTGCAGATCGAGCGCGACGCTCGTGATCGCGTTGCACTGCGCGCGCAACAGCGGGATCGACGAGTGCGACGTATCCGCCGCGAGCGTGTACCAGACGGTCGTCTTCGTATCGACGATCTTCTTGCCGCCCGCATCGGTCGCCACGACGTGCACGACCGACGGGGCCAGGTGCACGTTGCCGTTGGCCACGACCGCGACGTCGAGCGCGTCGCCGCGCAGCGACGCCAGAGCGACGTCGGCGCCCGCTTTCGGTGCGTCGGGCAGCACGAACACGGGGACGCTCACCTTCAAGCCCACGCCCATCGAGAGCGCGCGATTCGCGCCGGGCGCGCGGTCGCCGCGCGGCGGCACGCGATACACGATCACCCGATAACTCTGCTCGGCGGCACCGGCATCCGGCGTACCGCCGACGCGAACGCGAATCTGCTGGCCGCCGGCCAGATCGAACGCTTGCGGAAAGAACACGAGGTCGTCCGTCGCTTCGAGCACGCTCTTGCCCGCCGCGTCCTGCGTCCACTTGTACGCCGTGACCGTATAGTGGTTGGTCTTCTCGCCGCTGGCGGAGACGGTCAGCGAACCGCTGGTCTGTCCTTTTGCGATGCTGATCGACATCGGGCTCACGACGAACTCGCCGGCGCTTTCCAGCGGTCCGACCTGCGCCCGGGCCGGCGGCGCCGGACCGAACGCGAGGGCCGCGGCGATCGAGAGAATGGAGAGTTTCCGAAGCACGGCTAAAGCTTTCTATTACGAAGTGCGCTCAATAATCGAGCGTGAAGGTGACGACGTCGGTGTAGGCGCCGACCGGCACCAGCTGCGCGGCCGGGACGTTCAGGACGATCGCGAACTGGTCGAGGTTGCCGCTCGCTACCTGCGTGGCGCTGCCGCTCGCCGCCGGATCGAAGGGCGGCGCACCGGCAGGCTGCACGAGCAGCGTGTACGCGAGCCTCGTCGAACCGAAGGCGAGGTAGTTTTGCGTCGAGCTTCCGCCGAGTCCGCGATCCGACGTTATGGAATACACGACGCCGACGTTACACTTGACGGCGAGTTCGCTCGGGACGGTGGTGCTGATGCCGGCGTGCCAATCGTACGCGCCGAGCGTCACGGCGGGCGCCGGAGCGAAGTCGCACGCCTTTTCGGCATTGGAGGAGAACTGAGTATTCAGAGTGGGATCCGCCGTCGCCGGCGCCGCCAGAGCGACGACGGCGAAGGCCGACGAAAGTGCGAGGTGCCTAGCGTTCATATCGGCCTTTCTGGCGCCGGAATAAACTGCGCGTTCGATCGTACGGCGCGCCGGTAACGCCGCGGTAACGGCGCGAGGGCGGCCGTCACACCAGCCGCGCGGCGTCACTGTGACGCGGCGCGCGGCCGGAGCAATTAGTAATTCAGCGAGAAGCTGACGGTGTCGACGTACGCGCCGGCCGGGACCATCTGAGCCGTCGGTACGCTCAGCACTAGCCCGTAACTGTCGGTGCTGCCGCTCGCGACTTCGCCCACCGCGCCGGGCCCCACGTTCGTCGCCGGATCGTAGCGGTTTCCGTTTCCATCTTGAATCAGCAGCGAGTAACCCAACAGCGAGGAGCCGTAAGCCAAGAAGTTTTGCGAACCGTCGCCGTTGAGGCCGCGGTTGGAAGAGATCGAATAGATAACGCCGGCGTTGCACCGCACGGTGAGCCCACCCGTCACGGTCGTGTCGATTCCGGCATGCCAGTTGTACGTTCCGAGCGACGCCGCCGCGATCGGGTTGAAGTCGCAGCTCTTCACGACCGTCGCGCCGAGTTGCAGCTGCTGCCCCGGCGCGGCGGCGGCGCTCGCCGGGAGCGCCGCCAGGGCGGCCGCGAGGGCCGCTACAGGGAATTTCATGAATACGATCTGCCTCTACATGACTGACGCCGGACCGATGCGGCGCACGCCGGAGCCGAGCCCGGCGTCGCCGTAGGCCGCGGGCCGGAGCGCTCAGTACGCGAGCGAGAAGGTCACGGTATCGGTGTACGCACCGGCGGGAACCATTTGCGCCGCCGGAACGCTCAGGACGAGGGCGTAGTGGTCGGTCGTGCCGGTCGCGGTCTCCGACGTCGGGCTGGAGCCGGTGTTGGTCGCCGGATCGAAGGGGCTCGCCGTGCCGTCGTTGACCAGCAGCGTGTACGCCAAATCGGTCGTACCGTTGCTCAGGTTGTTTTGCGTCCCGACGGCATTGAGGCCCCGGTCCGCGGAGAACGAGTAGACCACGCCCGCGTTGCATTCGACGCTCAGTTCGCTCGAGACGGTGGTGCTGATGCCGGAGTGCCAGTCGTACGAGCCGAGCGCGATGGAGGGAATCGGGTTGAAATCGCAGCTCTTGACGACGGTCGCGCTGATCTGCAGCTGCTGGGTCGGCGCGGCGGACGCGGCCGCGGGAGCGGCCAGAAGGGAGGCCGCGAGGGCGATTCCGAGATGCTTGACGTTCACGTTGATTCCTTTTTGCGATAGTGCGCGAAGAGTGTCGCACGGATGCCTCGGGTGCGTGACCGGCGGCACGATCGTTCCGGAGATTCTTTTGTGACGCGCGCGGATCGCGCTCGCGTCACGAGGTTTAGCTATTTTCTTCGCATCGGAGCGATCGTATGGTATATCGGTGCCGAAACGAGGCAGTCGCGCCGCCCGCGCCGCCGACACCGACACTTAACACGCGGCCCCTTCGGAGGTCCTAATGGTGTCGCGACGCACGAAGAAATCGATCGTTCGACTCGGCGACGAACCGCGCTCTACGCGCGTAAGTTCGGCACCGTATTTTATTTCCCGTGCGGCCTCGCCGGAGTTACGGGAGCTCCACGCGGGACATCTCGATGTCGTCGAACCACATGCGTTGCGGACGGCCCTCGAACACGTGATCGAAGCGGACGAGGTCCGAGCCGGCGCGGAACGTGCCGTCGTGTTTGTCGACCAGTTGAGTCGTGCCGTCGAGGGTCAGGCGGCCGCGGACTTCGATCACCCGCGTCGCGGAGATCTGTCCGAAGGCGCTCGTCTCGTAGCGCCCGAGCAGCGCCTCGTACGCCGCCGGATAGGCGAAGCTCGTGGGTCCGCGATAGGCGGGATTGACGAACTGCAACGCCCCCGCCGTAAAATCGGTAACGACCCGGTGGTCGTCGCGATAGAACACGAGCAAGAAACGTGCGAAGCGCGGATCGTCGGTCCAGAACGTATCCTCGCCGCGCGGATAGAGGTGATAGGTCGCGGCGCCGTCGCGCAGCTGCGCTCCCGCGTCGGCGCGCGCGATCGTGACGAGCGTGCCGTCCGCCGCGCGAAACGTTCCGCCGTAATCGGTCGCGTTGGCGATCGCCGCCGGATCCGGTGCGGGCGGCGCGGCCGGCAAAGGCCGGCCCAGGCTTTGCGCGCGCAACACGGCCATCGCGTAGCGGACGACGGCGCACGGGTGCAGCGGGGCTTCGACCAGATTTGAGAGCGCGATCGCGCCGAAGCCGCGCGTCAGGTTCGCCTCCATGCACGCGGTATACCCGCCGATGCCGCCCGTGTGCGCGATGATGCGATCGCCGCCGTCGTCGACGATCGCCAAGCCGAAACCGTACTTACGGTAGAGCTCCGGCGCCTCGTCCAACATCGCGTGCGCCGCGCCGGCGGGTTTTCCGTTCATGTCGTCGGGCGTGGTCATCGCCTCGAAGGCCGCGTGCGAGATCAAGCGCTTTCCGCTATCGGTGACGCCGCCGTTGAGGTAGAAGCGGACGTAAGCCGCCATGTCGCCCGGCGTGGAAATCACCGACCCCGCCGGGTCCACGAGATCGAATGGTCCCTCCGCGACGAGCGGTGGATCGTTGGACTGCGGGCGATCTTGGTCGCGCAGGACGTAGCCGGCGGCCGCATCCGCGAAGGTTTCCGGGGTGAAGACGGGCGACGTGTGGGTCATGCCGATCGGAATGAACACGTTCGCCGTCACGGCGTCGCTCCACGAGCGATGGTCGAGCTTGGCCAAGATCGCGCCCGCCGTGGCGTACCCGTCGTTCGAATACGCGAACGACGTACCGGGCGGGAAGAGGAGCGCCGCGTCCTGGAGATCGTAGACGCTGTCGCCGTAACCGGGCGAAAGCGAATAGTCGTCGGGAATTCCCGCGGTGTGCGAGAGTAACTGGTGCACGAGCACGGCCTTGCCGCCCGCGCGCACCGCGAAATCGGGCAGGTAGCGCATCACCGGCGCGGCCGTGTCGAGTTCGCCCGCGTCCGCCTTCTCCATCAACGCGAGGGCCGTCATCGACTTGGTGATCGAACCGATCGGAAAACGGGTCTGCGGCGTGACGCGCGTCTGCGCGTCGACGTTCGCGAAGCCGAGCGGAAGCAGCGAGATGACGTGCGTGCGGTCCGTGATCGCGATGGAGACGCCCGGAGCTCCCTGTTCCTTCAAGGCGCGCGGCGCGTAAGCGGCGATCGCCGCGAGCGCGTCGGAGAGCGTCGGCGCGGACGGCGCGGCGGGCACGGGCGACGGACTCGCCGGCGTCACCGGAGCGGGCGACGGTGACGCGGGCGCCGGCGCGGCGGAGGCGCCGAACGAGACGGCGCACAGGCAGAGCGCGCCGAACGCGGCGGCCGGCAAGAGGCAGCGCGACGTCACGACGCGGGCTTACGGAAGCTATCGGACGTCAGCGTGGCGGTCAGCTTGGTGTCGACCGTGACGACTTGGCCGAGCGGCTGCGTGCGCTTTCGCACGTGGAGCGAAAACTGGAGCGGCACGAGCGTCCCCATGTCGTAGCGCACCGAACCGCTGGTGGTGCCGTCGAAGCCGTCGGCACCCTTCTGCGCCATCGTGCCCGCGACGGCGATATCGATCGTCTTGGTGTCGGCATCGAGCGCCGTCACCGTGTAGGTCGTGCTCTCGCTGTCGCCGTTGCCTTGCGCCTGCGCGGTCCATGCCGTTCCGACGGCGATTTCGCCGTCCTTGACGAACGAACGCGAGAGAAGTCGCAACACTTCGCGTTCCTCCAACGACACGTCTTTGCTCGCATCGTACGAGACGGTGCTTCCGAGCACGGCGGCGCGCACGGTGCCGAACTTGCGCGCATCCGTGTCCTCGGAGATGTCGAGCACGATCCCGCCGTCGCCCGTCGCCGCAACGACGTCCACCGCGATCGTGCCGTGGCCGAGCGCCGTTCCCGTATTCGAGGCGATGCCCGAAGGCGGCCCGCCGATGCCCGAGACGTTCGTATCCGTGCGCCGCTCGACGTCCACATCGATGGCGAACGTCAAATGGCGCAGGACCTTCAGCGCCGGAAGCGGCGCAGTATCCGCGGGAACCGGCACGGGAAGCAGCGCGAACGCCGCGCACACGGCGGCGCCGAGCGTGGAAGGAACGTTGCGCATGCCGCGCACTTCAACGCGACAGCCGGCAATCCGGCCCCCGGGTCGCCCGGGGGCCGGACCGGTCGGGTCAGTCGTCGGGATCGGTATAGCGGGGTTGCAGCGGCGACACGCGCCGAATGCCGGTCGTGGTCGGATCGGTCGCGGGTCGCGGGTTGAAATCCGCCGGAATCGTATTCTGCACGCCGCGCAGGTAATCGACCGGAATGACTCCGATCGCCCCGCAGCCGATGCCGGTCGCCTGCGGCAGATGCGTCACGTAGGCCGACGGCACTTCCACGTAGCTCGCCGGCAAGGGCGCGGTCGTGCCGGCCAGCCGGCCGGGATCGAAGGCGTCCAACAGGTTGTCGACCGGGCTAGAGGTCGCGTCGTCCGCGTCGAAGTTGGCGTGCCCGAGGTTCGACGCCCCGGTTTCGCCCTTGAGCTCGTCGGGAAGATTGCCGAGCGGGGTCAAGTCGAACAACGCATCGATGAATTTGAGCACGGAGCCTTGGTTTCCGACCGTGTGGACGACGGTATTGATCTTCGCGAACGGCGAGATCACGATGAGCGGAACGCGCGGTCCGTTCGCGAGGTAATCCTTGGGCGCGATGCCGCTACCCGGGCCGACCTGATTCAAGGTCGGCGGCACGTGATCGTAGTCGCCTTCGGAATCGTCCCACGCGATGATGATCGCGCTCTGACTCCAGTACTTGCTCGCGGCGATGAAGTTGACCAATTCGGCTACGTTCGCTTCGCTGATCTGCGCGTCGGAGTAGCCCGGGTGATCGTCGTCGCCGGTGAATTTTGCTTGTACGGCGGCGTCGGGGTCGGCCGGCTCCAGGCCGAGAATGTTCTTGTAGCCGCCCTTGACGAAGAAGACGCCGCCCTGCGCCGGCAACGAGCCGGCGTGCACCGCCGTATAGAAGTTCCCCAAGCCGTGGATGTTCGCGCGTTCGGCCGGGGTGTTGGCGATGTAACCGAAATACTGCGGGCCGTTGTGGTGCGGGATGTAGCGCGAGAGGCTGTTGGCGCCCGTCTCGCCCGGCTCCTTATCGTAGCCCTCCTGATACCATCCCCAGCCGACGGGACTGCCGTTCTGCGCGTGGATCGCCGCGACGTCATCGGGTATATCGGCGAAGTCCGTCGCGGCGCTCGGATCCGTCGCCGCCAGGGCGTTCGCGTTCGCGCCGGCCAGCGTCAGCGGCAGCGCCGCGTACGTCAAGTTCAACTGGTTGCCGCTCGCGGCAACACCGGGCCCCCAGTGCGGATTGGAATCGTTCGTGACCGGGACTGCGGCACCGCTGCCGCCGTTACCGGTGTATCCTTCGGTGGGATGCAGGCCGTACTGCGTCTCGCCGACCTGGCCCGATATGATTTCGAGCGCGCCCAAGGTCGAGGGACCGACGTGGCTCTGCGAGATGTGGTCGTAGAGAACGAAGCGGTTCGCATAATTCCACAGCAGCGGAATCGTATCGCAGTCCTCGTAGGCCATCGTCAGTTCGCCGTACTGCTTGGCCTCGAGCGTGGGCTTCTGGCCGGCGCTGTAATGTGTCTGTTCCTCGGTGAGCGCGTACTTGTCCATGCCGGCAACGCCGTTCGTCCCGACGTCCATTTTTTCGATCAGTTCCGCATGCGCGTGACCGACGTCGTCGGTATCCGCCGCGAATTGCGCGGGGCCGATTCGAAACGGCGAGATGGTCGAGAACGTGCCGTCGACGTTTTCGATCGACTGGTCGAATCCCGGCGTCGAAGCCGGCGGCGACGAGTATATCCCGTCGGCGCCCGGAAACGTACCGAAATACGAATCGAACGACCGGTTCTCCTGATAGATCACGAAGACGTACTTGACGTCCTGTTGCAGCGCGGACAGCAGCGTGCCGCGGTGGACCGGGACCCGGTGCCGCGTCGCCGGTGCGGCCGCCCCCGCGGCCGGAGCCAGAAACGATAGGGCCGCCAGGACGGCGACGCTTCTCTTCAGTTTCACGATTAGCACCCTCATCCGACCACGTCGAATGCCAGCGGACGGCTATTAAGCCGCCGGCGCCGAGCATATGCGATAAGATAAAGCTGCGTTAAGGTTCGCGACTCCTCCTCGCAAGAGAAGGTTACCGCGAAGTCCGGCTCCGTCCCCGCGTTCGCCGCGAGTCCGGAGCCGGAACCCCAGATTCAGTCCTCGGGATCGGTGTAACGCGGCCGTAACGGCGCGGTGCGTCGCGTCCCCGTGGGGCTCGGATCGCTGCCCGGACGAGGATTGAAGTCCGCCGGGATGACGTTCTGGACGCCGCGCAGGTAATCGACGGGAATCACGCCGATCGAACCACAACCGAGGCCGGTCGTTTGCGGCAGATGCGTCACGTAAGCGTTGGGAACTTCGGCGTAGCTTGCGGGCAGGGGTGCCGTCGTCCCGGCCAGGCGCCCCGCATCGAAGGCGTCGATGAGATCGTCCGTGGGCGACACGCTGTTGTCGTCGGCATCGAAGTTACCGTGGCCCAGGCGTAGGGCGTCGTACCGGCCCTCCTGCTCGTCGGGAAGATCGCCGAGCGGCGTCAGGTTGAAGACCATGTCGATGAACTTCACGACCGAACCTTGATCGCCGTACGAGTGGATGACTTGGTTCGTCTTGGCGAAGGGCGAGATAACGATCAGCGGAACGCGCGGCCCCTTCGCGAGATAGTCTTGCGGTGCGTTCCCCGTTCCCGGCCCGATCTCCGAGAGCGGCGGCGGCACGTGATCGTAGTCGCCCTCCGAGTCGTCCCAGGTGATGATGATCGCGCTCTGGCTCCAATACTTGCTGGCCGCGATGTGGTTGATCGCGTCGGTCACGTTGGCTTCGCTGATCTGCGCGTCGGAATAACCGGGATGATCGTCGTCGCCCGGAAACACGGTCGCGAGGGAGGGCTTGGGATCGGCCGGCTTGAGCCCCAGGATGTTCTGGTATCCGCCCTTGACGTAAAACACGCCGCCTTGTGCCGGCAGCGTGCCCGCGTTGAGCGCGCTGTAGAAATTGCCGAGGCCGTGCAGGTTCTTGTTTTCCGAACTATTGGCGAGATAGCCGAAATACTGCGGGCCGTTGTGGTGCGGGATGTAACTGCCTTCGCTCTCCGTCAACGTCTCGCCGGGCTCTTGATCGTACCCCTCTTGAAACCAGCCCCAGCCGTACGGCACGCCGTTGATACCGCTGATCGCCTTCAAGTCGTCCTTCACGTCGGCGAAGTCCGTGGCGCTCGTCTTGTCCGTTGCCGGGAGCGAAGTGACCGACTTGCCGGCCAGGGTCAGCGGAAGCGTGGCGAACGTCAGGTTTATTTGGTTTCCCGAAGCCGCGACGCCGGGGCCCCAGTGCGGGTTCGAGTCGTTGGTAACCGGGACGCCGGGCCCGCTATTGCCGTTGCCGGTATACGCCTCGCTCGGATGCAGGCCGTACTGCGTCTCTCCCACTTGGGCCGCGACGATTTGAAGCGCGCCCAAGGTCGAGGGTCCGACGTGAGATTGGAAGATGTGGTCGAAGAGGGCGAAGCGACTCGCGTAGTTCCAGTAGAGCGGGATCGTGTCGCAGTCCTCGTACGCCATCGTGAGTTCGCCATATTGCTTGGCCGCGAGCGACGGTTTCGCGGGCGCCGTCACGTGGTTGAGTTCTTCCTGGAGCGCGAAGCCGTCCATGCGCGGGACGTAGCCCGCCACGTCGAGCTTCTTGATCAGCAAGGCGTGTGAGTGACCGACGTCGTCCGTGTCGGCCGCGTACTGCGCGGGCCCGATGCGGAACGGCGTGATATTGGAGAACGTCCCGTCGGTGTTTTCGATGCGCTGGGTGAATCCGGGCGTTTGCGAGGGTGCGGACGTATAGATGCCTTCCGCGCCCGGAAACGTGCCGAAATACGAATCGAACGACCGATTCTCCTGATAGAGGACGAAGACGTATTTGATGTTCTTTTGGAGCGCCGCGACGAGCGCGCTGCGATGCGCGGTCCGGTGCGGCGCGTAGGCGCTCGCTCCGCCGGCAACCGGCGCGAATAACGATAGGGCCGCCAAGGTGGCGATGGGTCTCTTCAAGTTCAAGGCTACGACCTCACAGTGTGCGAGCCGGGTGGGGGCGGCCACGGAATCGTGCCGCACCGTGATCGATGCTACGGACGCAGCGTTAAGATTCCGTAAAGGCGGGCGGCGCGATTCTTAAGGTAAGGCGCCGATGCTGTGATGAGATGACGTGGTACCAGAGGCGGCACGTGCAATGGGATTGATGTCCGCGCGGATAGAGGTGACCGTCGACCGCGAGCGCGCGCTGCTCCGCTCCGGCGCGCGCCTGCTGCGCTCCGCGTTGCAGCGCGTCCGGAGTTGGATCCGGGCCCGGTCGCCCGCCGCGCGCGGTCCGCGCACGGCCGAGTACCTCGCGGCGCTCTCGCGCGCGTTCGGTCCGGTTCCGCCGGGGACGCTCGACGACGGGGCCGCGCCGTTCGCGACCCTGGTGCTCGACGCGGGCGCGATCGCGGAATTGGCGCGCGGCAATGCGCGCGCGCGCGCCGTCGTAGCCCAGGGCGTCGGCCGTTTCGCGCGCATCGTCGTGCCCGCGACCTCGCTGCTGGACCCAAGCATCGCGACGATCGCCGAATTCGTCGCGCGCGCGGTCGTCGTCGACGCCCCCATCGCCCAGCGCGCGGGCGCTTTGATGGCGCGCGCCGGGCTGCCGCGGCCCTTCGACGCATTCGTCGTCGCCTGCGCGGCGGCGGCCGCGCCTGCCGCGATTCTGACGACCGATCCCAGCTCGCTCGGCGCGCTCGCGCGCGCCACTGATCAGGACGACGTCTTCGTCTTCGGCCTCTGATCGCGCTCGCCGCCGATCGCCCATACGAGCGCGATCAGCAAGAAGTTCGCGACGAGCGAACTGCCGCCGTACGAGAAGAACGGCAACGTGATGCCGGTCAGCGGTAGGAGCCCGAGCACCCCGCCGACGATGATGAAGACTTGAAATCCGAGCGTCGCCGCCAGGCCGCTGGCCAGCAGCTTCGCGTAGAGATCGGGTTGGGCTTGCGCGATGCCGAGCGCTCGTACCACCGCCACCAGGAACGCGCCCACGACGACGATGCCGCCGAGCGCCCCGAACTCTTCGCTCCAGGCCGCGAAGATGTAGTCGGTCGCAACGGCGGGGATATAGCCCGGATGTCCGAGCCCGTAGCCCGTACCTAGTAGCCCGCCCGCGGCCAGCGAGAAGAGCGCCTGCAAAGCTTGATAGCCGTGCCCGAGCGGATCGGCGAACGGGTCGCGCCACACCGCGAAGCGGGCGATCACGTACGGGTAGTGCTCGATGGCGAACCAGACCGCCAAGCCGAAGAGCGCCGCGCCGCCCAGGATCAAATCGACGCGCCGCGTCGCCACGTAGAGCATCGCCACGAAGGTCGCCAACAATAGCGAAGCCATGCCGATGTCGCGCTCGAAGACCAGGATCGCCATCGACGTCGCCCACCCCAGGAACAGCGGCCCGAGATACTTCACGTTGGCCCGGATCGACCAGGGCTTGGCGGCCGCGATCACGTCGGCGGTCTCCGCGAGATAGGCCGCCATGAACAGGACGATAAAGAGCTTGATCAACTCGACCGGCTCGTATTGAACGGAACCGATGCGAATCCACAGGCGCGCGCCGTTGACTTCCTGACCGAAGACCGCGACCAAGCCGAAGAGCACGATCGAGCCCAAGACCCAGATGTATTTGTACGCCGCGAAGCGGCGAAAGCCGTCGAAGGCGGGGCCGCAGGCGATCGCGAGCCCGAGCGAGATGCCGAGCCAGATCTCCTGACGCCGCGCGAGGTCGCCCGAGAGGCGCGCGATCGTGGCCAGGCCCAGCGCCGAAACGAGCACCGCGATGGCGGGCAAGACGTCGTCGCGCCGCGAGTCCGCCGGCGCGCGCAGCACCCAAACGAACGCCGCCAGCGCCAGAAGCGCGAGGATCCACGGCGGCCCGAGCGCGCCGCGCGGTGCGAGCGAAAGCGCGTAACCGCCGATGGCCAGCGCCGCCGCCATCGGCAAGGCGCGCCTAAGGCGGATTATTAGAAGTCGCGTAGTTCGTCGTATGGTCGGGGCCGCCGAAGCGTAAGTAATACACCCCGAACGAGACCAGCGTGGCCGCCAGCAGCGCGATCGCGATCGCGCTGCGGAACGCGGTACCGGCCCGCTTCACGCGCAGCGCCGGCAAGGTCGCGACCAGCAGATCGCGGCCGAGGATCACGGTTCCGTTATCGACGTTGCCCCGCGCGCGGGCCGTCGCGAGCAGTCGCGCGACGGCTTCGCCGGCGGACTCGGCTCCGTGTAGCGCGTCGCAGAGTTCGTCGTCGTCGATGCAGCGATGGACGCCGTCGGTGCAGAGCAGCAGCTGATCGCCCGCCAGCAGTTCGACGTGCGCGATCGACGCCTCGAGCTTCGGTTGCGTACCGAGGCTCCGCCATAGCACGCCGCGCGTGCGCGGGCGCGCCGCCAGCGACATCTTCGCGCTCGTGACGGCGGCGTCGGCGAACATCGCGTCGTCGGCGGTCAGCATGTCGAGGCGACCCAGCCGTTGCAGGTACGCGCGCGAATCGCCGACGTGCGCGACGAAGGCGTGATGCCCGACGATCATCACGGCGGTCAGCGACGTGCCGCCGCCCACGAAATCCTCGTGGCTGCCGCTCTGCGCGTAGAGCCGGCCGTTGGTGTGATCGAGCGCGGCCAGCAGGATGCCGCGCAAGGCGCTGGGCGTGACGTGGCGCCCGAGCGCCCCCACCCGATGACGGCGGCGCAAGTAGTCGCGGATCGTGGCGAGCGCCAGCGGCGCGATCGCGCTCCCACGGCCGAGGTCGCCGAAGCCGTCGGCGATTCCGAACAGCGTGACGTTCGGCGCGATGCATTCGGCAATATGGGCGTCGCTTTGGCGGCGCTGCCAGATCCCGACTTCCGTCCCTACTGCTACTTCCACGGGCCCACTCCGCAAAAGACGATTCGTGTCGTTCCGACGTCGATCTCATCCCCGTCCTGCAGGTCGACCGGGCGCTCGATGGGGCGAGCGTTCACGAACGTACCGTTGCGGCTATCGAGATCTCGGACATTGAGTATACCATCGGCTAGATCGATGCGGGCGTGCAACCGGCTGACTTGCACGTCCGAGACGACCAACGTCGCGGTGGGAGCACGGCCGATCGTAATCGGGACGGATGCGCGAACCGTACGCGTCCGGCCCTCTTCCTCCACGCGCAACACAACGGCCTGCATCGCCGTCATCGCGTCGTCGCGCTGGCGGCGCCGTCCCGGCAGAGCGAGCAACAGGAAGAGCGCGGCCAAGACCGTCACCTCGAGGCTCGCGACCCGCGGGCTCGGACTCACGGCTCGGCGGCGGCCTCGACGCAGAGCTCGCTATCGCCGAGCACGATCACGTCGCCGAGACCGACCTCGGCTTCGGCGACGCGCGAGCCGTTGAGCGACGTCCCGTTGGACGAACCGAGGTCGCGCAGGCGATAGCCCGCGCCGGCTTCGGCGATCTCCAGGTGACGTCGCGACACGCGCGCATCGATCAGCACCAAATCGCAACCCGGGTCGCGTCCGACGACGACGGCGCGATCGAGCGGCAAGAGCGCATCGGGCGGCATGCCGCGCCGCACGCGCAGCGCGAGCCGAGCCGGTTCCGGTAAGATCTCGACGCCGATCGCAACCGTCCCGTTGGCGACGGCGGGATCGCGTTCGGCGCTGACTTCGGGCGGCCGCTGCGGTTTGCCCGAGCGCTCGGCCAGCCGCGCGAGCATCGCGCTCCATTGTTTTTCCATGTAGGTGCGATCCGGCTCGAACCGCGCGAAGTCCGAGGGACTCAAGCGCACGATGAAACGCCGGCCGCCGCGGCCGCCCAGCGCCGCGCCGGATTCGAAGGTGGCCACGAGCTTGCGCGCGATCTGAACCGGTTCGAGCGCGCTCGGAAACGCTAACGCGAACGTCCGCTCGACGACGTCGGCGCAGACCGCCTCCACGCGCGCGAAGATGCTCACGCCGGCCGGTTCACCGGTTCACTCGGTTCACTCGGTTCACCGGTTCACTGCCGTCGCAGGAGCGCGATGTAGAAGCCGTCACGGCCCTCGATGCCGGGCGGCACGAGCGCGTCGCCGTCGCGCGCGAACTCCGCATAACGCGCGGGCAGCGCCTCGCGCGCGAAGTCCGCGTGCGCGGCGAGAAACGCGTCGACGACGTCACGGCCTTCGCGAACGTCCCCGGAGCAGACGCTATACACGATGCGTCCGCCGGCAGCGGTGCGCAGCGCGGCCGCATCCAGGAGTTCCGCCTGGCTCGCCGCCAGCCGCGCGCCGTCCTGCGGCGTCTTGCGCCAGCGTGCCTCCGGGTGACGCCCGAGCACGCCCACGCCGGAGCATGGCGCGTCGAGCAGGACCGCGTTCGCGCGCACCTCGGGCGCGGCTTCGCGCGCGTCGCCTTGCACGATCGCCACGCCCGCCACGCCGGCACGCTCGAGCGCTTCGCGCAACACGCGCGTCTTGCGCGCGTCGATTTCCACGCACACGAGATTCCCTTGGTCGCGCAGGCGAGCCGCGATCTGCACGGCCTTGTTGCCGCGCCCGCTGCACAGATCGAGAACCGTTTCGCCGGGCCGGGGGTCGAGCACGTCGACCGGCATCGCGGCGGCTTCGCTCTGGACGCTCCAGCGGCCGGCGTCGTCGTCGCCGACCGAACCGGAATCGACGATGACGGATTCGGACACGTAGGGAGAAACGCGCGCGCCGATGCCCCGTGACGCAAGCTCCGCGAGCGCGGACTCGACGGACGCGCGCAGCGCGTTGACGCGCACGGCGTATTGCGGAGCGGCGTTGATGCCGGCGAGCACCGCTTCGCGCTGCGATCCGTAGGCGTGGCCGAATTGCGCGGCGATCCACGTCGGAGTCGAGTAGCGCACGCCGAGTTCGTCGTCTTCGTTCTTGAAATCGGCAGACACGAACGCACGCGGGCCGTCCGCCAGCAGACGGCGCAGCACCGCGTTGACGAGGCCCGCCGTGCCCTTGTGGCCGTGTCGCCAGGCGAGGTTGACCGTCTCCGAGACGGCCGCGTGGTCGTCGACGCCGGACATGAACCGGATCTGGTACGCGCCCAGCCGCAGGACGTCGAGGATGGTGGGCGGCAGCGGCTTGTCGCGACCGCCGACATAGGGCGCCAGCAGCCAGTCCAAGGTGCGCCGCGCCTTGATCGAACCGTACGCGAGCTCGGCTGCGAAGCCGCGGTCGCGCGCGTCCAATTCGGCGCGGCGCGCGCGGACGTCGAAAGCCGCCTGCGCGGTCCGCTGCTCGGGCCCGAAGACGTCGCGCACGACCTGATACGCGACCTCGCGCGCCGAGGTCTTCGGCGGCGCCTTGGCGGCTCCGGCGGTGCTCATCGCGCGGCCAAAGCGTAGATCCGGCCCGGCATCGCCTTGCGGTTCGGCGGCACGAGCGTTTCGATCACGACCGAGCGGCCGTCGCCGCAGGTCACGCGGAGCTCGTCAACGTCGGCGGACGTCGCGAGCCGCGCTTTGAGAATCTTCACCGCTTCGCCTTCGCCGTCGAGGTGGGCGCGCGCTCCCGGCGCCGGCGAGAGCGACCGCACCAGATCGACGACGCGTTGGGCCGGCGCGGACCAGTCCACGACCAAGTCTTCTTTTCCGAGCGGACGCGTCAAGGTGCGCGCGATCTCGGCGTCGCTCGCCAGGCCCGCTTGCGGCACCGGCCGCGCGGTGCCCGCGGCGGTTTCGGCGACCGCCTGCGCCAGCAACTCGGCGCCGAGCGCGGCAAAACGGTCGTGCAACTCGCCGTAGGTTTCGTCCGGCGCGATCTCGCTGCGGGCTTGGAGCACGATATCGCCCGTGTCCATGCCGGCGTCCATCCGGATGATCGTGACGCCGCTCGCGACGACGCCGTCGCGGAGCTGCGACTGCAGCGGCGTGGCGCCGCGGTAGAGCGGCAAGAGACTCGGGTGCACGTTGAGCGCGCCGAGCGGCGGAACGTCGAGGAGCGCTTGCGGCACGATCTTCCCATACGAAGCAACCGCGAAGAGGGCCGCGTCGCAGGCTCGCAGGGTCTCGGCCGCGCCGCGTAAGCGTTCGGGTTCGAAGGTCGGGATGCCGAGTTCGGCGGCCGCCGCCTTCACCGGAGTCGGCTGGAGCTTGTGGCCGCGCCCGGCCGGGCGGTCCGGCTGCGTGACGACCAACACGCAGTCGAGCGCCGACGCGAACGCGCGCAACGCCGGCACCGCGAAGGCGCTGGTCCCGAAGAAGACGCCGCGCAGGTCAGGCGCCGGCGGCGACGGCCGCGTTGCGCTCGAGCGCTTCGCCCTCGGCCTCCACCTCGGCCAGTGCCGCCTTTTCTTCTTCCGTCACGGCGGGGCGGATGTTCTGCGCCTTGTCGATGTACAGGACGCCGTCGAGGTGGTCCATCTCGTGCTGCAGGCAGCGTCCGAAGAGCCCCGTGCCTTCGATCTCGAGCTTCTTGCCGTTGCGATCCCAGCCCGTGCAGACGACGCGCTCGAAGCGCTTGAGGTCGCCGATCATGCCCGGCACGGACAGACAGCCCTCGATCGAGTCGATCTCACCCTCGGTTACGGAAAACTTGGGATTGACCACGACCAGCGGGCCGTGCCGGTCGTCGTCGTCGTCGAGGTCCACCACGAACAAGCGCTTGCCGACGTTGACCTGCGGAGCCGCCAGACCGATACCCGGCGCGTGGTACATCGTCTCGAACATGTCGTCGATCAGCTGCTGGAAGAGCGGGTCGCGCAACTCGTCCAGATCGACCTTCTTGGCGACCTTGCGCAAGGTGGGATGCCCGTCGGTGATGATCTCGCGAATGTACGGCACGATACGGATTATAACCCACGGGGAAAGCCCCGGGCTGCAGGGCCGGCCACAGCGGCGCGGCACGATCGGGCACGTCAGCGTCGTCGAGGGTTGTGCGCTCCTCGCCGCGCCGCGCCACCGTGCCGCCACGGACTCGAGTCCGCCGGACACGCTCGACCGTCCGCCTCGCGCGTTCACGAAACCGGCCGGCGCCGCCATTCTTCGTTCGACGAGGGCGATGCGCGTCGTCCCGCGCGTGCAACGCGGCGAGTCGTTCCTACAGTCGCACGGTCTGGCGGATGCAGCGCTTTTATCGCGGCCGGCGCAACGCCGTGCTCGTCCATCGACGTGATGTGCCGATCGTCTTCACCGGCACCGAATGCGGCGTCGAAGTCTTGCGCCATCGGAGCGACGGGTCGCACATGGGGTTCCGACCGATAGCGCCACCGGTGAAATTCGTTGGATTGCCGCCCGGCGTCCAGAACTCGAGCGCCCTGAGAATGAACGTGCTCGGATTTGGGCTCGTTACCATACCGTCCAGCTTCACCGTCATCTTGCGTCAGCGCTCGTGGAACGTGCCGTGTTGCTTCGCGGTCGCGAGCAGGGTCGGGTAGAACTGCACGAAGGTCGTATCGACGGCGCCGTGCGCCGAGTGGCAGGCGTAGCACGCCGCCGTCTTCGGAATCAGCGTCGCCGGTTGCTCGCTGCCGAAGGCGAAAAACGCCCAACCTCCCTTGAAGCGCCGCACGTCCTTGACGTGCAGTTCGAGACCCATCAACGCCGGCGTCTGAAACTGGCCCGACTTGTTGATGGAGCCCTTGCTGCTCCCTGCACGATCCTCCCGGACGAACACCGTCCCGTCCGGCCACGTTCCCGTGGACCGGAACGCGCGCAGCGAATCCGGATCGACGAAGACGTTATCGAACATGTGGTGGTCCATGGCCATGCCGCCCGGCGCGTAATTCATGTCGAGCCCCGCCGAGAGAAACGGCCAATTACGATAATCCGCCGGCAGCGCTACCCGCCCGTCCGCCAGGTAGTGCAGATGCGCCGCACTGGCAGACGCGCCCGAATCCGAAATGCCCATCCGCACGCCGACGACTGCACAGAGCAGCGCTCCGATCAGGAACGCGACGAAGCCTCGAACTCGCACCAGCATGCCGAACCTACGGCCCGGCGACCCAAAGGTTTCGCGAACTCAAGCCGGCGTTCCGCAGCTGCCGCGGATGCCGGATCGTGGACCGAACGCGCCGCCGATCGAGCCGACGAGCGGCTCCAGCCGGCAGGCCGGCTCTTCCGCATTGCGGTGTCCGCAACCGAAGCGTGCGCGGCGCACGAGCGCCCACGAAAAGCCCTTCGCCCCCTACCGACGCGATGGAGCCCGATATTTCGTGTGTGGCTAGGCGCCGAGGGGCGACGCGTGCGAATGCAGATGAGCCACTCGGCAACGACGCCACACGCGAAATACCGGGCTCACAAAATAAACGTGCTCAGATTCGGGCTCGTTACGATGTCCTCCAACTTCTCCTTCACATACGCTGCGTCGATCGTCACCGCGCCGTGCTCCTCCGGGGCGGCGAACGATACGTCCTCCAATAACCGCTCCAAGACCGTATGTAAGCGGCGCGCGCCGATGTTTTCGGTCTGCTCGTTGACTTGCATCGCATACACCGCGAGCTGTTCGATGCCGTCGGGCGTGAACGTCAGCTCGACGCCCTCGACGCCGAGCAGCTGGCGGTACTGCTCGGTCAGCGCGTTCTGCGGCTGGGTGAGGATCGTCTTGAAATCTTCGACGCTGAGCGAGTCGAGCTCCACGCGGATCGGGAAGCGGCCCTGCAACTCCGGGATCAAGTCCGAGGGCTTGCTCATGTGGAACGCGCCGGCGGCGATGAACAGCACGTGATCGGTCTTCAGCGTGCCGTGCTTGGTCGCGACGCTGCTGCCCTCCACGATCGGCAGGATGTCGCGTTGCACGCCCTCGCGCGACACGTCGGAGCCGCGGCTCCCGTCCTTGCCCGCGACCTTATCGATTTCATCGATGAAGATGATGCCGTTCTCGCCGGCGCGGCGCAGCGCTTCGCGCTTGACCGCGTCCATGTCGACGAGCTTTCCCGCTTCTTCTTGCGCGAAGATGCGGCGCGCTTCCGCGACCGTGACGCGCTTGCGCGTGCGTTTCTTGGGCAGTAAACCACCCAGCATCTCGCTCATGTCGGCGCCGCCGCCCATCGAGGGATCCATGCCGCCCATCATGCCGAGCGGCAGTTGCGGCGACTCCTCGACTTCGATGTCGACCTGGCGCACGTCGTAGAAGCCGCGCAAGACGTCCGACCGCGCTTGTTCGCGGATCGAACGCGCGTTCTCGGGCGGCGGCGCCGCTCCGGCCGGCGCGCTGGGTTGCGGCTGCGCGTAGGCGTTACCGAAAATCGAGCCGAGCGTCTGCGCGAACGCATTCATCGGCTGCGCCGCGCTCGCGGGCCGCGTTTCGGGAAAGAGCAGGTCGACGACGCGCTCCACGGCGGCCGCGTCGGCGGCTTCGCGCACGTCTTCGCGGCGCTCGTCCTGCACCATCCGAATCGCCGCCTCGACCAGGTCGCGCACCATCGACTCCACGTCGCGGCCGACGTAGCCGACCTCGGTGTACTTCGTGGCCTCGACCTTCACGAAGGGCGCGCCCGCGAGGCTCGCCAGGCGGCGCGCGATCTCCGTCTTGCCGACGCCCGTCGGCCCGATCATCAGGATATTCTTGGGGATGATCTCGCCCCGCATGTCGCCGAGGAGCCGCTCGCGGCGGTAGCGATTGCGCATCGCGATCGCGACGGCGCGCTTGGCCTTGGCCTGGCCCACGATATACCGGTCGAGCTGCGCGACGATCTGGCGCGGCGTCAGCTCCGCAACCTCGGTCATGTCAGTGCAATGCCTCCGCCAATTCGTCGTACAGGTACGCCATCGTCTCGATGCCGCCGAAGAACTGGCTCAAGTCGAACTTTTCGTTGGGCGCGTGGATCGCGTCGTCGGGGAGGCCGACGCCGATCAGCACTTGCGGGAGATGCAGGATACGATCGAAGCTCGACACCGGCCCGATCGTGCCGCCCGTGCCGATGAACACGGGCGGCTTTCCGAAGCCGCGCTCCATCGCGCGCGCCGCCGCGCCGATCGCGGGATGGTCGCGCGAGGTGCTGACGGCGCGCACGTCGCCGTCGCTCTCGATCTCGACGCGCACGCCGGCGGGCGCAACGCGCTCGAGGTGCGCGGTCAACGCCTGCTTTACGTGCGCGGGTTCCTGGCCCGCGACCAGCCGCGCGGAAAGCTTGGCGCGCGCGAAGCTCGGTACGATCGTCTTTCCGCCCGGGCCCTGATAGCCGCCATAGATGCCGTTGCATTCGAGCGTCGGCCGGGTCCACATCCGCTCCAAGGCGGGCCGTCCGCGTTCGCCGCCCGAGAGCGAGGGCACGCCGAGTTCGCGCGCCTGCGCGGCCTCGTCGAAGGGAAGCGCCGCGATTTCCGCGCGATGCGCCGGCGCGAGCTCCGCAACGCCGTCGTAGAATCCCGCGACCGCGATGCGCCCGGTATCGTCGCGCAACGTCGCGAGCATGCGCGCGAGCGCCTCGATCGGGTTGACGACGAGCCCGCCGAAATAGCCGGAATGCAAGTCGGCTGAAGGGCCGTGCACGGTGACCTCCCAGTGCACGAGCCCGCGTAGGGAGACCGTCAGCGACGGAACGTCTTCGGCGAAGACCGCGGTATCCGAAACGACCACGACGTCGCAGGCCAAGCGTTCCTTTTCGCGCGCGAGGAAGGCCTCGAAGCTGGGCGAGCCGATCTCTTCTTCGCCTTCGACGACGACCTTCACGTTGAGGGGCAGCGACTTGCGAACGCGCAGGTGCGCTTCGATGGCGGCCAGATGCATCAGCACTTGACCTTTGTCGTCGACCGAACCGCGGCCGTAGATCTTGCCGTCGCGGACGCTGCCCTCGAAGGGCGGCGACGTCCAGAGAGCGACCGGATCCTCGGGTTGCACGTCGTGGTGGCCGTAGATCAGGATCGTCGGCGCGCCCGGCGCGTGCAGCCACGAACCGAACGCGACGGGCAGGCCGTCGGTCTCCAGAACTTCCGCTTCGGTCAAGCCGGCGGCGCGCATCCGCGCGACCGCGGTTTCGGCGGAACGCCGCACCTCGGCATGGCGCGCCGGATCCGCGGAGACCGAGGGGCAGGCGATCCACTCGCCGAGTTCGGCCAGGTAACGCTGCCGGTTGTCCCGGACGTAGGCGATCAATTCGTCGTGCGCGATCATCGCCGTTAGACGACTTCCACGACGAGGTCGTCGTTGGTGTAGATGTCGATGCGCCCGGCGACCTCGAGCGCGGCGCGCGCGATCGCTTCGACGCCGAGCGCGCTGTGCCGCACGAGCGCCATCGCCGCAGCCTGAGCGTACGGGCCGCCGCTGCCGATCGCCGCGATGCCTTCGTCGGGCTCGATCACGTCACCGTTGCCGCTGATCACGAAGAGGTGCTCGCCCGTGCCGACGACGAGCAACGCCTCGAGGCGGCGTAGCGCCCGGTCCTGGCGCCAATCCTTCGCGAGTTCGACCGCGGCGCGCACGATGTTGTTCTTGTACTCGCCGAGCTTGTTCTCGAACTTCTCGAGCAACGTGATCCCGTCGGCCGCTCCGCCGGCGAATCCCGCGAGCACCGCGCCGCCGGCGATGCGCCGGACCTTGTGCGCGCCGTGTTTCATGATCGTCTTGTCGAACGTCACCTGGCCGTCGCCCGCCATGGCGAGTTTCCCGTCGCGGCGGACGGCCAGGATCGTGGTGGAGCGGATACGCATGGGAAATCCTATTCGGGGTCGCCCGGCAGGCGCTTGTAAAACACCAGTTCGAGGTTGCCGGGAGCGTTGATGTGATCGATGCTGCCGCTGGCTTCGTACCCGAGCGACGCCAGAAGGTTCTGCATCGGAACGTTGATCTGCTCGGTCGAGACGAAGAGTTCCCCGCTCGGGCACGCCGCTTCGTGCGCCGCCAACAGCAGCGCGCGCGCGACGCCGCGCCGCCGATGCGCCCGAACGACGCCGAGTAAGCGCACGAAGGGCCGCTCGAAGAAGCCGTGATCCCACGTCAGGAAGCCGGCGATACCTCGCTGGTCGCTCGCGATCAAAGCGCCGCCGGCGGCGACGCTTCGCGCGAGGATCGCGTTCTGTCGCTCGGGCTCGGTGATCGCGAGGTCGAGCGCCTGTAGTGCCGCCAGATCGCTCGCCGCGGCGCGGCGGATCGTCAACGCGCGACAGCGAGTCCGGCGCCGGCGGCGCCGGGGTGCGCGCTCCACGCGGCCAGGCGCGCGAGGGCGCGCTCCGCGAGCAGACGCCGGCGTTCGCGCTTATCCCGAACCGGCTTGCCGGGCAGCGGCGAGAAGAACGTCCAGCTCACGTTGGCGGGCTGGAAGTCGGCGGTCTGCGCGTTCTGCAAATGCGCGATGACGGCGCCGAGCGCGGTATCGGGCGGAACCGGCGGCACGTCGCGTCCGAACTGCGCGCCGGCGGCGAAGATGCCGGCGATCGCACCGCAGGCCGCCGCTTCCACGTAGCCTTCGGCGCCGGTGATCTGCCCCGCGAACCAGACGTTCTCGAAACCGCGCAGCCGCAAGTCCGGCCCGAGCAGCCGCGGCGCATCGATGAACGAGTTGCGATGCATGACGCCGAGGCGAATCCACTCCGCCTGCGCGAGGCCCGGAAGCTTGCCGAAGGCCTCCTTTTGCGCCGGCCACGTCAAGCGCGTTTGAAAGCCGACCAAGTTGTAGGCCGTGCCCGCCGCGTTCTCTTTGCGCAACTGCACGACCGCATGCGGGGTGAGCCCGGTGCGCGGGTCGCGCAAGCCGACCGGTTTGAGCGGACCGTAGCGCAGCGCGTCCTCGCCCCGTGCCGCCATCTCTTCGATCGGCAGGCAGCCTTCGAAGTACGGCACCTTACCAACCGCCGCTTCGCGTTCGAACTCCTTGGGCTCGTGCTTGGGCAGCTCGCGCAGGTCGCGAACGAAGGTCGCGTACTGCTCGCGGTCGAGCGGGATGTTGAGGTAGTCCGCGCCGTCGCCCTTGTCGTACCGCGACTTCTCATACATCCGGGAGCGGTCGAGCGACTCCGCGTCGACGATCGGCGAGGCGGCGTCGTAATAGTGCAGCCGCGGACGCCGCTCGCCGGCGCCGGGTTCGGCGGCCCGCGCGCGGGCCAGCAGCGCGTCGATGGCCGCGGAGAGCTCGGCGGAGGGGAGCGGCCCGCACGCGACGATGGTCGGCACGGCGGGATCGACGGCCGTTACGTTCTGCCGCACGACGCGGACGCGCGGATGCGCGGTCAAGCGCGACTCGACCGCTTCGGCGAAGCGCTCGCGATCGACGGCGAGCGCACCGCCGGCAGGCACGGCGGCGGCGCGCGCGCTCGTGACGATCAGCGAGTCGAGCCGCGCCAATTCTTCCTTCAGCAGCCCGACCGCGTTCTCGAGCGCCGCCCCCCGCAAGGAATTGCTACAGACGAGTTCCGCGAACCGGTCGGTCTTGTGCGCCGGACCGCGCGCGAGCGGCCGCATCTCGTACAGCTCCACCTCGGCACCGCGCCGGGCGGCCTGCCACGCGGCCTCGCAACCCGCGAGGCCCGCGCCGATGACGCGCACCGCCATCAGACTTCGACCGGTTCCTGCTCCCGTTCCGCCGCCCCGCCGATGGCGCTGGTATCGTGCTCCTTGTCCTTCGAACACTCGAAGGTCACGACGCCCTTCTTCGACTTGGCCGTGACGTACGCGCCGCAGACCGGGCACGGTTCGGGAACGACGCGATCCCACGAAACGAAGTCGCACGCCGGATAGTTGGCGCACCCGTAGAACGTGCGGCCGCGGCGCGACTTGCGCTCGACGATCTTGCCGCCGTCCTTGGGACAGATCGCGCCCGTATCCTTGAGGATGGGTTTGGTCGTCTTGCACTCGGGATAGCCCGTGCACGAGATGAAGCGGCCGAAGCGGCCCGTCTTGATCACCATCGGCCGCGCGCAGTTCACGCAGATCTCGTCGGTGGGTTCGTCCTTGAGCTCGACCTTCGGCAGCTTCTTCTCGGCCTCGTCGAGCTCGATGGCGAAGGGACCGTAGAACTGCCGCAACACCTCGACCCAATCGAGTTTGTGCTCTTCGACCTGGTCGAGTTCGCTCTCCATCTTCGCCGTGTACGCGAGGTCCATGATCTCGCGGAAATGCTCGGCGAGCAGATCGTTGACGGCCATGCCGATGTCGGTCGGATGGAAACGGCGCTCGACTTGTTCGACGTATTGGCGCGCCTGGATCGTCTCGACGATCGAGCTGTAGGTCGAGGGCCGGCCGATGCCGTTTTCCTCGAGCGCCTTGACCAGCGTCGCTTCCGTGAAACGCGGAGGCGGTTCCGTGAAGTGCTGCTTGGGCTCGATCGACTCTTTGCGTAGCGGCTCGTCCTTGGCGAGCGCCGGCAGCAAGACGCGGCCGGGTTTCGTCCCTTTGGCGGCGGCCGGGTCGGCACCGGCTTCGTCGTCCTTGCCTTCTTCATACACTTTCGTGTAGCCGGCGAACTTCAGGACGCTGCCCGTCGCGCGGAACGTATACTTCGCCGTGCCGCGCACCGGCGTGGCGGCGATGTCGACCGAGGTCTGGTCGTACACCGCGGCCGCCATCTGAGAGGCGACGAAGCGCTCCCAGATCAGCGCGTAGAGCCGCAGCTCGTCGCGCTTGAGGATGCCCGAAAGCGCGTCGGGCGTGCGACGGACGTCGGTCGGGCGGATCGCTTCGTGGGCGTCCTGCGCGCCTTCCTTGATCTTGAACTGTTTGGCGCCGCCGTAGAACTCCGGTCCGTACGTCGACTCGATGAAGGCCTTGGCCGCATCGCGCGCGCTCTCGGAGATGCGCGTCGAGTCGGTGCGCATGTAGGTGATCAAGCCTTGCGTGCCTTCGGAGCCCAGGTCCACGCCCTCGTAGAGCGCTTGCGCGGCCTGCATCGTCTTGCGCACGCGGAACTTCAGCTTGCGCGAGGCTTCCTGTTGCAGGGTCGAGGTCGTGAACGGCGCGGCCGCGTTGCGGCGCGTCTCGCGTTGCTTCACCGACGCGACGGCGAACGCGGCATCCTGGAGGTCGGCCACGATCTGGTCGGCCCGGCCGCCGTTGTCGATGTCGGCTTTGGCGCCGTCGATCTCGAGCAGCTCGGCGCCGAACATGGCGCCCGTGTCGAGCTTCGCCAACTGCGCCGCGATCGTCCAGTACTCGCGCGGTTTGAAGGCTTGGATCTCGCGTTCGCGATCGACGATCAGCTTGACGGCCACGGATTGCACCCGCCCCGCGGAGAGTCCGCCGCGCACCTTGGCCCACAGCAACGGCGAGATCTTGTAGCCGACCAGCCGGTCGAGAATGCGCCGGGCCTGCTGGGCGTTGACGCGATCCATGTCGATCGCGTGGGCCTCGTCGATCGCGCGCAAGGCCGCTTCTTTGGTGATCTCGTGGAGTTCGATGCGCTTGGGGTTCTCGAGTTTGAGCAGCTCGGCCAGATGCCACGCGATCGCCTCGCCCTCGCGATCGGGGTCGGTCGCGAGAAAGACCTCGGTCGCGGCTTTGGTCGCCGCCTTGAGGTCTTTTATCACGTCGCCCTTACCTTTTATGGTCAGGTAGCGCGGCGCGAAATCGTGCTCGACGTCGACCCCGAGGGTGCTCTTGGGCAGGTCGCGGACGTGCCCGACCGACGCCTTCACCACGTAACGCGGCGGCAAGAACTTCTTGATCGTGCGCGCCTTCGTCGGTGACTCGACGATGATCAGCGGCTTCTTCAAACTCTCCTCGTCTCTGGGGTCCTTGGGGTCCCGGGTTCCTCGAAAACGCCCTAAGTATAGCGCCGCCGTCAACCCCGGGGCAAAATTCCGGCCCGAACCGGGGCCGCCTCGCGCGCGAGAACGCACGCGCCCGCACGCGCGCGTAGCGCACTTGCATCGCTAAATCTTGCATAATTCCCGGACGCGGTATAAGATGCAACCAAAGACGTTGACAAGCGAACCGTCAATGTTGCTTCGCATCGATCGTTCCGCTGCAGCGGACGAGGAGGATTAGTTGGAAGAGCACGATCCGCTCGAGGGTGGCGAGCCCACTTTGGACATGCCCGAGGGCGCCGCGCCCCGCCGGAAAACGACCCGTAAAAAGGCGACGTCCCGCAAGAAAGCGGTAGCGAAAAAGGCGACCGGCGGACGCAAGAAGGCCACCGGTGGACGCAAGAAAGCCGCGGCCAAGAAGACGACCGCGAAAAAGAAAACGGCCGCCAAGAAGACCGGCGGACGCAAGAAGGCCACCGCCAAGAAGAGCGCCGTCAAGAAGACGGGCGGACGCAAGAAAGCGACCGCCAAGAAGGCGACCGCGAAGAAGACCGGCGGACGCAAGAAAGCCGCTGCCAAGAAGAGCGGCGCCAAGAAGTCCGGCGCCAAGAAGTCCGGCGCCAAGAAGAAGGCGACGCGCAAGAAGAAGGCTTAATCGCCTCTCGCGCGACCAAGACAGGACGGGCGATCGCCGCGGCGGTCGCCCGTTTCTCATGTCCGCGTCAGGGCGCCGCGATGACTGCCGGACCGGCCGTCAAATCCGGCGCCGCGCCGTTGTGTTCTTCGACCCAATGGCACGCGGCGACGTGATTGGGCGCATACGTGTTGAGCGGCGGCACCTCGACCCGGCAACGGTCGAACGCGACCGGACAACGCGTGTGGAAGCGGCAGCCCGAGGGCGGATTGACCGGCGAGGGAATGTCGCCGGTCAAGATGATTCGCTTGCGCGCCGCCGCCTGGGACGGGTCGGGCACCGGAATGGCCGAGAGCAGCGCGCGCGTGTACGGGTGCAGCGGGTTTTCGTAGAGGTCGTCGCGGTCGGCGATCTCGACGATCTTGCCGACGTACATGACCGCGACGCGCGTCGAGATGTGGCGCACGACCGAGAGGTCGTGCGCGATGAAGAGAAACGTCAGACCGAATTGCTGCTGCAAATCTTGCAGCAGGTTGATGACCTGGGCTTGGATCGAGACGTCCAGCGCCGAGACCGGTTCGTCGGCCACGATGAATTTCGGGTTGACGGCGAGCGCCCGCGCGATGCCGACGCGCTGACGCTGGCCGCCGGAAAATTCGTGCGGGTAGCGGTTGGCGTGATACGGCTGCAGGCCGACGAGGCGCAGCAGATCCTGCACCCGGCTCTCGGCCTCCCGGCCGCGCGCGATGCCGTGAATCCGAAGCGGCTCGCCGATGATATCGCCGACCGTCATGCGCGGATTGAGCGACGCGTAGGGGTCTTGGAAGATGATCTGCATCTCCTTACGGAGTTTGCGGACCTCTTCGCGCCCGAGTTCCTGGATGTCGCGGCCGTCGAAGAACACCTGGCCCTTCGTCGCCGGCAGGAGCCGCAACACGACCCGGCCCGCCGTCGTCTTGCCCGATCCCGATTCGCCGACCAGCCCCAACGTCTCGCCGCGCTTGATCGAGAAGTCGACGCCGTCGACGGCCTTCACGTCGCCGACGTGGCGCGAGAACACGCCGGCGTTGATGGGAAAATACTTGTAGAGGTCGCGGACCTCGATCAAGTCGCGCTCGCCCGGGGCATCGCTTTCGCCGGCATCGGCCCGGCCGTTCACGGCGTCACCGTCGCAGCCGGCGCGCCGGCCGCAGGCGATGCGCCCGTTGCCGTATCGGGGACCTGGGGCGCGCTTTCCACGGCCAAGGTTCGCTCGCCCGCGGTCCGCTCGTCGTACAGGAAGCAGCGCGCGACGTGACCCGCTCCGAACTCGTAGAGCGGAACCGGCGTATCGCATACCGGCATCCGGTATCTGCAGCGCGGCGCGAACGAACAGCCCGGCGGAATGCGCATGAGGTTCGGCGGTTGACCTTCGATCGGCACCAGGCGCTCTTGGGAGCCGTCGAGGCGCGGCAGCGACGCCAGCAACCCCATCGTGTAGGGATGTTTCGGCGCGCTGAAGATCTGCCGCGCCGTGCCGTACTCGACGAGATTGCCGGCGTACATGACCAGCACGTACTCGCAGGTCTCGGCCACTACGCCCAGATCGTGGGTGATCATCACGATCGCCGAGCCGAGCCGCGCCTGCATCTCGTTCATCAGCTCGATGATCTGCGCCTGAATCGTGACGTCGAGCGCGGTCGTCGGCTCGTCCGCGATCAGGACGTCGGGGTCGCAGGAGAGCGCCATCGCGATCATCACGCGCTGCCGCATGCCGCCGGAGAGCTGGTGCGGATACTCGCGCACGCGTTTCTCCGGCAACGGGATGCGCACCAGACGCAGCATGTCGACCGTCTTGGCCAACGCGTCTTTCTTCCCGAGCTTGAGGTGCAGCGAGACGGCCTCGGCGATCTGATCGCCGACGGTCAGCACGGGGTTGAGCGACGTCATCGGATCCTGGAAGATCATCGCGACGTCCTTGCCGCGAATCCGCCGCATCTCGGGTTCCGTCTTCTCGAGCAAGTTCTGGCCGCGTAAGGCGATCGAGCCGCTCTCGATCCGGCCCGGCGGCATCGGAATGAGCCGCATGATCGAAAGCGCGTTGACCGATTTCCCCGAACCGGATTCGCCCACGATGCCGAGCGTCGAGCCGCTGTCGACCGAATAGCTCAAGCCGTTGACGGCGCTCACGTAGCCGTCGTCGGTCTTGAAGCCGACGCGGAGATTTCTGACTTCGAGCAGAGCCAAGTGCGGGCGCTAAATCCCGGTAATCGAGAGGACGACGGCGAAGAACACCATGCCGAGCGCGACGTAGCTGGTCAACCGCGCCAGCTGCTGGTCGAAGCCCAGCCGTGGGCGGTAGTTCGACTCGACCCGGCCGCCGAGGGTCCCCGAGAGCCCCTCTTGTTTGGTCGTCTGGAACGCCAGTAACACGACGAGACCGACGGCCAAAATCAGAAAGAACGCCGCGAAGGTGTGGGTCAGCCACGGCGCGTTCGTCTGCAGCGGCGTCTTATGGGCGAACTGGAAGGCTTGCAGCTGCTTGAGGACGTCGGGGTTCAGGGTGGCGGCGGTTTTGGGAACGGCCGCCTTGGCCGCGCCCGCCGGATCGGCGGCGGCGAGAATGAGGGTGCCGATGATCGATGTCAAGATAGGTCCTTCACGTTTGCAGCCCGGCGCGCGCGGGCCCGCCGCGGCTGCGGCTCGACCTTAATTAGCTCCTGCCCCGCCGCGAACCCCCTCGCGGCGCGGCGCCGGCCGTCAGGCGGTGGTCGCGGCCTCGCTGCCGGCTCGCACCCGCGCCGCGATCGAATCGCCGGAGAGACCGAAGCCGGCACGCTGCACCGGTTGCTTGTCGTGCTGGATGAGGGCGTTCGGTACCCCGATCCGTTCGACCGTCACGCCGAGATCCCGATCGGCCACGAACTCGACGACCGCCGAACCGAAGCCGCCGGCCAGCGAATGCTCTTCCAACGTGATGAACTTGCGATGGGTCTGTGCCAAGGCGACCAGCAGCGCCTCGTCGAGGGGCCGGACGAAGCGCATGTTCACGACGGTCGGTTTCTCACCGGGCTGCAGCAGGTCGTACGCGTCGAGCGCGGCGTCGCAGGTGTTTCCCAGCGCCAAGAGCGCGACGCCGCTGCCTTCGCGCAGCACTTCCGCGCGGCCGTGGGCGATGGGCGCGGGCGCGTCGAGGTGGTTGCCTTGGGAGTTGCCGCGCGGATAGCGGATCGCGACCGGCGTGCCGAGCGAGAGGGCGTGTTCGAGCATCGGGAGGACTTCGTCTTCGATCCGCGGCGCCATGATGGTCATGAAGGGTAGCGTGCGCATGAACGCGATGTCGTAGAGGCCCATGTGCGTCGGGCCGTCGTCGCCGGCCACGCCGGCGCGGTCCATGCAGATCACGACGGGCAGATTCTGGATGACGATATCGTGCACGACCTGATCGTAGGCGCGCTGCATGAACGTCGAGTAGATCGCGACGACCGGCTTGAGCCCGGCCGTCGCGGCGCCCGCGGCGAAGCAGACGCCGTGGCCTTCGGCGATGCCGACGTCGAAGTAACGATCGGGGTGTTTCTTGGCGAAGCGCTTGAGTTGCGTGCCGTCGGGCATGGCGGCCGTGATCGCGATGATGCGCTTGTCGCGGTCGGCCAAGGTCGTGAGCGCGTTGCCGAACGCCTCGGAGAACGTGGCGCGGGCGCTGGACTTGAACTCGATCTTACCGTTCTCGAGCTCGAAGGGGCCGACGCCGTGGAAGGTGCGCTTGTCGAGTTCGGCCGGTTCGAAACCCTTGCCCTTCACCGTGCGCACGTGCAACAGAACCGGGCCCTGGATCTTACGCGCGTTGGCGATCACGTCGCAGAGCGTGTCGTAATCGTGGCCGTCGATCGGGCCGACGTAGCGGAAGCCCATCTCTTCGAAGATGACCGCCGTCTTGGGCTCGCTCGAAACCATGCGCATGCCCGCTTCTTCCGCCGTCGACAGCGCCTTGCGCGCCGTGTCGCCGAACGGCACGCGACCGAGCAGATCCTTGACCTTCTCGCGCGCCGCGTTGAACAGCGGCTTGGAACGCAACGTGCCCAGGTACTTGTCCATCGCACCGACGTTGGGCGCGATCGACATCTCGTTGTCGTTGAGGATGACGATGAAGTTCGATTTGAGCTGGCCCGCGTTGTTGATCGCCTCGTAGGCGAGCCCGCCGGTCAGCGCGCCGTCGCCGATGATCGCCACGATCGTTTCGTCCGTACCGAGCAGATCGCGCGCCTGCGCCATGCCGAGCGCGGCCGAGATCGACGTCGACGCGTGGCCCGCGCCGAAGACGTCGTACTCCGATTCCGAACGCATCGCGAAACCGCTCAGCCCGCCGCCCTTGCGGATCGTCATGATCCGGTCCGCGCGCCCCGTCAGCATCTTGTGCACGTAGATCTGATGGCTGACGTCCCAGACGATCTTGTCGGTGGGCGCGTCGAGCACTTTGTGCAGCGCCAGCGACAGTTCGACGACGCCGAGGTTGGGGCCGAGGTGGCCGCCGTTCTTCGAGCAGGTCTCGACGAGCAGTTCGCGGATCTCGCCGGCCAAAACGTCGATGTCGGGACGGTTCAGCGCCTTCAGATCGCGAGGCGAAGCGATACGGTCGATCAGCATCGAGCGGTCTTTGACGCAGCGCACGGAAATTCCCCACAGCCGGGCGTCCGACAAAAGGGGGAGGGCGCCGGTCCGGTGCAGATGCGGGGGACCATGGAGCCAGTCCCGGCGCCGCCGCGCACGACCCCGATCCGCGTGAGCCGCCGGCGCCGCGTCCTCACGGATTTGGCGCGCATCTTCTCGACGGTCTGCAATCCGTTCCTCACGGCGCTCGCGCTCTTCGTCCTGCTGGCCCATCAGGAAGCCCGGGATACGGCGACCTTCTGGTTCTTGCTGTTCACGAGCACGTTCTTCACGTCGATCGGGCCGATGCTCTACGTGCTTTGGCTCTACAGTAACGACCGCATTTCGGACCTCGACATGTCGGTCCGCAGTGAACGCGAGAAGGTCTTCGGGATCTTCGTCGTGTTCTACGCGCTCGGCACGCTCGTGCTCTGGCTCGTCCACGCCCCCACGCTCCTGGTCGCCTCGATGGGCGGGTACACGGCGGCTTCGGCCGTGGTCCAGTACATCACGCGTTACTGGAAGATCTCGACGCACGCGCTGGGCATCACCGCGCCGCTCGTCGTCCTGATCTACCTGTACGGCCCGCAGCCCCTGCCCTTCCTGATCTTGATTCCGATCGTGGGCTGGTCGCGCGTATGGCTGCGCGCCCACACGTTGCTCCAAGTCGTGGCCGGCACGGCCCTCGGCGCCCTTTCGGTGTTGGTCTTTTTACGGCTCTTCAGGTTGCTCTGAGCGCGGGAGCCAAGGCTGCGACCGCGTCTCGCGACCCGAGTTCACCGACGATCTCGCGCAACGCCGCGCGAAACGGTGCGAGCGGTCCGGTCGTGAGGTAACGGACGCCGCCGCGTTTCGAACCGGCGTCGCGGAGGTCCGGCGGCGCGACGGCGATCGCCCGCTCCGCTTGGGCGAGCGCGGGATCGATCCGCAGCACGCCGGCGCCGAAGGTCTCGCCGATCGGCGCATCGAGCAGCGGATAGTGCGTGCATGCCAGCACGAGCGCATCGAGCGGGTGCGCGAACGCCGCGCACGACTCGGCCACGGCCGCGCGCACCTCCGCCCCGCCGCGTAACCCGCGCTCGACCAGCGGTACGAGTTTCGGGGCCGCGACTTCCTGGACCGCGGCGCCCGGTACGGCGCGCCGGATCGCGTCGCCGTACGCGCCGGAGCGCGCGGTGGCGGCGGTCGCCAAGACGCCGATCCGCGTCGCACCGCTCGCCGCGACCGCGCCTGCCGCGGCGGCAATCAGGTCGAGGATCGGCACGCGGGCTGAAGGCCAACCATGCTTGGCCGCGACCGCGCACGAGGTATTACACCCCATCACGACCGCGTCGACGCCCTCGTCTTCGAGGAGCGCGATGTTGGCCGCGAGCAGGCGCAGCAGCTCGGCCTCGGAGCGGTCGCCGTAGGGGACGTGGGCCTGATCGGCCAGATACACGACGTCGGCCGCGGGCAACGCGGCGCGCAGACGCTGCAGGACCGTCAGCCCGCCCAGCCCAGAGTCGAAAATGCCGAAGCGAATCTCTTTGGTTCCTATCTAATTTCCGTCCGGTTGGCCGTCGTTCGACGAGACGGGCGCCGCACTCTTGCCGGCATAGTCGCCGACCCCGTCGGCGATCGAACTCGCCACCTTTTGCAGAAACGCCGGAGATCTGAGCAACTGCGCGTCGTCGGGATTGGAGAGGAACGCCGTCTCGACCAGGATCGCCGGCATCGACGTATGGTGGATCACGTAGAAGTTCTCGCGGTGGATGCCGTCGTCTTTGGTGGGCAGCGCCGCCGCCAAGCGCGCGTGCACCGCATCGGCCAGGCTCGCCGAGTCGGCCTTGTAATAATACGTCGTGGTCCCGTTGAGGCCGCCGGACGTGAAGCTGTTGATGTGCACGCTGATGAACAGGCGCGCGTGGGCGTCGTTGGCGACGTCGCACCGGGCCTGCAGCTCGTCGCGCGCGGAGTCGTTGGGCTGATAGACGTCGACGTCGGAATCGCGCGTCATCTTGACTTGCCAGCCGCGCGCCAACAAGAGCGCGCGCAAGCGTCGCGAGATGTCGAGCGTCAGGTCCTTTTCGGTCAGGCCGTTGTGCATCGCGCCGAAGTCGCTCCCGCCGTGACCCGGATCGATCACGATCAGGCGCGCGTTCGTGCCCGCGGGCGGCGCGAACTTCCACTCGGGTTCGGCGCCGTTCGTGCTGCCGTCTTCCGAGCCGGGCGCCGCGACGGGCGCCGGAAGCGGGACGATCGTGGCGACGAGCCGGCCGCCCGCGACTTCGCCCATGCCGACGCGTTGCGGCGCGGGATCGTCGGCGCGGTCGACGGCGATCGTCACGCCGTCGGGCGCGGGTTCGAGCGCGATCGCGCGCGGCGACGTCAAGGTCAGCGCGACGCGAACCGTCTGCAAGTGATCGCTCGGACCGACGAAGGGCTTCACGCGCAGCGACGTGGCCGCCGTTTGCTCCAAGGGTTGATCGATCGCCGCGACGGCCAGGGTCGCCGGTTTGAAATCGACGTACCAGCGGTTATCCGGGAGGCGGTGCCACTCGTACGTGACGTTGCCCGAGATCGCGACGTGAACGCTCAGCGAGTCGTCGGCCGGCTGCGGCGTGACCGCCGCGATCGTGGCGACGGGAAGCGTGTACGCTGTCGGGGCCGGCGTCGACGGCGCGGCCAGCGCCGCAGCCGGCGGCGCGGGTGGTTGATAGACCGGCGGTGGAGGCGGCGCGTTGTTCTGCGCGATGCCGCTATCGGTGATCGTGCTCGTCGTCGTGCCCGGTGCCGCGTACGAGGGCGTGCCTTGCGGGCGCACGAGCAGCGGCGCGTAGGCCAGCGCGGGCGTGCCCTCGGGCGGGAGCGGCGTGCCGCCTAAGGCCACGCCGGCCGGCGCGAAGGCGATCGAGAGGACGTTGGGCGAGGCGCTCGGCGCGAGGACGTGCGTGCTGCCGGGAACCGCGGAGAACGTCAGGGTCGTCGTGGGATTCTTCGGCGAGCCCGTCACGGCGATCGCGACGCTCCGCAGGCCGGCTCCGTCGATGCGCCGCTCGGGCTGCAGAGTCGAGGCGACGCCCGTGAACGCGATCGTCACGTCGCCGGTGGGCGAGTCGTCCAGGCGCTTGAAGTGCAGGACCGACGCGCCGCGGACGGTGACCACGGTCAGACGGTTCTCCGAACGAACGTCGAGCGCGGAGATCTGCGGCTGGAGCACCGTCGTCGTTCCGGCCGGCACGGGATCGACGCCGAGCGCGCGCGCGAGCTCCATGAACGGCAGATAGGCCGAGCCGTCGCGATCGTACGGCGCGAACGGCGCCTGCGCGGTGACGCCGTCGACCGTGTAATGCGGATCGCCGAGCGTGAAGACGACCGTGCCGCGATCGGCGGTGGTGACGATCGCGTATTTCTGTCCGGGTTGATAGGCGATCGAGGCGCCGAGTTTGGCCAAGAAACGGGCGAGCCCCGAATCGTCGCTCGCGATCGCCAGTTCGCCGGCGCGCGAGTCGGCCTTATCGAACGTCAGGCGCGTTCCCGCGAACCAGATGTCCGAGCCGGCCGTCGCGGCGACGGCTCCAGACCGCGTCGCACAGACGGCGGACACGAGCGCCAGCGCTAGCGCGAGAAAAAACTTACCAGCTTTTGCGCGTGAGCGGTTCGTCGAGCTCAAAGTGACCTCCGGGAAGCGTGGGGACGAGCGCTCCGCCGATCTTGACTTGCACGGCATCGATGCCGGGCAACGCAGTCAGCGTCCAGACGAGCGCTTTGAATTCGCCGCTCTCGGCGAAACTGCCATCTTGCGGGCGGGCGATCGCGCCGCCGAGATCGACGACCGCGTTCGCGCCGGAAACGTGAACGGAGCGCACGACGGTTCCCGCCGGGAAACGAATCGCTTGCGTATCCGGCGGCGGCCCGGCGACGGCTTGCGTCGTCGCGTAGAACGCGACGCTGGCGAGGTCGCGCGCGTTCGGGTTCAGCGACACCGACCACTTGGCGAGCGTCTCGCCGTCGAGCTTACAGTAGTAAACGCCGACCGTATCGGCGACCGGCGCGGACGGATGCGAGAACAGACGGTATGCTATGAACGCGGCAACGACGAGTAGCGCGGCGACGACGACAGCGCGCAGCAACTTCATTGAAGCCGGGTGTTCGGCTTGGACGGGGTCGATGCCCCCTTGCGAATGATGAGGTCGCGAATGCGCCGGCCACTTTTGGCGACGGCGCCGCTCGCGTTGCACGGGCCCGGCGGGACCGCTGCCAAATTTCCCATCCGTGGGAAATTTGGCGCTGCTCGGCTCGTCGCTCCCGCGCATCCTGCGCTCCGCTCCTCGTCCGAGCTCCCGCCGAACCCATGCAACGCGAGCGGCGCCTCGACTGTTGGGGGCGCCTTCGGGTCCTTAAGTTGCGAAGGGTCTCGCCGGCTGAGCCGGCTTGCCGGCTCAGCGGCGGCTGCGTGCTATCGGGGGAGGGGGAACGATTGTTTGTCGGTGGCTTCTAGCGGAGGCCCGGCGTGCCGGAGGCATATGCTTCGGAGCGGCAGAGGGCGCGGCTTCTATATCGGTGGCAGTGGCCGCTTCGCTTAGCTGACCCGGTTACTGGAGGTATTTTTCGACGGTTTCGGGGCTTCTTAGGTGGGCGGCTTCGGGGTCTTGGGCGAATTCTTCGCGGGCGCGGCGTTGGCGGAGGAGATCGTAGTAGCGGTCGAGTTGGACGTTGACGTCGTCGAGGCGTTTGCGTTCTTCGGTCGTTAGGGGGCGTTCGGAGGCGAGGTCGAAGAGACGGTGCTCTTCGGCGACGAGGTCTTCGATGTGACGGTTGATGTCGGCGGCTTGCATCCGTTGACTCCTATTCGGTCTCGACGCCGGTGCGCCGGGTGGTCTCCTCCTCGAGCTCTTCGAAGATCTGCTCCTGCTGCGCGACCATGCCGGTGTCGTCGGCCGCGTTCACGGCGGAGCGGCGATCGTCGTCGCGGTCGTCGGCGCGTTCGATGTTCTCGTTGTGCATGATGGGCTCGTACCCCGTTCCCGGCTGCACCGCTCGTGGGCGGCCGACCGTTTCCTTCGGCGGCGCTCGTCAAAGCTTTGCTTAAGACGAGTCTAAGGTTCCATTGTCTCGGGAGGAAGCCGACGGCGCGAGTGCGGCATAGCGCCATGTGATCGGACGACGGGCTCTGTGCCTGTTCGGCGTCGCGCTGTGCGCGGCGCTGGGCGCCGCTCTGCTCGCGCACGTTGCCATCGACGCGGCCGGGGACTACCTGCTGCCCCACGATTCCTACGACGACGTCGCGCACGGCTCGCGCGGCCTCGTGGGCGGCACGCTGTTGGCCCTGCTGCTCGCAACGTCGGCCGTCGCGTCACGGGCGGTCTTGCGGCGCGCGCGCGGTTCCGAACGGGCGCTGTGCACGGCGCTGCAGGCGCTGCGGCCACGCAACGCAGTCCTCTTCGCCGGTACCGTCGTCGCGCTGGCGCTGCCCTTCTTGATCGGCATGGAAGGCCTCGACGTGATCTCGGCCGGCGGCCGGATCGACGACGTGGGCGACCTGCTGGGCGGCTCGCCGATCCTGGGCCTCGCGCTCGCTGGGCTCTGCGCCGTCGCGTGCGCGTGGATCACGCGCGTCACGCTCGGGCGCCTCGCCGCATTCGGGCGTGCCGTTGCGCGGGCGGTTCGTTTTCTGCGCCGCGCCCTCGGCGGCGGCGCCGCGCGGCCGCTCCGCCTGCGGCGGCCCTTCCGGGCCCGCGCGACCGTGCGCTGCGTCGTGCGCCGCCTGGCCGGACGCGCGCCTCCGCCGCAACTCCTCGGACCGGTCGCCTAACCGCACTTCGGATCGGTGCCGGGCCGCCTTCGCGCGCCCGGCCAAGGAGTTTTTCTATGCTATCGCACGCACGACGCGGCGCTCGTTCGCCGTCGCCCGACGTCTTGCTATCCGCGGCGCAAACCGGCTCCGTGGAAGCCTTCGAATCGCTCGCCAACCGCTACGGCAAGCGGGTTCGCGGCGCCGCCTATCGCTTGACCGGCGACGTGCACGACGCGCGCGACGTCGCCCAGCACGTCATGACCCAATTGTTCCTCAACCTCGATAAGTTCGACGGACACCGGAGCCTGCGCTCGTGGCTCAATACGGTGACGCTCAATCGGTGCCTCGACATCCGCCGCGAACGCACGCATCGATCGGTCCGTTCCATTCCGCTGCCACGCAACGAGGAGCCGTGGGGGCCTGACGACGTCGCACTCCGCCGCGACTTGAGCCGCCGCGTGCGGGAAGTGGTGGAGAGCCTGCCGCACGACTATCGCGCGGTCGTCGAGCTGCATTATCTGCACGCGCTGCCGCTCGATGCCGTCGCCAGGGAGCTCGGCATCGGCGTCAAGGCCGCCAAATCGCTCGTCTGGAAAGGCTCGCGCCGGCTGCGCTCCGCCTTGCTGGACCGCGGACTGGAACGCGAGGCGGAGTTCTAGCCCGGCTCGCCTTCGACGATCGCGCGCAGGCCGTCGAGATCGTACGAGAGCTCGCCGTTCCGGTAGCGCTCGCGTTTGACGACCTCGGCGGCGTCGCGCTTTGCGGCGGCGGCCACGACCTCCGCGACGCGCTCGGCGGTGACGGCCAGCGCGCCGTCGCCGTCGAGCACGATCAGGTCGCCGGACGCGATCGTCGCGCCGCCCATCTCGAGCGGACCGTCGAGCACGCCGACGTGGGTCTTGGCCGCGCTACGCGCGCGCACGTAGCGCGACCACACCGGCAACCCGAGTTCGCGGATCGCGACCGCGTCGCGAATCGCCGCGTCGACCAGCACGCCCGCGACGCCGCGCGCGACGCACTGGGTCGCCAGCAGTTCACCGAGCAGCGACACGGGCCGGCTGACCGGCATGCGCATGACCAGGATCTCACCGGGCCGGACGTGCGCGATCGCGGCCGGCACCATCAGGTTGTCGTCCTGGGCGCAGAAAACCGTGCGCGCGCGCCCCGCGACCTTCGCCTCCGGGATGTGCGCGATGAGGTCGAGATCGATGAGCCCGGTGCGGCCGGCCGCCTCGAACATCGTGGAGACGCCGTACGCGGCGGCGGCGGCTTCGAGCGAGTCGTAGTCGGTCATGCGCGGCACTTACACGCGCGCGTCGCGCGGCCCCGTGGCGCGGCCCCCGTCGCGCAGCGCCGCGTCGATCAGGGCCGCGGCGTTATCGTGGAGGATCGCGCGCAGAGCGGTCGCCGGCAGTTCGAGCGCTTCGAGGCCGCGCAACTCCGCGTCGTATGCGAACGGGATGTTCGGGTAATCCGTGCCGTACAAGATCCGTTTGGAACGCCGGGCCATCGCCTCGGCGTCCGCGATGAAGAGGCTGCCGATCGGCGAGCCGTGCGCGAAGTACATCGTCGTGTCGAGATAGAGCCGCGGGTGGCGTTCCATCAGCGCGAGGTAATCGTCGGAATCCGGCGCGCAGAAGTGCGCGACGACGAAGTTGAGCTCGGGATGCCGTGAGAGCACCGCTTCGACGCGCTCGCGGCCCGCGTGGCGCGGATAGTCCCAGGGGATCGGCCCGATGTGCGCGAGCACGAAGCCGCCGCGCGCCGCGAGCTCCGCGTACACGGGATCGAAGCGCGGATCGTCCACGGCCAGCCGTTGCACGTCCTCGTGTATCTTGAGGCCGATGCAACCGTCGTCGAGCGCGGCGCGCAGGTCGTCGAGGTAGTCCGGATCGTCGAGGTGCACGGTTCCCAGCGGTAGGCCGTAGCGCCCGAGTTCGCGCGAGGTCTGCGCGAGCCACGCGTTGAGTTCGCGCGCCATCCCGGGCTTGTGCGCGTAGCTGCAGAACACGAAGCGCTCGACGCCGGCGCGGCGGAAGGTGGCGGCCACTTCGTGCGGCTCGGTGGGATGCGCCGACAGATCCCACGTGCTGCGTTCGGCGAACCAGCGGCGGATCGCGCGAAAGAGCCGCGGCGGATGCAAGTGCGTGTGGATGTCGATCAGGGCGCTCACGCGCCCTGCTTCGCGTCGCCCTCGGCTACCACTTGCCCGTAGTTCAGTAGCGCGACCAACGACACGCCGCCGATCACGTTACCGATGAAAACCGGGAAGAGGTAGCCGGCCAAATACTGACTCCACGTCAGCACGCCGGTCGCGACCAGGTAGAGCACTTCGACCGAACCGGCGATGATGTGGGAGAACGAACCCAAGCCGACGACGTAGGTCACGATCAGGATCACGAAGAGACGCGTCTGCTCGGCGCCCGGCAAGAGCCAGACCATCAGCGCGATCAGCCAGCCGGCCACGATGCCACGGATCACGATGTCGCCGAAGCCCGGCGCCGCCGCTTCGCGCCCGATCTCCGCGAACGTGTGCCGCACGTCCGCGGAGAAGATCGGCGTGTGGGCGGCCGCGTATGCGAACAGCGCCGCGCCGACGATGTTCGCCACCAGCACGACGGCCCAGAGCCGCGCGACTTTCCGCACCATGCGCAGCTTGTCGCGCGCGTCGAGCAGCGGCAGGATCGCCGTCAGCGTGTTCTCCGTGAAGAGCTGCTGGCGCCCCAACACCACGATCAGGAAGCCCAGCGTGTAGCCCGCGCTGACCGCGAGCGGACGCCACTTCTCGTCGGGCAGCATCGACCGGATCAGGCCCTCACCGGCCAGCGACGTGCCCATGGAGAGACCCGCGGCCAACCCCGAGAACGCGAGCGACAACACGGGACGTTGCAACTCGCTGTCGCCTTCGCGACGCACGGTCTCGAAGATGACGGCGGCGCGCGGCGGCGTGCGCTGCTCGACCTCCTCCTCTTCCTTGTCGCTCAGCTCGACGGTCGAGCCGCTTTCATTTTCCTTCCCGGGAGCGGGAGCAAGCGATTTCATCGTCGCCCCCTTACCCACGCCGCGCCCGGGGGAAGCACGCCGAAGCGGGGTATGCTCCTGGGCGCATGGGACCACGCGTCTACAATCTCTTTCCGACCCTGGCGGGCCCGATCGCGCATTGGCACGGCCACCTCGAGCGCATCGCCGCGATGGGTTTCGACTGGATCTACCTCAATCCGATCCACGCGACCGGCGGTTCGGGCAGCCTGTACGCCGTAGCCGACTACGGACGCCTCAATCCGGCGCTGCGCGGCGACGACGCGCGCTCCGACGATGCGATCCTGCGCGACTTCATCGGTGCGGCGCGCGAGCGCGGCATCCGCGTCATGCTCGACCTCGTGATCAACCACACCGCCAACGACTCGCCGCTCGTCGCCGCGCACCCGGACTGGTACGTGCGCGGCGACGACGGGCGTCCCGCGGCGCCGTTTGCCGTCGATCCCGACGATCCCGAAAAGGTCACGACGTGGGGCGATTTGGCCGAGCTGGACTTCTCGGAGCGGCCGGCGCGCGCGGAGATCGTCGACTTCTTCGCCGGCATCGTGCGCCATTATGCCGGGCTCGGCGCGCGCGGCTTTCGCTGCGACGCCGCCTATAAAGTGCCCGGAGCGGTCTGGTCGCAGATCGTGGCGGCGGCGCGCGACGTAGCGCCCGACACGCTCTTCGCCGCCGAGACCCTCGGGTGCCGGCCCGAAGAAGTCGCGCAGCTCGGCTGCGCGGGCTTCGATTACCTCTTCAACAGTTCGAAATGGTGGGATTTTCGGGAGAGCTGGCTGCTCGAACAGTACGAGCGCTTCCGTCACATCGCGCCGTCGATCGCCTTTCCGGAAAGCCACGATACGCCGCGCCTCGCCGCCGAGTTGAACGGCCGCAGCGACGCCGAAATCGAAGCGGAATATCGCTTCCGCTACCTCTTCGCGGCCTTCTTCTCCAGCGGCGTCATGATGCCGATGGGCTACGAATACGGGTTCGCGCGCAAGCTCGACGTCGTCGCCACGACGCCCGCCGATTGGGAAGAGCCGCGCTTCGATCTGAGTTCGTTCATCGCGGACGCAAATGCCATGAAGGCCGCGACCCCGGCGCTCAACGAGGAAGGCGCGGAACGGCTGTTGGCGCGCGAAGGCGGCGCCGTCGCGCTCCTGCGCAGCGGCGGTTCGCCCGGCGACGCGGCGCTCGCCGTGCTCAATCCCGACGCGCGCGCGTCCGCCGAGCTCGACGCGCGGACGCTCGTCGCCGCCCTCGACGGGGTCCCGCGCGACGTCACGCCGCATGCAGCGGAGAAACATCCCGTCGTGCCGGAGGAACGCGTGCGCCTCGACCCGTTGGAAATTCGCGTCTTCACGCGCGGCGATGCCGCCGGCCGGCCGAGCCAGGAGCTGCCGTCGAGCTCGCGCGAGCCGGCGGCCCCGGCCTTCCGCCGCGTGGCGGTGATCGAGAACGTCACGCCGCAGCTCGACGGCGGACGCCATCCGATCAAGCGCATCGTGGGCGACCGCATCGCGGTCGAGGCCGACGTGTTCCGGGAAGGCCACGACGCGTTGGCGGCCGTGCTGCTCTATCGCGAGCGCGGCGCCGCCCGCTGGCGCGAGGCTCCGCTCGAGCCGCTCGAACCGCTCGACGACGATCGCTGGGGTGGTTCGTTCCGGGTCGACCGCAACGCGGAGTACGAGTATACGGTCGAAGCCTGGCCCGATGAGTTCGCGACTTGGCGCCGGGACGTCGCGAAGAAGCGCGCCGCGGGCCAGTCGCTGGAAATCGAGATCGAGGAAGGCCGCGCGCTGTTGCAGTCCGCCGCCGCCCGCGCGAGCGGCGACGAACGCGCCCGCTTGGAGGCTTTCGCGCGCGAGGCCGAACTCGACGCGTTGCTCGGCGATGAAGCCGCGACGCTCGCGGCGGGCGCGCCCGATCGCTCGCAGGCGACCCGCTACGAACCGGTGCTGCGCGCCATCGTCGACCGGCCGCGCGCGCAGGCCGGCGCGTGGTACGAGCTCTTTCCGCGCTCGCTCGGCGCGCCGGGAACGCACGGTACCTTCCGCGATGCCGAAGCGCGTCTCCAGGACGTCCGCGCGATGGGCTTCGACATCGTGTATCTGCCGCCGATCCACCCGATCGGGCGCGCGTTCCGCAAGGGCCGTAACAACGCCGCCGAAGCGGCCGACGGCGATCCCGGCAGCCCGTGGGCGATCGGCAACGAACACGGCGGCCACACCGCGATCGAACCGGCGCTGGGCACGCTCGACGATTTTGAACGCTTCGTCGCGAAGGCGCGCGGGCTCGGCCTGGAAGTCGCGCTCGATTACGCGTTGCAAGCCTCGCCGGATCATCCTTTCGTGCGCGAGCATCCGGAGTGGTTCGCCTTCCGCTCCGACGGCACGATAAAATACGCGGAGAACCCGCCCAAGAAGTACCAGGACATCGTCAACTTCAATTGGTTCGGTCCCGAAGCGCCCGCGCTCTGGGAAGCGCTGCGCGACGTCGTGCTCTTCTGGATCGCGCGCGGCGTCCGCGTCTTCCGCGTCGACAACCCGCACACCAAACCGTTCGCCTTCTGGGAGTGGATGCTGGCCGACGTGCGCGCGCGGCACCCCGAAACGATCTTCCTCGCCGAAGCGTTCACCCGGCCCGCCGTGATGAAGCAGCTGGCCAAGCTCGGCTTCACGCAATCCTACACGTACTTCACCTGGCGCACCACGAAGGCCGAGCTCACCGAGTACGCGAGCGAGCTCGCCCACTCCGGGATGGCCGAGTATTTCCGGCCGAACTTCTGGCCCAACACGCCGGACATCTTGCACCCCTATCTGCAGACCGGCGGCCGTCCGGCCTTCCGCATCCGCTTGATCTTGGCCGCCACGCTCGCGAGCAACTACGGCATCTACAGCGGCTACGAACTCTGTGAGAACGCCGCGCTGCCGGGCCGCGAGGAGTACGCGAACTCCGAAAAATACGAGCTGGTCGCCCGGGATTGGAACGCGCCGGGCAACATCGTGGACGACATCGCGCGCATCAACCGCATCCGGCGCGAACATGCGGCGCTGGCCGATTGGCGCAATCTGACCTTCTACCGCGCCGACGACGACGCCGTGATCTTCTACGGCAAACGCGCCGGAGACGAAGTCTTGCTGATCGCGGTCAATCTCGACCCGTTCGCCGCGCACGATCCGCTGCTCTGGCTGCCCACGGGCGAGCTCGGCTTCGCGGACGACGAGCCCTACGCGGTCGAGGAGCTGCTGGGCGAGACGCGCCACGAGTGGGTGGGCTCGGCGCACCGCTGGCGCTTGGATCCCGGCAGCAACCCCGCCGCCATCTTCCGGCTCCGGGCGAGCGCGCGCGCGTGATGGACAACGATCCGCTCTGGTTCAAAGACGCCGTCATCTACCAGGTGCACGTCAAGGCGTTCTTCGACGCCAACGACGACGGCATCGGCGATTTCGCCGGCCTGACCCAGAAGCTCGACTACATCAAGGATCTCGGCGCCACGTGCGTCTGGCTCTTGCCGTTCTTCCCCTCGCCGATGCGCGACGACGGCTACGACATCTCCGATTACCGCAACGTGAATCCCGCGTTCGGTACGCTGCACGATTTCCGCGCGTTCGTCAAAGCCGCGCACGATCGCGGCATCCGCGTCCTGATCGAACTGGTCGTCAACCACACCTCGGACCAGCATCCCTGGTTCCAGCGCGCGCGCCGCGCGAAGCCGGGCTCGGTGTGGCGCGATTTCTACGTCTGGAGCGACAGCGACAAGAAGTACGCGGGCACGCGCATCATCTTCACCGATACGGAGACCTCGAACTGGACCTGGGATCCGATCGCCGGCCAATATTACTGGCACCGCTTCTTCTCGCATCAGCCCGACCTCAACTACGACAACCCGCGGGTCATCGAAGCGGTGATGAACGCGATGCGCTATTGGCTCGACATGGGCGTGGACGCGCTGCGCCTCGACGCGGTGCCGTATCTGTGCGAACGCGAGGGCACGAGTTGCGAAAACCTGCCGGAGACCCACGGCGTGATCAAGATCATGCGCGCCGTGCTCGACCAAGAATACAAGGATAAGGTCTTCCTGGCCGAGGCCAACCAGTGGCCCGAGGACGTGCGCCAATATTTCGGCGACGGCGACGAATGCCACATGGCCTTCCACTTCCCGCTGATGCCGCGCATGTTCATGGCGATCGCCGAAGAGGATCGCTATCCGATCGTCGACATCATGCGCCAGACGCCCGAGATCCCCGAGAGCTGTCAGTGGGCGATCTTCCTGCGCAACCACGACGAGATGACGCTCGAGATGGTGACCGACCGCGAGCGCGACAACATGTACCGCATCTACGCCACGGAGCCGCGCGCGCGCATCAACGTGGGCATCCGCCGCCGGCTCGCGCCGCTGATGGAAAACGACCGGCGCCGCATCGAGCTGCTGATCGGCCTGCTGATGTCCATGCCGGGGACGCCGATCGTCTACTACGGCGACGAGATCGGCATGGGCGACAACATCTACCTGAGCGATCGCGACGGCGTGCGCACGCCGATGCAGTGGTCGATCGATCGCAACGGCGGCTTCTCTCGCGCCGATCCCGCGCGGCTCTTCCTGCCGCCGATCATGGACTCGGTCTACGGTTTCCAGGGCGTCAACGTCGAGTCGCAGGGCCGCAGTCCGTCGTCGCTGCTCAATTGGTTGCGGCGATTGATCGCGGTGCGGCAGGGCTACAAAGCCTTCGGCCGCGGCACGCTGACGTTCCTGACGCCGGCCAACCGCAAAGTGATCGCCTACGTGCGCGAGTACGGCAACGAAAGCATCCTCTGCGTCGCGAACCTCGCGCGCAACGCCCAGCAGGTCGCGCTCGATCTGGGCGCGTTCCGCGGACGCGTGCCGGTCGAGATGATCGGCTGGAGCGCGTTCGGCGCGATCGGCGAGGAACGCTACACGCTCTCGCTGCCGGGCCACGGCTTCTTTTGGTTCCTGCTCTCCGAGGACGCGCAGGCGCCGGCCTGGGGTGAGAATCTGCCCGGCCAATTACCGGAACTGCTGACCCTCGTGCTGCCGCGCGATCCGGTCGGCTCACAACTCGGCGGCAAAGCGCTCGCGCTCTTGGAGAACGACGTGCTGCCCGCGTTTCTGCCCAAACAACGCTGGTTCGCGCAAGGCGACGGCACGCCCGGGCCCGTGCGCATCGTCGACACGGTCCGGCTTGACGGCGCGGGCATCATGGCGTATCTCACGATGGTCGACGCGGGCCAACAGTATTTCTTGCCGACGGCCCTCCTCAACGAAAGCGACGACGAGCGCACCGCCACGCAAGCGCGTGCCACGCTCGCGCGAACGCGCACCGGAGCGCGGGCCGGCTTTCTCTACGACGCCTTCGCGATCGATGCGTTCGTCCTGTTGCTGCTCGACGCGATCCGCGCCAAAACGAGCTTGGCGGCATCGCGCGGGGGCAGCTATACGTTCGAAGCGACCGCCGCCCTCGCGGCGCTCGACCTTCCGGAACGTCCCAAGGTTCGCCGCATGGAGGTCGAGCAGAGCAATACGTCGGTCGTGATCGACGAGCGCATCGTCCTCAAGGGCTATCGGCGCATCGCGGCGGGCGCCCAGCCGGAACTCGAGATCGCGCGCTTCCTCGACTGGGTCGGCTACGCGAACACGCCGCAACTCTACGGTTTCGCCGAGTATCGCGCTCCGGACGCCGGCGACGCGACGGCGCTGTGCATCGCGCAGGAGTTCGTGGAGAACCAAGGCGACGGCTGGGCGACGACGCTCGCGTACTTGGAACGGTTTTTCGATCGTCAGAAAAATCTCGACGTGCCCGAGGGCGATTACCACGAGATCTTCATGCAACGCGCGCGGCGCCTCGGCGTGCGGACCGCGGAACTGCATCGTGCGTTCGCGACGCCGACGGGCGATCCGGCATTCGAGCCGGAGCCGCTGACCTCGGACGACCTCCGTGCCTGGAGCGCGCAGGCGCGAACGGGCGCGGAAAGAGCACTCGAGCGGCTCGCGCGCGAACTGGATAGCGTGCCCTCGGAATTGCGTTCCTTTGCCTCCTCGCTGCTCGCATCGCGCACTTCCGTTATCGAACGTTTGCGCTTACCCGTGGAAGGCGCCGGGCTCGGCGTGGTCAACACGCGCTATCACGGCGACTATCATCTGGGACAGGTGCTCGTCGTGGCCGACGATTTCCGCATCGTCGATTTCGAAGGCGAACCCGCGCGACCGCTGGCCGAGCGGCGCACGAAATCGTCGCCGCTGCGCGACGTGGCCGGCATGTTGCGGTCGATCAACTACGCGGCCGTCGCGGCGTTGCGCGGCGCGAGCACGGACCGCGCCGAGGATACGAGCGCGCTCGAACCCCTCGCGCGCGAGTGGGAGCGGCGTTCCGTCGATGCGTTCCTCTCGGGGTATCGCGAAACGATCGCAGGCTCGCCCAACTATCCCGCCGATGCCGAATTCGCGAACCGGCTCTTGGAGCTCTTCGTTTTGGAGAAAGCCTTCTACGAGATGTCGTACGAACTCGCGAACCGCCCGTCGTGGGTGCGCATCCCGCTCGAGGGCATCCGCAGCATCCTCGGCGACGCCGTCGCACCGGAGCCCGCGAATGTCGGTTAGTCCCGAGGAACTCGCGCTCGTGCACGCGCACCACGGCGATCCGTTCGCCCTGCTGGGTCCGCACGTGGACGCTTCGGCAGGCGGCACGCTCGTGCGCGCGATGCTGCCGCAAGCGTCGCGCGTCGAAGTCGTCGCGTTCGAAAGCGGCGCCGTCCTCGCCGAGTTACCGCGCGTTCACGAAGCGGGCCTCTTCCGCGGACTCGTCGCGGGCGAGACGGCCCCGTTTCCCTATCGCCTGCGCCTGACGATCGGGAACTCGCTGGTCGTCGTCGACGATCCGTATCGCTTCGGGCCCGTGCTCGGCGACCTCGACATCTATCTGATCGCCGAAGGCCGGCACCTCGAGCTCTATTGCAAGTTCGGCGCGCACGCGCGCACGGTCGAGGGCGTCGACGGCGTCGCGTTCGCGGTCTGGGCGCCCAACGCAAAGCGCGTGTCGGTGGTCGGCGACTTCAACGATTGGGACGGACGGCGCCACCCGATGCGATTCCGCCACGGCGTCGGCGTCTGGGAACTCTTCGTGCCCGGCGTCGCGGAAGGCAGCCGGTACAAGTACGAACTGCTCGGGCCCGATTTCGCGCTGCTGCCGCTCAAAGCCGATCCGTTCGCGTTCGCGTCGGAGCGGCCGCCGGCCACGGCCTCGGTCGTCGCTGCGTCGGGAGCCGCGACCTGGAACGACGACGCGTGGCTGGCAACGCGCGCGGCCGCCAACCGGCGCGACGCGCCGATCTCGATCTACGAGGTCCACCTCGGCTCGTGGCGGCGCGCCGAGCACAACCGCTATCTCACCTATCGCGAGCTGGCCGACCAGCTCGTGCCCTACGTCGCGTCGCTGGGCTTCACGCACATCGAACTCTTACCGGTCTCCGAATATCCCTTCGACGGATCGTGGGGTTATCAGCCGATCGGCTTGTTCGCGCCGACGAGCCGCTTCGGCGACCCGGCGGATTTCGCGCACTTCGTCGAGCGCGCGCACGCGGCGGGCCTCGGCGTGCTGGTCGATTGGGTGCCCGGCCACTTCCCGACCGACGCTCACGGCCTGGGACGCTTCGACGGAACGCACCTGTACGAACATGCCGACCCGCGCCAGGGCTTCCAACCCGACTGGAACACGCTGATCTATAACTTCGACCGCAACGAAGTCGTCAATTTCCTCATCGCCAACGGCTTGTTCTGGATCGACCGTTACCACATCGACGGCCTCCGCGTCGACGCGGTCGCCTCGATGCTCTATCTCGACTACAGCCGCCCGCAAGGCGAGTGGATTCCCAACCGCTTGGGCGGCCGCGAGAACTTGGGCGCGGTGGATTTTCTCAAGCGCACCAACGAAGCGGTCTACGCGGACGGCGCGGGCGCGATCACCGTGGCCGAGGAATCGACGACGTGGCCCAAAGTCTCAGAGCCGATCTACCTCGGCGGCCTCGGCTTCGGCTACAAGTGGAACATGGGTTGGATGCACGACACGCTCGATTACATGCGCCAGGATCCGCTGTACCGTTCGTTTCACCAGGACTCGCTGACGTTCAGTTTCATGTACGCGTTCACCGAGAACTTCGTGCTGCCGCTCTCGCACGACGAAGTCGTGCACGGCAAAGGATCGCTGATCGGCAAGATGCCCGGCGATCGCTGGCAGCGCTTCGCCAACTTGCGCGCCTACTTCGGTTATATGTTCGGCCATCCGGGCAAGAAACTGCTCTTCATGGGCGGCGAATTCGCGCAGGAGCGCGAGTGGAACCACGACCGCAGCCTCGACTGGTATCTGCTCGACGACGAGGCACACGCCGGCATCCAGCGTCTGGTCACCGATTTGAACCTCACGTACCGGGGCCTGGCGGCGCTGCACGAACTCGACGCGGAACCCGCCGGGCTCGAGTGGATCGTGTCCGACCGGCCGTGGTCGGTCGTGGCTTTCGTGCGGCGCGCGCGCGCCTCCGGTGACTTCGTCATCGTCGTCACCAACTTCACGCCGGAAGTCCGCTACGGCTATCGCATCGGCGTGCCCGGCGACGGCACGTACGTCGAGGCGATCAACACCGACGACGAACGCTACGGGGGCAGCAACGTGCGGAACGGCCCGCTCGAAGCGCAGCCGTTCGGGGCACACGATAAACCCTATTCACTCCAGCTGACGTTGCCGCCGCTGGCGACGGTGATTCTAAAGCGCAGCTCGTAACTCGCCGAGTTTGACCGGCTCGGCGTTGCCCGCGAGCACGTCGGGCGCGTGGACGACGAGCACCGGGATGCGGCAGACGCGCAGCAGCGCCTCCGTGGTACTGCCCATCATCAAGCGCCGGAAACCCGAGCGCCCGTGGCTGCCGATCACGATCAATTCGGACTGGTCGGACTTGGCGAGATCGAGCAACGTTTCGACCGTACGGCCTTCCCGCAGGTGGGTGTGCGCGCGAACGCCCGCGGCCAGAGCAGCCGCGGAAGCGCGCTCGAGGAGGCGCCGGCCGTCGTCCGCGGCGGAATGCAAGATCCCGCCGACGTCGAGTCCCGGAACCTCGGCACAGACGAGCCGGTCGGCATCGACCACGTACGCAAACGTCAACTCCGAGGACCACTCGCCGGCGAGCCGGACCGCAAACGTCACGGCTTCGTTGGATGGCGGCGAACCGTCGACGGGAACAAATATGCGACGGAAAATGTTCATGCCGCAATATTATTGCGGCGCGATGAAATCAGCATGAATTGCGCTGCCGGTTACATTCACGCACCCTTCGCGGCACCTTCGCACGGCCTCCGGCTCGCGGAGTTACGATGCGTGCATGACCATGATCTACGCGTACGAAACGATGCTGTGTCCCTCGGAGCGCGTGCCTGAGTTCATCGCCGATTACCTGGCTGGTTTCGGCGGCGGCGAACACGCGCCCGGCAAGCTTCCGATTCGTCTCCAAGTGGGCGATCTCATCGTCGAACAGGACGTCGAGGCGCAGATAACGCCGCGCCCGGGCATCCTCGGCTATCAATTATTCGATTTGACCTGGAAACCCGAGAACGAAGCACTCTTTCCACGCTTCAAGGGAACCCTGAGCGCCGCGGACGAGGGCGGCGGATTCTGCCGCCTCGACCTGGACGGCTCGTACAGCCCGCCGCTCTGGCCGCTGGGCGCCGCCTTCGATGCGGCCCTGGGCCACCGGATCGCCGAAGCGACCGTTCGCGACCTCTTGCAGCGCTTCAAGTACCACTGCGAGGCCGCCGCGCTGGCCGAACCGGTGAGTCACCCGGCGTAACGCCGCCCCGGGCGGGAACAAGGAGCGCGTGCGAGCGCTCAACATCCTGATTTGGCACGTCCACGGCTCGTGGATGGGAGCCTTCACCGCGGGCCCGCACCGCTACTGGCTGCCGGTCGTGCCCGGGCGTCCGGAGGGCCGCAAGCGGCCCGCGTGGCCGGCAACGGTCCGCGAAGTGACGCCCGCGCAAGCCCGCGAGACGCCGCTCGATGCCGTAATCTTCCAGCGGCCCGCCGAAATGGAACTGGCGCGCGAGTATCTGGGCGACCGGCGCGCCGGAGCAGACGTGCCGGCGCTCTACGTCGAGCACAACGCGCCGCAGGGCCGCATCAACGAAATGCGCCACGTCCTGGCCGATCGCGACGACGTCGAGATCGTGCACGTCACGCATTTCAACGCGCTCTTCTGGGATACGGGCGCGACGGCGACGCGCGTGATCGAACACGGCGTCGCCGATCCCGGCGCGCTCTACTCGGGCGAACTCGAGCGTTGCGCCGTCGTCATCAACGAAGCGGAGCGCCGGGCGCGCGTGACCGGCACGGACCTCTTGCCGCGCTTCGAGCGCATCGCGCCGCTGGACCGCTACGGCATCGGCACGCCGCGCGATCTGCCGCAACCGGAACTGCACGCCGCGATCGCGCGGTGCCGGCTCTACCTGCACCCGTTTCGCTGGACGTCGCTGGGCCTCGCGCTGCTCGAGGCGATGGCCTGCGGCATGCCGGTCGTCGGCTTGGCGACGACGGAAGCGCCATACGCGGTCCCCTCCGCCGCGGGCGTCCTCTCGAACCGGCCGGACGTCCTCGAAGGCGCCGTGCGCCGCCTGCTGCGCGATCCCGCCGAGGCCGCGAGCATGGGCCGCGCGGGACGCGAGCACGTGCTGCGCCACTATGCGCTGCAGCGTTTCCTGGGGGATTGGGACGCGGCGCTCGCGGCCCGCACGGGTGCCGGCGTCCGGCCGCCCGGCGCGGGGCCCGTGCCGAGCCGCATCTAAAGCCGGGGCATGCTCGACGACGTACGCGGGAAGGTCGCGCTCGTGACCGGGGGCGGCCGCGGAATCGGCGCCGCGATCGCGCGCTCCCTCGGTGCGCTGGGCTGCGCGGTCGCCGTGTCGTATCGCGCTCGCGCGGACGCGGCGGCGTCCGTCGTCGCGGAGATCGAGGCCGCCGGCGCGCCGGCCCGCGCCTTCGCGGCCGACCTGGTCGACCGGGTGGAGCTGGCGGGCTTGCACGAAGCGGTGCGCGCCGCGCTCGGCGAGGTGGCGATCCTGGTCAATAACGCGGGCATCGCCCGGCGCCGCCCGGTGCTCGAGGAGATCACCGAAGACGACTGGGACCGCCACCTCGCGACCAACGCGACGTCGGCCTTCCTGCTGACCCAGCGCGTCATCCCGGCGATGCGGCATGCCGGCTGGGGCCGCATCATCTTCGTCGGTTCGATCGCGGCCCAGAACGGCGGCGTGGTCGGCCCGCACTACGCGGCCTCCAAAGCGGCGATGCACGGCCTGACCCACAGCTACGCGGCGCGGCTCGTGCGCGACGGGATCACGGTCAACGCGATCGCGCCGGCCTTGATCGAGACGGAAATGGTGCGCGGCGTCGAGCCGGCGATGATCCCGCTCGGCCGTTTCGGCGCCCCGGACGAAGTCGGCGACGTCGCGGCGATGCTCGCGCGCAACGGCTACATCACGGGCCAGACGATCAACGTCAACGGCGGCGCCTACATGGCCTGACTTCGGGAAGACCGGCCGCGGGAGCCGCCCGGCGTCCACTAATGTCAGGTTATCGTTAAGAAGGTGCCGATAGACCTAATGTGACCAGGGCCGAAAGGCACACCGCCGAAGGAACACTGGGCCGGATTTCGTTTTTTCGGGGGTTCCCTCTGCCGTTTCCACCCGAGTCCGAAAACGCCGCGGCGCGCTTACCGAGCGTCGTCTCGCCGATTCGACTGGTACTGCTGTCGTTGCTCTTCGCGTTGCCGATCTCCGGCGTCGCCTGGTACCAGTACGGCGTGGTGAGCACGGCCGCGGTGCGCCTGGGCACCGAGGAGGACGGCGTCCATTTCGTGAGCGACGCCGTCCGGTTGTTGGAGAAGATCGAGACCCTGCCGCTCGGGCGCCCCATCACGGGTCCCCGCCGAATCGAACTGGAGCAGCGCCTCACATCGCTCGACGACCGTGCCCGGGCGTTTACCGAGGGCGATACCTCCGACGCGGACGTCACGAAGCCGGTCCAAGACGCCTGGCACGAGCTGGTCCGCAACGTCTCGCCCGCGACCTTGCGGCCCTTCGAAGACGCCTTGCAGCACATGACGGCGCTGATCAGCGACGCCTCGGAGCTCTCGTTCGAGGCCAACGTGGTCGAGGCCGATTTGCAGGACGCGGCCTTCGACATGAACCCGCACGTTCTGCGCTGGCTGACGCTGGCGGACGCGACGGCTTCCTCGGGCGCGGTTCACGGACGCGTCCCGGTCGGGGACCGGATCGCGCTGGCCGGCATGCTCGCGCAGGCCAGCGTCGCGCGCGGCACGCTGGACATCGACGTCGACGGCGCGTTCGACAACGATCCGACGCTCAAGGCGACGCTCTGGAAGCCCTGGACGGCCTTCAATGCCGACGCGAACCCACTGTGGCGCCGCCTCGAAGACGCGATGCAGGGAAAGGACGTCTCGCGGGATGCCGGGGCCCTGTCGGCACGCGGCGATCGACTGGTGGCCGACAGCGCGGCCTTGACCGACGCGATGCAGCGGGAGCTCGAGACGCGCTTGCGCGCGCGCATGGCCGAGGCGGGCCGGATGCACGTGCTGATCGTCGTGCTGGCGCTGCTCGCGGCCCTGCTCAGCGTCGGCATCATTGCCTCGATCTCGCGGGCGATCGTCGGTCGCGACCGTCGCGAACTGCATCGCGTTCAGCAAGAAGCGCAGATGCTCTCCACCGAACTCGCGCGCCAGCACGCGGAGCGCGCGCTGCAACTGACCGAAGCGCAATTTCGCGCCGTGTTCGACCGCTCCCACATGGGCATCGCGCTGCTCGACGCCGCGGGCGAGACCATCGAGTCCAACGCCGCCGTCAGCGATCTGCTCGGGCCGGGCGCCCGGATCATCGCCCCGGGCGACCGGGAGTTCCGCGAACTCGCCGGCGGCCGCCTGACGACCTACGTCTTCGAGCGCGAGGTGCGTCGCGAGGACGGTTCCGTCCGCTGGGCTGAGGTCAACGTCTCGATCGTGGCCGTCACCGCGCCGTCCAGCGTCGCCGCCGTCGCGATGGTGCGCGACGTGACCGAGCGCAAAGCCGTGGACGATCGCCTGCGCTACGCCGCCACGCACGACCAAGTGACCTCGCTGCCCAATCGCACGGAGTTCGTGCACCATCTGGAAGGCCTGATCGCGCGGCGTCCCTCCGGCTCCGGCAACTACGCCGTTCTTTTCATCGACCTCGACGATTTCAAGGTCGCCAACGACCGGTTCGGCCACCATGCCGGCGACCGGCTCCTGGTCGTCACCGCGCGGCGGCTCCTCTCGTTACGCGGCCCGACGGACCTCGTCGCGCGCTTCCACGGGGACGAATTCGCGGTACTGCTGGGCTCGGTCGGCGACGGCACGGAGGCCTTCGCGATCGCGCAACACGTGCAGGACGTGCTCCGCGCGCCGGTCCAGATCGACGGCCACGCGGTGTCGGTGACCTCCAGCGTCGGCGTCGTCGTCGGCAACGACGCCTACGTGCGCGCGGAGGACGTGGTGCGCAACGCCGACGCGGCGATGTACCACGCCAAATCGCTCGGACGAGGCATGGCCGTGCTCTTCGACGAGGCGATGCAACACCGGCTGGCCCTGCGCATGCGCTTGATCACCGACTTGCAGGCGGGTCTCGGGCGCGGGGAATTTCACCTGGCGTACCAGCCCGTCGTCGACCTGCGCAGCGGAGAACCCGACGGTCTGGAGGCACTGATGCGCTGGCGGCATCCGCTCTCGGGCTCGATCCCGCCGTCGACCTTCATTTCGCTGGCCGAAGAATCGGGTGCGATCATCGAACTGGGCCGCTTCGCCCTGCGCGAATCGTGCACGATGCTGGCGCGCGACTCGTCGCACGCCGGCCCGCGGCCCCTCACGATGAACGTGAACCTGTCGGTGACGCAGTTGATGGAGCCCTCGATCGTCGAACACGTGGCCGACGCGCTCGGCGCCAGCGGCCTCCCGCCGGAGCGGCTGATGCTCGAGATCACCGAGAGCGCGCTCTTGGAGGACGGTCCGCGCGCGGCCGCGGTGCTGGGCCAGCTCAAGGCGCTCGGGGTGCGGCTCTGCATCGACGATTTCGGCACGGGCTATTCCTCGCTTCGCTACTTACACAAATTCCCGATCGACGCGCTGAAAATCGACCGTTCGTTCGTCAGCGGCGCGAGCGGCGACATCGCCAACGAGCCGATCGTCCAGATGGTCGTGACGCTCGGCCACTCGCTGCATATGGACGTCATCGCCGAAGGCATCGAAACGGAAACGCAGCGCCGCAAATTGATGGCGCTGGGGTGCAAGAGCGGCCAGGGGTACCTGTTCTCGCGCCCGATCGACCACGTCGCCGACCTCGAAGCGTGGCTCGGCACGGAGCCGCTGGCGAAGAGCAGCTGAGCGTCGAACCGCCCTAAGGGCTTCTTTGCTCGCCGTCCCTAGTCCGAAAGGCCCACGTTCCGAATCGCAATCGGTGCTACCCTTGTCGAATGATCGAGGTGCCGTCCAATCCGGAACCCGCCTCGCCCAGCGACCTCGCAGGGCTGGTGGATTCGTTTCGCCGTCCCGAGGGCGACCCGCACGCCAGCGGGTGGTTGCCATTCACCGCGCCCCTTCCCAAATGGGTCGAGCGCGAGGTCGACGCCGTCGCCCGTGATTTTCAACGCCCGTCAGGCCAGACGTTCTTCCGTTTCCGCAAGCCCGCGCCCGCGGCGCTGCTGGTCTCGGGCGGCAAGCCCGATGAAGAGGCCGCGGTCGTGGACCGGCTCGCAAAGCAGCTGGACCTGCGGATCTTCTTTTACGACCTGCAAGACCTCCGCCGCATGACCCTGCCGGAGCTCGTGCCCATGCTGGCCCCGCTGTACGACGGGCGGACCGCCGTGATCCACCTGGGAAGGATCGACAAGTTTTCTCCGGACCAGTTCGAGGCGCTGCTCGAGGGCCGCTCCGATTGCGCCCTGATCGTCGCGACGGCGCGCGCACGCGACCTGCCGGCCGCCAAGCACTTCAAACGCAAGATCGCGTTCGAACACTGAGCGGACCCGGGCCGTGTTGACGCGCCTCGCGCTCGCAGCGCTCGCATTCGTCGCGGCGTCGCTCTCCGGCGCGGACGGCGGCGGCCTCTCGCTGCACGGCGGCCCCTTCTGCGGCCTTCGCTCGGCGCTCAGCGGCACGCAAGTCGCCTTTGCAGGCCCGATTCTGACGAATTTCCGGCAGCCGCCGGCTCCGGCCGCGGCGTCGGCGCTGGTCGAACCGCCGGTCGTCAGCGCGAAAAACGGCGTCGCGCGGTTGAGCATGATTGCCGTCTACAACCCGCTCGACAACATTCCCGAGCTGTGGTTCGATAACGCGCCGATTCCGCCGACCATCCGCGTGAGCCCGGGCGACACGATCGAAATCCAGTACATCAACGAATTGCCGCCGACCGTGTCGTTCGGGGGCGGACCGTCGCTCAACAACACGAACCTGCACTTTCACGGGCTGCGGGTCTCGCCGGCGCTCGGTTCGGACGACGTGCTGACGATGCTCGCGCCGCCGGGCACGACCTTGAACTACCGGGTCACCTTGCCGGCCGACGCCGAACCAGGCCTCTACTGGTACCACACGCATCCGCACGGCGAAACGGCCCGCCAAGTGGGGGACGGCGGCATGTCGGGCCTCATCGTCGTGGAGGGGCTGCAGCAGCACCTGCCGGTCCTCGCGGGCATGCGCGAGCGTGACCTGATCCTGCGGCGCACCCCGCTGCCAGGCCAGGCGCATCCCGACGCCCGGGCAGCCCGTGCCGAGCGCCGGGCGGCCGCGGCGGCCCATGCGACGGCCCTCCCCTGCAACGGACCCGACAAGGGTTACCAGCTGCTGCTCAACGGCCAACTCGAGCCGAAGATCGCGATCGAGCCCGGAGAACCGCAGCTCTTCCGCATCGCCAACGCGTCGTCGCTGCGCAACCTGGACGTTTCGATCGACGGTGAGCCGCTGCTCGTCGTCGCGTTCGACGGCGTCGCCCTGGATCGCTACGCCGGAGCGCCCGCGATCCAAGTCCGGCAGCACATCGTCATCCCGCCGGCGGGGCGAGCCGAGTTCGTCGCGCTCGGGCTGAACAAACCGACCGTGATGCGCGCCAATTGCTTCTACTCGGGTCTGACCGGCGACCCCGACCCGCCGCAGATCCTCGCCACGCTCGCGAGCGACGGGAAAGCCGCGGCGCGGCACCGCTATCCCACGGCACGCCAGATCCTCGCGAGCCGGGTCGTACCGTTGCCCGATGCCATCCTGGGGCACGCCTTACCCGCACCCTCGGTCCAGCGCGTCACCGTCTTCAGCGAGGATTCCAACGGAACCGCTTTCTACATCGACGGGAAGCAATTCTCGCACTCCGACCCGCCGCACTTCATCGCGCGCGCCGGCACGGTCGAAGAGTGGACCGTGCTCAACGACAGCGATGAAGTCCACGATTTCCACATCCATCAGGTGCACTTCATCGTCGCGGCCGTCAACGGACGTCCGACCGGCGTACCGCCTTCATGGTACGACAGCTACAACATCCCGCCGCGCACGCACAATCCGGACGGCTCGGTCACGCCCGGCTGGCTGACGCTCCTGATCGATTTTCGCGATCCCGTGATCCGGGGCGAATTCGTCTACCACTGCCACATCCTCGACCACGAAGATCTGGGCATGATGGCGAAAATTTTGGTTCAGTAGCGACGTACGACGTTCGGCTCGGCCGGCGCGGCCCGGAGGAGTTCCCGGCCCCGGCGGATTAGGGCTAGCCGATGCCGCCGCCCGTCACCGTCGCGCACGTCGTCTTCGGCACCGCGGTCCTGCTGCTCGGTCCGGCCGCTCTCTTACTGCGCGGCCGCCTGGGCCTGCACCGAAAACTCGGCATCTCGTTCGTCGTCGCGATGGGCGTGGTCATCGTGAGCGCCGCGTTCATGTGGCAGAAGCCGCACCATCTGTTCCTGTTGTTCCTCGACGCGATCGCGGCTTACTTGGTCTTCTACGGCTGGCGCTCGCTGCGGCGCGCGCAAGACCCGCATTCGGCGCGGGGCCGCGCGCTGGATGCCGCGGTCGTGATCGCGCTGGTCCTCGATAGCGCTGCGGTCGTCTGGATGGGCGCCGCGGGCTCGACGACGGTCGTGCGCAACATCGCCCTGGTGCTCTTCACGCTGGGCGGCATCGGCTTCGTCTTCGCGGCCTTCGATCTGCGCGGCCTGGCCTCGGGCTGGTCGCGGCGGCGGCGCCTGAGCAACCATTTCACCGGCATGATCGCGGCGTACATCTCGGCGGTCACGGCGTTCTGCGTCATCAACTTCCACGGCATTCCGATCTACGTGCGCTGGCTCGCGCCCAGCGCCATCGGCACGATCGTGATCGGACGGCTGACCTACGACCACCTCTGGGCTCGCCGCGCGCAGCCTCAGCGGCTCAAGACTTCGTCGACCGCGCGCGAAGCCTGATTGATCGCGGCGTCCGAGTAGGCCGTCGCCTCCGCGTCGGAATTGGCGATCGCGATGCGGCCGACCGGCCGGCGGCCGCGTTCGGCCGGGCTCGCGCCCGGCGCCCACACCGGATCCCATAGCGCCAGGTACTCGTAGGCGTATCCGTGCGCCCAGCGGTTGACCGTGAGGCCCTCGATATCGCGCGCGGCATCGAAGCCCGCGCCGCCGAGCATCTTCTGCAGCTGCGCGCGCGTGTTGCGCTCGATCTCGCGGTAGCTCGTCGCGTAGAGCTCGCCGCGTCCCGCGCGAAATTGATCGCGCGCGGGCAGGCCGGGCGCGCAGGGCGTGCGCAGCATCCAGAGCACCATCGGTTCGTCCGGCGTGCGCGGCGAGCGGTAGGCGCCGATATCGACCGGAAAATCCAGCATCGTCAGCGAGTGATAGCTGCCCGGGGCGTGGATGCCGCGTACGCCGAGTCGCGCGAAAGACTGCCAATTCCGGATGGCGACGTGCGTGTACACGAGCGGCGCCTTGACGCCGTACGCGAGCGCTTCGCGTTGCGCCGCGGGTACGTCGGGACAGATGTAGGGAACGACGACGTTCCAGCACGCGAGGATGCAATGCGTCGCGCGCACGCTCTCGAGCCGCGCACCGCCGCGCGCGTACGCGACTTCGACGTCGCCCGCGCGTTCGTCGTTGCGCGCGCGCACGACCGTGCTGTTCAAGCGAACGCGAACGTCGTTGCCGGCGCGATCGAGGCCGTCGTAGCGAGCGCGCGCCGTCACGACGTCCTCCATCGTCGAGCCGCCGACGGCACCCGGCACCAGGCGTCGCACGAGCATCCGTGCGAGCGACGCGTTGCCGTCGGGATAGTGGAAGATGTAGGGCTCGCCGCGCGGCCGCTCGGCTCGCGCGCCGCCGCCCAAATCCATGCCCGCGAAACCGGGAAAGACGACGAGGCCGTAATCGTCGCCGGCGTCGAACACCTCGGCCGCGGAAACCGCCTCGATCTCCAGTGCGAAGAGATCGTTGGTCCAGCGCTTGAAGAACGGCAGCACGCCCGGATCGCAGCCCGCGACGTCGACCAAGAACTTGGCGTAACTGATGCGCGAGAGATGCGCGCGCTTGGCGGCGGGAGCGAGGTGCGGTAAGTAATCGACGGTTTCCGTGTAGATGCGTTCGATGTCGCGACGAGCCGCGGCGGGGAGCGGCGTCTGCGCGAGAAATTCGTGCCAGGGACGCGAGCCCAAGCCCGTCACGAGCCGTTCCGCGGCGAAGGCGGGACGCTCGAAGAACACGCCGGTTCCCAAGCCCGCATAACGGCGCGAATCGTAATAGCGATAAAAGTTCGTATAGTCGATGCCGAGGTCCCCGAGCAAGCGCGCGGCCGCGCCGCGATAATCGCCGGGGCTCTCCAGCGACTGGGTTCCGCCGTTACTGAGCAACAGCCGCCGGCCCGCGTGAAATTCGTTGCGTTTTGCGTGGCCGCCGTAATCGTCGAGCGTCTCGACGATCAGCACGCGCGCGCCGGGCCGGGCCGCGCGGTAAAAATACGCGGCGGCGAGCCCGCTGAGCCCTCCCCCGGCGACGACGAGATCGTAGCGTTCGCCCGTCGGTTCGGGCGCGCGCGCGCCGCTCCAGAACGTACCGTCGCGCAACCGGTGTGCGATCGCGTACGAGCCGGCGTATTGGCCGCGCAAGCCTTCCAGGGCCGGCGGGTACGCCGCCGCGGCGGCGGCCGGCGAGAGGTCGAGCGCCGCCGCGCCGCCGAGCGCGAGCGCGGCGCCGTCGAGGAAGTCGCGCCGCGTGATGCGCCGCTCCATGCCGAGCGCGCGATCGTCGTTCGCGCTCACGAGGTGGTTTTGTAGTAAACGACCTGCTCGGTCGTCGCGAGCAACCGGCCCGAGCGGCTCCACATCGTGGTCGTACAATCGAAGAACCCGTTGTGCGCGACGCGCATGCGGCCTTCCGAGAGCAGAAAGTCGTTACCGATCTCCGCGAGTTCGCTCGAATTCACGTGAAAGAACGCATTGAGCGTGACCGTCGAAACGGGCACGCGCTTCCCGAGGCGCAGGAAGATCGGCGGGAAGCCGGTATCGCAGAGCGCCGCGAGTGCCGGGAAATCCAGCGTGCGCGGCGCGCGATCGCGCACCCACGCAACGGTCCGGTCCGGATCGCCGCCCGCGAACGGATTGCCGGTTGCGAAACGCATGTCGTATTTCTCTAGGAACGACGGCGCGCCGGCGTTGGCGGGCACCGCAGGCAAGGTTTCGGGCGCCGGCGCTTCGGGCGGCGAGACGTCGACGAACGAGTCGGTCGGGCGCCGGTGCGCGAGGACGAGCGAGGCTTCGGCGCAGAGCACGTCACGCCCGTGCTGGTGCTGGACGAGCTCGGCTCGCCAGAAATCCGTCGAGCGATTGCGGCGCGCGTTGCGGGTGCGGATCGCGTACGGACCCGCTTCGATCGCGCCCGCGAAGTTCGTCGAGAGCGAGAGCGGCTCGCCATGCCGTCGCGGATCGTCGAGCACCGCGAGCATCAGCACCGCCGCGATCCAGCCGCCGAAGGGTCCGATGAGATTCCAATACGCGGGATCGGTCTCACCGGCATACTCCCCCTCGCCGGTCCGGGTCATTGCGATGGTCACGTCGCGCCGCGTTCGACGCGCGGCGCTCGGGCGCATGCGCGATCGCGCGCGTGGCCGTGGCGGCTTTGAGGGTAAACCGCTGGACATGCGCGCGACCGTCGTGATCCACACCCGTTCGAGCCGCTCCGAGCGCCGGCTCCCGCAGTTGCGTGAACTGCTCGCGCAGCGCCGCATCGCGATCGACGCGCTCTACCTCGCCGATAGCGAGAAAGAACTGCGGCGCTGGGTCCGGCGCGCGCGCAAAGCCGGAGCTCCGCTCGTGATCGTGGGCGGCGGCGACGGCTCGATGACGACCGCCGCGGGCGAACTCGCGCACGGGGATACGGTGCTCGGAGTCTTGCCGCTAGGCACCGGAAACAGTTTCGCGCAGACCCTCGGCCTGCCCGACGACCTCGAGGGCGCCCTCGATGCGATCGTCGCGCGGCGCGTCGTCCGCGTCGACCTCGGCCGGGTCAACGGGACGTACTTCGCCAACTTCGCGACGATCGGGTTCCCCGCGGCCACCGCGAACGCCGCGCCGCCCGAACTCAAGCCGTGGATCGGACCGCTGGCCTACGTGGTCGGCGGCATCCGCCCGTTCTTCCGGCACCGGCCGTTCCGCGCGCGCGTCCGCTGGGACGGCGGCCGCGACGAATTCCGGACGCAACAGATCGTCGTCGCCAACGGACGATACTTCGGCCATCAACCGATCGCCCGCGACGCGACGATCGTCGACCGGCGCTTGGCCTTCTTCAGTACGACGGGAACCTCGCACCTCGACATCGCGCGAACGTATGCGGCGCTGGCGCTGGGGCTTCACGAGCGGCTCCCGGACGCGGTGAAACTGACCTCCACGGAACTGGTCCTGCACGCCAAGCCGCGCCAACCCGTCAGCATCGACGGGAATTCCCTCGGTCGAACGCCGGCACGCTTCCGCGTCGAACCGCGGGCGCTGAGCGTGTGCGTGGGTCCCCAGTTCGTCGATGCGCCCGGCTGAAGGGGCGGAGCTACCGTTATGGGCCGCGGCGCTGCTGTGTTTCGCGGCCGCCGCGGTGCTCGGAGCCTACGTCAGCTCACGCGCGCCGGTGCGCATCGACGTCGAGACGGCAGCCGTGCGCGGCGAGGCGACGTCGCTGGCCGTCTTCTTCACGCTGCTCGGCCGCTGGTACGCCGTCGGAGCCGTGGCCGCGGTCGCCGCGCTCGTTGCCGCGGGAATACGCTCCACACCGTCCGGCGTGCTGCTGCTGTTGGGCTGGCAGACGCTCGCGCAAGGCGTCACGTCGCTCGCGAAGCTGGGCTTCCACCGCGCTCGCCCTGCCGGCCGGCTCGTTTTCCACGAACCCGATCTCTCGTACCCGAGCGGCCATGCCGTGACGGCGGCAACGTTTTACGGAGCGCTGCTGCTGTTCGCGTTGCGCGCGCCGGGATTACCGCGCTCCGCGGCGCTCCTGCTCGGCGGCGTGCTCGCGATCTGCGTGGCCGGGATCCCGTGGTCGCGGCTCGCGCTCGGTGCGCACTACTTCACCGACGTGGCGGGCGGCTTGCTGTTCGGCTGCGGTTGGCTCTGTGCCGGGCTCGCGCTGCTTCAGCGGTTCGGCCCGGCGGCCTGAACCGGCAGCAGGTTGGCGACGCACGCGCCGTAGGCCGCGTCGTCGGACTCCAAGTCGCCGCACCAGTACCAGGGCCAGGTGCCCGCCGCAATGGCGGCCGTCGTGCTGCCGGAGTTGTAGTACCGCGCGTAGCGCTGCCAGAGCGCCGGCTCGGCGGCCAAGCGCGCCTGGAGCGCGACGAGGTCGCGCGTCTCGAAGGCCGCGGCGCCGTACGCGCCGTCGAAATCGTACTCGAAGGTCCAGGGCGCGCCGGGTTCTTCGAGCGGCAACACGTACGTCTTGAAATCGCTGAGAACGCCGGCCGCCGTTACGTCGGCGACGATGAAGGCGGGGTCGTTCCCCTGCACGGGACTGATCGAGGGCACGACGAGCCCCGGCACGCCGCTGCCGTCGCCCGGCCCCACGACCTCGAACGAGGCGTGATGGACGTGGCCGAATACGAAAGCGGCGGGCCGCGCCGCCTCGGTCAAGGCAACGAGCCGCTGCGCGGCCGCGGGCTGAAGGAAGGGCACGGGGTGTCCCGCGCGCAGCGACGAGTATTGGTCGGGTCCCGGCGGAATGTGCGTGAGGAACCAGCGATACGCCGGCGCCGGACGCTCGGTGAGGCGCGCGGCGAGCCATTGCAGCTCCGCGCCCCCGGGATCGCTGTCGGGAGAGCCGCACGCGTCGTGATACTTTGCCGACCAGTAGATGCTGTCGAGAGCGACGACTTCGCCGGCGGGGTCGCCCGGTAGTTCGGCGGTGTAGTATCCGGCCCGCGAGAAATCGCGGGCGAACCCGGGCGCGCGGCCCTCGCGGTCGACCAGCGGCCCGAAGGCGGCCGCGAAATGCGCCAGGAACGGGCTGCCGGGCGCGGCCGCGTAGTCCCCGCAGTACCCGTCGTTGTTTCCCGGCGTGACGAGGAACTGCGCGCCGGGAAAAGCCGACCCGAGCTCGAGGGCGAGAAAGGCGATCGTCTTGTCGACGAACGCCTCGTAGGCGGCGCTCGAAGCGCCGGGTACGGCGCGCGCGAACCGCTGCGGAAACTCATGCGCGAGAAAATCGCCGGCGACGATCACGACCGCGGGCGACGGCGCTCGCGCGCGCATCGCCGCCAGCGACGACTCGAGCAGCGCGGCGTTCGTGTCGGTGAAATAAGCGCTCGGACCGGCGGTTGAGCGGGCGAAGATCGCGTGCCAGCCCGAGGCCGGCGCCTGCGCGAGGGCGCCGTCCAACGCGGGATCGGCGAACGGGTCGAAGTGCAGGTCGCTCACGAGCAGCCACGGCGCCCGGGCCGCCGCGGGCGCGATTCTCGCGGGCCCCGGTTGCGCCGGCGTTGCGGCGGCGCAGACGCTCGCGGGCAGCCCGGCGGCGAAGGCGAACGCCAGGGAGAGAAAGCGGCGAAGCATGCCGGCTTCTCTTCCGCGCACGCCGGGGTTCCCTCGTCGGCCACGCGCGGGCCGGCCGAGCGACGGCGGCTCGCGTCAAGATACGGTGACGTACTCTCAAATCGGGCGAACGACGGCCCGACAACTCCGGTAGGAGGACATGCGCCGCCAGCCGACGCCCGACGGGGCGGAAAGTTCGCCGGCCCGCCATGAGCACTGCATCGCGGACGAAGTTTATATACATCGGCGTCGTTTGTTTTGCGGCCGTCGCCCTGTGGCTCGGCTTCGACGAATTTGCGTTGGTGCCCAATCACGGCAACGTCATCACGACGATGGCCCTGATTTGCGTGACCGTCATCGCGAGCTCCATGCGCATCGAGCGCAGCACCGATCCCAACAACCAGATCTCGATCTCGCTCGATTCGCCCTTCGTGTTCGCGACGGTGCTGGTGCTCTCGTGGCACGGTTTCGTCTTCTGCGTGTTCGTGGTCCAGACGATCAATTGGCTCAAGAGCCGTTTCGCCGGCGTCAACGCCAGCCTCTACGAGCTGGCCTTTTCGATCTCCAACTTCGTCATCAACGGAGCCGCGGCGCTGCTGGTCCTCCACGCGCTGCACTTTCGGCTCGGTTCGGGGGTCGAACCGCTCCCGTTGCTGGTCGCACTCGCGGCCGCCGTCGCGATGACGCTCGTCAACATCACCCTGACGTACCTCTTCATCCTCGCCGTGGCCGGCCAATCCAGCGTCGGCGCGTGGATGCGCAAACCCGACATCTGGATCTCCGACATCGCGATGACCTCGGTGGGACTGCCCGTTGCGGCGCTGTGGAGCATCAACCCCTGGCTCGTGGTGCCGGTCCAGGCGGCTCTGCTCTTCATCCTGCCCGCGCTGGCCGTGCCCGAACTCAAGCGCAAAGCGCAGACCGACGGCCGGACCGGGCTCTACACCGCGACCGCCTTCGACGAGGCGGCCGCCCGTTGTTTCGAGCGCGCGCGACAGCGCGAGGAATCGCTCGGACTGATCTTATTGGATATCGATCACTTCAAGCGGGTCAACGACTCGTACGGCCATCTGGCCGGCGACGCCGCGCTCGCGCGGCTCGGCGTGATCGTCGGGTCGATGTGCCGCGATACCACGATCGCGGGGCGCGTCGGCGGCGAAGAGTTCGGCGTTCTGCTGCCCGGCATGAGCTTACAGGGCGCGATCGCCTTCGCCGAACGCGCGCGAATCAGCATCGAACGCGAGACGTTCTACGCGGACGCGCGGGGCGATCGCGTGCCCTTCCGGTTGACGATCAGCGCGGGCATCGCGATGCTCGAACCGGGCCATCGCGATATCTTCGAACTCAAAGCCGCCGCGGATCGCGCGCTCTATCGCGCCAAGGCGGCCGGCCGCAACCGGCACGCCTCCTAGCCTTCGCGCCGGCTCGCGCGCCCAGCGGCGCCTCAGGCCTGCGGCGCGGGAATCGCCTGGATGTCGAGGGTGATGTCGACGTCTTCGCCGACCAGGACGCCGCCCGTTTCCAACGGCGAGTTCCAGTCCAAGCCGAAATCCTTGCGGTTGACGCGCCCGGACGCTTCGAACGCCACGCGGGGGTTGCCCCACGGATCCGTGCCCTCGCCGCTGATCTCGCCCTTGAGGGTGACGGGCTTGGTGACGCCGTGCAGCGTCAAGTTGCCGGTAACGGTGAATTCCGTACCGCCCGCGCTGTGGATCTCCGTGCTGTCGAAGAGGATCTGCGTATGGGTCGCGACGTCGAAGAAGTCGGGCGACTTGAGGTGTCCGTCGCGCTTCTCTTCGCGGGTGTCGATCGACGCCGGGTCGATTTCGGCGTGGATGGAAACCGGGACGGCGCTATCGGGCGGCAGCGCGATCGTCCCAGAGAAGGTGTTGAACGTTCCTCGCACTTTGGCGATCATCAGATGCCGGATCGAGAATCCGATGCTCGAATGCGACGGGTCGACGGCGTACGTACGCAGCGCGGCTGTGGTCATGCTTGCTCCAATCGTGCGGTTCTCTGCGTAAGCATTTCACCACGCCCGCGGAGCGCCTGACAAGAGGGTTCTCGATTGCGCCTTGGTTACCGTGAGGTGACCGGCTCAGGCTTCGGCCGGATCCCAGTCGGGAAAGACCTCGAGTCCGAATTGGAGGTGGCAGCGAGCGACCGTTTCGAGGGTACGCGCGGAGAAATTGAACCCGAAGTAGCGGGACCCGGGAAAGCGCAGCACGAGGTCGCTCGTCCCGCCTTCGGCGCACACGCGCCGGAAGAAGGCGCGATGCGTCGCCAGGAGACCCAGCACGTCGTCGATCGTCAAGCCCACATCGGTGCTGCGGCGCACGAAAGTGTGACGCCACGCGGTCCGCGAGCGGGCCGCGGCGCCGCGCCCCGCGGCGTCGCCCCGCGCGTCGCCTTTGGTCCAGGCGAACGTCGGGGTCAGGCCGAGTTCGCGGGTGATCGCGTCGGCCTGCATGTGGGGATGGACGACGAGCAGGTCGAGTTCGAACGGCGCGGCCTCGGTCTCGGTTTCGATGCGATCGGCTACCATGAGTGTACTCCTGTTGGTGCTCCGGGCCCGGCGATTCGTAGCGGCTTCGAAGCTCTACCCCAAGTATCGCTAATTTCCACCGCAGCGCGAGGAAAAGTCGATAAAGCTTTTCGCACGCACGTCTGTGACCGGCATCCGCGCGTTGCTAACGTTTGCGGGTCAGCGGGCGTGTGATGCGGGTCCGGCGCTTGCCCGCCCACATTGGTTAAGTACCGCTGCACCGGCGCGCCCGGCGAAACGCGCCTCGGCGCGCGAGGGAAGCGACCGTGCCGGCTACCGGCGCGCTCGCTCGCGGCCCGCCGTCGCGCTCCGGCCGGCGCGGCTCCCGCGGCAGAGCGGCGAACGAACTCGCCCCGCCCGGATCTCCGCTGCTCGCGTGCAGCGGATGCCGAACGCGCCCGCGCTAATAAGCTCGGAGCAGAAACTGCTCGGCCCGGGTTCGCCGCACGCCGCACCGCCGCGCGCGCCGATGCGGAACGGGTCCCCGGGCGGCGTCGCTCGAAAGCGCCTTCGCTACCCAGGCCGAACGCCGATCGTAGTCGCCCCGCATTCGAGGAGAGGTCATGACGTACAGCCGTACGACGTTCAGCAAATTCATCATCGAGGACCAGCGCCGGCGCCCCAACCCGGAGCCGGAATTGACCGGACTCCTCAACGACGTCCAGACGGCCTGCAAGTTCATCGCTTCGGCGATTTCGCGCGGCGCGCTGGCGGACGATCCGAAGAAGTCACTCGAAGCAACAGCGAACGACATCATGTTACGCCAGTGTGAGTTCGGCGGTTCGCTCTTGGGCATGATCTCGCGTCTGATCGAGCAGCCGTATCAGATCCCGCACGCCTATCCGCGCGGCCGCTACCTGCTCGCATTCGACCCGCTCGAAGGCTCGTCCAATCTAGACATCGACCACACGGTGGGAACGATCTTTTCGATCTTGCGCGCGCCGGCCGGCGCGAGCGAGGCGGTCGAGGCCGATTTCCTGCGGCCCGGTACGGAGCAGGTCGCCGCAGGCTTCGCGCTCTACGGGCCCGCGGCCGCGATGGTCTTGACGCTCGGTAGCGGCGTCCACGGGTTCACGCTCGATCGCGAGATCGGTGCGTTCATGTACACCCATCCGGACATGCGCATCCCGGCCGCGACCCGCGAATTCGCAATCGACGCCTCGAACCAGCGCTTCTGGGAACCGCCGATCCGCCACTACGTCGAAGAGTGCATCGAAGGTGCGGCGGGCCCGCGCGGCGTGGATTTCGACATGCGCTGGGTCGATTCGCTGGCCGCCGACGTGTATCGCATCCTCTTACGAGGCGGCCTCTTCATCTATCCGCGCGACACCAAGGACCCCTCGCAGCGCGGACGGCTGCGTCAGCTGTACGAAGCCAACCCGATCGCGCTGATCGTCGAGCAAGCCGGGGGCGCGGCTTCGACGGGCCGCGAACGCATCCTCGACGTCGTCCCGGCCCACCCGCACGCGCGCATTCCCGTGATCCTCGGATCGCGCGACGAAGTGGAGCGGCTGCGCCGCTATCACGACACCCACGATCGCGGCGAAGAACTCGTGTTCGAGACGCCGCTGTTCAACACTCGCTCGCTCTTCCGCACCGTCTGACCCAATCGGAGGCCGATCTTCCATGTCCGCCAAGCACCCCGTCATCGTGATCACCGGTTCTTCGGGAGCCGGTACGACGACGGTGAAGTCGACGTTCCAGCACATCTTCCGGCGTGAGAACATCACCCCGGCGATCGTCGAAGGCGACGCCTTCCATCGCTACGACCGCCTCGAGATGCGCGAGCTGCTGGAGTCGTCGCAAAAGGCCGGCGTCAACTTCAGCCACTTCGGACCGGAGGGCAACCTCTTCGAAGAGCTCGAGACGCTCTTCCGCGTCTACGCCGCGACCGGTACGGCCAAAGTGCGCAAGTATCTGCACGACGACATCGAGGCCGCGCCCTACGGCCAGCCGCCGGGGACGTTCACGGCTTGGGAGGACATCGAACCCGGTACGGATCTGCTGTTCTACGAAGGGCTGCACGGCGCGGTCGCGACGGATACGGTGGACGTCGCGCAACACGCGGATCTGCTGATCGGCGTCGTGCCGACGATCAACCTCGAGTGGATCCAGAAACTCTACCGCGACCGCCACTCCCGCAACCACTCGCAGGAAGCGATCGTCGACACGATCCTGCGCCGGATGCCCGATTACGTGAACTACATCGTGCCGCAATTCTCGCGAACGCACGTCAACTTCCAGCGCGTGCCGATCGTCGATACGTCGAACCCGTTCATCGCGCGCACGATCCCGACGCTCGACGAGAGCATGCTGGTCATCCGCTTCAGCAATCCGAAGGGCATCGACTTCTCGTACCTGCTCGCGATGTTGCACGATTCGTTCATGTCGCGGGCGAACACGATCGTGTGCCCGGGCGGCAAGATGGACCTCGCGATGCAGTTGATCTTCACGCCGATGATCTGGCAGATCATGGACAAGAAAAAGCGGGCGTTCTAGTCCCGTCGTGGGCGGCGGCGCGCAGGGTCACGCGCCGGCCCGCGCGGGCCGTAAATGCGCAGTCGTCGCCGAAGCCGCCGTACGCCGCGCCCGCGACGACGACGCGATGAGCGCCGCGCGCGACGCGCAGCTCGCTCACGAACGGCCGCGCGCCGAACGTGAAGGCCTTCCCGTTCCAGTCGTACGTGAGGCGATCGATGCCGACATGATTGCGCGGCGTGCCGTGGAATGATGCGGTCCCGCACCGACGCCGAAGGAGCCGACCCGATGACGACCGCGACCCTGCAAGCGCGTGGTATCGACGCCAGCTATTACATGACCAAAGATCTGGCCAAGGCCACGGCCTACTATAGCGAGCTCCTCGGAATCGAGCCGAGCATGCACGTCCCCGGCGTCGTCACCGAGTACACCTTTCCCGGCGGCGAAACGTTCGGGATCTACCAGCCCGGAGGCGACGGCTTCTACACCTCGGGCGGCGTGATGTTCGCGGTCGACGACGTCGCCGCGTTCGTCGCGGCGGCGTCGGCGCGCGGGGTCGCGTTCGACGACGGCGGGAACGTCAGCGAGCAACCCACCTGCCAGATGGCCTTCGGAACCGATCCCGAAGGCAACCACTTCATCATCCACAAACGCAAGTAACGCTAGGCGGCGCGCACCGGCAGGGTCACGATCGCGTGACTCCCGCCGCCGGCGTGAGCCATGACCGTGAAATCGCGCGCCAGCGCGTTGATCAGGAAGAGTCCCCGGCCGAGTTCGCTCATCGGGTCGGCCGGCAAGCGCGCGATGTGCCGGAATCCCGACCCGTGATCCACGACGTGCAGGACGGCGTAGCGCAGCGAGAGGTCCAGCACGAGTTCGGCAGGGCCCGGGGTGTGCCGCACGACGTTGCCGACGAGTTCCGCTAAAATGAGCTCGCAGGCGTCGAGGGCTTCCGCCGACGCCGTTCGTTCGCCGAGCCGGCCCATCAGTTCGCGCCGCGCCGCTCCGGTGCGGGCCGCATCGCGCGCATCGATCGTCCAGCGCACGCGTTCGGCCGACTCGCACCGTTCGGGAAAATCGACGACGAGCACGGCGACGTCGTCTTGCGGCCCGTCGCGCAAGAGCCGCCGAACCAGGGCACCGGAGGGATCGAGTTCGGAGGGCGGCGCGGCCTCCTCGAGCGCCGCCACGAGCACGCGCTGCCCCTCGACGATATCGTGCGTCGACTCGATCAACCCGTCCGTGTAGAACACGACCCGCGAGGGTCGCGGAACGCTCACGGTCGCCGGCGGCGGCTGCTCGACGTCGCGCAGGCCCAAGGGCAAGCCTTGGCCGTAGAGGCTCAGCGCGCGGCCGCCGGCGACCAAATACGCCGGCGGATGGCCCGCCGATGCGAAGGTGAGGTTGGACGTGACCGGGTCGTAAACGCCGACGAACGCCGTGACGAAATGTTCGGGATGCTCCAAGCGGAGCGCGCGGTCGGCGGCATCGAGCATCAGCGCCGGGTCCGCGTAGATTTGGGCGACGCCGCGCACGATCTGGCGCACGTTGCCCATGATGACCGCCGCGGCCAACCCGCTGCCGGCGACGTCGCCGATCGAGATGACGAAGCGCCCGTCCTCCAACCGGACCGCGTCGTACCAGTCGCCGCCGATGAGCGCGTCGCTCGCGCCGGGCACGTAGTGCCCCGAGAAGACGACCTCGGCCGTCGTGGGCAACGTTGCGGGCAGCGACGCGCGCTGCAACGCGTCGGCTACGCGGTGCTCGCGCTCGTACAGCCGGGCGTTGACGATTGCGGCGGCGGCGCGGGCGGCCGCTTCGGCGAACGTGTCCACATCGCCGTCGCGAAATGCGGGGCGCGCGGCGGCGCGCGCCAAGTGCAACGTGCCGACCGGCGCACCGTCCGCGACCAGCGGCACGGCGATCCGCGCGACCGCACCCGCCTCCGTCAGCGCCGCGCCGATGCTCGCATCGGTCCGCTCGGCCGGCAGCCGTTCCCTGAGGGCGGCCTCCGCGGACGCACGCACGTGCCGCACCGTGGGCGCGGCTCGCTGCGCGTCGTCCGCCGTGGCCAGCGACACGACGGCCATGTCGGCGTGGCCCGGCACGAGCAAGTCCAGAAACGCGCGAACGGTCACGTCGAGATCGAGCGACTCGGAGAGACGCCGCGAGACCTCGGAGAGAAAACGCTGCCGTTCGTCGGCGCGGCGGCGTTCTTCGATGTCGGACGCGATGCCGATCCACTTGGCGACGCGACCCGCGTCGTCGCGCACGGCTTGAGCCGCCACGAGGTGCCACCGATAGCTCCCCGACGCGGCGCGGAGCCGCACTTCCACGGGCCGCAGCGACGCGGCGCGGTCGCCGGGGCCGGCCGACCACAGTTCGCGCAGGCTCGCGGCATCGTCGGGATGCACGACCCGCTCCCAGCCCACGATGATGCCCGCGGGAATTCCGGTATACGCGTACCAGCGGCGGTTGTAATAATCCGGAACCCCGCGCAAATCCATGCTCCACACGATCTGGGGGATCGCGTCGGCGAGTTCGCGATATTGGCGTTCTCGCAGCGCGAGCGCGCTCTGCGCCGCGCGCTGCTCGGCCTCGACGGCCTTACTCGCGCGCAGGTCGCGCGTAACTTGCGCTAAGGTGCGATGTCCGCCCGGTCCCGCCAGCACGAATGCGTTGCAGTACACGGGTAGGCGTTCGCCCGTCTTGAGGTGACGGTATTCGAATTCTCCGCTCCAGCGCCCCGTGCGTAACGTCTCGGCGAGCAACGCGGCGGCCTCGGCCACGCGGTCGCGCGGCAGGTAATCCGCCATGCGCGTCGCGGTGACGTCGTCGTCGAGCGAGAGGCCCACGAGGCGCCTCCCGGCGGCGTTCATGTAGAACACGGTCCCGCTCAGCTCGGCCATCGCGACGAATTCTTCGCTGTTCTCCACGAGCGCCACGAAGCGGTCGCGCGCGTCCTCCAGGCGGCGCTGGTCGGGCGTCATCCGCTCACCCGTTCCGCGAGGTCCCCAGGCCTCGCGAACGGCGTACCGGCGGCTTCGCCGGAAGGACGGAGCACGCGCGCCCCGGTATCAACTGAGACCATTGTCAGCAACTTTCGTCCAGATCGGAGACGCGACCGTGAAATTCTTGCCGCTCCGAGCAGCCGCCCTCGCCGCTGCCATGCTCGCCTTCGCTTTCCTTCCCGCGCCCGCGGCCGCCGGCAGCGGATTGATCGTCTTCGGCGACGACCTCTCGGATCAGGGTAATACGCACGTGGCGTACGGCTACCCGGTCGCGCCCGAATACTATGCGGGCCGCTATTCAGACGGTCCGAACTGGATCGACGACCTCGGACTCCTCCTGGGCACGCCTGCCGTGAACTCCCTCTCCGGCGGAACGAACTACGCGTACGGCGAGGCCGTCACGGGCCCCGGCCAAGCCGTGCCGCCGGCGCCGTTCGTCGCGCCGACCATCGTCGCGCAGGCCGACACGTATCTTACCAAGGTTCGCGGTCGCGCTTCGACGACCGCGCAATATGTGATCTTCGGTGGCGGCATCGATTCGCTCGCCTTCTTCCTCCAAACCGAACGCGATCCGCTCGCGGTCCTCGAACTGCCCCTGATCACCGCGCGCGGAACGGCGAACCTCGCGGCCGTCGTGCGGCGTTTGGTGCGGGCCGGCGCGACGCATATCCTCGTGCTCAACCTGCCCGACGTGGGCTTGCTGCCGATCGTCCGCGAAGCCACCGGGCTCGCGGGAGCGCTCGGACCCTCCGTCGGCAACACCTTCGCCAAAGACTGGAACGCCGAACTCGAGCGCCAACTGCGGCCGTACCTCGGCGGCCCCGTGACGCTCGAAGACTTCTATAACGTAACGACGATGGTCGACGCCGACGCTTCGAAGTACGGCATCTCCGATACGACGACCGCGTGCTTGCAGGGCTACGGCGTCGGGGGAGCGGTGAAGGACGCGTGCAGCGCGTCGCAAGAATCGACGTACGCGTTTTGGGACGAGGTCCACTTCACGCGCGTCGGCTACCTCGGCATGGCCGAGGGTGCGCTCTGTGCGCTCGGCCGGCCATCGGTATTCGGCGCGCGCGCGAACTGCATCGTCACGCCCGCCAACGTCTCGCGTAGCGCGCAGGTAGCCGATCCGGCGACGCTCCGCGCGTTACTCGCGGCCGCGCGCTGACGCGGCCGGCGAGGGCGGCGCCGGCGACGCCGAACCACGCGCGAGCGCCACGGCGATCTCGTTATCCATCGCTGCGGGCACCGCCGGCCGAGCCGGCGCGCGCTGCGGAGGCGGGAACCGCGCATGCGGCGAGCGCGCCGATCAGAAAGCGGCCGCGCCCCAAGGCCTTGCGATCCATCGGTTAGCTTTTTCGCGAAAGAACCGCTAAAAGCCTCGGCAGCAGCCGCGCTCTTAGTGCTTCGGAGCCGTCAGGGAATCCAAGCGCGAGAGCTCGCGCCGCATGATCTTGCCCGTCGACGTCTTGGGCAGATCGTCGACGAAGGCGACCGAACGCGGCAGCTTGTAGGCCGCGAGGCGAGCGCGGCAATGCTCGACGAGTTCCGCTTCGCTCGCGTTCGCGCCGGGCCGCAGCACGACGTACGCGCGCGCCAATTCGCCCTTTACCGGGTCGGACTGCCGGCCGACGGCGACCATCGCGATGGCCGGATGGCCGGCCAAGACGCGCTCGATCTCCGCGGGATACACGTTGTAACCGCCCGTGATGATCATGTCCTTGAGCCGGTCGACCACGAAGAAGTGGCCGGTCGCATCCGCGTAGGCGACGTCGCCCGTGTGCAGCCAGCCCCGCTCGTCGAGCGCCGCCGCGGTCCAGTCGGAACGGCCGTAATAGCCGAGCATGTTCAACGGACCGCGCACGAGCAGTTCGCCGGGTTCGCCCACCGGTGCGATCCGGTCCGGATCTTCGAGCGTGCCGACCCGCACTTCGATGCCCGGTAACGAAACGCCGATCGAGCCGTGCACGTTGGGTGCGTGGAACGCGTGGGTCGTGCCCAGGCCGGAGAGTTCGGTCATGCCCCAGAGCTCGAGCAACGGCGCGCCGCCGCTGCGCCGTTCCCACTCCTCGATCAAGGGTACCGCGATCGTCTGGCCGCCGACGGTCGAGCGCACGAGCGACGACAGATCGGTCCGGCCGATCGACGGGTCGGCCAGCATCAGCGCATACATCGTCGGAACGCCTTCGAAGAGCGTCGCCCGGTGTTCGGCGATCAGGGCGAGCGCCTCGGCGGCAACGAAGCGTTCCATCAAGATCACCGTGCCGCCCGCGAGCAGCGTGCCGTTGATCGCGACGTTTCCATAGACGTGCGGAGCCGGCAGCGCCGTCACGACCACGTCTCGTTCGGAGCGGGCGTGCATCGTCGCGGTGAGCGCGCAGTTGAGCAGTACCGCCCGCTGCGACTGCACGGCGCCCTTGGGCCGCCCGGTCGTGCCCGAGGTATAGCCGATCGTCGACGGCTCGCCGGGCTCGGGCACGAAGCGCGGCGCAGCCGGGTCTCCACCGTGTTCGAGTAACTGGTCGAAGGCGAGGCTGCGGGCGCTCGAGCCATCGAAGCAGACGACTTCGCGCAGCGAGGGCACGTCGTCGCGGAGCGACTCCATCGCAGCCAACCGGCCCGCTTCGCAGAAGATGGCGGCCGCGCCGCAATCGCGCGAAATATAACCGACTTCGTCGTCGGTCAACATCACGTTGAGCGGGTTTACGACGGCCCCGGCTTTGAGGATGCCGTGATAGGCCACGACCCACTCCCAGCGATTCGCCGCCAAGATCGAGACGCGATCGCCGGCTTCGATTCCGCGATTTCGCAGGGACGACGCCACCGCGTTCGACAGGCGCTCGAGTTCCGCGAAGGTCAGCGTGCGCCGCGCCGTGACCAGCGCCCGCTTGTGGCCGTGCCGCGCCGCCGCGAAGGGCAGGATGTCGCCGGGACCCGTCATGGGCACCTATGGTACGGCCGCGCTACCCTCCGGCCCTTGTCGTTTCTTCGGAAGCAGCCTCATTCGTGTCCGCGGCCGCCATTGCCCGGACAGGTCCGGCCGCCGAGGACGACCTTCTTGAATTCCGGCCGGTCCGTTATGGGAAACGCCTTTCCGCCGGCCGCCGGTTTGACGCAATCGTACGAGAGGATGTAGGCGATGATGCTCGCGTACTGCTGCGGCTGCAGCGAGCCCGGTGCGCCGAGCGGCATCTGCTGCGTGACGATCGAGCGCATCTGCGAGAGATCGAGCTTCGCGTGGGCCATGCCGCCGCCCGCGAGCGCCGGCGCCGAGATGCCTTGGAGCTGCGCGCCGTGACACGACGCGCAATCTTGCGCGAAGAGTTTACCGCCGGCCGCCACCTGCTGCGACGTATACGGCGCCGAACCGACGGAGGCCGGTTCGTTCGCGTCCTCGACCGTCGCGGCGGCGCTCTTTTGCGAAGCGTCGGAATTGACGATCGCCGTCACCGGACCCAGCCGATAGGCGGTGACCACGCTGCCGTGCGTCTTGGGGATGTTCGGCGTCTGCTGATTTCCCGCTTCGCCGCTCAGCAACGCGATGTACTCGTTACCGCCCGCGCGGTAGGCGCTAATCGGAGCGACGTTGGACGAACCGGTGTCGGTTTGCCACAGCACGCGCCCGCGCTTGGCGTCGAACGCGTACAGGTGACCGCCGAGGTCGGTCGTGAAGGCGAGGCCGGTACTCGTGACGAGTACCCCGCCCTCGCCCGCATACGGTAGGCGGCGCACCCATGCGATCTTGCCGGTCGTTACGTCGATTGCCGTGAGCTTTCCGGTGGCATTACGGCGCTTGGGCAGCGCGCCGCCCTTGTAGGCTTGACCGGGAATCCACGGTGGATCGTCGGTTTGCAGCTTCCACGTCGCGCACTCCTCGGTGCTCGGCACGAGGAAATACTGCGTGGCCGGATCGTACGCGCCGCCGTTCCATTCGATGCCGCCGCCGTGGTTGGGGCAGGCTTCGCTGCCGGCTTTCGTCGGATGCGAGGTGATGCCGGATTGGTCGTCGACGGCGAGCCGGAACAATTGCTTTCCGTCGTCCCGATCGAACACCGCGAAGTTCGCGGCTTTGTCGCCGATCGCGAGCAGCCGGCGCTTGACGCCGCGCACCATTGCGTCGAAGAGTACCGCTCCCATCGCGGGGTCGGCGTCGTGGGTGTCGTCGGGCGTAATCTGGTCGTACCACTTGACCGCCGGCCGTGGCCCGGAGATATCGAGCGCGACGATCGAGTTCGTGTAGAGATCCTTGCCGCGCCGGTGGGCGTCGGTCAAGTCGGGGCCGGGATTGCCCGGAGCGACGAAGAGCATCTTGGCGTCCGGATCGATGGCGAGGCCGCCCCACACCGCCCCGCCGCCGTGCTGCCAGGAGAGACCCGGCCACGTCTTCGGATCGAGCGTCTGCCAATCCCAGAGCGGATGACCGTCCCGCGCGCTGTAGGCCACTACGTGACCGACGTTGCCGAAATCGCCGCCCGCCCGCCCCAACACGATCGCGCCGTCGTAGACGTACGATGCCATCGAGAACCAGTTGTTTTGCGCGTTGTTGTACGGCTCGTTCGGGCATGCTCCGACGTTCCACAGCGATTTGCCGTCGTTCGCGTCGAGCGCCAAGATGCGGCAATCCTGGGTCGCGATGTAGACCGTATCGCCGTCGAGCCCCACGCCGCGGCTGGCGGCGAAATCCAGGACGTACGGCGGCGAATACGCGTGCTGCCAGATCAGTTTGCCCGTCGCGGCATCGAGCGCGAGCACGCTGTCGTGCGGGGTCGCGACGAACATGCGGCCGCCGCGCACCAAGAGCGATGCCTCCTGTTCGCCGTCGTCGGCGAGCGCGGTCACCCAGGCTTTCGTCAGGCGGCTCACGTTACCCGGCGTGATCTGCGCGAGCGTCGTGTAACGGTTGTTCTCGTAGGACTCCCGGGAAGCGTCCAGTCGTCGTCGTTCGAGGCGGCCGAAGCACTCGTCGCCGGAGCCGGCGACTCGACCGGGCCTCCGGAAGCGCCCCCGGCGACACCGCACGCAGTCAACGCAGCGCACGCGAGCATCGCGTACGATGCGGCCACGCCGCGAAACATAGGCATCACGCTCCCTCACCGGCAGGCAACTCGCTTTGCTCCTACCCGACGGCGCGGCCCATCAATCTGAGAAGCCTTCCTACTTACTAGATGCTCCGCGATTTTAGTTTACTGGTGAAGCATTAGGCGCGAAGGATGCGCGGGAACCACGGGCCGCGGTTGAGAACCTTTGGTCGCATGAGCGGCTATCGCGCTGACAACGTGGGAAGCTTTCTGCGTCCGCGGGAGCTGCTCGCGGCCCGCGACGCCGGTGCGCCCGCGGATGAATTGCGCGCGCTCGAAGACCGCGCGATCCTCAGCGTTCTCGAAAAGCAGCGCGAACTCGGCTTCGACGTGTTCACCGACGGCGAACTGCGGCGCGGCACGTTCATGAGCGACTTCACCGACAGCGTCGAGGGTTTCGACAAGACGGCGGGCGTCGAACGGACCTGGCAGGGTGCCGACGTGGTGCAAACGCCGATTCGTGGCATCGTGACGCATCCGCTCCGCGCGACGCGCCGGCTCACGGCGCACGAATTGACGTTCTTGCAGCGCCACAGCCCGGGCCCGATCAAGATCACGTTGCCGAGCCCCACCCAATTTCCCGCCATCGCATACGACAAGCGCGCGAGCCGAACCGCCTACGCGACGCATTCGGCTTTCCTAGCCGACGTCGTCCGGATCATCGCCGGCGAAGCGAAGTTTCTCGCGGCCCAGTCCGTCGATTACGTGCAGCTCGACGCCCCGCGCTACAGCTATTACCTCGATCCCGCCTGGCGGGATTACCTGCGCAACGAGTTCGAAGCCGAACCGGACGACCTGCTCGACGAAGCCGTCGATGCCGACAACGCCGTCCTGCGCGCGGCCAAGCGCGGAGGAACGACCCTCGCCATCCATCTGTGTCGCGGCAACAACCGCAGCCGGTGGTACGCGCAAGGCGGCTACGACGCCATCGCCGAGCGACTGTTCTCGACGATCGAAGCCGATCGCTTCTTGCTCGAATACGACGACGAGCGGTCGGGCACGTTCGCGCCGCTGCGTTTCGTCCCGCTCGGGAAGACGGTGGTTTTGGGCCTGATCAGCAGCAAGCTACCGGCTTTAGAGGACGCGCGCGCTCTGATCCGGCGCATCCACGACGCGAGCCGGTACGTGCCGCTCGAGAACCTCGCGCTCAGCACGCAGTGCGGTTTCGCGTCGACCGCGGAGGGCAATCTGCTCAGCGAAGACCAGCAGTGGGCGAAGCTCGCGCTCGTGCGCGACGTGGTCCGAACGGTCTGGGGCTAGCGCCCGATCGCCTCGAGCGCTCGCGCCAATTCGTATTTCTTCACTTTACCGGTCGCCGTCAACGGTAACGACTCGACCACGTGGATCTCCGGCACCTTGTAGCTCGCGAGGTTCTCGCGGCACCAGGCTTCGAGCGCGCGCGCGTCGACCGCGTCGCGGCGCGTGGGGTCGACGACGACGAATGCGACGGGAACCTCGCCGTGGCGTTCGTCCGGGCGCCCGATCACGCCCGAACCGACGACCGCGGGATGCTGCCCGAGAAACGCTTCGATCTCCGCCGGGAACACGCTCATCCCGCGATACTTCAGCATCTCTTTGCGCCGGCCCAAGAAATGCAGAAAACCGCGCTCGTCGAACGCGCCGATATCACCCGTGCGAAACCAGCCGCCGGCGAGCGTTGCCGCGGTTTCGCCGGGATTGTTCCAGTACTGCGTCATCAGCGACGGCGTGCGCACGCGGATCTCGCCTTCCGCACCGAGCGCGCACACCTCGCCGCTCTCGAAGTCGCAAATCAGGAAGTCCGCACCCGGTACCGGCAGGCCCACGAAGATCGGTGCGGAGCGCAGATCCAGGTCGCCCTCTTGCAGTCCCGTCACGAACGTATCGCACGTGTGGGTTTCGGTCAAGCCCCACGCGGCTTCGATCAGGGTCGTGCCGGTGCGCGCCCGCCAGCGTTCGCGGTACGCAACGTTCAACTTCTTCACGAACGACGAAACGCGCCCCAGGCACAGACCAGCCCAACGCCGTAGGAAATCTCCGTGCTAAGCGAATCCAAAGAACACGCCGGGCCCCAGTTCGTCGAAGCAAACGGCATCCGCATCTGCTACGAGACCTTCGGCCGCAAGGGCGACCAGCCGATCGTCCTGATCATGGGCCTCGCCGGGCAGATGATTCTCTGGGACGAGGATTTCTGCAACGCGCTGGCCGCGCAGGGCCGCTGCGTCGTGCGCTTCGACAACCGCGATATCGGGCAATCGACGCACTTCGATAGCTTGCCCGCGCCGAGCATGCGGCGGCTCTTCGCCGCTCGCCTGCTGCGGCGCACGCCGAAGGCGCCGTACGCGCTGGTCGATCTCGCGAAGGACACGATCGGGCTGATGGACGCGCTCGGGATCGAGCGGGCCGACGTCGTCGGCGCGTCGATGGGCGGCGCGATCGTTCAGGAGCTGCTGATCAACTTCCCGCAGCGCTTGCGCACGGCGACGGCGATCATGGCCTCGACCGGGGCGCCCGGCTTGCCGCCGCCGACGCTGCCCGCGCTCGGCGTCTTGCTGCGCCGTCCGGCGCGCACGAAAGCCGCGTACGTCGATAGCTACGTGCGCGCGTGGCGAGTCCTCGCCGGCAAGCACTTCCCGTTCGATGCGATGAAGATGCGGCGCCAAGCCGAACGCGGCTGGGAGCGCGGGCTCAACCCGCCGGGCGTGTCGCGCCAGATGCTCGCGATCGCGGCGTCGGGCAACCGCAAGCCGCGGCTCGCCGCGGTCACGGTGCCGACGCTCGTGCTGCACGGATCGCTCGATCCGCTCGTGCCGCTCGCGCACGGGCGCGATCTGGCGGCGAGCATTCCCGGCAGCACCTTTCGCGTGATCGAAGGCATGGGACATACCTTGCCGCGCGGCGCGTGGCCGCAAATCCTCGCGGCGATCGAACGCCACGCCGTCATCGCGCCACAGCCCGTGTAGGCGGCACCGGCGGCGTCGCGCGCTGCGACCCGAGATCGTCGCGGACCACAGCGCGTGAACCGTGGCTTTCGTTCAGGCGCGCCGTACCCCGAGCCTCACAACGGCGCTCGAGCGGCGTCCGCGACCGGCCACTCCCAATGGCGGATCTCCGGCATGTCTTCGCCATACGTGTTGACGTACAACCGGTGTTCCACGAGCTTATCGCGCAGCAATTGCTGCACGTGTGACGCCGAATTACGGATGCGGGGCACGCGCTCGATCGCATCGCTCGCTAAGTGGAAGCGATCGAGATCGTTACGTACGGTCATGTCGAAGGGCGTGGTCGTCGTGCCTTCTTCCTTGTAGCCCCGGACGTGCAGGTTGTCGTGATTGGTGCGCTTGTACGTGAGGCGGTGGATCAGCCACGGGTAGCCGTGATAGGCGAAGACGACCGGCTTGTCGGTGGTGAAGATCGAATCGAACTCGGCTTCGGTGAGGCCGTGCGGGTGCTCGGACTTGGGTTGCAGCGTTCCCAAGTCCACGACGTTGACGACGCGGATCTTCAAGTCGGGAATGTGCCGGCGCAGGAAGTCGACGGCGGCCAAGGTTTCGAGGGTCGGGACGTCGCCCGCGCACGCCATCACGACGTCGGGCTCGGCGTTCTCGTCGTTGCTGGCCCAGGTCCAGATGCCGATGCCGCGCGTGCAGTGACGGACGGCCGCATCGATGTCGAGCCACTGGTGGTCGGGCTGTTTGCCGGCCACGATCACGTTGACGTAGTTCGAACTGCGCAGGCAGTGGTCGGCAACGGACAAGAGCGTGTTGGCGTCGGGCGGCAGGTAGACGCGCACGACGTCGGCTTTCTTGTTCATCACGTGATCGATGAAGCCGGGATCCTGGTGGCTGAAACCGTTGTGGTCCTGACGCCAGACGTGCGACGTGAGGAGGTAGTTCAGCGACGAGATCGGGCGGCGCCAGGCGATGTCCTTCGTGGTCTTGAGCCACTTCGCGTGCTGGTTGAACATCGAGTCGACGATGTGAATGAAGGCTTCGTAGCACGAGAAGAACCCGTGACGTCCGGTCAGCAAATAGCCCTCGAGCCAACCCTGGCACATGTGCTCGCTGAGCACCTCCATCACCCGTCCGTCCGGCGAGACGTGATCGTCGTACGGGAAGATCTCGGCGGTCGAGGTGCGATCGGTCACCTCGAAGAGCGCGTCGAGCCGGTTCGAGGCCGTCTCGTCGGGGCCGACGACGCGGAACGTGTGCGGGTTTTGTTTCATCACGTCGCGCAGGAACGTCCCGAGCACGCGCGTGGCCTCGGCAATCGAGCTGCCCGGCGCGGGCACCTCCACGGCGTAGTCTCTGAAATCGGGCATCATCAACGGCTTACGTAAGAGCCCGCCGTTGGCGTGCGGATTCGCTCCCATGCGCCGGTCGCCGCGCGGCGCGAGTTCCGCTAATTCAGGCTGCAAGCGCCCGTCCCGGTCGAAGAGTTCTTCCGGTTGATAGCTGCGCATCCACGCCTCGAGTAACGGGACGTGTTCGGGCTTCTTCTTGAAATCCGATAGGGGAACTTGATGGGCGCGAAACGTTCCCTCGATCTGCACGCCGTCGACCACTTTGGGGCCGGTCCAGCCCTTGGGCGTGCGCAGCACGATCGCGGGCCAGCGCACGCGCGCGGTGTATCCGTTCGCGCGCGCGTCGCTCTGGATGCGCCGGATGTCGGCCAGCACGCGATCGAGCGTCGCCGCCATCAGCTGGTGCATCGTGGCCGGATCGTCGCCCGCGACGTAGTGCGGATCGTACCCGTAGCCGTGGAGCAAGTCCGTCAATTCCGCTTCGGGCAGGCGCGCGAGCACGGTCGGCCCGGCGATCTTGTATCCGTTGAGGTGCAGGATCGGCAGCACCGCCCCGTCGCGCTCCGGGTTGAGGAATTTGTTGGAATGCCAACTCGTGGCGAGCGCGCCGGTCTCGGCCTCACCGTCGCCGATCACGCAGGCGGCGAGCAGATCGGGGTTATCGAAGACCGCCCCGAAGGCATGCACCAACGCGTAGCCCAGCTCGCCGCCCTCGTGAATGGACCCCGGCGTCTCCGGCGCCGCGTGGCTCGGGATCCCGCCGGGAAACGAAAACTGCGTGAACAGTTTGCGCATGCCGGTTTCGTCTTGGGTGATGCGCGGATAGAATTCGCTGTACGTCCCCTCGAGATACGTGTTGGCGACCATGCCGGGGCCGCCGTGGCCGGGTCCGCAGATGTAGATCGCGTTGAGGTCGTCGCGCACGATGACGCGGTTGAGGTGTGCGTAGACGAAGTTGAGGCCCGGCGTCGTGCCCCAGTGGCCGAGCAGGCGCGGCTTGAGGTGTGCGAGCTGCAGCGGCTCGCGCAGCAGCGGGTTGCGCATCAAGTAGATCTGGCCGACCGAAAGATAGTTGGCGGCTCGCCAGTACGCGTCGATCAGGCGGAGCTCGGACGGCGAGAGCGGTCCTTCGGGTGCAATCAGCGTCGAGACGGTCGCATCGGACACAGGGAGGTTCCTCTCGGGTTGCATGCAGCAGGGCTTCATGATAGCCCACCGCATTCGCATTTCCTATGAATGCGCGTGCGCGACAAACGCTTTCCGTTTTCGTCCTGGCGGCCGCGGCTCTACTTTCCGGCTGCGCCCGCACGGCGCCGCACCATTGGCTGCGCATCGCCGACGGCTCGGGCGACCTCACGTCCCTCAACCCGCACCTGTCGATGGGCGCGTCCCTCGACGACCTCTCGCAGCTGACGATGGCTTACTTCGTTCGCTACGGGCCGGGCGAGCGCGAAATCCCCGAGCTGATCACCGAGATTCCGACCAAGCACAACGGCGGCATCAGCCGCGACGGGCGCACGATCGTCTGGCATCTGCGCCGCGGCGTGCGCTGGTCGGACGGTGCGCCCTTCGACGCGCGCGACGTCGTGTTCACGACGCGCGCGATCCTCAATCGCGCCAACGACGAAGTGCAGGGCACCGAAGGATGGGACCAGATCGCCGGGATCGCCGCGCCGGACCGCTACACCGTCGTCTACCGCCTCAAACGGCCCTACGGCGCGCTCGTGGCGCTCGCGTTCCGGCCGGTCGGCGCGGGCCCGTGTCTCTTGCCCGCGCACCTCCTCGCCGGCTTAGCGAATATCAATACGGCACCGTACAATGCGTTGCCGGTCGGCATCGGCCCGTTCCGGTTCGTGCGCTGGAAACGCGGCGACGCGGTCGAACTCGAGGCCAACCCGTTCTATTGGCGCGGCCGGCCGAAACTCGCGCGCATCACCTACGAGATCTTGCCCTCGCGCGAAACGCTGTTCGCGCAGATGCAGACGGGCGACGTCGACCTGTGGCCCCGCGTGCCGCCGACCTACGCGCGGCGCTTAGCCGCGCTGCCGCACGTCCGCGTGGTGGGCGGTGCGAGCCTGCGCACGACGCACCTGGATTTCATGCTGACGCCGGGCGCAATCGCGGACGCATCGGTCCGCGCGGCCGTCCGGCTCGCCCTCGACCGCCGCCGCATCCGCGATGCGATCGAGCGCGGCGGCGGCCTGCTGACCGACGCCATCGTGTGGCCCGCCGCGCCCGTGCGCCGCGACGACCCACATACGATCGGGGCGGATCCCGAAGGCGCCCGCGCGCTACTCGACGCGGACGGCTGGCGGCCGGGCCGCGACGGCATCCGTGCAAAGGACGGCCGCCGCCTGGCGCTCGCGATGCCATACCAGGCGGGATCGCCCGATCTCGACGGCTGCGTGGAGCTGATGCGCGCGGAGTTACGGACCGTCGGCATCGAGCTCGACGCGCGAACCTACACGCATGCGATCCTCTTCGCACCCAAAGCCGACGGCGGCATCGTCGAAAACGGACGCTTCGACGCCGTCTTGTACTCGTCGACGATCACCTCGTTGCCCGATCTCGGCAGCAATTTCGATTGCGAACAGGTGCCCCCGCGCGGTGAAAACTACACGCATTGGTGCGATCCACGCGTCGCGCCGCTGCTCGCGCGGATGCGCGCGTCCTACGATGCGAGCGAGGTCGCGGCCGCCTTCGCGCGACTGAACCGCCTCTTCGTGGCCGACGTGCCGTCGATCCAACTCTTCGTGTGGAAGGGCACCTACGCACGCAGCGACCGGCTGACCGGATACCGCGACAACCTGCTGACGTCCTTCGATACGATGCTCGACGCGGATACGTAGATGCTATCGTGCGCGCGCCGGAGCGCGGCGCAACGCCGCCAGCCCCGGCAGCAGGTTGACGATCAGCGCCGCGACGATCAGGGTCAGGCCGGCGAGCTCGAGCGCACCCGGCCGTTCGCCGAGTTGCGCCCACGCGCTCATGACGCCGACGACGGGCGTGAGCAGCGACGCGACGCCGGTCACGCCGGCGGGCAAGCGGCTCAGGATGAACATCCACAAGAGCCACGCCAGCGCCGTGCCGGGGATCGAGACGTACGCGATCGCGAGCCAAAACGCCGGTACGGGATCGACGTGGTGCGGCAGAAAGGCGACGAGCGCGAGCACCGGTACGGTACCGTACAACATCTGCCACGCCGTCAAGCCGAGCAGATCGGTCTCGTAGCGGGCGCGCAGCCGCTTTCCGTAGACGGCGCTCGCGGCCCACGCGATCGCGCTGCCCACCGCGAGCGCCTTGGGCAGCAACCCGCTCGCGAGATCCAGCGGCGTGAGCACGCACGCGAGTCCCGCCGCCGCGAGCGCGAGCGCGATCCAACCGGTGCCCGGCACGCACTCGTGCAAGACGGGCCACGCCAGCAGCACGATCCAGAACGGCATCGTGTACACCAAAATCGCCGTCTTGCCCGCGCCGCCGAGCGCGACGGCGAGGATCGAGAGGATCGTGAAGGCGGTCGTTTGCAGCAGGCCGAGCACGACCGTCGGACCGAACGGCGGCGGACGCAGCGGGCGCCGCGTCGCGAGCAGCGCGATGAAGAGACAGACCACGCCGCCCGCGCAGCGCAACGCCGACACGGTAAACGCGTCGGCGTACGTCGTCGCGACCTTCATCACGACCCAGTTGTAGCCCCAGATGCCCGCGAGCACCAGTATCGCGCCGTATGCGGGGGCGGCGCCCTTCGCAGGCAGCGCTTACTTCGTCCCGTCGAGCGCGAGCGGATCCGCCGCGATCGCGGCGATCGTCAAGCGCTCGTGGCCCGGTTTGCGGCCGTTCTGCTGCAACAGGAACGCTTCGATATCGAGATATTCGCTTTGCGGTAAGCCGCCCGCGTTGCCGACGGGCATCTGTTGCGTCATGAAACTCCAGACCGCGGCCGGGGTCTGCCAGGGCAGGTTGCTATCGGGTCCGCGTAGAGCGGGCCCGAACTGTCCGCCGAGGTCGCCCGCGTGACATTCGCCGCAATCGTGAATGTAGTCGAAACGCCCTCGATAGGCCTGCGCGCTCGTGAACGATGCCGGACCCGGCGCTGCCTTCGTCGGCGAAGACTTCGTCGCCGCGCCGCGCGCGTTCGCCGAGAGCAACAGGACGGCCGTGCCGAGCGCGAGCAGCGATCCCGCCGCGCGCTTCACGGCTTCGCTCCGGCGGGTAACGCGAACACGTAGAGCCGGCCGCCCAACGGAATGCCCTTGAAGATCGGCGTCATGTGCTTCCCGCCGTAAAACGGCGTCACGCCGCCGTAACCGCTCTGCACCGCGACGTACTGGCGCCCGTCGACCTCGTAACTGATCGGCACGCCGATCACGCCCGAGGCCATGTGGTGCTCCCAGAGTACCTTGCCCGTCTTCGCGTCGAAGGCGTAGAACTTCTGATCCGGCGTACCGCTGAAGACGAGGCCGCCGTCCGTGCTCAAGGTGCCGTCGCTCCACGGAAAGCGGCTACGCATGCTCCACTTGCGCTGCCCGGTCGCAACGTCGATCGCCTGTATTTCCCCCCAGTCGTCATCGCCCGGCACGTGCTCGACCAAGAACGTCTCGTTGACGTAGGTCGCACCCGCGCGGAACGGTTTGGGTTTGTCGGCGGTCAGCCTCATGCAGGTTCGCATCGTCGGCACGTACGCGTAGCCGGTCTGCGGATCGAACGAGTACGGCCACCAATTGTCGCCTCCGAAGAAGGCGGGGCAGGTGAAGACGGGCTTGCCGGGCCGCGGCCGCTCCGCCTCGTCCACGGTTCCGATGTCGTGCGCCTTATCGTAACCCGTCACGGACGTTACCTTCGTGAACGGTTTGGCGTAGATCAGTTTGCCGTTGGTTCGATCGACGACGTAGAACCAGCCGTTGCGCGCCGCCTGATAGAAGATCTTCCTGGGGTGGCCGTCGATCGTAACGTCGGCCAGCACGGGCGTGTTGGTCGCATCGTAATCCCACGTATCGTTGGGCGTCTGCTGAAAATACCACTTGATGCGCCCGGTCGCCGGATCGAGCGCGAGCACGGAATCCGTATAGAGATTGCGGCCCAGGCGCTGCGTCCAGAGCCACGGCGAGGGATTGCCGACGCCCCAGAAGAGCGTGTCGGTCTCCGGATCGTAGCTGCCGGTCAACCACGGGTCGCCGCCGCCGTGCTCGTAGGTATCGCCGGGCCAGGTGTTGCCGCCCCGTTCGTGCGGTGCGGGAATGGTGTACCGGTGCCAGCGTTCGGCGCCGGTCTTCGCATCGAGTGCCACGAGCATGCCGCGCGAACCGTATTCGCCGCCGCCGCCGCCCACGATGATCAATCCCTTGACCGCGAGCGGTGCGGAGGTCATGGCGAAGCCCATGCCGGGCACCGGGAAGATCGTCGTGTTCCACAGCAGCTTGCCGCTGCGCGCGTCGAAGGCGAGCACGTGCGCGTCGAGCGTCGCCATGTACGCCGTCGTTCCGTACAGCGCGACGCCGCGGTTCACCATGTCGCAACAGACGGTTCGCAATCCGAGCTTCGGTAACCGGTAGTCGTACTCCCAGAGTTTGCGACCGGTGACGGCGTCGAGCGCGTAGACGCGATCGAACGGCGTGGTGACGATCATCGTGCGGCCGTTGACGATCGGCGGCGCCTCGTAACCGGCCGGCAGCGAGACGTGGTGCGTGAAGACTTCCCGCAATTGCGCGACGTTGCGCGTGTCGATCTGCGCGAACGGCGCGTGGCCCTCGGCACGATACGAACGGAGGTACATCAGCCAGCCGGGGTCGTGCGCTGCCGCGAGCAGGCGCGCGTCGGTGACCGGCGGGTACGCTTCCGTGGTTGCCGCGGCCGGCGCCGGGTGCGACACCCGCGCCCACGTCAGCGCGAGCGCCGCGGCGAGCGCGACGACGACGAGCGTAGCGATGCCGAAGTGCCGGCGATTCATGTCGGATTCTCCCCGGGCGAGTGGGCGTCGTTCCCGCGCGACGGCGCGCGCTTCGAGAACGCGTAAGCGAGAAAGGCGAGGACGCCCACGGTCAGCCAGCCGATGAGCCCCTCGGGAACGGGGCCGCTCGTGCCGAGCGGGATCTGCGTGATGCCGTCACCGTCGTCGAGCGAGTTCACGTACGTCACCACGTCGCCGAGCGCGGGATCGTCGAGTTGGTGCGGACCGAATTTCGGCATGTTTCCGGGGCCCACCCGAATCGCTTCCGCGACCTGCGTGACGCTCGCGAGATGCAGGGTCGGAGCCCAATCGCGAGCGCCGATCGCTGCGCCGCCGGCGCCGATACCGTGGCAGTGCTCGCAGTTCTGCACGAACAGCGCGCGGCCGCGGTTCAGGTCGCCGCCGGTCGCGACTTGCGGAATCGGCGGACCGCCGGGCGCGACGGAGGTGACGTAGCGTTCGATCGCGGCGATCTCCCCGAGCGGAATCTGCCGGCCGCGGTGACCGACCTCGATCCACGGCACCGCCGCCGGCATGCGCCCGGTCACCATCCAAAAGTCCAGGTCCGCCGCGCCGACGCCCCGCAGCGACGGCGCGTTATCGCCGCCGCGCAGGTCTTCGCCGTGACACGCCGCGCAACGCGTCTCGTAGGCCAGCTTTCCGTCGATGCGGCCGGGCTGGGCGACCGCGGCTGCGAGCACCGCCGAGAGCACGAGAGGCGTCACGCTTCGTCGTACGCCGCAAGCCGGCGCTCGCGCGTTCCCCAATCGGCCACGCACCAGAGGAGGGCGGCAAACAACGGCAGGCCGCCGCCGATCCACATCACGAGGCCGGCGCGGGCCTGATCCTCGAGCGCTCCCGGTTGCGCGGTGTAATGGACGTAGAGCGGATGCGCGGCGACGTAAAAGATGAAGCCGAGAAACGCGCTCATCGGCAACGCGAGGAAGAGCAGCAAGACGCGCACGGGATATGGCGGGGCGTGAGGGGCCGGCGCGACCGCGAGCAACGGCGACCAGAAGAGCAACGCGGAGCCCAGGAACAGAACGTGTTCGAGGTCGTGCACGGCCGGATGCTCGAGCGCCGCTTCGTAGAGCGGCGAAAAATGGATGCCGTAGAGCACGAAGGCGAACTGCAACCACGCGAAGGCCGGATGGGAGAGGATGCGCCCCGCGGGCGACTTGAGGAGCCACGCGAACGCGGAGCCCCCGCGTGGATCGAGCGCTGCGAGCACGAGCCGCAGCGGCGCGCCAAAGAGGAGCAGCGGCGCGACCACACCGATCAGCAGCAGATGCTGGAGCATGTGCCACGCGAGCGAATCGTCGGCGAGGTCGTCGAGCGGCCCGCACAGCGATGCCGCGAGCACGGCGAGTCCGGCAGCGAAAGCGACGACCTTCGCCGGCGGGAAGCGGCGCCCGCGCTGCCGGGCGCGGTCCAGACACCATGCGTACGCGAGTCCGGCGGCGACGATGGGAACCAGCGCGCTCATGCCGGCTTCACGGCCTCCTCATCGAAACCGCCCCGTTCGTTGCGCCGGATGACGACGACGCGTTCGGCCTGCGGTCCGGCGGCATCGATGCGCGTCCGTAATTGCCGCGCGAAACTCGCAGCCGCCACGCCGACCGCGAGCGACCCGAGCGGGAAGGCCCAGCGGTACAGCGTGACGAGCGCCGTGACCGGAACGTGCAACGCGCGCGACTGCTGGTCGTCCGACGCCGCCAACGTCAACACGATGCCGGCCGTCACGAAGGCTGCGCCGATGCCGACGCGCCAAGGAGCGGCGCTCGGGGGCACCAGGACGTCGTGGAGTTCGTCGTCGGGCTCGAAGCGCGCGGCGATCCACGGCCACGCGACGACCAGCACGAACGCGAGCAGCGTCAGCACGACGCCCGGCCAGAAGACCGCGGGAATCGGATGCCCGAAGATCCGCGGCTCGAAGGCGGGGCCCAGACGCAGCGCGCCGTCGAGCCAGCCCGCGTACCAGTCCGGCGTGGCCGGGTTTGGCACGGTCCAGTCCTGATATTCGCCGTAGCGCTCGATCGGGTTGATCTCGACCAGGGAGGCGAGCACGAGTATCGCCGCGATCGTCGCACCGAATGCCGCTAACGTGCGCAACAGATAATCCGGATAGAAGCGGCGCCCGATCACCTTGCTGCCGTCGTGCTCGAACTGCGTGTGTTTCTGCAGGAACAGCATGCCGAGGTGGATTGCGATCAACACCCCGATCGCGACGGGCAGAAAATAGACGTGGATCGTGTAGATGTGCGGCAGCAGAAACGGACCCGGATACGAGCCGCCGTTGGCCAGATCCGAGACCCACGTCCCGATGAAGGGAATCGACTGCGCCACCGACATGCCGATGCGCAAACCCGTTCCGGAGAGCGCGTCGTTGGGTAACGAATAGCCGGTAAAGCCCGTGAGGGACGCCAGGACGAGCATCAGCACGCCCACGACCCAGTTGATCTCCCGCGGCTTGCGATAGGCCGCCGTGAAGAAGATGCGCCCCATGTGCAGGATGATCGCGGCCACGAACACGACCGCGCTCCAGTGATGCACTTGCCGCATCAGATAGCCGATCGGTCGCGAGCGCCCGAGCGCCACGACCGACGCGTAGGCGTCTTGCGTCGTGGGCTGGTACACGAAGGTCAGCCAGACGCCGGTCGCGACCAGCACGATGAAACAGTACAGTGCGAACTCGCCGAGGTAGAACGACCAGTGATCGGGATAGATCTTCCGCAGCGCCGTGCGCAGGATCGCATTGGAACCGAGGCGTTCGTCGAAGAAGCCCGCGACGCGCCGCACGATCATGCGGGCCGGTCCCAGCGGTCCGGCCCGACCGGCCCGTCGAAATCGCCGCGCGCGACCAGGAAGCCGTCGTGGTCCACGTCGAGTCCGAGTTGCGGCAGCGGGCGCGTCGCGGGGCCCGCGATGGGCTTCGCACCGAAGAGCACCGCGAACTCGGATTGGTGGCACGGACAGTAGAGCGTGTAATCGGCGTGCCGGTAGATGGCGACCGGACATCCGGCGTGCGTGCAGATCTTCGAATACGCGACGTTGCCGCGCGGCGTCCAGTCCCGCCGTTCCGGCGGCGCCGCGACGGCACCGTCCTGGACGCGGATGAGCAGCACGGCGGCCTCCGGAGCGCCGACCGCGTGCTCCGGAAACACCGTCTCGACGCCGCCCACGGCGACGTCGTCCGCGCGCACCGGCGTGCCCGCGGGCGTCACCAAGCGCGCCCCGCGCCGCCACGGCGTGCCGGCCCGCAGCGGACGGCGTCCGAGCGACACGAGCGGCACGATGCCTGCGATAGCGAACGCGCCCAAGGTCAGCGCCCACAGACGCGACACGGCGCCGCCCCGCGGGAGCGCTTCCGACGCCGGTACGGTGGCGAACGCGTGACGCGGTTCGCTCAGGTCGCTCGGGGCGTGTAATTCGCGCGCCGCGACGCCCGCCCAGACCGCGAGTGCCGCAAACGCGGCCGCCGCGAGTAAACCCGCAAGCGCCGGGTTGGCGTGCAGCGCGGCACTCACCGCCGCCCCGAGCGCGCCCACGCCGGCAATGACGAGCAGCAGCGCTTTCATCGAAGGAGATAGATCGTCGCGTACAGCGCGAGCCAGACGACGAAGACGAAGTGCCAATAGTACGCGATCGCCTCGACGCCGGCGTGCCGGTCGCTCGTGAAGGCGGGCTTCCCCAGAAACAGCGTGAGCGCGAACAACAGTACCGCGCCCGCGAGCACGTGCGCCAAATGCGTTCCCGTGAGCACGTAGAAAAGCGTTCCATACGCGTTCGTATCGACGTGGAAGTTCGCTTGCGACCAGTCGCGCAGGGCCGTGTAGGCGAAACCGAGCGCGCAGAACAGCGTCAGCACGAGCATCGCGCGCGCGACGCCGGCCCGGCGCTTCGCCGCGGCAAATTGCGCGACGCCCATCGTGACGCTGCCCAGACCCAGCAGCAACGTGCCGAACGTCGCGAGACCGTAATCGATTTCGGTGCCGGGCGCCATCCATCGCGCGTTCAATCCTTTGAGGTCGTACCAAGCGGCGAGCAAGCCCGCGAAGAGCATCGACTCCGATGCCAGGAATACGACGACCCCGAACACCAGCGGGTGCGCGCGGATGGCGACCGGCGACTTCATGGGCGCCCTGTACCCCTGATTGCGGCGACCGAAAACGGGCAAGAACAACGGCATGGAGCGTTCGCTTTCGCTGGCGACTGCAACGGCGCAGGCGTCTCTGCTCGCGTCGAATTGGCTGCTATTCGCGTACGTCGGGCTGGCGGTCGCGCTATTGGTGTGGGGCCTGATTCTCTTTGCAGCGCTGCGCTGGCGCCGGCGCGACACCCCGCAGGCCCCGCTGCCGCCGCAATTCCGCAATAACGTGGGTCTCGAAGTTGCCTGGACGATCGTTCCCTTGGCATTGGTCGGCGTACTGTTCGCGTACACGTATCGCGCGGAAGCCGGCGTCGAAGTACTCGCCGCCGATCCGGCGGTGACGGTGAACGTCAACGCGTACCGGTGGGGCTGGACGTTCGCATACCGCGACGGGCCGACCGTGAACGGTTCCTTCGCGAATCTGCCCGAACTCGTCTTGCCGCGCGGAGAAACGACCCGCATCGTGCTGACCTCGAGCGACGTGAACCACTCCTTTTGGATTCCGGCGTTTCTGTTCAAGCGCGACGCGATTCCGGGGCGGACCACGGCGTTCGACCTCGACCCGACGGCAACGGGCACCTACGCGGGACATTGCGCGGCGTTCTGCGGCTACGACCACGCGTTGATGGGGTTCCGCGTACGGGTCGTCGAGCCCGGCGCGTTCGGCCGGTGGCTGCGGAGCCCCGCGACGTGAGCGCGCAAGCCGCGCTGCCCGCGCCCGCCGAGCGCACCGATCTGCTGAGCTGGATCACGACGACCGATCACAAACGCATCGGCATCCTGTACCTCACCACGAGCCTCTGCTATTTCGCCGTCGCGGGTGCGCTCGCGCTCGCGATCCGCACGCAATTGTCCCGTCCGGCGAACACGCTGGTCGGGCCGCACGAGTACGCGCAACTCTTCACCCTGCACGGTACGGCGATGATCTTCCTGTTCGTCGCGCCGTTCGCGCTCGGGCTTGCGAACTTCTTGATTCCGCTCCAGATCGGCGCGCCCGACATGGCCTTTCCGCGGCTCAACGCAACCTCGTATTGGATGTTCCTCTTCGGCGGCCTCACGGTCTTCAGCGGTGCGGCGACGAACGAAGGGGCTGCGGCGGCGGGCTGGACGGCGTACGCTCCGCTCTCGGAGATCAAGATCTCGACCGGCCTCGGCCAGGACCTGTGGATCGTCGGCGTCTTTCTCGTGTCGATCGCGACGATCCTGACCGCGATCAATTTCGTCACGACCGTCTTCATCTACCGCGCGCCCGGCATGACGATGTGGCGCATCCCGATCTTCACCTGGGAGATGGTTGCGACGTCGCTCTTGATCTTCATGGCGTTTCCCGCGTTAGCGGCGGACCTCTTATTGCTCTTCGTCGACCGGCACCTGGGCGGACACGCCTTCGATCCCGCGTACGGCGGCAGCCCGATCCTCTACCAGCATCTCTTCTGGTTTTTCGGCCACCCGGAAGTCTACGTGATGATTCTGCCGTACTTCGGCGTGATCAGCGAGATCATCCCCGTCTTCTCGCGCAAGCCGATCTTCGGCTACACCGGGCTCGTGCTCGCGGCGTTCGCGATCGCCGGCCTCTCGATGGGCGTTTGGGCGCACCACATGTTCACGACCGGCGCCGTCGACGACCCGTTCTTCAGCTTCATGTCGTTCCTGATCGCAGTGCCGACCGGCGTGAAGTTCTTCAACTGGATCGCCACGATGTGGCGCGGCTCGATTTCGTTCGCGACGCCGATGCTCTTCTCGATGGGCTTCCTGATGAACTTTCTCCTGGGCGGCATCACGGGCGTGATGGTCGCCTCGCCGCCCATCGACTTCCAGGCGCACGCGTCGTATTTCATCGTGGCGCACATGCACTACGTGCTGGGCGGCGGCAGCCTCTTCGCGATCTTCGCCGCGCTCTTCTTCTGGTGGCCCAAGATGTTCGGCCGCAAGCTCGACGAACGGCTCGGCGCGATCTGTTTCTGGCTGCTCTTCATCGGCTTCAACGTCACGTTCTTGCCGATGCACTTCATGGGCCTCGAAGGCATGCCGCGGCGCGTGTTCACCTATCCCGACACGGGACACCTGGCGCTGCTCAACGCGATCGCGACCTCGGGTTCGTACATCATGCTGGCGGGCGTGCTGGTCTTCGCGTGGAACGTCGTCGTCAGCGCCTTCGATCGCACGCCGGTACCGGACGACCCGTGGGACGCCAATTCCCTCGAGTGGGCGACGAGTTCGCCGCCGCCGGAGCACAATTTCGACCGCTTGCCGCCGATTCGCAGCGAACGGCCGGTGTTCGACGCCCGCCACCCCGAACTCGCGCAAGGTGCGGCGCGATGACGATCGGCCTGCGGCTCTTCATCAGTTCCGCGGTTTTCTCGATCGTGATCGCCGGCGCGTACTGGTTGCTCGCGCGCGAACCGGCCGGCACGATGCTGCTCGGTTTCATGGCCTTCGCGCTCTGCTTCGTCGCCGGCTATATGATCGTCGCGGAGCGCGAGGCGGATCTGTGGGGCGACGATACGCGGGCGGCTTCGCGCGACGCCGCGGGCGAGGTGGTCGGCACGTATAGCATCCGCTCACCGCTCCCGTTCTGGACGGCGCTGGCGCTCACGTTCGTGTGCGTTGGGCTGGTCGTCTCGCCGGCCATCGCCGCGCTCGGCGGCATCGCCGCGCTGGCGATGGGCGCGCTCTTCATCGTCCAGAGCCGCTAAAACGGCGCAGGCCGTTCAGAGCTCGATCGGCGCGTAGTAGTTTCGCGAACCGAGCGCCGCGAGGGCGGCGACGAATTGCGGGCCGGAGGCGTTTCCGGTGCCCTCGAGTTCGAGGGCTTGGCGCACGAAATTCCAACGCTCCGGGCAGAGGCGGCGCGCTTCTTCGAAGTATGCCTTCGCGCGATCCGCATCGCCGCGTTCGTGCAGATACTGCGCGAGCCGGAACGTGGCCGCCGCTAACGCGTCGGTGTCGCTCGGCCCGGCGATGCGCGCGCGCGCCGCGTCTTCGGAGAGCGCGTAGACGCTGGCCGAACCGTTGCGCACCCAGTCGCGAATCGCGTCGACGTAGAGTTTGCGCGACGCGCGGCCTGCGGCGATGGCGTCGGGCGGAAGCGTGTACGTCGAACGGTCCATGCGACGGAAGCCGTCGGTCGCGCCGGCAGGCTCCGCCGGGCGCACGATGCGGCCGCGCTCGTCGATCCAAACCGCCATCGGCACGTTGGGCATGTCGTAGAGTTCGGCCACGACGTGGCGTTCGTCGATCAGGCACGGATAGGCCGGCGCTGCGGCGCCGGCATACTGCTCGGGCTCCCAGCCCATGATCGCTTGGAACGCCGGCGGAACGACGATCGGCTCGGGCGGCCGGATCCACTTGCGCACGGCATCCGCGCCGCCCGTATCGAACGCGACGGCCACGATGACGAATCCGCGAGCTTTGAGTTCGTCGTACAGAGCCTGCCAGACCGGCAGGTCGAATCTACAGCCTCACCACGAGGCCCACGAGAGTAATAAGACCTTCTTCCCGCGGAACTCCGATAGCGAGTGCGGCGTTCCGTCGAGATCCGGTAACGTGAAGTCCGGCGCGTCGAGCGTTTGAAGCGCGCTACGGCGAACCTCCGGCGCTTCGCCGAAGGCCCACGTGCCGCTCGCCGGATCGCGCACGACCGGCTGCCCGAGATAGCGCGCGAAGGCCGCGAGATCGAAGCGGCCGTCGGAGCCGAATAACTCATCGCGACGGGCGGGCGTGAGCGGCACGCACCGTTCGCCCAGACACAAGCCCTGCGGTTTGTGCGCCCAACCTGACCCCGCCTCGAGCTCCTCGAGCGAGAGCCACAGCGAGTCGCCGTCGGCAACGGCGCTGCGCGCGATGTACGGTTGCGTTCCATAGAGCAGCGTCTGCGCCATCGGCAAGTCCCTCCGGAGTCTGGCCTTTACCCGGGCAATCGAATCGGGCCTTCAGGCAAAGAGCGGCGTGCCGCGACCGCGCTCGTTGAGCGGGATCAGCCTCTCGCCTTCGGCCGCGCCGCGATAAAGCCGACGCCGTTCTCTTCGAGGATGTCCGCCACCCAGGCGGTCTGCCGATCCGGCGCGCGGCCGAAGGCCAGGACGGGCGTCGCGCCGCGCAGTTCCGCCTTGTAACGAAAGCCGTAATCGGCCAGTTGCCCCAAACCGTAGCGCATTCGGTCGACGGTATCGCGCAGATCGGTGAGGCTCTTGGCCTCGACCAGGACGCCGGCCGTTCCGAAATCCGCGTAGAGATCGACGTTGTTGTTGTACGCGCAGTAGCCGCCGCGCTCGTGGACGGCGCCCGCGACCAGCGCGAGCACGCGCTGGTGGTCGGCGCGCGCGCGCTCTTGCAACGCGGCCGACTCGTAGACGTTGAGGTCGGTTTCTCGCGGCACGTAGCCGGCGCCGGGCGGAATCCGTTCGATGCGCCGGAAGGGGTCGCGCGGCGGCACGGCCAGAGCGGGCGGCAAATAGAACGCGCTAACGTCGTCGACGCTGGGTAAGGCGGCCACCGTTGCCGCGGTGACGCGCGCTTCGCTGAGGATCCGATAATACGCCGTCTCGCTTATGCGGCGCACCGCCGACTGAAACGGCGGCGAGGCCGCGGATTCCGTCTCGAAGAACAGTCCTGCGAAATCGCGGATCGGGACGAGGCGCGGAAAGCGCGCCGTGCGGTCCAAGTCTGCGAAGCGATGGTCGCTACGCAGCGGGTCCGCGATGATTCGTCCGATCGTGCCATGACCGAAATAATGCATCGCATCGGCCCGCTGCGCTCCCCTTCCGCGCGGCCGGTAATAGATAAAGCGATCGTTCGTTTCGATCCGGCTGAAGTAGATCTTCGGATAGTCGTAGAGGGCGAACTCGGCATCTTCATACGTCCGGTCGGCCGGCGAATAGAGTTGGCTGAGCCCGATCGGCATCCCGGGTCGTATTGGTACAGCGAAGAGGGCGAACCTTCAGCAAACCGCCACATCCGATGGCTCGAATGGACTGCGGGCATGCGAGCCATCGACCGTTCGTAGGTTGAACTGCCTCGGTATCCTCAGCTTGCGGCTCGCTGAGGACTTTCCAGACTCATCCCAGGAATCAATGCGAAGCTCTCCCAGTTCGCCTCTCCGGGACCGTACGACTTGTCGTTATCGAGCTTCTTCCTCTCACGGCCGATCTTCGCTGCGGTCTGTTCGGCCGTTATCTTGACGGTCGGAATCGTCGCTTTGCCGAGCCTGCCGATCGCGCAGTTCCCGCAGATCACGCCGCCGACGATCAACGTCCAAGCGAGCTATCCGGGCGCCAACGCGCTGCAAGTGGAGTCGGCGGTCACGACGCCGATCGAAGAGGACATCAACGGCTCGCAAGGCCTGCGCTACATCACCTCGCAGAGCGGCGACGACGGCTCGTCCTCCATCACCGCGACCTTCGCGCTCGACCGGGACATCAACGCCGCCGCTACGGACGTCCTGGTCGCCATCCAGCAGGCGAACGGGACGCTCCCCGCCGTGGTGAAGACGCAGGGCGTGACGGTCAGCAAGACGGTCGGCAGCATCTTGCTCGCGATCGTCCTGACCGCCGATAACAATCGCTACGATCCGATCTATCTCTCGAATTACGCGCAGCTCCAGCTGGTCGATCCGCTCAAGCGCGTGCCGGGCGTCGGCCAAATCACGATCTTCGGGCAGCGCAACTACGCGATGCGGCTGTGGCTCGACCCCAAGCGCCTCGCCGATAACGGCCTGACGCCGACCGACGTCAACAACGCGCTCCTGGCCCAGAACGTGCAGGTTCCGGCCGGTGCCTTCGGAGCGGAACCCTCCGTTCCGGGCCAACCCTACTATCTCACCGTCGTCGTGAACGGGCAACTGAGCCAACCGGAGGAATTCGATAACGTCGTGTTGCGAACGACGCCCGGGGGCGGCATCGTTCGCTTGCGGGACGTGGGCTACGCGCAGCTCGGCGCGGACAACTACACCTCGGTCGCGACCCTCAACGGCCAGACGACGATCGGCCTCGGTATCCAGCAGACGCCCGATGCCAACGCGCTGCAGGTCTCGAGCGGCGTGCAAGCGGCAATGGTGGAACTCGCCAAGCGCTTTCCGCCCGGCATGCACTGGAATCTCGCGGTCGATCAAACGGACTTCGTGCGCGAGTCGATTCGCGAGGTGCTCGTGACCCTCGCGATCGCGATCGGTCTCGTGGTGCTGGTGATCTACGTCTTCTTACAAGACTGGCGCACGACGCTGATTCCCGCGGTCACGATCCCGATCTCGCTGATCGGTACCTTCGGGCTCGTCTCGTTCCTGCACTTCTCGATCAACACGCTGACGCTCTTCGGGCTCACGCTCGCGACGGGGCTCGTCGTCGACGATGCGATCGTCGTGATCGAGAACATCGCGCGCTTCATCCAAAGCGATCCCGAGCGGCCCAAAGCCGACGCCGCGGGCGAGGCCATGCACGAGATCACGGGCGCGGTGGTCGCGTCGTCGCTCGTCCTGCTCGCGGTCTTCGTGCCGGTCGGCTTCTTTCCGGGCACGACGGGCGAACTCTACAAGCAATTCGCGATCACCATCGCCTGCTCGATCGCGATCTCGCTCTTCGTCTCGCTGACCTTGACGCCCGCCATGTCGCTGCTCCTCACGCGCGGCGAGGTGGAACGGCCGCCCAAGATCTTCGGCCCGATCAACCGCGGGATCGACTGGACCCGCGATCGCTACGGACGGCTCGTGCACGGAATCATCCGCTTCCGGTGGCTCGTGATCGGCGGCTTCGTATTGGGGCTGGCCCTGACGGGGCTGCTCTACGTGACGACGCCGACCGGATTTCTTCCCGACGAAGATCTCGGTTATTTCTACATCACGATCCAAGCGCCGCAGGGCACGCCGCTCGCGAAGGAACAGGCCATCGGGCGCCAAGTCGAGGCGGTCGTCAAAGACGTTCCCGGGGCCCGCTTCATCTTCGATATCAGCGGCCGCGGCATCGGAGGCTCGGGCAACGGCACGAACCTCGGCTTCGTCATCGTGCGTCTCAAACCGTGGCAAGACCGAACCAGCGCCGACGCTCAGCTCGGCGGCATCCTCGCCTCGATCCGGCCGAAGCTCGCGAAGATCGCGGGCGGTCAGGTGCTGGCCTTCAACCCGCCGGCGGTTCAGGGCTTGGGGAACGTCGGCGGCTTCCAATACGAATTGGAGGATACGCAAAACGGTTCGCTGGACGCGCTGACGCGCGAGGCGCGCCGGTTGATCGGCAAGGCGAACACGTCGGGAACGATCACCAACGCCAACACGACCTTCTCCGCCGGCGCCCCGCATTACGTGCTCTCCGTCGACCGGCGCAAGGCCGAGAGCGCGGGCGTCAACGCGGGCGACGTCTTCGGCGCCCTGCAGACCGACCTCGGCTCCACCTACATCAACGACTTCACGTACGGCAGCCGCACGTACCACGTCTACATGCAGGGCGACGCTCCCTATCGCTCCGAGATCACCGACCTCGACAAGGTCTTCGTACGCTCGAGTTCGGGCGTCAACACGCCGATCAGCCAGTTCATCAGCGCCACGCAGACCTCGAGCGCCCCGATCATCACGCACTTCAATCTCGACCGCAACATCGAGATCACGGGCTCCGCTCCGCCCGGCATCGGCACGGGCCAGACGCTCTCGGAAATGGCGAAGCTCTCCGCGGATCTGCCGGGCACGTACAAGTACGAGTGGGCCGGAATCAGCCTCGAACAGCTGACCGGTGCGGGCCAATCGGGACTGATCTTCGCGCTCGGTCTGTTGTTCGTGTTCTTCGTACTGGCGGCACAGTACGAGAGCGTCAGCGAACCGTTCATCATCCTGCTCGCGACGCCGCTCGCCATCTTGGGCGCGCTCGTCGGTTTGCACTTGCGCGGGTTCTCCTCGGACATCTACGCGCAAGTGGGATACGTGATGCTCATCGGCCTCGCGTCCAAGAACGCGATCCTGATCGTCGAGTTCGCCAATCAGCAACGCGCGGCCGGGTTCTCGCTCGAGGAGGCCGTCGTGCGCGCCGCCACGATTCGCTTACGGCCGATCCTGATGACGTCGTTCGCGTTCATCTTGGGCATCGCGCCGCTGGTCGTCGCGTCCGGCGCGGGCGCGGCCAGCCGGCACTCCCTAGGCACCGCGGTCTTCGGCGGAATGATCGTCTCCACGTTCCTGAATCTCGTCGTCATTCCGGCGTTCTACGTCGTCGTCGCGGACTTCGGAAAACGCCGCCATCCGTCCACCGGCCACGAGCCGGCTCCCGGCGCGTGAGCGAGCGCAGGAAGGCAGGTAACGGTTAACATGCTAGGCCGCCGGCTTCTCCGCAACCTCGGCGCCTGCGGGGCGCTCGCACTGGCCGCCGCGGGCTGCGGTGCCAACGCGCAGCAGGCGCCGCACGGCGCGCCGCCCGTCATCGTGCGCACGACGACGGTCGAACGCCGCACGCTCGCGACGTACGAGTCGCTCGACGGCGTCGTCGACCCCTACTTGCAGTCGAGCCTCGCGCCGCAACAGTCCGGCACGCTCGTGCAGATCTTCGCCAACGAAGGCGATCGCGTCACCAAAGGCGAGGTCCTCGCGAAGATCGACGACTCGACCTTGCAGACGAATCTCCAGCAACAGCAGGGAAACCAGGTGCAGGCCGTCGCGAAATTGGTGCAATCGCAGATCCAGCTTCCGATCACGAGCACGACCGCGCAGTCCGCTTTGATCGAAGCCGAGCAAACGCTCGCGCAAGCCCGCAAACAGGTCGTCTCCGATCGCGCGAACGTGGCGAACACCGCGGCCACCTTCAATGCCGACCGGCAGCTCTTGCAGCCCGGCTACGTCTCGATAACGACGTTCCAACAGGCGCGCGCCGCGTACGTCGCCGCCCTTCAGACCTTGCGCGCCGATGAAGATAAGGTCGTGCAGGATCAAGCCGCCGTCGCGCAAGCCCGCAGCGCGCTCGCCAACGTGCCGCTGCAGCAGCGCGTGATCGAAGAGAACCGCGGCGCGGTCACGCAAGCTCAAGGATCCGTGGCGCAGTACCGCACGGCAATCGGGCAAACGGAATTGACCGCTCCCTTTGACGGCGTCGTGACCAACCGCGCGCTCGACCCGGGCGGCTTCGCGAGCCCGAACCAGGCGATCTACCAGATCTCGCAGATCGATCCCGTGTACGTCGACTTCAACGTCAAAGATACGGACCTCGCATACGTCCACCCCGGTACGCAAGTCTCCTTCACGGCTTCGTCGCAGCCGGGCCGCCGCTACGCGGGAACCGTCTTTTCGGTGAACGCGGTGCCGGCGCCGGGAACGCTGCTCTATCGCGCGCGGATCGTAAAGGCCAACCCCGACTTTTCTCTGCGCGGCGGCGTGCTCGTGAGCGTGCGCATCACGACGCAACTCCACCCGGACGTCTTGAGCGTGCCGCGCCAAGCGATCGTGATCCAGGGCAATCGCGGCACGATCTACGCGGTGCAGCAGGCGCCGGCGACCGGCACGCCCGGTCCCGCACCAGCCGCATCCGCTGCGCCCGCGCTCGTTGCAAGAGCGATTCCCGTCGCCGTCGGGCTCGCGACCAACGACTACATCGAGGTCCGCGCCCCCGGACTCCAAGCCGGCGAAACGATCGTGGCCGCGCAACCCGATACGATCCGCAACGGAGCGCGGTTGGTCATCGGACACCAATAGCCCGTCGGCGTCCCGCTCGTCCGTCGTCCCGGGGGCCGCTATTGCAGCGGCATTCTCGTGGGCAAGATCGTTCCGATGGAGGTCTCAGACGTCTCGGTAGATATCGCCGCGCACGATCGGCGACCCGGGCTCTGCGCGACGTTCGTCCGTCGCAATGCATCGCGGGGCTCGGCGCCGGCAAGGGTCGTGAAGCCGCCGGCATGACGGCTTGGGCATACCCGCAAACCCCGTCGGTCACCGCCGGGGAGACCCTGACCGTGCGCGTGTCGTCCCGCGGTCCGTTTCGTTTACTGCTGTACCGCTTGGGCTCCGCGACGCAATTTTTGACCGCGAGCCCGGTGTACGGCGCGTTCGAAGCACCCTCCGGACGGGTGGCCTTGCCTTGGGACGCAGCCGCCTGCGACGTGCCGATCCCGCGCGACGCCCGGCCCGGTGCGTACGCGGCCTTCGTGGCGCACGCGCCCGCTGACGTCGCGTTACCCCAGGACCGGCGCGACGGCGCGGCGCTGTTCGTCGTACGCCCGCCGCATCCGCGTGCGCGCGTGCTCGTCAACCTGCCGCTCTTCACCTACCACGCCTATAACTCGTCGACGCGAGATCCGCTCGGCGACGAGACGCGCGGCCATTCGCTGTGCACAGGCGCGAGCGCCGTTACGCTCTTACGCCCCGGCGGCGGAATAGGCGGCCATCTCTGCGACGAGGCCGATCGCGACGCGTACGACCTCGCGAGCCCGCGTCACTGCTTCGAACACTGGGATCGCAAAGCTCTGGCGTGGCTCGAGGAACGCGGGTACGACGTCGACGTCGCGACCGACTGGGATCTCCATGCGGCGCCCTACCCGCTCGCCGGATACCGGCTCTTGCTGTGTTTCGGACATCACGCATACTGGACCGATCGGATGCGCGCGCGCGTCGAGCGGTTCGTCGATGGCGGCGGAAACGTCGCCTTCTTCGGCGCGAACGCGCTTTGGTCTCGCGTACGCTACGACGTCGTCCGCGCGACGATCGAGCGCGCGGGTGCGTGGCCCGTCCGCGAGGATCGCTTAACGGGCGCGAGCTACCGCTTCGGCGGCGGTCGCGATCGGGGCGCGCGTCCGCCGGTGCCGTACGTCGTGTCCGCGCCGGACCACTGGGCCTTTGCAGGCTGCGATTTCAGCGAAGGAAGCGCATTCGGCGCGAGCGGGGGCCTGATCGGGTACCGGTGCGACGGCGCGCCGCCCGATCCGGGCGCATCCGCCCGCGAACTCGCGCGCGCCGATCTCGATCGGTGGCGCGAGAGCAACGGTAGTGAAGTGTTCCCGGACGGACACGCGTCGTTCGTCGTGCGCGAAGGAGCCGGCACGGTCGTCCATGCGGGCACGGTCGATTGGCCGCGGCTGCTCGCGCGCGATGCGGCCGTGGCGCGCATCACGCGCAACGTGATCGAACGCCTGGCGGCCGGCGACGTCGCGAGCTCACTTGTACGAAACGGGCACCTCGACGACGGTCTCGTGCCCGTCCGCCGTGCTGGCTTCGAAACGTAACTTGATGTGGACGCGCAAGAATCCCCCGATGCGCGGCAGGGTCGACTCGCCGGTAAAGACGCCGCGCCCGGTACGCGCGAGACTTCCTTCGCGCTTTCCGCTACCGGTGACGACGGAGACGACGTCGGCCGTCGTCGTAACGCGAATCGCGATCGTGCCGCCGGCTTCCAATTCGTCGGAGTTGAGCTCGACCTTCTTGATGCGCGGCGTCGCGGGCGTGGGTGCGGGCGGCGTGTAGGTGTAGCCGTAGGTTACGTCACCGGCCCGAGCGGGAACCACCGGTACCAGAAGTACGAGCAGCATCAGGCCCGGGGTGAACCCAGAGCGTCCGAATCGCATATCCTCTCTTGCTCCTCATAGAACGAGTTCGGGTACATGCCCGAACATGAAGTACGCTTGCAGCGCGGCGACCACCGCGAAGAACACGACGACCCACGGCGGCTTGACGAAACAGCGCCACTCGCGCACCCCGTGCGCGGCGGCCGCGATATAGAGCCCGACCGCAGCCAGCGCCGTCACCAGCAGCGTGTATTTGGCGAACAGCAGCGCGAGAAACGCGGCCTTGCAGAAGGTAAAGGCGTAGCCTTCCAATTCGCGCCCGCGTTCGGCGCGCGCGTCGATAGATTCGGCAGTTTTCATGCGAGAGCGCTCCGGGTAACGGCGCCGTCGAGCGTCTTACGGCGCACTTTGGGGAAGAGCCGCGCCGCGCAGAACGGCATGCGGACGGGTTTGTTGCCCGCACCCGCCACGTGCACGCAGCATTGTTCGAGACGCTCGGTGATCAGGAGGTCGGCGTCCATGAAGTGCTTGACCGTCACGCGCTTCACGCGCCGGCCCACGAAGTCGGCCGTGGCGTTCTTGCTGAACGCCAGGCGCAAGAGCTCGCCCACGCCGCCGAAATCGCACGCGTCGCAGAGCGTGCGCAGCGCCGTGACGAGTTCCGGCCGCGACATCGTCATCGATTCGGACATCACGCCAGTCAACGCCTTACGGATTTCCGATAAGGAGTCCGAGAACGCGATCGAATTGCCGACGACGCTGAGGTTCGCTTGCAGCGTGGCCTCGCCGAGAATCGAGGCCAGCCCGGCGAAGCGGCCGTCACCACCCCGCAGAAAGTACCCGATCGAACAGCAGTCGGGATGACTGCACGGTAACGCGATCAGATCGTGCTCGGCGATGCCGTGGCGGGATTGTTCGTGCAGCCGGCGCAGGACGCCCGTCGTCGTCACGCGGTCGAGCGGATCGATGCCGGGCGCGCGGCCCGAGGCGAACACCGGTTGGAACATCGCGCCGCCGACGTACGGCGTCTCGAACATCGTATCGACGACCTGGCCGGCCAAATGCGCGTTCGTCTTGGTCACGGTCATCACGAGGGTCGTGAAGACCGCGGCCTGCGAGAGGCGTTGCACCGCGCGCGCCTTCGTGTCGCGCAGGTCCCGGCCGCGCAAGTGGAGCTGCGTTTCGGCTTCCTGGCCGTCGTACTGTAAGTACACTTCGACGCGATCGCGATACCGCGCGAGGAAGTCGACGAAGGCGTCCTCGTTCGCGATCCGTACGCCGTTGGTGTTCACGAGGATGCGCGTGATGGGCAGCGGCGCGAGGCGCTCGACGATCTCCTGGAACGACGGGTGCACCGTCGGTTCGCCGCCGCTGAGCATCACGACGTCGAGGTGCCCGTTCTCGCGTTCGATCGCCGTCCGTACCGCGCGTTCCACGTTCTCGAGCGGTAGATACTGCGTGGCGTGCGGACTCGAGCTCGTGAAGCACGCGGGGCACGTCAGGTTGCACTGCGTGGTCAGATCCAGCAGATAGATGCACGAGTGCTGTAAGTGCGCGGGGCCGAGCCCGTATTCGTAGCCCATCGGAACCGGAAAGATCTCGCGCGTGTCGGGATTGATCGCCTTGGTCGGTACGCGCCACTGCTGCAGGTACTGCCAGAGCGCCGCGTCCTCTTCGTAGAGCGACCACACTTCGCCGTGGCCGCGCCGGCAGAAACGGCGCAAGAACACCTTATCGTCCTTACGCACGAGGTGGCCGTCGCAGATGTCGGTGGGAAACTCGGGATCGAAGTCCTCCGTCTCCGCGAAGCACCGCGGGCAGACGGCCCGAACGCTCTTGAGGATCGTGTAGTCGCGGGTCTCGAGCACGGTCTATATCGTCCTGCGTGGAGCCGGGTGGAGCGTCATAAACGGATACGGGTGCAACGTCGCGTACGGATGGGGACGGAACGTCCGATAGGGAAGCGGAGCGTAGCGCGGTTGCGGAGCGAACATCGTCGACAGGGCGAACACGTCGCAAAGAGAGAGGCCGCCGAGCGCGACGAATGCCGTCGCGATCGCCAACGAGCGAACGAACGGCGGGATGCGGTGCGCGACAGGTAACACAAAATAGATGAGGGCCACGAGCAGCAGGCCGCTCTCGATCAGCCAGATCGTGCCGACGCTGCGGTTGCTCATCCCGTTTCGCCCGCCGGCCCCCTGCAGGAACGCCGGCACGAGCAAGAGCAGGGCCCCGAGCGTACAGCCCAAGACCAGCCCCGCGCACCCGCCGAACACGACCTGTGCTGCCGTGTTCGGCGACGCGGCAGGCGCGGGCGGAAGCGCCGGCAAGGGCGCGCCCGGAAGCGCAGCCGGCGCCAACTCCGTGGGCGGAACTTCAGCCGGAGCGGCGTTGAAATGTCCGCAGCGGCTACAGTACCCGCCCGGGACGGCGTCCTCGAAACCACAGCTTTCGCATCTCATTAGCCGAACCGCCCGAAGAGGTCGGGAACGGCAAAGACGTCACAGATCGCCATACCGCCGGATGCTATGAAAAAGGTCACGAGGAGAAAGACTCGCACCCCGAGCCCCAAGCGTCGGCGCGAGTCCGTCAGCCCGTGCCCGGCTGCGATTCCGCGCACGGCACTACGAGCGGGGACGAACGCGCGGGCAGCGCGGACCTGTTGCCGCCCCGCATCCGCGCAAGGTGCACCGCAGTTCGGACAATTCAAATCGCAGCGGGACGGCGTTGTCCGAGCAGCTGCCGCAACTTGTACGCCGCGAACGCGAAGCCCGCGATGCAGCCGAGCTGCGCGAGCGTCAAGCCGAATTCGGCCGTGTTTCCCTCGCGAACGAATTCGATCGCGAAGCGCGTCATGCAGAAGAGCGCGATCTGCACGTACAGCAGGCCATTCTCCGGCAAGATCCGCTTGCGCTCGAGCCACACGAGAACGGCGAAACTCGAGGCCGCGGCAAGACTCGAATAGAGTTGCGCGGGATGCCGTAGTTCACCGTGTTCGTGGACGGCCAGCGCCGCCGTCGTGACCTTCCCGTAGCAGCAACCGCCGACGAAGCATCCGAGCCGGCCGATGGCCTCGCCCGCCGGAATCGCGAGCGCGAAGAGATCGCCCGTGGGGCGCGTAATCCCGAGTCGGCGCTTCGTCCATACGACCGCCAGAAACCCGCCTGCGATGCCGCCCTCGATCGTCTTCCCCGGCGTCCCGGCGGCCAGCAGTTGTAGGAGGTTCGCGCCGGCGAGGCCGCCGATCAGTCCCGCGCCCATCAGGATCCGCATGCCCTCGGTGTCGAGTCCGCGGCGCCGCGCCGCCCAGCGGAATACGAGGATGCCGACGAGGTATGCCGCGGCATACAACGGCATCGCCAGAAGCCAGCGCGTATGTTCGGGAATCGCGTCCAAATCGTAGCCCTCGCTCGGTGCCCAGGGGAGTTGACGCTCCACGCAGGGATCGCCTTGTCGGGAGGCCGGTCAGGGTAGCGGTCGAGAACTACGAGGGGAGGTCTGGTTGGGTAAAACCGAAGATGGCGAACAACCCGAAGCCCGCGCATACGATGCCGGCGGCCGTCAGGAGCGCGCTACGTACGGGCGGCGGCAATCCGTGACCTGGACCGCGCAGGAGGAGGATCGCAAGCAAAGCGACGAGCGCCTCAAAGAGCCACGCGGCCTCCGCCCCCGTTCGCGAACAGGCCGCCGTCTTGCTTCCAGGCAGCCAGATCCGTGATCGCAAGCGCCGTAACCACGAAGAGGCCCGCGAACGCGAGCACTCCGACATCGGCGCCGATCAGCACCGGAATGATGCCGGAGTATTTGAATACCCGGACGGGTACGAGCCGGCAGCGACACGTTCCCGAGCTGGCGCTCACGCCGCAACGTTCGCAGGTCATTACCGACCACTTCGAAGAAACGCGAAATCCTCCGCTAATCCACCGTTACGAGGGAGTCGAAGGCGCCAGCATCTCGGCGAGTTGCGCGGCCTTCGCCCGGACGGCCTCACGAATCTCACGCACGCGATCGAGCGGTTGACCTTTCGGATCGGGCAGGCCCCAATCGTCGTCGAGTCGCGGCACGTCGACGTCGCAGCCCATCGTGATGATCCGGCCGGCGCGGGCCAGCATCGACGGCGATAGCAGTTTGGGCCGCGCGCGGGAGATGTCGATGCCTACCTCGGCCATCACCGCGACCACGCCCGGGTCTGGCCGGTCCGCCGCGATAGTCCCCGCCGATGCAACCTCGATCGAGTCGCCACCGAAATATCGCAGGAATGCCTCGGCCATCTGGCTGCGGCCCGTGTTGTGGCGGCAAACGAAGAGTACGGATGGATGCAAGAGCTTCTCCTTGATCGTCACGTCGACGAAGCGGCCGCCGAGCCGTCCCTGTTCCGCGAACACGCCGACGTCGCGATAACCCAGTTTTCGGTATAGCGCGTTCCCCGCGGAATTCTCCGCTAATGCGAACAGCACGATCTTGTGGAAACCGGCGCGACGAGCGACACCGTCGATCGCATCGAGCAAACCGGCGCCGACACCGGAACCGCGCGACTCGCGCGCGACGTAGACGGACAAGTCGGCAACGCCCGCGTACGCGCACCGGTGTGAATATGGGTTGAGCGACGCCCAACCGGCAAGTGCTCCGTCGCGTTCCGCCACGAGGACCGTATACCGGCCGTCGCGATGCTGGCCGAACCAAAGGGCGATCTCTTCTTCCGACTTCGGCTCGACATCCAATGTGGCATTACCGTCCGCGATACCTTGGTTGTAGATCTCGCGAATGCGCGCGAGGTCGTCCTCCCGCGCCTCGCGGATCGTCGTGGTTTGGGGCGTCGCTGCTTTCATGGCGTCGTTCCGGCGGCGCGCGCCGTGTTGATGGATGCCGCGACGTTCGCCGCGCGGCGGGACAGCCAGGCGAACAGCGCCGTTGCGCTAATCGCGCCGGCCAACTCGACGATGACGAACGGCCCCGCATCGACGGGACGGATACCCGCGAAGGTATCGCTGAGCGTCCGCGCCACCGTAACCGCAGGGTTCGCGAACGACGTCGATGACGTAAACCAGTACGCACCCGTGATGTACGCGGCCACCGCCAGCGGAGAGCGATCCGGCTTCGCGCCGCAACCCCAGATAACGACGAGCAAGCCGAAGGTGGCGACCAATTCGCCCAGCCACTGACCGTCCCCGGAGCGTACCCGCTGCGACACGGAGATGATCGGGCATGCAAACATCGCGTTTGCGAGCGCGGTGCCGGCCACGGCACCACCGAACTGGGCCGAGAGGTACGCCGGGACGTTGCGCCACGCAAAGGTTCCGCGCACCGCGAACGCGAGGGTGACCGCCGGGTTGAGATGCGCGCCCGACAGCGGTTCGAGCGCGAGCAGGATCGCGAGCAACGCGGCACCCGTCGCCACCGCGTTGGCGAGGAGCGCGAGCCCTGCGTCCGCACCGAAGAGGCGCTGCGCTGCTATGCCGGAACCTACCACGGCCGCGACGAGCATCGCCGTGCCCAGCGCCTCGACCGCCGCGCGTCGCCGGAGATTCAACATCAACAGCACGCGGCGGCGCCGGCCGTGTCGCGTTCCTGTGATTCCTCGACCACGAAATACGTTTCCCAGCGCCGGCCGTCGGGATCGGTCGCCCATACCTTGTTCTGAACGGCGTAACAACACGTCTCACCGGTTTCGACATCGACCGGATAACCGGCCGCCCGCAAACGTGCGATCGCGTCATCGACTTCTTCGGTCGTCTCGACGGCGAAGCCGTAATGCGCGCCTTCACAGATGCACGCTTCCGGCTCCAGATCGATCGCCAATTCCAAGCCGGGCGATTCGGTGAGGAACAGGGCGTAATCGTCGCGCACCTTCACCGGCTCGGCCTGCAACAGCGTCCGGTAGAACGCGACGCTCGCGTCGAGGTGGTGGGTCGCGAAACTCAGGTGGACTTTCATGCGAAGACCTCGACGGGAAGCACCGACGCGAGCGCGGCATCGAGCCGCGCGCGCGCGCCGGGTGCGAGCGAATAGTAGCCCCACGTGCCGCGCCGCACCGAATCGACGAGGCCGGCGTCCTTGAGGAGCTTGAGATGATGCGAGACAGTCGACTGATTGAGGCCGAGCCCGGCGGTGAAGTCGCAGACGCAGACCTCCTGGTCCGCGCGCGCCAGGGTCGCGAGGATGGCGACGCGCGCGGGGTCCGCGAGCGCCTTGAACAGCGCCGCCTCAGAGGTGAGGTCGCGGTCGTAGAGCGCGACCTCAGGGCAGCACCGCTGCATCGACATAGATCGATACTATAGCTTGGATTGAATTTCGTCAATACAAAAGGATCAGTGCATCACAAGGCTGCGCGCAGGAGCGCGAGGACGCGCCCGCACGCGGCCAGATCCTCTTCGCTGAAGCCGCCCAAGCGCGCTTCCAACCGCGCGACGCGCAACGCTCGCCCACGCTGCATCAGCGCCCGGCCTTTCGCGGTGATGTGCAGCCGCACGAACCGCCGATCCGTGGGGTCGATGCAACGCCGCACCAAGCCCTGGCTCACGAGCGCGGCCGCGACTCGCGTCATCGTCGGTAACGATACCTGCTCGGCTGCCGCGAGTTCGCCGAGCGTCGCGTCGCCTCCGAAGGCCAGTACGGAAAGCGCGGAAAGCCGTGCGGAGGTCAGGCCGAGCCGCGCGTCCTCACGGCGCGCGTCGCGCAAGAGCGCGATGGCGAGCGTATGCAGTTCGGCCGCCACGCAGGCAACGCTGCTTGACACTTTCAACCTCCCCTGATGCACTTAGCATAGCTAAGCACTACGTTTCGGAGGACCGATGAACGAATCCGGCCAACGCGTTTCAATGCTCATGCTCGGCTGTGCCGACCTCACGCGCTCGCGAGACTTCTACGAGACGCTATTGGGCTTTCGGCATCTCGGCGGGGCGGGCGAGCTCGTGTTTCTCGATGCGGGCAACGTGCGCATCGGTTTGAACGCCGGCCTCGCGCGCGCGCGTCCGCCGGGGACGGGATCCTTCGAGCTCGTGCTCGCATCGGAGGGCGTGCGCGCGGAGTTCGAACGGCTGCGCGCCGCGGGAACGACCGTGCTGCACGAGCCGCGCTCGATCGACGGCACGAACCACGTCGCGAACCTGGCCGATCCCGACGGCCACGTGATCTCGCTCTTCGGCCCGCCGTGAGCGTGGCGTCCGCGGCGACGAAACGATTGCCGCCCGGTCCGCGGGGCCTCGAGATCGCCGGCTTCTTCGGCCGCGGGGGGTTCGGCGATACCTTGGACTTCTTGAACGCGCAAGCGCGGCGCCACGGACCCATCTTCGCCTTCCGCATCTTCGGACACCGCGTGTACGTGCCGACGGATCCGGAACTGGTCCGCCAAGTGCTGGTCGTGCAGCAGCATCGCTTCGCGCGCGCGGCCGGCAGCGCGTTGCTGCGCGAGATCGTGGGCACGAGCATCGTCACCGCCGAAGAGCCGCTGCATCGCGAGCGCCGGCGCATGTTGCAGCCCGCCTTTCACCGGCACCGGGTCGCTCGTTACGCCGAGGCGATGTGCGCGGCCGCGCGCGAGACGGCCGGCGCCTTGCGCGACTTCGAATTGTGGGATGCCGGCGATGCGATGACGCGGCTCACCCTCGAGGTCACGGGCCGCACGCTCTTCGGAAGCGACGTCGGAGCTCACGCCCGCGAGATGAGCGCCTCGCTCTCGGGGGCGATGGCGGCCATCTCCCGGCTCGGTCCGCTCGTCGAGGTCTTGCCGCCCGAAGTGGCGGGGCTGCGGCGGCATCTGCCGCTGCCCGTCAACGCACGCTTGCGGAAAGCGCGGGCGGACCTGCGGACGATCGTCCTGCATCTGATAGCGTTGCGTCGCGCGCGCGAGGACGAAGGGCCCGGCGACGTGTTGGATCTGGCGCTCGCGGCACGCGACGAACGCGGCGCGCGTTTCGACGACGAAGCCCTCGGCGACGAGCTCGCGACGCTCCTCCTGGCCGGCCACGAAACGACGGCCTCCGCGCTGACCTGGGCGTGGTATCTGTTGGCGCGCTATCCCGTGGCGGCGGCACGACTGCGCACGGAAACCGCCAATGTGTGCGGCGACCGCGATCCCGAGCCGGCGGACCTGCCGGCGCTGCGCTACGCCGACGCGGTCGTCTCCGAGACGTTGCGGCTGTATCCGCCCGCATCCGCGTTCGGGCGCCGAACGCTGGAACCGTGCGAACTCGGCGGCTACGCGATTCCCGCAGGTGCGAGCGTCGTGATCAGTCCCTATGCTATCGGGCGCAACCCGCGCTACTTCCGCGAACCCGAGCGCTTCGCGCCGGAACGCTGGTTCGGCGAACCGCCGCCGGAATTCGCTTACGTTCCCTTCGGCGGCGGCGCGCGGCGCTGCATCGGCGACGCGTTCGCGCGGATGGAGGCGGTCCTCGCCCTGGCTACCCTCGCCCGCCGTTACCGCTTTTCGGCCGACGACCTCACCCCGATCGGCATCGCGTCGGCCACGTTGCGACCCGCGCGGCCCGTGCTGCTGCGCGCAGCCCCTCTCGCCCGGCGATCGAAGGCGGGTTCGCCGGCCGGCGTCGCGAATTAGCGATTGATGCTCGCTGCCGAACTGCGCTACGCAGGCTGGTACCTGGCCTTCTACGCCGCCTCCCTGATCGCGCTGGTCGTGACGCTCGGCGTTGGAGCAGCGCACCACCTCTCGGCCGGGTCCGAAGCCGCGATGATGGCCGTGTTTCTGGTCGTGACCGGCTACGTCGCGCTCAACCTTCAGCGTCGCAGCGATCGCGTCCGCGCCGGCGCGCCGGTGCGACGTGCACGGTATATCCCCGTCATCATTCCGCTCGCCTGGGCCGGATTCTACCTCTTTTCGGTCGTGACCGCGATTCCGGCGCTGCTGCGGAGCGGCTGGAGCGGCATGCCGAAGCCCTTCATCGCTGAGTGCATGCTGACGCTGTGGCTCATCCTGATCGTGCTCGGCCAATGGCTGAACCGTCGGTCGTACGGGCCGCACGCGACGTCGGCCGCCCCGATCACTAGCTAACGCCCGAACGGGCCGGCAGTAAAGATGCTCGCCCCTCGACGAAGCGAGCTCGGCTCTTCGGCATCTTGCCGGCATAACGCGCCGAGAAAAACCGCCCTGGGGAAGTGACGCTCGAGATCGGCCGCCGCGCAAACGCGCCCGCACCGGGAGCTAACGCGGCGCGATCCGTTCGCTCACGGGCATGCTTGGCGCCTCCGGGTGCGGGTATAGCCCGGGCATGGCGCAACCCTCATCGCAGGCGAAGGCCCCCGGGCCGCTGACCCTTTTGCGCGAGCTCGAACCGTACCAGCGAACGGCGTTCCTGGCCGCGTTCCTCGGGTGGACGCTGGACGCGTTCGACTTCTTTCTCGTCACGTTCGTCGTGGGACGCATCGCCGACGAGTTCAAGATGTCGATCCCGACGACGGCGTTCGCCATCACGATCGCCTTGATGTTCCGGCCCCTAGGCGCGCTCATCTTCGGCATGGCCGCCGACCGTTGGGGGCGGCGCCGGCCGTTGATGTTCAACATCGTCTTCTATTCGCTCATGGAACTGCTCTCCGCGTTCGCGCCGAACTTCACGATCTTTCTGGTGCTGCGCGCGCTGTACGGCATCGGTATGGGCGGCGAATGGGGCGTCGGCGCGGCGCTGGCGCTGGAGTCGCTCCCGACGAAGGCACGCGGCCTCGCGAGCGGCATCTTGCAAGAAGGTTATGCGACCGGCTATTTGCTGGCGGCGGTCGCATACTATTTCGTCTTCCCGCATCTGGGCTGGCGCGGCATGTTCGTGGTCGGCGTGCTGCCGGCGCTGCTCGTGCTCTACATCCGTTTCAACGTCAAGGAGTCGCCCGTGTGGGAAGGCGGGCGGCGCCGCCCGATCGGCGAGCGCGGCAACCTCTTTCGCTCGATCGGAAAACAACCGCTCCTGTATCTCTACGCGATTCTCCTCATGACGGCGTTCAACTTCATGTCGCACGGCACGCAAGACCTCTACCCGACCTTCTTGCAGAAGCAGCACGGCTTCGGCGTCGGCGAAACGTCGCTCATCACGATCATCGCTAACGTGGGCGCGATCTTGGGCGGAACCTTTTTCGGCTATCTCTCGCAAAACTTCGGGCGCAAGAATTCGATTCTCGTAGCGGTCGCGTTCGGCGCGCTGATGGTGCCGGTCTGGGTCCTGTCGCCTTCGGCTCCGCTGCTCGCGCTCGGCGGTTTTCTGATGCAGTTCTTCGTGCAGGGCGCGTGGGGCGTCATCCCGGTCCACCTCAACGAGCTCTCGCCGGGCAACGTGCGCGGCTCGTTCGCGGGCTTCACGTACCAGCTCGGTAACCTCCTCAGCGCCGGTGCCGCGCAGATCGAAGCGGCGTTCGCGCAGAACTTCAAGCTGACCGACGGCGGCGCGAACTACGCCCAAGCGCTGTCGTACATCGCGCTGATCGTCTTCGTCTCGGTGTTCGTCCTGACGGCGATCGGCCGCGAACGGCGCGGTGTCGAACTCAGCTGGGATAACGAATGACCTGGGCGATCGAGCGCCGGACGTAGCGAGGGAAGAACGCCCCCGGGACGGACCGGTTTAGATGCCCTCGATCAGCAAGAAACGGTGAGGCGCGCCTCACGGCCGCGCCGGCACGACAAAAGTTGCGAACGTTTCTTGAAGAAATCTCTTCATTTGGAGGACGTCCTCTTCTTCGGTCCTTCGAGTTGATGCCGTACCCTGCGACTGTGGACATGTACGACGTAGGGTCGCGTAGCGTACGCGGCCTACGTAGCGTGCCCGCAGTCTCGTCTCGAGACGAGCGTAGCCGAAAAGCCGGAAAGGTCCTCACGACACATGCGCATCCTGATGATCCAGCCCAACTACCACGCCGGCGGCGCCGAAATCGCCGGCAATTGGCCGCCGGGCTGGGCCGCCTACGTGGGCGGAGCGCTCAAGGGCGCCGGCTTCCACGACGTGCGTTTCCTCGATGCGATGGCGTTCTACATCGACGACGACAAGCTGCGCGAGACGATCCGCGAGTCCAAGCCCGACGTCGTGATGGCGACGGCGATCACGCCGATGATCTACAAAGCCCAAACGACGCTGCAGATCGCCAAGGAAGCCGCACCGGACTGCGTCACGATCCTGGGCGGGATCCATCCAACTTTCATGTACGCGCAAGTCCTCTCCGAAGCACCGTGGATCGATTACGTCGTGCGCGGCGAAGGCGAGGAGATCATCGTCGAGCTCCTGCGTTCGATCGACGCCGGCACGGATAAACGCGATCGCGCGACGATTCAAGGCATCGCGTTCCTCGAGGACGGCAAGCTGGTGGCGACGCCGGCCCGGCCCGTGATCGAGAACCTCGATACGTTGACGCCCGACTGGAGCCTGCTGCACTGGGACAAATACATTTACGTCCCGCTGAACTGCCGGGTGGCCGTTCCGAATTTCGCGCGCGGCTGCCCGTTCACGTGCCGCTTCTGCTCGCAGTGGAAGTTCTGGCGTAAGTATCGCACGCGCGATCCAAAGAAATTCGTCGACGAGATCGAGACGCTGGTGCGCGACTACAAGGTCGGTTTCTTCATCCTGGCCGACGAAGAACCCACGATCAACCGCAAGAAGTTCGTGGCGCTGTGCGAAGAGATGATCGCCCGCAAGGTCAACGTGCTGTGGGGCATCAACACGCGCGTGACGGACATCCTGCGCGACGCCGACCTGTTACCGCTCTACCGGAAGGCCGGTCTCCTGCACGTCTCCCTCGGTACCGAAGCCGCGGCGCAGATGAAGCTCGACCTCTTTCGCAAGCAGACGACGATCGAGCAGAACAAAAAGGCGATCCGGCTGCTCCAAGAAGCCGGCATGGTGGCCGAGGCACAGTTCATCGTCGGGCTCGAGGGCGAGACGAAAGAGACGATCGAGGAAACCTACAAGTTCGCCCGCGACTGGAACCCCGATATGGCGAACTGGAACATGTACACGCCCTGGCCCTTCGCCGAACTCTTCGAAGAACTGGGCGACCGGGTCGAGGTCCGGGACTACGCGAAGTACAACTTCGTCACGCCGATCATGAAGCCCGACGAGATGGAGCGCGAAGACGTCCTCAAAGGCGTGCTGCGCAACTACGCCCGATTCTACATGAACAAAGCGTTCTTCCAGTACCCGTTCATCAAGGGCGACAAACTCAAGCGCCGTTACATGCTCGGCTGCCTCAAAGCCTTCGCCAAGACGACGGCGACCAAGAAGTTCTACGACCTCGAACGTCTGAAGATGCGGAACTTCCAAACCGAAGTCGAATTCGGTTTCGACGAGCGCAAGGTCCTCAGCCGCGAACAAATCGCCGACCTCAAGGCCGCGAAGCCGGAGCTCGGCGCGGACGTCGAGTTCGAGGGACGTCCGAGCGCGGTCTCGACGTCGCTGATCAGCGCCTGTGCGGCGCCGAACGACCTCCATCATATCGAGGAGGCCGAAGACGCCGTCGTGGGCACGGCCGGCTCGTAACCTGTTCCGGCCCGGGCAATGAGTGCGACCACCTCGACCAGCTCGACCGCCGCGGCCCGGATCGGCCCCAACGCCATCATCCGCACGGTCGAGGCGCTGCGCGAACGCATCGGGACGAGCGCCACGGCGGACCTGTTGGTGGCCGCGCGGCTGGAGCGCTACGGCACGGCCTTCCCGACGGACATGGTTCCCGAAGAAGACGTCGGAGCGCTCTACCGCGCGCTACGCGCCGTTCTCGATGCCGGTGAAGCCGATGCGAGCGCGCGGCTCGCCGGCGTCAAGACCGCCGACTACCTGCTCGCATACCGAATTCCCAAACCCGCACAGGTCGTGCTGCGCGCGTTGCCCGGGCGCTTCGCCGCGCCCATCCTGCTGTCGTCCATCACGAAGCACACCTGGACGTTCGCCGGGAGCGGGGTCGTCGACGTCGGGCCGGGGCCGCCCGTGCGAATCGCAATAACGGGCTGCCCGATCTGCCGCGACGAGCGCGCGAACGAGCCGCTATGCGGCTACTATGCGGCGACGTTCGAACGCCTCTTCACGGCACTCGTGAGCCGGCGCGCGCGCGCCGTCGAAACGGCCTGCGCGGCGGTAGGCGCGCCGAGCTGCCGCTTCGAGATCCGTTACTGAGGAGGCTCAGGTACGGCAGGTCAGCCGGTAACGGAGGATCGTCGGCTTATCGGCCTTGTGCGCCGCACGCACCGAATAGCGGCCGATCGCCGAGCGCGTCAGCAGCACTCGCGCTCCGAGCAATGCCTCGCGTTCGACGCGATGCGCCGGAAAGGCGAAGATTCCGACGCGAACGACGCCGGGTTCGAGCCAACGTGGATCAGCAACCACTGCGACGACCAGCCTTCCTCGAAAACACCGGATATGGGCTTTCCGATACCGCCGGTCGCGCGCCTTGCGCGACGGATTCCGTCGTCTAATCGGGCCGATTACCGGAGCTTCTGGCAGCCGTTAGCGGAATTGTTTGCCGTCGCGCAGCATTTCGACGGCCTTAGCCGCCCGCGCCAGCCGGGTTTCGAGTTTCTTGGCCGAGCTCACCCACTGGGCGTATTCCTTGCGATGCGAATACGAGAACGCTTCGAACGTCGCGCGCTGGGCCGGCGCGGCGTCGAGCGCGCGCGCGAGCTCCGGCGGAACCTCGACGTCGCGCTCCCCCGCATCGCGCGCGAGTGCCACCTCGACGGTATCGCCGGCCGCCGCGCGCGCCCCGGCCTGCATCGCTTTATTGACGGGCATGGCGTGCGTTCCGTCGCCTTGGGGAAGCACCGACGTGCGAAACGGGAACCCGTTGATCGTGCCGCTAACCGGCACCCGCCCCTTCGAACCGAACGCATTCTCGACGTCGAACGGAATCTCGATAAAGACCCAGGCTCCTTTGGGACCCCGCGCCGCCAACGGCGCGGCAAAACGGTGCTCGCCGCTCATTCGACGCCTCCCCCGAATTCCCAAATTCCGCTCGCGATATCGGCTTCGTGATCGCCCGGCCATGGCGGGATCGTGGTGATGAGTACGTCCAGCGGAGCGGCACCCGAATTGCGCCACTGAAAACTCGTCCCGCGTGGAAGATCGATGCTCACGCCGAAGCGCAACTCGGTGATCTCCTCGCGGTCGCCGTGGCTCCGCCATAGTTGGCCTCGGCCCGCGAGGCAAAACCAATACTCGTCGACGGATCGGTGCCGAACGGGACGCGCGGTCTGCCCCGGCGCGAGCCGCGCGTGGCAGGTGCTGCCCGCCCGGGAGCCGGCAAGGAGACGAATCTCGGAGCCGTCCGGCGCCACGCAATCCGGCCCGTCGGGAAGCCGTACCGTCTCGAAACGCGGGCTCGGTACGCTCTCTGGCATTTCAATCACAACTACGTCGTCGCGTTGCCGGCACCTTGAACTGCTGCACATCGGGCAGGCCCAAGGGGATCCTCCAGATCGAGGGCAGCTCGCAAGTGACTGTCGCTCCGGGCAACGCCTTGATCGCAGAGCCGTTCGGCATCGCCGTCGATGCCGTCGGGCACATCTACTTCAGCGACCTCTCGCTCGGGGCGCTCGACAAGATCGCGCCGGGCGGCGCCGTGACGACGTTCGCTTCGGGTTTCTTCGACCGCAGGGCGTTTCCGTCGCTGCGAACGGCGACATCTACATTGCCGACAGCAACGGATCTGCGGTCCACCGTTACCGCTAGCTCCCGAGCCTCGCGCGCAACTGCGGTTTGTCGATCTTCCCCATCGCGTTGCGCGGCAACTCGTCGATGCGATAGTTCGCCTTCGGCACCTTGAAGCTCGCTAAGCGCGCGCGAATGCCGGGCAGGCGCAACAGCCCGTCTTCCACTCGCGCGGGTAGACGTTGAAGCCGCCGTGACGTGCCGGGGCATCGTCCCTGGCTCGCGGCGTCCCCGAAGCGCCCCCGGAGGACGTCGCGTTTCGTCACCGGAGCGTGATTCGGCATCGATTGTCGACCGCTTACGCGCTAGTCATAACAGCTTCAATTCGCAGCCACTAATTCAAATTCATCTATTACCTAAGTATCCAGTTGGGCGTTTTGCATTTCCGCAGACGTCGAAATTGCATGAAAGCAACTTGCACGTAAGTGCAGCTTGCAATACGATAGATGCAGCGCACTGCAGGCGGAACCGCGCCGCGCGCTCATAGCACTTCGCGCTGGATATGCAGGTACATGGCTACAACGATGAACGCGAGATTTCCCGGCGTTGCGACCGTCATTCATGGAAACGGCGCCGTCGCGCACGTGATGTCGCACGTCTGCGGAGGCGTTATCGGGTATCCGATCACCCCGTCGACTGAAATTTCAGAGATTTACGAAGCGTTTCGAGCCGCGGGCGGATGCAACGTCTGGGGCAAGCACCCGTTCTTCTTCGAACCCGAAGGCGAACACTCGGCCCAGAGCGGCGCGCTCGGCGCCGCGCTGACCGGCGGGAAATACGTCTCGAACGCGTCGTCGAGCCAAGGCATCCTCTACGGACTCGAATCGCACTACGTGACCGTCGGCAAGAAAGTCGGCGGTTTCGTGTTACACGTGGCGGCCCGCGCCGTCTCGCGCCACTCCCTCAACGTGATGGCCGGGCACGACGACGTCTACGCGTTGCTGCCCTCGGGCTACACGGTCTTCTTCGCGAGCAATCCGCAGGAGGCCGCCGACCTCGCGGCCATCGCCTATAAGGTCAGCGCGCTCTCGCTGATTCCCGTCGCCAACGTGATGGACGGGTTCGCCACGAGCCACATGCTCTGCGAAGCCTTGATGCCCGAACCCGAATTGCTCGAAGAATTCCTAGGCGATCCCGCCGGGCGCATTGCAACGCCGACGGTCGCACAGGACATGCTCTTCGGCGCCAAGGGCCGGGTCTTCGAACTCAAGGCCTACCTTGGGCGCCGGCACGGCGACATGCCGCCGCACGATTTGGCCGCGCTCGGCGCGTACCTCTACGCCAACGCCGACGCGATCGAGCACGATAACGAGGGCCGCCTCGTCGCCGCGACCGCGGGCTGGATCCCCGAGGAGCTGCGCGAGCAGTGGCGCCGCCAATGGCTCGGCGCGCACCAGAAGGGCACGCGCCAGCGCGTGCCGGCACTGGTCGACGTGCACAATCCCGGTCTCACCGGCGGCGTGCAGAACCAGGCGGATTACCAAGCCGGCGTGGCCGATCATCGCGCGCACTTCGTACGGGACGTGCCGCACTTCGTCGCCTCCGCGATGGCTGAATACGGGCACTTGACCGGCCGCAGCTACGCGCCGGTCAAGACGTTCCTCTGCGACGATGCCGAAGACGTGCTGTTGGGCCTGGGCTCCGTCACCGACGACGCCGAAGCGGTCGCCACGTATTTGCGGACCCAGGGGCGCAAAGTCGGCGTCGTGTCGATCAAGCTGCTGCAGCCCTTCCCCGATGCCGACGTGGTCGCCGCGCTGGCCGGTAAACGCGCCGTGACCGTGCTCGAACGCTCCGACGCGACGACGCTCACCAACCTCGTCACCAGCGCCCTCTTCAAAGCGCGCGAGAACGCGGACGGCGTCCGCCACGCCGGCATTCCGGCCATCGATCGCCTTCCCCGGGTCACGACCGCGATCTTCGGCCTCGGCGCGCACGATCTGCAGCCGCGCCACCTGATCGCCGCCTGCAAGAACATGGCCCTCGACAACAGCGCGCCCTTCGTATATCTGGGCTCGCAGTTCTTCGAGGACGAGCCGGCCCCCCGGCTGGCCGAACTGCAGGAGCGTTTGCGCGCGGCCTATCCCGAAACGCAATTGATGGCGCTGCGCACCGAACCCAATCCGCATCTGCTGCCCGACGAAGCGTTCCGCATCCGCTTCCACTCCGTGGGCGGCTACGGCACCGTTGCGACCGGAAAGCTGCTCACCGACATCCTCGCCGGCGTCCTCGGCATGCACTCGAAGTCCGCGCCGAAGTACGGCTCCGAGAAGAGCGGCGCGCCCACCAACTTCTACATCACCTTGAGCCCCGAGCCCGTCAAGATCACCAACGCCGAACTCGAAGAAGTCGAAATCGTCGTCTCGGCGGATCACAAAGTCTTCAGCCATACCAATCCGTTGGCCGGCCTCGCCCCCGGCGGAACGTTCATCCTGCAGTCCGAGCACGACGCGCTCGACGTCTGGAAAGAACTGCCCGCGCACGCGCGCCGCGCCATTCGGGAGCGAGCGATCCACCTCTACATCGTCGACGCGTTCGCGGTCGCCAAGAAGCACGCGCCCACGCAAGACCTGCAAGTCCGCATGATGGGCGTCGCGTTCATCGGCGCGGTGTGCGGCCACGTCGACCGCGTGATCGCCGATGCGTCCGAGGACGTCGTCCTCGCGAAGATCCGTCAGCAGATCTCCAAGAAGTTCGGTTCCAAAGGCCGCGGCGTTGCGGAGAGCAACATGTCCGTCATCCGCGAAGGCCTCGAAGCGACTCGCAAGGTCGACTACGACGATCCCGCGTTTGCGGCGGTGGAGAGCGACGACGTCATCAACATCGACGCCGCGCTCGCGGCCTCGATGGTCCGGCCCGCCTGCGCGGCCGTGGACGGCGGCCTGTTCGATCCCGGCTATTACGACGACGTCGTCGCGAGCCGGTTCCGCAACGGAACGGTCAGCGAAGCGCCCGTGCTGCCCGGCACCGGACTCTTCATGCCGCCGGGTTGCGCGGCCGGTAAGGACAAGGGTCTCTTCCGCCTCACGGCGCCGGAATTCATCGCCGAACGCTGCACCGGCTGCATGGAGTGCGCGCTCGTCTGTCCGGACGCCGCCGTTCCCAATGCGGTTCACGAGATCCACGATCTGCTGCTGGGCGCGATCGCAACCCTCGACCTCACCCAGCAGCAGGCCGATCTGCTGCGCGGGCACGTCTTCCCGCTCGCCGTCGCGGCGCGCGAAGCCTGTACCCGGCTGCCCGCGAAGGACACGACCCCGTTCCATACGATCGTGGCCGACGCTGCCGCCGCGATCGTCACCGACGACGTGATGCTGCGGCGCAACCTCGCCAAACTCGCCGACGCCTTGCGCGCGTATCCGGTCGCCAAGACGCGGCCCTTCTTCGATACGATGGAACGCGCGGCCGCGGGCTGCGGCGGCCTGTTCGCCGCCGCGATCGACCCCTCGAAGTGCACCGGCTGCCTCGAGTGCATCGACGTCTGCGGACCGGGCGCGCTCGTTCCGCGCAAAACGGACGCCGCGTTCAGCGAGCTGCTCGGCGAACGCTTCGCCTTCATGACCTCGCTCCCGAATACGCCGCTACGCTTCTTCGATAACGCGACGCGGCCGGGCGGCGATACAAAACGGCTGCTCTTGGACCGTCATAGCTACTACGCCATGACCGGCGGTCACGGTGCGTGCCGCGGATGCGGCGAGGTGACGGCGATCCGCTTCATCACCTCCGCCAACCACGCGATCGCGGAGAAACGCCGCAAGGAACACGTCGCGGAGTTGACGGCGCTGATCGCGCCGCTCGAAGCCAAGCTGGCTACGGTCGCGCACGATCGCGAACGGTCCGAGCGCATCTCGGACGCGCTGGCGAAGATCCAGCGGCGGCTCTACCTCTTCGAAGGCGGCCCGACCGGCAACGGACCGGCCGGCGCGGCGATCGTGAACGCGACCGGCTGCAGCAGCGTCTACGCCTCGACGTTCCCCTCCAACCCCTACACGGACCCGTGGGTCAACAGTCTCTTCCAGGATTCGCCCGCGCTCGCCAAGGGCGTCTTCGAGGGACTGTGCGCCGCCGCGGCGGACGACTTCCGCGCGCTACGCGTGGCGAAGCTCGAACTGGCCGATCAGTACGATCCGGTCGAACACGAGAAGTACTTCACCTTCTTCGGCTGGGAGCAGTTCTCACCGGAGGAACGGGCCCTGACGCCCGCGGTCATCAGCATGGGCGGCGACGGCGCGACCTACGACATCGGTTTCGGCGCGCTCTCGCGTCTGCTCACGACCGATACGCCGGTCAAGGTCGTCGTGCTCAATACCGGCGCGTATTCGAACACCGGCGGCCAGGCCTCGACTGCGAGCTTCGTCTCACAGGACTCCGATCTCAGCCGCGTCGGCGCCGCGCACGTCGGCAAGCAGGAAGCGCGCAAGGAACTCGGGCTGATCGCGGCCTTCCATCCGAAGGTGCTGGTCATCCAAACCGCCACCGCGATCCAGAACCACTTCCTGGGCAACGTTATCGACTTCCTGAATTACGATGACTCGCCGGCGTTACTCGACGTGTACACGCCGTGCCAGCCCGAACACGGCATCGGCGACGACGCCGCGAACGCCCGCGCCCGCATCGCGGTCGAGAGCCGGATGAGTCCGGTCTTCGTGCACGATCCGCGGCGCGGCAGCACCTTGCACGAACGCTTCTCGCTCGACGGCAATCCGGACGTCGAACGTGCGTGGAGTACGACGACGCTCGAATACGTCGACGGCGAGGGCGTGACCAAACTGATGGACGTGCCGCTCACGCCGGCCGACTTCGCGCTCGGCGAGGGACGCTTCAAGAAGCACTTCCACGCGCTCGACGCCGATGCGCTCGGCGTGCCGGTGCACGAGTACGTGGAGCTGAGCCCCGAGGAACGCTACGGGAAGACGCCGTTCGTCTACGGCACGGATGCCGACAAGAAGCTCGTGCGCCTCTCCGTGTCGCCGGAGATCGTGGACCTCGTGGCCGAGCGGCGCCGCAACTGGGCAACCTTGCAGTACCTGGCGGGCCTGCACGTGGGCAAACTGCAACTCGCGCACCTCCACGAGATCGACGCCTGGAAGCAGCGCTACGATACGTCGGCCGAAGCGCGCGAACTCTCGATCGACTCGATCGCGCGCGCGATGTCCGAACTCGCAGCCGCCTCGGGCGCCCCGAGCAACGGCAACGCGCCGATCGTGCTGCCCGGCCTCGCGGCGCTTACGCCGCTACCGGCGCCGCCCGCGCCGGTCGCCACCAACGGCCACGCGACGCACGCTGCCAACGGCGTATCGAACGGTGCTTCCAACGGCACGGCGACCGCCATCAAGGGCGACGGCGCCGCCCTGCGGCCGCTCGTGTTCATCGCCGACGAAGACCTCGAGAAGTGCACGAACTGCAAGACGTGCTATCAAAACCTCAGCGAGATCTTCGAGAAGACCAAGATCGCGAGCGGCGGCGGCGCAAAGGAAGTGGGCCGCGTGATTCCCGGTGTCTTCGAGCGCCTGACGATCACGCCCGACCTGATCCGGCGCGCCGAGCGCATCGTGGCCGACTGCGACGCGGAGATCATCAAGTGAACGCCGCGCTCGCGACCGGCGAAGCCGAGGACCTCTTCCAAAAACAAGTCCAACTGTTGCAGCGGCGCCTCGCGCAGCAGCCCAACGCCTTCCGCGACGTCTTCGTCGCGGAAGGTGAGAACGCCATCGCCTGGGAGTTCCGGCAAGGCGAACTCTCGGCCGATTTCACGCGCACGTTCTGGAAGCTGCTGCTGCGCCGCGACGACATGAGCGCCGTGCTGATGCGCTTCGTGTGGAACCTGCCGCTCAAGCTCAAGCGCGTCTTCGTGCGCGCGATCGACCAGCATCTGCACGACCGCTATCCGATGTTCGAAGGCCTGAGCGAAGGCTGGCCCACGAGGAACGGCGTCGCACCGTACGTGCGCCCGCCCGAAGAGCGCGTCTTGGATTTTGGGCTCGTCAACCAAGGCTATCTCGGCTACATGGGGCAGGGCTACAGCGCGCGCGAGGTCGAGTTGCTCGTGTGGCTCGAAGCCATGCGCGACAAGCAATGCGACGACCGTCCGTGCGAACTCGGCGTTCCGGTCGACGGCAAAGCCGAGAACGACGGCGGCTGCCCGGTCAAGATCCACATTCCCGAGATGCTCGAGTTACTGGGTTCCGGCCGCTTCGAGGCCGCGCTCAAGCTGATCCAGGACTGCAACCCGCTACCCAACGTCACGGGCCGGGTCTGCCCCCAGGAGCTGCAATGCCAGGGCGTGTGCACCCTCTCCGAGCGCCCGATCGAAATCGGCCAGCTCGAATGGTACCTGCCGCAGAGCGAAAAACTCGCTCGCGACGGTGCCGCTTCGACGAACTTCAACGGATATACCAATCCGTGGATACGCGCCGACAAACCGCCCATCGCCGTTATCGGTTCCGGTCCGGCGGGGTTGATCAACGCGTATCTGCTCCTCAAGGAAGGCTTCCCGGTCACGATCTTCGAGGCGTTCCACGAGCGCGGCGGCGTGCTGCGCTACGGCATCCCGGAGTTCCGGCTGCCCAACGAGCTGATCGACGACGTGGTCGCCAAGATCGAGTTGCTGGGCGGCAAGTTCGTCACCAACTTCGTCGCCGGCAAGACGGCCACGATCGACGATCTCAAGCGCGCGGGGTTCTCGAAGATCTTCGTGGGCACGGGCGCGGGATTGCCGCGCTTCATGAACGTGCCGGGCGAACATCTGCTGGGCATCATGTCGGCCAACGAGTTCCTGACGCGCGTGAACCTGATGCAGGGCCACGTCGACGGCTTCGAGACGCCGTTGCCCTTCACGCAAGGCAAACGCGTGATCATCATCGGCGCGGGCAACACCGCGATGGACGCCTCGCGCACGGCGCTCCGTCTCGGCGGCAACGTGACGGTCGTGTATCGTCGCACCATGGAAGAAATGCCGGTCCGGCGCGAAGAGCTGCACCACGCGCTCGAAGAGGGCGTGGGCGTCAAAGTGCTGCGCGCGCCGCGCGAGTTCGTGGGCGATCCGAAGACCCATAACGTCACCCATGCGGTGCTCGACATCATGGAACTCGGCGAACCCGACGCGTCGGGCCGGCGCAGCCCCGTGGTGACGGGCGAGACCGAGCTGATGCCGGTCGACCTCGTGATCATGGCGCTGGGCAACACGCCCAATCCCATCGTCAAGGATGCGGAGCCGGAACTCAAGACGACCCGCTGGGGCACGATCGAGGTCCGGTCGGGCTCGCAGCAGACCTCGCTCAGCGGCGTGTTCTCGGGCGGCGACGCCGCGCGCGGCGGTTCGACCGCGATTCGCGCGGCGGGCGACGGCCAAGCCGCGGCCCGCGAGATCGCGAACAACGTCGCCTTCTCGCCGAGCGAGATCAAGCAGCTCGTCGCCAGCGCCGACCGTTATACGACGCTCGGGCAAGCGCGGCAGACGATCGTCGATAAGATCGATTTGGCCGACGGCATCGTCGAGTTCACGGTGCACTCACCGCTGATCGCGCGCTCCGCCAAGGCGGGACAATTCGTGCGCGTGCTCGGCTGGGAGCACGGGGAACTGATTCCGCTCACGCTGGCGGATTGGGACGCGCGCGCCGGCACGATCGATCTGGTCATCCAGAGTTTGGGCGCGAGCACCAAGGCGATGAACGACATGGAGATCGGCGAAGCGTTCGCCGGCATCGCGGGCCCGCTCGGCATGCCGAGCGCCGTGCACAACTACGATAACGGCGAAACCGTCGTGTTCACGGCCGGCGGCGTCGGGTTGCCGCCGGTCTATCCGATCATGCGCGAACATCTGCGGCTCGGCAACCACGTCACCTTGATCGCCGGTTTCCGCACCGCGCACCTGCTGTTCTGGACCAAGCACGATCAACGCATCGGCCAACTGCAGGCGCAGTATCCCGACACGCTCGACGTCATCTACACGACCAACGACGGACGCTTCGGCATCAAGGGCTTCGTGACGCTGCCGCTCGAGGAGCTCCTCCAGAAGGCGCAGCGCGGCGAGGGCCGCCCGATCGGTGAAGTCGTCACGATCGGGCCGCCGCTGATGATGCGCGCCGTCAGCGACCTCACCAAACCGTTCGGCGTCAAGACGATCGCGAGCCTCAACTCCATCATGGTCGACGCGACGGGCATGTGCGGCGCGTGCATGGTGCCCGTTACGGTGGACGGCAAGCTCGTACGCAAGCACGCCTGCATCGACGGCCCCGAAATCGATTCGCACACGATCGAATGGGACAAGTTCCTGCCGCGTTTCAACCAGTTCAAATCCCAAGAGGAAGCGGCCCGCCAGCGCGCGGCCGCCCGGCAACGGGCCGTCGCTCAGTAAGCGCTCCGTGACGTGTCCGGTCGCTACCCTGCTCGCGCCGTTCGCAGCGACGAGCGGGGAGCGCGCCGGCACACCCGCCTGAAACATCCGATGCAGTGTTCCGTAAAACGGGCATGCACCAACGACTCTCAGCCTTGGCGTTGCTCACCGTAGCGACGTGCGCCGCTGCAAGCGCCGAGCCTGCCGGTCCGTCCGATCCGGGCCCGCTGCTCGCCGCGACCGCTCGCGCCCTCGGCGCGCAGCATCTGGCGCACCTGGCCTCGCTCCACCTCACCGAGAGCGGCACCGCCGTCGGGCTCCCCGAGCGCGTGGAGGCCTACACCGACCTCGCGCACGGCGGGCGTTTCGCGCAGTACACGCACCTCGGCTCGTTCGCGCAGGATTCCGGGTTCGACGGAAGCGACGCGTGGACGCGCGACTCCGGCAACGTGGTGTGGGTCGACGGTAGCCGGCAGGGCCACGATTCGGCCGTGAACGAGGCCTTCCGCGAGTCGTACGCCCTATGGACCGTTGGCCGCGGCGGCGCCGCCGTGACGCTCGCCGCGCCGCAAGCCGACGCCGGCGTAACCTACGACGTCCTTCACGTCACGGCGCCGGGCAGCGTCGTTCCCTTCGACGTATGGATCGACCCCACGACCCGCTTGCCCGCGCGCTACGTCGAGACCGCGGCTGCCGTGACGACGACGACCAAGCTCTCCGATTACCGGCCCGTCGCGGGCGTGCAGATCGCGTTCGCGACCGACCAAAAATCCGATCAGGGCAACGAATCGGACCTCAAGGTCACCCGCGCCGATGCGGCGCCGCCTGACGTGGCCGCGAAGATTCGTAAGCCCGCTTCGCAGCCGCACGATTACGCGATCTCGCCAGGCACCGAAACGAGCATCCCGTTCGAGTTGATCGACAACCACGTCTACCTCGACGTCACGCTCAACGGTAAAGGACCGTACCGTTTCGTCTTCGATACGGGTGGCTCGAACCTGATCGATCCGGCCGTCGCGAAGGAAATCGGAGCGGCACCCTCCGGGAATCTGCAAGGCGGCGGTGTCGGCGCCGCGACCGAAACCTTCGCGTTCGCCCCGGTCGCGTCGCTTCGCGTCGGCAACGCCGAACTGCGCGATCAGGTCTTCTCGGTCGTGCCGGTCCGCGCCGGCTTCGGCGTGGGCGGCAGCGCACCGGTCGACGGGCTGATCGGCGCCGAGGTCCTGGCGCGCTTCGTGACGGTCTTCGATTACGCACACAACCGCGTCATCCTCAAACTGCCGGGCGCCGCGAGCGAGGGTGCGAGCATTCCGTTCGTCTTCGACGGCACGCAGCCGGAGATTCCGTGCGCCGTCGACCACATCGCCGGCAGCTGCACGATCGATACGGGAAGCCGCTCCTCGCTCGATCTGTTCGCACCGTTCATCGCCGCGAATCCCGCCGTCGTGCCGGCCGGCGTCACGGCGCCGGGCGTCAATGGATTCGGCGTCGGCGGCGCCGACGTCGGGCGGCTCGGGCGCCTGGGATCGCTGCAGATCGGGCCGTACGATCTGCCGGACCTCGTTAGCGGCTTCAGCGGCGCGACGGCCGGCGCGTTCGCCGTGCCGGGCATCGAAGCGAACATCGGCGGAGGGACGCTCAAGCGCTTTACCGTCACCTTCGATTACCCCCACCAAACGATGAGCCTGGTACCGAACGCCGCGTATGCGGTGCGGGACGAGTTCGAACGCTCCGGCATGTTTCTGATCCACCGCGACAAGATCGTCGTGGCCGGCGTGCGGCCCGGCACGCCGGCGGCCGCGGCCGGCATCGTCCGAGGCGATACGATCGTGGCGATCGACGGGCTCTCGGGCGACCGGCTCACGCTCGGCAGCGCGCGCGCGGCCTTGGCGGGCCCGGCGGGAACGAAGGTGACCCTTCAGGTCATCTCCGCCGGTTCCGCCGCGCCGCATGCGGTCACGCTGGTGTTGCGCGATTACGTGTAACGCTCCGGCAACGCTTCACGACCGAACGTAACACCGGCGCCCAGGCATCGAAGGGTCGGCTACGAATTCCGGCGCATGAAACGACCGGCCGGATCGTCCTACTTCGCCCCGGCGTCGCGCGCGTTCGAATTCGTGCGACGCGCCGGTACGCGCGCCACGTTCGTCGCCCCAACGCACGTCGAACGCGGCACCGGACGCTGTCGCACCTTCGCCTCCGTTTGGGCGGAGCTCGCGACGTCGTGAGGCCGCGTCCGACGGTTCTCGCGTTCGGCGTTGCCGCGCTGAGTTTCCCGGCTTTCGCATACGGCGCGTCCGCAGCAGCGCAAACAACCCAGGCCGCCGCGGCACCCTCGCCGAGCCCGGCGTTCCACCCGATCAATCCCGCGACGTTACCCTCGAGTTCGATCGATACCGATTTCGCGCCGGCGGACGCGGCCGCGCTCAAAGCGGCGTTCGCACGCTACATCGCCTACGTGCACGCGCACGGCGACCGCCTCGACCGCTTGCCGCCGGAGCCGAGCCTGCACCTGAAAACGATCGCGGGCACGACGATCGATAGCAAAGCGTTGTTCCTCGAACTCAATGCCGTCCAAGCGCGGCTCGCGAGCAGCGGACTTTCGCTCGCGAGCAGCGCGTTGCCGCGCACGGTTCCGATCGCGAAAGCCTTCGGTACGCCGACGCCGCTCGCGACGCCGGCGCCGAAGCCCACCCCCGCCGGCGGCGCGCCGTCGCCTACGCCGCTCCCACTCGCCTCGCCGAACAACTTGCCGTCCAGCAGCGTGACCTGCGCCCCGCAGACCCCCGAGCCGCGCATTTTCGACTCCGAACGCGGTTGGCAACAGATTCAGACGCTGGCCGCGAACCCCGCGGCCGGCGGAACCCTCAACCGCTGCGATCTCGATTTCGAACCGATGCTCACCGAAGTGGAATCGGGCTCCCCCAAAGGCGTCGTACCCGATATCGTCGCGACCACGCCGCCGCTGAGCTTCGGAAAGACGAAGCTGGCCGGCGGCTCGTTCGCCAACGAGGTCGGCTTCCGTAAGAACGGCACGGTGCTCTCGATCGAATCCGACGTGCGCGCGTTCGCGCTCAACCAGAGCTTCGACGTGCTGCGCATCGACGCGTCGGTCGACCGCAGCGATCCCAAGAACCTCGCCGCGCAGCTCGCGTTCTCCGTCGGGCAGGCCTCGATCTACAAGATCGACGGCAGCACGAATCCCAATTATTCGTTTCACATCACGCCGCAGAAGGTCGTGGGAATCGTGCCTTCGTTCCGCCAGCACTACGGGCCCGCGGAATTCGAAGTCGACTGCGAAGGCAAGGTCGGCATCGACGGCAAGGTCGTCACGACGCCCTACGGCGTGTACGTCAGCGCGAAACCGACGATCCTGGTCCAGATCGACGGCGGCCTCTCGGTGAACTACATCTTCGCCGAAGGCCGCTTGACCGGCTCGCTCGAGCTGGTGGATTCGAGCGGCGAACTCGGCGCGATCGCCGCGGTGCTGCCCGACACGACGATCGCGCAATTCGATCCGACCTTCGCGCAAGCGCCGCTCGTCGCCATCGTGCGACCCTTCGGCCACCTCAGCGTCACGGCGCTCAAGTCGTCGCTAACCGTGCAGCTCCGCCTCGTCGGCAACGTCACGGTCTTCTCCCAGAAGATCCCGATTTCGGGCGGCCTCGACAACACCTTCGCGTCGCTCGATGCGCCGTGGAGCGTCTATTACGTCGCGCCCGGAAAAGCGGGCGGCTGACGGCGCCTACCGCACCGCGACGTTGACGATTTGATCGCTGCGACGCGGGCGATAGAGCATTCGCGTCCCGGCTAGCCGGCGCTCCAGAAGGGCCCAAAGCTCCGCGCCGCCGTCGGGACACGCACGCTTGGGAATCGCGAGGGCCGCTTTCCGAAATCCGCGACGCACCACGAGATACGCGTCGCCCGCATCGAGGACGCGGGCGACGTCGCGCCACGCGAAGCGTTCGGCGGGGTCCGGGCCAATGTCGATTCCGTCCGCGCCGATACCGACTTGGGCGCCGTGCAACGGCAACGGGGCCCGCGGCTGATACGACTCCATCGCGAGATACGAGACGCCCATGACCGCGAAGAGCAACAGCACCGCGATTTCATGGGCGCTGAGCCGCACGAAGAACGAGAGGGCCGCGAGCAGCGCGGCGAGGCCCAAGAACGCATTCCCGATCGTTCCGAAGGCCCGCGGCGCGCCGAGCGCGGCAAGCGCAGCCGCCTTCAAGACGCCGCGCCAGCGACGAAGTTCGGCGTCCGCAACGTCGACCCGCAGCACGATGGGCGCGAAAGCCGGCGGCGCCAGGATGGATGCGGGCATGTGCGGCCATTCGTGAGGCGTGCTACCGTGCCTCCGCGTGGGCGCGACCGGCAGGTTCGGGCCCGTCGAAGTGTCGATACGTGGGTATGCGTTCGCACCTCTCCCGGCGCGTCCCGGCCGTTGCAGCTTTCGCGATAGGGCTGGCCCTGTCGATGCCCGCCCGAGCGCCGTCCGCCGGCCTGCCGTCCGTCGGTGCGCTGACCGTACCCGCGAACGTCGGCGTCAACGTCGAAGGCGTCGTCGATTACTCGGTTTCGCAACCCTTCGTCGACGCGATGAAACAGTCGCGGCCCTGGGGTTCGCCGAACAGCCCCTACGACGAAGCCGTGGCGCAGGCCGGGCACGTCGATGCGAACGGCTGGCCGACCGTCGACGCGGGGGTCCTCGTGCTCTGCTGCGTCGCCGCCGACGGCCGCGCCGCGAATCCGGGTTCGGCGAGCGAATTGAGCGGCACCTACGCGCTGTCGTTCACGGGAAGCGCGCACGTCGCCATCCCGATCGGCGCGGGAACGGTCAGCGGTTACGTTTACGACGCGACGACCAACACCAGCTCCGCGAGCGTCGACTACACGGACACGAGCGCGGGCGCGACGCTCTACCTCAGTTTCACCGGCACGCGGCGAACGCCGTCGGCCGCGCTCGGCTCCGGCGTGACGAACGTTCGCCTGATCCGCCCGCAATTCGCGCCGAACGGCGCGCGCTGGTGGTCCAGTGCGAATCAAGAGTTCACGGACCCCTTCCTCGCGACGTTAGCCGGTTATTCGACGTTGCGTTTCATGGACTGGGCCGCCACCAATAATTCGCCGGTCGCCACGTGGGCCGAGCGCACGCCCGGAACCTACGCGACCGCGCAGCGCCAGATCTTCTTCGACGGCGCGTGGCAGCCCACGGGCGCTTCGTGGGAGGATGCGATCGCGCTGGCCAACGCCACGAACGCGGACATGTGGATCAACATCCCGGCGCGCGCGACGCTCGACTACGTCACGCAACTCGCGCGCCTAATCCGGGCGACGTTGCATCCGGGCTTGTACGTCTACGTCGAATACAGCAACGAAGTCTGGAACGGCAGCTTCGGACAGTTCCAGTATAACCTGACCTTGGCCCAGGCGTGGGCGAAGACCGATCCCGCCTACGCCGCGTACTGCTCCCCGAGCGACCAGTACCGCTGGGGCCAATGCCGCGTCGCCGAGCGGCTCGCGCAGATCGCAGCCGCGTTCGCCGCGGTCGACGGCTGGCCGGCGCTCGGCACGACGATCCGCCCCGTCTTCGCGACCCAGGAGGACCAGACGTACGACTTGGGCGGCGCGCTGAACTTCATTTCGAAGAAATACGGACCGCCCGCGCGCTACTTTTACGGCGTCGCGCAAGCGCCGTATTGGGAGGGCGATCAGACCCTCGCGAACCAGAGCGTCCTGCAAGAGTTGCAGGGCGCCGAGACGAGCTTACGCGCGACGGTGCCGTCGAGCACCGGAGACTTCACCGCGTACGCAGTCCAGTACGGCCTACAGAACCTGACCTACGAAGGCGGTCCCGGCATGTACGGCACCGCGAGCCTTCCGGCGAAGGTCGCGGCCAACCTCGACCCGCGCATCGGCGCGCAAGTCAACGAAGCGCTGACGGATTTCTTCACGCGCGGCGGCGACCTGTTCGTGTACTATAACGACACCTCGGCCTACGGCCAGTACGGCATGTGGGGCACGACGCCGGACGTCTTCGATCGCACGACGCCGAAGATCGCCGCGATCCACGCGCTCGAAAACACGTCGCTGACCCGCAGCGTGGGAAGCGCGGTACCCGGTACGATCGCCGCCACCGCGTACCAATTCCAAGCCGCGCCGGGCGGCTACGCGCAACCGGCGTATTACTACTTCCGGAACGGCACCGCGCTCGCGTATCTCGTAGAGGCACCGGTCGCAGCGACGTATCGCCTTACGCTGCGCGAGGGCAGCTATGCGACGGCGGCCGGGCAAGCCACGATCTCGCGCGACGGACGAACCGTCGGGACGCTCGTGACGCCGCCGACCGGCGGCAATCCGAACGCGCCCGTGACGACCGCGGCGCTCGGGGTCGCGTTGCCGCAGGGACTCTCGGTGCTGGAAGTCGCGGAAACGCAAGGCGAGTTCGCTCTGTACGACGTCGCGCTCGCGAGGTAGCGGATGACAAACGTCACCTCGAGCGGCTGACGCTCGTGCGTGGTCGCGCGCCTCCGGATACGGATCAAGCCCGACGAGGGTAGCGCGCGGATCTTCGGGGCTGATCCGCGCCGCTACCAGACCCGCCGCATGACGGGCGCCATGTTGCAAACCGGCAGCGTGCCGCCGGCCGCGAGCGAAGCCCTCGAACGTGGCGGCGTCGCCTCGATCGCGAACCGCCGCTTCGGCGACCTCTCCGGCGGCCAGCAACAGCGCGCGCTCTTCGCGCTCGCGATTTGCGGCGATCCGCGACTGCTCGTGCTCGACGAACCGACCAATAACCTCGATATCGAAGCGCGCCGCCTGCTCTGGCACGCGATCCGCTCGTTCGTGAAGGACGGCCGCATCGGGCTGCCGGCCACCCACGAAGCCGTGACCAAGGTCGTGCGTCACGCCGGCGCGCGAAGCGTCAGGCTCGTGCTACGCGCCAAGAACGGGCGCTGCAACTTCGAGATCGTCGACGACGGCAGAGGCGGCGGCTCCGACGGTGCGGGCCTTCGCGGCATGCGCGAACGCGTCGAGGCGCTGGGCCGGGCTCGACGTCGCGGCCGCGCTCAAACGCGCCCGCAGCAAGACCCGCAGGATCATCGTCACGACCTTCGCGCGGCCGGGATACCTGCGCCGGGCGCTCGAGGCGGACGTCGGCGGCTACCTGCTCGAGGACGGGCCGGCGGCGGATCTCGCGCATGCGATCCGCCGCGTGCACGCGGGCGAACGCGTCATCGAGCCGTCCATCGCGCTCGATGTCTGGAACGAGCCCGATCGCTGAGCGACCGCGAACGTGCCGTGCTGCGGCTTGCCGCCGGAGGCCGCACCGGCTCAGCGATCGGCGCCGAACTGGGACTTTCCGAAGGCACCGTGCGCAACTATCTGAGCGTTGCGATCGGTAAGACGGGCGGCGCCAACCGCGTGGAAGCGGCGCGTATCGCGCGCGAACGCGGCCGGCTCTGAGCTCCGTAGCCCGCTAAGCCGGCCTGTATCGGCAAACCATCGCGAAAATCGCCGGCGCGGAAGAGAATTTCATAAAATACGCACATCGCCGCGGTACTACTAGAGTACGCTCACGCGGGAGAAGAAACGAGCGCGGCGCGTTGCCGTGGAGCAACTACTACGTCCCATCCATTCGGGAGTTACGAGCGCAGCGCAAGCGCACAAAACTCGCTATTCATAATTGACTCTTACGCCGTCGTAGTCGAACGAGTCAAGGACCTCATCACCCGAAGCGGCGAACACGTGCACCCCACTCGATGCTAATTCCTCGCGACGTCGTCATCGTACGTGCGCGCAGCGCGAAACCGGCTCGTTCGGGATTCGCTATCGTAAGGGAAAGGACCGAATGAACGTTCTCGAACAGGTCGGCCGCGAGCTCGGAGTGTCGGGCTGGATCACGGTCGACCAGCAACGTATCGATCAATTCGCGGAATGCACGGGCGACCGTCAATGGATTCACGTCGACCCGGAGCGCGCGGCGAAGGGCCCGTTCGGAACGACGATCGCACACGGCTATCTCGTGCTCTCGCTCGTCGCCTCGACCGTCGGCGAAGTGGTCGGAGATCAACTGCACGCCGACGCGATGCTCAATTACGGCATCGACCGGGCGCGCTTCATCAACATCGTGAAATCCGGTGCGCGCGTGCGCAACCGCGTCAAGCTGGCAGCCGCCGAGCCGAAAGGCGGAGGAAGAACTCTCTACACTATGGATTGCACGCTGGAAATCGAAGGCGAGGAAAAACCGGCCCTGATCGTCAGCGCCCTCGCCATGGCCTTCGGAGCACGCGACGATGCCTGATCGTACGACGGAGCACCCACACCATCACGAATTGGCCGAGACCGCGTCGAACGCGATGCTCGGACCCAACCCGTTCATCGGGTTCAGGCCCGAAGACCTCGCGGCCGCGGCGGGCGAACTGACGACCGAAGCCGTCAAGCACCCGACCTTGGTGCTCGAAGAACAAGCCGAGCTCGTGCGCGAGATATCGCGCGTGTTCGCCGGCAAGTCCGAGCTCAAGCCCGAAGCCGGCGACAAGCGCTTCGCCGATCCGGCCTGGGCGGAGAACCCGTTCTACCGCGTGTGGCTAGGCGGCTATCTCGCCTGGACCAACGTGCTCAACGATTTCATCAACAAGTCGACCTTCGACGAGCGCACCAAGAGCCGCGCGCGCTTCGTCACGGGCCTCGTGACCGATGCCCTGGCGCCGAGCAATTCGCCGCTCAATCCGACCGCGCTCAAACGCGCGATCGATACGGGCGGCACGAGCGTCGCGCACGGCCTGCGCAACATGGTCTCCGACGTCATCAACAATCAGGGCATGCCGTCGATGGTCGACAAGACGGCCTTCGAGGTCGGCAAAAACCTCGCGATCACCAAGGGCAGCGTGGTCTTTCGTAACGAGGTGCTGGAGCTGATCCAGTACAAGCCGCAGACCGAGACGGTCTTCGCGATTCCGTATCTGCTCGTGCCCCCGCAGATCAACAAGTTCTACGCCTTCGACATCTCGCCGGGCAAGAGCATCGCGGAGTTCCTGCTGCAAGGCGGCGTCCCGACCTTCGTGATCAGCTGGCGCAATCCGAAACCCGCCCAGCGCGATTGGGGCTTGGACACGTACGTGTCGGCGATCGTCGAGGCGATCGCGGCCGTCCGCTCGATCAGCGGCGCCGAGAAGATCAACGTCGGCGGCGCGTGCGCGGGCGGCATGACCTTGGCCGCGCTGCTCGGCTACTACGCGGCCGGCGAGGAAGAGAGTCCGATCAACACCGCGACGTTGCTCGTGGCCGTGCTCGACGGCGAGACCGGCGAGTCGACGATCTTCCAATTCGCGACCAAGGACACGATGGAAGCCGCCAAAGCCGCGAGCAAGGCGCGCGGCGTGCTGGACGGCTCCGAGATGGGACGCATCTTCGCCTGGCTGCGGCCCAACGATTTGGTCTGGAATTACTGGGTAAACAATTACCTGGTCGGCAACAGCCCGCCGGCGTTCGACATCTTGTATTGGAACTCCGACACGACCCGGCTTCCCGCGAAATTCCATGCGGACCTGATCGACGCGTTCGCCGAGAATAAATTCAAGCGCCACGACGCGTTGACCGTTCTCGGCCGGCCGATCGATCTGGGCAAGGTCTCCGTCGACTCCTACTTCGTAGCCGGCATCACCGACCACATCACGCCGTGGAAGGGCGTGTACGCGTCGATGCGGCTCTTCGGCGGAGCGAAGACCTTCGTGCTCAGCGCCGCGGGCCACATCCAAAGCCTGATCAATCCGCCCGCCGCGGCGGCCAAGCGTCAGTACCTCATCAACCCCGATTACGTGGAAGATGCGGACCAGTGGTTGAAGTCGGCGACGACGGCCAAGGGCTCGTGGTGGGGTCACTGGCTCGACTGGCTACAACAGCGTTCCGGCGAACGCGTTCCGGCGCCCGCCCAAGTCGGCAACGCCCAGCACCCGCCCATCGAAGACGCACCGGGCACGTACGTCCGCGAAAAGTGAGAAACATGAGCAGCACGTGGATCTGAGCGTTATCGAAGCCGGGGGCTTCAAAATTCGCGTCGGCACGAGCCCGGGCAAACCGGGCTCGTTGCCGCTGCTTCTCTTCAACGGGATCGGCGCCAGCCTCGAGCTGATTCGTGGTTTCGCCGACGAAATGGAACGGCACGGCATCGGCGTCGTCGCCTTCGACGTGCCCGGCATCGGCGGCTCGAGTCCGCCAAAGGGGCCGTACCGCTTCCGCGACTTGGCGCGCCTGGCCAATAAGGTGCTGGTCGGCGTGGGCATCAAGGGCCAAGTCGACGTCGCCGGCGTGAGCTGGGGCGGAGCGCTCGCGCAAGAGTTCACGCATGCCTACCCCCTGCGGGTGCGGCGCCTGCTCTTGGCCGCCACGAGCGCCGGCGCCGTCGCGCTGCCCGGCAAGTGGTCGGCGCTCTCGAAGATGGTCACGCCGAAGCGCTATTCGCAGCCCTCGTACATGAAAGAGGTGGGCGGCGAAATCTACGGCGGCAAGTTCCGGGACAACCCGGCGCTGCTCGAGCAGTACGGCAAGATGATCCGTCCGGCGAAGGGCCGCGGCTATCTCTATCAGCTCATGGCCGGCGCCGGCTGGACCAGCGCGCACTGGCTGCCGCGACTGCGGCAGCAGACGCTCGTCATGATGGGCACGGACGATCCGATCATGCCGCTCGCGAACGGGCGCCTGTTGGCGCGCCTGATCCGCAACTCGCGCTTGATGACCGTGCGCGACGGCCACCTGTTCCTGATCACGAGCCAGCAAGTCTGCGCGCCGGTTATCGAGGACTTCCTCACGCGCGGGCTCTGGCCCGTGGCCGCCGAGCCGGCGGGGCCTGCGGAACCGCCGGTTACCCTCGCGTCCGCGGGGTAGCGTTCCCGAACCGACGGCCGGGCGCGTTCAGGCGCGCTCGACCGTCAGGCGCAGGAAGTGCGTCGCGCACGAGATGCACGGATCGTAGTTGCGGATCGACTGCTCGCAACGCGCCCGCAAACGATCGTCGTCGAACGCGAGGTTCGCACTGACGACCGCGCGCAGGTCGTGTTCGATCTGCTTCTGATTTTGCGACGTGGGCGGGACGATGTTGGCGCTCACGATGCGGCCCGCGTCGTCGAGCTCGAAGCGATGGTAACACAGGCCCCGCGGAGCTTCCGTCGCGCCGCAACCGCGACCGGCGCGCACGTCGAGCGCGATCGCGGGTGGATCGGGCGGCTCGTACGAACGGACGATGCGCAGCGCTTCCTCGAGCGCGTACGCGACTTCGACGGTCCGCACGAGTAGGCTCTTATAGGGGTTGCGCACGACCGCTCCGAGGCCCGCGCTCGCCGCGAGCGCTTTGGCCCGCGGCGAGAGCTGCTCGTAGTTGAGCGCGTAGCGCGCGAGCGGTCCGAGCAAATACGGTCCCGGTTCGCCGTACATCACGCCCGAGAGCGCCGTCGAGTGCGCGACGTGTTCTTCCCCGAAGTGGTCCTCGAACTCGCCGACGGCGATATCGAGCCCGCGGTTGGAAACGATGCGGCCGCGATCGATCGCGTACTCGCCCGGATGGTGCAGGGCGACGAAGGTGTAGTCTTCCTCGAAATCCGGAAACTCGAAATGACTGAAGAATTCGAGCGCTTCGACCGTCGCGTCGAGCGCCTGCTGCAACGGAACCGCCAGCGCGTCGAGCGTCGCCGGCGCGGGCGCCTTGTAGAACCCGCCGACGCGTGTATTGACCGGATGCACCGCGCGACCGCCGACGGCCTCCATGATCGCGTTACCGGTTCGCTTGACCTGCAGCGCGATATCGACGATGCGCGGGTGATCCGCCGCCATGCGGAACGCGTCCTCGTAGCCCAGAAAATCCGGCGCGTGCAGCATGTGGGTGTGCAGCGCGTGGCTCTGCACCCACTCACCGCAATAAGCAAGCCGGCGCAACGCCGCGATCGGCTCCGTCGCCCGCGCGCCGAAGGCGTCTTCGATCGCGAGGCTCGTGCCCAAGATGTAGGCGACCGGACAGATGCCGCAGATGCGCGACGTGATGTCGGGCGCGTCGCCGAAGTCGCGACCGCGCAAGAGGGCTTCGAAGAAGCGCGGCGGTTCGAAGATGCGGAACGAGAGGTCGGTCAGGTGCCCGTCCTTGACCCGCACGTGCAGCGCGCCTTCGCCTTCGATGCGGGCCAGATTCTCGACGCGGATCGTCCGCGTCCGCTCAGCGCTCATGCTTGTCGCCTTCGGCTTTGAACGCGGGCGCGTCCGCGTTGAACGAACGGTAGAGTTCGGCGATCCGGCGGTCGTCGAGGCCCAGTGCCGCGAGCCGTTGCGAGAGGCCCGCGGCGTTGGGCGTGTTCTGCGGACCGAAGCAGCCGTAGCAGCCGCGATCGTGGCTCGGGCACAGCGCGCCGCAGCCCGCCTGCGTGATCGGCCCCAAGCACGCCGTACCCCGCGCCACCGCTACGCAGACGTTGCTCGCGAGCTTGCACTCCACGCACACGCTATGTCCGGCGATGACGGGCTTCCGGCCGGCGAGCGCGGCGCCGAGCACCTCGAGCAGTTGGCCGCGATCGACCGGACAACCGCGCAGCTCGTAGTCGACGGTGACGTGCCGGTCGATGCCGGTCGAGGTCGAAAGGCTCTCGAGGTACTCGGGATGCGCGTACACCGCGCCGACGAGGCTCTCGTAATTGCGGAAATTGCGCAGCGCTTGGATCCCGCCGGAGGTCGCGCACGCGCCGATCGTCACCAGCACCTTCGATTGCGCCCGTACGCGCCGGATGCGTTCGAGGTCGTGGGCCGTCGCGATCGAACCCTCGACCAGCGACAGCGCGTAGGGCCCGCGCACCTGCGCGCGGCTCGCTTCCAGAAAATACGCTATTTCGAACGCGCCGGCGACGGCCAGCAACTGCTCCTCGCAATCGAGCAGGCTCAACTGGCATCCGTCGCACGACGAAAACTTCCAGACCGCCAGCTTCGGTTTACCGCTCGCACGCGCCACGTTAGAATTCTCGCACGGAGAAGAGCGATTCGATCGTATCGAAGCGGTACACGGGGCCGTCCTTGCACATGAACGTCGGTCCGAACTGGCAGTGCCCGCAAAACCCGATCGCGCACTTCATGTTGCGCTCGAGCGTCACGTAGATCCGTTCGCTCCCGATGCCGCGATCGTGCAACGCGGCGACCGCGGGCATGGTCATCGTTTCGGAGCGGCAGACGAACGCGAAGGTCCGGTCGCCGTCGAAGCGCGAGACCGCGACCGCCGCCGCGACGCTGCCGACCCGCCCGCGGTAGCCGCTGTGCGCGGTATGCACGGTGACGTGGACCTCCATATCGAGGCGCCCGCGCCACTCGTGCAGCTCGCGTTCGTAGAGGATGTCGCCCGTGCCGCGCGAGCCGTATGCGATCACGACCTTGCCGAACTCCGAGCGCCGGTGCAGCACTTCGTAGATCAGCGGCCGCAGCGGCGCGAGCCCGATCGTGCCGGTCACGAAGATGATGTCGTGGCCGCAGGCCGCGTCGACGGGCCAACCCGTGCCGAAGGGACCCCGCACGCCGACCGTCTGACCGGCCGCGAACGCGGCCATGGCTTTGGTGACCGTGCCGACCTCGCGGATCGTGTGGACCAACTGGTTCGTCTTGCGCGGGTCGCCGCTGATGCTGATCGCCACCTCACCGACGCCCGGTGCGTAGAGCATGTTGAACTGACCGGGTGCGAACGCGAACGGCGCGCCGTCGAGCGGCACCAGCTGCCAGGTGAACGCACCGCCGATCTCGCGCTTGACGCGTGCGATGCGGAAGGGGCGCGGAATCATCGGGTCCATCAAACGTCGCTAATGCGGTTCCGTCATCGCTTCCACGAGACGTTCGCGCGCGCTCGCGAGGCGGCGCGACATCACGAGCACGAAGCGTTTCGTCACCTCGTACCCCAAGCGCGGATCGGCCTCCAGATGCTCGCGTAAGGTGATCGCGTCGAAATCGATGACGCTGGTCGGCTCGACCGCGCGCGCGTCGAAACGCCAGCGATACGGCGCCACGAGCCACGACCAACCGACGACGTCGCCGACCCGCACCTGATCGACGACGATCGGGTCGCGGCCCGCCGCGTACACCTCGATCGAGAGCAGCCCGCGTTCGACGATGTAGAAATGGCCCGCGGGCTCGCCCACGCGCACGAGCAGTTGGCCGATGCGCAGCTCCGCCATCGACGACACGCCCGCGAGCGTGGCGGCGAGGTCGTCCGGGATGCCCTTGAAGAACGCGTTGTGCGAGATGATGTCGGTGGTGGTGGCGCTCATGTGCTGGGAACCTCCTCGGGCACGTGCGGCACGACGTGCACGCCGCCCGCGATCGCCGCGACTTCCTCCGTGAGATCGATGCCGGCGGGGCACCAGGCGATGCAGCGCCCGCACCCCGTGCACCCGCTCGTACCGAACTGGTCGTGCCAGAACCCGAGCTTGTGCGTGAGCCATTGCCGGTAGCGCGAGGCCGGCTCGCGCCGGATGCTGCCGCCGTGAATGTAGCTATGCTCCAACGTGAAGCAACTATCCCAGCGACGCTGCCGGGAAATGTGGGTGGCCGTCAGATCCGTGACGTCTTCCACGGTGCTGCAGAAACACGTCGGGCACACGAGCGTGCAGTTCGTGCAGCTCAAACAGCGCGACGCGACGTCGGCCCACTGCGGGTGCTCGAGATTGTCCTTGAGCAGCCGTTCGGCGTTCGAACGCAGCCCGCGAATTTGCGTCGCCCCGGCCGACTCCACGAGATCCGCCGCCTCCTCCCGCGCCGCGGCGGTGCCCGGCGGCAGCGCGAGCGTCTCCAGCAGGGCGACGCCGGCCTCACTGCCGGCTTCCAGCAAGAAGCGGTCGCCCGCGAGTTCGGTCAGGGCCAGATCGAAGCCGCTACGCACGGCCGGTCCGCTATCGACCGACGCGCAGAAGCACGTCGCTGCGGATCGGATGCAATTGATCGCCACGAAGAACGACGCGGCGCGCCGCGCGGCGTAGCCGGCGTCGACATACGGCCCCTTCAAGAACACCGTGTCTTGAATGGCGATCGCGGCCAACTCGCAGGCGCGAACGCCGAAGAACGCCGTGGGCGCCGCTTCCACGACGGCCGGTTCGATCGTGAACTCGGTGCCGTCGCGCGTTCCCGACCACAGGTCCTGACGCGGCGGAAAGAGGTGATGCTTCCAGGTGTGCGGGCCGACGGCATAACCGAACATGCGCCCTTGCGGATCGGGTGCGAGCCGGTACCGGCCGGCTTCCTGTTCGTCGATCCAGCCCACCGCGAGATCGTCCGCGCCGCCGATTGCGTCGTACACGATCGCGCCGTCGCGAACGCGCGGCCCGATCACGCGATAGCGTGCGAGCAGCGCGTCCACGAAGACGCCGAAGTCGCGGCGCGCCAGCAGCCCGGAGCGCCCGTCCATCCGATGCCTGCCTATATTTTCTCCGGGACCATCTCGATCGCGCCGCACGGGCACTCGGAGACGCAGATCCCGCAGCCCTTGCAGTAATCGTAGTTGAACTCGAAGCGTTTACCCGGTCCGAGCTTGATCACCGCGTTATCGGGACAGACGCCGTAGCAGTTATCGCATTCGAAGCAGTTTCCGCACGAGAGGCAGCGCCGCGCTTCGAAGAGCGCCGTCGAGGCATCGAGGCCGCCCAAAACCTCCTCGAAGGTCGAACGGCGGCGCAGATCTTCCAGCACCGGCTGAACGGTCTGCGGGGCATCGCTGTAGTACCACGGGTTGAGCTTATCGAAGGTCGCGAGTTCGTGTTTGGGCGCGGGCGCGTAGGTCGTGCCGCGCAGGTAGGCGTCGATGTTGCGCGCGGCCTTCTTGCCGTGGCCGATGGCCACGGTGACCGTGCGTTCGGCCGGCACCATGTCGCCGCCCGCGAAGATGCCGGGCTTTCCGGTCATCATGTTGGCATCGACCGCGACGACGCCGTCGTTGATGGCGACGTTCGCGACGTTACGCAGCAGGGAGAGATCGCAATCCTGCCCGAGGGCGAGGATCAGCGTGTCCGCCTCGAGCGTGTCGAACTCGCCGGTCGGCTGCGGGAAGCCCTTGTCGTCGAGCGCCATCTTTTCGACGGTGAAGGTCGTCTCTTCGACGCTCTTGATCGTGTTGAGCCAGCGCACCATCACGCCTTCCTCGAGCGCCTCGAGGAGTTCGGATTCGTGCGCGGGCATCTGTTCGCGCGTCCGGCGGTAGACGATCAGCGCTTCCGCGGCGCCCAGGCGTTTGGCCGTGCGCGCGACGTCGAGCGCGGTGTTACCGCCGCCGTAAACGACGACCCGGCGGCCGAGCTGCGGGGCTTCGCCCGTCTCCATGCCGCGCAGCACCGACACCGCGTCGAGGATCTTGGTCGCGTCGCGCGCCGGGATGCTCGTCCGTTTCGCGACGTGCGCGCCGACCGCGAGGAAGGCCGCATCGAACCCGCCTTCCGCGACGGTCGCGTCCAGATCGTCGACCTTCGCGTTGAGTTCGAGCTTCACGCCGAGGTTCAGCACGCGCTGCACTTCGGCATCGAGCACGTTGCGCGGCAGCCGGTACTTCGGGATACCGAACCGCATCATGCCGCCGGTCAGCGGACCCGCTTCCTTGATCGTGACGTCGTGGCCGAGGCGCGCGAGATGATAGGCGGCGGAGAGGCCCGAAGGGCCGGCGCCGACGATGAGGACTTTCTTGCCCGAGGCCGTGACGGGCTTATCGAACTGCCAGCCCTTTTCGAGCGCGAGGTCGCCGAGGAAGCGTTCCACGGAATGGATCGCGACGGGCGAATCGAGCTGGCCGCGGTTACAGGCATTTTCGCACGTGTGGTAACACACGCGGCCCATCAGCGCGGGGAACGGGTTGTCGTTGACGAGCGAACGCCACGCGGCTTCGTAATCGCCGCCTTCGGCGTGGAACAGCCAGGCTTGAATGTTCTCGCCGGCGGGGCACTGGTTGTTGCAGGGCGGCAGGCGGTCGAGATAGACCGGCCGTTCCGTCCGCCAGGCGCCGGTCTTATTGCTGAGGCTCGATCCCGGGTCCAGGGTTATCGCGAAGGGTTTCTTCATACCGGCGCTTCCTCCAAGCCGAAGATGCGGACGTTGCGATCCGCGATCGCTTGAATGCGCGCGACCGATTCCGCGTCGGGATGCTTTCCGAAGAGGTGCGCGAAGCGCTTTTGCATTTTAAGGTAGTCTTCAACCGGGACTCGCTTTCGGAGGTTGTAGCGCGACGTCACTTCGCCGTACTCGGCTTCGAAGAGCGGGAACAGGCCGCTCTCGACGGCCATGCGCGCGACCTTGATCGTGTCGTGCGGCGCCGAGCCCCAGCCCAGCGGACAGGGGACGTGGACGTGCACGTACCGCGCGCCGTGCAGGCTCATCGCGTGCGTGACTTTGGCTTCGAGGTCGCGTACGTTGGCGACCGAGGCGGTCGCGACGTAGGGGATGTGGTGCGCCATCGCGATCAGCGGCACGTTCTTGCCGGTGCCGAAGACGTTACCGGGTTTGGGACCCGCGACGGGCGTCGTCGCGGTGCGCGCGGCGGCCGGCGTCGCGGACGAGCGTTGCACGCCCGTGTTCATGTAAGCTTCGTTGTCGTAGCAGATGTAGAGCACGTCGTCGTTGCGTTCGAACATGCCCGAGAGGCAGCCGAAGCCGATGTCCGTCGTGCCGCCGTCGCCGCCTTGCGCGATCACGCGCACGTCGTGACGGCCCTTCACGCGCATCGCGGCGGCCACGCCGGACGCGACCGCGGCCGCGTTGCCGAACAGCGAGTGCATCCAGGGAATTTGCCACGACGATTCCGGGTACGGCGTCGAGAACACTTCGAGGCAACCCGTCGCGTTGACGGCGATCGCCTGATTTTGGGTCGCCTGCATCACGGCGTCGATCGCGTACCGTGCGCCGAGCGCCTCGCCGCAGCCTTGACAGGCACGGTGCCCGGAGTTCAGCGAGTTGGTGCGGCGCATGTTCGACTGCACCGAACGCTGCTCGGGTTCGAGGAGGCGGTTGCCGACCGTGAAGGTCCCCGTCTGGTAGAACTTGACTTGCGTTGTCGACATCAGACGAGGCTCACCGCGGCGTGACCGAGGTCGCGCAGGATGTTCTCGGCGGTCGGACCGGACCGGCGTTGTTGTTTCATGCGCTCCACCTCACGGTTGACGACGTCCCAATTCAGGTCGAGGAACGTCACGATGTCGAGCTTGTCGGCGATCAGATCCGCGAACAGCCCGCGCAGCGACGAACTCGGGATCGCGCGGCCGCCAAGGCCCGCGATGGCGGTGTAGGTCGGGATGCCCGTGCCGGCCAGCGCCTTGCGCACGTCGGCGGACACGATGCCGCCCAGGCCCACGGACATGCACTTCTCGACGACGATCACGCGCTTCGCGCCGGCGAGCGCGGCGCGCACGGCATCGAGCGGGAAGGGCCGGTAGGACGTCAGGGTCAGCACGCCGATCTTGGTGCCGTCGTCGCGCATCGCGTCGACGACGTCTTTGATCGTGCCGTTGATCGAGCCGAGCGCGACGATCATCGTGTCGGCATCCTCGGCGCGATAGGTGCGCAGCAGACCGCCGGCTTCGCGTCCGAAGATTTCCTGGAATTCGGTGGCGAGTTCGGGGATCAGCGTCAGGGCTTCGATCTGCTTGTAATGTTGCAGATAACGGACTTCGAAGAACGCTTCCGGGCCGACCATGGCGCCGATCGACACCGGATCGGCCGGGTCGAGCACTTGGCGCGGAACGAACGGCGGCAGATACGCGTCGACCTGTGCTTGGGTCGGGATGTCGACGCGCTCGTAGGCGTGCGTGAGGATGAAACCGTCGACGCAGACCATCACCGGCACCGAGAGCGTCTCGGCGAGTTTGAAGGCTTGGATGTGCAGGTCGGCGGCTTCCTGATTGGACTCGGCGAAGAGCTGGATCCAGCCGGCGTCGCGCATGGACATGCTGTCGGACTGATCGTTCCAGATGTTGATCGGCGCCCCGATTGCACGATTGCCGATCGTCATCACGATCGGCAATCCCAGGCCCGATGCGTTGTACACGGCCTCGGCCATGAACAGCAGTCCCTGGCTGGCCGTGGCGGTGTAGGTTCGCGCCCCCGCCGCGGAGGAACCGATCGCGACCGAGAGCGCCGCGAACTCGGACTCGACGTTGATGAACTCGCACGTCTGGAGTTCGCCGGTGCGCACCATCTCGCTCAGGCCTTCGACGATGTGCGTCTGCGGCGTGATCGGGTAGGCGCAGATGACTTCGGGTCGCGCGAGGGCGATCGCTTCGGCGACCGCGCGCGAACCCTCGATTTGCTTAAGCAATGGCTTGACGCTCCTTGACGGACGTGCGCACGTGCTCGAAGGCCTCGCGCGCGGCTTGGGCGTTGGCGTTGCCCACGGCGCCCTTGAAACGCTCGAGAATCGCCTTGACGACCGACTCGATCTCGAGCACGCCGGTCAAGGCGGCCAAGCTGCCGAGCAGCGCGGCGTTGGGCAGCGGGCGGCCCACCAGCCGCATCGCGATATCGGTGGCGGGGACGGTCGCGCAGCGTTCGGGGCGGAAGCCGCTCACGAACTCCGCCATGCCCAGACCCGCGAAATCGCGGGCCGAGTTGATCAGGATGTAACCGCTGGGCTGCAAGCCGCCGAACAGGTCGACGGAATGCAGGAGGGTCGGGTCGCCGACCACCACGGCGTCAGGCGACGCGACGGGTTCGCGCAGCCGGATCTCTTTGTCGTCGATCCGGCAAAAGGCGACGACCGGCGCGCCCATGCGCTCCGAGCCGAAGCTCGGGAACGCCTGCGCGTGTCGGCCTTCGTCGAAGGCGGCGATGGAGAGGAGTTCGGCCGACGTGACCACTCCCTGCCCGCCGCGGCCATGCAATCGCACTTGAAACATGGCCCGAGGTTACTACGCCGATGTCGGGACCGCGTGAGGACACGCACACGCGATATGTAGGACTTGTGAAGACCGCTGGACCCACGAGGGCCCGGAGCGCCCGGAGCGGGCGTTACTGCGTTTGCTTCACCGCTTCGATGTACGAGCGGACGATGTGGTTGTGCGCCTCCTCGACGGCCACGTGGAACTCCTCGGTGTTGGTCGTCTCCGCTTCCTTGACCGACATCGTGTTGAGCCGCGTGTTCGAGGCCAGCAGTTCGGCTTGGTTCGAGGCGTAGCTCGCTTCCGATGCCTCTTCTTCGGCGGTCAGGATGCCGGAGCTCGCGCCGGTGCCGATGCCGCCGGAAAGCGCGCCGCCGACGCCGGCCAAGAGTGCCGCTAAGAATGCCATGGTGAACTCCTCGTGTCGAAGGGGCCGGGCGGCGTGTCGTCGCCGGCGAAGCGGGCGATGTCGTCCAGCGTATAGCCGGCGTGGGTCTCGGATGGGTCGCGTGCGGGTTGCTCGCCGTCGCGCTCGCGCGGGTCGTCCTCGCGACGGACGACGCGCCGGTGGGTCGCCGGAGCGTGCGCGGAGGTGGCGGCGACGGCGCCGATCCGCCGTTCCCGCTCGCGCGCGCGGCCCGCTCCGGGCGCCGGCGGCGACGGCGTTCTTCCCGCATCGGCGGCCGGATCGCCGCCCGGCGCCGTCGCGTACGCGCTCAACTGCGCGGTGCTCGGCCCGGAGCCGCGCTCGGGTGCCGCGACCCAGGGCCCACCCGACGACGCACGCTGCGCGGCCCCGGACGGATCTTCGTTCGCGGCGGCGTCCGCCGCGGCGCTCGCGCCGCGCTCGGCGGCGACGCCCGAAGGGTACGCGACCTCGAGCGCGGCCGGACCGGGCGCGACCACGTCGCCGGATAGACCGCCCGAGCCGGCGGTGCCGGGCAGCACGGAGAGCGGTTCCGGCGCGGCCGGCGCCGGCAGCCGCGCCGGCAGCTCGATGGCGCTGGTCATCATGCCCACCCCCTCGTGCGCCGCTCGCCGTTTTCAAGGGGGCCGCGCGAAAAACTTCACACGACACGATCGGACAACGCTCGGAACACAGTGCGGGCACAATCGCGCTCTACGCTGTGCGACGTGGAAGCCTTCGACGCGCTGCTGCGCGAGGCGCTCGTCGTCTGCGCGGTGATCTGTTTACCGGTCCTGGGGACCGCGGCCTTGATCGGAACGCTCGTCGCCGTGGTGCAAGCCGCGACGCAAGTGCAGGAGCAGACCCTCACGTTGCTGCCCAAGCTGATCGCCGTCGCGCTGATCGTCGGCGTCGGCGGGCACTTCGGACTCGAACTGTGCGCGACGCTGTTCAAGGACGCGCTCGAACACATTCCCGCGATCGTCTACTCGCTGACGTGACGCAGGCCTACGCGCTCGTATTCGCTCGCTGCGCCGGTTTCGTCTTTCGCGCGCCGGGCTTCTCGCACGCGGCCGTCCCGCCGATCGTCCGCGTCGGCCTCGCCCTCGCGCTCGCGCTCGGCCTCGCGCCCACCGTCCACGGGCCCGGTATCCTCGCGACGCCGTCGTTCGTGATGGCGCTGGCGCTCGAAGTCGCGATCGGCGCGCTGATCGGGTTGGCGGCATCGGTCCTCTACGACGGGATCAGCGCCGGCGCACGCGCGCTCGATGATTACGTGGGAATTCAAGATAGCGTGCGGCTCGCGGCCAACGCGTCGGGCGACGCCTTCAGTAAGATCTGGACGATCACGTTCGTCGCGGCCTTCTTCGTCTTCGGCGGCTATCAGTTATTGATTCTCGTCTTCGCGAGCGGTTTTCAGTCGCTGCCGCCGGGCACGCTCTTGCGGCCCGGCCACCTGATGGATCTGGCGATCTCGCTGCCGACGCTCGCGATCCGGGCGGCGCTCGTGGTCGCGGGACCGGGCATCTTACTCGGTTTTCTCGCGCAGCTCGCGCTCGGCGCGGTCGCGCGCGTGATCCCGCGCTTCTCGAGCTTCACCTTGACCTTCCCGATCGTCTTCGGGATCGTGCTGCTCGCCACGCTCGCGACGTTGCCGTTCGCGGCGGGCTTGGCCGCGCGGCCCTGGCTGCACCTGCCCATCCTGGATCCGTGAGCGGCGGAGATGGCGGATAGCAAACCGTTCGACCCGACCCCGACCTGGATCGCGCGCGCCAAGCGTGAGGGTAACGTCGCGCGATCGCAAGAGCTCTCCGGCGTCAGCGGCTTGCTGCTCGGCGCGATCGCGATCGCGTTCCTGGTTCCCGCCTTCGCGGCCGTCGAGAGCGGTTGGATCGAGCGCACCGCGCGCGACGGCGCGATCCGCACGGATTCGGTCCTGCCGCTACTCGGTATCGTGGCAGCGATCCTGGTGATCGCGTGCGCGGGCGGCTTGACCGCGAGCGTGCTGCAAGAGCGCCCGTTCTTCATCTTCCCCAAGCCCAAGGCGGAACGGCTCAACCCGGTCGAGGGCATCAAGCGGATGTTCTCGCGCGAAGCCGCCGTCAACGGCGCTCGCGCGCTGCTCGCCTTCACGCTCGTCGTCGCGGCGCTCGTGCCGACGGCGCGCGAGGTTTTCGCCCGGGGCGCGGGCATCGCGCCGTGGGCGTTCTTCGCGGTCCTGGCGTCGTCGGCGGCCGCGCGCATCGCGGGTGCCGTCATCCTGGTCGGCGGCGGCTTCGCGATCGTCGACGTCTTGCTGGTGCGCGCGCGCTGGAAAAAGAAACTGCGGATGAGCGCCTACGAACTCAAGCGCGACATGCGGGAGAACGAAGGCGATCCGTATCTACGCGGCAAGCGCCGCAACATGCACCGGGCGCTGGGCAAAGGCTCGCTCGAGCGCGTTCGCGAGGCCGCCTTCGTCGTCACCAACCCCACGCACATCGCGATCGCGCTGGAATACCGGCCGCCCGAGGTCGCGGTGCCGCGGGTGCTCGTGCGCGCCGCCGACGAAACCGCGCAGCGCGTGCGCGAGCTGGCTGCCGCGCACGCGATCCCGGTCGTCGAGAACGTGCCGCTCGCGCGCGAGCTCTACGCGCTCACGCAACCGGGCGACGAGATTCCCGTCGAGACCTATCTCGCCGTGGCCGAAATCGTGAACTCGCTCTTACAGGGGAAGGCGCGCGCATGAAATCACGCTCGTTCACGGTGGCCTTCAGCGTCGTCGTGCTCTCGATCGTCCTGATCCTGGTCATTCCGTTGCCGCCGGCCGTGCTCGATGCGCTGCTCGCGCTCAACATCTTGGGTTCGGGGCTCGTGCTGCTGCTCAGCATCACGGTGAACGATCCGCTCGAGTTTTCGGCCTTCGCGCCGGCGTTATTGGTGGCGACGCTCTTCCGGCTCTCGCTCGACGTCTCGGCGACGCGGCTCATCCTCACGCAGGGCACGCTGCCGGGCGGCGTCGGAACGATCATCCCGGCTTTCGGCGATTTCGTGGTGCGCGGCAACCTGGTCGTCGGCATCATCATGTTCGCGATCCTGATCACGATCCAATTCATCGTGATCGCCTCCGGTTCGCAACGCGTCGCGGAAGTGGCCGCGCGCTTTACGCTGGACGCGATGCCGGGCAAGCAGATGGGCATCGACGCCGATTTGCACGGGGGCGTCTTGAGCAGTGACGGCGCGCGCCAGCGCCGCGCGCTCGTGCAAAAGGAAGCGGACTTCTTCGGCGCGATGGACGGCGCGGGCAAATTCGTGAAAGGCGACGCGATCGCGGCCCTCGTGATCGTGGTGCTCAACCTGCTCGGCGGCGTCGCGGTCGGAACGTTCTACGACGGCCTCTCGCCGCAAGACGCGATCGGCACCTTCGCGCTCTTATCGATCGGCAACGCGCTGGTCACGACGTTACCCGCGTTCTTGATGTCGATCTCGATGGGCATGATGGTGACCCGCGTCGCGGCCGACGGTTCGCTCGGCTCCGACCTCGGCACGCAGCTGCTGCGCCGGCCCGACGTGCTGCGTTCCGCGGGCGTGCTCTCGTTCGGCTTGGCGCTCGTGCCCGTGCTGCCCCATCCGCTCTTCGCCGCCTTCGGACTCGCGGCGCTGCTGGCCGCGCAGATCTCGCAGCGCAACAAGCAGCGCGAGAGCGCCGAGACGCAAGCGCGCGAGGAGGCGCGCCGCAAATCGGAACGCCGCCGCCCCGAGGCCGCCTTCGGTTCGGTCGGCGTCGATGCGATCGCGATCGATCTGGGCAAGGACCTCGCGCCGTTCTTCACGCCCGAGAACACGGACTCGATCATCGAGCGCGTCGTCGAAAGCCGGCGCATGATCGCGCGCGAGCTCGGCATCGTACTCGCCGGCGTGAACATCCGCGACGACGCGACCCGCGAACCCTCGTCGTACGAGATCCGCTTCCGCGGCGAGATCGTCGGCACGGGGCGCCTGCATCCCGAGCGGCTGATGGCGATCGGCGATGCGACGGCGCTTTCCGCCCTGAACGGCGAACGCGATAGCGATCCCGTGTACGGATTCCCCGTGATGTGGATCGCGCCGGCGGATCGCGAGTTCGCGATGGCCGCCGGGGCGCTGGTGTTCGACCCGATCAGCGTGCTGGTGTCGCACCTCACGGAGTGCGTGCGCTATCGCGCCGCACTGCTCTTCGGCCGCCAAGAGATGCAGACGTTATTGGAGCACCTGCGCGCGAGCGTGCCCGCGATCGTCAAGGAAGTCGGAACCGACGCGCTGCCCTTCGCCGCGGTCCACAAAGCCTTCGTGTACCTGCTGCGCGAACGCGTCTGGCCGCGCAATCCGGTCGGCGCGCTCGAAGCGATGATCGACGCCGCCGCCGTGTCGCGCGACCCGCGCGACCTCGCCGACGCCGCGCGTAAGGTGCTGGTGCCGCCGCTCCTGCACTCCCGGAAGCTGCGCGAATTGCCCGCGCTGATGTTCGATCCCGAGTTCGAATCGCGCGTGGCCGCGGCGTGGCAAGGTTCCGACGGCCCCGCGCCCGACCCGCAGCTCGCGCTGCACATCCGCGAACGCGTCGAGCGTTATGCGAAATCCGTCTCGGGCCACGCCTACGTGGTCTGCACGTCGCCGTTCCGGCGTAACCTCAGCGACCTCCTGGAGAAGTTCGGCCTGCGCGTCGAAGTCTTCGGCTTCGGCGAACTCCCGAGCGACGTGAGCGTGAAGCCGGCCGCCGTGGTAGCGGACCCGCGCGCGGCGTTCGCGGCGGCCAGCTGAGGATGCCGTTGGCCGGCGGCCAGAGCTGAAGCCGGTCGTCCAGCGCCGGCACCCGCCCTTGACGTTCGGCGCTTTCGTGCGATAGGGCGAGCAAGACAGCTGCGTTCGCCGGAAGGGGAGACATGAGAATCGGATTCGACGGGAGTTCGTCCGCCGCGTCGCCGGAGACGGTGCAGGCGCAATCGCCGCAGGCGCAGGCCGCGGCACCGGGCCGCGCTTCGGCCCCGCAGGCGCCCGATCGCGTGGAGAAGCACGACGGGGGCGGCATCTGGTCGAGTATCGAGAACTGGACGAAGGACGAATGGACGACGGTCGCCGGGACCGTGCACGGGCTGGCTTCCGCTCCCGGCATCGTGGCCAACGCGTACCGCACGGCCGCGTCGGCCAATAAAGAAATCGCGAAACAGGTCGACAACACGCTCGGCCGGCAGTCGCCGTCGGCGCGCCAGCAAGAGATCGACAAGCTCGCGGAATCAGCTGACAAGAGCGCGGCCGCGAAAGATCTCGCCTCTCAACTCGACGACGCCAACCGCATTCCGCGGCTCATCCAGAAGGTGGAAGAGCCGGTCGACAAAGCCTTGGGCGCCTTTGGCCGGTTTGCATCCTCGAAGATCGACGCGCTTACGGATGCCGCGCCAAAGGCCGTGCAGGGCGCCCTGCGCGGCGCGGCGGACCGCGTCAAGAGCGCCGTCGGCGGCGCCTACTCGGACGTGAAGGCCTCGGTGCAGAACCGCATCGAGAACCTGCCTCCCGAACTCGAAAGCGCCGGTAAGGCCGTCTCGGGGACGCTGGAGAAAGCCGCGGATAGCGAGGCCGCGAAAGGCGCGGGCTGGTTCCGCAGCGCGTCGATCCAGATCGGTAAGACGGGCGAAGACCTCGCGCGCGGCACGGCGGCCGAAGGCATCGTCTCCAAGCTGCCGTCCGCGCTACGCGAAACGCCGATCGTCGGCATGGCGCTCGCCGCCTACGGCACCGCCGCCGACGCGAAGAAGGTCGGCCTCGCCGACTCCGCGGCCGCGAACTTCGGCTCGACCTTCATCGGCACCGCGGCCGGCACGGCGACGACCGATGCGCTCGCGGGGTTCGCAGGCGGCACGCTCGCGGAAGGCGCTATCGAGGGCGCCGTCGTCGCGTCCGGACCCGCCGGCTGGGCCATCGCGGGCGGCGTCGTCGCGGGCGCGGCGATCGGCTACGGCGCGTACAAGGCCTTCGAGAGCCAAGCCGGCCAGAACATCTTCAACGGGATCGCGAACGGCAACGGCGGGCAGGTCGTCAAAGGCTTCAAAGAAGCGGGCACGGATGTCGTGCACATCGGCGAACATCTCGAGCATGGAGCGGTCGACGCTGGGAAAGCCATCGGTCATGAAGCCGAACACCTCGGAAAGGGCGCCGTCCACGCCGTGTCGAGCTTCGTGTCGAGCATCTTCTAAGTGGCGCTCGCCGAAGCGGGGCCGGCCGTGAGCGCGCTGCGGCCGGCCCCGCCGGGACTGCCGGCGACGCTGATCGCGGCGCGCGAGATCCCCGTCGACCAACGACTCGGCGGAACGCTCCTCTCCGGCCTCGTGTACGCGGCGCTGGCCGCCTTCACGGTGTGGCGCGGCGTCGCGTGGCCCTGGGCGCTCGCCGGTTGGGGGCTGCTGTTCCTTTTCGTCGTGGCATCGTCGTTCGCCGCGTCCGTCGACGCGGGCAACGGTTGGCTGCGCGCCGGCAAGACCTACGTGCGCACGGACCGGCTGGCGGAATTGCGCGTGACGGTCACGCTCACGGGGACGCGCGTGCGCATGCGCGACGACGAGGGGCGGACGTTGCGGGTGCGCCTCACCGAACTCAATGCGGATCCGGCGCTGATGCAGCTGGTTCGGTCCGACGTGCGAACCTCGCTCGCGAACGGCCTACGGACCGACGCGCGCTCGCGGCGCCTCTTCGAGTGACGCCCGCCCCGCCGTATAGAGCTTCATCACTAAACCATCTCTGATCACGTCGCGCTCGTAGGCGAAACCGCAACGCAGCGCGAGCCGGATCGAGGGGCGGTTGGCCGGAAAGATCATCGCGACGACGCGATCGACGCCGATCAGCTCGAACGCGAAGTCCATCGCGGCGCGGCACGCCTCGTCGGCGTAACCCTCTCGCCAGAACGGCCGCAGGAGGAAACAGACGATCTCGACTTCGTCGCGGCCGTCGAGCGATTGCGGCAGAGGACCGCATTGCCCCACGAACGTGCCGTCGCGGAGCTCAACCGTCCAGGGCGCGTAACCGTGCGTTTCGTACAGGCGCGCGTGCGTCGCCGCCCAGTTGACGCTCGCCTCGGGCGGCAGGAAATTCCAGTAATGCGCCATCACGACCCGATCGGCGAACAGTTCGGCGAGCTGCGCTGCGTCCTCGGCGCGCAGCTCGCGCAGGCGCAGGCGCGGCGTCTCGAGCACCACGGTCAGCGGAAGATGCCGCTCCGGTAGCCGGCGTGATAGAGCATGTTATAGTTCGCCGCGCTGCCGAGCAGCAAATTGTGCTCGAATTCCGCGTGAGTGAGCGCGTCGTCGACGGTCTGGCGCAGCATATCCGCCAACCGCAGGCTGCGTGCCTGCGGATCGAGTTTGAGCGCGAGCGCGCGCGACTGCTGCTCCCAAGCGTCGAGCCGGCTCTTCTCCGCCTTCTCGAGTATCGCGCGCGTCACGGGGTAATTACGTTCGACGTGCGCCAGCGCTTCCTGACGGTCGTCGGAAAACGACGCGAAGTTGGCGCGCACGTAGACGCGTTCGGTGGCGACGAAATCCTCGGGCGGCCCCGGAATGTTCAGCAGCCCGGCGACGTACGTGAAGGCGTCGCGCCAGGCCGCGAGGCTGCGCTCCGTCACCAGCCGTTTGTGCGCGCGATCGAAGACGACCGTCGGATCGTGGGCCTCGACGATCCGCCGGCCCGGATCGTTCTCGGGCAGCATTTCGAAGCCGAGCCGGAACGCTTCACGCCGGTCGGCCGCCGCGTAGGGCGGATCGTGTGCGAGCTTACCGAGATAGTCGCGCACCCATGCGTCGCCGCGACGGACCCCCGCTGCGTCGGTGCGGAGCTGCGCGGCCGTCTCGTCGGACACGCGTTGCTGCTCGGCCGGACTGAGCGGCGAACCGGCCACGAACGCGATGAAACGGCTAAAATCACCCGCGAACCCCGCGGTATCGCCGGGCGCTGCGGCGGGGCACGGAACGCTCGCTACCGCCAGGGCGAAGAGCGCCGCGCCCGACGCGGCGATCGCTCGACGAAAGACTCGAAACATGGCCGGGACCTCGGAAAATGGAAGCCTCACGCCGCGCTTTCGCTGCGCGCTCGAGAAATCTTGGCACGCGACGGGCCGAGGCGATGTGCCCCGGCCCGGTAGCCGAGCAGCTAACCCGCGGCACCCGCGGGTTGCAAGAGAGCCAAGAGGTCGAAGCTCGCCGTCGTTTAGGCGACGATTTTCGCGTTGGCTTCCCCGACTTCGCGTGCGCCCGCCGTGGCGGCCGATGCGGCTTGCGCGTGCGACTGCATGATCGCGGTATCGGTCTGGTTCTGGTTATCGACCATGGCTTGTTCGGTTTCCAACTTGAAGTTGGCCTCGAATTGCGCCTGCTGCGCGGCGAGAACGCCCGAATCCGAGCCGGAACCGCCTGCGAGGGATCCGATCGCCGAGCCGACGACCGACCCTAAAATACTTCCCATGTCTGCTACTCCTTGCGGCAACTCACGTTAGGTGCTGCGGGGCTCGCGGCCCTCACCTTCCCCATCGTTCACGAAGCGCGTTTTTCAAGTGGGCGCGGCGGTGAATCGCTGCGATACGAACCGCACGTATCGATTTCGATCGTCGCGCCTTCGAGCGCGAGCCGATGCGTGCGATGATCCCAGAACCCGAACACGCGGATCGCCACGGGACGGATGCGATCGAGCCACGCTTTCGTCGTTGCGGATAACGTGAAACGATCGCGCAGCCATTTGGGATGATCGCGCGGGAGCACGATCTCCGACGCGTGATCCGTCTCGCGCACGTCGCCCGTGAGCGACGCGGCCTCGGCGCTGCGCGTTAACGCTAACTCTGATTCGGCGCCTCCGGCGCGGCGGACGATGCCGGACCGTTTGCTCACGATGCCGCCACCGCGTCGCGCACGGTCGCGAGCGCGCGATCGCGCAATTGCGCCACGCGCTGTTTCGTGAGCGAGAACTGCCGCGCCACGTCGGCCAAACGATAGCCGCGCGCATAGTAGAGGCCGAGCAGCTCGCGGTGGCGCGCGGGCAAACCGCGCAACGCCGAGCGAACGGTTCCATGGGTTTCGCGCGCGCAGACGAGCGCGGCCGGATCGCTCTGCCAATCCGGTGCGAGCAGCGCCTCGAGCGCGGGACTCGCGTCGAGCGAGAGCGCGTTGCGCGCGTGCGCCGTGCACAACGCCGCTCGCAACTTCGGGTGGCGATGTTCGAGCTCGCGAGCGGAGGGCATGCGGCCGAGTTCCAAGGCCAGCGCGTAGCGGTCGCGCTCGGCACTGAGCAGCACGCGCCGCGCCGACTGGGTCAGCCGATCGGTGCGCCGCGCGCCGTCCAGCATGGCGTAGAGGATCTTGCGGCGCGCGTAACGCTCCAGCGACATGCCGCGCGCCGGATCGTAGCCGTCGACGGCGGCCAACAGGCCGAGCGAACCGTCGCCGATGAGGTCGTCCGGGTCGAGGCTCGGCGCACGCCGGCGCACGACGCGCGCGATCGTGGGCACCAGCGGGAACAACCGCAAGACCGTCTCTTCCCTCTCGCGGGCGGTCATCTCAACGCTCGGAACCGGCGTCGATCGCAGCCTGCAGACGCCCGTAGAAATCGTCGTGCGTCGCACGCGCCACGCTCGTCGCGACGGCACCCGTCAGCACGTCGCCGAGCATCCCGATCTCCTTCGAGAGCGGTTCGAGAGCGCTCGCGAAGAGCAGGCCCTCGAACTGCGCCGCGGCCTCGGCGCTGCGCGTCCCGGCGGCCGCCGCGTCGTTCGCGGGATGCGACTCCGCCGGGAGATTAGCTGCGTTCGATGTTATCGGCAACACGGAGCATCTCGTCGGCGGCCTGAACGCCCTTGGCGTTGGCTTCGTAGGCGCGTTGCGCGGCTAGGATCTGCATCATCGCCTCGATCACCGAGACGTTGGAGCGTTCGAGCATACCGAACGCCAGCTTCGGGCCGGCGGGTCCGCCGGCGTTCACGTACTGCGGCACGCCCGACGCGGCCGTCGCCTCGAAGAGATTGGAGCCCGCCACCCGCAGATTCTCGGGCGACGCGAACACGGCCGGACGGATGCGCCCGGCGAACTTGTGCTTCTCGCTCGACGTGTCGACGTAGGTCTTGCCGTCGGCTTCCACATCGACGCGCAATGCGTCGCGCGGGATCGAGACGCCGACGAGCGCGTATCCGTCCGCATTGCAGACGCGGCCGTCGGCGGCGCGCTGGAACTGGCCGTTGCGCGTGTAGGCGAACGAGCCGTCGGGCCGCTTGAGCGTGAAGAATCCCGGGCCGTCGAGCGCGACGTCGAAGGGACCGCCCGCCTTGACCAGCTGTCCCTGCTCGAAGAGCAGGTGCCGCCCGGTCGCCACGGTCCCGAGGCCGTTCTTACCGTCGGTCAGCGCCGCGAAGGTTTCCGCGCTGCCCTTGAAGCCCGGCAACTCGGCGTTCGCGAGGTTGTCGGCGATCGTTTCCAGGTTGGCTTGTTGCGCGGCCATGCCGGTCGCGGCGGCGAACATCGCTCGGTTCATTTGATCTGCCCCATCTCGTTAGCGGCTTTCGAACGCGTCTCGTCGAGCGCGCTCAAGGTCTTCTGGGCCGTTTCGAAGGCGCGCTGCGCGTCGATCACGTCGACCATCTCGCCGATCGAGTCGACGTTCGAACCTTCGAGGAATCCGCTGCGTACGGTCGTGCCGCGCGGCAGATCCAACTGGGCGACGACGCGGCCGTCGGCGCGCCACCGGCCGTCGGGCTCGATCGCGACCGCTCGCGGCAAGCGCACGAAGCCGCCCTTACCGACGAGCGTGCGCCCCTGCGCGTCGACGACGTAGCCTTCCCGATCGCAGAGGAACGCGCCGGCCCGCGTCGTCTGGAGGTGACGCATATCGCGTCCGGCGGCGACGGTGAAGTTGCCCGGGCCCAGCAGGGCCAGATCGAGCGTGCGGCCGGTGTAGCGCACCTGCCCCTTCTGGGCCGACACCGCCGCCGACGTCTCGAGGCCGTGCGCGCCCGCGTTCGCGTGGAAGACGCGCTTGTGAAAGCCGTCGCTCGAGGCGTTCGCCAGATTGTCCGCGGCAACTTCGAGTTTGGCCTCGGCCGCGTGCATCGCGCTCGCCATCCAATGGATTCCGTTCATCGCATACGTTCCTTCACGTTAACGAAAACTGCTCGTGACGCCGCTGCAGACGAGCGTCCAGCCGTCGACCATCACGAAGAGCAAGAGCTTACAAGGCAAAGAAATCACGGGCGGGCTCAGCATGAACATGCCGAGGCCCATCAGGATCGACGCGACCGCGAGATCGATCGCTAAGAACGGCAGATACAGCGCGAACCCGATCGCGAAGGCGTTGCGCAACTCGCCTACGACGAACGCCGGCATCACGACGGAGATCGGCAGCGCGGCGGGGGCGGTGTCGGGCAGGTGCGCGATGTGTTCGAAGAGTTCGATGTCCTTCTTGTGGGTCTGGCGCAACATGAAGGCTTGGAGCGGCCCGATGCTGCGCTGCACGAGCTGCGCCTGCGTCAGTTGGCCGCGGCTATACGGCCCGATGGAGTCGTGGGAGATGCGATCGATGGTGGGCGTCATCACGACGAAGGTCAGCGCGAGCGCCACGCCGATCAGCACGATGTTCGGCGGCAGGGCCTGCGCGCCGATGGCCGAGCGCACGAGCCCCAGCACCACGACGATGCGTACGAACGAGGTCGTCATCACGATCAAGAGCGGGGCGATCGCCATGATGGCGAGGCCGCCGATCACGTCGAGCGGAAGGGCCGCGTGGGCAGACCCCGAGAGCACCGCGTTCACGTCGTCAGCGGCTCGCCGCGATCTCGGTGATGCGCACGCCGAAGTTCTCCCCGACGGCGACGATCTCGCCGCGCGCCACGACCTTATCGTTGACCAAGAGATCGATCGGACCGTTCGCCGCGCGGTTGAGTTCGACGATCGCACCCGTGCCGAGCTTGAGGATCTCCTCGATCGTCAGGGTGCATCCGCCGAGTTGCGCGGTCACGTGCAGCGGCACGCGCATCAGTAAATCGAAGTTATCGCGAACCTCGTGCGCGCTCATCGGGCGGCCTCCTCAAAGAGCGAAGAAGTGATCGCCACCGCGTTGCTCTGCGCGCGAATACCGCAGTCGCCGCGGGCGATTTCGAAGTCGCCGACCTTGAGCGCGGTCGGTGCCCCGATCTTGGTATCCAGTCGAATGGTCGAACCGACGGTCCAGCGCGCCACGTCGCGCGCATCGATCCACGCTTCGGCAAACTCGGCCTTGACGTCGACCGCGATGCCGGCGAGCGCGCTGCGCTCGATACCGGCACCGAGCGGCAAACCGGGATCGCGCGAGAGCCCGATCCCGATCACCGCGCCGACCGGCGCGCCGACGCGCAGTTCGAAATAGGTCACGCAGGGTGGCGGCTCGCGATCGCGGTCGGCCCGCGTCAGCGAGTTTACGTCGCCGCAAAACGGCGCGCAGAGCGCCGCCACCTCGCGCGCGATCCGTTCGAGCGCGCGCTCCTCGAGCGCCGAGAGCGGACGCAGGCGTTCCGTGCGCTCTTCGGGGCTTTCCTCACCAAAGGCGCTCGCTGCCAGCCGCTGACCGTCCCCGTCGCGGAAGATGACGTACGCGTCGCAAAACGTGCCGGCGGCGACGTAGTAGAGCCCGTCGAAGATCACGCCGTCGCTGCCCTGCGACAGTGCGACCGGTTCGAAGACGTCGAGCGTCAGCTCGCGTCCGAGCAGCCGCGAAAGGCGTTCGCGCGCGTGGTTGGCGGTCTGGCAGACCGTGGACAGCGGCACGTCGGTCACGCGTTCGAAGCGCGCTTCCCGTACGAGCCGGCCGTCCCAGATGCCGCTGGGTTCGCGCTTGAAGCGCAAGGACAGGATCACTTGATCAGGTCCATCGCGACGTGCGCGTCGCGGTCGTCGACACGATCGCTCGCGCTCATGGCGTCGAGGGCGAGGAACGCCTCACGCAGTTGGTTGAGGCCCGACTCGAAGTCGACCGAACCCAAGTCGCGCGCCTTCGGCGTCACGTTGCCGAAGCCGGCGACGCCCGGTGCGCCGAGGCTGGGCGCGACGCCCGCCGGTTGCGCGACGCGGTTCGCGGCGACCGCGGGCAAGGCGCTGCCGGCGGGGAAGCGTGCCAGGGCGATGCGCCCGGCCACCACGCGCTCGTCGTTCTTCTTGCCCGTCTGCGGATCGACGGCCGTGCGCGTATAGACGACCGAGCCGTCGGCCTCGACGTGCGGATCGCCGACGCGGCCCAGCGCCGCATCGACCGGATCGACGCGCAAGGCTTGCAATGGTGCGCCCAGAGGCGCCCCGGGCGCGTACCCCAGCACCGCGGAGCCGTCGGCCCAGGTCACGTTCGCGCCGTCGAGGCGAAACGATCCGTCGCGCGAATAGAACGTCTTCCCCGCGGCGTCGCGACCGACGAAATAGGCGCTTTCCGGCCCCGCGACGCTCATCGCGTCCAGCGCGGGTTCCGACCGGGCCAAGGTCGCGCTGCGAATCTGATCGTCGGAGGTCTCGTAGCCGGGCTCGTAGGCGTGCAGCATTTCCGTCGCGCGCGAAGCCAGCTCCGCGAGCGCGCGGGCCGGACCGGGATTGATCATGAGATTCCTTTCTCTCGCAAGTCGATGTGCGGCCGGAGGCCGTGCGCGAGCAACGCGACCCGAACGCGCGCGAGCGCTGCAGCGACGCGGACGCGTGCGGCGCCGGACGCGAGGGCCGTGACCCGCACGCGCCGGCCGAAGCGCTGCACCAAGAGTTCCACGCGGCCTTCGGGCACGTCGATCGCGCAGTTCGCGCGCCGGACGACCGGTTTCGCGGCCGCGCGCAGCGCGACGTGCGCGGTCGCGCCGCGGCGTTCGCGCATGCGGGAAACTCCGGCGACCATCAGAGCGCGCCGCTCACCCGGACCGTTCGAAGCCGGCACGCGATCCGGCCCGCGTCCGGCATTCGCGTCGCCGCGGTGCGTTCCGGTCGCAGCGGCCTGCGATGCGGCGGCGTTCCGCGGCGCGGCCGGCGACGCTTTGGCGACGCCGCCGGAACGCGAACCATATAACGCGCGATACCACGCTTCGGAAAGCGCGCCGCGATTAGCGGAAGGTGAGGGCGGGCTCGATTCCCGGCGAGCGCCGGGTCCGGCTATTTCGTTCACGCTTGTAGCGTAACGTGCAACCTTGCCCTCATGGTGACCGCAATGTGATACCGTTGTGCACGTTTCGGCGCGCCGCGAGCGGAATCTCCACGATGAAGCGCGCGCCGCCGAGCGGCGAACGAACCACGCGCGCGTCTCCGCCGGCGCGCTCGACCGTCGCCCGCACGATCGCGAGGCCGAGGCCGTCGCCGGCGGCCGTCGCGCGCCCGCGCACCAACTCTTCGAAGATCGAGGCGCGGTCTTCTTCCGCGACGCCGGGACCGTCGTCGTCGATGCAGACCGTCAGACTATCGCCGCGTTCTTCGAGGTAGACCTCGATGCGGCCGTTATCGTAGCCGTGCTTGATCGCATTCTCCAAGAGATTCGTGAAGATGGCGACGGCGTGTTCGGCGGCGAGCGGGACGGCGCAGCGCACGCGGCTGCGAATCTCCAGTCGCGTACCGCGGCCCGCCGCCGCCGCGTACACGGCGTCCGCGGCACGTTCCACGGCGGACTGCACGTCGCACGAGACGTTGCGTTTGAGTTCCGAATCGAGATCCGTGAGCGAGAGCGCATACATACCGTCCACCAGACGCCGCAGCCGCCCGGCTTCGCGCTGGGCGATCTGGATGAAGCGCAGACGGGTCGCGTCGTCGAGCTCGCAGTCGAGCAACGTTTGAAGGAAGCCGTCGATCGACATCAGCGGCGAGCGCATCTCGTGGCCGAGCGCCGCGAAGAACGCGTAGCGTTCGCGTTCGCGTCGCCCGCGGTCGAGCGCCGCCGCGACCGTTTCGCGCAGCCGGCAACCCGCCCCGGCGCCACGCGCATGCACCGTCCAGCCGGCTTCGAGCGAGAGACCGGTCCGGTCTTCGACCCCGCGCACCAGTTCCGCGAGGACGGCGCGTGCCGCGCGCGGCAGATCGACCTCCGGCGCGGCCACGGCCGCGATCAGCAGGTCCGACCCGGCTTCGTGCGCGCACGCGCCGGCGCCGTGGAACGTGGCGGCGCAGACGCGGCCGAACGCATCGGCTGCGAACGCTTCGAGTTCGCGAGCCCGCGCGCGTCCTTCGCGCCAGGCGACGCGTTCCAAATCGACGACCCGCAGCGCGAAAACCAGACACTCATCGGAGCGCTGCAGGAACTCTACGAGCCGGAGGTCGGGCACGTCAGCCTCTCACGGGCGTCACTACGCAGCCGCTTCGAATTTGTACCCGTACCCGTAGATGGTCGAGAGACAGGAGGGCAGGTTCAACTTCTCTTCGAGTTTCGTGCGGATGCGCCGGATGTGGCTGTCGATCGTGCGTTCGTCGCCGTCGAAATCGTAGCCCCACGCCTTCTGCAGCAGCGTCTTGCGTTCGAGCGCGACGCCGGCGTTGTGCGCGAGCACCAGCAACAGGCTGAACTCGCGCGGACGCAACTCCGCATCGATGCCGTCCACGCGGGCGATGCGCGCGGCTTGATCGATTTCGAGCCGCCCGAAACGGAGTACGCGCGACTTGAACTCGCCGTCGGCTTCCTTGCGGCGCAGCATGACCCGAATGCGGCAGACGATCTCGCGTGCGTAAAACGGTTTGACGACGAAATCGTCGGCACCGAGTTCGAAGGTGACGATCCGGTCGATCTCGTCGGTGCGGCCGGTCAGCACCATGACCGGCAAGTTCAGGTTCTCGCGCCGCAAGGTGCGCAGCACGCCGAAGCCGTCGACGACCGGAAGACCGAGGTCGAGGATCGCGAGTTCGGCGCCTTCGCGAATCTGGCGCAAGGCGGCGGAGCCGTCCTTGACGGCAACGGCGGAGAAGCCCTCGTTATTGAGGTGGAAAGCGACGAGCTCCCGCACGGCAGGATCATCGTCGGCTACAATGATGCGCGGCGATATCATGTACAGTCCTCGAAAAAGTTCGCAAGAAACCGGAGAAAAGTTGTAATGCGTTCAGTCTGGGCATCGAGGGGGGCGTCGTGCCTTATGTGAACGCGGACACGATTCCTCCGTCCTTTCATGCAATCAAAATGTGACCGCAATGTGTTCGAACGTCGCGTCAATTGTGTTTCGAGCGCCGTTCGCGCACGAAAAACGCATCGCCGGCCGCGTGGTTCCGTCGTATTTTTTCAATGGGCCGAACATATCGCGGCGTTAAGCTGAGTACGACCACCGCCCACTCCGGAGATGCGATGCCGCCGAATTCGTTCGCCCGTCTGCTCACACCGACCGCGCTGGGCGCGGCCCTGCTCGGCCTATCGGCCACGCTGTTCGCGGTCGACGTCGGCGGAACGGTCGCGCTCGATGCGCCGTCCGCTCCGCCGCCGAACGCCCCCCCGAGCGCGCAGGGTGCGCCGGCCGAACAATCGCTCGTAGCAGAAAATAACAACGGGCCCGACGCCGGATCCCTTGCGGGCGGCCTACCGCCGCCGGCGGTGCCGGCGGTGCCGGCCGCCGCGCCGGCGCGCGATCGGGCCGTCGCAGCGCCTGCCGCGCCCGCGCATCCCGCGCCCGCGCATCCCGCCGTGATCGTGGCCGCAAAGGTGCCGGCGCCCGCCGCCGCGCTGCCCCATGGCGCTCTCCCCGCGGTGCATGCAGCTATCGCTCGGCACGCCGTCGCGGAGAAGCCGCAAGCGTTAGCGCTTCGAATGGCGCCGCCCGCGTCAACAGTTATCCACAGCGCGAGCCGCACCGCCGCGCCGCCGCGCATCGCGGTCGTCCTACCGGCACCCGCCGCACCACGCGCCGCCGCGAACGCCGCGCCCGCGCGAGAGGCGCTCGCCGACCTGCGCGATGTGCGCCACTACGCGATGGGCAAGCTCCTGGAGAAATACCCCAACCTAAGCGTGATCTCGGCCGACACGTATCCCGTCGGTAACGGACGCGTGCGCGTGGCGATGGTCGTGCGCAACGGCAATCAGCGGTGGATCGAGAAGGACGACGTTCGGCGCAACGGCACCAAACTCGCGCTGCTGGGCAGCAAGCGCCGCGCGATGCCGTACACGGTGGCTCAAAGCTCGCCCCTCGCGCCGGACCGGAATCCCGGCCCGTGATCGTCGACGGTGCCGAGCTGTTCCGCTTCATCGCGGCGTTCGGGCTCATCGCGCTCGTCCTCTATGCGTTTGCCGTCTTCTCTCGGCGCGGTCTGCGCGCCGGAACGTTCCTGCAGCGCGACCGCCTGGTCGAGGTGATCGAGACGACGCCGCTGCCGCACGCGAGTTCGCTGCACGTGGTGAAGCTCGGCGACGCCTATTACGCGATCGGTCGCACCGAAGGCGGAATCTCGGTTCTCAGCGAGATTCCCAAAGAGGTCGTGGACCGGCGCGCGGACGCGGGCGCGGCCCGCAAGTTCAAGCTGCTCGCACCGCGCGCGCGGTGAGCGGCTTCCGGTTCGCGCTGCAGCCGCTGCTCGACGCGCGGCGCCGCACGGAGGACGAGGCGCGCGCGCGCACGTTCGCGGCCGCGAACGAAAGCGCGCGGGAACGCGAGCGCGCGGCGGCTCTGCGCGCGGCGTTCGTGCGCGCCGGGCGCGCGCTGCACGCGCCGACCAGTGACCTCGGCGCGGTGCGCGACGCGCTAGCGGCCGCCGAACTCTACGGCGACGCCGTCGCGCGAGCCGACGCGGCCGTGCGGCGCGCCGCGGAGCGCGAGGCCGCGGCGCGCGCCGAGTTCGCGCGCGTCCGCGCGGAACGCCGCCAGGTCGAAGCGCTGCGCGACCGCGCCCGTGCGGCGTTCCGCGCGGAGCTCGCGCTCCGGGAAGAACGCGAACTCGACGAAGCCGCGGGCGCGCGGCACAATGCGGCCACACTCTTCGCATCGTCGTTCCACAATTAGCGCGTAAGCTCTCGCCATGATGGATGTGACCGGAAATCTCGAAGCGGCCGCGGCGGCGGCCCGCGCCGGCATCGGCGCTTCGGCCGCGCGCCTGGCGACAGCGATGACGAGCCCCGCATCGGCTCGCGATTTCGAAGGCCCGATGAAGGAAACGGTGCGCCGCGAGCTCTTCGCCGAAGCGCTGCTCGGCGCGGCGCACTCGCGCTTCGAGGAACTCAAGACGGCCGCGGAGAGCTTGCGGTGAGCGATTTCGACATCCTCGGCGCAGCCGCGAGCGGTATGCAGGCTCAGCGCGCCGCCATGGATATCGACGCGCGCAACGTCGCGCTCGCGCAGACCGGCGACGCGCGCCATCCCGCCTACGGTATGGTGCCGCAGTTTTCGACGGCGCTGACCGCGCAGAGCGCCGGAGAACCGGAATTCGACGCGATCGAGGCGCGGATGAACGACGCCATGGATCAGAGCGCCGGCGACGCGCAAGGCGGCGTCGTCGCCTTCACCGGCGTCCGTCCGAGTTCCGCGCCGATCGACTCGATCGGCGAGATGATCAACGTTCTCGACGCGCAGCGCGCCTACGAAGCCGATGCCTCGGTCTTCGACGTCGGCAAACGTCTCTTTCAACGGACGATCGACATGGGGAGGCTCTGATGATCGGTGAAATCGCGGCGCTGCAGCCGCACTTCACGGAAATTCCGCTACCACCCGGGATGACGGCCGCGAACGAACCCGACGCGCCTTTGCCGCCGGCCGCGCCGAACGGCGCCGACGGCGGACCGCTCGGCTTCGGCGGCGTGCTCGACGCGCTCAACGCGGGAGGCGCTCAGCTCGAACGTGCCGCGGGCGCCGAAGATGCGTTCGTGGCCGGCACCGGCGGGCTGCAAGAGATGGTGTTCGAGCGGGCCAAGGCCGATTCGCTCGTCTCCGTCGCCGCCGCCGCGACGTCCCGCGTCGCGCAATCGATCAACACCTTGACGCAGATGCAGCTCTAACCCGAAAGGAACGCTTCGGTGCTCAACGCGCCCGCGCTCAAAGCCTGGCTACAGCTCCCGACGAGAGCTCGCATCGGCATCGCTGCCGGCGCGGTGCTCGTCGTGCTCGCGCTCCTCGCATTCTCGCTCACGCGCGACGTCCAGACGCCGCTCTTCGCCCGTCCGTTACTCCCCGATCAGCTGGCCGCCGTCGAGACGCATCTCGCGGCCTGGAACGTGCCGTTCTCAACCACGTCCGATAACGTGACCGTGGCGGCCAAGCGGCGTAACGAGATCCTCCTACGGCTCTCGCTCGCGGGCGTGCCCCGGCCGCACATCGCGGATTCGACGGAGACGCTGGCGAAGGTCGGCGCGCTCACGCCGCAATCCGTACTCGATGCGCAGAGCCGCGACGGCCTGGCCGGCGATCTCGCGCTCGGGCTACGCGGCATCACGGGCATCGCCGACGCGCAGGTGATCGTCGCACCCGCGAATCCCGGCTATTTCGCCGACCAGTCGTCGCACGACGCGAGCGCCAGCGTGCGCGTCACGCTCGACCCCGGCACGCAACTCTCGCCCGCGACGGTCAACGGCATCAAGACCTTCGTCGCAGCCGGCGTTCCCGGCTTGGATCCCGCGCACGTGGCCGTCGTCGACGATCGCGGCGTGGCGCTCAACGGTCAAGCCGAAGACGGCGGCGATCAAGCGACGGCCTTGCAGAACTCGATCCAGACCGCGCTCGATCAGGTCGTGGGCGCGGGGCACGCGATCGTGCGCGCTCACGTCGACGTCGACGCGCATAGCAACGTGTTGCTGGAAACGAAGCGCACGCCGCTCGGGAAACCGCTCTCCAACACGAGTTTCGCGGAACGCTATCAGAACGGCAGCAAGCACTATTCCAAAGAGCAGTCGGTGGCCGACGCCGGCAGCGACGTGGTGCAGAGCGAAACCGAGAGCGCGCCCGGAACGCCGCGCCGGGTCTCGATCGCGGTCTTCCTCGATCAAGCGCTAGCGAACGAGATCCCGCGCATCCGCGCGCTCGTCGAGAGCGCGGCCGGCATCGATTACGCGCGCGGCGATACCGTCACGGTACAGCCGATCGCGCTAGCGGCGGCCGCGCCGCCGCCGAACGCACCGCCCACGACGCCGCTGCGGGCGTTGCTCGCGACCTATCTGCCGGCCTTGCCCCCGTTGATCATCGGGCTCGCGTGGCTCGGGCTGCTCCTGCTGCTCGCGCGCCCGCTCGCAACCGCGTTCCGCTCCGTCTTTCCCGCGCCCGTGCCGCACGTGCCCGAGCCGCCGGTGGTCTCGGCGGGACTCGCACCCGAAGAGATCCACCGCGCGCTGTGCGGCGAGCCGCCCTACACCGCGGCCACCGTGATCGCGGGGCTCCCAACGCCGACGGCGGCGGCCGTGCTCGACCTCTATCCCTCAGACGTGCGCCGTGAAATCATCGGTAAGCTCTCGCGGCCGCGTTCGCCGCTCGGGGCCGACCTGGCGGGGTCGGTCGGTCATGCCTGACGGCTTCCGCAGCTTCGCCTCGATCTTGGCCGCATCCGCGCCGCCCGGCCGCGCGGAACCGGAACGCGCGGCACCCGCCGCGCTCGCGAGCATCGCGCCCGCGCCGAGCGGCGCGCCCACGGGCGCGGGAGACGCGCGGGTCCTCGATCTGCTCGACGGTTTCGTCGCGGACCTCGCTCGTTTGCGCGCACGCGCGGCCGAGCGGTTGGAGGAAGCGATCGACGCGGTCGTCGCCGACCTGGCGCGACGCGTGCTCGGCCGCGAACTGCACGTCGCTCCCGTGGCCATCGCGAACCTGCTGGACGAAGCGCTGCGCGAATTCGAAACGGAAGCGCGCGTAGTCGTGCGCGTCTCGGCGCACGATGCCCAGCGCATCGGCACGCGTCCCGACGTCGAGGTGGATCCCGCCCTCGGGCCCGGCGACTTCGCGCTCGAGGTCGACGACGGACGCTTCGATGCGACGCTGCAGACGCGCCTGGACGCCATGCTCGCGTCGCACCGGGCGGCGCTCTGATGTTGCTTGCAACGCGGCGCGGCCGGGTCAGCGCCGCGCTCGAAACGTTCGTAGTGGCGCGACTCCCTGGCGCTCGCGTCGGCGAAGCGGTGACGATTCGCGCCGCGGGCGGTGCGACGATACCCGCGACCGTGACGCGCGTCGAATGCGGTCGGGTCGCGCTGTCCAGCCATGTGGCGCTGACCGGCGTCGGCGTCGGCGACTGCGTCGAAAGCGACGCGGCGGCGGCGACGGTTCCGCTCGGCATGCGCCTGCTCGGGCGCGCGATAACGCCCACGGGCGAAGCGCTCGATGCGCTCGGCGCGACCTCGGCGCGGCGCGCGCCGGTCGTCGATCCACCGATTTCGGCCGGCGAGCGAACGCCGGTCGAGCGCCCGTTTTGGATCGGCATCCGCGCGATCGACGGGTTGCTCACGCTCGGCCGCGGCGCGCGCATCGGCTTCTTCGGCGGCCCCGCGACCGGCAAATCCCTGCTGATCGAGATGCTCGTGCGCGGGGCTAGCGCGGATGCGATCGTCATCGGGCTCATCGGCGAACGCGGCCGCGAGGCCTCGGCGTGGATGCAACGTATCGCCCCGCACGCGACGATCGTGTGCGCGCCGAGCGACCGGCCTCCGGCCGAGCGCGTGCGGGCGGCGCACGTCGCGATGGCGCAGGGTTCGCAACTGCGGCGACGCGGTCTCAACGTGCTGGTCGTACTCGATAGCCTCGCGCGCTTCGCCACGGCCGCCCGCGAGGTCGCCGCGCGCGGCGGCGAGAGCGTGGGGCGCGGCGGCTATCCGCCGAGCGTCTTCGCGGAGCTCACGCGCCTGCTCGAGCGCGGCGGCAACGTCGCCGGCGGTAGCCTGACGTTGATCGCGACCGTCTTGGCCGACGGCGCCGACGAACACGAGCCGTTAGCGGAAGCCGCGCGCGCGGCGCTCGACGGGCACATCGTGCTCTCGTCGCGGCTCGCGCGGGCGGGGCTCTTCCCCGCGATCGACGTCGTGGCCAGCGCCAGCCGCACGATGGACGCCGTCGTCGCTCCCGCGCATCGCGATGCCGCGCGCGTCGTACGCCGCGCCCTCTCGCGACTCGAGTCCACGCGGGAACTGCGCGAGCTCGGTTTCGCGCAGCACGATCCCGAGCTCACGCGCGCGGTCGCGTTACAAGAGCACATCGAGGCTTTTCTCCAGCACGGCACGCGGACGTTCGGCGCGGCGGAAACGCTCGCGGGGCTGCACGCACTCTCGGAGCGACTCGTGGCATGAACGACGTGAGCGCCCCATCGAGCCTGGGTGATATCGCCGCCATAGAGACGCGCATCGCGCAGCTTTCCGGCGAGGCGCGGCCGGTCGCCGCGCCCGCAGACGGTAGCGTGGCGGCGTTCCAAGCGCTGTTGAACGGCTTTTCGTCCGGGACAGGCGGGAGCGGCCCGGCGCCCGCGCCCGTCGCCCCCGCCGACGTCGAGCGTCTGATCGCGGGCGCGTGCGCGGCGACCGGCGACGACCCCGCGCTCGTGAAAGCCGTCGTCGCCAACGAGTCCGGCTTCAACGCCACGGCGACGTCGCCCGTCGGCGCGCAAGGCCTCATGCAGTTGATGCCCGGCACCGCCGCGGAACTCGGCGTGAGCGACGCCTACGATCCCGCGCAAAACGTGGCGGGCGGCGCGCGCTATTTAGCGCAGCTATTGCAACGCTTCAACGGCGACGTACCGCTCGCGCTCGCCGCGTACAACGCCGGCCCCGACGCCGTGGAGCACGGCCGGATCCCCGCCGAAACCCGCGACTACGTCCGTTCGGTGCTGTCTTCGTACGCGCAATACCGGCACGGAGAGTAACGGTCTCGATGCCGCGCTCGAGCTAGAGCCCGAGTTCGCTCAGTCCGGGATGATCCGGCGGCCGCGCCTGCGCGCGATCCCAATGGAACTTGCGTTCGCTTTCGCGGATCGGCAAATCGTTGATGCCGGCGAACCGCGCGCGCATCAGACCGCGCTCGTCGAACTCCCAATTCTCGTTGCCGTAGGAACGGTACCAATTGCCGGAATCGTCGTGCGACTCGTACGCGAAGCGAACCGCGATGCGGTTGCCCTCGAAGGCCCACAGTTCTTTGATCAGCCGGTACTCGAGTTCGCGGCTCCACTTTCGCGTGAGGAACGCGACGATCTCCGCCCGGCCGCGAACGAACTCCGCGCGGTTGCGCCAAAAACTGTCTTCCGTGTACGCGAGCGATACGCGCGCGGGATCGCGCGAATTCCAACCGTCTTCGGCGGCGCGAACTTTGGCGATCGCGCTCTCACGCGTGAACGGTGGCAAGGGCGGGCGGGCGTCGCTCATGGGCTCTATGATAGCGCACCGTCCGGCCTGCGGCTACGCTACCGAGGCTCGGCGGCTATCCGTCCCGCCGAGCCTCCCTTCTCCCACCCGAAGTCTCGAGCTTAGAAGTACACCCAGAAACCCGGATGCCAGACGTGATACGCTCCCCAATACCCGGCGTGCCAGCGACGGTGCTCGTAGCGGCGGCCGTGCCAATAACCGCCGTGCCAGTGAACGTCGACGTACCCGTCGCGCCAGCGCTCGTGATACGGCTGCGCGCCGGCGGGCGAGGCCTGCGTCGCCGCGACGGTGCCGGCGGCCGTGGTCGCGACGAGCGCGGCCAGTGCGAGTTTCGGGATGGAACGAATGAAGTTCGATGTCATGCTGTCCTCCGTGTCCGTTGTGTAACGGTGTAACGCCGGAGTTATTCAAAACATCGGCGCTCGCTAACGCGCTTGGATTAGATCTTCGTAAGAGTTCGCGAGAACGCGGGATGCGAGGGAGCGAACCCTTTGAAAGCCGAACGCCGAAAACCTAACGGCTGCGGAGAATGAGAGGACGAGCATGGTGAAGGAAATGGCGTTCGTCGCCTACTCGGTGCGCGACGTACCGGCGGCTCGGGAGTTCTATCGTGACGTGATCGGGCTCACGCCGGGACACGCGTTCGGCGACCATTGGGTCGAGTTCGAAGTCGGCGGCACGACCTTTGGAATCGGAAACGGCGAACCGCTCGGTATCCTGCCTGGTACGTCGTTCAGCGTGACGTTCGAGGTCGACGACATCGCTGCGGAGCGTGCGCGCCTCCTCGAGAAAGGCGTGACGATCACCGACGTCAACGAATCGCCCGTGTGCTTCAGCGCCTTCGTAACCGACCCGGAAGGCAATCGCTTCGGCATCCACCAGCGCAAGCCGGCCTGAACCCGCCCGCTTCCCGTCGCTGCCGCCCGCGCCCGAATCTCGTTTCGCGGCGGCTGCGGCACGCAGTCGGCCACCTCCGCGCTATAACGAGTCTTTCGCGCGGCCGATGCCGCGGCTTCGTCGAGCGACGCATCGCCCGAAGATTTGTAGATCGACGTCGCGCCCACCCGGCCGCCCGCATCGAGGTTGACGTGCACCAGCGCGACACCGGCAGCGCCTCGTAGGATCGCGGGCAACGGATAGGGCGCTCGCGCGGGGACTCCGACGATCGCCGACGGGGCATTCGGCACGGCGCATCGGACGGAGCCTGCCGCGCTCGGCGCCGGCTCCGCCTTTCCCGATTCGGGCATCGACGACAGCGTTACGACGAGCGCGGACAGACACATGCAGAGCGACGAACGCTTTACCGGTATTTTCTCCTTCGAACGAGCGCCTTAGCGTAACGCCGCTCGAACGCTTTCCCGTGATGCGACTCCGTCGACGACGCGCCGGCGTGCCCGGCCTGCCGGGATTCCGGAGGCAGGGTAGATACGGGAAAACCGATAACAGGGGAGCCGGTCATCCACATCCCTCGCCTCCTCGACGAAGGCTTGCTTGACACCCGTTAGTTCTTATTTCCCTCGTACGCTTGACCTGGAAGCTGAGGCGTTACCGCTCGGGCGCATCGCCATACTCGTCGGAGAGCCCGAAGCGACGGCGCGCATGTGGGCGGCGTGGGGTGCGGCGCGAGGCAAACGCGTCGTCGCATGCAGCGAACCGTCGGATCGGGCGACGTTGCTGCGCAGTTGGGTCGCGCTCGCACTCGAAGGGAAGGACGTGGTCGCTACGATCGCCGAGGCCCTTGCCGCCCGCACCGGCGCATCCGCTGCCGCGCTGGCATACCGCCTGCGTTCGGAGCGCAACGGCGGTGCGGCCGATCCGCTCGACGCGCTCGCAGATTCGCCGTTCCTGCACGCCGCATACGAAGCGCTGCTCGACGCCGCGCTCGCCGGGCGCGATCTCTGGCCCGCTCTGCTGATCGCGGTCGAGCGCCTGGGCGGCGATCTCGCCTGGGGTCCGCGCGCGCTCGGCGAACTCGTGGGCTGGGAACGTGCGCCCGCCATCGGCTTTGCGTGCGGTGACGACTCACTGCCGGCGGCTGCGGAGTTCGCCGCGCAGTTGGCGGACCGCTCGCCACGGCTCAGCATCGCGATCCAAACCGGCGCGGCGGCGTGGACGTCCTATACGTCGGGCGGAGCGGAAAGCCACGCGAAGGGCCTTCTGCGCGACGGCGTTATCTGGTTCGCTTCAAACGGCGCGACGGCGGATAGCGAACGCGACGAGGCGCGTACGGAAGCTCGCGCCGCCCTCGAGGCGGCTCGCGCACGCGGCGGCGACGCAGCAGCGGATAGGCGGCTGCGTAGCGCGGCCGAGGCCCTGCTGTGTCGAGCGTTGGAGGGCAATGCGTACACGCGCGGTCGCTACGTGCCGAACCAGACGATCGACGTCGTGTTCGGAACGCGGCTGCTCGAAGTCGATCTCTTGGGTACCGCTTGCGGAATCGCGATCGAGATCGACGGTTATTACCATTTCCGCGACGCCGCCGCGTACCGGCGCGATCGCAGGAAGGACGTCTTGATGCAACAAGCCGGGTATCTCGTCGTTCGCGTCCTGGCGGAGGACGTGATCGACAGCGTCGAAGCGGTGCTCTCGCGAATCGTCGCGCTCACGCTCGATTACAGGCCCTCCAACGACGAAGCGACGCGATGAGCGAGCGCGCCCCGAAACTCGAACTCCTGGTTATGCTCTTCGTGCGCGGCAGCGCCAAGAAACCGCCGACGAAAGCCGAGGCGCGCAAAGCGCTGCTGCCGATTCTAAAGGCGCAGCACGGCGATGCCGAAGCCAAGCGGCGCATCGATGCGGCGCTCGATGCCTGCGTGGAGGGAAGCGAGCTCGAACCCGTGTCCGGCGCGGGCAGCGCGCGGTTCCGTTTGACGGCGGCGGGTACGGCGCGCCTGGAAGCCGAGTTCGGCAAGCTCGAAGGCGCGTCGTGGCCGCTGCTGCGCGACCGCTATGCGATCCGCGGCGGACTCGCCGACGGAACGCAACCGCTCCCGAACCTCGCGTCGTTCGTGACCTTGCGGGCCGTTCTGGCGGCTCGCTCCGCCGGCATCGACTATCGCCCGGGCATGAGCGACACGGCGATTCTCAACCGCATCGCCGCCAAAGCGGCCGGTTCGTCACGCGCGGACAAGACGGCGATACGAACGGCGCTCATCCGCACCTGGCTGGGCGCCGATGGAACCGTCCTCGCCGCACCGCCGGCGCAATCCACGCAAACGCATTCCGAAACGGCTTTCGACCTCCATCGTTTCGCCGTCGCGGTCAACGAGGCGGCCCGCGAAGCGCCGTCGGGCCGCTGGGGTTCCAACAAGGTGTTCGTCAACCACGTATGGCGCGAGTTCACCTCGCGCGCGGCGGCCGGCGCTCCGGCTCTCGCGGCCTTCAAGCGCCACTTGCTCGAAGCGAATCGGCAGGGCTTACTGCGGCTGAGCCGCGCGGATCTCGTCATCAGCATGCCCGAAGACGACGTGCGAGATTCCGAGATAACGACCGTCGGCGACGACGTCTTCCACTTCGTTACGATCTGAGCCGGGAAACATGACGACTACGACGGATCGCCGCCTGGAAGCTTTCCTCTCGCGCCACGCGCCCGATGTGTTCCGTTCCGTCTTGGGCAGCGAAGACGTCTGGCGCCCCGATCGCCGCGACGTGCCCGAAATCCACGCCGACGCGCGCGCGGCTTTCGAGCTGATGCTCGACCGCAATGAGGGCGGGATCGATCGGAACGGCTCGGCGCAAAGCGAACGGCTCCTTCTGATCAAGGGCGATTCCGGGTCGGGAAAAACGCATCTCATGCGCGCCTTCCGCGCCACGGCGCACGGTCGCGGCGGATTTTTCGCCTATCTGCAACTGACGACCGGCATCCACGACTACGTGCGTTATCTCTTGTTGAGCGTGCTCGAGGCGCTGCAGCGTCCCCACGAGATCGAAGCGTCGGATGAATCGTCGCTCTCGTATCTCTCGCGCAGCCTGCTCAAAGATGCGATCCGCTTCGGGCTTCCCGGCATCGACGAGCTGGGGCAGATTCATGCCCCGGGTCAGGTCGTGCTCGGGTTCGAGCGCCTCAACGGATTCCCGGACGTGCCCTCGGACCTGTTGCGGGTGCTGCTCTCGTTGCAGCTGCGCGACCCGGCCGTGAGTAAGCGCGTGCACAAGTACCTGCGCTGCGAGGAGCTCAGTGCCGGGGATCGCGCGCTCCTGGGCGACGTCACGCCGCGAACCGGTGAGACCGCGCCGCGCGAGACGATCGAAGCACTCGCACGGCTCGTCCGCTGGACCGGCGGCCTCCCGCTGGTCGTGTGCGTCGACCAACTCGAAGACTCGTTGAGTCCCGGGCCCGATCAGGCGGCGCGCTTTCTCTCGGCGCTCACCTCCCTGCGCGGCCTGACCGAGGGCGGGAACGTCTGCGTCGTGATCGCATCGCTCGACGATTTCTACGTCCGCATGCGCACGTCGCTGGATCTGCCGTTGATCGACCGGCTCGAACGAGGAATTCCGCCCGTGACCCTCGCATCGGCCGCCAACGCGGAACAGGTGCGGGCGTTGCTGGGCCGCCGGCTTCATTATCTGTTCGAATCTATGGACGTGCCGTTCGATAACGAGGACCCGCTGTACCCCTTCGAACCCGTCACCGCCGATCTCTTGGCGTTTCAGCGGTTGCGTACGATCGTCCGGGTCGCGGGCGAAGCGCGCGCGCTCAGCCTGACCACGGGCGGGCGTCCTGCGATCGCCGATATCCTCGACCGAACGTCAGGTGCGGGCGCGAACGACGCACCGATTCCCGAGCACATCACGGACCTCGGGACGCTTTGGAACGATTACACGCTGACGCATCGCGTCGAAATACCTGAAGATGCGAAGGGTATCGGCAGCCTCCTGGTGCGAGTGATCGAAGCGCTCGCATCCGAAATCGGGCCGTCACGCGCCGCTTCGCTGCGGCCGCTGGAGCACGGCTGGGAATTCAAATTGACCGTCGGGGGCACGGCGGAAGCCGCGTACCTCGAAGTCGCAAATCAAAAGCCCGCATTCGGTCATCTCGGCGACGCCGTCGAGCGGATTGCCGCCCGCAGCGCTTCCGTCAACCTCTCGCCGCTCGTGGTTCGCAGCGACGAATTTCCGACCAATCCCAAGGCCAAGATCACGAGGCTCATTGGGGCGCTGATTGCCGGCGGCGGACGGACGGTCGTGATCCGGGATCAGGAATTGGGCGTCATTCGCGCTTATTTCGAGTTCGTCGAACGCTACGGTCAGGATGCGCATTTCGACGAGTGGCGGCGCGGTACCCGACCGCTCTCCTCGTTACCCGGAATCCAAACGCTGCTGCGGATCACGGGCGAACCGGAGCCCCAAGCCCAGGCGAACGCTTCTGTCCGGTCGAGCCACGCGGCTCAGAGCGCCCCCGATGAACGGGCGCACCCCGTGGCGCCGCTTCCGCCGCGCGACGGAACGCACGGTCCCGCCGACCCGATCGAACTCGGCCATGGGGGCGACGGCGTCGCCCTGACGGTACTCGCCCACGATTTGACCCGGCACGGCGCGATCCTAGGCGGCGCCGGCAGTGGAAAGACGACTCTGGCTTTTCGTCTTATCGAGGAATTGCTCGCGCGCGGAATCCACGCGATATTGATCGACCGCAAGGGCGACCTCGCCGCCTATGCCGACTCCGGCGCTTGGGAGCGCGAAGCCGATGAAGCGACACGCGCGCGGCGCCGCGCATTGCGCCAGGGCATCGACGTCCGGCTCTACACGCCGGGCGCGCGCGACGGCCGCGATCTCTCTATCTCGACGCTGCCAGCCGGGCTCGATTCCTTGGGAGAGACCGACGCCGAACAAGAGGCACGCGACGCTGCCGACGGTCTGGCGGCGATGCTCGAATGGGGACCGGCGCGTAAGGATCGTCTGGCGATTCTCAAGCAAGCGATCGTGACCCTCGGCGCGATCCGTCCGGACGAGCGTGGAAGCCTCGCGACCCTCATCGAGTTCGTCAGCGGTTATCCGCCGGAACTCCTCGCCGCCATCGGCAAGCTCGACCGCAAATTGCTCGATAAAGTCGTCGGCGATCTCGAGACCTTGCGCATCAACGAAGGGCGATTGCTCGACGGCGCCGGCGAAGCGCTCGACGTCGATGCGATACTCGGCGCTCCGGCCGGGGTCGCCGGCAAGGCGCGATTGACGATCGTTAGCACGAAGTTCCTCGGCTCGGTACAAACCCAGCTCTTTTGGATTTCGCGTTTCCTCAGCGAAGTGGCGCGCTACGCGAGCCGCAACCCCAAACCCACGCTGCAGGGCGTCGTGTTCCTCGACGAAGCGGACTTGTACCTACCCGCCACCTCGAAGCCGGCCACGAAGCAGCCGTTGGAGAACCTGATTCGCCGCGCGCGCTCGGCGGGCATCGGCGTGATCCTCGCAACGCAGAGCCCCGGCGATTTGGATTACAAATCTCGCGAGAACATCACCACCTGGCTCGTCGGCCGCGTCAGCCAGGATCGAGCCATCGAAAAGCTGCGGCCCGTGTTTGGGAACCACAGCCGAGTCGCCGACGAACTTCCGGCCCTGACCGTGGGCAATTTCTGCGCGGTCGACGAGGCCGGGGTACGCCGCTTCAAAGCGGCTCTCCCCGCGATCATGCCGGTGCAACTCGACGAAGCGCGGCTGTTGCAGATCGCGCACGCGCAGCTGCGAGCGGAGGCGGCGACGGACGGCGCGTAGCGACGAGGAACCTCGCGCGCGCGCCGTCAAAGCTGCGGCCATGATTACGGGACAAGTCGGCATCTTCGCGCTGGGCGACGCGGCGCACGGATTCTTTGAATTCACGCTCCGCGACGGTATCGATGCCGAGCGGCTCGTGCGCGCGGTGGCCGATCTCCGGCAGCCGCACACGACGGTCGGCGGCGTGAACCTCGTTGTCGGGTTCCGCCCCGAACTGTGGCGCGCGGCTTCGCCCGCGGATGCTCCCGAAGGCGTGCACGGGTTCAACGAGGACGTGCACGGCTCCGGCGGCTATTCGATGCCGGCGACCCAGGCCGATCTCTTCATCTGGTATGCTGCCGCGGCATACGACATCGTGTACGACCTCGGCAGCGAAACGCTGCGGGCGCTCGAAGCGCTCGCGACGTTGACGCGCGAGACGACGGGCTGGTCGTACCGGCATAGCCGCGACCTCACGGGCTTCGAGGATGGAACGGAGAACCCGAACCTCTACGAAGCCCCCGGCATCGCGCTCATCCGCGACGGCGCGCCCGGCGCGGGCGGCAGCGTGCTCCTGTTCCAACAATGGCGGCACGATTCGAAGAGCTTCAACGCGCTGCCGGAAGCGACGCAAGAGGCCGTGATCGGCCGCACCAAGCCCGATAGCATCGAGTTCGACGACGAGAAGATGCCGCCCGACTCGCACGTGTCGCGCACGAAAGTCCACGACGCGGCCGGTGAGGAGCTCAAGATATTCCGGCGCAACGTTCCGTACGGCACGGTCACGGACCACGGCACGTTGTTCATCGGCTTCTCCGCCGATCAGCAGCGCATGCACCGGATGCTCGAGCAGATGGCCGGCGCCGACGGCGGCCCGCGCGACGCGTTGACCCGCTACACGACGCCGCTGACCGGAGCGTATTATTTCATCCCGGCCGTTCAAGCGCTAGCGAACTTCTCAACCCCCGAAGAAGACTGAGAGCGATCGTCATGGGCCGGCGTCGAGCGTCATCCGACGGCCTCCCAGCTGAATCGCGCCCGATCTCTGAGTTCCGGCACCGAGAAGACGCAATTTTCCCGTTATTGGGTGAGGCGATGCGATGGCACAGCCGACGACGGTAGCTGCTAAGATGCAGAGCGACAGCACGAACTTATCCCGTAAACCCCTTGCGCATGTCGGTCACGCCAGCAGCGCGCCAAACGCGCGTTCCACTCGCCACGACGCTCATCGCCGCAACTCCGAAACACGCGGGCGCAACGACGGGGTTCGTATTCGGCTGCTCGGGCACGACACGGATCACGTTCACGGGCGAGAACGTCCCCTTCGCCGCCGGCCCATCAGCAGGCGACGTAATCGCCCGCTGCGACTGCGCCTCGAGCTTGCCGGCAAGAAAAAGCGCCTTCCATCGGCGCAGGCTGTTGGGATGCACGCCGCGTTCGCGAGCGATCGCACCGGGCGACGAGCCCGGCCGGAGCGTCAGTTCAACGAGACGGCGCTTTTCCGCCGACGGTAAGCGACGGTGCGCCGCGCGCTGCTTCGGTGCCTTTGCTGCCATGAGAAACCCACGATGGAAGGTAGGCTTCCAGCATCATCCTCGACGACAGCACCTGGCCCAAGACGGTCCCGAGACTACGCTTACGGCGCTTCGCTTTCTTCGTCGTTCCTTATTAGATCAACTATTATCACGGCTTTGACGCTGCTGTACCCGGCCGCGTATGGCAGCAACGAACGGCGGCTCACCGGCCCTCTGTGCTCCTAGCTTCAGCGACGTAAGCGAGAGGGTCAACGCGAGCGCGATCGACCCAAATGCCACCGTAGTAGAAGCGCGATTCGCGAGAAGCGCTGATAGCAACCAAACAAACGTGGCAGCACATGCAAGAGACCTTTCCCTTAGTGTGCTTGGCAATGCCCTGGGGTTCACAAAATAGATACCCCCCACCAAGGCGCCGGTCAGTAGTAGCGCCGGAATCAAGAGCGCATATGGACTGATCAAGCAGCTCTGCTCCTTCGCTTGGTATGATGACTCAAAACCCCTCCGGGAGCTATGCTCGCAGAGAGGAAAAATTCGTTTCCGCTGAAGGACGTTCCCGGTTCCTGGGCCATTTGAAGCGTTTGGGCCAAGAACATTTACTTATATCTCGCCAGGAACTCTCGCGGTTTCTTTGAGTCCAACGGGCGGCGTTAGCCGAACCGATCACCAGACCGGCCGGCAGCCCGTAGATGATGGTTCCGGGTACGGCCAAAAAATGAATAAGTTGGATATCGACCACGATAGCCGGATCACGCCCAGGCAAACGCCAAAGGCGAACGGCGCGACGAGCGGCTTCGGTGCCACTGCGTAAAGCTCCGGGAATGAGAAACGGCTCTTGCGAGCCGTTTCTTGATCTTTTGGTGGAGCTGTCGGGGAACTGCCCCCCGAGTCCGAATCGCCGGACCAGTGCTTTCTCCAGGCTCAGCTTCGATTTTGTCTTAGGCCGTCGAGCGTCTCGAAACCAGACTTTCGGCGGCGGCAGCTCCTTGAGTTTCGGATGGCTTGCGGAGCGGACGCCCCATCCTAGCCGGACTTGTTGACGGTGACGAGACGGATCCGGCTACCCCCTCGTGCACCGTCGCTAACCTAAATTAGGCAGCGAGTGCGTAGTTGTTGTTCGCGTGTATACGCGTTGCGATCGTTTTAGGAGTGCTCGCAACTCCGCCTGCTTACCCTGACCGCGGTACAACCCGTCGAAGCTGCTCAGCCCCATGTACCGTGAACGCGCCGGCCCCGCCGGCAGCGCCCATCATAGCACGACACTCCCCAAATCGAAATGGTGGCACCGCCCTACTGGCCGAACTCATAGACCATGCGGTAGCTCGCGGTGCCCGCGCGCCCGTCGATCTGCGGCGGCGCGTAGATGCTGTTGCGCGCGGCGTTGAGCGCGGCTTGATCGAAGGCGTAGTGGCCGCTCGTCTTGTCGATCGCGGTCTTGATGACCCGGCCCTGAGGCCCGATGGTCACGAGGACCACCGTGGTACCGCGCACCCCCGCCACGCTCGGATCGGTCGGGAAATCCGGCTGCGCGGCAAGCTTGACGCGCGCTTCCACGACGCGCTCCGGCGCGTAGACCGGCGCTTGCGCGGCCGCGACGACGGCCGGCGTCGGCGCAGGCTGCGGCGCCTCGACCGGGCCGGGCTCGTGCGCGGCGGCGGCAGCGGTCGCGGCCGGCGAGACGGCCGGCGCGACCGCAACGGCGGCGGAGGGAGCGGGGGCAGCCGCGGTCGCAGCCGGTAAGGCGACGCCGGCCGTCGCGGAAGCCGGAACCGGCGCCACATCGGAACGGCTCGCCGAGGTCGTCTGGGCCACACGCCGGCCGGCTAGTGCCGTCTTGGCCAACGCTGCCTTGGCCGGCGCCGCGGCGGCCTTCGACGCCGCGGACCGGGCGAGCGGCGTCGCCGAGACGCGCGGACCCGGGCTCGAGAGCGACGGCGCCGAGGGGGACGGCGCCGGGACGGCGGCGGGCTTCCGCGCAGCGACGCGGCGCGCTGCCCGGGTCGCGAGGTGCGCGACGGCGCTGCTCGGACGCCCGGTTGCCGCGGGCGCCGCCTGAGCCGGAGCAGCGCTCGGTGCACGCACCGCCACCACGTAGGAGGATGCGGTCGAGCGAACGTTACTGAATGTCACGAACGCGATGACGCCGAGCGTCAGGACGAACGCGCCTCCGATGCTCAGCCAGATGTAGAGCGGTACGCCACCGCCGACTCGGCCGTCGTCGTCATCCTGCAAGGGAGGCCCTCCGGGGGGTTTTGGGGGGACACTCGGTGCATCGGCATCAGCGTCGTCGCGTGTAGCGAAATCTTGACAAAGTGATTTCGGTCCCATTCCCGAACCAACGGTCATGACCGGATCCCCCCGGCGCCCTCGGTCGGGGATGACGTCGCAGACGCTGGACCGAGGGCTCGCAGTCCTCGAATATCTGGGCGAACATCCCGGCAGCGCGAGCGTCGCGACGATCGCCGAAGCGCTCGGGCTCGACCGCACCGTCGTCTATCGCTTGCTCAACACGCTCGCGCAACGCCGCCTTGCCATGCGCGATTCGCTCGGGCACTTCTCGATCGGGCTCGGCGTGTACAATCTGGCCCGGCACGCCGTCCCACCGCTGATGGCCGCCGCGAGCGGCGAACTCCGGCGCCTGGCCGACCAAGTCGGCGCGCTCAGCATTCTGACCGTCGCCGACGGAAACGAAGCCAACTGCATCGCGACCGCCGAGCCGCCCGGCTCCGCCCCGCAGCTCGTGCATCGGCCCGGCTTCCGCCATCCGCTCGACCGCGCCGCGGCCGGCATCGCGATTCTCGCGGGGAATCCACCCCGGCCGGGCGAGCGCGAAGCGGTGACGCGCGCGCGTTCGCTCGGCTACGCCACGAGCCGCGGTGAGGTGCTGCCGGGCGCGATGGGCATCGCGGCACCGATCGTACTCGAAGGCCGTAACTGCGAAGCCAGCATCGGCGTGGCCGTCTACGGCCAGCTCGACGAACGCGAAGTGTCCTCGCTCGTGATGCGCTCCAGTAAGGTCGTGGTCGCGGCCCTTCAGTAGAAGGCGGGCGCGACCGAGGCCGGTGCGATTATCGAAAAAGCTGTTCGATTATCGCGCCGGGCGGCGGAGGGTCCGGCCCGGGACGTCCGCAATAGGCTTGGCCACCGCGAAACAAAGCGTCGCCGCTCATTTCAGTCGGCGGCGGATATTTTTTGGCGCCAGGGTCGATGCAAAACGAAAGGACCGTCATGGAAACTCGTGCACGCAGCTTCCCCTTGCCTTCGGAAGTCGCGCCCGTCGCCGGCGCCGAGGCAGCCGCTTCGATGTACCCCTACTTCACTCGGGTCGGGCCGGAAGACGACCAGCGCTTCTGGTTCTACAACGGGATGCACTTCCCCGAACCGATCCCGGCCTTCGACGCGATCACGGCGGAAGCGCCCTACATCTCGCTCGGCGCGTACAACACGCGCGTCTTCGTGATTCCGACGGTCAAGGGCATCGAACACCGGATCATCAACGGCCGCATCTACATCAGCGCCATTCCCATCACGGATCCCGCGGAAATCGGCGCGCGCGTCCCGCACTTCGAGGAACGCGCGTTTTACTATTTCGGCAAGTGGAACGAACTCTACGCGCAGTGGAACGACAAGGTCAAAGCGCTGCTCGCGAGCATCGAGGCGATCGAGGTACCGCAGTTACCGGAACTCGAGGACAAGGCGGTGGTCTTCGAAGGGCGCGGCGTCGCCCAGAATCACTACCTGATCGAACGCTACAACCGCGCCGTCGAAGCGTACTTGCTGATGTGGCAGTACCACTTCGAGTTCCTCGTACTGGGTTACGGGGCGTATCTGACCTTCTTCGAGTTCTGCAAGAAGGCGTTCCCGGAGATCTCCGTGCAAATGGTCGCGCGCATGGTCGCGGGCGTCGACACGACGATGCTGCGCCCCGACGACGAGCTCAAGAAGCTCGCGACGCTCGCGGTGCACAGCGGCGTCGACGGCGCGTTCGTGGAGAACCGCAGCGCGGCCGAGATCCTCGCCGACGTCCGGACGCGCGGCGACGCGGGCGCCCGCTGGCTCGCGGCCTTCGAAGAGGCGCGGCACCCGTGGTTCAACATCTCGACGGGCGACGGGTTCTACCACCACCACCGGAATTGGAACGACGATCTCTCGATGCCGTTCGCCGCGCTGACGCGCTACGTCGACGAAGTGCGTGCCGGCCGAACCTTGGAGCGTCCGACGGAACGCCTCAAGCGCGAACGCGAACAGATCGCGGCCGAGTATCGCGCGCTCTTACCCGGCGATGCGGAACGCGCCACCTTCGACCAGATGCTCGGCCTCTGCCACTTGGTCTTCCCCTACGTCGAAGATCACAAGTTCTATTGCGAGAACTGGGCCGCGACCTCGTTCTTCAATAAGATTCGCGAGTTCGGCGCGGTGCTCGCGACGCACGGTCTCCTCGCGGAGGGCGAAGACGTCTTCCAGCTCAATCGCTACGAGGTCTCGATGGCGTTAGCGGATCTCGCGCTCTCGTGGGCGTCGGGCATCCCCGCCAAGGGCACGCAACATTGGCCGCCGATCGTCGCCGAGCGCAAGGCCGCGCTCGCCAAGCTCGCGGAGTGGTCGCCGCCGCCGGCGCTCGGACCCGTTCCCGAGAACATCCAAGACCCGCTCCTGCTCATGCTCTGGGGCATCACGTCGGAACAGTTGCAGTCGTGGGCCGCGCCGCCGTCGGAGGGCTCGGAACTGCGCGGTTTCGGCGCGTCGCCGGGCGTCGTCGAAGGCCTCGCGCGCGTCGTGCGCAACGTGGACGAGATCGCGAGCGTGCGCGAAGGCGAGATCTTGGTGTGCCCGGTGACGGCACCGAGCTGGGCGCCGATCTTCGGAAAGATCCGCGCGACGGTGTCCGATATCGGCGGCGCGATGTCGCACGCGGCGATCGTCGCGCGCGAGTACGGCATGCCGGCCGTGCTCGGCACGGGCCACGCGACCAAACGCATCGTGACCGGACAGCGCCTGCGCGTGGACGGCACGAGCGGCGTCGTTACGATCCTGGAGTAAGCGCACGGCATGGGAGCGCGGGACGCGCACGTCGTCTGGTTCGAGGACCTCGACGACGACGACCGGGACGTCGCGGGCGGCAAGGCCGTGAGCCTCGGCCGCCTCGTCGCCGCGGGCATCGCCGTGCCGCCGGGGTACGTGGTGACGACCAACGCCTTCCGCGAAGCGCTGCGGGCCTTCGATCCCGACGGCGCGATCGCCCGGCTCGTCGAAAATGTGGATGCCGAGGACGAGCCTGCGTGCCGTCACGCATCTGCCGAAGCGCGCGCGCGCGTCGAACGCGCGCCGCTACCGGCCGACGTGGAATCCGGCATCGTCGCGGCGTACCGGCGGCTCTGCGGCGACGGCCAACGCGCGGACGGCCCCGTGGCCGTGCGCTCGAGCGCCACGATGGAAGACGGCTCGGATGCGAGCTTCGCGGGCCTCCAGGACACGTTTCTCTGGGTCCGCGGCGAGGCCGCCGTGCTCGACGCCGTGCGCCGTTGCTGGGCGAGCCTCTACAGCGAAGCGTCGGTCTCGTACCGCCGCCGGCTGAACTTGCCGGAAGGCGCGATGGCCATGGGCGTCGTCGTGCAAAAGATGGTCGACGCGCGCACGGCCGGCGTGATGTTCACGCGCAGCCCCGTCACGGGCGATCCGTCCGTGATCGCGATCAGCGCGAGTTGGGGTCTCGGCTCGGCCGTCGTCGGCGGCGAAGTGACGCCCGACGAGTTCGTGGTGAACAAGATCACCTGCGAGCTCGCGCGTCAGACGATTTCCGATAAGGCGACGCGCCACGTGCCCAATCGAGAGACCAACGGCATTCGCGAAGAACCCGTGCCCGACGATATGCGCGGCGTGCCGTCGCTGACGGAATCCGACGTGCGACGCTTAGCGGAACTCGGCCGCGCGATCGAACGCCATCACGGACGCGCCCAGGATATCGAGTGGGCCATCTGCGAGAGCGACGACGCCGGCGCGGAACCCGCGATTTATCTGTTGCAGAGCCGTCCCGAGACGGTCTGGAGTTCCAAGGAAACGCGGCTGGTCGAAAGCGTCAGCGCGAACCCGTTCGCGAACGTGCTGGCGATTTTCGGAGCGCCGCGCAAAGGATGAGCCTCAGTAACGAGGACGTGCTGGAGATCCTCGCGCTGCTGGACGCCTCCGGATTCGACGAGTTGCGCTTGGAGACCGAGCGCTACAAATTGTATCTGCGTCGCCCCGGCGCGCCGGTCTCACCCTCGACGCCGGCCGCGCCCGCCGCGCCGGCCGCGCCGGCATCGGGCGCCGTGCCGGAGCACGCCGCGCGCGGCGCTGCGACGCCCTCGCGCGAGGGCCTCATCGAAGTGATCTCGCCGATGGTCGGCGTCTTCTATCGCGCGCCCAAGCCCGGCGAGAGGCCGTTCGTCGAAGTCGGCGCGGCGGTCGAAGAGACGACGGTCGTCGGAATCGTGGAGGTCATGAAGCTGATGAATTCCGTCGCCGCGGGGAAACGCGGCACCGTCGTGGAGCTGCCGGTCGCCGACGGCGAGCTCGTGCAGTACGGCACCGTGCTCGCGCGCATCGCTCCGGCCGGCGAGGGATCGTAATCGTGCCGGCCATCGAGCTGATCGATACGACGGTCCGCGACGGCAACCAGAGCCTGTGGGGCGCGGTCGGCCTGACGACGCCGATGGTGCTCCAGATCGCGCCCGCGATCGACCGCGTCGGCTATTACGCCGTCGACTTCACGACCAGCACGCACATGGCGATCTCCGTGCGTTACCACAAAGAGAATCCGTGGGAACGCATCCGCTTGGCCGCGGCCGCGATGCCGCGCACGCCGCTCTCGTTCCTGACGACGGGGATGCGCTTCATCTCCTGGGAGCGCGCGGGCGAGGATCTCATGGCGCTCTCGTACCGCCTGCTGATCGACGCCGGCATCCGCCGTTTCCAAGTCATGGATCCGATGAACGACGCGCAGGCGATCGTCGCGTCGGCGCGCACGATCCGGCGCGAAGGCGGCGGCGAACTCGTCGCGGCGCTCGTCTACACGCTCAGCCCGCTGCACGACGACGACTATTACGTGCGCTGTGCCGCGATCGTCGCGGCGTCGCCCGACGTCGACCGCGTCTACATCAAGGATCCGGGCGGGTTGCTGACGCCCGAACGCGCGCGCACCTTGATTCCCGCCGTGCGCGCGAACGTCGGCGGCAAGCCGCTGGAATTACATTCGCACTGTACGATCGCGCTCGCGCCGTTCTCGTATGCCGTCGCGGCCGAGCTCGGGATCGACGCGCTGCACACGGCCGCGGAGCCGCTCGGCGGCGGCACGTCGCAGCCCCCGGCCGAGCGCACCGTCGAGAACCTGCGCGCGCAAGGCCGCGAAGCGAACCTCGATCTCGCGGCGCTCGCCGAAATCAGCGACTATTTCCGCCGCTTGGCGCGCGCCGAAGGCCTGCCGGAAGGCCGGCCGTCGGAGTTCGACGCCGCCTACTTCGAGCACCAGATGCCCGGCGGCATGTTGACGACCATGACCCGCCAACTCGGCGAGATCGGCGCGTTGCACCGCCTGCCGGAAGTCCTCGAAGAAACGGCTCGCGTCCGGGCCGAACTCGGTTTCCCGATCATGGTGACGCCGTTCTCGCAGGTGGTCGGCACGCAAGCGGTGATGAACGTGCTCGCGACGGAACGCTACGCGAACGTTCCCGACGAAGTGATCCGCTACACGCTCGGGCTCTTCGGTTCCCCGCCGCAACCCGTCGATCCCGACGTCCGCGAACGCATCCTCGCGCGCCCGCGCGCGGCCGAACTCGCCGCGCAGCCGCCGATGCCCGAACTCGCGGAATTCCGGCGCCGCTACGGCCCGCAGGTCTCCGATGAGGAGCTCTTGTTGCGCGCGACGATGCCGGGCGCGCAAGTCGATGCGATGCTCGCCTCGGGCGCCGCGCGCCGCAGTTACGACCCCGATGCTCGAACGCTCCTAAAGCTGCTGCGCGAACTCGCCGCGCGCCCGCCGCTTGCCGGCATCACGATCGAGAAACCTGGCTTTCTGCTCCAACTGAACCGCCGCGCGTGAGTGCCCCGGACGTTCGCGAGCGACTGCGTGCGGCGCGTGGATTCGTATTCGATCTCGACGGCACGCTCGCGCTGAGCGACCGGCACAGCCACGGATACGTCGCGTTGCCGGGAAGCGTGGAACTCTTGGCGCTCTTGCGCGAACGCGCCGTGCCGTTCGTGATCCTCACCAACGGCACGGTCCACACGCCGGCCGAGTACGCGCGCATGCTGGCCGGCGCCGGCATGACGATCGACGAGCGCGACATGCTGACGCCGGCGGTCGTTGCCGCGCGCGTGCTGCTCGCGAACGGCCACCGGCGCGTGCTCGTGCTCGGCGGCGACGGCGTTGCGGGACCGCTGCGCGACGCGGGACTCACCGTCGTGCGGCCGCGCGATGCGCAGCGCTCCGCCGACGCGGTGTTCGTGGGCTGGCACGCGGACTTCATCTTCCCCGATCTCGAAGCTGCGTGCGCGGCCGTCTGGTCGGGTGCGACCGTCTATTCCGCCTCTGACGCACCGTTCTTCGCGACCCGTGCGGGCCGCACGATCGGCATCTCGCGCGCGATCTGCGCGTCGATCTACAGCGTCACCGGCAAACGCAGCCGCGTGGTGGGCAAACCGTCGGCGAACGCCCTGCGCGTCTGCGCGGCGCGGCTCGGGCAGCCCGGCTCGCGCATCGCCGTCGTGGGCGACGATCCGGTGCTCGAAATGCGCATGGCACGCGCCGGCGGGGCGCTCGCGATCGGTATCTGCACCGGCCTCACCGATGAGGCGGGCTTTGCAACGCAACCGCCCGGACGGCGCGCGCACGCGACCTTTCCGAGCGTACGCGAACTGCTCGCCGCCATGCGCGAGGCGGCCTGATGTCGGCGTCGCCGTCGCGGCGACACATCGCGGAAGGCGAGCTGCTCTGGACGCCGTCAAACGAATTCGCGCAGGCCTCGCAACTCGCGCGCTTCACGCGCTGGCTCGAGCGCGCACGCGGCCTGCGTTTCCCCGATTACGCCGCGCTCTGGCAGTGGTCCGTCACCGATCTCGATCGTTTCTGGGGCGCGATATGGGAGTTCTTCGACGTCGTCTCATCGACGCCGTACGCCTCGGTCTGCGCAGGCGACATGCCGGAGGCGCGCTGGTTTGCCGGCTCGCGTCTGAACTTCGCCGAACACCTGCTCCGGCATGAAGCGCTGGCCGGGCCCGGCGACGTCGCGATCGTGCATAGCTCGGAGTTACGCGCGCAAGCGCGGCTGACGTGGCACGAACTCGGACACGCGGTGCGCGTGCTTGCGATGCGCTTGCGGGCGCTCGGCATCCGGCCCGGCGACCGCGTCGTCTCGTACGCTCCGAACATCGTGGAGACGGCGATCGCCGGTCTCGCGACGATGGCGGTCGGCGCCGTCTGGTCCTCCGCGGCACCCGAGTTCGGCGCGCGCACCGTGCTCGATCGCTTCGCACAGATCGAACCCAAGCTGCTCTTCGCCGCCGACGGTTATCGCTTCGGCGGTAAAGACTTCGACCGCCGCACCGAGATCGAGACGATCGTTGCGGGGCTGCCGACGCTCGAGCGCATGATCTGGCTGCCCTATCTCGACCCCGCCGCCGAACCGCCGGCCGGAGTACCACACGTTCGCTGGAGCGACGCGCTCGCCGGCCCGGCCGTTGCACGCGAGGCATTTACGTACGAACGCGTCGACGAGCGCCATCCGCTCTGGGTGCTGTTCTCTTCGGGAACCACAGGCTTACCAAAAGCGATCGTACACGGGCATGCGGGGATCACGCTCGAGCTCCTCAAGAGCACTGCGTTCAACTTCAATCTGATGCCGCGTTCGCGCATGTTCTTCTATTCGACGACGGGCTGGATGATGTGGAACGCGCTGCTGGCCGCGCTGCTGCAGGGTGCGTCCATCGTGCTGTACGACGGACACCCGGCGCATCCCGAACCCGATTTGCTCTGGCGCATGGCGGCGGAAGCGGGCGTGACGCTCTTCGGCGCGAGCCCGACCTTCGTGCAGCAGATGCAGAAAAACGGTATCGTTCCAAAGCGTGCGCACGACCTCTCGAGCGTCGACGCGGTCTTTCTCGCGGGATCGCCCGCGGTTCCGGAGACGTTCGCTTGGCTCTACGATAACGTGAAGTCCGACCTGTGGGTCACGTCGCAGTCCGGCGGCACGGATTTTTGCAGCGGGCTCGTGGGCTCGGTGGCAACGCAGCCCGTGTATGCGGGCGAGATCCAAGCGCGCATTCTGGGCATGGACGTGCACGCGTGGGACGAGGCGGGGCGCGAGCTGGTCGATGCGGTGGGCGAGCTCGTCGTCACGAGTCCGGCTCCCTCGATGCCGCTGTACTTCTGGAACGATCCGGGCAACGCTCGTTATTTGGAATCGTATTTCTCGGTGTATCCCGGCGTGTGGCGGCACGGCGATTTTCTGAAGATCAACGCTCGCGGCGGCGTGTACGTGTACGGACGCTCGGACTCGACGCTCAACCGCTTCGGCGTGCGCATCGGGTCCGCGGAGATCTATCGCTGTCTCGAGCGCTTGCCGGAAATCGCCGATAGCCTGATCGTCTGCCTGGAAACCGACGGCGGCGGCTTCTACATGCCGCTCTTCGTGAAGACTGCGCCGGGCATCGAACTCGACGCTGCCTTACGTGGGGAATTGGTCGCTCGCCTGCGCTCGGAGTGCAGCCCGCGGCACGTCCCGGACGAAATCCATCGCGTCCCCGACGTGCCTTACACGCTGACCGCGAAGAAGATGGAGGTGCCGGTGCGCCGCATCCTCGGCGGCGCCGCACCCGACCGCGTCGCGATGCGCGATGCGATGCGCAATCCGGAGTCGATCGACTGGTTCGTCACCTTCGCGCGCACGCTCGCCGGCCGTCAACTACAGCGCGACGCGTAACCCCACGCCGAACGCACTCGAGTCGATGCCCGCGACCGCGGGTACGCGCTTGTACGTCGCCTGCACGTTGAAGCTCACGCCGCCCGGCAACGCGAACACCCGATCGCCCACGAAGAAGTTCTCGCCGACGGCGCTGCCGCTCAGGCTCGGCGCATCGGTATAAGCGAGTCGCCCGTTGACGCTATACACGGAGATTCCCGCACCGGCGTAGAGCGGCGTCGTCAGCCGTCCGGCCAGCCCAAAGCCGAGCTGGTTGAGGTTGCCGCTGCCGTGCGAACCGAAAGCATCGTCGGCTTGGAACGACGCCGCGAGCGGCACCACGGGGAGCTTCAAGAAATCGTAGTTGACGCCGATATCGGTCTGCGTGTCGCCCCCGGCATTGCGCGCGTTATCCTGCAGCGCGAATTGAGGCCCGATCTGCACGGAGAGCGGGCCGTCCGCGTCGGCGTACGCTCCGGTTGCAAGCAGCGCGATCAGGACCGCCGCGGCACCGCGCGAGATGAATCCAGGTGAGGTCATGGATGCTCCTTACGGCGTCGCCGCGCGCGCCGACCTGCCCGAATCGCCAGGTGCTACGTCGGTGCTGTCGGCAAGGCGGCCACCGGTAGCACGCGAAAGCAGGCGCCAGTGCAAGCGTCGACTCTGATCCTGTTGCTTCTGGGGGCAATCGTCGTCACGGCGGTCGTCGCGAAGCGCTTCAACGTACCCTATCCGATCGCGTTCGTGATCGGTGGTTCGCTCTTGGCCTTCGTGCCGAACGTTCCGCAGTTCGAACTCGATCCGCAGTGGGTGTTCCTGATCTTCCTGCCCCCGTTGTTGTTCTCGGGCGGGTGGCTGACGGACTGGCAGAGCTTCCGGGAATCCGCGCGCCCCATCGCGCTGTTGTCGATCGGTCTGGTCGTTTTCACGACGGGCATCGTCGCCGTCGTCGCGCATCAGTTGATCCCGCGACTGGGCTGGGCGTCAGCGTTCGTGCTGGGCGCCGTCATCTCGCCCCCCGACGCCGTCGCGGCCGGCTCGGTCTTCGAGCGCTTCTCGGTACCGAAACGGCTCATGACGATCCTCGACGGCGAAGGGCTCGTCAACGACGCGACCGCCCTCGTGATCTATCGCTTTGCCGTGGCCGCCGTCGTCACCGGCGCGTTCTCGCTCGCGAACGCGAGCGTTGCCGTCGTGGTCGTGTCCGCGGGCGGCATCGCCGTGGGACTGCTCTTCGCGGTCGCGCTCACCAAGCTGTACCGAATCCTGCGCCGAATCGAGTTATTGGATCCTCTGATCGGCAACGCGATCGCGCTGCTCGCTCCCTACGCCATCTACCTCTCGTGCGAATCGCTGCACGTCTCGGGCGTCCTCGGCACCGTCGTGGCCGGTATCTACATGAGTCGCAAGTCGAGCGAAATCTACGGATCCGAGGGCCGCTTGATGGCCTCCGCCGTTTGGGATCTGTTGATCTTCCTGCTCAACGGCCTGGTCTTCTTGCTGATCGGTCTGCAGCTGCGCGAGATCGTTCGCAACCCTTCGTTCGCCGAGCGCGAGATTTGGATCGGACTCGGCATAAGCGCCCTGGTGATCCTCGTGCGCATGATCTGGGTCTACCCGGCGGCGTACCTGCCGCGCCTGTTCTTCCCTTCGATCCGGCGGCGCGAGCCCGACCCGGGCTGGAACTACGTCTTCGTTATCGGCTGGAGCGGCATGCGCGGCATCGTGTCGCTCGCCGGCGCCCTGGCGCTGCCGACCGTGACCGCAGCCGGCGTCCCGTTCCCCGGCCGCAACGAGATCGTGTTCGTCACCTTCTGCGTGATCTTCGTAACGCTCGTCTTTCAAGGTTTATCGCTGATCCCGCTGCTCAAGATCCTGCGCATCGACGCGGGCGAGGATCTCGACGCCCAGGAAATCGAGGTGCGCGTGGCGGCGCTCAAGGCCGGCATCGCGCGCTTACGGCAATTGGAACCCGATTTCGCCTCGACCGAGGAGTGGGAAGTCGAGGGTCGCATTCTCGGCGAGTACGAGTATCGCATCGCTCACCTCACCGGCCACCTCGACGGCACGCTCGACGAACGCGACGTTGCGTTCGATCACAAGCTGCAACAGGAAGCCCTCGACGCCGAACGCCGCGAGATCGCGCGCATGCGCGAAACCGGAGAATTGCCGGACGAGATTTTCCGCCGCGTGCAATACGACCTCGATCTCGCCGACGAACGGTTAACCTGACCGACGGCTCTCTCTCTTCTTCCTCGCGACGGGCCGGCGTCCGGCCGGAATCGCGCTGCGCTCGCTCGAAGGGCGACGATACGTTATGGGTGATCCCGCCATGAATTCACGTCCGGCACTCGACTCGCAGCGTCGCTCTCTGGCGCTCATCGTGGCAGCGCTCCTGTGCTTGCCCTCCGCCGTCGCTGCCGAGGCGCCGCCCTCGCCGGTTCCGTCACCGTCGTCCTCACCGTTGCGGCCCGCCGTGCCCGATGCCGTGACGCATCACTCGATCGTCCTGCACGCGCGACGGATCGCCTTTACCGCACGCGCCGGGACGATCACCGTGACCAACGCGGCGGATCAGCCGGCGGCGCGCGTCTTTTACACGGCGTATACCGCGGATAAGGTTCCGGCGGCGCGTCGCGCCGTTACCTTCGTCTACAACGGCGGTCCCGGCAGTTCGACGATCTGGCTTCGCATGGGCTCGTTCGGCCCGGTTCGGGTGCAGACGTCCGACGCCACCGTCACGGGGCCCGCACCCTACGACATCGTAGAAAACCGATTCAGTTTGCTGGACCAGACGGACCTCGTCTTCATCGATATGCCGGGCAGCGGCTTCGGCCGCCTTATCGGCAACGGAACGCCCAAGGATTTTTGGGGCATCGATCAGGACGCCGCGGCATTCGGTCAATTCATCCAGCGCTATCTCACGGCGTTCCATCGCTGGAACTCGCCGAAGTTCCTGTTCGGCGAATCGTACGGTACGCTGCGCTCGGCCGTCCTGGCAAGCTATCTGCAAGATCGAGGGATCGGACTCAACGGGATCGTGCTGCTCTCATCGTACCTGAACCCGAACCTCGACTACGCCGACGGATCGCCGGTCGGCGGCGGCGACTGGGCATACGTGCTGTATCTTCCGACGGAGACGGCGACCGCGTGGTACCACCACGCGATATCGAACGCGACGCCGCTCGTGCCGTTGCTCGACGAAGTGCGACGCTTCGCGACCGGTGACTACCTCGACGCGCTCGCGAGCGGTGCGCGACTCTCCCCGGCACGCTTCAGCGAGATCGTCGAAAAACTGCACCGCTATACGGGTTTATCCGAGACGTACGTACGGAACTCGAACCTGCGAATACCCTACGATCGCTTCGCCGCCGAACTCGAGCGAGACCGCGGCGTCGTCGTCGGCCGGCTCGACTCCCGGTTCGAGTCGTACGTGCTCGACAAGGCATCGCCCTCGCTCGACTGGGACGCCACGGACGCGGCGATCGACTCCGCGTTCGTTTCCGGCGGAAACGAATACATGCGCGAGACCATGGCCTACCACACGGACTTGCTCTACCGGGCCCAGATCTACGACTTGATCTACGCGGACGGCAAGAGCTGGGATTTCAAACACGGCGATAACGCCCAGAGCGTGAACGTCGCACCCGATCTCGCCAAGGCGATGACCTTCAACCCGCGCCTGAAGGTTTTCTCGGCAAACGGGTACTTCGATTTCGCCACCCCGTTCTTCGGCACCGAGTACGTGCTCGATCACCTGTACCTGCCGCCGGAGTTGCGCAAGAACATCACCTACGGCTACTACGAATCGGGGCACATGGTCTATCTGCATCCGGCCGCGCTCGCGAAGTTTCACGACGACCTCGAGCGCTGGTACTCCGCGACGTTGTCGAGGCATTAGTGTACGCGATGAAATGGTTCGCCGCCGCTGCTTTTTTCGCCGCGGCCTTGGGCGGCGCCGCCGCGGAGTCCGACGCGCAGACGCCGGCGCCCGCGGCGGCCGCAACGCCGGCCGGCACGCCCGCCGCGCCAGCTACGGCACCCCCGGATGCGGTGACCCAACAGCAGATCTCGCTGGGAGGCAAGACCTACCCTTACACCGCCCGCGCGGGCACGATCGTTCTCCAGGACGATAAAGGCGCGCCTGCCTGCCGCATGTTCTACACCGCGTATACGCTCGACGGCGCCGACCCCGCCGCGCGGCCGGTGACCTTCTTCTACAACGGCGGTCCGGGCAGCTCGACCGTTTGGTTGAGGATGGGCTCGTTCGGCCCCGTTCGGGTCGTCGTCGGCAACGCCGCACCGACGGACAACGCACCGTATTCGCTCGTTCCCAATCAATACTCACTGCTCGACAAGAGCGACCTCGTGTTCGTCGACGCGCCCGGAACCGGATTTGGACGGATCCTGAGCGAGAGCAAGCCCGACCAGTTCTTCGGCGTCGATCCGGACAAACGGGCCTTCGCGCAGTTCGTCTCGCGTTACATCACCGCATTCGGACGCTGGAATTCCCCCAAGTTCCTCTTCGGCGAATCGTACGGTACGCCGCGTTCCGCGTTGCTCGCGAACGAGCTTCAGGACCAAGGTATCGGCGTGAACGGCGTCATCTTGCTGTCGTCGATTCTCGACTTCGGCCTCGATTGGGATACGAACTTCACGCCGACGGCCATCGGCGGCGGCGACTGGGCGTACCCGCTCTATCTGCCGACGGAGGCCGCGGCGGCCTGGTATCACGACCAATTGCCCGGCGGCCGCCACGGCCTCACGTTACCGGACTTTCTGAGCCGCGTCGAGCGATTCGCGATGACCGACTACCTCAACGCCCTCGCCCAAGGCTCCAAGCTCTCGCCGCGGGCCTTCGAGGCGATCGTGGCGCAAATCCACGCGTACACCGGGATCTCGGAAAAATATATCCGGGAGTCCAACATCCGGGTTCCGTACTGGCGTTACATGACCGAGCTCAAACGGAACCAGGGAATCTCGATCGGACGGTACGACGCCCGGTACACCTCCTTCACCCTGGATCCGATTTCGGACCGGACCGATTTCGACGCGACCGACGCCGCGATCGACTCGGCCTACGTAGGTTCCGCCAACGCGTACATGCGTCAGACGCTCGGCTACCACACCGACCTCGAATACAAGACCGAAATCGACGTCTTCAAGCACTGGGATTGGAAGCACAACGGCGCAGTGCCGGCCAACACCGCTCAAGACCTCGCCCGCGCGATGGTCTACAATCCGAAGTTGCGCGTCTTTGCGGCGTCGGGCTATTACGACCTAGCGACGCCCTTCTTCGCGACCGTATACACGCTCAACCACCTCAACGTGCCGCCGGAAATCCAGAAGAACGTATCGTACGGATTCTACGAGTCGGGTCATATGGTGTATCTCAATCCCGACGCGTTGGCGCAGTTTCACGACGATCTAGAACGCTGGTACGATCAGGCGCTCGCGCCGCACTGACGGATCGGCCGCGCCGGACGCGGCAAGCGCTCCGGCGCGGCACGATAGCAGCCGATTACGATCCGTTCACGCACTCGTGATAGGCGTTCGAATACATGAGCTGCGTGATCCACACGACGCCCGCCATGTTGCTCGCGGCCCATTGGCCCTCGCAGATGTCGGCGATCTCCTGGCCGCCCTCCACGCCGGTGAACTCCGCGCGCCAACCCGTCGTAATGAGCGGATCCGTGATCGTTTCCGTGAGCTCGTGCGCGAGCACCGAGGCCGCGGAAAACGTCAGGTCGTTGCTCGAGGTCGGTTCCGGCGTGGTGTCGTTGTACGCGGAGCCGAGCGGGATCTCGCAGCCCTGCACGCCTTGGTACGGCTCGACCGTATAGAGGATCGTCCCGAGATCGGAGAACGTCACCTCGTCGTGGTAGGCGCAGAACGAAAAGCTCGCGCTGTTATCGGGCGAATAGCACGGCCCTTCGTCCATGCACGTGTCGGTGCCCTTGGGCAGGAACAGGTGAAACACGTGCGTCAACCCGCCGTTCTTGGGGATCTTGTCCGCCACCGCCACGGCGTGCACGATCTGCCACAGATCGTTGACGCCGAGCGTTCCGCTCAGGTTCGTGTACGTCGCATAGGTCGCGGTCGAAAGCGGGTAGCGATTGGAGGCGGTGCTGTCGACGTATTGGTCGGTGACGTGCGAGAAGTTGCCCGCGCTATAGTCCGTGAGAAACTGCGCGGGGTTGCCGAAATTCGCGGCCACGGCGCTCGCGGCGGTGTTGACGTAGACCGGGTGCTGAACCGCGCTCTTGAGCGTCTGGCAAGGGTTGCCCAAACACACGAGATCCGCCGGGCCGAAGCCCGTCGTCGCGGCCGTCGTCGCGGCGTGCCTGACCATCGGCGTCACGGTGCCGAGCTTGCCCAGCGCGCGCGCTTCGATGCCGGCAACGGTGCGCGCCGCGAAGAGGTGATAACGATTGGAGACGACGCGCGTGGCCGCGAGGCGGTCCGCCGCGCTTACGCGCACGGGATTGAAATCGGCCGCGCCGGTTACGACCGTGGCGGAAGCGCGGAGCGGCGCAACTGCGGTCGTCAAGGCGGCACAAAAAGCCGCCGCGCCCGCGACCGAAGCGAGCGCGCGAGAACATGGTGTCAAAGCAAGACCTTCTCTAAGAAAGAGCGATATACGGGGCTTTATCCCGGCCGCATCTTCCGTGGCGTCTCGCCCGCGCCCCTGCGCGCGTTCTGTAAATTTTAGTGCTTTAATTGTTTTGAGGTAGCCGCTCGCCCTCGTAGCGTACGAGCGTAGCATCGAACCTCAGACCGGCACTGACGGCAACGCGCACGCGCCGGTCTCACGCTCGTGAAAGCGCCGCCGCGCTCTGTTAGCGCCGCGCTACTGGTACGAAATTACGAATAGGTACGTATCATTTGCGTTTGCCGTGAAGCTACTGCTGCCGATCGAATTGAACGTTACCGTTTGGCCGCTGATCGTCCCCGTAACGGCGTTGCCGAGCTGCGTGCTCGCGGTCTGATCGTAGACCGTTTCGAAGACTTGATTGCTCGACGTCAAGGTCAAGAGCGACGTCGGGATCGTCACGCTGGACACCCAGAAATAGCTCGAGAAGTTCACGCTCGACGTCAGCACGAGCTCGCCGAAGACGATCGGATTTCCGTTCGGCGCGGCGGGCAAGGCGGGCGCTACGGTCGTGAGGGTATACGTCCCGCCGCCCCCGCCGCCGTTGTTGCTGGGATATTGCAGCGTGGAGGCCAATCCGGTCGACGAGAGCGGAACGGATCCGCCGCCGGAGTTCAGCGTCACGGACGTGGAGGTGGTCAAACCCGGGAAACTGCTCGAGGTCGGGGTGCCGCCCGGCACGCTACCGCCGCCCTCGTGATGACAACCCGCGAACGCCAGCGCCGTCGCGCCCAGTAAGAAGCATCCAAAGAAGCCGCGCCGCCATTGCATGCGTTGGTCTAGCAGATTCCGGTGGCCGGGACCTGCCGCGACGGCCGGATTTACATCGGATTTTAAGGCGTTGCGCCGGCGGCCACGTTCTCGTTGCGCAAACGCCGTCCGAGTTCGTCGTGATCGGTCCGGTCGATCGTCAAGGGCGTGATGCTGACGTATTCGTCGCGCACCGCGGCCAGATCGGTTCCGGTAACGATGTCGGCGGCATCGAACGAGCCCCACAGCCAATAGTAGGTCCCGCCGCGTGGATCCGTGCGACGTTCGACGCGATCCTTATATGATTTTCGGCCCTGCCGCACCCAACGGTCGCCGCGCAATTCGCTTTCGGGAAGGTTCGGTACGTTGACGTTGAGCAGCGTCAAGCGCGGCAAACCGTTCGCGAGCACGTCGCGCGCCACGCGTACGGCAACGCGAGCCGCGGTGTCCCAATGGTGATCCCTCGCATGCTCGGGCCACGACGCCGCGAGCGAGATTGCGATCGAGGGGACGCCGATGATCACGCTCTCGATCGCGGCCGCCACCGTCCCCGAGTAATTGAGATCGTCGCCGATGTTCGCGCCGCGGTTGATGCCGCTGACCACGAGCGACGGCATGCCGCCGCAGAGATCGAAGGCACCGACCACGACGCAATCCGCGGGCGTTCCCGAACATCGATAGGTCGGGACCGCGCGTTCGCGCACTTCGGAAACGCGGACCGGATGCTTGATCGAGATCGAGTGCCCGATGCCGCTGTTGTCCTGATCCGGTGCCACGACCGTCACGTCGCCCAGTTCGCGCAGCGCGTCTGCGAGCGCGATCAGCCCGAAACTCGCATAACCGTCGTCGTTGGTGACCAATATCTTCGGACGGCTCACGCGGCGCTCGTTTCCGTGGCCTTGACGAGGCTCGAGAGTACGAACGACACGATGGAGAGGACGAGCGCGCCGATAAACGCCGAGCCGAAACCGTTCACGGTGAGGCCCAAGCCGAGATGGGCGACCAGGTAGAACGTGATCGCGTTGATCACGAGCGTGAACAGACCGAGCGTCAGCAGCACCACGGGCAAGGTCAAGATGATCAGTATCGGCCGCACGACGGCGTTGACGATTCCCAGGATCAGGGCCGCGATCAGCGCCGCGGTGAACGACGCCACGTGCACGCCCGGCAAGAGATAGGCGACGATCACGAGCGCGATCGCGTTGACGAGCAAGCGGATGAGAAAGTTGATGGTCGTACCCTCCGGTCGAAGCGTTACGGCGGCGCGGTGAGGGCTGCCTTCACCGACGAGGCGAGTGCAGGCGTCATACCTTTGACGGCCGCGATCTCGTCCACGCTGGCGCGTTTGAGCGCGCCGACGGAGCCGAACGCGGTCAGCAGGCGCTTGCGCCGCACGGGTCCCACGCCGGAGAGCGCGTCGAGCGCGGACTGCGTCATCGCCGTTCCGCGACGCTTGCGATGATACTCGACGGCGAAGCGGTGCGCTTCGTCGCGGATGCGCATCACGAGGTGCAAGCCCGGCGATCCCGGCGGCAACACGATCGGTTCGGCCTGACCCGGCACGAAGAGCCACTCGTGTTCTTTCGCGAGGCCCGCGACGGGAATGCCCCACAGCTCGAGTTCCTCGAGCACCTCGACCACCGCGTTCAACTGGCCCTTGCCGCCGTCGATCAATAAGAGATCGGGCCGGTGATGGAACTTTTCTTTCTTGCGCAGTTCCGCTTCCAGCGACGCGCGCGCGCCGCTCTCCACGATGCTCGCCGGATCTTCTTCTCCCGGCGCGTTCGTATCGGCACGCAGATACCGCAAGCGCCGCCGCAACGTCTCCTGCATCATCGCGAAATCGTTGGAGCCGAGATCGTAGCGGATCTTGAAGCGCCGGTAGTCGCTCTTCTTCGCGCGACCCTCCACGAACACGACCATCGACGCGGTCGGGTTGGTGCCCTGGATGTTCGAGATGTCGTAGCACTCGATGCGATGCGGCGCGTCGGGCAAATCGAGCGCGGCGGCCAGCTCCGTGAGCGAGCGCGCCGAGTTCGACTCCTGCACTTCCTGATGGGCGAGAAACGCCTTGAGGTTTTGCTCGGCGTTCTCGTGAACGAGCCGCATGTACTCCGCCCGCGGACCGCGCTGCGCGCGGAGCACGCGCACGCGCTGGCCCTTGAGTTCGGAAAGCCAGGCTTCGATCACGCCTTGATCGCCCGGCAGCGCCTCGACGAGCACTTCTTTGGGAATCGTCGCCTGCGATGCCGGCCGGCGCGCCCGCGCCTTGAGCGCAACCGGAACCTCATTGCCGCGCGCTTCGCGCAGCGCCAGCGGGGAGAACCCGTCGCCGATGCCGCCGCCCGTCTGGCCCGCGCGCGCCGTGTAGAATTGCGTGAAGAATTCCGAGAAGAGTTCCGCATCGCCTTGATCGGTCACGCCGTCGAGGATGAAGTGTTCCTGGCCGATCAACTTGCCGCCGCGCACCATGAAGACTTGCATGCAGGCCTGCCCCTGCGCGCGCGCGGCCGCGATCAGATCCATATCGATGCGCGAGCGCCACACGACCTTCTGGCTTTCGGTAACGCGCCGCACGGCAACGAGGCGGTCGCGCAACCGCGCCGCAGCTTCGTAATTCAGGCGCGAGGCCGCATCGCCCATTTCCTCGTTGAGCCGCTCGATCAGCCGGTCTTGCTGGCCTTCGAGGAAGAGCACGACCTCATCGACCAACTCGTCGTATTCGGGTTCGCTCTGATAGCCGACGCACGGGGCGAGGCAGCGCTTGATGTGGTACTGGAGGCACGGGCGCTTCCGCTTGCCGTCGATCGGTTCGCGGCACGTGCGCAGCGGAAACACCACGCGAACGAGGTTGATCAACTCCCGCAGCCCATGCGCGTTCGTGTAGGGCCCAAAATACCGGGCACCGTCGTCGCGGACGACGCGGGTGAACTGCACGCGCGGAAAGGGTTCGTTCGTCACCTTCAAATATGGGTAACGCTTGTCGTCGCGCAGCCGGACGTTGAACGGCGGCTGGTGCCGCTTGATCAAGTTGGCCTCGAGGATCAACGCCTCGATCTCATTGTTGACGACGATCCACCGCACGTCGATCACGCGTTCGACCATGCGAACCGTCCGGTACGCATGCGCGGCGGAATCCTGGAAATAGGAACGGACGCGATTGCGCAGCGACACCGCCTTGCCGATGTACAAGATTCGCTGGTGCTCGCCCAACATCAAATACACGCCCGGCGCGTCGGGTAACTGCGCGAGCGTGTCTTCGAGTTTGCGGGGCGGGGCGGGCGGCGGACTCGTGCTCACTTTGCCTTCGATATGACCTCCGCGGCGAGGTCGAAGGATGCCTTGGCTTCCACACGCGACCGTGCGGCGTTTCCGCTGAGGTAGGCGTCGAGGGCGCTCCGGTAGTGCGCCTTCGCTTCGGTCAGCGGCGCGTGGCCGATGCGCTCGGCCAGTTCGATTTCGTTGCGCGCCGCTAGGAGGCCGGCCGGAAGGAGGCCGGTCTCGGGCAGACCGGCCGAGGCTGCCAGCGAGGGCGGGACGAGCGCTCCCGCGGCGCCGCCCGGCTGTATCTGGGGCGCCAGCGTGGGGAGCGGAGCCGCGGAACGTGCGCCCGCGAGCGCCTGGGCCGAGGCGGCCGCGGCCAGCGCGCCGGAGGCGTCACCGCGTGCCGCGCGTTCCCGCGCTTGCGCGTAAAGAAAACTAGCCCGCTCGGCTGCGGCCGGGTCGGACGGCACCGCGCGAACGATCGCTTGATACGCTCCGCCGATCGCGCGCGCGACGGGTCCCGCGGCGACCGGCGGTGGAGGCGGCAGGGGCGGGGGCGCGAACGTCGGCGCTGCGCCGGCGGTCGCCGGTAGGGCCGTCAGGAGCAGGCACAGCGCCAGGCACCTAAACGATGCTGTTGCTGCGCCGCCGGGCTTTGACCACGCCCTGAACGACCAGCCCGACGACCCCGATGGCGACGAGCAGGACGAAGAGCGTCGAGAAGCGGTGGATTTGGGGAGAGATTGCATCAAAGTGTGACCCGAATTCGCTGCCCAGCCCGGCCAGCGCGAAACAAAAGATCGCCGAGCCGGCGGCGGTATACGCGACGAAGTAGCGTTTCTGCATGCGCGAGACGCCGGCCGGCAGGGCGGAGACGCCGCGCACGAACGGCAGAAACCGGCAGACGAAGACCACGACGTTGCCGTACTTCTCGTAAAACTCGTGGAACCGGTCCAGCTTCTTCTCATCGAGTTTGAGATACTTACCCCAGCGCGCCACGAACGGCCGCCCGCCGGCAAACCCGATCGAGTAGAGGATGATGCCGCCCACGACCTCGCCGAGCGTCGCGACCGTGGCCGCCAGCCAGACGTTGGAGAGATGCCCCGTCGCCGCCGCGGCACCCGCCGCGGGCACGACCAGCTCCGCTCCCACGGGAATGCCCATATTGCCCAAGACCATCACGAGAAACAGACCAGGGTAGCCGGCGTGGTCGATGATGTGGATGAAGAAGTGCGTCAGGTGCTCCAAAGCTTAACCGGCTACCCGCTGGGACATGCGAATGTTTCCTTCATGGCGGGAGAGCAACTCGGCCGCCAGGCCGCCGCCTTCGGCGACGATGGCGTCGAAGAGATGGAGCGGCTCGACGTCGGTGGCTTCCGGGTGGGATGACTCGGCGATGGCGACGACTCGCCGGACGCGAGGGGTGACGAGGATGCCCTCCCAGAGGCGGTCGTCGCCGGTCCCGAGCGCGCGGCGAAGATCGGTCAATACCTCGCCGACGTGCGTGCTGCGCTCCGCAAGCCGCGCCTCGACCGCCGGATCGCGCTCTTCCAGCAACGCCAGCAAAAGGTGGCCGACACCCACATAATAGTGGTTGTGATTGCGGCACGCTTGTTCTGCTGCTCGCAGAACTCGCTTCGCCGCCGGATTGAAGCGACTGAACACGAACAGGCCTTTGTAGTGGTCGGGGCGGCAGGATTTGAACCTGTGACCTCTGCGTCCCGAACGCAGCGCTCTACCAAGCTGAGCTACGCCCCGCGGAGCCTGGGACCTCGCACGGTTCTCGGAGGGGAACGGGCATCCTTCCCCCGAGGCGCCCGTTCGCGCCGGGCGCCAGCTCGAGTTCCCAGGTTCGTCCGAGGGTCCGCCGAACAAAACGGTACTCCCATGAGATATGTGATCGTCGGGTGTGGCCGCGTCGGATCGACGCTGGCCAAGCTCTTGACCGCCGAAGCCCAAGAAGTCACCGTCGTCGATGAGAATCCGGCGGCGTTCAAGCGTTTAGGCAACCACTTCACCGGGCGCATGGAAGTCGGGACGGGTATCGATTACGACGTGCTGCGCCGCGCGGGCACGGAAGGCGCGGACGGCTTCGTGGCGGTTACCGACGGCGACAATCGCAACGTGATGGCCGCCATGATCGCGCAGCGCATGTTCAAGATCAAGAAGATCGTGGCGCGCATCTACGACCCGCCGCGCGGCCAGCTGTACCGCGAGCTCGGCATCGAAACGGTCTGCCCCACGACGCTGGGCGCCAAGATCGTGCGCGACAAGCTGATGCACATGCCGTACGAGTCCGTGCCCTCGTTCGATTTCGGCAAGGTGTCGTCGCTCGCCGTCTCGTTGCGCGAGAACGACGCCGGCCTGCGGGTTTTCGAGATCGAGAAGCCCGGCGCGATCCGCATCGGCGCAGTGCGGCGCGGAAGTCATGTCTTCATCGCCTCGCCCGAAGACGTGCTGGCGGCGGGCGATGAGATCAACGCGATCGTCGCCCCCGAGGCCCTCTCGGAATTCGTCTCGCGGTTCGCATCGACGTCGCTCGACGTCCCGATCAAGCTCTCGGCATAGCGTCGTGTTCGTCATCATCGTCGGCGGCGGCAAAGTCGGCACGTACCTGGCGCGCGCGCTGCTGGACAAAGACCACGAAGTCGTCGTGGTCGAGAAGATCGCGAAGAAGGCCCAGTTGATGGCCAACCTGCTCGAGACCGACGTCACGATGGTCGGCGACGGCTGCGACCCGATCGTCTTGGAGCAAGCCGGCCTCAAACGGGCGGACATCGTCGTGGCCGACACGGGCGACGACGAAGACAATTTCGTCGTGTGCCTCATCGCCAAGAAGCATTCGAAAGCCCGATGTATCGCGCGGGTCAACAACCCGAAGAACAAGCTGATCTTCGAATCGATCGACCACGAGGAACCGATCACGCTGATCTCCTCGACGGAGATCATCCTGGACGCGATCAACGAGCACGTCAACGCGAACGACGTCTCGATCATCACCAAACTCAAGGACGGCGACCTGGAACTCGTCAAGCTGGCGGTCCCCGCCGGCTCGCCCGCCGCGGGCAAGCGCATCGTCGACGTCGGCCTGCCGCGCTCGTCGATCGTGGTCGCCGTCGACCGCAAGGGCGAGGACATCCTCATCCCCAACGGCGACACGCTCCTGCGCGCCGGCGACAGCGTCATCCTGATGGTAAAGAACGACTCCCGCGACGACGTCCGCGCCGTCCTCGTAGGCACGAAGGTCACCGCCTAACCTCGTCCGCAGCGCTCGAGGGGACGCGGCTTTCGGCCTCCGGCGAGGAGCCTAGGCCCGAGCGTACTCTTCGCCAGCCCGCAATGCGAGGGACGCGGATTTCGGTCTCCGGCAAAGTGTGCGCTCCGCCCACACGCAGTGCCAGGGACGCGGATTTCGGTCTCCGGCAAAGTGTGCGCTCCTCCCACACGCAGTGCCAGGGACGCGGATTTCGGTCGCCTGCGAAGAGCCTAGGTCCGAAGTGTGCGCTCCGCCCGCACCCAATTCGAGGGACGCGGATTTCGGTCTCCGGCGAGGAGCCTAGGTCCGAAGTGTGCGCATGCACATGAGGACCGTAGCGACGATGTCCGGAGGCCGAAAGCCACGTCCCCCAAGGAAAAAGGTGTAGAATGGGAACGAGCACCTTGGTTGGGAGGCTTGCGATGAAACCCGGACCCGTCTCGAGGCGTGTGATCGTGATCCGCGGGGGTCGGCGCTTCAGCCTGTGCGGGCGGGTGCAGCGTGCCGCCGCGCCGGCGGCCGTCCGGTACGGGCTAGGCTGGGCGACCGGTGCGACCCTGCTCGTCGCAATTCTCTATTCCGCGTACGCGATCGAGCGGCCGCCCAGCGCCTCCCCGAACCTACAGCGCCCCGGAATCGCCAGTCTCGCCCATTATTCCATCGACGACTTCGCAAGCATCTCACACTAGTTCGCACACCACTTCGGCCGGAACGGCGACGCACAGCTGCTCGCAGGCCCGCTTGAAATCGATCGTGCTCCGTCCCGCACAGCGCCGGTGAGGCCAATGCTCTGGGCGCGTGGTTCGTCCGGTGCTGAAGTAAGCGCGCGGACCGCGTTCGCGATGCGCTGCGCCTCGGCGTACTCGCGCGTCGCTACGTACGCAGCAGCTCGTGAGGCTGCGCTTCGGAGCAGCTCATTCCGGCGAAACCTAAATCAGTCCGCGCCGCAACGCCACGACGGCCGCTTGCGTGCGGTCCGCGGCGGCTAACTTCTCGAGGATGTCGCGGATGTGACCCTTCACCGTGCCGAGGCCGATGTAGAGCGCGCTCGCGATATCGGTGTTCCCACGGCCGTCCGCGATCATGCGCAGGATCTCGGTCTCGCGCGGCGTTAGCGGCGAATCGGCTTCTCCGGCGGGGCGCGCAGAGCCGATGCGGCCCATCACGATGTGCGCGATGTGCGGATCGAAATACGCTCCGCCGTCGGCCGCGATCCGAATGGCTGCCACGATCCGGTCGGGAGGCGAGGTCTTCAGCGAATACGCGTCGGCGCCGGCCGCGAGCGCGGCCAAGATCTCCGTTTCGAGATCCTGCACGGTCAGGATCGCGATGCGCGTCTCCGGCGAGACGAGACGCGCGCGGCGCGTGAGTTCGATGCCGTCCATGCCGGGAAGACCGATATCGACGACGGCGACGTCGGGGCGGTGCGCGATGATCGCGTCGAGCCCGCTCGGGCCGTCGCCGGCTTCGGCCACCACGCGCAGATCCGGCGAAGCGTCGAGCGCCGTGCGCAAACCCGCGCGCGTCAGCGCGTGATCTTCCACTAAGACGACGGTGCGCGGCGCGCTCACGTCGCGACCGCCGTCGCGACCAGCGGAAGCGTCAGGGTGAACGTGCTGCCCCCGCCGGCGCGCGGCGCGTACGCGACGCTGCCGCCGTGCCCTTCGGCGATGCGCCGCACGAGGTAGAGACCGAGCCCGGAGCCCGCACCCTGCCGGCTCGCGCCCTCACGCACGCGCTCGAAGAGCCGGCCGCGTTCCGCTTCGGGCACGCCGTAGCCTTCGTCGTCGATCGACACGTTAGCGGAGGTCGCGCCGGCCGCGACGCGCACTTCGATGCGCCGCCCTTGCGGCGTCCACGCGACGGCGTTGGCCAGCAGATTCACGAGGGCGCGCCGCAACTCGCGAGCGTCGCCGAGCGTCGACGGCGAAACGCTCGCGGCGACCGTCACTTCGAGCCCTTTCGCGCGCCACAGCGGTTCGAGTTCCGCGGCGACGTCGCGCGCCAGGCGCTCGAGATCGACCGGCTCGCGATGGCGGCTCTCCTCGCCGGATTCGTACCGCGACACCAAGAGCAGCGTCTCGGCCAACCGTTGCAGCGCTTCGTTCGATTCCAAGGTGCGCTCCAAGATGCTGCGATAGGCGGGCGGCAGCGATCCGAACGCGCCGTCGAGGGCTTGTCGCATCGTCATGCTCGCGGCGCTGAGCGGCGTGCGCAGATCGTGCGAGAGCGCGTAGACGATATCGCGGATCACGTCGCCGCGTTCGCGCAGCGCCACGTTGGCGGCGCCCAACTCGTCGTTGCGCGCCGCCAATTGCACGAAGAGCGCCGCCTGCGCCAACGCGATGGCCGATTGATCGACGTAGTAGCCGAAGCCCTCCTCGAAGTGGTCCTCGAAGGGCGCCGCCGAGCGCAGCAACACGAGCACCCCGAAGACGGTCTCGTGCTCGATCAGCGAGGCGGCGATCGCGTATGGCGTTTCGAGCGTGTCGAGCAACAGTCGCCCGAGCGCGTCCGTTTCCGAAATGCGGCTGATCCGTTCGCGCCCTTCGGCCATGCGGTGGAGCAGCGAGAGAACCGGCGCCGCCGGCCGCCGCGACGTGACGTCGACCTCGCCGCCCGCCGACCCGGTATAGGACGTCGGTTCGTCGAGTTGCGGCCGGAACACGTACAGAATCGCGCGATCGACGGCGAGCGACCCCGGGGCTTCGCGCACGATCGCGCGCTCGATCAGTTCGGAATTCACGGAGCCGCGCACGACCTCGACGGCGCGCCGCACGCTGCGCTCGCGAGCCTCGCGTTCTTGGCGCGCCGACAGTTCGCCGGCCCGGGCCGCGGAGCGCTGGGTGGCGATCGCGAGGCCGCCCACGAGCAGAAAGGAGAACGCGGAAATACACCGGTCGGCGATGGCGATCGCTTCCCAGCGATGACCGTCGGCGACACCGTTCGCGTAACCAGCGGTCACGTCGGCAACGAGTGCCAAGACGACCAGCAGCTGCGTGAAACGGAAATCCAAGGCGAGGCTGGAGAGCGCGATCGGGACGTTGAGCAGAATCGCCGCCACGAAGAGCTGCGGCGTCAGCAGGTCGAGCACCCAGGCCGCCACCAGCAGCACCACGCACGAAGGCCGGATCCAGCGTTCCGTCACCTCCGACGCGTTCGCCGGACGCGGCTCCGAACCCAGGAAGCTCCGAGGAAGCCGGGGGCGCCGCCCGCCGTGCGAGAACATCTGGCGCTGTGAACGACCGCGCCGGGCGCCCGACGGCAGAAGCCCTCCTCAAGGAACTCGGCACCGCACCGCGCTTGACGGTCTATCTCGCCAGCGCGCCCGGCGCGGGCAAGACGCGGCGGCTGCTCGACGACGCGTTGCGTCTGCAGCAGAGCGGCGTGCGCGTGGCGATCGGCTGGGTCGAAACCAAAGGGCGGCCCGATCTGGACCGGCTCGTCGAGCAGCTCCCGCGCATCCCCACGCGCACGATCCGGATCGGCAACGCGAGCTTCGAGGATTTCGATTTCGCGGCGGCACTGCGCGAGCGGCCCGCGCACGTCGTTCTCGACGAACTCGCGCACGCCAACCTAGAGGGCGGCGCGCATGCGAAACGCTGGCAGGACGCGCTCGCGCTGCGCGAAGCCGGCATCGGCGTCAGCGGCGCGCTCAACATCCAACACATCGAGACCGTCGCCGCCACGGCCGAGGGGTTGATCGGCTTTCCCGTGCGCGAGATCGTGCCGCTCTCGTTCTTGCGCGCCGCCGACCAGGTCGTGGCGCTCGACGTTTCGCCCGAGCAGTTGGAAGCGCGCTTGCTGGCGGGTAAAGTCGTGCGCCCCGAAGACGTCGAGCGCGCGCGCAACGGTATCTTCCGTCCGCAGACGTTGCGCTTCTTGCGCGAGATGATGCTGCGCACCGTCGACGATCTGACCGTACCCGACGTGACTCCCAAGCGCGTTTCGACGGTGCTCGCGCTCGCCACCGGCGAAGGCGATCCACGTGCGTTCCTGCGCGCAGCCGGCAACGTCGCCCACGCCCTGGACCTCGCACTCGACGTGGCGCTCGTCGGCGAACGGGACATCGATACCGTCGCCAAACTTGCGGAGGAACTCAACGCCGACGTCGTGCCGCTGCAGACCTTCGACATCGCCAAGCCGCAGTTAGCTGATTTCAAGGCGAGCCTGGTGGCGGTGCCGCACGGCGTGCTCGCCGCGCGGATCGCCTCGCGCCCCTCCGAACGCGACGTATTGATCGTCGATCCCACGATCAACAAGAGCGAACGCGGACTGGCGTTCTCGCGGAACGCGCAGACGGCGGCCGACCGGCTGCGCATCGGTTACGGTCGCTTGACGATCTACCTGGGAGCGGCAGCGGGCAGCGGCAAGACCTTCGCGATGCTGGACCGGGCGCATCAACTGCTCGAAGGCGGCGTCGACGTCGTGGGCGCGTTCATCGAAACGCACCGGCGCTCGGAAACCGACCAAAAGGCCGTCGGCATCCCCACCTTGCCCCGCCGCCTCGCCGTGTGCGATAACGTAACCTATAGCGAACTCGACTTGGACGGTCTGCTCGATCGCAAGCCCGCCGTCGCACTGATCGACGAACTCGCGCACACGAATGCGCCGTGCGACGAGCATGCCAAACGCTACGACGACGTGCTGCAAGTGCTGCGCGCCGGCATCTCCGTGATGACGACGTTGAACGTACAGCACCTCGAGGGCCTCAACGACGCCGTCTTCCGGCTCACCGGCCAGAAAGTCCGCGAAACGGTCCCTGACGACATCCTCGAAATCGCCGACGACGTGATCCTGATCGACACGACGCCCGAAACCTTGCGCGAGCGTTTACGCTCGGGCAAAGTCTATGGTCCGGAGAAGATCGAAGACGCTCTCTCGCACTTCTTCCGCTCGGAGAACCTGGCGGCGCTGCGCGAACTGGCGTTGCGCGAGGTCGTTCACGCCCGCAGCGGCATCAAACGCGAGCAATCCTTCGCGCGCCTCGTGCTCGGCGTCAAAGCGCGCGAACGCGACGCGGACTTGATCGAACGCTGCGCGCGTATCGCGCTGCGGCTCGAGATCGACTTGACCGTCGTACACGTCAGCAAGACCGCGGCCGCCGCGGAAACGCGGATTATCGAAGGTTTGACGGAGACGGCGCGCCGCGTGCGGGCGCGCTGGAACACGATCGTCGCGCCCGATCCTGCCCTGGCGCTCCTGGAGAGTTCGCGTAAAGAGGGTGGCGCGACCATCGCAGTCGAGGGCGCGCGCAACAAGGCGCGCTGGCCACGTGAAGCGCCGTTCGCGCGCCGGCTCCTCGATGCCGGCGCGCGACAGCTCCTCGTCCTCGCGCCGCCCGCCTAGCTGCGCGGCTGGGCCGGGTTCACCACTTCAAGTCGTACAGCGTGCCTCCGCCGAGCCCGAGGAGGCCGCCGTGGGACGTGGCGCCCATGAGCGTTCCGTTCGCGCCGAGCAGTGGGCTCAGCGGCAGCTGACCGTCGTTGAGCGCCGCAAAGCTGTGCATGATAGCCTCGTTACCGGCCCAATTCACCGCGAACACGGTGCCCTGCAGGTACGACCCGCCGTACTCGGTGGTGCCGTACAACCCGTTCTCGAACATCGTCAACTCCGTTGCCGGGTTCGTGCCGTCGCCGCCGACGCCCAGCAGCCCCCCGAAGCGATACACGACTTGCTCCGCGCCGGACGGCGAGATCGAGTACACCGTGCCGCAGCCGACTCCCACCACCAGAGCGGCCGATAACGTCAGGCACCCGGCGTTGCCGCCGCGATAGGTCGTACCGTAAAGCTTGCCGGCGTACGCCGTCAAGCCGGCGACCGGAGCGGCGCCGTCGCTACCACCTTGGAAGGCGTACACGACGCGCTCTTGGCCGGTGGTCGCGTTTATTGCAAACACGGACCCGCAACCCGAGCCCCCGCAGCCGGTTCCTCCGCCCAGCGCCGTCGTTCCGTAGATCTCACCACCCGAGAAGAGCAGCGAACCGTATGGGTTTTCGCCGTCGGTACCCCCCATGAAACTGTGGAGCGTGCGGTGCGCGCCCGCCAGCGTCACCTCGAACACGGTACCGCGGCCGTTCGCAGTCGTTCCGAACAGCGCGCCGTTAGCATAAACGAGCTGGGCGTGCGGTCCGCCCCCGTCCGTTCCGTTGAATTTGAAGAGTACCTTTTCCTCACCGGATGGGCTCAGTTGAAAAACCGTTCCGTAACAATGGCTTCCGTTGATGAATCCATCGTTGCAGTATCCGCCTTCCGTCGTCGTGCCGTAGAGCATGCCGTTCACGGCCGTCACACCTGCAGCGGGCAAGGCTCCGTCCGGCGAGCCTTTGAAGGCGTACAAGACTTTCACACCGGTCGACGATGCCGCATAGATCGTACCGTAGAGATTACCGCCGTCGATCGTCGCCCCGTAGTAAGAGCCGTTGAGCGCGGTCAGATTCCCTTCGGGGAATCGCCCCGCGTTCTGGGCCCCGAAATTGTACATGACCGTTTCCTGCACTTGGGTCGAGTGGGGACGAAGCTCCGGCGCGAGTCGTTCGCCGGCGACGGCCCCCCTGACAAGCGGGACCGTACCAGGGGCGGCATCGGCTCCGGCCGCAGCCGCGAGCATCAAGCCCGAAGCGCCGATCACGGCGATCGCGCGCTTGGTCGAGTGGAGACGCATGTGCATGGTGGCACTCCTCGTTAGCCGTTGTAGCTGTTGCTATGAGCTAACATCGGTCGAACCGGGCGCTTGGATTCAACATTACCGTATCAATGCGCCACATCACTACTCCACTAAACATCGCTAACGATAGGTTCGCAATGCGGCACCTTGCGATCTCTTCTCTTGCATCGAATCCCTCATAGGTACGCCCCATCTTTATCGAAGGCGTTCCAAAAGAGGCGGTCGCGGTTCGTGTACGAGCGATTCTCCGTCACACAGGCTTCGCTAGCAGAACTGTGACCGGAGCGCCGCTCGTCCTACTAAGTGACCTGAAACCGTCCCGCCGTCAGCGGCCGGCTCGTGTTCCGCACAGTTCTTCGAGGTCCGTGTCGTTAAGCGGAGCGCGCGATTATCCATACGCCGTTTGACTAATCGATCCGATTGTTGCCGGCGCCAACAATAGACATCGCTAACTTCCACTAAGGACTGTCGGCCGAACCCTTCCGCGCCGTCCGCTCGCCCGCTGCCGGAAAGGCGCCGGGGCGGCCATTGACGCCTCACTTTACAAAACCTATACTCCGATACGTCTCGTATTAATTGCTACGTCCCCGGATGCGACCCGAGGCCAGGCTTCGGAGACTCTTTGAAGTGCAGGTACGCATGAAGATACGTCGCTTTTTCTGCCGGAATATCGTGCTGCTCTTGCGCGACCAGCGCGGGAGCGCGATCGCCGAATACGCGATGATCGCCGCGTTCTTCGGAATGCTGACGATCGGCTCGCTGCAACTCCTCGGTACGACCGCGATCGGCGTGCTGACCACGACGCAGGTCGCCTTCGATAACCGCAACGGCGTCGTCCCGTGATCGGAAAGCGCGCGAACGCGATGCCGGAGATGGCGATGATCGCCGCGTTCGTGCTCCTGATCGTGTTCGGCGTCGTGCAGTTGGCCACCGTTACGTTCTACCAATTGGCAGCCGATGGCGCGAGCTTCGTCGGCGCGCACGATACGGTAGCCCAAGCGCAAACGCAGGGCAGCACGAACCTCGCGATGGTCGGTTCGAACGTGGCGCGCGTCTTCAATCAGATCGCGATGCCGAGTCTAGCGGCCGGCTGGAGCGGCTCCGCCTTCGAGACGGACGTCGACCAGCCGGTACCCGGAATCACGATTCCGATCGAAGGCGCGCCGATTGCCGTCCGCTCGCGCGAAGTCGAAGCCGCTGCGGGAAATCCGAACCCGACCCCGTTGCCGAATTGCATCTCCTCGACGCTCAATGTCGGGAGCACGGTGGCCGCCGCAGTGCCTCCCGGCTCGCCGCAAGTGAAGCTGCTGAGCGGAAACGACATCCTCACGAGCGTGACGGATCCCGTAAGCGGCCAGAGCGCCATCGCGCTGACCTCGTCGAACATGACCGCGCGCTTCGCGCTCCTCAATGAGATCGCCGGCCAGTTGAAAACGGTGGCGGTTGGTCTACAGACGATCCAAACCGCTTTGGCTCCGGTCCAGGCCTTGACGCCCAGCGCGACGGCGCCGCTCGGTCAAACCCTAAGCACATTGCTCTCGCAAGCCCTGACCGGAACCTATAACGCGTCGAGTGGGGTGTCACAGACCGCGTCGGCCGCGAGCGGCCTGGGGCTTGGAACGCTGCTGACACAGACGCTCTTGCCATTCGTACAGTCGGGCGGCCCGCTGGATCAGCTCAATTCGAGCATGACCGCACTTGCCGCGACCGATGCGGGAGCCACGGCATGTCCGTGAACCGTCGGGGCCAACGCGGTCAGGCGCTGCCGTTCTGGGTATTCGCCGCCCTCATGATGGTGACGCTGCTGATCTGCGTCATCAATTACGCCAACACCGTTCGCTATCAGATCCGCGCGCAGAACGCGGCCGATTCCGCCGCGATCGCGGCGCTCGCGAGCGACGCGGCATCCCTCAACTCCGTTCAGACGTTGTTGCTCGCCCTCAACGTCCAAGAGCTCAACGTACGCTCCGTGCTGGGGGGCGTACCGCAGTTGCTCACCGGGGGCGACGCGCAATGCGGCGGCTCGAACGGCGTGCTGGCCGCGGGCTGCACGGACGACCTGCTCGCCGGCGTGAACGACCTGCAGAATCAAGTCGGTAACCTCGGCAAAGTCGTTCAAACGCTCGACTCGTTCCAGGGACAGCTCACCGGTCATAACATCGCCAACCCGACTGGGACGGTTCAAAGTTTCTTCACAACGAACTGCGTCGCGCTCAGCACGGATTGCGCCTTCAAGTACACGACTTCGGTCCGGCTGGTGAACGGATTGCCGGTCGTCGACGAATATGCGTGCGAAAGGGTCAACACCCTCGCCGCGCTCTTCTTGCCCAAATCACAAGCGTATTTTTACGCGGTCGGCCATACCGCGAGCACCATCGCCCCGCTCGAGCAGACCCTCGATCCGTCCAACCAATTCGGCGGTCTCACGAATTCGGTGCTCACCGGTAACGCAAGGGCCTTTCCGAGCATCGCCGGCAACGCGCTCGTCTACAACTTCGGCGGGGTCGACATTACGTCGGGCTACTACGCGCCGGCCATCGTGCCCTCAAGTGCGTCCCAAAGCGTGAAGAACATATGTTGAAGCCCAAACGCCTCCGGTCGCAGCGCGGCCAAGCGACCGTCGAAGCCGTCATCTTCATGCCGTTCCTCGTGGCGGGCATCATGGCGCTGATCGTGTTCGGACGGCTCGGCGTCCTGAGCGAACGCGCCGAATCCGCCGTCCGCTACGGCGATATGGTGTCGTTCAGAAACGGAAACGCCTATACCGTATCGACGGTCGAGGCGGTAATCGACGAAGTGCTGCACAGCAACTCGGCCGAACTCGGGCCGCTCTGCCTCGAGCCGCAGAGCGCGCCGTCGTCGCAGCCCGCGCCGATACCGACCCTGACCGCGAGCGCGGGCTTGCCGCCGGCGACACCGTTACCCCAATCGACCTCGATCGCCAACCGCGTCGCAGCGGATACCGTAGCCGCCCTCTATCAGGCGCAAACGCCCGGCGGCGCGCCCGCCGCAGCCCCATCCGCGCCGCCGTATTGGCAGCCTGATTCCGTCGGAACTTCGAAATGCAATCCCGCCTCGATCGCCCTGCAGTCGGGCGCCTTCGGCGCCGGCAATCTGCCGCTGAGCGTGCAGTCCATCGCAATCTCGGCCAACGTGAACGTTCCGACATACTTACAATTCACGGGCAGCGGCGGAACGAGCGCACGCATGGGTTTTCTCAACGTCGCGACGCCGAACACGCTGATCGCCTGCGTGCCCGGACTGAGCATCGTGCTCGCGATCTTACAGCCGTTAGCGCAAGGCGCTGCGGGACCGGTGTGCCCGGCCCACCCCGTGGCGCTGTGAGCCCGCCGCCGCAGCCCTCGCGCCCGATGCCGGATCGAGCGGACCGCTAGTGGAAGAGCCCCGAGACGAGGTTGATCACGAGCGCGACGATCGCCGTGTTGTAGGCGAACGATATGATCGCATGCATCAGCGCGACGCGCCGTATCCCGGGATCCGTGATCTGCACGTCGGAGACTTGAAACGTCATGCCGATGACGAACGAGAAGTAGGCGAAGTCGTAGTCGTTAGGATCCTTGGTGCCGGGAAACGTCAGGCCGCGATCCGCTTCGTTGTCGTCGTCGTCGTCGAAATAGAACAGGTGCGCGTAGCGAAACAGAAATATCGTATGGATGACGGCCCAGCCCGCGACGATCGCCAAGATGCCGACCGCGTAGATGACCGCTTTTTCGTTGACGCTCGTGACTTTCGGGCCCTGACCCAAGATGACGACCGCGGACGAAAGCCCCACGACGACGCTCAGGAGCACGATGGCCAGGACGACGTTGCGTCCGGGATCCTCCACCGCCGCCCGGGACTGCGTGTCGCTCGCGCGGCGGTGCATGCCGAACGACCACAACGCCGCGAGTAACGCAACGGCCGCCGCATCGTACGCGGCGACCGCACGGGTCACTCCGCCGAGCCAGGGCGGTGAGGCGAAAAAAACGGCGAGTGCCGCCACGGCACCCGAGCCGAAACCGACGAGCCGTCCGCGCCACGGAGTTCGCACGAAGGGCCTCGAGGTAGTTGCCTGACTCATGGAGCGGCATCTTTGGCTGCCGGCGTGCCGTTTACTTCACGCGTCGGATAGCATCGGCAGGCGACGATCGCGATTCGCGCGGCGCGCCCCACGTGAACGGCGTCCTCGCGGCGTGCGGCGGCTGGAGCGGGCGCGCGAAACGCTACGGACGGAAGCGAGCAGCGCGCGCTTTCCGGCGGCGAGCTGCTCCCGATCGTGCGGATGGAGCGGCAATTGACGGACTGACGACGCGCTCGAACAGCCCCCCTGGAACTCGCTTACTTCACGGCGTCGAGCTTCATGTTGAGTTCCAGCACGTTGACGTGCGGCTCGCCGAGGAAGCCCAGCTCGCGGCCGTGGACCAGCGACGCGATCAGCGCGTTCACCGAATCCAGGCTGATGTGGCGCGCCTTTGCGATGCGCGGCGCTTGATAGTAAGCACCTTCCGGCGAGATGTCGGGATCGATGCCGCTCGCGCTCGAGGTGACCAAATCCATCGGGAGCGGGATCGTCGCATCGGGGTTCGCCTTGCGCAGCGCCGCGATCGTATCGCGCGTCGCGTCGTGCAACTTCTTCGACGTCGGCCCGAGATTCGTGCCGCCGGTCGACGTTGGGTCGTAGCCCTTGCCAGCCGCGGACGGACGGCCTTGGAAGTACTGGGGCTTCGTCCATAGTTGGCCGATGATGTCCGAGGCGATCACCTTGCCGTTGACGGTCACGAGCGAACCGTTTGCCTGCTGCGGAAACACGAGCTGCGCGATGCCCGCCATCATCAGCGGATACACGAGGCCCAGCAACACGACGGTGACGACCGTGTAGATCGCCGCGGTGACGAGGTGGGCCAGCGTGCCGGTCTTCGCGGGTGCCGCGCCGGCGGCGATACTCGCGGCGCTTCCAGTCGGAGGCGTCGCGGCCGGGGCGGGAACGGGTGCGGTTTTCATGCTGCTTCTTTCGCTTCTTGCGTGGCTTCAGGTCAGATGGAGGGCGGTGAGGACCATGTCGACGAGCTTGATGCCGACGAACGGGACGACGATGCCGCCCAGGCCGTACACCAGCACGTTATCGCGCAAGACCAGGTTCGCGCCGCGCGGCCGGTAGGCGACGCCGCGCAGCGCCAGCGGAATGAGCGCGATGATGATCAAGGCGTTGAAGATCACGGCCGAGAGGATCGCGCTTTGCGGCGTGGAGAGCCGCATGATGTTGAGCGCCTGCATCGCGGGATAGGTCGTCAGGAACATGGCCGGCAGGATCGCGAAGTATTTCGCCACGTCGTTGGCGATCGAGAACGTGGTGAGCGCGCCGCGCGTCATCAGCAGCTGCTTGCCGATCTCCACGACCTCGATCAACTTTGTTGGATCGGAGTCGAGATCGACCATGTTGGCGGCTTCTTTGGCGGCCTGCGTTCCGGAGTTCATCGCCACGCCGACGTCGGCTTGCGCGAGCGCGGGCGCGTCGTTCGTGCCGTCGCCCGTCATGGCGACGAGCCGGCCCGAGGCCTGCTCGCGCTTGATCAGACCCATCTTCGTTTCCGGCGTCGCCTCGGCGAGGAAATCGTCGACGCCGGCTTCGCGCGCGATCGCGCTCGCGGTCAGCGGGTTGTCGCCCGTGATCATGATCGTGCGGATGCCCATCGCGCGCAGGCGATCGAAGCGCTCTTTCATATTGGGCTTGAGCACGTCTTTGAGGTAGATCACCGCCAGGATCTTCGCGTCTTGCGCCAAGAGGAGCGGCGTGCCGCCCGCGCGCGCGATGCGCTCCACTTCCGATGCGAGAACGCCGGCGCCGTCGCCGCCGCGCTCGCGCACCCAGGCGCGCACGGCGTCGGGCGCGCCCTTGCGAATCGACGTTCCGCCGGGCAAGTCGAGACCGCTCATGCGCGTGTACGCCGAGAACGGTACGAACGTCGCGCCGTCCGGCGCCTTGCCGTTCCCACTCACCGCCGCGTCGTTCGCGGCGAGGGTGACGATCGAACGGCCTTCCGGCGTCTCGTCGGCCAAGGACGAATAATACGCGGCCTGCGCCGCTTCGGTGCGCGAGACGCCGTCGGCCAGCACGAACTCGGTCGCTTGACGATTCCCGAGCGTGATCGTACCGGTCTTGTCGAGCAGCAACGTATCGACGTCGCCCGCGGCTTCGACCGCGCGGCCGCTCATCGCGAGCACGTTGCGCTGCAACACACGATCCATGCCCGCGATGCCGATCGCCGACAACAAGCCGCCGATCGTCGTCGGGATCAGACACACGAGCAGCGCGATCAGCACGGTGACGCTCTGAATCTTGCCCGCGTAGATCGAGAACGGTCCGAGGGTGACGACCGCGATCACGAAGATGATCGTGAGGCCCGAAAGCAGGATCGAGAGCGCGATCTCGTTGGGCGTCTTCTGGCGCGAGGCGCCCTCGACGAGCGAGATCATGCGGTCGAGGAACGACTCGCCGGGGTTGGAGCTGATCTTGACCACGACGTAGTCGGAGAGCACGCGGGTTCCGCCGGTGACCGCGCTGCGATCGCCGCCCGATTCACGGATCACCGGCGCGGATTCACCCGTGATCGCCGACTCGTCGACCGAGGCCGCGCCCTCGACGACGTCGCCGTCGCCGGGGATGAGCTCGTTCGGCTCGACCCGCACGAGGTCGCCCGCGCGCAACTCGTTGGCGTTGACCATCACGACGCTGCCGCCGACGATCTTGCGCGCCTGCGTGTCGCTCTTGGTGCGGCGCAGATAATCGGCCTGCGCCTTCCCGCGGCCTTCGGCCACGGCTTCGGCGAAGTTCGCGAACACGACCGTGAACCACAGCCAGAGCGAAATCGCCAGGTCGAAGCCCGCGTCCGCTCCGCCGCGCAGAAACAGATCCCGGAAGAAAAACAGCGTGGTGACGAGCGCCCCCACCTCGACGATGAACATGACGGGGTTGCGCAGCTGCCAACGCGGGTCGAGTTTGACGAACGAGTCCGCGACGGCCCGTCCGACGATCGCGCGATCGAAGAGCGAGCGCGATTGCGGGCGGCGTTCGATCCGGCGTGAGGAGATCATGCTTAGAACGTCTTTCCTTGAGTCATCTGGAGATGCTCGACGATGGGTCCGAGCGCGTCGGCCGGCACGAAGGTCAACAGGCCCACGATGATGATGACGCCCAGCAGCAGCGCGACGAAGATCGGCGAATACGTGGTGAACGTCCCGACCGATTCGGCCACGGCCTTCTTGCCGGCGAGCGAGCCCGCGAGGACGACCGCGGGGATGATGAACAGGAATCGGCCGCAGATCATCACGATGCCGGTCACGATGTTGTAGTACTGGTTGCCGCCGAGGCCGCCGAACGCGCTGCCGTTGTTCTCCGTGGTCGAACTGAACGCGTAGAGTATTTCCGAGAACCCATGCGCACCGTTGTTACCGAGGGTCGCGGTGCCCGCCGGCAAGAGGATCGAAATCGCCGTGGGGATCAGCGCGAACACCGGCAGCACCAGGATCGCGAGGATCGCGAGCTGCACCTCTTTGCGTTCGATCTTCTTCCCCAAGTACTCCGGCGTGCGACCGACCATCAGGCCGGCGATGAAGACCGTCAGGACGACGAAGACGATCATGCCGTACAGTCCCGTACCGACGCCGCCGAAGGCGACCTCGCCGAGCTGGATGTTCAAGAGCGGCACGAGGCCGCCGAGGGCCGTCCACGAGTCGTGCATCGAGTTCACCGCACCCGTCGACGTGTCGGTCGAGATCGTGCCGAAGAGCGTGGAGGCCGCGACGCCGAAACGCGTCTCCTTACCCTCGAGGTTGCCGCCGAGCACCCCGAGGTGGTGCGTTATCGGATTTCCGGCGGCTTCCGCGAAAAACGCTCCGATGAAGCCGGCGCCGAAGAGGACGCTCATCGTCGCGAAGAGCGCCCAGCCTTGGCGCTGATCCTTCACGTAACGCCCGTACGCGTACGTGAGCGAGGCCGGGATGAGGAACATCATCAGCATCTCGAGGAGGTTGCTGAGCCCCGTCGGATTCTCGTTCGGCGACGATGAGTTCGCGTTGACGAAGCCGCCGCCGTTGGTGCCGAGTTCCTTGATCACTTCTTGCGAAGCCATCGGTCCCTGCGTGATCGACTGCTTGAAACCCTCGAGCGACTGCGCGTCCGTGTAGGCGTGGAAGTTCTGAGGGATGCCCTGCGCGACCAAGAAGAGCCCGCCCACGATGCTGAAGGGGATGAACACGTACAGCAGTCCGCGAGTCATGTCGACCCAAAAGTTGCCGACGGCCTTCACGTCCGTGCGCGAAACGCCGCGAATCACCGCCATCGCGACCGCGAGCCCGGCGGCGGCCGAAACGAAATTGTGCCAGGCCAGACCGGCCATCTGGCTCAGGTAGCTCATCGTGCTCTCGCCCGAATAGAACTGCCAATTGGTGTTGGTCAGGAAGCTCACGGCAACGTTCCAAGCGTTGTCGGGCGTGAGGTTATCGAAGCCTTGCGGGTTGAAGGGCAGAAACTTCTGGGTGCGCAGCAAGAAGTACAGATACAGCAGCCCGACGATACTGAATGCGAAGAGCGAAAACAGATAGCCGCTCGCCGTCATCTCGCGCTTGGGATCGATGCGGCACACGCGATAAAACGCGCCTTCCACCGGAGCCAGCACGGGCGAGAGCCAGGTCCGCTCGCCGCTGAAGACGCGCGCCAGGTAGATGCCCAGGGGTTTGGTCAGCGCGAAGACCAAGGCAAAAAAAACGCCGGCTTGCAGCCAGCCGAAGATCGTCACGGTTCGCTCCTAAAACCTTTCGGGGCGCAGCATCGCGTACGTGAGATACGCGAGGCTCGCCGTCGCGAGCACCAAGCCCAAGATGTTGTCGAACACGCGCGCTAGATCCGTTCGCACGCGCGGGTGTAGAGTTCGAACGCCGCAAACGACGCCACGGTCAACGCGAGCACGGAAATTTCGAGTAGGAACATCGGTCACCTCAAGCGGGGCGGGAACGCCCGTGGCCTATCGTAGCCTCGGGGCGTCGGCACGGGTAGCCGCCGAACGGACGATCCGATCGGCTACCGCGTCGCCAGCGCCCGCCGCAGCAGCGGCGCCAGCGCCCAACCCTGCACGACGAACGTCGTGAAGACGACCGCGAACACCGCGTCGATGACCTGCGCGCGCAGCGGAAAGTCGTACGGCAGGCCGAGCGCCAGCGCCAGCGACAGGCCTCCGCGCACGCCCGCCAGCGCGATCGCGTGACGCCAGCCGCGCGCCTCGACGTGCCGGATCGCCGGCGGGGCCAGCACGAAGGCCAGCAGCCCGCGCGTCAGCACGACGGCCGCCAAGGTCGCGAGCAGCAAGAACGGTTCGTGAAAGATCCGCTCGAGCTTGAGACTGAGACCCACGAGGAGACAGACGAAGCCGTTGGCGACCAGCGCCGTCGCGTCCCAGAAACGCTCGATCGCGCGGCGTTCGCCGCGTTCCAGCGCGAGCGCCGGGAGCGCGATGCCGGCCGCGGCGCTCGCGAAGATGCCCGACGCGCCGAGCGCCGCGGCGGCGAAGTAGGAACCGTACGCGACGGCCAAGGTCGTCGCGATCCCGATCCACGGCGAGCGCCAGCGCCGCAGCAGCGGCGTGCCGAGCGCGGCGAGCGCGATGCCGGCCGCGATGCCCACCGTCGAGACGTAGGCCATCGTCCCGATCTCGCGCCAAACGGACGGCGCCCCCGCGGCGCTCGCGAACGTCATCACCGCCTGGACGAGCACGACCGCGACGCCGTCGTTGGCGATCGACTCGCCTTCGACGATCGTCAACAGGTCGACGGGTACGCTGAGCGACCGGAAGAGCGCGAGCACGGCGATGGGGTCGGTCGCGCACAGAATCGCGCCGAGCGCCAGCGCCGCGACCAACGTCATGCCGCAAAGCGCGCCCGCCGCCGCGATGCCCGCGGCCGTCAAGAGCACGCCGGGCACCGCGAGCACGGCGATGGCGACCGCGACCCGGCGCAGCGCCGCCGCGTCGATGTCCCACGCACCCTCGAAGATCAGCGCCGGCAGAAAGAGCGCGAGCAAACCCGGCGTTAGCGAGTATTGGAGCGTCGGAGGCAGCATGCCGCCGGCCGCGATGCCCACGAGCACGATCGCAGCCGCGGGCGGCAGCCCAGCATGGCCCGCCACTTGCGCGAACAGATACGCGACGAGCAGCAGCCCGATTGCGACGGCGACTTCTTCGAACACCGGGCAGGTCGTTTTCGGCTCGGCCGCCCGATTCCGTTCGACGTGCGGCCGAAGGTGGCGCGGGTAATCGCATGCGGTGCGGCGCAGGAAGCCCGATGAGAGCCGCGCTACTGGCCGCCTTGCTCTTGGCAGCACCGTCGCGAGCGACCGCTTCGGAGCCCGTTTCCAAGGCGCTCGTGCACCATCCCGTGTCGACCCGCTCCGCGCAGGCACAGGAACGCTTCGACGAAGGCCTGACCCTCATCTACGCGTTCAATCGCGAGGAATCCCAACGTCGCTTCCGCGCCGCCGCCGCCGCCGATCCGAAGCTCGCGATCGCCTGGTGGGGCGTGGCGCTCGCGGCCGGACCGAACCTCAACGTCGGGATGACGCGCGACGATTGGAATACCGTGCGCGATGCGCTGACGCGCGCGCAAAGCTTGCAAGCGGAGGCGCTTCCCGAAGAGCGGCGCCTGATCGCGGCGCTCGCCGCGCGCTATCCGGCCGGCGCGACGGCTCCGGCGGGCGACGCCTATCGCGAAGCGATGGCGGCCGTCTATCGCGATTTCCCCGCGGACGCCGACGCCGCGACGCTGTACGTCGAAAGCGCGATGGATTCCCAAGCGTGGGGCTACGGATCCGACGGCAAACCGCTCGGCGATACCGAGGCGCTCGCCGCCATCCTCTCCACGGTGCTCGCGCGCGCGCCCGCGCATCCCGGAGCGAACCATTACTTGATCCACATCTACGACCAGACATCCGTCGCGGCGCGCGCGCTCCCCAGCGCGAACGCGCTGAGCGCGTTGCCCGTGGAACCCGCCGCTTCTCACCTGCGGCACATGTCCGGTCATATCTATTTCGATTTGGGGATGTATGCCGAGCTGCAGCGCGATAACCGCGAGGCCGTCGACGACGACCGCGCGTACGCCGCCGCGACGCGACGCGATCCGGCCACGCTCGATTACTACTTTCACAACTTGGATTTCTACACGGGCGGCAGCCTGATGCTGGGCGACGAGCTCGAAACGGACCGCGCCATCGGCTTCTTCCGCGACGCCTCGAACCCCAACGCGATGCTGGCGCTCGACCGTAGCGGGCGCTACGCGGAAGCCCTGCGCGCCATACCGGAGCCGGCCGCGGGGGCGCGGCCGTACTGGCTCGCGCGCTGGCGCTACGCGCGCGGCATCGCGAACGTCTCGCTCGGGCACGTCGACGCCGCGCAAGCGGAACTGACGGCCTTGAACGCGCTCGCGCCGCCGGCAGCGGGTTGGCAGACTCGGCCGATCCACGCGCTCGCCGCGTTGCTCGGCGCGCGCATCGCCTACGCGCGAGGAAACGCGCCGAGCGCGATCGAGGCCTTGCGCGGCGTCATCGCCGATAGCGCCGCGCAGCCGCCCGAGTCGTTCGCGGCTTGGTATTATCCGATCGGCGAATGGCTCGGCTGGATGCTGCTCGAGAGCGGCGACGCCGCGGGCGCCGAAAAGGCGTTCCGCGCCGACTTGATCCGCGTGCCGCACAACCCGCGCGCGCTCTATGGGTTGATGCAAGCGCTCAGCGCGCAAGACCGCACGCAGCAAGGCGACGCGTATTCGGGCGAGATCGGGCGAACGTGGCGCGGCCGCTTCGGCGACCTCTCGGACCCGTTGCGCGCGCGTCCGGCACAGGAGCAGTCGCGCTCCGAGGTCCGGTCGCGGCGCGTGCGAATAGCAGCCGGGTGACGACCGAAGATCTCGAAGAGCGCGCGAAGCGCGACGTCGGCTACCGCGCGGTCGACGCGTACGTGCGGCCCGATACGTGCATCGGACTCGGCACGGGTTCGACCGCCAAGTATGCCGTCGAACGCGCCGGGGAATTCGTGCGACGGGGTAATTCGCTACGCGCCGTTGCGACGTCACTGGAAACGGAACGGCTCTGCCGCGAACACGGCGTGCCGCTGGTCGCGTTCGGCGCGGAACCGATCGACGTCGCGATCGACGGCGCGGACGAAGTCGCGCCGGACTGGTCGCTGATCAAAGGCGGCGGCGGCGCGCTGTTCCGGGAGAAAGCCGTGGCGCTGGCTGCCGCTTCGTTCGTCGTGGTGGTCACCGCGCGCAAACTCGTGCCGGTGCTCGGCGCGTTCCCGCTCCCGGTCGAGGTCGTGCCGTTTTCCGCGGCCCACGTCGCGCGCGAGATCGCCGCGCTCGGCGCGACGGTGCGCGTGCGCGAGCGTGACGGCGCTCCGGTCCCGAGCGACAACGGTAACACCTTGCTCGACTGCGCTTTCGGCAGGATCGAAGCTCCAGCCGAGCTCGACCGCGCGTTGCGCGGGCTCCACGGCGTCGTGACGACCGGGCTCTTCATCGGATTGACCGCGCGGGTGTTGGTCGCGGAATCCGACGGGAACGTGCGCGAGTTGAAACGGCCCTGAACGGGCACGGTAGCAGGAACGCGGGACGGCGGCGGGACGCCCACGGGACGGACGCCCGCTAGACTGTCATCAACCCCTCGCCGTCCGGAGTTATACCAGCATGTGGAGCTTCGTCGCCGTCATCCTCTTGGCCATGCCGCTCGGTCTCGTCGTCATGAGCGCCTTCGAAGGGCGCAGTCCCATCCGCTGAACGCCCCGCGGTCGCGCCGCTTCACCTGGCCCAGGAGCGGTGCTATGCTACGGGCATGTTCGGCCTCGTTCTCCTCGCACCGCCCGCGACCGCGCCGGCCGCGACCGCGCCGGCGGCTCCGGTGCGCGTTACGTCCTGCCACGTGGTGGTCGATCGGAGCGGAGGGCGCAGCCCGGCCGTTCAGGAGACGATTCGCGTCTGGTTCGCGGTTGCGAACAACAAGCCGGCCGATATCGCTCGTTTCACGCTGATGGCGCGCGGCCGGGCGCTGCGCGACTTTACGGCGCGTGGTCTGTTCTCCGGGGGCGTCGTGATCGCCGATCGCATCCTGCACGCCGACGCCGGCGCGCAGGCCGCATTCAACGGCTTGAGCGGCGACGAAGGCGAGTGCGTTCCCACGTACGTTCACTTCGTCGACGGCACGGTTTGGAGCGCGCCGGCCGCTTCGTGACGCCGTGCCCGTGCGATTCGACGCCGGCAGGACGCCGTCGGGACGCTACGCGGACGCACGAGCGCTAGACTGACCTCAACCTCCTCGCCCAAGGGAGAACTCCCGTGTGGAGCCTCATCACCATCGTCGCCGTCGCGCTCTTGCTCGGACTCTTCGTCATGAGCCTCTTCGAAGCGCCGAAGCGGACGCGCTAACGCCTTGCCGGTCTCGCGCTCAGTGCGCGTGAGTGAAGTTGCCCACGCGCGCGCCGTGGGCCTCGATCCGCCGCAGCGCTTCGCGCATGCCGAGCGGCGTCGCGGAGGGTCGCCCGACCGCCGCGAAATAACGTTCGGGATCGATGTTGAGCGTACGCGTTTGCACCATGGTCACCGGCACCGCGCTCAAGAACTCTTCGGCAGCCGCGACTTCGGCCGGGTCGTCCGTGACGCCGGGATGCGTCAGCAGATTCAACGACACGCGCAGCCCCGCGCGGACGGCCAAGCGGACGCTGTCGAGCACGTCGCCCAGACCGTAGCCGAGCGGCCGGTAATACGCTGCGTAGATCGCCGGACGGAAAGAGTTCAAACTCACGCGCACGGCATCGAGCCCGGCGTCGATCAAGTCCTGTAGCAACTCGGGCAGGCTGCCGTTGGTATTGAGGTTGATCGTCCCCGCGTCCGTCGCGGCGCGGATGCGGGCGATCGTCCGAACGAGCGTCGTGCTGCGCAGCAGCGGCTCGCCTTCGCATCCCTGACCGAACGAGACGATGCCGGCGGGCACGCGCGCGAGATGTTCGAGGGCGATGCGCGCGAGTTCGTCGACCGTCGCATCGTCGCGCACGCGCGCCTGCGGCGACGGGATGCCGGCCTCGGGCTCTTGTTCGGAGATGCAGCCGATGCAGCGCGCGTTGCACTTCGGCGAAACGGGTAATGCGGCTTCGCCGCGTTCCAGGAAGACGTTCTGCGCGGTGAAGCAAGCGTAATCGAGCGAACACGTCGCCAGCTGCGCGAGCACGCTATTGCCGGGATCGCGCGCGCGGCGCGCTGCGACGAGCGCCTCGAGTTCGCCGGCTTCGAAACGGCGCGGCGTCCAGTCCTCGCTCGCATCCGTGCGCGTGGCGGCGACGTACAATTCGTCGTCGACCGCGCACGCGAAGGTGTACCCGAAGAGCGGCAACGCCGGGGCAGCGGGCAGCGCGCGAAACGCGGGCAGCAAGAGCCGCGTGAACCCGGCCGGCAGCAGCGCGGCCAGCGCCGTCCGCCGCGTGGCCGCCCCTCCGCCCGCCAGGAGCGGGGCGCGTCCGGGGAGCATCGTCGGCAACGTTCCCGGCGGCGCGGGAATCAGTTCGGCGGCTTCGGCCCGTCGCGCGAAGCCACCGTCGGCCAGCGGCTCGCGCGTCTCGTCGAAGAATATGCGGCCCCGCGCGTCCGCGTACGCGAGCCCCGTCATAGGGTCAGAGTGCGTTCGAACATCGTCTCGGCCGGGCCCATGAGCCGAGCCGTCTGCCCGGGCTGCCACTCGACCGTCAACGTTCCGCCCGGCACTTCGACCGACACGGGCGACCGGACGCTGCGGACGACCGTCGCCGCCGCGGCGCAGGCCACGGCGCCGGTCCCGCAGGCGCGCGTGAGACCGACGCCGCGCTCGAAGTGGCGCACGAACAGCGTCCGGTCGTCGGCGACGCGCGCCACGTGCACGTTGGTGTCGGGCAGTTCGCGGCCCCAGGCCTCCAGATCGATCGCCTCGGGATCCTCGACGAAGAAGACCGCGTGGGGATTACCTACGGACACGCGATAGAAGCTGCGCGCGCCGCCGGGCGCGGCCAAGCGCTCTTCGCGCAGGGCGTTGGGGAAGGTCACCAGCCCGATATCGACGCACGCTTCGAACGCCGCGCCGCTGCCGGAAACCGTCACGCCGATCGGCCCGGCCAGGGTCGAGATCGTGAACGCGTCGCCCGCGCCGCGTTCGGCCAGATATCGCGCCACGCAACGGACGCCGTTTCCGCACATCTCCGCTTCGCTGCCGTCGGCGTTGAAGATGCGCATCTCGGCTGCGTAGCCGGGCGCCGTCAGGACGGCGAGGATACCGTCGGCGCCGCCGATCGGGCCGTCCGTCGCGCACAGATGGCGCGCGAGTTCGGCGTACGTCTCGAACCGCGGCGGCCGCTCGTCGATCAACGCGAAGACGTTCTCCGCCCCGTGCATCTTGACGACGGAGACGGCGCGGCCGCGGCCGTTCACTCCGGTAAGGTCAAGGGAGATTGCGGCGAGATCGTCGAGACCGCGTGTTTGTAAATGAGATGCATGCGATGTTCGTATTCGAGCACGATCGTGAACGCGTCGTATCCGCGCACCGTGCCTCGCAGTTGAAACCCGTTGACGAGGTAGACGGTTACGGCGATGCCTTGGCGCTTCACTTCGGCGAGATACGTGTCCTGAAGTTGCGCGCGGCCGGCATTCGAGCCCACATTGAGCGGCATACGGCGCGCTTCAGGCCCTCCGCGGCTCAGGCCTCCAAGACCGCGCAGGCGTGCCGTAACGCCCCGGCGGGATCGGCCCACGTCACGCCGGGTTCGCTGCGAAACCACGTTCGCTGCCGCTTGGCGTAGCGCCGCGTGGCCCGCACGAGGGCGGCGCGCAGCTCGGTCGCGGTCGAGCGCCCCGCCAAGTAGGCCAGCGCTTGCGGATACCCGACGGCGTCGGCGGCGACGGCGCCGGAGCCGATGCGTTCGGCCTCCTCGAGCAGGCCGCCCGCCAGCATCGCATCGACGCGCCGCGCGATGCGCGCCTCGAGCTCGCCGTCGGGCACGTCCAACACGATCTTGCGGAACGTGAAGCCGGTCGCGCGTGGAAACGGCACGTTTTCGCGCGGCGGCGCCAGCGCGATTTCGAGCGCCCGCACGATCCGATAACCGTCGCCCGGCGCCAGCGCCGCCGCCCGCGCGGCGTCCCGCGTGCGCAGCCAGGCGTGCAGGACATCGGGGGGATGCAGCCAGGCTTCGCGGGCGAGCCGCTCGCGCAAGGCCGGATCGAAGGCGTTCGAGAGCGCCACGTCGCCCGTCAGCGCGCGAATGTAGAAACCGGTGCCGCCGACGACGAGCGCACGTTTGCCGCGCGCGCGCACGCCGGCCAGCGCGGCGGTCGCGTCGGCGACGAAACGTGCGGCGCTATACCGTTCGTGCGGGTCCAGGAAATCGACCAGGTGATGCGGCACGCGCGCCCGCTCGGCAGCGGTCGGCGCCGCCGTTCCAACCGGCATCCCGCGATAGATCTGCCGCGAGTCCGCGCCGACGATCTCGGCATCGAAGCGTTCGGCGAGTTCGAGGGCGAGCGCCGTCTTGCCCGAACACGTCGCCCCCGTCAGGATCGGGACGATCACGTGCGCTTGAACATGCGCGCGATCGCGTCGGGTTCGATACGCACGATCGTGGGACGGCCGTGCGGACAATGCATCGGGTTTTCGCAGCGCACCAAGCGCTCGAGCAGCGCGGCCATCTCCTCGATTTCCAGCACCTCGCCCGCACGCGCCACGGAGTGGCACGCGAGCGATGCCCAAGCCCGCTCGCGCGCGCTCAGGCCCGGCACGTCGTCGGCCAGATCCGCGACGTAGGCCCGCAGATCGAACGCTCGCGCGCCGTACCCCGCGGGCGTCGCGACGATGCGGTACGAACGCTCGCCGAACGGTTCGGCTTCGAGTCCCGCCTCGGCGAGCGCGCCGAGCGACGCTTCGAACCGCGCCGCGTCCGCCGCGTCGAGTTCGATCGAGTACGGAATCAATAACGGCTCGCTCACCGGCGCGCCGCGCCGGGAGCGTTCGACGATCAATTCGTAGGCGACGCGCTCGTGCGCCGCGTGCTGGTCCACGAGGACGAGCGCGTTGCCGTCGGTCGCGAGCACGTAGGTGGCGTCGAGCTGCGCCAAGATCCGCAGGGCCGCCCGTGCCTCGAGCGCGGGCAGCGGTTGCGGCGGGAGCGCTGCCGCGAAGGGCAACGCCGCGCCCGTCTCCGGCGCGCCGGCAGGCCGCTCGCCCCGGGCCGCGCCGTTTGCCGGCGTCCACCCGGTCGCGCCCGCGTCGAGCGGCGGCGCGTAGGAGAGGGCGCCGGCAACGCGGCCGCCGGCATCGCGCGCGAGCGTCGCGCGGATCGCGCGCCGGATGGCGTCGTGCACGCTCTCGGGATGGCGTAAGCGCACGTCGCTCTTGGTCGGGTGGACGTTGGGGTCGACGTGGTCGGGCGGTAAGTCCAGGAACAGCACCCCGAACGGTTGGCGCCCCGCGAGCGCGAACGTCGCGTATCCGGACGTCCACGAGCCCGCCACGAGCGTCGAGCGCAGCAGCCGTCCGTTGACGAAGAGGTGCTGCATGCGGCGGTCGCCCCGGTCGACGCCCGGCGTGCTGATGAAGCCGCGCACGCGCAGCGCCGAGCCGGCGGTTTCGACCTCGTCGAGCGGCAACAGCGCGCGCGCCGGCGCGGGGCCGAAGACGTGGGCCAGCCGCTGCTCGATGCTTGCCGCGGCGGGAAAAACGAAGCTCGGACGCCCGTCGTGCGTCAGGGAAAACGCCACGTCCGGATAGCCCAGCGCCAAGGTCGCGAGGAAGGTCGAGATGCGGCCGAATTCCGCGGCCGGGGAACGAACGTATTCGCGGCGCACGGGAACGTTGGAAAACAGATCCCGCACGATCGCGCGGGTGCCGGGCGGGGCCGCCACCGGCTCCGGCTGCGTCACGCTGCCCGCGTGCGCGTCCACCGCGTAGCCGACGTCGCTCGTCGCCGTGCGCGAGATCAGCCGCACGCGCGCCACGCCGGCGATGCTGGCCAATCCCTCGCCCCGAAAGCCCAGGGTCGCGATCCGCTCCAGATCGTCCGCGCGCGCCAGTTTGCTCGTCGCATGGCGGGCGAAGGCGAGCTCCATGTCCTGCGGCGCGATACCCGTGCCGTCGTCCGAAACCTCGATCGCGTCCAAGCCGCCGCTCGACACCGCGACGGCGATCCGCGTCGCCCCGGCATCGAGCGCGTTCTCCACCAATTCCTTGACCACGGAGAGCGGCCGTTCGACGACCTCGCCCGCCGCGATCTGCCCGACGGTCGTCTCGTCGAGCAGACGGATCACGGGGGCGGACATCGACGGTTCACACGGGGACTATACGGCGAGCGTCACGGCCTCTCCGTGCGTGGCCAGCGGCACGGCGATCGTGAACCGGCTACCCTCCCCGGGCTCGCTCTGCACGGTCAAGCTCCCGCCCGCGCGTTCGACCGCGCGCCGGGCGATCGCAAGGCCGAGTCCGAAGCCCTCGGCGTCCCCGCGGTCGCGCCCGCGGTAAAACCGGTCGAAGATCCGGTCCTGTTCGTCGAGCGGAATGCCGGGGCCGCGGTCGCTGACCTCGACCGTCGCCTGGCTCGCGTCCGCGCGCACGCGAACGTCGACCGGAGAATCCGGCGCATACTTGAGCGCGTTCTCGATGAGGTTCGAGAGCGCGTCGTAGAGTTCGGTCTCGTAGCCGCGCACGAGCGCGTTTCCGCCCGCCTCCAACGCGACGCGGGGTTTCGTGTCGAGCGCCTGCAACGCCGTGACCGCGTTGCCGGCGAGCTGGACGAGATCGACGGTCTCCAGTTCGCGTTCGTGCGGATTCTCGAGGCGCGCGAGCAGGATCAGCTTATCGATCAGCGCGCGCATGCGCCGGCTCTCCTCGAGCATCGTGTCGTAGATGCGCGGACCGATGCCGCTTTCGCCCTGCGCGCGGCGCCGCAGTACGTCGATGAAGCCCATGATGACCGTCAGCGGCGTGCGCAGTTCGTGGCCCGCGTCGGCGATGAATTGGCGCATCTGCAGTTCGGCCGCGCGCCGCTCCTCGAAGGCCGCGCTGACTTGCGCGGCCGCGGCGTTGTACGCGCGCGCGAGTTCGCCGATCTCGTTCCGCTCGGCGGTTACGATGGGACGCGGCGTGAAATCGCCCGTGCCGAAGCGTTGCAGCGACGCCGTCGTCTCGGCGAGCGGGCGCAGGGCCTGGCCCGCGATGTAGCGGCCCAGCAGCCACGCGGCGCCGACCACGAAGATTCCGATCGGGATCATCGCGAGCCAGAAGGCGTTGATCGTCTCCTCGAGCGGCTCGGGGTCGGGGAAGACGACGATCTGCCCGTAGGGAATCGCGACCGCTCGCGGCGTCAGCCGCAAGAAGAGGTTCAGCCCGAACGGAAAGGGCCGCATGCGTGCGTGCGCGACGCTATCGCTCGGGAACGGCCGCCCCACCGGCGGCGGACCGGCGACGCCGCGCGAAGGGTTGCCGGCGAACGGCGGCGGCCCGAAACGTTCGCCGTGCCCGTCGGGGCCGTCGCTCGACGCCAGAAAACGGCGGTGCTGGCCGTCGAGCGCGAACACGACGACGTGCATGCCGGGGCGCGCGAGGTGCTCCGCGAGATCGGGCGCGGCCTCCGCGAGGGTGCGTCCGTGCGCGACTTCGAGGCGGTATTCTGCGGGCACTTGGCGTGCGACCGCTTCGCTCGCCTCCCGCGTCGAAATACCGACCATCGAGAGCGCGAACGCCGTCACCGCGGCAATGACGATCACCACGAGGACGATGGCCGCGAACACGTACGCGGCCGTCAACCGCGCGGAGAGCGAACGGAACACCGGTTATTCTTCGCGCAGCGAGTAGCCGACTCCGCGGTGCGTGTGGATGAGGCGCTTGGGGAACCCGTGATCGACCTTGGCGCGCAGGTAGGAGATGTAGGTCTCGACGGCGCCCGGACCCACGTCGCGCTCGGTGCCCCACACCTGGTCGAGCAATTGATCCCGGCTGAAGACGCGATTGGGATTGCGCAGCAGGGCCACGAGCAAGTCGTACTCGCGCGCCGACAGCGAAATGCGCTTCTCGCCGCGGCGCGCGAGCCGCGTCTCGAGATTCACTTCGAGATCCGTGAAGCGCAAGATCTGCGGTGCGGCCAGGCGCGGACGGCGCAAGGCCGTTTCCAGCCGCGCCGTCAGTTCGGCCATCTCGAAGGGCTTGGCGACGTAATCGTCGGCGCCGCCTTGCAAACCGGCGATCTTATCGTTGGTCTCGCCCTTGGCGGAAAGCATCAGGATCGGCGCTTCGGTCAATTTACGAAACATCGGTAAGAGCGCGATGCCGTCGACTTTGGGCAGCATGACGTCGAGAACGATCGCATCGGGCGTCCACTCGCGGGCGATCTGCAGCCCGACTTGGCCATCGGGTGCGCTGCGCACCTCGTAGCCCTCGTCGCCCAAACCGATCTCGAGCAATTCACGAATATGACGTTCGTCGTCGACGATGAGGATTCGCGATTGAGCTTGCATCATCGTGCCTTCGATGCTACGAACCTTTCCTGAGAGGTGCCTGAGAGCGCGAGCGTTCGCCGGGATGGAGGCGGAGCCGGCTGCGAACGGAGTTGGGCACCCGAGCGCGATTACCGGCTTCTTCGTGGCCATTGAGAAGCACGAATTCTCGCGTTCCGGCGCGACCGCCGGACCGGGCGGCGCCGGCCGCGAACGATCCCGGGGACGGCGGCCCTTCACGCCGGGCATTCGCTTCGGCCGCAGACCGCATCCGATCGCCGGCACGACCGCAACGCGGAAGGCGGCTCGCCCGCACCGGTACCGTTAACGGGAACGACGAGCGTCGATTCAAGCGCGAGCGTGCCGGCGCTCGCGGCGGGTCGAACCTATAAGACATAATTCTACAACAATAGCTGTCAGCAAGCGTACATCGCCGGAAACTTCTCGACATAAGATATTCTCATCCGTCTCTCAGGCGCGTCTCAGCGCCCGGCGGCATACTTTCGTACATGCTCTCGACAGAAGCGTTTGCACCCGCGACGCCTCCGCGCGTTGCCGTCGTCGTCGATCTGATCGGCGACCTCGATGCCACCTTGGCCGATATCTTCGCCGCGACGCTCGATCGTTTGACGGCGGACGGCGCGACCGACCTCTATCTCAAGACCCGCCACGTCGCCGTCACCTCGAACGACGGCATGACGACCCTCGCGAAAGCGCTCGCCACGGCGCGCGCCCGTGGGTGCTCGATCGCCGTCGACCCCGGGAGCCGGCGCATGCGCTCCGCCTTCTCACACGAGGGTGTCGCGTATGCCGCGACCGCCGAAGGCGTGCTGCCCCGCAACGCGCGCCACTTGATGATCGCCCGTCACGCGGCCGCCGAGTCGAAGTCGAAACTCCGCCGCTCGGCGTAGCCCGCCAGGCTCGTGTCGCCCGGCGGCGGAAACGCCGCACGCATGGGCCGCACGTTCCACTATAGCGTGATCGACGTGTTCACGCAGGTTCCGCTGGAAGGCAATCCGCTCGCCGTCTTCTTGGACGGCGCCGATTTTTCCGATGCCGAAATGCAACGCGTGGCGCGCGAACTGAACCTCTCCGAGACCGTCTTCATCTCCCCGTCGCGGCGCGACGACTGCGTCGCGCGCGTGCGCATTTTCACGCCTGCCGCCGAGATGCCGTTCGCGGGCCATCCGACGATCGGCTCCGCCTTCGCGCTCGTGCGCGCGGGGCGGATCGCACCGGCGCAGCAACGCTTTGCCCTCGACGAGAACGTCGGCCCGGTGGCGGTCCGCCTCGAGCGCGCCGCCGACCCGTTCCTCGCGTGGCTGCGGACGCCGCCGATCGTCCTCGGGCCGGCCTTCGACCGCGCGGCCTGCGTGCGCGCGCTGGGACTGGAGAGCGCGGACCTCTTGGGCGACTACCCCGTCGAAGCCGGCAGCGCCGGGCCGCCGTTCCTGTACGTCCCGCTGCGCGACCGCGCCGCGGTCGACCGCGCCTACCTCGACGCGCCGGCGCTGCAGCACGCCGTCGCCGGCCACCCGGCGGGGCGGGCCGCGTTCGTCTTCACGCCCACCACGGAAGGCGTCTACGCGCGTATGTTCGCGCTCGAGCTCGGCGTTAGCGAAGATCCCGCGACGGGCAGCGCCACGGGACCGCTCGGCGCGTACCTCGTGAAGCACGGCCTGCTCGAAGCGCGCGACGGCGCGCGCTTCACGAACGAACAGGGCGTCAAGATGGGCCGGCGCAGCCTCCTGCACGCGATCGTGCGCATGCGCGGTTCCGAACTCGAGACGATCGAAGTCGGCGGCAGCGCCGTGCCCGTGATCGAGGGCACGCTGACCTTACCGTAGGCCGCGCCGGGCGCCGTTAGCAGTGGTAGAGTTCGATCAACGATTGATGCGGCGAGTTATCGGAATTCAAGGTTCCGCCGGCCGCCCAGATATCGCTCGTACCCGGGATGCGGCTCGCGGCATCGAAGTACGACCCCGTCGCGTAAACGTTCGGCGTCGCGAGGCCGACCGCGCTCTTGCCGTCCCACACCATCGCGTAGGTGTGGTGCAGCGACCCCGACACGTAGCTGCCGACCGACACGACCTCCGTGGGCGACACGGCCGCGACGCCCGCGAGCACCGTGAACACGTTCCCGGCGTTCGCGCTCGCGAGCAAGGTCCACGCCTGGCCGTTCCAGTGCGCGGTGAGCGTGCGGAAAACGCCCGCGCTCGCGTTGTAATAGTCGCCCGACGCGAACACGCTCGTGGTCGAAACGGCGCCGACAGCGTTGAAATTATTGGAGGTATTCGTCGTCGCGTCGGGCGTCGGGACGATGGCCCAGGTCTTGCCGTTCCAGTGCTCGGCGAGGTTCTGATCGAACCCCGGCGTGTTCGGAGCGTAGATGCCCGCCGCCCACACGTCGTTTTCGTTGTTGAAGGTGACGCCGGTCAGCACGTCCTCGATCGTGTTCTTGTTGGGACTCGACACGATCGACCAGTTCACGCCGTTCCAGTGCTCGATCAGCGTGAGCGCATTGGGGGCGGCCTGATTTTGGCCGGACGACGTCTGGATCGAACCGACGGCCCAGACATTGTTGGGTGCGACGATCGTCACCGCGTTGAGCGTCGCGCCGTAGACGGAGGATATCTTGGGCGTGGACGCCACGGCCCACGCTTTACCGTTCCAGTGCTCGATCAGCGGTAAGTTCGCGCTACCGTCCCAAAAGTAGCCGACGGCCCAGGCGTCGTCCGGGCTGTCGGCGGCGACGCCGGAGAAGCCGTTGTCGTATGGACCGTGGTGCGCCGCGGGCACGAGCGACCACGTCTTCCCGTTCCAATGCGCCGTGAGCGCCTGCTGAGCGCTCGTGCCCGGATACGTGCCCACGGCCCAGGCGTCCGTGCTGGAGTCGGCCGCGACGGCCCAGAGACGGTTCCCATCGGTCACGCCGTTCGGGCTCGGCGTCACGACCCAGGTGCAGGCGGCTTCGGCCGGCCGGGGGGAAGCCGCCAGAACCGCGGGGCCGGCGAAAAGCGACGCCGCCACGAGGGCGAGCAGGGCACGGCTACGCACGCGAAACGTTATCATGCGCTCAGGTTAACGTAGCCGCGGGCGTTCCGGTATGGGGGGAACCCCTACCGGTTCTGGGTGTGGCTCAGCCCGCGTCGCCGCGTGGGCTCTCGAGCGCCGCCGCCAAGCCGCGTGCCGAGAGCATGCCGATCGGCGCGCCAGCGGCGTCGACGACCGGCAAGTGCCGGATGCCGAGCGCGATCATCCGCATCGCGACGACCGCGACGTCGTCGCCGGGGCTCGCGGTCGTGGGGTCGGCGGACATGAACCGGCCGGCCGTCGTTGCTTGCGGGTCGATGCCGTCGGCGATGGCTTGCACGAGGTCGCGTTCCGTGACGATGCCGAGCAATCGCCCCTGCTGCATCACCGCGGCCGAGCCGCAGTCTTCGAGGCGCATGCGGCGAGCGACGTCGGCCAAGCTCGTCTCGGGTTCGACGGCCAGCAGCGGATTGACGGCGAGATCGCTGACGCGCATCGTTCACTCCACCTCGAAGTGCGTCGGCACCATCGTCTGCGCCGTTTTCGGCGGGCGTTCGTAGGCGCGACGCTGCCGCGCCGGAACCTCGACGTGTTCGTGCGCCACTTGCTCGTAGGGAATCAACGAGAGCAGGTGCGTGATCAGGTTGAGGTGCGCGCTCTTCTTGTTATCGGTTTCGACGACGTACCACGGCGACTCTTTGATGTCGGTATACGCGAACATCTGATCCTTCGCTTCCGAATAGTCGACCCAGCGGGCCCGGGCCTGCAGATCCATCGGGCTCAGCTTCCAACGCTTGCGCGGGTCGTTGATCCGCGACTGAAAGCGCCGTTCCTGTTCCTCGTCGCTCACCGAGAGCCAATACTTGATCAAGATGATCCCCGAGCGGATCAGCATGCGCTCGAGCTGCGGACACGTGCGCATGAACTCCTCATACTCGTCGTCGCTGCAGAAACCCATCACGTGCTCGACGCCCGCGCGGTTGTACCAGCTGCGATCGAAGAGCACGATCTCGCCCGCCGAGGGTAAGTGCGCGACGTAGCGCTGAAAATACCACTGCGTGCGCTCGCGTTCCGTCGGCGCCGGCAGCGCGACGACGCGGCAGAAGCGCGGGTTGAGCAGCGCGGTGATCCGTTTGATCATGCCGCCCTTACCCGCCGTGTCGCGCCCCTCGAAGATGACGACCACGCGCAATCCCTGATGGCGCACCCATTCCTCGAGCCGCAGGAGCTCTATCTGCAGACGCTTGAGCTCCCGTTCGTAGTCCTTGGGCGTCAGACGGCGCGGCGCCGCGGGCGCGGCGACGTCGGAAACGGCGTGTTTTTCGGACTTGTGTGCGGCCATCGGCTCCGCAGTGAATGCTACGGCGAAGCGCGCGATTCCGCCGTCGCCCCATAACACTACGTGCGTGCTGCGAGCGCGCATCCTCGAGGCGCGCGGCCGGCGGGTAGAAGTGCCGTCCGCGCGGGAACGCCACAACCGATCATGTTCGCACGTCCGCTATCCCGAAGCTCGCACCGCATCGCCGCGGCGGCGCTGGCCGTTGCGCTGCACCCCTCCGGCGCGACGGCGGCGCCCGCGGCGCGAGCAGCCGGTACTGCCGTGCCGGCGATCCTGGACTTCGACGGTCTGGGGACGGGGCACACGCAGAGCTTCCGCGTCACGTCGAACGGCGGCCGGCTGACGGTGGCGACCAGCAATCCCGCGATCGCCAAGGTCGTACCGCACGCGATCGACGCGCGCGCCGGCCTGGCCGCAACCTTCAGCGTCGTGCCCGTGCGCGCCGGAACCGCGCGTCTGACGATACGCGGTCCGGCCGGACGGCTCGCGCTCGTCACCGTGCGCGTCACGACCGCAACGCTCGTATTGCACGACGTCTTCGCCGCGACGCGCTCGCTACGGATCGAGACCTACCGCTTCGCCGACGGCCGCTCCAGCGTCACGACGCTCGGACTCGATCCGCGCAGCCCGCGTCCGTGCGCGCTCGAAAGCGGTGGAAGGCGGTGCACCGTGACCGTCGGCGCAACCGCGGGCGCCGCGCGCCTGCGCGTGACCTTCCTCGCCGAGCGCCGCGGACGCGTGATCCCCTATGCGATCACGCAACGGATCGTGGCGTTCGCTCCGGCCGCCGATACGCCGGTTGAGCTCTCGAACGCGGCGTTCGAAGCGTACTTCCCGGTCTCCGGCACGCCCGTCGGGTCCGTCGCGGCGGGTCCGCCCGGCGATCCGCACGTGTGGTTCGTGACCGCGACGGCGACGGGCGCGCGGCTGGTCAAGAGCGCGGGCCGCGTCAATTCCTCCTACCCGGTGCCGAAGATCGACGGCTCCGTCACGCTCGCGCGGGGCGCTTCCCGTTATCTGTGGTTCGCGCTGGCCACGAGCCAGCCCGCGGGCAGCCTCGCGCCCTCGTACGTCGGCGCCGTCGCCGTCGGCGGGGCCACGAGCCTCTGGACCACGGCGGCCGACCCGACTTGCGGCGTGCGCTACGCGCCGCTCTCGATCGCGGTCGGTCCCGACGGCAATCCGTGGTTTCTCGAGACGCTCTGCCGTACGATCGGCGTCGGCACGTTGGCGAACGGTACGCAACTGAACTATCCGTTCCCGCAAGACATCGCCGGAAACGCCATGTACGCCGCCCGGCCGGCGCAGCACGAAATCGCGACCGGAGCCGACGGAACGCTCTGGTTCTTCGTGCGGCAGTGCGGGTTGCAGCACTACGCGTGCGACGCGGCCTTGCCCGCGCGGGGCGCGATCGGGCACATCACGACGCGCGGAGGGCTACGCTTCTTCACCTTGCCCTCCGCGGCCGCGTGCGCCGACGGCTTCCTGACTCCCGGCGGCGACGGGAACATCTGGTTCGCGCAACCGTGCGCGCCCGCCGGCGCGGCGCCGTACGTCGCCTCCACGGTCGGCCGTATCGATGCGGCCGGGCACGTCACCGAGTTCGCCGGCCTCGGCTCGGTTGCCGACGACATCGCCGAGGGGCCCGACGGCAACGTTTACCTCGCGACGAGCGGCAGCGTCGCGCGCGTCCTCACGCGGGGTACGCGCGCGGGCCGCATCGACGAGTATCTCTCGCGACGCAGTCCCGCGCAGCTCACCTCCGTCGGCGCCGGGCCCGACGGCTTCCTCTATGCGACGGACGCGTTGGGGCGTTACGCCCGCATCTCCGTCCCGTCGCACGTCGACCGCTGACGCTAGGTCGGCGAAGGCGCCGGGGTCGGGGCCTGCTGCGCCGGCGGCGGAGGCATCGCTCCCGCGGGCGGCATCGCGTTCGAAGCCGGCGGCTCACCCGGCGCGCCGGCGCCCGGACCGCCGGGAGCGGCTTCGCCGCGGTCGCGCCGGCCGTCGGGTCCGTCGTACGGCGGATTGACGACTTTACCGTCCGCGAAGGTCGCGGTCAACACGCGGCACACCTGCGGTTCGGAGCCGGTCCACGGCACGCCGCCGAGCATGTTGAACTGGTGCGTGATCGATTGTTTGTAATCGAAGCTTCCGGTATCGGTCACGGTGACCGGCGTGCCGCCGTAGCGCACGCGAAACGTCACCGACGTCAGCTTGCTGTCTTCCCGGTTGTTGAAGTAGTTTATCCGCAAACTATTGGGGCTGACCGTGCTATTGCTCTTGTTCTCGTTCAGCGTGCACGATGCGATGGTCACGGGTCCGGACTTGTAGGGAAAATGCTGCACCGGCAGCGGCTGCGCGACGGCCGGAAGGGCGATCGCAGCGACTCCCGCCGCCACCGCGGCGCTCGTCAATCGTCGTAACATTCAGTTTCCTTTCGCGAAACGTCATCTGCGCCGAAGTACGTTCCGCAGTTTCGCGCGAGCGAAACGTAACGCGCGGACGATTACGGCACGCGTTCGAGAAGCGGGAGCTCGATCGTCAGCGCCTCCGCGCGACCGAGCAGATAGGCCGCGACGAGTACCCGTTCTGACTCGCCCTCGGCGGCTCGCGCGGCCCGCGAGAGGGCGGCGCCGAGCGCGTCGAAACCCAGGTCTCGCAAGGCTTCGCCGCTCGCGGCCAGCCGCTCCGCGTGGCGCGCCGCGATCGCGAGTCCGCCGAGCTCGGCGATGCCGGTCAGCGCTCCTCGCGCATCGGCGATCGCGCGCGACAGTGCGCTCGCTCCGCCGGTCTGCTCCGCGAAGCTCTGCGGCCCGCCGCGCAGCGCCGTCCGCGCGCGTTTCGCCAGCCGCTCGAAGAACGTCGCGCCCGAGCCGGGCGCGCCCGGATCGTCAAGTCCCAAACTTTCGAACCGATCGTTCGGCGCTTCGGAGCGCAGCACCGCGAACGGCTGCAAGCGGAAGGCCTGCCCCTCGCGCGTGGCCAGCGCCGCGATGCAGGCGACGCGCGTACGATCCGCGAGCTTCGCAAGCGCCGCGGCCAAGCCGTCGCGCTCCGCGCCGTCGGGCACGGCCAAGGCCAACCAATTCCCGCGTTCGTCCGCGACGGGCCATATCAGGCGCTGCGTGAACGGATCGGCGTAGGGATCGTCCACGAGCCGCGGCCGCAGTAACACGGGAGAGCGCGCGGGCCGCGGACCCGTCAGCGACGGCGCGGCGGCCGCGCGCAAGTGCCGCAGCAACGCGTCCCAAGCGTCGAAACTCACGGGCCAGTCGCGCGTCTTCTCCGCGATGTCCGCAGCGGGCGCCGCTTCGGCGCGCACGCCTTTCCCGAGCGAAAGCCGGCCGTCGCCGGCCGCCGCGGCGCCCGTCAAGCGCACCTCGGAGCGCGCGAGCTGCGCGAGCGTCGAGGTGCCCCAGATCGCCTCGCGCCGGTACGCGTCGAAGGGCCTGAACGACGGATCCTGATTGCGCGCGCGCGCCAAGGTCGCGGTGTACCAGCGGCCGCGCTCGGGCGCGTAGAAATACGCGGTCACACCGCGCGCACCGGCGAGCGTCGTCCACTGCGCGGCGCCGGCGCCGGTTAGCTGCAGATCGCCGGCCGGCTCGAACTCCTCGCGCACGCGTCCGCGCAGGTTCGCTACGCTCGCGGCATCGAGCGCCCCGCCGCCGGCGCCGAGCAGCGCGGTCGCGAGCGCAAACGACTCCGCGAGCAGCGCCAGGGTGGCTTCCGGGTCCGCCGTTGCGGTGCGCTCCCGCTTCTCGCGCAGGCGCGCCGCAAGCGTGCGCAGGAACGCGGCCAAACGCGGCAGCGCATCGGCGCGCGAAGATAACGCGAGACCTTCGAGCCGTTGCTCGAGCGACGCAGGCGCGGCGCTGAAGCCGGAACGCAAATAGGCGCGTAGCGCCGCCCGGACGTCGTCGAGAAAGGCCGTATCGACGGCCGCGGCGCCGCGACCCGCGCTCGCGGCCGCTTCCTCGCCGAAGGATCCCGGAACGGCGAGACCGTGGGCGCGCCGGACCGCGAGCACCGCGGCCGCGGACAGCGCTTTTCGTTTCGCGGCGGGGCCCTTGCAGATCAGACCCGCCAGGCCCCGGCCGGCGGGCCAGACGACCTCGGGCCGCTCCGCATCGAGACGCACCGCGAGCGACGAACCGTCGATGCGGATCGCGGGCTCGGGAGCGCCCGCGAGCAGCGTGACGGCCTCCCGCAACGCCGGACGGCCCGCCCATTTCGCGATTTCCGCGTCGCCGAGCGCGAGAATTTCCGCTAACGGATCGGGAGCCGGTTCCGCCGCTTCCGCGCCGCCCGCGACTGCGCCGGCGTGCCGGCGCGCGATCAGTAGCGTCGCCGCGAGAATGTGGCGGCAGATACCGCTCGCGGGACACGTGCACGTCGCGGAAGTGGGCCCCGCCGCCCCGATGCGCACCGTTTCGCCGTCCGCAGCGACCGCGGCGCTTCCGTCCGCGACGTCGCGCAGAACGATGAGCCCCGCTTCCAAGTCGCGTTCGGCGCGGCGTACGAGACCCTTCGAGGCGAGCGCCGCGAGCGCGGTCGCGTCGAAGGGCGCGAGGCTCGCGGCCAAGGCCGCCGCACTCACGCGATCGCTCCGCTCACCCAGTCCGCGAAGCGGTCGGGCGTCAACGCCGCGATCGACATGCCGCAGGCCGCCAAACGGTTCGCGAGCTCCCGGTCGTAGTACGGTTCGCCGTCGTCCACGAGCGCCACGAGGCCGAGCAGCTTCACCTGCGCCTCCGCGAGGCGCCGCACCGCCGCCACGAGCGGCGCCACGGGCGCTCCCTCGAAGAAATCGCTAACGAGCACGAAGAGCGTGCGCGTCGGCGCGCTCACCAAACCCTCGCAGTAGCGCACGGCCCGGCCGATGTCCGTGCCGCCGCCGAGCTGCGCGGCGAGCAGCACCTCGACCGGGTCGTCGACCCGGTCGGACAGATCGACGACCGACGTATCGAAGAGCACCAAGTGCACGCGCAGCGACGGTAAGCCCGCCAGAATCGAGGCCATGACGGCGGAATGGATCACGCTGTCGACCATCGAGCCGGATTGATCGACGCACAGCACGACGGTCGACGGCAGATTGCGTTTCATGCGGCTGAAGAAACGCAGCCGTTCGAGCGCCAGCACCCGCCGCTCGGGGTCGTAACGCTTGAGGTTCTCGCGAATCGTGGCGCGCCAATCGAAGTTCGCCATCGAGCGGAAGTTGCTGCGCCGGAAGCGATTGGGCGTTCCCGAAAACGCCTGCAGCACGCGCGGTTTGAGGCGGCGCACGATGTCGTCCACGACCGCGCGCACGACGACGCGGACCGCGTCGCCGGCCGCCGGCGCCAACCGGCCTTTGAGGCTCAGCAAGACGCGGAGTGCGTCGCGATTGGGTTCGAGCGCCGCCAGGGTCTTCGGATCGTTGAGAATCTCGCCCAGCGCATAGCGGTCGAGCGCGTGCCCCTGCACGGTCTCGAACACGCTTTTCGGAAAGAGACGGCGCGCTTCGCCGAGCCAGTTCAGTGCCGTTACCTGCGTCGGATCGAGCGAACCCGGGCCGCTCGCGCGCACGCCGCGCTTGGCGTATTCGCGGCCGTAAAGATAGTCGAGGGAGAGGTCCATCCGCGCGTCGATGCCGGCGAGATCGCCCAGCCGGTTCTGCGAATAGCGTCCCAGCGCCAGGCGCCAGCGGCGCACGTGCGCGGGCACGGGCCGGTTCGCGTGGCGGCTCATGCCGCGGTCTCCGGCGGTCGAAGCCACACCCCGAGCCCATCGGCCTCGAGCGCGATTTCGAGTTCGCGCGCGAGCGACAGGTTCGCTCGCACCTCTTCTTCAGAGACGCCGTAGGCGACGCCGTCCGCCGCTTCCAGAGCCGCATCGCCGTAACGTTCGGCGAGCCGCTCCGCGACGCGGTCCGTCTCGCGCGGATCGAGTTGCGCGAACGCGAGGCGGAGATGCGGCAGCAGTTCGATGAAATCGTCTTCGGCGATTTCCGCTAAGATCTCGTCGGTCGCGTCGATGAGCTCGGGGACGTTCCACAGCAATTCGCGCGAGATCGCGATCACGCCCCGCAGGTACGCGACGCGTTCGGACGGGTTCACGTACGCGCCGCCGATCGTTCCGCGCACGCGCGCGAGCAGCGCGCCGCCCTCGAGCATGCCCGCCAGATACGCGACCGCCGACACCGCGCCTTCGACCGCGGGCGGCACGGTCGCGCCCAGCAGCTCCGCGATCGCCTCGTGAAAGCCGGCGGCGACCTCCGCAACCTCGGCGCCCTCCACGATCGTGCGCAGCGATGCGAGCGCTTCGAGCGAATCAGCAAGGCGCGCTTCGTCGACCGCGGCGATGCCCGGCAGCAGATAAATCGCGCGCTCGAAAGCGAGCGAGACGAGCCGGCCGAGCGCGCGCGGATCGTCGAGTTCGAGCGCGCCGCGCGCGCGCCAGAGACCGTCGAGCCCGCGCAGCGCCGTCACCAGCGACGCGAAGTCGCCGTCCTCGACCAGCGCCCGTTCGAGCGCGCCGCTCAGATTCGCGGCTCCTGCCGGCAAGCCGGCCTGGACCGCGGTCACGAGGATCGGGACGAGCGCGGGGGCGCTGCGCCCCCGTCCCTCCTCATCGAGCGCCGCGATCGACCGGCGAATTTCCGCTAAGCATGCCGCTTCGAGCGTCTCGGCCTGCGAGGCCAGATCGATGAGGCGCGCTTCCACCATCGGCGACCACGCGTAGCTCCACTCTTCGAAGAGCAGGTCGACCTTGGCGCCCACGCTCAAATCGGGCCCCGCGGTGCGGTCGGCCAACCGGCACTGCACGAGCGCCGTCGCGTGGAAAAAGCGGCTCAGCGCGCGGTGTTTGGGATTGCGATGGACGTCGAGTTCGCGCCGCCGCCGTTCGCCGTCGTCGATCCGCAAGCCGTGCCCTTTGGCCGCGGCGCGCACCGCTTCGACCAAGGGCGGCGAACCCGCCGAGGACGGGATGTCGCCGAACGCGCTGCCGCATAAGAAACGCGCGAACTCGGCGAGCAGCGGATCGCCGTTCGCGCGCTCGCCTTTGACGAACGTCGAACGGCACGCATCGAGCAGATCCTCGCGGCCCGGGCCCGGGCGCCCACGCAGGCGCGCGAGCGCGACCGCGCTCTGTAACGCGGCAGCGACCGTCGGAACCGAGATCGAACGGGCGAGTCCGGGCCGGAACTCGCGCAGCCACGCGCCGAAAGCGACGAGCGCGTCCGCGGCGAGATCGCTCCAGAGCGTCTCGCCGCTCTCGCCGGCCCGGACGCGCCGCCACAGGCGGTCGTAGAAACCCGGTAACGGCAACCCCGCGGCGTAGCCGTTGAGGTGGTCCAGCTGTTCGAAGCCGTAGCGGATGACGTACGCGGATACGGTCGAAGCGGCGGCAGCACGCTCCGCGGGCCGGGCCGGCACGTCGAGCGCGTCGAGCAGCGCCGGCGTGTGGAAGCCGCCCGTCACGATCACGACGGGGCCGCCCGCGGCGCGCGCCGCGTTCAGGCCGGCGATCATCGCGCGTTCGCGCGCGTCGTTCTCACGGCGTTCCGGCTCCGTTTGGATGCTGCTTTCGCGCACGTGGGCGCAATACGCGCCGGTCTCGCTAAAAAACGTGCGCCAATCCGTGCCGTCCGCGCGCGTCTCGAAGAGATGATCCCACAGCTCGTTCTGATCCCGGCAGCCGTATCGCGCGCAGAGCGCCTTCACGTAATCGCTGCTATCGAAGACGCGTTCTTGCGTCAGCGCTTCGGGTTCGGCCGCGGGCTCGGGCTCCGGCTCCGCGCTCGCATCTTCCTCCCTGGGCGTCGCCCACATCGCGCGGTCGGTCATCGGCAAGTCGATGAAACGCACGGTCGCGCCGGCCGCCGTCGCGCGTTCGAGCGCGACGAACTCCGGCGAGTGCGCGCAAAACGGAAAGTACGATACGGCCGAGACCGACGCCGCGGCCTTCTGCGGCCGCCTGAAGGCGACGACGGCGACGGGCGGGCGGGTCGCCGGATCGACGAGCACGTGCAGCAGCGGCTCGAAATCGGCGGGCGCTTCGATCAAGACCTGCGCCGGACGAACCTCGTCGATCAAGCGCTCCAGATGGCGCGCGCACGCGGGACTGTGGTGGCGGATCGGCGCGAAGTAGAGTCCCAGATCCTCGCGCCACGGCGGGCGCGCGTTCAATCCAGCCGCAGCTGCCGCGCCGCGGCGTAGAACTCGCGCCAGGGCTTGCTGCGCCCCGAGCGGTCTTTCGCGATGTGATCGATATAGGACTTGAATTTCTTGCCGTCGTCGGCGTTGTCTTTGAGGATCACGCCCTGGATCTGGCGCGCCAGGTGCGCGCCCGTCACGTTCGTGCCGTCGAGGAAGGCCGCTTCCAGCGACGCCGCGTGCGCGACGTTGACGGCCTCGGCCGTCGACATCACGGCCTCGGGTCGCGTCAGGCTCGTGCCTTCGGCCGTGCGGCCGCGGCGTAGATCCTGGAACGTCGCGACCAGCACGTCGGCCACGTCGCTCTCCATGCGCACCGGCACGCCGATCGTCTCGATCCGCTCCGCCAACTGGGCGAGGATCAGCGTGCGTTCGAACACCGGATCGTCGATCGGGTGGACGGTCTCGAAGTTGAAGCGGCGCTTGAGCGCGCTCGACATCTCGTGCACGCCGCGATCGCGCAAGTTGGCCGTGCCCAAGACGTTGAAGCCGGGCCGCGCGCGAACGGCGAACTCGTCGCCGAGTTCGGGAATCGCGATCGTCTTCTCCGACATGATCGAGACCAGCGCATCCTGGATCTCGGGCGGGCAGCGCGTCATCTCCTCGAAACGTACGATCGACCCGGAGCGCATCGCCGCGAGCACGGGCGACGGAACCAACGCCTGCTCCGAGGGGCCCGCCGAGAGCAGCATCGCGTAGTTCCAGGAATAGCGGACGTGATCTTCGGTCGTGCCCGCCGAGCCTTGCACGACGAGGCCCGAGCGCCCGGAGATCGCCGCCGCGAAGAGTTCCGAGAGCATCGACTTCGCGGTGCCCGGCTCGCCGACGAGCAGCAAACCCTGGTTCCCCATCAGGCTCACGATGGACCGGTCCACCAGCGGGTCGTCGCCGAAGAACTTCCGCGTGACCCCGAGCTTCTCGTCGCCCAACACGAAGCGCCGCACCCCGCGCGCCGAGAGGTGCCAGCCCGGGGGCCGCGGATCGGTATCGGCGGCGCGCAGCCGCGCGAGTTCGTCCGCGTAACGTTCCTCCGCGGGCGCGCGCAACACGTCGCTGGGCATCTTGAGTCCTTCCTCGTCGACCGGCATGCGAATTAGCGAGGCTTCCACGTGGGGTCGAGACCGTTGCCGGCGGCCGCGATCTCGTGGAGGTCGTTCCAGCATTCACTCAAGAGGACAAAGGGTACCTGTGCGAAGGCCGGCTCAATATTGCGACTTCTTCTGCCAGTCCGGATCGAAACCGCTGCCCGCCGCGGCGATCTCGTGGTAATCGTTCCACGCTTCGCTGAGCAGCACGGGCGGAACGCTCCGCAGCGGTAGCGCCTCGTTGCCGAACCGTCCGGTCCGCGCGAAGCCGAGCTCGGTCAGCGCCGCCGGCGCGTTCTCCTGGCCGGGGAACGATCCGGTGAAACCGATCTCCGTCTGCAGCCCCGCGCCGGGATGGCGCCGGATGTAGTCCACGAACACGCCGCCGTCTTCGGAACGTCCCGGCTGGTAGCCGCGCTTCGTGGCCGCGCCGCGCAGCTTCAAGGTCTCGATCATCCAGCCGCGCCGGTCGACGATGCGTTCGCGCTTCGCCTCTTCTTCGTTCGGCGCGAGCACCGGTCGCGAGAACTGCTCGAAGAGCGGCGTGACTTCGTAGTCGGCGAGGTGCGTCTTCCAGGCCTCCGCGACGCTCTCGTCGACGATGGCGCGATGAGCCACTTTGACCGCGAGCGACGGCGCGAGTTCGACGCTCTCGTCCGCCGGACCCGACAGCGTGCCGTCGTCGAGCGGCCGGAAGCTCGCGACCACGGCGCCGCTCGCGTCGAGCGCGAGCCACACGAGCCGCCGGCACAGATGGCGAACGATCGGATGGCCCGCCAAGAGGCGCTCCCAGTCGTTCGCGCTCCACGTGCGTTCCAGGCACATCGCCTCGTACAAGCGCCCCGCTTGCAAGTCGAAGACCTGCGCGACTTCTTTCTTCGCCGACGCCAAGAGCCGCTTCGCTTCCTTGAGCGGCTCGTTATCGGCTTCACCTCGGGCCGCCGGCAGCGACTTCGCCGGCTTTCCCTGCGGGCCGCGCAAGTCGAGCTTGCCGCTCGCATCGAGGACCGCGCTGAAGACGCGCTCGGGTCCGCAGTCGAGTTCGAGCGCCCCGTTCTCGTCGAGCCCGGCGGAGGGAATCGTGTTATCCGCCAACTCGTCGGGCGTCCAACCCCGCGCTTCCGCGATCGACTGCACGAGCGCCGCAGCGTGCTCTTGCACCGTGCGCTGCTTGAAACGGTTGGCCGTCGCGAGCACGACTTGAATCGCCGAAGGATGCGGGTTTGCGCTCAGACAGCTGACGAGCGCCTTCGCCTGCGACGTCCGCGCACCGTGGTTCTTCAAATAAGCGCGCACTTTCCCGGCCGCCTCGGGCCCGTTCGCACGCGTCGCGAGCGCCAAGATTCCGCGGTTATCGGAAGCGCTACTGAGATACTGACTCAGAAACTCGGCTTTGAGCCGCGCGTAGATCGTTTCGCGCTTGATGTCCTTTTGATAGCGGACGTAGGCCGCGAACTGCTTGTCCGCGCGCTCGTCAGCGTAGGCGATCGCGTCCGCCTCGGAGGGCCGCTGCGTGTCGCGCTCGATGAATATCGAGAGGATCGCGCCGGCGAGCGCCGCGACATCCTCGGCGCGCATGCGATCGAAGTAGAATTCGAAGAGCGGATTCCCGGCCGGCTCCTTGAGCTTGTTGGCGAGCACGACCCACCAGCGAACGATCTCCGGCGACACGCTCTCCCCGCTCGCCCACCGCACGGCGGGCAGCACGTGGAACGGGAACCAGTCGAGGCCTTTGGTACCCGTCTTCTGCAGGCCGCGCTGCGCTTCTTCGAGCAGGGTCTCTTCGCCGACGAAGGGTGCGATGTCGTCGCCGAGGGCGGAGAGGGCGCTCAAGAAGCTCGCTCGCGCCTTATCGTTTTTCTCGGCTTTGAGGGCGGCGCGGATCTGCGGGACGCACGGGCGCGCCTGACGTTCCGCGAGCCACAACGCTGCATCGCCGCGCGTTTCACTCTTGCCGTCGGCCAAGAGCCCCGCGATCGATTCATCGAGGCCTGGAGCCGTTGCGATCAGTTCCCGTGCCGCGCGCCGCTCGGCTTTCGTTCCGGTCACCGCGACGCGCATCAGCGGCGCGAGCAAACGCTGCGGCGTCTTCGGTAAGAACCGGAGCGCGGCGAGTGCGCGTTCGATGCTGGCGGGCTTCGCATCGGGCGGAACGGGACGCACGCCGAAGGCCTCCTCGAACAGCGGGATCGACTCCGCGAGAAACGGCCACACGAACGGCGCGAGCGAGGGCTCCACGCCCTCCCAGCTCTGCCCGGTGAAAACCGTGCGCGCGGCGGCTTCGGCGGAAAGGCCGACGGCCGCGTGCATTGCGAGCACGGCGCGCGCATCCCCCGCTTCGGCCAGCATGCGCTTCTTGAACTGGAGGTGGATCACGGTCATCATGTAGCTGCCGGCCAGCGGCGGCAGCAGACGCGTGTGCCACGCGAAACCGGCGGCGTGATAGAGGCGCAACAGATGGCGCAGGGTGACCCGCGGATCGGCGAGGATCGGCTGCAACAACTGACCGGGCGGACCCGTGAGGTAGGCGGCGCCCAGCGGCGCTAAGCTCTGGCCCTCCGACGGCTTGCCGTCGGCGACGTCGAAGAAGCGCTCGGCCACGCTGTGATCGTAATAGCGGGGCGTGCCCCGAAAGGCCTTGCGGACCTCGTAGAGCTCTTTCTGCTGCGCGTTGTGCGCGTCGACTGCCGCGTTCAAGCCTCGACGGAGGTCCGAGGGGAAGGGTGTTTCGGGAGGCGGCTCCGGCGCGGGCGGGATGTCGACGAAGGTACCGTCCACCGCGCGGTAGCGCGCGGTGTCCGGCGCCTCATCGCCGTCCGCGGGCTCCGCGCTCGCGGTCAGGGCGGCGAGGTTGAGAGCGATGGCGTCCGCGAGTTTCTTCGGAGGTTTCGCGGCGAGCTGCGCTTCGAGTTCGTGCCGCGCTTCGCTCCCGAGGATTTGCGTAAGCAGCGAAACGGCGTGCACCTTGGGCTCGACGCTCTTGGCTTGGAAGACGGGAGCGACGGCGGACTGCAATGCTACGCGATCCGTCCCCGACAACGCGCGCACCGCGGCTTCGCGAACGCTTTTCGCCGGACCGACCGCGAGCTCGACGAGCGTCGCGAGGTTCTCGTTCACGGCACCGAGCGAGCGAAGCCCTTCGGCGAGTTTGGCGCGGCTCTCCGCATCGAACGCCCGCGCGGCCTCCGCGACGTCCTCCGGATGGCGAGCGAGATACGCGCTCAGATCCGGCATCTGTTGCATGAGCGACCGTCTCGGCGAATACCCGCCGCCCGCGAACACGAAATCGAGTAACGCGAGCGGTCCCGCATCGTCGAGCGCGAGGGTGGCGAGGCTTCGCTCGACGGTCAGGACGCCGAGATCCATGCCTTCGCCGTTGGGAAACTCCTTCTTCGAGCTCATCGAAGCGGTCGTGGCGAGGATGCGAAACCACGCCGGGCAGCGGTCGGTCCCGGCATACCAATAGTCTCTGATCGGGTTCGACTCGGTCGCGGCCAAGACTCGTCCGAGCCGCAGCAACCGCTGCGGTTCCGCGAACAACTCGTCGCGCAGCAACGCGTAAAGCGCCCCGAGGTGGGGTGCCTCGCCGCGGGCGTACGCATGGGCATGACCGAGCTCGAGCGGGTTCGACCGATGCTGCGCGAGGTCCAACAACACCGCCGAATCGTCGCCGGTCGCGACGAACAGCGCGGCGCGGCCGGGGAGGCCGGCATCGTGCTTGGCGAGCGGCGCGAACGCTTCGCTCAAGCGGCGCACGAGAGCGGCGTCGCCGTCGCCTTTGAACAGGCCCGCGACTCTATCGAAGAACTTCAGAACGCACGCTCCCCAGCAGGCAGGCCCTCGATCGGCCGACGAGCATCTTGGTTCGAAACCGCTCGAGGGACCTGCCTAGGCGGGGGCGGGCCGGCCGTGCTGCGGCGGCTCCGGGGGCCGCGCCTCGTCGGAGAAACGCGTTTCCTCTTTCAGCGTCTTGGGAGCGATCCACGAATACATGATCGGCACGATGAAGAGCGTCAGCGCGAGCGAACTCAGGAGGCCCCCGATCACCGCGATCGCGAGCGACGCGCGGCTCTGCCCCCCGGGTTCGAGGCCGAGCGCGAGCGGCAGCATGCCCGCGATCATCGCGATCGTGGTCATCATGATCGGCCGGAAGCGGGTGGATGCGGCTTCGCGCATCCCGTCCTCGCGGCTGCGTCCTTCGCGGTCGCGCACGGTGTCGGCGTAATCCACCAGCAGGATGCCGTTTTTGGTGACGAGTCCGACGAGCAGCACCATGCCGATCAGCGAGTACAGATTGAGCGTCTGCCGCGTGATCCAGAGCGCGCTGAAGGCGCCGATCGTGGCGAGCGGGATCGCGAAGAGCGTTACGAAGGGCGTGCGATAGCTATTGTACAGCGCGACGATCATCAGGAACACGAGCACGAACGAGATGACGAGCGAGCTGCCGAGCGTCACGAGCGCTTGGTTCATCAGATCCTGTTGGCCTTGGGCCGCGGGATGCACGGTGACGGTCTTCGGCAGGTGCAACGCCGCGACGCGCTGCTGGAACGTCTTGGTGACGTCGGAGAGGTTGTAGCCGGTGCCCACGTTCGCCGACACGTGCACGACTTGCTGACGGTTTTCGCGCGTGATGATCAGGGGTGCGGGCTTCCAATACAGATGTGCGACGTCGCCGAGGCGCACGATATCGCCGTTCGCATCCTGCGAACGCAGCGGGATGTTCAGCAGCGCCTGCAACGAGTTCTGCTGCGGCAGCGGATACTCGACGATGATTTCGGTCAAGCCGTTGGCGGCGGTTTCGATCTGCGTCGCCTGATCGCCGCCGAACGCGGCTTCGACGGCGGTCGCGGCGGTCCCGACGCTGACATCGAGCGCCTGCAGTTTCGCGCGATCGAAGTCGACCTCGACTTGCGGCGCCGCGTTGCTCGCGCTGTCCTGCGCCCCGATCGCGCCCGGCGTCGCCTGGAGCGCTTGGTACACTTTCGCCGCGAACGGCGTCGGGTCGCTCCCGTTGGTCGTGCCCACGAGCTCGTCGATCGGCTGTTGCACGCCGCCGCCTTGCTGAGTGGCCTGAACGACGCTGAGCGTATTGGGCGGCGCGATTTTGCCGAGGACGGATTGCAGCTTCGTGACGTAGGTCGCCGTCGGCGTCTTGTGATCGGTCGAGAGGTAAATCGAAATCTGGCCGACGTTGCCCTCTTGCACGAACCCGCCGAACTCCGCCGAGTAGCCGCCGGAGATCGTCTGTTCGCTCTGAAAATCGGGGCCCGTGATGGTTTGGCGCACTTTTGCTTCGAGCGCTTGCATCAGTTGCCGCGTCTGCGAGAGCGGATGACCGGGCGCGAGCGTCACCTGGGCGTAGATGATGCCCTGATCTTGAAACGGCTGGTACTCTTCGCCGACCAAGCCCGTGGGCACGAGCAGAAACGCCAACAGGCACAGCACGACCGACACGATCACGATCGGCCACGGACGCCGCATGACGGCGGGCAGCCAGCGATCGGTGTAGAGGCCGCGGAAGCGGTCGAAACGATCGTCGAACCAACGGATCACCGGCCACGGGCGCCACGTGGAATTCATCGACCACAGGCCGGCCAACACCGGCGTCACGGTGAAGGATACGAAGAGCGACGTCAAGGTCGCGATGGAGACGACGATGCCGAACTCGGATAGTTGGACGCCGACCTGACCGCTCGCGAACGCGATCGGCAGGAACACGACGACGTCGACCATCGTGATGACGATCGCCGCCAAGCCGATCTCGCTGCGGCCGTTGAGCGCCGCATCGGCGGACGATTCGCCCATCGAACGATGGCGTTCGATGTTCTCGAGCACGACGGTCGAATCGTCGATCAGGATGCCGATCACGAGCGTCATCGCCATGAGCGAGATCGTGTCCAAGGTCAGGTTCAGCAGCTTCATCGCGAACAGCGTCACGCCGAGCGACGTCGGGATCGCGACCATCACGACGACCGCGTTGCGCCACGACTTCAGAAAGAACAGCATCACGACGGCCGTCAGCACGATGCCTTCGATCAGCGTATGCTCGACCGATTCGAGTTGCTGCTGCGTGAACGTGGACTGGTTGTGCGCGACTTCGAAGTCGATGCCCGGGAATTGCGCGCGCAGTTTCGGGAGGGCCGCCACGATCTCGTTCGCGACGGTGACCTCGCTCGAGGTCGCCGCCTTCTGGATCGCCAGCGCCACGCCGCTGTGTCCGTTGAGCGACGCATAGACCCGCTGCGTCACGCTTCCCTGGAGGACTTGCGCGACGTCGGAAATCCGCTTGTCCGCGCTCGGCACGGCCCACGGATTGAGAATGCCGGTGAACGGCGACATCGAGGTGCCCGCGCCCGTACCGTACTCGCTCGACGATGCCGACGGCATCGTCGCGGCTTCCTGGGAGGCGGTGGCGGCCGTCGTCGAGGCACTGCCATTGGAGCTCGAGGTGACGGAACTGACGTTGACCGGCGTGTCGATCGGCAAGGTCGACGTGTTCGTCGAACCTCCGGACGCGGCCGTGGACTCCGTGCTCGACGCGGGCTGGCTCACGCCGGATGCATAGATGCCGCTCGAGGTGCCGTTCGCGGTGGCAGCGGTGGAACCCGTCGACGGCGTCGTGCCCGCCGTCGAGGATCCCGCGTTGCCGCTCGACGTGCCCGTCACCCCGGTCGCACTTGAAGACGCTGCCGCCGTGCTCGACGCCATGGGCATCGATGCCGCGCTCGAGGCTGCCGCGGACGGCGCGGCGGAGGCGGAAACGCTCGCGCCCGACGACGCCGGCGGCGGCGTCACGTTCGTCGCCGGAACGCCGTTACCGGCCGACCCGCTGCCGCCGGAAGCCGTCGCGCTCGCGCCGCTCGTGCCGCCCGCGCCCGCGCCTCCGCTCGAGGCCGAGCTCCCGCCCGTGCTGCTGGAACCGGAGCCGGTCGCGCCTGCCGCGCCGGTGGCCGTCGTGCTGCCGGATGTCCCCGCGTACGCGACGTGAATCGGCAAGTTCGCCACGGAAATGGAATCGAAGACGTCGCCGCGTACGTCGATCTGCGTCTCCCGGCCCGGCTGATAAATGATGCCGCCCGGAGCGCGCACGTTGTTGGGCTCGATCGCGTTGACGACGTCGGTCAAGGTCAGGTTGTCGCCGGCGAGCAGGTTCGGGTTGACGAGCACTTCGATCGCGGCCTGGGTCGTGCCCAGGACGCTCGCCTGCGAGACGCCCGGATACTGCTCGATCGCCGGGACGATCTGATTGTTCGCGAGCGAGCCGAGCGCCGTCTGCGTGTACTTTTTCGATACCAGCGAGATCGTGATGACGTTGGGCTGGCTCGGATCGGCGACGCGAATCGTCGGCGCCTGGATCGCGCTCGGCAGCTGGCGTTGCGCCGCTTGGAGCGCTTTTTCGACGTTCGCGATGTTCTCCGTGTCGGTCGAATTGAGCGCGAACGCCGCCGAGATCGACACGCTGCCGGTCTCGATCGTCGTGTCGATATGATCGAGGTACGGCGTGCCCGCGATCTGGTCTTCGATCGGTTCGGCGACTTCCGTCTGCAGCTCCGTCGTCGAGGCGCCGCTGTAGGAAACCTGGACGCTGATCGTGGGCAAACCCGTGTTGGGCTGCTGCTGGACGACGAGCGAGCGCAGGGCGTAGATCCCCGCGAGCATCGTGACCGTCACGAAAACGAACGTCAAGGTCGAGCGCTTCAGGAACGCTCGGGTCAGACCCACCTATTTTGCCGCCGGCGATGGCGACGCGGACACGCTGACCCGGTCGCCGTTCCCGACGGTGACCGCGGTGACGTTCGGAATCACGCGCTCGCCGTTCGCGAGCCCCGTCACGGTGGAGCGCCCCCCGTCGTCGCCCGTGACGCTCACGGTCTTCTGATGCACGACGCCGCCGTCGACGGCATAGACCGACGTGTGCGTGTCGTCGACGAAGGCCGAGTCCGGAATGACGACGCCCCGCGTGGGCGGCAGATCGACGAATCCGTTGACCGGCATTCCGGCGTGCAAGTGATGATCGGAATTGTCGACCAGCACCTTGACCGTGAAGTTGGTCGTGCCGGGCTGGACTTGGTCGAGCACCGCGTCGACGACGCCGCGATCCTTGTGCCACTGTGGATTTGCGCTGTAACTCGTGTTCACTTCGATCGACGCGCCCGCCCCGCGCCGTACGCTGATGACCTGGGCCGTCGACGCCGGCAAGACCGCGTAGACGCGATCGTTCTGCTCGATCGTGAAGAGTTGTCGTCCCGACGGGTATTCGCCCGGGTTGGCGTTGACGGAATCGACGACGCCGTCGACCGGTGACGTGATGACCGCGCGGCCGATCTCGAGTTTGAGCTGATCCACGGTCGACTGCGCGGCATCGACGGCCGCGCGCGCGGCTTCGAGTTCCTGTTGTTGGACGCCCGCATTCTGCCCGTTGCCGTTCGCGTTATCGTTCGCCTTCGCCGCCGCGAGCGAGGCGCGCGCCGCGTCGACGGCCTGCTGGTCCGTCGCAACCGTGACGCGCTGCTGGTCGAGCGTCTGCGCCGGCAGATAGCCGTTCGACGCCAACTGCTGATAGCGCCGGAGGTCGGTCTGCGCGCCCGCGAGATTGACCTGCGCTTGATGCAGCGAATCTTGCGCCGCAACGACGCTCGAAGAGTTCTGCGACGTGGTCGCCGTCGTTTGATAGGCCGTCTGCGCGTAGCGCGCGGCGTCTTCACCGACGACGCGTTCCGACGAGGCCAGCTGCGCTTCCAGATCGTCGGTCAACTGTTTGGCCAGGACCTGACCCGCGCGGACTTGTTGCCCTTCGACGACGTCCACTTGGGAGAGCGGTTCCGAGAGGTTCGCCGTAACGGCGACTTGGCGGTACGGCGCGATCACGCCGGCGATCTCGACGCTCGGTGCGATCGTCCCGTAGCGCGCGATAACCGTCTGCACCTCTTGAGGCGCGGGACTCGCGGCCGACGCCGCGTCGGCCCGACCACCGCACCCGGACGAAACAACCAAGAGCGATAGCGCACTCAGGCGCAAGATCGAGTCGCCATCCATATCGATGGCGCTCGTTTATCCCTCGCGAGCGCAAGCTAAACCGCTCTTTGAGAAGCCTGGGAATTCCTCAGAGCCCTCGCAGCCAAGACATCAAGCCCGCGGGTAAGCGACCGTTATGTCAATCGCTTTCGGGAGCACGATGCGCGCGAGAGCGTGAGAGCGACGCGCGGGTTGGGTACCGTCAAGAGGCTGTCTCGCTACGAACTCCTACACATTCGAAATATTCGCGAGACGAGGATAGGTTACATGTTGCAATTCTTCCGCGCGATCGGCCTCTTCCTGATCGTCGCCGTGGCGGGCCTCGCCCCGGCGCCCGCCTCAGCACAAGTCAGTATCGGCGTCGGCTTCAATTTAGGAGCCGTCGGCGTATCGGTCAATCTCGGTCCTCCACCGATTCCATATTACGTCCAACCGCCGTGCCCGCAGCCCAACGAAATTTGGACGCCGGGCTACTGGGCTTGGGGTCCGGCAGGTTATTATTGGGTCCCCGGCACGTGGGTCGCGGCCCCGTCCGCCGGCCTTTTCTGGACGCCGGGCTATTGGGGCTACGATAGCGGCGGCGTCTACGTGTGGAACGCCGGCTATTGGGGTCCTCGCGTCGGTTATTACGGCGGCATCAACTACGGATACGGCTACGGCGGAAACGGCTACTACGGCGGCCGCTGGCAAGGCCACAATTTCGAATACAATACGGCGATCACGAACGTCAACCGCACCTACGTGCGGAACGTCTACGTGAACAGAACGGTCGTTAACAATTTCCGGCCCGGCGTGCGCGTCGTGAGCTATAACGGTGGCCCGGGCGGCGTCGCCGCGCGTCCGACCGCCGAGCAGCGCGCCTTCGCGAGAGCGCGGCACGTCGCCCCGACGGCCGCCCAACGCGAGCACATTCAAACCGCGGCGCAGGATCGCAACCTCTACTCCTCGGTGAACCACGGACGCCCGGCGGAGTTGGCCGTCGCCCGTCCCTTCAGCCCCACTCGGCGGCCCGCGCATTACGCACCGCTCCGCGCGCAAGACCGGAAGGTCGCGCAAGCACACCTCGTTGCGCGTCGGGCGGCGAACGCCCGTACCGCGACGACCGCGCGAAAAGCCGCTGCCGCTCACGAAGCGGCGTCGCGCACCGCAGCCTCACGAGCGGCCGCCTCGCATGCGACGGCTTCCCGCGCTGCGGCGGCTCATACCGCCGCTGCCCGCACGGCGGCGGCCCACGCGACGGCGTCGCGTACGGCCGCGTCACGCGCCGCCGCGTCGCGGGAAAAAGCCTCGCACGCCGAGGCGTCACGCGCGGCGGCCTCGCGCGCGGCAGCCTCACACGCTGCGGCGTCGCGAACTGAAGCATCGCGCGCAGCCGCCTCGAAGCCGGAGGCTTCGCGCGCGGCGGCCTCACGTTCGGAGGCTTCGCGCGCCGCGGCCTCGCGAGCGGAAGCGTCGCGCGCATCGGCGGCGCGCGCCGAAGCGTCGCGTGCGGCGGCCTCGCGAGCGGAAGCGTCGCGCGCGGCGGCCTCACGGGCCGAAGCATCGCGCGCCGCGGCTTCGCAGGCGGCCGCCTCACGCGCGGAGGCATCGCGCGCGGCGGCTTCACGGGCCGCGGCTTCCCGTGCGGCAGCGTCCCGCGCGTCAGCCGCGCGCGCGGCCGCCTCGCAAGCGGCAGCGTCGCGCGCCGAAGCGGCGCGGGCGTCCGCCGCCCGCGCGTCCGCGGCACGCGCGGCAGCACCGCGTGCGGCGGCACCGCGTGCGGCGGCACCGCGTGCGGCGGCGCCACGCGCGGCCGCACGCCCGGCGGCGCGCCCTGCAGCGGCTGCGCCCCACGAAGAGCGTAAGCGCTAAACGAACGACACGGGTGACGCGGGCGCGCCGGATCTCACTCCGGCGCGCCCGTGAGCCGATCCGGCGCGATCCGTCGCTCGTTCATCCGCGCCGCCGGCAGCGGCAGCCGGCCTCCCGCGCGGTAAAGGGCCGGCCGGACGGGGCTTCCCGGGCGCCCTCCCCGACCCGGTCACCCGGTTAGCAGCGATCGAGCCCGGGGTCGTTGCTTCGCGCCGGGGTGCGATCCACGCGCCCGCAACGCCGGTGCTCGAGCGGCGCGTGAGGCGCGCCGTAAGGCCGCGCAACGGTACCTGCAGACGTTGGCGGAAACCGCGCACGAACTGCGAACGCCGTGGACCGTGAGCAGCGGATACGTCGGCATTCTGCGCCCCGGGAACGGGGGCTCGAGCGACGGCCGTACCGCGCGCGCCGATTGACCGGGGCGCATGACCTCGTTGAGCGCCTGCGCGCGCTCTTCGGCCGCGCGACCGTGACGCGGCCGCCATGCCGCTTGACCGACGCGGAAGCGCTCGCGCTCGCGCGCGAGGCACTCGGCGGCCGGATGCCGCTCTTTGTGAGCGGCGTGAGCGCCGCGGCAGACGGCGTGGTATGGACCGTCGGGACGGCGACCATCGGGAGCGGCTGCTGGGTTTCGATCGACGACGCGACCGGCACCGTCCTGGAATGTCGCCGCTGGGGCGTTCGCTGAAGGCGGAGCCACGCCCGTGCGACTGAAGGTTCCGGGTGCGCTCGCGAGCGCGGTCGCGGCGCTCGCGCTGGGCGCTTCGACGCTCGCAGAAGTCGCGCTCTACGCGCGAGCGACGCTCGCGACGCCGGATCGCGCGGCCTGGGACGCCGCGCTGCCTGCCCACATCGTGCGCAACGGGCACGTGTGGCCGCTCTGGATGTCCTGCGCGCTGCTCGCGATCGGCGCGCTTCAGGCCGCGCTCTTGTTCTCGCTGGGCACGGCGCGGGCCGGCCGGAACGCGCGCCCGCTCGTCGCGATCACCCTATGCGTTGCCGCCTGCGTCGCCGTTACCGCGCTGCGCGCGCCGTACCTGACGTCGAACGACGTCTATGCGTATATCGGCTACGCGAAGCTACAGAGCTCGACCGACGCCTACGCTCCGCCGAACGCACCCCTGCCCGCGGGGTTTCGCGTTATCAACGAGATCTGGCAGCGTCCGTTGATCCCCGCAGCGTACGGACCGCTCGATCTCGCTATCTATCGCCTCGCACTGCATCGGCAGACGACGTTGAGCGGCGCGCTGTTCGCAGCACGCTGCGTCGGCCTGGCCGGCATCATCGCGCTCGCCGCCCTCACGTTCGCGCTCACGCGGCGCGTCGCGTTCGTGCCGCTGGTGCTGCTCAACCCCGGTCTCTACCAGCACAGCGTGATCGACGCGCACAACGATATCATCGCCGTCGATGCGGTCGTGCTCGCGACGCTCGTGGCGGCGCGAAGTCCGCTCGCGGGAGCGATCGTCGCGGCCCTGAGCGGAGCGGTGAAGGTGAACTTCGCGCTGGTCGGGCCGGCGCTCGCGGGCTCGGGCCTGCGCGCCCGCGGGCGCGTCACGATACTCGCCGGCGGCGCGGCCGGCGCGTTGCTGCTCTCGGCCCTCGCCGGCGGTCAACCGTACGTTCACGCGTTGGGCACGGTGGCGCGGGCGTACGCACCGCAGCACGGATCGATCGGCGGCATCGTGGGCAGCGTCACGCACGGGGGTTTGGCGCTCTTCGGCCTGGCCGCGCTCGCGCTGACCGTCGCGGGCGGTCCGGCGCCTTGGAGCTTCGCGTGGTCGCTCTGCGGCCTCGCCGCCGCGGTCTATCCGGGTTATCTGATCTGGGGTCTCCCCTACGCACTGCGCGACGTCGACGGCGCGCGGCTGTTCCTTGCGATCCTACCGCTGCCCAGCCTCACGTTCGACTTCGTCTTTCCCGGCAGCGGCGATCTGACCCGTGTCGTGTTCCTGTCATACATGGCGTACGAAGCCGCGCACCTGCTTCGCGACCGCGTCCGCAGGCCGTCGTAGGCGGTCCGCGCTAGCGGCGCTGTTCCAGCCTCACCCGCACCGTGAGCGGTTTGCCGTCGCGCAGCACGGTGACTTCGACGACGTCGCCCACGTTGCTGCGCCGCAACGCATCGGTGAAGTCGTACAGATTCTTGATCGCCTCAACCCCGAATTGCGTCAGGACGTCCCCAGCCTTCAGGCCGGCTTTGGCCGCGGGAGAATCGGGCCGCACGCCGGAGAAGCGCACCCCGCTTTCGATTTGCCCGAAGTCCGGAATCGACCCGAAGTACGGGCCGTAACCGCTGCCGTGACCCGAATCCTGGGCCGGCTGCGGCTCGGCGACGGCCACGAACGCGGGCTTTTCCGGTAACGCAGCGACGTGCAACGCCGTGTCGGCGACCAGATTCGTGACCTGCGCGCCTGCGACCGCATCGATCTTATCCCAGGTATCGGACGGTGTGTGATAATCGGAGTGCAAGCCGGAAAAGAAGAACAACACCGGAATCTGCTCGGCCAAGAACGACGTTTCGTCGCTCGATGAGTAGCCGCTGAGCGCGTACTCGGGTACGAGCCCGGCCTTCGGTACGGCGGCATCGAGAATCGACCGGAAGGGAGCCGCCGTCCCGACGCCGCCGATGTAGATTTTGCTCGCCTGCACGCGCCCGACCATATCCATGTTGAGCATCGCGACCGCTTTCGCGAGCGGCAGCGTCGGTTCGCGAACGAAGGCCGCCGAGCCCACGATGCCGAGCTCCTCGCCGGCGAAGGACGCGAAGAGGATGCCGCGCGGAAGGGTGCCGCGCAGCGGTGCGAGCAGCCGCGCGAGCTCGAGCAGCGCGGACGTGCCCGACGCGTTGTCGTCGGCTCCCGGAAAGAGTTCGCCGATCTTCGAAGGTGCGAGCGAACCGTATTCGCCGCGACCGAGATGGTCGTAATGCGCGCCGATCACGACGTACTCGTCGGTCGTGCCGGGCAGATAGGCGAGAACGTTACTGACGGTGGCGTGTTTCTTCTCAACACCGGTCGTCAGCGACACGCGAACCTTGTCCGGCAACGCGAACGAAGCGGGCACGCCGCTCGCGTCGATTTGGCGCTGCACCGCTCCGAGATCTTTGCCGCCGAGCGCGAGCCACTCCGCCACGACGTCGTTCTTGACCGCGATGACCGGGATCCCGACGTCTACCGGGCTGCCTTCGCCGCCGAAGTGCGGCATCAGATCTTCTTCGCCGCGTTCGAGCCGCCCGTTCACGACGATGACGGCTTTGGCACCGAGCCGCCGGGCGAGGATCGCCTTCGCGATAACGCCGCCGTGGTCGCCCCCGGCCTTCTTGCGAGCTGGATCGAGCGGCGGTTCCCCGCGGAACACGACGACGATCTTGCCGGAGATATCGAGCCCGTGGTAATCGTCGTATTTCCAGTCGTCGGCGCTGATGCCGTAGCCGGCAAAGACGAGCGGCCCCGCCGCCTCGCCGGATGTCGAGAACGGGAAAGGCAAATAATCGTCGTGGAGCGCGAGCATCGTCTCGCCGCCCGCCGAAGCTACCGCGAAGCGGTTGTCCCCGGTCAACTCGGCTCCGACGACGACGTCGAACGGCTGCAAGAAACCCTGGGTTCCCTTCGGCTGCAATCCGAGGCTCGCATAGCGCTCGGCAAGAAGGTCGCGGGCCTTGGTGAGGCCGGCCGTGCCGTCGCCGCGCCCCTCCATGTCGGGGGCCGTCAAGGCCTTGATGTCGGCGAGGAAACGCGCGGGACTCGCCGCCGGGACGGCCTGCGCATACACGGGCGCGGCAAGCGCGGCCAGCAATAACAGCGTGACCGGAATCGGAACGCGTTTCGACATCACCCGTCGAGAATTCGGACGCTCGCGACGGCAGCCCCGCTCCGGCCGCACGTCCCCGGGAACGGCCGGAACCGCGACACCGCCGACCGGCTCTCGTTGCTCGATATACGGTGTTGCGCCTCGCGCTTCGGCTCGACCGGCGGCGCGCGGGGTCGGTGATTATTCGCTCTTGCGTCGTGCGCTTAACGACTGCCGACGCTTTGTCGTCCTGGATGTTGCCCATGGCCGAAGGTCGGCACCCGGCCGAGTCGAACTGGAGGTCGCCAACGACTTAGCACCTATGAGGGACACGTTTTCTCTTATGTCGCTCATCCGGCTTCACGTCGACGAACAGATCGCGACGCTCCAGTTCGATCACGACGCCAAACGTAACGCGCTGGGCGCCGAACTGATCGACGAAATCATCGCCGCCTTCGCGGAGTGCAAGCGGCAGCACGTGCGCGCGATCGTTCTGCGGGCCGGTTCCGGCACCAAAGTCTGGTCGTCCGGCCACGACGTCGAAGAACTTCCGCGCGTCGGCATCGATCCGCTGCCCTACAGCGATCCGCTCGAAGTGCTGTTGCGTGCCGTCGACGCGCTTCCCGCGCCAGTCATCGCGATGGTGCACGGTTCGGTTTGGGGCGGCGCGTGCGAGCTCATCATGGCCTGCGATATCGTCATCGGCGACGAATCGTGCACGTTCGCGATCACGCCCACGAAGATCGGCGTCCCCTATAACATCGCGGGGCTGCAGCGGTTCGTCTCGCGTCTGCCGCTCAACGTCGTCAAAGAGATGTTCTTCACCGCCAATCCGATCACGGCGCAGCGCGCCGAACGCATCGGCATCGTCAACGCGATCGTTCCCGCCGACCAGCTCGAGGAGTACACGTACGGCATGGCACGGACGATCGCGAAGCGTTCGGCCGTCGCGATCGCGGCGCTACGCGAACAGCTGCGAATCCTCAGCGACGAATCCGTCGCGATCAGCCCCTCGACGTTCGAGTACCTCCACGGCATCCGCCGCGATATCTATTTCGGCCATGATTACGAGGAAGGCATCCGCGCCTTCCTCGAAAAGCGCGCGCCGAATTTCTCCGGCGAAGCTCTCGAGTTCGACGGCCGCCGCACGCGCGAGCACTAACGCGACGCACTGACAACCGAAGTCCAGGCGGCTCCGGCGCTGGTCGGGTCGAACGCACCTTTGATGAACTCCCGAGAGCGGATCGACGTCACCAAGGCAGCGGATCGACGACGCTTCTTCCTGCAGCGTGCGATGCGCAAGAACACGCGCGGCTCCGGTAGCGACCTGGCCCTTCTCCTGACCCTCCCCCAGTCGGAAAGACCGGCCATCCGTACCTCTCTCTTCGAGCCCGTCCCGGTGATGCTCGCCGGAGCCCATGCCGCCAATGTGTATGCTCCGGAGCGCTCGACCTCCGACATCGACTTTCTCGTACCGCACGAGAGCTTCGCAGCCGCCGAGCAGCGGCTTCGCGCCGCCGGTTACGAAATGACGCGCGAGCTGCCGTTCCCAAACGCGGCGCTCGGCTTGTACGGCAGCGCCTGGCGCTCGCTAAAAGCGGGCGCGACCGTCGACCTGATCTCCAGCGACCAACCGTGGCTTCCCGAGGCGTTCGCGGTGCCCGTCGAACTGAACCGCGACGGCGACCGGGTTCTTCCCCTTTCGTACCTCGTGCTCATGAAAGTGGACATCGACCAAGGCGATCTTCAACGAGTCCTCGGCCGCATCTCCGTCGAGGCCCTGGAAGACGTGATCCGAACCGTGAAACGGCATTACAGCGATCCCGCGGCTCCGGACGACCTCCGTCGGTACCGCGAGATCGGCCGCTGGGAATACGAGATCGAGTAACGGGTACTCGGCCCGCGATCCACGAGACGGTTCCGGACCAGTCGAGGCGAAGGTCGCGAGCGTGAACGACGTCCCCGAACCCGGGCCGGCCGCACCGCAGCAGCCGCTCCCCAGCGGCACGGTAACGTTCGTCTTCACGGACATCGAAGGCAGCACCGTTCGCTGGGAGCGCGACCGCGACGCGATGCAAGATGCCGTTCGCCGCCACGATGCGTTGATGCGCGCGGTGATCGGCGACCAGAGCGGTTACGTGTTCAAGACGATCGGCGACGCCTTCTGCGCCGCTTTCGCCCGGCCCGAAGATGCGATCGCCGCGACCTTGCGTGCGCAGCGAGCTCTCGCGGGCGCCGATTTTTCGGCGGTCGCCGGCATCCGCGTGCGAGCCGCCGTGCACACGGGGACCGCCGACGAACGCGACGGCGACTATTTCGGACCTACCGTCAATCGCGTCGCGCGTCTGCTGGCGATCGGTCATGGCGGCCAAGTGATCCTCTCGGGCACGACGGCCGGCCTCGTCCGCGACGCGCTTCCGCCACAGACGTCCCTGCGCGATCTGGGCGAGCACCGGCTCAAGGACCTCGCGCGGCCCGAACGCGTCTACCAGCTCGTCGCGGAGGATCTGCCCACCCACTTCCCGCCGCTGCGCTCCCTCGATGCCCGAGCGAACAATCTGCCCGCCGCCCTGACGTCGTTCGTCGGACGCGAAAGCGAAGTCGAAGAGCTCGCGGAGCTGCTTGCGGCTCACCGCGTGGTGACGCTGGTCGGATCCGGCGGCATCGGGAAAACGCGCCTCTCGCTTCAGACGGCCGCCAACCTGCTCGATGGCTTTCGCGACGGAGTATGGTTCGTCGAACTGGCACCGCTGGCGAGCGGAGCGTACATTCCGACGGCCGTTGCCCAGGCGCTCGGCCGCACGCTCCCGGCCGAGGGCGATCCGGTATCCAATCTCGTACGCGCTATCGAGGATAGCGCCGCGTTACTCGTTTTCGACAATTGCGAACATCTCGTCGAAGCGGCCGGCACCGTCATCTCCGCGCTCGTGCGAGGTTGCGCGCGGCTGAAGGTGCTGGCTTCCAGCCGCCAGAGCCTCCGAATCAGCGGTGAAGCCATCTTTCGCCTACAGTCGCTGAGCTTTCCGAGTTTGGAGAAAAGCGCGACGCTCACCGCCGTTGCCGCGTCGCGTTTCGCCTCGACCGAGCTCTTCGTCCAACGAGCCGTCGCGAGCGATCGGCGCTTCGTGCTGACGGACGCAAACGCTCCCGCGATCGCCGAGATCTGCCGCCGGCTCGACGGGATACCGCTCGCGCTCGAGCTGGCTGCGGCGCGCGTCAAGATCCTGAACCCACAGCAATTATGCGAACGCCTCGAAGCGCGTTTCCGCCTCTTGGCCGGCGGCAACCGCGACTTGCTTCCACGTCAACAGACGCTACGGGCGTTGATCGACTGGAGCCACGATCTGCTCGACGACCGGGAACGCGCGCTGTTCCGGCGTCTGGGCATTTTTCCCAACGGCTTCGCGCTCGACGCCGCGGTCGCCGTGGCGAGCGGAGGGGACCTCGACGAACTCGACGCGATCGACGTTCTCGCTTCGCTCGTCGATAAGTCGCTCGTCATGGCCGAGCCCGCCGGCGACGCTCAACGCTACCGGCTCCTCGAATCGACGCGAGCATACGCGAACGAAAAACTCGCCGAAGCGGGCGAAGGCGACGATATTGCGAACCGGCATTTCTCATACTTCCGCGACGTCTACCTCGCCGCGCAGGCCACGGCGGACCCCGCCTTTCACGACGCGTTGAGGAGCGACTTGGAAGACGTGCGTGCTGCGTTGAGTTGGGCAACTCGCGGGCCCGATGCGAGCGCCGGCGCCGACCTCCTCGACGCGATTTGGGCGGGCATGGGCGTCATCGGCCTCTACGCGGAGGGGCTCTCATGGGTAGAAACCTACTTGCGTATTCTGCCGCACGACGCGTGGCGCGCTCGCGCCCGGCTCTCGCTCGTCGCGGCCATCCTCCTGGCAAATTCCGGCCGTATGGCGGACGCGTTCGCGGCGGCAGAGCGCAGCGTTGGAGCCGCGCGAGCCTCAGGCGACTCCGAGACGCTCGCGTCGGCCTTGGCCATGTATTCGTGGAACGCGGCGCGCGTAGGGCAATCCGAGATCGCGGATGCCGCGATTGCCGAGGCCTTCAGGATGCCCGAAGCCGAAACGAAGACGCGGCTGCGGTTACTCGAAGTCCGCGCGCTCCTGAACGGTCAACGCGGCGACCTCGACTCGGCCGTGCGCGACCTCGAAGAGTTGCGCGAATACTTTCGCTGCGCCGGCATCGGCCGCTCGGAGCGCGTCATGGGCGCGAACATCGCCGAAATGGAGCACAAACTCGGCCGCACGCAGCGATCGATCGAGATCGTGCGGGAGATGATTTCCCGTTTCGCCTCCGATCCCGACCGGAACGCCTACTCCCAAATGCTCGGGAATCTCGCCGGTTACCTGACTGCGATCGGCGACGGCGTAGGCGCGATCGAGGCGGCCCGCGACGCGATCGGCGAACTCGCCGTCGCCGACCCCGGTTCGCCGTTCGTTGCCGTCGCGATGGAGCACATGGCGCTCGCCTTCGCGCTGTTGAACGACTTCGCCCGAGCCGCCGTTCTTGCCGGGTACGCCGGCGCGACGTTCGAGCGACACGGATACGAACGCGAGCACACGGAACTCACCACACACGCGCGACTCAATCGGCTCGTGAACGCTGCGCTCGGACCCGACGAATTCACGCGGCTGCGGGCGAAGGGCGCCGCGCTCGATCCATCCGCCGCCGTCGCATACGCACTCGCGGCGACTGTACGGTGAAGACCTCCCGGCTTACCGAAAACTCAGGTACGACGACCTCGAATGGTCCGCAGGCCGTTGCGTCGTGCTTCCGGCCAGATCAAATCCCATGACCGTTCACCACGTCGGCGATGATGGGCTCGTCGCTGCCGGGCGCAGCAAACTGAACGGACTCCGTGCCCTCATACTCCTTGGTTACGGTGATCACGCCGCCCGGCTGAGACACTTGCGTATGCACGATGAGGATCTCATATCCGGCGCGAGCCAGCTGCGGACCGTACGTACGTCGAATGCCCTCCGCCTCCGCGTCGGAGTATATGCTGCGACCTTGAACGCGCGTCACGGCGAATCGCACCGCGAGCCCCGGAATTTTTGCCTCCGAGAAGCCGGGGATCGCCGACCGATACACATACGCCGTTCCGCCGTCCCGAAACCGTGAAAGATCCCGGGATTCCTGTGCGGGTGGAGCCTGCGAGGCTTTGCATCCAGACAGTGACGTCGCGACGACCGCAACGGAGGCGACCGCTCCGAGCCTTCGACAAATGGAGATTGCCGAGCGCACGGATGACCTCATTTTCGGGGCTCGCCTCATTTCATTCCCGGCGCGGAGGATGGCCCACAGGCATCGCGCATGGACCGGGCACCGTCTCCATCAGATTCCGAGCGTTAGCTGCCTCTCCTCGTGTCCGCTCGGTGCCGATAAGCGAGAACGCAACGGAACCTGGACTTCGACGGCCGGACGGTCGCCGAGCGCGGCCGCGATCTCCTTCGCGCGCGAGATGACGCCGGCCGGAAGCCCGGCCATCTTCGCCACCTCGATCCCGAACGATCGCGACGTGCTGCCGGGCAGCACGCGATGAGAGAACACCGGGGCACCCGCCCGCGTGTTCTCCACCGCCGTCACGTGGAAGTTGGTGACAAGCGGCCAGCGCTCCGCGAGCGCCACGAGTTCGTGGAAATGCGTAGCGAAAAGCGTCATCGGCGCGTGGGATTCCAAGTCGAGCAGATACTCGCAGATCGCCTGCGCGATCGAGAGGCCGTCGATCGTGCTCGTGCCGCGGCCGACCTCGTCGATCAGCAGCAGACTGCGCCGCGTGCAGCGCCGCAGAATATTCGAGGCCTCCGCCATCTCCACGTAAAACGTCGATTGCCCCGACGCGAGGTCGTCGCCGGCGCCGATGCGCGTGAAGATCCGGTCCACGACGCCGAGCGTCATCGAGCGCGCCGGCACGAAGGCGCCGATCTGCGCCAGGATCACGAGCAGCGCGGTCTGCCGCAGGTACGTCGATTTCCCGCCCATGTTCGGGCCCGTCAGCAACAGGAACCGGTCGCTCTTCTCCCCGAGGTGCAGGTCGTTGGGCACGAAGGCATCGCCCGCGATTGCCTCGATCACCGGATGGCGGCCGTCGACCACGTCGATCGTGCTCGTCTCGACGAAGGCCGGCCGCACGTACCCGCGCTCGCCGGCCACGTGCGCGAGCGACGCGGCCACATCCAACTCCGCCAGCGCATCTGCGGTCGCCAGCAGCGCCTCCACCTGCTCCGCCACGCTCTCGACGAGGTTATCGTAGAGCGTCTCCTCGAGCCGCAACTGCCGGGACTGCGCGCTCGAAATCGCGATCTCCAGCTCCTTGAGCTCCGGGATCACGAAGCGCTCGCCGCTCGTCAAGGTCTGCTTGCGGACGTAATCCGCGGGCACGAGCGCGAGGTTGGATTTCGAGATCTCGATCGCGTACCCGAATGCGCTCGCGTACTTGACCTTCAAGCCCTTGATGCCCGTTCGCGCGCGTTCGCGTTCTTCGAGGGCGGCGATCCGGTCGCGCGCGTCGCCGCGCAACTCGATGCACTCGCGCACCTCGGGCGACGCATCGGGCCGGATCACGCCGCCGTCCGCCAAGGTCGCCGGCAGCTCGTCGCAGAGCGTGCGCTCCAACAACCCGAGCAACTCCGCATGCCCGCCGATCCGTTCGCCCAGCGGCCCCAGCGCCGGCGGTAACGCCGCGCGCAGCGGCTCCAATAACGCGAGCGTCCGGCGCAGCGAGCCCAAATCCCGCGGCAGCGCCCGCCGGAAACGGACCTTCTGCGCGATGCGCTCGAGATCGAACGCGCCGCCGAGTAGCTCCTGTAAGGTCGCCCGCGCGCCGTAATCGCCGGCCAGCGTCTCGACCCGGCCGGCCCGCTCCGCGATCGCCGCGCGATCGACCAGCGGCGCGAGAATCCAGCGCGCCAAGAGCCGCGAGCCCATCGCCGTCTTACACTTATCGATCGTCGCCAAGAGCGTCGCCTTGGGATTCTGGCCCTGCGACTTCGTGAGGTCCAAGTGTTTGCGCGTGTTCGCATCGAGCGCCGCGAACGTCCGCGCGCGATAGAACTCCGGCTCGCGCAGCAGCCCGTTCGGCGCAACGAACCCGACCCGCCGCACGAACGCGCCGAGGCCGTCGAGCGAACGCCGCATCGCGAGCGACTCGTCGAGCGAGAAGCCGTCCACGATCGCGAGTTCGCGGTATTCGACGGCCGAGAGCGGCGGCGCGGTCACGCGCACGGTCGGAAGCTGCGCGGAGATCGCGCCGCGAATCTCGGGCGGCACGTCGGCCACGATCTCCACGGGGCCCAAGCGTACGAGCTCCGCGAGCGTCTCTTCGAGGCCGCCGTCCCCGCTGTACGCCGTCGCCGCCGCACGGCCGGTCGACACGTCCGCGTATGCGATCCCGATGGCATCGCCCGCAAGCGTCAACGCCGCCAGGTAATTATTCGAAGCGCGATCGAGCAGATTCTCCTCGATCAGCGTGCCGGGCGTCACGACGCGCATCACGTCGCGGCGCACGAGTTTATTGGGAATCGGCACCTCGAGCTGTTCCGCCAGGGCCACGATGCGCTGCTGCGCGACGAGCTTCGCCAGGTACTGGTCGAGCGCGTGATAGGGAACGCCCGCCATCGCCACCCGCTGCCCGCCGCCGGCCTCCTTCGACGTGAGCGCGATCTGCAGCGCGGCCGCGATCGTGCCCGCATCGTCGCCGTAGGCTTCGTAGAAGTCGCCGACCCGGGACAACAGGATCGCGTCGGGATAGCGCGCCTTCATCCCGAAATACTGCTCGAGCAGCGGAGAATAGCGGACTTCGCTCACGGCGCCGCGGCGATCACCCGGCGGCGATCAGATCGATCGTCTCGCGCGCCCGGACGGCGAGCGCCGGGGCGTCGTAGCGTTCCGCGATGCCGAAGATCTCGCCCGCACAACCCCACGTAAACGCCTCGTTCACCCGAACGTCGAGCCAAGGCCGCTCGCGCAACTCCGCTTCGCCCAGTTCCCCGGCGGGCGCGATCACGGTCACGTTATCCGTCGTCTTCGCCGCCAGCCGCGAGCGATTCTTGCGGGAAACGCCCTGCACGAGCGCGCGCACGACCGTGCCGACTTTCGGCGCGTGCCAAGCGCGCACGCTCGCATCGATCACCGCCGCCAAGCGCCGCAGGCGTTCGTCGCCGATCTCGGCGGGAACCTGCGGCCAGTGCGCGGCCGGCGTCCCGCGGCGCGGCGAGTACACGAACATGAAAGCCTGCGCGAAGCGCAGCTCGTCGCACAGCGCGAGCGTGGCCGCGAAATCGGCTTCGCTCTCGCCGGGAAAGGCGACGATCAGGTCGGTCGTCAGCGCCCAGCCGGGGCACATCTCACGAAAGAGCGCGATCTTTTCGCGGTACTGCGCCACCGTATACTTCCGGTTCATACGCCGCAGCACGGGATCCGAACCGCACTGCACCGGCAAGTGAAAACGCCGGTTCAGATTCGGCAGCGAACCCATCACGCGCGCCAGCTTCGGCGTGTAATCCTTGGGGTGCGACGTCAGGAACGTCAGCCGGTCGAGCCCCGGCAGCGCCGCCACGATCTCGAGTAAGTCCGCGAAGTCTGCGCCGCTCGCGGGCTCCTTGTATGCGTTGACGGTCTGGCCCACGAGGGTCAGCTCGCGCGCGCCCCGCGCGAGCGCCGCGCGCGCCTCGCGCAGGATATCCTCGAGCGGCCGGTTGTCGAAGCGCCCGCGCACGTGCGGCACGATGCAATACGTACAATAATAGGAGCACCCGCGCTGCACGTTCACGAACGCGCGGAGGTGCGCGTACGCATCGCCGACGCAGTCGCCGCGGCCTCCCATGGGTTCGAGCAGCGAGCGCTCGTCGGCGAGGGTCAGATCGTCCTCGAATCCCGGGAACCAGGCCGCCAACGCATCGCCCAGCCGCGCCAGATCCCGCGTGCCGAACACGCCGTCGAGATAGGGGGCGGATTCCAGCATCCGGTCGCGGTCCTGTTCGGCCAAGCAGCCGCACACCACGAGCTTTACGCTCGGATCCGCCGATTTCAAGGCCTTGAAGTGTCCCATGCGTCCGTAGGCGCGTTTCTCCGCGTTATCGCGCACCGTGCAGGTGTTGAGGACCACGACGCTGGCTTCGGCCGAATCGGCCGTTAGCGCGTACCCCGAGGCCGCCGCCCGGTCGGCGATGTACTGCGAGTCGGCTTCGTTCATCTGACAGCCGAACGTCTCGATATAGATTTTGGCCACGGTCAGCGATCCTTCGACGTGTCGCCGGTCAACTTTTGCAAGAGTTCCAACGGAAGGTAGAGTTTGCCGCCGATCGACTGCGGCGCCGCGTCGTACGTCACGATCGAGCCGTCGACCTTGACGTCGGCCTCGCCGAGGTGCGCGACGACGACGTGCCCGCCGTAGCGAACCACGATCTTCTTGCCCGCTAGCGAAAAATCGTCGGTCGGCAGATAGTCCTCGGCGGGTGCTACCACGGCCGAGTGAGCGTCGCCGGCCGGACGCGCTTCCTCGAGCACGATTTCGGTCGTCGTGTCGGGCAGCACGACGAACTTACGGGTGGTGCGGCCATGGGCGGTCGTCATCGTGATCTGATGCGGACCGGGCGGGACGTTCTGCGTCTTGCCTTCGGCCGGCGCCGAACCGCCGTCGAGCAGCAAACTCGCGCCGGGCGGCACGCCGCGCAGGAGGATCGCCCCGGGCCCCGCGCCCGGATCGGGCTGCGGCGCCTCGACCAACCGGGTGCTCGACATCGCGATCTCGCGCGGGGTGATCGACACGTCGACTTCTTGCGCCGTCCAGCCGCTCTTGGTGATCGTGACCGCGTGATGGCCGGGGAGCAGCGCGTCCACGAGGACCGGAGCGCGACCCACGAAGGTGCCGTCGACCCAGACGTTGGCGCCGCTCGGGAGGGTCGTGACGTACACGCCGCCGCAGGCCGTCTCGGCGCGCAACGGCGAAGCCGAACCCGCCGTCACGGCGAGCGAAATCGTCGCGATCCCTAACGCGTAGCGGACAATCATTCGCCCCGTCCCGATTCGCCACACGGTTCGCGGGCCCCGCGCGGCGAAGGGACGCGATATGACGATCGAAGTGTCCGCGAAGGTGCGCCCGGCGACCGTCGCGATCGTAGGACGTCCGAACGTCGGAAAAAGCGCGCTCTTCAACCGCCTCGTCGGCAAGCGCTTGGCCATCGTCGACGACGAGCCCGGCGTGACGCGCGACCGCCTCTACGCGCTGGCGGAGTGGCGCAACCGGACCTTCAGCCTCGTCGATACCGCCGGCATCGACGTCGACGCCCTCGGCAGCGACGACATGGCCCGCCAGACCCGCGCCCAAGCCGAGATCGCCGCCAACGATGCCGACGTCATCGTGTTCGTCGTCGACGCCTCGGCCGGGCTCTCGCCGCTCGACGACGACGTGGTCCACATCATGCGCAAGACGCGCCGGCCCGTGGTTCTGGTCGCCAACAAAGCGGAATCCGAGCGCGTGAAGGCCTCGATTCCCGGTGAATTCGCGCGGCTGGGCTTCGGCGAACCGATCGCGGTCTCGGCCATCCACGGCGAGGGCACGGGCGATCTGCTCGACGCGATCGTCGAGCGCTTGCCGCCCGTCGCCCAAGCCGAAGCGGACGAAACCGAACTCGCGCTCGCGATCGTCGGGCGGCCCAACGTCGGGAAATCCTCGCTGCTCAACGCCCTGCTCGGCGAGAGCCGCGCCATCGTCTCCGAAGTGCCCGGCACGACGCGCGACGCGATCGACACGGTCTTCCAGTTCCACGAGCACAAGATCCGGCTGATCGACACGGCCGGGGTCTGGCGTAAGACCAAACACCACGGCGCGATCGAATACTACGCTTCCTTACGATCCCTGGGCGCGATCGCGCGCTGCGATATCGCCCTCCTGGTGATCGATTCGATGCAAGGCATCCTCGATCAGGAGCGGCGCATGGCCGGCATGGTGCTCGAAGAGCGCAAGGGCCTGATCGTGGTCGCCAACAAGTGGGATCTCGCGCTCCAGCAAGACGGCGAATTCAGCCAAGGCGAACTGATCGAAGTGATCCACGATCAGATGCCGTTCGCGGCCTTCGCGCCGGTCACGTTCCTCTCCGCGATGACCAAACGGCGCTTGGGGAGCTTGATGCCGCTGGTGATGCGGGTCGCGGCCAACATGGATCGCCGCGTTCCCACGCCGCAGCTCAACGCGCTCGTGCGCGATGCCGTCTACGCCCATCCGCCGCCGAACCGCAGCGGCAAACCGCTGCGCATCTACTACGCGGCCCAGGTCGCGACGCATCCGCCGCTCTTCATCTTCCACTGCAACGATCCCGATCTCGTGAACTTCAGCTACAAACGATTTCTCGAGAACACGCTGCGCTCGAACTTCGATTTCGAAGGCGTGCCGCTGCGCCTCGAGTTCCGGGCGCGCCGCGACGAGGATCCCGAACGGACGTGAGCCTCTATTGGCTGGTAGCCGGGGCCTGGGCGGCCGCGGGCTGGCCGTACCTGGTCTTCGGCTTCCTCGTGGGCTCGATTCCGTTCGGCTTGCTCGTGAGCCGGGTCTTCTTCAAGCGCGACATCCGCGAAGCGGGCTCGGGCAACATCGGCGCGGCCAACGCGCTGCGGACCATGGGTCGCAAGGCCGGCATCGCGGTCCTGCTGCTCGACGCCCTCAAGGGCGTCGTCGCGGTCGCAGCCGCCGGCTGGCTGTGGCTGCACGTGCCGGTCGACTTCTCGGTGCAAGGAACGGTTCTCAATCTCATCTACGAACCGCCGCTGCGTCCGCTGATGCCCCTCGCCGGGGTGGCAGCCGTGGTCGGTCATTGCTACACCCCGTGGCTGCGCTTCCGGGGTGGAAAGGGCGTTGCGACCTTTCTCGGAGCCACCCTGATGCTCTCGCCGCCCGCGGCGCTCGCCTTCGCGCTCGCGTGGCTGGCCGTCGTGCTGCCGACGGGCTACGCATCCCTCGGCTCCATGCTCGGCGTCGCCGTCGCCGGCGCCTGGATCGCGGCTTCCGGCGCATACGGCGCGAGCGGCTACCTGTACGCCGCGCTGTGCCTGGCCCTCGTGATCTGGAAGCATCGCGAGAACCTCGGCCGGCTCGCGCAGGGCACCGAAAACCGGACGGTTCTGCTCAAAAGATGAAGTTTCCGACGGGGTGCCGTACCACAGGGCGCGATGATATCTTCGAACGATTTTCGCAACGGCGTGACCATCCTGATCGAGGGTCAGCTGTGGACGGTTATCGAGTTCTTACACGTCAAGCCCGGTAAGGGTTCGGCGTTCGTCCGGACGCGCCTCAAGAACGTCAAGACGGGCGCCACCGTCGAGCGGACGTTTCGCGCCGGCGAAAAGCTCGAACGCGCCACCGTCGACAATCGCGAAATGCAAATGCTCTACAACGATGCCGACGGCTACCATTTCATGGACAACGAGTCGTTCGAGAACTTTACCTTACAAAAGGAGCTCATCGGCGATCCGGCCGACTTCCTCAAGGACGGCATGAAGATCGACGTGCAGTTCCACGACGGCGTCCCGATCGGGGCGACTTTGCCCTCTCACGTGGAACTGCGGGTCGTCGAAACGGACCCCGGTTTCAAGGGCGACACGGCCACCGGCACGACGAAACCCGCGAAACTCGAGACCGGAGCCACGGTCCAGGTTCCGCTCTTCGTCAATCCCGACGACCTGATTCGCATCGATACGCGCGACCGCCGCTACATCGGCCGCGTGCAGTAAGGGTATGTGGCCGTCGAGATGACGGCACACCTCCTCCACGCGTTCACGATGGTCGCGCTCGGCGTCGTGGCCGCGGCCATCGGTTCGCTCGCGGGACTCGGTGGCGGCTTCATCGTCGCGCCCGCGCTCCGCTTGATCTTCCATCTGAGCCCGGCCGCCGCCGCCGGGACCTCGCTGGTCCTGGTGCTCGCAAACGTCGCCAGCGCCTCGCTCGCGTTCTACCGGCAAGGCCGCATCGATCTGCGGCTAGCGGTGCCGATGGGTCTGCTTGCGATCCCCGGAAGCATCGGCGGCGCGTATCTCGTCAGGCTCGCGCCCGGCGCGTGGTTCGATCTCTTGTACGCCGGCCTGCTGGTCGTGTTCGCAATCGATCTGTGGCGCCGGCCGGCGCAGCACGCCGAGGGTGGGCGCGCGAAGTTGCCGTGGTCGCGCGAGCGCACCTTCCTCGATAAGGCGTCGGGCACCGAATTCCACTACGTCGAGAGCCCGCCGATCGCGGCCGCGGCCGGCATCACGACGGGATTTCTCTCCAGTTTCTTCGGCATCGGCGGCGGCGTGCTGGTCGTGCCGCTGCTGCTGCGGCTCTTCGCGATGCCGGCTCACATCGTCTCGGCCACCTCGCACACCGTCATCCTCTTCTCCGCGCCGTTCGGCGTCGCAGCCCACGCGCTCAACGGTTCCATCGACTGGTCCGACGCGCTGCCGCTGGCCCTGGGCGGCTTGGCCGGCGGCCAGATCGGCGCGAAGGTCTCGAAGTACCTCTCGGGCCCTCGCTTGGTGCGCATCCTCGCGATCGTGTTGACCGTCGCGGCCGCCAGCCTGATCGGCGACCACCTCGCGGAACTCCCGTTCTTTTCGGGAACACACCCTTCGTGAAGCAAGAGCTACGGGAGAAAGAGCAACGCCTGCGCGAGGTCGTCCGTGGATACGGACGCTGCCTGGTGGCGTTTTCCGGGGGCGTCGATTCGGCGCTGGTCGTCGCCGTCGCGGCGCGAGAACTGGGCGACGACGCGCTCGCGGTCACGGGCGTCTCGCCGAGCCTGCCGCGCGCGGAACGCGAGGCCGCGGTAGCCTTCGCGCGGGCGGCCGGCGCCCGCCACGAACTGCTCGACACGAACGAGCTCGCCGACCCGAACTACGCCTCGAATCCCGCCAACCGCTGCTACTTCTGCAAGTCCGAACTCTACGGCCGCATGCAGCGCTTCGCGTCGGAGCGGGGCTTCGTGACCATCGCCGACGGCCTCAACCACGACGACCTCGCCGAAATGCGTCACGGCCGGCGCGCCGCCGACGAGCGCGCCGTGCGCAGCCCGCTCGCCGAGGCCGGCTTCACGAAAGCCGACGTGCGCGAACTCGCACGCGAACTCCAGCTCGACGTGTGGGACAAGCCCGCCGCCGCGTGCCTCTCGTCGCGCTTTCCGACCGGCACCGCGATCACGCGCGAACTGCTGGAACGCGTCGAAAACGCGGAAGCGGTGCTGCGCGCCGCCGGCCTGCGCGAATACCGCGTGCGCCATCACGGCGAGGTCGCGCGCATCGAAGTCCCGCTCGACGCACTCGAAACCGTCCTGCAGCGACGCGAAGCGATTCTCGGCGGCGTGCGCGCCGCCGGCTACCGCTACGTCTCGCTCGACCTGGGCGGTTACGTTCGCGGCGGCGTGGCGAGCGACGGCGCCGCGGGCATCATCGATTTAGTACCTTTTGCGTAGGAGCTGCCTGCCCGGATTCGGTTCGACCGGGTTTTCGGCTCCCGCCGCGAGGTTACGGTCGCGCTATGACGCCGGAGTTTTCGCGACGTGATTTCATCGATACGACGGGAACCGCCATTGCCGCGGCCTCGGTCGCGCCCCTGATGGCGATGGTGCCCGCGGCCGCCGCGACGGACGAGATCCCCAAACGTCAATTCGGGCGCCATCCCGATAAAATCTCGGTCTTGGGCCTGGGCGGCCACCACCTCGGCGACGCAGCGACCGTCGGCGAAGCGACGAACATCGTCCACGAAGCGATCGACGCCGGCGTCACCTTCTTCGACAACGCCTGGGAGTACAACGACCACCGCAGCGAGGAGTGGCTCGGCGCCGGGCTGCGTGGCGGATACCGCGACAAGGTGTTCTTGATGACGAAGGTCTGCACGCACGGGCGCGACGGTTCGCTCGGCTTACAGATGCTCGAGGAGTCGCTCAAACGGCTGGGAACCGACCACCTCGATCTGTGGCAGATTCACGCCATCACCTACGACAACGACCCGGAACTCGCATACCGCCCCGGTGGCATCATCGAGGCGATGGCTCAGGCGAAGCGGCAAGGCAAAGTCCGTTACCTCGGCTTCACCGGGCACAAAGATCCGCGTCTGCATCTCGAGATGCTGCAACGCGGCTTCGCCTTCGATAGCGTGCAGATGCCGATCAACCCCTTCGACGCGCAGTTTCGCAGCTTTCAAACCCACGTGGTGCCCGAAGCGCTCAAGCGCGGCATGGCGGTGCTCGGCATGAAGCCCTTCAGCGGTCAAGGTAACCCGTTCCACAACGCGGAGATCACAGCGACGCCGCGCGACTTCTTGCGCTACGCGATGAGCGTGCCCGGCGTGACGACGACCATCACCGGGATGGAATCGCTCGCCGTGCTGCGCCAGAATCTCGCGATCGCGCGGGGCTTCACGCCGATGAACTCGGACGAGATGAACGCGCTGCAGGCCGCCGTCGCCGGCAGCGCGGGCGACGGCCACATGGAGATCTACAAGACCTCGATCGCGTTCGACAACGTGGTCACGCGCGAAGTGCACGGCATGCCGCTCGAAGGGGCCCATCCGTAATGGCGATCCCAACCCGGCAACTCGGCAGCTCCGGCGTCTTCGTCTCGGCCATCGGCGTCGGCGGCTCCAGCCTCGGCGACTTGGGCTCCAACTCGGAGGCCCAGCGCATCGTCCACGAAGCCGTCGATGCCGGCATCACGTTCTTCGACAACGCCTGGGAGTATCACGACGGGATGAGCGAGGAACGTCTGGGCCGCGCGCTCGTGGGGCGGCGCGACAAGGTCTTCCTGATGACCAAAGTCTGCACGCACGGCCGCAACAAGCAGACCGGCATGGCGATGCTCGAGGACTCGCTCCGCCGATTGCAGACCGACCACCTCGATCTGTGGCAGATTCACGAATGCATCTACGATAACGATCCGGCGCTGCACTTCGCGCCGGACGGCGTGATCGAGGCGGTCGACGCCGCGAAAAAGCAGGGGAAGGTGCGCTTCGTGGGTTTCACGGGCCACAAGGATCCGGCGATCCACCTCGACATGCTGGTCCACGATTATCCCTTCGACACCGTGCAGATGCCGCTCAACCCGTTCGATGCGAATTATCGCAGCTTTCAACACAACGTTCTGCCCGAAGCGCGCAAGCGCGGCATCTCGGTCATCGGCATGAAGAGCATGGGCGGAGGCGGCGAAGCGATCAAGGCCGGCGTGATCACCCCGCAGGAAGCGCTGCGCTACGCGATGAGCCTCCCGGTGCTGACCACGGTCAGCGGCATGGACTCCTACGACGTCTTCAAGCAGAACCTCGCGGTGGCGCAGGCCTTCACGCCGCTGAGCGCACCCGAGATGACGGCGCTGGAAACGCGCCTCAAAGGTTACGCGGGCGACGGCCGTTTCGAGCTGTACAAGTCGACCAAGGTGTACGACGCAGCGGTGGGGCGTCGGATGCACAAATTTCCCCCGTCCACCGAGTTGCCCGCGTGAGCCGCCGAGTGTGCGCCGCCCTACTGGCAGCCGCTCTGCTAGGCGCGGCGCCGCGTCCCGCGAGTTTCGCGCCGGGCGGCGTGGATGCGACCTTCGCGCTGCTGGCGCATCAAGCCGACGACGCCGAGATCGAGATGGCGCGCTTGGCGCTACGCCGCAGCGACGCCGACGAAGCGCGCATGTTCGCGCAGAATATGATCGACGAACACGGCAAACTCGAACGGCAGTTGGACGGCCTGGCGCGCGCGCCGGCCGGTGCCCCGCGAACGAACGATATCGACCGGCTGGCCATGCTCCGGCTCGGAGCGCTCCCGGCGGCCGACTTCGACCAGCAGTATCTGATGCAGCAAGTCGGCGACCACCTCGCCGCCATCTCGGTCTACAGTTCGGAAGCCGAGCAGGGCCACGATCTGCGACTGCGCGAGTTTGCGGCGCGCACCGTACCGATGCTGCGCGCGCATCTGCAACAAGCCGTCGATGCGGTGCGGCACGTCGGCGGATCGAGCCCGTTCAAACAACACTAACGCCGCAACGCGAGCTGACGAGCGACACATCCTCCCACAATGGGTAAGAACCGAGCGTTATGTTTAAACAGCACCTCCACCCCCAACTCCTAGCCGCATCCTTGGCGATGGCAGCGCTCGCAACCGCAGCGCCGGCCGTGGCCCAATCCAGCAATAGTAACACCAACTCGACCGATACGCTCTTCGTCTCCCAAGCCGCCCAGGCCGGCATGGCCGAGGTCGCCGATGCGAAACTTGCGCTCGGCAAAACGACGGATCCCTCGGTGAAGGCCTTCGCGCAGCGCATGATCGACGATCATAGCAAAGCGAACGATCAACTCGAGAGCATCGCCCGCGAGGACAGCCTCGCGCTTCCGAGCGGCGTGGGCACCGCGAACTCCGACATGCACGCGAAGCTCGAAGGGCTCGACGGCAAGGCCTTCGATAGCGCCTACCTGATGGGGCAGCGCAAAGCCCACGAACAGGCGATCGCGCTATTCCAGAAGGAAGCGCAGGCCGGCAGCAATCCGCAACTCGTGGCCTTCGCGAAGAAGACCCTGCCGACGCTTCAGGAGCATTTGAGCATGGACGAAAAGGACATCACCGCCATGACCAAGGGCTCGAATTCGGGCGGAATGTAACCCTCATCCGCCGCGTTGCAAATTCGAAGGGCCGGCACGCTCGTGCCGGCCCTTCTCCATATGCGCGGGAGCCGAGCTACTGACGCGCTTGGCGGCGCACGTCGGCGGAATCGGTCGTCTGGATCGTCGCGGCCGCACCGGTCGCGATGTTGAAGTTGGCCTTATCGTTATTCGCATACGCGAAACCGGCCGCCGCACCGCCCAAGATGCCGATCACCCCACCGGCCGCCCCGCCGATCACCCGGCCCACCGTTTGGCTGCCGACGGCCGCACCGGCCCCGGCACCGAGCGCCTTGCGGGCGGTCGTGTTCTCCGATTTGTGCTGGATCGTCACGATCTTACCGCTGAGCGCCGCGCTCTCGCCGTTGGTGAGGCGGATGCTGTCGAACGCCAACTGGAGTTGCGCCTTGCGTCCCTGGCCCGCCGAGCGAACGCTGACGATATGCCCGTACAGGGTCGCGCCCGCGAAACTCGGGTCGCCGTTGGGATACGGCGACGTGACCTGCATCGTGAACTGCTGGCCCACTTGGGCGTTCTTCGTGTTGATGTCCGACGACGTCAAGGTCGCGTGGATGTCGGTCCCGGCGGGAATCGTCGTCTCCGCGTTCGCCGCCGAGCCGAGTCCGAGCAAGAGGGCACACCCTAGCACAGAGGCTGATAATTTGGCGATCATTGCGTTCTCCTTCGTTCTCATGTCAACGGTAACGCGTGCGCGGCACGCATCGTCTCAGGCTCGCCCAGGCGCCCCGATGCGGTGCGCGGCGCGGCTCTCGATTTCGATTTCCCGCATTTCGACGACCTCGAACACCTTCAACTGATAGCGTGGATCGTAGTGGCGCCGGCTGCAGCGACCGCAGGAGACGAGAGCGGGCGGCCGCTTCTTGCGCAGTAATTCCATCGTGCAGTGGTCGCAGCGCAAGATGAAGCGCCGGCTGCTCTCGCGCTTGGGAGTCGCGCTGCCCAGATCGTGATAGATCGAACGTAGGCCGACCGCGCGCATCTTTCTCTTGAACGCGGCGGTGTGTCCCGGGTTTTCGCCGCGCGCGAAGAGCCACGCGTGGATCATCTCGTGCAACAGCGTATCCCGCAGGGCCTCGGGATGCTTCTCGAAGTGTTTGGGCGAGAGCTCGATCAACGGCGGCTTGTACGTGATCCGGCCCGCGAGGTTGGAGAAACGCGCGTTGTACGCGATCCGATGGGCCGGTATCTCGCCGCCGAAATGCTCGTTGTTGAGCAACGCGAAGAGGAGCTGGAGTTCGCTGACGTCTGGTAACGCGCTCACGTCGTCCGAGGTCTTGCACGGATACGCGAGAACATCCCGCTCGTGACTGGCGGTCCGGCACGCGGCCTACCTCCGCGTATCTATCTTCCGATTCTCGTCGTGGCGGCGCTCGCGTTCCTGGGCGTCGTCGGCTACTTTCTGCGCGTGGGGCTCGGCGTCACGGGAGCGGCGCTCGGCCCGACGGCGCAGCAGGGCGATTCGAACATCCAGGCGACCGGCGCTCCGGCCGGGGCCGGCCTGCCGACGCCGGCACCAGGTGAGGTCGTCGTGCCTCAGAGCGGCGGCGCCCCGCAGTCCGGCGCGGCGCCGCCCGCCGGAGCAGCCAACGGCGTGGGCGGGGGAACGCCGGCGCAGCACGCCGCAGCGGGTCCGCCCGCGCCCGTGCTGCGTCTCCTCGTGGAACTGCGCGGCCGGCTCCAGCGCAATCCCAAAGACCTCGAGGCGCTCGTCAACCTCGCCAACCTCTATTTCGACGCGGGCAAATACGCGCAATCTATCCCGTACTACGAGCGCGCGCTCGCGCTCGACCCGGACAACCCCGACACGCGCACCGACTACGCCACGGCGCTGCACGGCGAAGCCCACGACCTGGAGTCGTTGCACCAGTTGGACCTCGTCCTCGCGCAGCATCACGACTTCCCGGAAGCGTTGTTCAACGAAGGCATCGTCGCCAACGCGATCGGCCGCCGCACGCAGGCGATCGCCGCGTTCAAGACGTTTCTGAAAGTCGCCCCGAACGACCAGCGCGCGGACGACGCGCGCACGGCATTGCAGAACTTGGGAGCTTGAACGTTTCGATGCGCCTCTACATCAGCGCGGACATGGAAGGCACGGCCGGCGTCGCCTCGTGGACGCAAGTCGATCCGAAGAACACCACGGAGTATCCGTACTATCGGCGTTGCATGTCGCTCGAGGTGCGGGCCGCGATCGAGGGCGCCCGCGAAGCGGGGGTGACGGGCGTTCTCGTCAACGACTCGCATTCGGCCATGCGCAACGTGCTATGGGACGAGATGCCGGAAGACGTGCGGATGATCTACGGCAACCGCAAACCGCTCTCGATGAGCGAGGGCGCGAGCGGCGGGTTCGGCGCGGCCTTCTTCACGGGCTACCACGCCGGCGCGGGCGAAGCCGACGGCGTCTGCGAGCACACCTATTCGCCGGACACGATCTACGGCGTGCGCGTGAACGGCATCCGCTGCAGTGAGGCGCTGCTCAACGCCGCGGTGCTCGGCGTGGAAGGCGTGCCGGTCGTGCTGATCACGGGCGACCGGACGACCGTCGAAGGTGCGCGCGTCCATCTGCCTTGGATAACGGGCGTTGCGATCAAGGAATCGATCGGGCGCTTCGCGGCGGATTCGCTCTCGCCCGTGGAAGCGCAGCGCCGCATCCGCGAGGGCGCGCGCGCCGCGATCGAACGCCTCTCCGAGGCGCGGCCCTTCGTCTTCGAACCGCCGATCCACCTCGAAATCGATTTCGTCTCCACTCAGAACGCCGACTTCGCCGAGTTGATCCCCGGCGTCGAGCGCATCGGCGGCCGCACGATCCACTACGTGCACGACGATTACCGCGTCGTGTTCCGGCTCTTCATGGCGGCGCTACGCCTGGGCGGCGCCGCGAACGCACCGGTCTGATGCCACCGCGCGTCGCCTTTCAAGGCGAGGCCGGTGCGTTCAGCGACGACGCGGCGCGCACGCTCGTGCCCGGCGCCGAGACGCTGGGGTACGGGACCTTCGACGATGCGTTCGCGGCCGCCCAGCGCGGCGACGTCGAGTTCGCGCTGCTGCCGGTCGAGAATTCGATCTCGGGCTCCGTGCCGCGCGTCTACGATCTCCTCTGGGCCGACGACCGGCTGTCGATCGTCGACGAGATCGTCTATCGCGTCGTGCAGAATCTGATCGGCATCGGCGCCGCGACCGTCGAGACTCTGCGCGACGTGCGCTCGCACCCGGTCGCGCTCGAACAGTGCCGCGCTTTTCTGAGCGCGCATCCGAACCTGCATCCGACGATCGTGGCCGACACGGCCGGTGCCGTCCGCGAGATCGCGGGGCTCGGCGATCCGTCGATCGGCGCCATCGCTTCGGCCCTGGCGGCCGAACGCTACGGCGCGCGCGTTCTGGCACCCGCGATTCAAGACGTGGACGCCAACTTCACGCGCTTCTTCCTCCTGCAGCGGGACGGCGCGCCGCGCCGGACGCCCTCCCGCGCGTGCGTCGCGCTCTCGCTCGCGAACCGCCCGGGCTCGCTGCGCGACGCGTTAGCGGCTTTTGCCGATGCCGGCCTCGACTTGCGTACGCTCGTCTCGCGCCCGTCGCTCGACGTGCCGTTCACGTACCGTTTTTACTGCGAGATCGCGCGGGTGGAGCCCGAACAGCTCGCCGCGGCGCTGTCGCGCGTCGACGGCGCCGGCCGGGTGCTCGGCTTCTACTAAATCTCCCTCTCCCGGACCGCGTAGCGACCGGCTTCGAACGCGCGCTCCGGCAGGGACCCGGCTGCACCGCAACACAATTCCACTTTGCCACTCGCAATCTGGAATCGCCTACCGCCCAGGAGGCTCTCTCATGCGAACCCTTCTCGCTTTCGCGCTTGCCGTTTCGGCATTCGCTCTCGTTCCGGCGCCCTCGCGCGCCGACGTCCCGACCCAGCAAGGACCCGTTTCGGGCACCACGGTCGACGGCATGCGCGCCTTCCTCGGGATTCCGTATGCACGTCCGCCGCTCGGGTCGCTGCGTTGGCGTCCACCCGTGCTGCCCGCTCCGCGGCCGGGCCCCCTCGCCGCCACGCATTTCGGGAACCACTGTCCGCAGGCGCCGTCTCCCTTCGGCATCGCGACGACGACCGAAGATTGTTTGTACCTGAACATCTTCACGCCGCCGCACGTCGGCCCGCACGCGAACCTGCCCGTGATGGTCTGGATCCACGGCGGCGCGCTGACGGTCGGCGAGAGCGACGATTACAATCCCGACCGGCTGGTCGCGCACGGCACCGTCGTCGTGACGTTCAATTACCGGCTCGGCTACCTGGGCTTCCTCGCCGTACCCGCACTCGATGCCGAACACCACAAGATCGTCAATTACGGGTTCCTCGACCAGCAGGCCGCGTTACACTGGGTTCGCGATAACATCGCGAATTTCGGCGGCGACCCGCATCGCACGACGATCTTCGGCGAATCGGCCGGCGGGCTCAGCGTCTTATCGCAACTCTCCTCGCCCGGCGCGGCCGGGCTCTTCCACGGCGCCATCGTCGAGAGCGGCGGCTACCAACTGACCTTGCCGAGCCTGGCCGCCGATGAGGCGCTCGGCACGACCGTGGCGACGAACCTCGGCTGCACCGGGCCCGCCACCGTCGCGTGCCTGCGGGCGAAGCCGGTCACCGCGATCCTGGCCCAAGAAGGCTCGCTCACGACGCCGGCCGTCGACGGCACGATCCTGCCGCAATCGCCCGGCGCCGCGCTCGCGAGCGGCAAGTTCAACCACGTGCCGGTCATCGACGGCTCCAATCACGACGAATACCGCCTCTTCACCGCAATCGACTTCGACCTCGCCGGCGGCCCGTTGACCGCGGTGGCGTATCCCGCCGTCATCACCTCGACGTTCGGCGCAGTCGACGCGCCGAAGGTGCTCGCGGAATACCCGCTCGCGAACTATCCGAGCCCCGACCTCGCCTTCGCGGCCGCGCTCACCGACGTGACCTTCAGCTGCCCGGCACTCGCCGCGGACCGGTCGCTCGCGCGCTTCGTCCCCACGTACGGTTACGAATTCCAGGACCCCAACGCTCCCGAGCTCTACTTGCCGCCCGTCAGTTTCCCGTACGAGGCCGCCCACGCGAGCGAACTGCAGTTCCTGTTCGACCAATTCCATCCGTCCACGCATCCCTTGAGCCCGGCCGAACGTGCCCTGGCCCGCGACATGACCGACTATTGGACCGACTTCGCCGCCGCCGGCAATCCCAACGACGGCGAACACCGTAAGTACTGGCCGCCGTTCTACTTGGGCGAGAACGACATCTTCACGCTCGTGCCCGAGCCGCCGATCGTCGATCCGATCGCGCCGTTCGCGAAGTTCCACCACTGCGGTTTCTGGTCGCAGCTGGAGATGGGAGCGGCCACGCACGCCGCGCGCATGTTCGCGCGGGGGCGCTTCTCGTAGGCTAGTGGTGAGCCAGATTCCTCACGATAACTTCCGCTAACCCGGCCGCGATCGCCGCTAGGATCACCACGGCGAACGCCGGATTGGTACGCGGACGCGCGGCGACGCGACCCTCGGCAGCGAGGGCCGCCCGCCGTGTATCGACGTAGCGTTTGGCTTCGGCTAGCCCCTTGCCGGTCGCGATCCGGTAGCGTTTGATCGCTTGAATCGAGCGCCCCGCCAAGATGTCCGCATCGAGTGCGTCGGAATCCAGCGGCGTCATGCTTCCGTCAACGCCTTTTCGGCCGCCTCGACTTCTTCGTGGGCTTTGGCTTCGTCGCCGCGCGCCGCCGATTCGAGACCGGCGTCGAGTTGCGCCCGTAACTGCGCGAAGCTGGAATAGACGCGCAATTCAGCGATGTCGCGCGGGAAGAGGAGGCCGAGCGTCCAGTCGAACGAGACGCGCAGACGCCGGTCGATGCCCGGCAGCCGCGCCAGATAGTAGGTTCGCCACAGCGCCCACGCGAGAAACCCCGTGATCAAAAAGCGGCCCTGCAAGCCGGCGACGCCGCGGCGCGCACCGAGCGACGCCATCATGCCGAACGCGACGTAATTGAATTCCTTCGTCGGCCGCCCGCGCAAGGTCGCCGCGATGTTGTGCGCCAGCACGGGCGCTTCCCGAATCGCGTGCTGCGCCGTCGGCGGATACGTGCTGCCGTGACCGTCGGGGATCGAGGCGCAATCCCCGATTGCCCAGACCCCGGGAAAGTCCGGTACCGAAAAATCGCGATTGACGACGATCGAGCCGCCGCGGCCCGAGCCGATCGACAGCTTCGCGACGACCGGCGACGGCTTGACGCCGGCGCTCCAGACGATCGTGCTGGTCTCGATCGTCTCGCCGTTCTTCAAATGTAAGCCGCGCTCGTCGGCGCCCGCTACCATGGCCTGCGTCATCACGCGCACGCCGCGCCGCGTCAGGGCCTTGGCGCTGTACTCGCCCATTCCGGCCTGCAACTCGGGCAATAACTTCTTGCCGCCCTCGACCAAGACGATCTCGATCTCCTCGGGGCCGATCGATTTGTAGAAGCGCCGCGTGCTGCGAAAGAAGTCGGCCATTTCGCCCGCGGCCTCCACGCCGGTGAAGCCGCCTCCCACGAACACGAAGCGCAGCAGCCGCTTGCGCTCGGCGGGATCCGACGTCACGTCGGCGAGCTCGAGCATCGCGATCACGTGGTTGCGCAGCCGGTCGGCGTCTTCGAGCGTCTTGTACGGAATCGAACGATCGGCGATGCCGGGGAGATCGAACGTCGAGGTCACCGCACCGAGCGCGAACACCAAATGATCGTACGCGAGCGTCTGATGCGCGCCCATGATCGTGTGCTCGACTTCGACGGTCTTCGATTCGAGATCGATTTCGCACACGTCGGCCAGCACGAACGCACTGCGCTTCAATTGTGCGCGCACCGGCGTGACGACGTGCCGCGTCTCGAGATTGCCGGAGCCGACTTCCGGCAACATCGGCGTGAACAGCGAATAATTTTCACGGCTCACCAGCACGATGTCCGCTTCCTCGGGGCGCAAGATGCGTTCGAGCGTGCGGGCCGCGGTCAGCCCGGCGAACCCGCCGCCCAGGATCAGAATGCGAGAGGCCATGCCGACATTCTACCGCACTTGCGGCCCGCCGCGCCGTGCGCTCCCTAACGGGTTCGACCGAACCAGTCGATCCACGGGTGCCACAGAAAGAGCGCCCACGCGATCACGCAGATCGCCAGCAGCAGCCACATCAGGCTCCCGGCCGTTCGTCCGCGGCTCACGACGCGCGGATCCGGGCGCGCAGCCGTTCACCCACCTCGGCGGCTTCGGCGGCACGCAGCGCTTCCGGCGCTGCGGCGAGGCGCGCGATATCCCAGCGTTCCTCCGGACCGCTCCCGAAGTACCCGTCCGCGACCGCGGCTTCCGCGTGGGTCGCGACGTGCTCGGCATCGATCGGGATCGCGTACGCGGCACACAGGCGAGCCGCCGTCGCGCAGCCCAACGCCAGCATGTCGTCGCGGAGCGGAAAATCCCCGAAATCGCCAGGTTCGGCGTCGCGCATCCCGCAGATCGCCAGGCCGATCGCGAACGAGTTGCGACCCGCGGTGTGCGCCGCATATGGCGGACCGGGCGCGCGGACGTCGCGCATGTTGGCGCGGAGATCGTGCGTCGCGTGCACGACGGGGAAACCGCCCGCATCGAGCGCGATGCAGACGTGGTAGGCGGGATAGACCGTCGCGTAGTCGCCCGCGGTCCAGTGCAGGTAGAGGCGGCGCAGGTCGCCGGCCGGCCACTCCTTAGGGAGCATCGCGCTCGCATCGCGAAGGCGACGGCGTGCAGAGCAACGATCCCGCCCCGCCCGACAAGCCGGCGCCCGTCGAGGGTGAATACTTGCCGCCCGATCCGAGCCCGGCGTCGGGCCGCAATTGGCGTGCGGCGGGCGGCACGGCCGTCGGGCTCGCGGTCGTCGCTGCGAAATTCAAAGGGCTGCTCTTCGCACTCCTCAATCTGAAATGGCTGCTGTTCGCGAGCAAGTTCGCTTTGACGGGCTTCTCGTTTCTGGCGTCGATCTGGTTCTACGCGCTGATCTTCGGCTGGAAGTTCGCGATCGTCTTCGTGTTGCTGATCGCGATTCACGAAATCGGCCACGCGATTTTCGTGCGCGGCTTCGGGCTTTCCGCGCCGATGATCTACTTCATCCCCGGCTTCGGCGCGTTCACCACGTGGCAGGGCGGCTTGCAGTCAGTGTACCAGGAGTCCGTGATAGCGTTCGGCGGTCCGCTGCTCGGAACGATCGGCGGCCTCGTCTGTTTCGCCTACGGCGCCGCGACGAACGAGCCGTTCTGGTATGCCGCCGCCTACGTGGCGTTCTTCCTGAACCTCTTGAACATGATCCCGCTCGGGTTTTTCGACGGCGGGCGCATCACCGCGGCGATCTCACCGAACCTCTGGATCGCGGGTTTTCTGATCGTGATCGTGGCCGCCGTGGCGTTTCATTGGTGGAGCCCGATCCTCTTGCTCGTCGTGCTCTTGAGCATTCCGCGCGCGGTCGAAGCCTGGAAAGGCCGGCTCGACCCGCGCTATTATGCGGTGCCCGCGCGTCAAAAGGCCGCCATCGCGTTCGCTTACTTCGGGTTGCTCGCGGTCCTGCTGGCGTGCCTGGTCTTTTCGCGGATCGCCACGCCGGGACACTCCGCCCCGTTCGCGTGAGCGCGCGGCTGCTGGTGCTCGTGGCCGCGCTCTGTGCCGCGGCGGCCGCGCTCGCGTCGCGGCCGCCGCCGACGCACGGTCCGGCGTTGCGCGATTTCGAATCGTACTACGCCGCCGGCTCCACGTGGCGCTACGGCACCGATCCGTATTCGCGCGACGTCTGGCGCGCGGAACGCACGATTCCCGGCGTGGACGCGGGCCACGACGAGCTCTTGCCGTTCGTGGGTCCGCCCTTCGCTCTACCGCTCTGGGACGCGCTCGCGCGGCTGCCGTGGTCCGGCGCCGCGGTGCTCTGGGGCGCCGTCATGGCGCTTGGCCTCGCCACGCTCGCCTTTGCCTCGCTGCGGCTCGCGGGCGGGTCCGTCGATGCCCTCGACGGCATCGCGGTTCTCGCGTTCGCGGCGGGCTTCGGGCCGCTGACCAGCGGCGTCGCGCTCGGGCAGGCGGCGGTCGTCTCGTGCGCGGCCATCGCGCTGACGCCGCTGCTGCTGCGTTTTCCGCGTCCGTTTCCGGCAGCGGGCGCCGCCCTGGTTGCGGCCCTGCAGCCGAACCTCGCCATCGTCCTGGCCGCGCGCGCCGGCAGCCGGCGCACGTGGATCGCCTTCGCGCTGGCCGCGACGTTCGCTCTGGGCGGCTCCGCGATCGCGCTCGCGAACCTCGGCGGCCTGCCGCACTACCTCGCGGTGCTGCGCGATCACGCGGGCTCCGAGCGATTCATCGCGATCCAAGTGACGCTCGGCGCCGTCGCGCGCGCGCTCGGCGCACCCGCGCCCCTGGCGGGAACGCTCGCGCTCGCAGCGGCGGCGCTGACCGTCGTGCTGGTCGCGCTGCAATGCGCTTCCAAGCGCTACGCACCGGACGCGCGCTTGGCACTGGCCTGCGCGGCCCTCCCCCTAGCGTGGCCGTTCGCGCACGAACACGATCTGACGATCGCGTTCCTACCGTGCCTGCTCGCAACCCGCCGTGCCCTCGGCACCACGTGGGTACTCGCGGCGTTCGCGAGCCTGGCCGTGGCGGTCGACTGGCTGGGCCTCGCGCAGCGCGGAAATGGAAGCACGGAAACCGCGCTCTTGACGCTCGCCGCCGCGCTCGCGCTGGCCGTGCTCGCACGCGGGCCGCTGCGGCCCTACCACGCCCTGCCGCTGCTCGCGGCGGGCGCGGTCGTGCTGGTCGCCGCGGCGACGCGCGCGCACGCGTTGCCGACGTGGCCCGACGCCTTGCCCGCGCGGTTCGAACTCACGCACCAAGTGCCCGCACCCGAGGTGTGGCGCGCGGAGCAACTCGCGAGCGGCATCGGTGCGCTCGATCCGGTCTGGGGCTGGCTGCGCCTGCTCTCGCTCGCGGGCTGCGCGCTCGTCTGGGCCGCCGCCGGCGTGACCTTGCGCGAGCCGCGCGCTACGGAGCCGGCGTCACCGCGGCGCTCGGGACCTTCTTCCACTCCGCTTCCACCGCCGGCGGCAGCTTATCCATCGTGGCCAGAAACATCGTGAGCTTCCAGAGATCGTCGTCGGAGAGCGTCGCGCCGAACGCCGGCATCGCGCTGAAGCGGATGCCGTGCTTGAGTTTCCAGAACGTCACCTTCTCCGGGTCGTCCTCGACCCCGTCCTTCGCCAGCTGCGGCGCCTCGATGTAGAAGCCTTTCGAGAGCGTCGACTGCGCCGCATCGGCCGCGCCGTGACACACCGCGCAATTCACGGCGTACAAGTGAACGCCGGTGATGAGGTTGGCGTCGGTCGGCTGCAACGGATTCACGTAGCCCGCGTCCTCCCGCGCCATCGCGGCGTGCAGCGAGCGCTTCGCCATCCATTTCTCGCCGGGAAAGGGTTGGGCGTCCGCGCCCGCCGGCATCACGCCGAGTTGAATCGCCGCGAATCCGGCAGCGATCAGCAGCGCCAGCGTGAACACGATGCCGTTGATGAACCCTCGCATGACCTCTCTCGTTATTAGATATCGACGTTCAAGATGTCGTCGAACGGTGCGACCGGATTGGGGTGCCAGCCCGTGATGTCCTCGTTGTACGCGTAGATCTCTTTGCGCGTATCGAGCACGATCGTGGGCACGTCGGCGACGATCTGGCGCTGGATGAAGTCCATGTCCGGCACCCGCTTGGCCCGGTCGTACTCGACCTTCCCACGATCGATCGCGGCCGTAACCGCCGTATTGCAATAGCGCGGATCGTTCTGACCGTTGGGCGGAAAGCGGTAGCACGCGTAGAGGTTCGAGAGATCCTGGTTCGGATCGCCGCCCCACGCGAAGACCACGATGTCGAATTTGCCGCCGTAGATGATCCCGCCGCTCGAGGCGAGCGCGAAGAACAGCGACGCCGGATAGTGCTTGACCGTGATCTCGGCGCCCAGCTGCTTCCACCAGCCGCGGATCAGTTCGATCTCGGTGTCGGTATCGGGTGTGCCCGAGGAGGTCGCGAAATCCAGGCTCAGGCGCAGACCGTTCTTCGTGCGGATTCCGTCGGCGCCCCGCTTCCAGCCGCCGGCATCGAGAACGCGATTCGCACCGGCGATGTCGAACGGCGTCATCGGCAGGTTCAAGTGGAAGCGGCTGACGGGCGGCACGACCGATTCGCCGAGGTCGAAGATGCCGAAGCGGATCTTGTCGTTGAGGAGCTTGCGATCGAGCGCCATGCGCAATGCCTGGCGAACCGCATGATCCGACATCACCGGGCGCTGATTATTGAAATCCATGTGGTCGTAGAAATACGACGGCGTCATCAGCAATTTCACGCCGCCGATCTTGCGCAGGTCCTGCACGTAATGCGGCGGCACCGGCGTCCACAGGTCGAGCTCGTGCGTGCGCATCTCCTCGAGCACGGTATTGCGGTCTTGAATCGTCTTGTACGTGATCCGCTGCAACTTCGGTGCGCCGCGCCAATATTTCGGGTTGGCCACGAGCACCACGGAGTCGCCCCGGTTCCAGGCCTCGTATTTGAAGGGCCCGATGCCGACCGGCAGGCTGTTGTACGGGTCCGTGTTGACGTCTTTACCTTCCAGCAGGTGCTTGGGCAGGATCGACGGATTGGCGCCCGCGGTCGAGAAATAGGTCACCGCGAACGGGCCGTAGGGCGCCTTCAGGTGATAGACGACCGTGTACTTATCGGGTTCGTCGATCTTGACGATCTGATCCCAGCCGTCGCGGCCCACCACGTTGGTCTTCGGGTCGAGAATCAACTTCGTGGAAAAGACGACGTCGTCGGCCGTGAACGGCACGCCGTCGGACCACACGACGCCCTTGCGCAGGTGCCAGGTGATCGTCTTGCCGTCGGGGCTGATGCCTCCGTTGGCCTTACTCGGCACGACCGTCGCGAGTTCCGGCACCGTCGGCTCGCTGTGTGCGTCGGTGCGGATCAGCCAGGCCATCGTCATCGACGCGAGATAACTGAGCACGGCCTGCGTGTTGATCATCGGGTTGAGTCCGACCAGATCCTCCGCCGCCGCGAAGCGCAACTCGTGCGGGCGCGTGTACGCGTGGCCGCCGCCCGTGTCGGAGGTCGTGCCCACCTTCGTGCAGCCGGCGCCGAGCGCGGCCACGGTCAGGAGCGCGAGCGTACGGGTCAAGCGTGTGTGCATCAGATATCCACGTCCATCATGTCGTCGAAGCGCGTCGAGTTGTTGGGATGGAAATTCTTGAGGTCCTTGTTGAACGCGTAGATGTCCTCGCGGCTGGTGGTGACGATCGTCGGCACGTCGTCCGCGATGATCCGCGCCGCCTTGGAGAGATCGGCGTTCTGGCGGTCCTTGTCGAACTCCGATTCGAAATCGGTCATGATCGCGTCGAGCGCGTGATTGCAGTAGTGCATCACGTTCTGGCCCTTGGGCGGTGCGTCGTCGCAACCGAAGCCGGTGATGAGGTCGTCGACGGGGCTGACGCCCCACGCGTACGCGATCGCGTCGAACTTCCCGCCGTAGAGCACTCCGCCCGATTCGAGCGGCGCGAAGATCAGCGACGCGGGATAGCGTTTGACGGTCATCTCGACGCCGATCTGCTGCCAGCTCGAGCGGATGATCTCGATCTGGGTATCGACGTCGGGCGTACCCGAACTCGACGCGAACTCGAGCGCGAGCCGCACGCCGCCCTTCGCGCGCACGCCGTCGGCCCCGCGCTTCCAGCCCGCACCGTCGAGCAACGCGTTGGCCTTGGCGATGTCGAACGGCACGAACGGAATCTTCGCGACGCCGGGATAAGGCGCCGGCACGATGCTCTCTTGGAGGATGCCGACGCCGTGGCCGACCTTATCGCGAATCAGCGTCCGGTCGATGGCCATCCGCAAGGCGCGGCGAACGGCGACGTCGCGCAAGGCCGGCCGCGTGAGGTTGAAATCGATATGGTTGTAGAGGTAGCCCGGCTGCCGGATGATCGCGACGTTCGAGAGCGCCTGCAGGCGCGGCAGAAACGCGCCGCCCGCCGGATACCACAGGTCGAGTTCGCCGGTCTGCAACTGCGTCAGGACGGTGTTGCGGTCGGGCACGATCTTGAAGACGATCTTCTTGAGTTTCGGCAAGCCGCGCCAGTAGTAGGGATTGGCCTCGAGTTCGACCGCGTCGCCGCGCTTCCACGCCGTATAACGAAACGGTCCGATGCCGACGGGCAGGTTGTTGTACGGCGCTTCGTTGATGTTCGGCAGCGAGCCCAGGATGTGCTTGGGTAACAAGCTCGGTCCGCCGCCCGCCGTGTCGAAGACCGGGACGAACGGCGAGAACGCCTTCTTCATGTGCACGACGACCGTGTACTTATCGGGTTCGTCGATCTTCGCGATCTGATCGAATCCCGTGCGCGACACGATGTTATTGGCCGGGTTGTTCATCACGTCGATCGAGAAGACCACGTCGTCGGCGTCGAAGGGCGCGCCGTCGGACCACTTCACGTTGCGCCGGATATGAAAGGTCAACGTGCGTCCGCCATCCTTGATCCCGCCGTTTGCGAGCGTCGGGACCACGGTCGCGAGTTCCGGCTCGGGCTTGTTCTCGCGATCCCACCGGAACAGATAGGCCATCGTCAACTGGCTCAGACGGTTGACCGGGGCTTGCTGGTTGAGCACGGGGTTGAGGCCTTGGATGTCCTCGCCTTCCGCGTAGCGCAGCACGTGCGGTTGCGTATAGCTATTGACGCGCGCCGGCTCGCCCGCGAGCGTCAGCGACGGCGCGAGAGCGAGCAATCCCAACAAGGCAAAACGTTTCACGCGTTCCCTCTAGATCGAGTACGTTTGCGGGTTCCAGAACGGAGAAATCACCGGTGAGGCGGTGAAGCCCTTCAAATCCGACGTGAACGCGAAGGGCTCGCGCCGGAAATAGAGGACGATCGACGGCACTTGATCGGCAAAGCGCGCTTGCTCGATCCAGGAGAACCGCTTGCGGGCGACGGGATCGACGGTCGCGAGCGCGTCGTCCATCGCTTTGGTCGCGATCGGATCGTTCCAGAAGAGCGCGTTCTGCCCGGAGGGCGCCAAGTTGTGACCCGAATAGATCGCGCTGTCGTCGGGGTCGGCCGCTCCGATCCACGCGAAACCCGCGACGTCGTATTTGCCGCCCTGGAGCACGCCGTTGCTGGTGTTGTCGAAGAATTGCGCGGTCGGCTGATTCTTCACCGTCACGTCCGCGCCAAGATCGTGCCAGGCGCGCTGCACGAACACCTCGATCGCGCGTCCGGTCACGCTTTCGGTTTGCGTCGCGTACTCGAAGGCCAGCCGCTGACCGCCTTTGACGCGGATGCCGTCGGGACCGGGCCGCCAGCCCAGCGCGTCGAGTGCGGCGCGCGCCTTGGCGGGATCGTAGGCGTTGGCCGCGACGTTCGGATCGTAGAACGGCGAGAACGGCGGGACCGCCGTCTTGGAGAGGTCGCCCAGCCCGTGCGCGATCTTCTCCAAGATCGCGGCGCGGTCGACGCCCATCGCGAGCGCGCGGCGGAGCCGCACGTCGGCGAACAGCGGCCGCTTCAAATTGAAGTCGATGTGATCGTACTCGTACGTCTTGGACGCGACGAGCTTCGTGCCCGGCAGGTTCTGCACGTCGGGCCACACGTTGGCGCCCAAGCGCGCCGCCATGTCGAGTTCGTGCGTCTTGATCTGCGAGACCAAGGTCGAATCGTCGGGAACGTACCGGAAGACGACCTCGGGGATCTTTGGTTTGCCCAAGAAGTAGCGGTCGAACGCCCGCATCACGACGCGCTGTCCGCGATCCCAGCTAACGAACGCGTACGGGCCGCTGCCCACGGGCGCGCCTTGGAACGGCGCCGTGTTGAAGGAGCCTTTCGAATCGTTGACTTTCTCGAGCAGATGGGCCGGGAGGATCGGCACGTTGCCGTTCACGCCCCAGAGCTGCTGCAGGAACGGCGCGTACACGCGCTTCATGTGCACGATCGCGACCAGCGGATCGGAGCAGTCGATCGACCGGATGTCGCTGTAGCCGTCGTGCGTGATGTTGTTGTTGGCCGGATTGATCGCCGCTTTCCAGCTGAAAGCGAGATCGCGACACGTGACGCGCACCCCGTCGTGGAAATAGATATTGGGCCGAAGCTTGTACTTGAGCGTCAAACCATCGCGGCTGACGTCGCCGTTCTCGAGCGTCGGCACTTCCCGCAGCGCATCGGGAACCGGCCGCGCCTTGTCGTCGTAACGGACCGCGTACGAGAACAGGAACATCGAGAGGTCGCCGATGGATCCCCCGGTCGAGAGCATCGGATTGAGCGACTTCGCGTCCTGGTTCTCGCCGTAGACGAAGCGGCCGTGATGGTCGTCGCCGCTCGCGCCGCCCGACGACGTCGACACGGCGGTGCACCCGCCCAGCCCGGCGACGAGCGCGAGGCTCGCGAGCGCGCGCAACGGCCCGAAGCGTTTGCGGGGTTCGGAAACGACCATGGCCGTAGCTTGGCCGCGACCGTTCCGAACCCCCCGCCGGGGGTTTCGCTCAGTGTGAGAGAGCCGGAGCGCTTCCCGCCGCCGTGGTGCTGCGCAGCGGGGCGCCGTGAGCGAGGTGGGTCGAGGCGCCGCGGCGCGCCGTCTGACCGCCCTGCGCGTCGGGCCCCGGGGTCGGACGGACCCGGTTGGTTCCGTTGTCGGGCGAGGTGTCGAAGTTCGACCCCTCCTGGTACAGATAGGTCTGCTCGGCCTGACGCAACGTATAGACCGCGGTGACCTGATCGGTCAGGGCTTGCGTCAACTGGACCTGCGCGTTGAGCAGCAGCGGCAACGTCGTGACGCCCGCGCGATACTGCGCCTGCGTCGATTGGAGGTTGACGACCGCCGTCGCGTACTCTTGTTGCGTCTGATCCAGCGCCGCGCGCGCGCTGACCAGATTGGTCAGGGCTTGTTTGACGTTGAGTTGCACGGTCAAGAGTTCGTTCTGCAGGTTCGCGTAGGCGGTGTCGAGATTCGCCTTCGATTCGGCGACGTTGGCCGCCGTGAGGCCTTGATCGTAGATCGGAACCGACAGGCTCAGACCGATCTGCTGGCTGTTACGGAACGACCCCGCATACTGATCGGTCGAGTTATTGGCGGCCGTCGCCGTTCCGGAAAGGGTCGGGAAGAGTCCGAGACTGGCGGAGCGCAAGTTGTACTTCTGGGCCGCGACGTCCTGGACGTACGAATCGTAATCGGGCCGCAAAGCGAGCGCGCGTTGCACGGCTTGATCGTAACTCGGTACGGGAATGCTCGAAACCTGATTGCTCGTGAAGACCGGCGCGTCGTCGATCGGTTGAACGCGCGCGTTTGCATCGAGCCCCATGGCGTTGACGAACGCGGCCTCGTTCGCGAGCTCCGTACCCTGCGAGCGGACGACGGCAAGCCGCGCTTGCGCGAGCGGAAGCAGCACGGTCGCAATCTGCGCGCGCGCCTCCGTTCCGGCCCGGACCTGGGCCTCGACGAGGTTCACCTGTACCTGATCCTCGCGCACGATCTCGAGATCGACCTGCGTCGTGCGCTGCGCGGCGAGATAGTTGTAGTAGGCCGTCGCGACGTTATAGGCGACGGTCTGCAACTGCCGCCGGTAGGTATCGGCGGCCGCGGTTTCGCTGCGCTGCGCCGCTTCCACCGCGGCGGCGGTCTTGCCGCCGTCGAAGATGAGTTGCTTCAGCTCCAAATCGAAATCGGCCGTGAAGCCGTGCGTCACCTCGACGCCAGTGAATTCAGAGCCTCCCGTGCCGGTGCCCGTACCCGTGCCCGTCGTCCCGGTCCCCGTCAGCCCGTTCGCGCTGGGCTGATCGTGCGAATAGCCGGTGCTCGCCGCGAACGCGAAGGACGGTAGGAGCCCGGCCCGCTGGATGCGCACGAGCGCCGCCTGCACGCCGACGTCGGCGCGGGCGATCGCAAGGGAGGGCGACCGCGCGAACGCGATCAGCTCGGCCTGTTGCAGCGAAATCTGAAACGGAACGCCCGGCACCGTCTTGCCCGCGTTGACCCCCGGAACCGGCGTACCGTACGCGGGATAGGGCAACGAGGTCGAGCCGTCCAGCGGCGCGAGGGTGTTGACCGGAAACGGGGTCGGCTGTCCGGCGTTGAGCGGCCGGCCGCCGGACGGCGTCGCGGGAACGGTGAGCGGTGTCCCGGTGACCGTGGGCACGGGCGTCGCCGGAAATCCCGGCAGCGGACTCGGGCTCGCCGCTGCCGCAACGCGCTGGCGCGCGCTCGCGCCGCTCGGACCGAGCGCGATGAGGGCCGTGGCCGCAAGGGTCACGGCGCCCAGTCCGAGGCGGACGCGCTGTAGATGGAACATGCTCGAAAACACCCTTCTAGTGCGTGGACCCGGGCTGCGCGCCCGGCGGGCCGTTACCGATCGCCACGACGCTGCCGTCTTGCAGGGCGTCGGGACGCGTCGTGATGACGAGCGTTCCCGGGTGCACCTCGTTTGAAATCACCTCGGCCAACGTATCGGTCTCCAAACCGACTCTTACGGGCAGCACCTTCGCTTTTCCGTCGACCACGGTGTAGACATTCGTGCCTTGGTCCGTTTCGAAGAGCGCCGTGCGCGGCACGACGATCGCGCCCGGGTGGTTCTCCTTCTGAACGTTGACGGAGACGAGCATTCCGCCCCGCAGCGTGTCGCCCGGATTGGGCTGCCGGATGCGAGCCCGGTACGAGAGCGTCCCGGTCGTCGGCGTCGCGTTGACGTCGAAGATGCGGCCCGAGAACGTGCGCCCCGGCAGGCTCGCCGAGGTGAAGCGCACCGGCGTGCCGGGCCGGACGTAAGCGAGGTCTTCGTCGGGAACGTTGGCGTTGACGTACACCGTGTCGAGTTGCGAGACGCGCACGATCGCTTGATTGGGGCCCGCGAAAGCGCCCGGATCGAGGAGCCGCTGGGTCACGATTCCGTCGAACGGCGCGTAGATGTTCGACTGCGCGATCTGCGTCTTGAGCAGCTGGACGTTGGCCTGCGCTTCGGCCAGCGCCGCCCGGTTGGCGGCGATCGTCGCCTGGTCGACCTGGGTTTGCTGCGTGTTCGTGCGCGCGGTCGCAAGGGCGGCCTGGGCCGCCGGCAGCGCCTGGCGGGCATTGTTGAGCTCCTGTAGCGCGGCCACATACGTCGCCTTGGCCTGCAAGGCCGTCGTCGACGCCACGTAGCCCTGCGCGACCAATTCTTGATTGCTTCGGTTCTGCAGTTCCGCGCTCTTGAGCGCCGCGATGTCGGTCTGAACGCGATTCTGGGCCGCCTGGAGATTCTGCTCCGCTTGGCTCACCGCGGACGAATACTGCTGCGACGAGATCGGCGCCTGGACGGCCGAACTGTGGAGGCGCGCTTCGTTTTGCTGGACCGTCGCCTCGTTTGCGGCGAGCTGCGCTTGCAGCTGCGAGTCGTCGAGGTGCGCGAGCAACTGCCCCTTCGAGACGCGGTCGCCTTCGTTCACATAGACTTCGGCGACCGTCCCCGACTCGGGCGTGCTCAACGTCGACTCCAGGAGGGGAGCGATCTGGCCGTCGAGCGAGATCTCCGTCGAGATGTCGCGCTGAACCGCCTTCGCGACGTCGACCGCGAGCGGAGGCGGACCCTGTTGCCCTTTGGCGCCGCCGCCGCAACCGGTCATCAACACCGCGATCGCGACGACCGCGAATCCGCGCAGCTTCATACTACTCCTCACACGAGGCGCCCGGCCTCTTTAGAACTGCGGCCACCAGGCCTCTTGGAACGAAGGCCACCAGGCCTCTTATCAAACCGGAGGCGCCCTCCGGACGGTGGAATCGGCCGTCGCTTCGCGGCGGCGTCCGATCTATCCGGTGCTTACTACGGTGCGAACCCACGATTTGATTCACGCCGGACCGAGCGGGAGCGGCGGTCTCCGCAGCCGTACAAGCCGAGTATGGCCGCCAAAGTCGAAGTCGGGCGCACCTACCAGAGCCAGACCCGTGTCGAAGAGTGGATGACGGCCGAGAAGGCCGGAAACAAGGGAGTCGACGTCCTCTCGACGCCGATGTTGCTCCAACTGATCGAAGAGGCGGCGGTGCAGTGTCTCGCTCCAGCGTTGGGGGCTCAGGAAGTCTCGCTCGGCGCGCATATCGATCTGACGCATCTCGCACCGACGCCGGTGGGGTTCATCGTGCGGACTGAGGTCGAGGTGATCGGGGTGGATGGGCGGCGGATCAACTTCGCGGTCGCGGCGTTCGATGAACGCGAGAAGATCGCGGAGGGGACGCATGAGCGGTACGTCATGGATAAGGCGCGGTTTCTCGGTAACCTCGAAGAGAAGATGTCGTAGGCGCGAGCGAGCTTTTGGCGGACGCCGGGCCGGTGCGCGTGTGCGCGGCTGGCGCTGAGCGGCGCTTCGCTTCGCGAAGCTGGACCGCGGCGTTCCATGGCGACGCTTCGCTGCGCTCGCTGGTCTGTGCCGCTTTCATCGACGCTTCGCTTCGCTCGCTGGTCGGTGCCGCCGCTTCTGGCCGAGCTGGTGCCGCCTCGGTCCGCACGGTGAGGGGGGGTCGATTGGGGTCGCTGCCGGGCGCGGCAAGTTCCTTGAGCGAGGTTTACAGGCCCCAGGCGGCGGCTTGGGCGGCGGCTAGGCCGGATAGGGTGGTGCCTACGGTGCTCTGGCCGGGGAAGGTTTCGTCGCCGGCGAGGTAGAGGCCGTGGATGGGGGTGCGGTGGCTCAGGGCGCCGAGGGTGGCGTGGGCGGGAGTTTGGGGTAGGCCGCCGACGAGGCCGCGGTGGCGGGCGGTGTAGCGGGCGAAGGTGTATGGGGTGGCGGGTTCGATGAGGTCGGCGCGGCGGGACGCGCCGGGGATGACGGCGTCGAGAGCGGCGAGGAGCTTCGCGGTGTAGGCGGCGCGGAGCGCCGGCTCGCGGCCGTCGGCGTGGGCGCGCTCCCAACGGGCGACGTCGGTATGGGTCGAGATCGTCACGGCGCGACCGCCGTTGCGGGCGCGCCGCCGCTCGTGGGGACCGGAAAAGGAAAGGAAGGTCGTGTTGCCTTCGCCGAGAGGCGCACCATACGAAGCAACGATCTGGTGATGAGAAGGAAGGGCCTCTGGGACGATCCCGGGCGGGAGTCCCACGTACAGCATGAAGGCGCCCCACCGTTGCGGGGCCGCGGCGAGGCGCCGCCGATACGCGGAGGCGAGCAGCGGCGCGAGCCGCACGGCGTCGTGGAGCGGTAACGCGACGACGATGCGACGGCAGGCGATGCGGCGTCCGTCCGACAGGATCGCACCGCACACGCGCCGCCCGCGTACGTCGATTTCACGAACGCTATGGTTGTACAGAATCTGCGAGCCGCGGCGCCGGACCGCGCGGGCCAATCCGACGGAAATTGTCGAGACGCCGTCCGCTAAATGAAACGTTCCTTCGCGAGCCAAATCGAGCGCGGTCGAACCGTACGCGAGATCGGCATGCGCGGCATCCGTTTGCGCCGTAATCAATAGCTGCGCGTCGACGAAGGTTCGCAGCAATTGCGAAGAGTCCGCCGGCAGAATCGACGCGACCGTGCGACCCAGCGTGGCGAGCAAAGCCCCGTGGCGCGGGCGAAAGGCACGCGCGAGCGCGAGCGCACCGGGGATGTCCGCCGGGAGGGCGGGGCCGCGCGTGGAGAGATCCCACGCGAGATCGGCGATCCGTTCCTGACGCCGGAAGAACGGCTCCGCACCCGGCCCGAAGGCCCGCACGCGTTCCGCGACCCAGCGCCGGTCGCCGTACCGTACGACGATTTCATCGGGAAAATGGACCACCATTGAAGGTTCAACCAACTCCGGCGAAACATCAATACCAAGTCGAGCGTTGAGGATCCGGTGGACGCCCCGCGCCCCAAATCCACCGATGAGGGTCGCACCGACGTCAAAACGATAACCGTCGCGCTGGTAGAACGACGCGCATCCGCCCGGTACGTTGTGGCGTTCCACTACAAGGGTCCTTACGTTGCGAAAGGTCAGTTCGGCGGCCGCCGTCAAACCGGCGACCCCCGCCCCGATTACGATCGCATCGTACCGCTCAAAATCGGCCATGATCCTTAGAGGCGGGTAAGCCTCGTTTCGGTCCAAGAGGGAACGGGTAAGCCCGGATTTGAGTTACCGGGAGAGTCCCAGGTTCAACTCCCAAAACTTTATTAGGAGGCATATAGTGAAACGACTCGTTTCGCAGCCGCTCGCCCTGTTGGCGATGGTTGCGTTCGGGATCGTGACCTTTGCGGTGTCGGCGTTGTCGCCGGCGTTTGCGCAAAGCTCGACGCCGGCGCCCGACTTCGGCTCGCCGCCGTCCGGAGAAGTCCCGATCCTTTTCAATGACCAGCACGTCTACTCGAAACCCGACAAATTGAAGCAAGGTCGTGTCCTGGCCGCATTGGTACGCGGGAAGACGATCCTTGTTCCGCTGCGCTCGATGTTCGAGCAGATGGGTGCCACGGTCTCGTACAACGCTTCGACGAAAACGGTCGACGTCTCGAAGCCCGGTGCCGACGTCCAGGTGACGGTCGGTAAGCCCGAAGTCGTGATCAACGGCGAAAGCCGTCCGCTCGACGTTCCTCCCGAGATCTACAAGGGCTCCCTCGTGGTGCCGCTTCGCGTGATCTCGGAAGGCATGGGCGCGTACGTCCTCTGGGTCGCCGACAAGCGTCTCGTGGTCGTTCGTTACCTCCCGGCCCCGGCGCCGACTCCTCCGCCGACCCCGGCCCCGACGGCTCCGCCGACCCCGGTCCCGACCGCGGCGCCGACGGCTCCCCCGACTCCCACCCCGAAGCCGACGGAAGCAGCCGAAGTCTTCATCGCGGCCGACGCGTTGTTCAGCCCCAAGGTGTACAACGAGTTCAGCCCCGGTAACACCGGCCGCGTGACCCCGATCGGCCGTGGCGGCGTCACCTTCAACCTCGACAACATCGCGTTTCTCGCCGAAGGCGATTACACCGAGTTCTACTATCCGCACCGCAGCTCGACGGGGTCGAATACGGGCGGCCCGTTCTACTCGCCGAACGTCCCCTGCGGACTTCCCGGCAACCCCCTCTCGGCTCCGCTCGGCGACTCGGGTTGCGTAACGACCCTTGGCCCGATCAACGGTTCCGCGTACGTGCCGTCGTTCGACGCGCGTGACTCGGATCTCGACGGCCGTCTGGGCGTCGGCATCGCCAACCCGAAGATCTTCATCGTCGGCAGCTACCTCCAGCGCTGGAGCAACTACGGCTACCCGCGTCTGAACGGCGTCGGCGGCGGTCTCGAGAAACTGCCGCAGTTCAACCAACCGATCGACATCTACGGCAGCATCCTGTACTACCCGTCGCTTTCGGGGAACTACACGGACATCTTCGGTAACAATCAGCAGCTGCAGTACCGCCTCCTGAAGTACCAGGCCGGTATCACGCTCAACGTCCCGCGTTCGCCCCTGTTCCTCGACTTCGGTTACCTGGGCGACAAGTTCAACATCAAGCAGAACGCTCCGTCGCCGATCGACGAGCACTCGCTCTACGGCGGGCTCGGACTCCACTTCTAGCGGACTCCGTTCCCTCGTAGCGTAACCAAAAGCGCCCCTCGCACCCGCGAGGGGCGCTTCCCATCCCGAACCGGTGGCGGTTCCCATCTGTCCTTGTACGAGGAGAACTCGAAGCCAACCGAACCGTATCCCGCGTCCAACCGTCGCAAGAAAAGCCGACGCATTCGAAACGATCGTCTAAGAAACTCAGTACCGCCCAAGCGATTCCGACTATAAAGATTAGTGGAACCCGTTCCCGGGGAAGGATTCGCACCACGCTCCGCAAGCCGTTATCAGGATCGCCATGAAGGGATTCATCGAGTCCGCGCTCCTCGGCGCGCTGGCGGCGGTCGCGCTCTTCGCGACGCCGGCGCGGGGAGCGACCGCGCCCGCGCCGGCACCCCCCGTAACGGCCGATGCGTGGATCCCGATCGTCTTCAACGACCACCACGTCTACGCGAAGCCCGACCGCTTGCGTTCGGGACGCGTGCTGGCGGCGCTGGCGCGCGGCGGCACGATCCTCGTCCCGCTGCGCTCCCTCTTCGAAGCGATGGGCGCGTCGGTGTCGTACGACCGGGCGACGCGGACGGTGCAGGTCACGAAGCCCGGCGCACGCGTCACGCTCACCGTGGGGGAGCCGCGTGTGACCGTCAACGGCGAAACGCGACCGCTCGACGTGCCCCCCGAGATCGATGACGGCTCGGTGCTCGTGCCGCTACGCGTCATATCCGAGGGCATGGGAGCCTACGTGCTGTGGCTCCCGGAGAAGCGCGTCGTCGTCGTTCGCTACCTTACCGCGCCCGCGCCGTCGCCGCCGCCCGCCCCGGAGCCGACGGCGGCCGGGAGCGTCGCCCCGGCCCCCTCGCCCTCGGCGCCGCCTTCCGCGACGCCCGCGCCCAAAGAAAAGGTCAAGCGGCGTAGCGAACGTTTCGTCGTCGGCGACTACCTCTTCGCCCCGAAGGTGTACAACGAACTCAGCCCGGGCAACACGGGCCACTCCTCATTCCGGCTCGCCGCAGCCGCGGAGTTCCCGCTCTTCAACATCCCGTGGATGCTGGCCGGCGACTTTCGGAGCTTCCGCTATCCGCACAACGGCGGCAGCGGTTCGTGCGAGAGCGGTAACCGGGGTTGCGTCACGGGGATCGGCGGGCAGGGAAGCTCTCCCGTAGCCGCATTCGGCGCGCGCGATGAGGACGTCGACGCGCGCTTCGGCGTCAAGGTCGCCGACCCGCGCATCTACGTGGGGGTCGGCTACATCTTCCGCAACACCAATTACGAGGGCGGGCTGTTCTCGAGCCAGATCCACGGCTTGGGCGGCGGCCTCGAAAAACTACCCGACCTCGAGCGGAACTTCTCACTCTACGGCAGCGCCTATTATTACCCCGACGCCACGACGAACGCCGATCAAGTTCGCGCGGACGGCACCATCGGCACCGTTCAATACCGAATCCTCAAGTATGGCATCGGTGGCACGTTCGACCTCGGAAAGACGCCCGTCTATCTCGACTTCGGATATGCCGGAGACCGGTTATTCGTGAATCAGAACGGCCCCGTGGACCAAACCCACACGGGACCCTACGCAGGTCTCGGCATCCACTTCTAAACCGGCTCCCGGCATATAGCCGAAGGCACACACCCACGCCGCGCCACGAGCCGAGCGAAAGAACGAGGCGCCTTCAGTCGCTAGGGTGCGAGTGCCCGGCGCCCTCTCGGCACCGAGGAATCCCTCCCCGTTAATGGATCGTGCTGACGTTGGACGGCGCGGGAGTCGCGGCTGCCGGCACCGGACTCGCGACCGTCGACGGAACGGGCGCTGCACCGGAATCCACCGGAATGACCGTACCCGTTGCCGTTCCCGCACCCGCGGCGGCGGCGCCCGAACTCGTGCCGGGGTTTACCGCCATCGTCGGATTCGGCGTTGCCAACGGCTGCAAGTGCTCGACCGCCAAGGTCTTCTTGAGCTGCTTGGCCTGTCCCGATTTGGCGTAATCGGCGAACAGCCACATCGCGCACTGATGGGCGTGGTTGCGCGCGTCTTGCGTCAAGACTTTGGTGTAGAGGCGTTGCAGCAGATAGATCGTCTTGGGGATCTGCGTATCGCGCGGATACTTCTTCTCCCAATCGTGCACGGCGCGTTCGGTCAACTGCGCGGCCGCGAGCGTTTGGACGGCGATATCGTGGTTGACGTCGTAACGCAAACCGAGATCGCGGATCCGGTTGCGCATCCCGATGTAACTCTCTTTGAGCGGACCGAAATATTCATCGGCGGGAGCCAAAACGACGATCGACGGTTTCGATGCCGCTTTGGCCGTGGGGTGCGTGGTAGCCGCATGCGTCTTCGGGGCGATGGTCGTGGCGGATGCGGAAGTTGCGGTGCCGACACAGGAAGCGGCACCGATCAAAAAAACAAGCCCAATGACTCGCTTCACGTAGTGAATCCTTCTCTGGGTGGAGCGTGGAGCCGTCGTTGGGGGAACGTATTTCGTGCAAGAACGCAAGATACCCGTCGCAGCCGTACAGCTAGCGGCTCACGATCGAGATGATTTCGAACGGCAATGGCATCGCATCGAAGCTCTTGCCGACGAAGCGGGGAAGCAGGGGGCAAAGCTGATCGTTCTCCCCGAGGGGACGGTTCCTGGTTACGTTCTCGGCACGGAACCGGTCGATGTTCAGCAACTCGAGCGAGCCTCGGATGCGATTGCGGCCGTTGCGCGCCGTCACCAGGCGACGATCGTATACGGCGGCGCGAAAATTGTTAACGACCGCACATACAACGCGGCGATCGCGGTGGGGCCGGACGGCCGCGAACTCGGCCATGCCGCCAAGCAGTTTCTCTGGCATTTCGACCGTCGCTGGTACGCGCCCGGCGATGCCCTCGAGCCCGTCGACTCGCCCGTGGGACGGCTCGGGCTCCTCGTCTGCGCCGACGGCCGCATCCCGACGATCGCCGCGAGCCTCGCCGACCGCGGCGCCGAGCTGCTCGTCATGCCGACGGCCTGGGTCACGAGCGGTCGCGATCCCGCGGCGCTCGAGAACATCCAGGCCGACCTGATGGTCAACGTGCGCGCGCGCGAGAACGGCGTGCCCTTCATCGTCGCCAACAAATCGGGCGTCGAACTGGGCAGCGTCGCGTACTGCGGTAAGAGCGCGGTGGTCGATGCCGCCGGCGCCTTCCTCGCGCGCGGCGGCGAGCGCGACGAGGCGATCGTCGTCGCGGAGGCGAGGGTCGGCGTGCGCGGTCCGGTGGCGCGCGGCGCGTTCGTTCCCGCCGCGATTCCGGGCGATGCCGGCGCCCGCGCGCGCGTCGCCTTCACCCTGGCCGACGCTCCCGGCGACATCGCGCGGTTCGCGCGGCTCGCAGGCTATGCCGATGCCGACGTCCTGATCGCGCGGGGACCGGCCGGCGCAGTCGGCGGACCCAGCCACATGGCGCTCGCCGGCAACCCGGCGGGCACGGTGCTGGAAGCGGGCGGCGTGTACGCGGGCGTCGTCGATGACGAGATCCTGCTTTCGCCGCGCGGCCTCGTGCGCGCGCGCCTCGCAGGACTCGACTGTTTCCTCTGGCAGCCCGGCCGCGAAGACCCGGATTGGAACGTGCGGTTCGCGCGGACGCGCGCCGCCGAGTTGCGCGCCTTCGTCCTGGTGTTCGAGGCCCGGCGGAGACGCGCGTTCGTGGTGGATCCCGACGGTATGGTCGCGGCGGGCACGTTCGACGACTTTCAGATGGCGTCGTTCGTCTATGACCGCGCCCGCACCGCCGCGACCACCGTCGCGCCGACCACGGACATCTTCGACGGATTACGCACCGCGGCCGCGATCGGTGAGCGCGCCGCCGTGGGAACGGAGCGCGCGTGACGAACTTCGACGCCCTGGCGGCCCGGGCGCTGGACACCGCTTCGGCCCGGGGAGCCGACTACGCCGACGTGCGCTTCGAAGACGGACGCAGCGAGCGGATCGAGGTGCGCAACGGAGCGCTCGCGACCCTCAGCGACGAGACCAGCATCGGATACGGCATTCGGGCTCTGCGCGACGGCGCGTGGGGCTTTGCGGCCAGCTCCGATCTGAGCGACGCCGGTCTCGACGAAACAGCGGCCCGCGCCGTGGCCATCGCGCAGGCCGGCGCCGCCGTCGCCGCACGACGCTTCGCGGAAGCACCGTCGGACCGGTACGTCGCCGAGTTCGCCACGCCCGTCATTCGCGACCCGGCCACGGTTCCGCTCGACCGCCGCGTGGCACTGTTGCTGGACGCCGAGCGCGCGTTACGCGCCACGCCGCAGGTCCGCGCGGGCCGCGCCTGGATCGACCTCTGGCGCACCGACAAGTGCTTCTACAGCACCACGGGCTCGCGCATCGCCCAATCGATTTTGCAGACCGGCAGCGGACTCTGGGCGCTTGCCGCCGGCGAGCACGACGCCCAGGACCGCTCCTATCCCGGCGATGTCGGGCTCTACCAAACCGGCGGCTGGGAGATCGTCGAAGCCGCCGCGCTGGGCGAAAACGCGCAGCGCATCGGCGAAGAAGCCGCCGCGTTGTTGACCGCGCCGCAGTGTCCGGCGGGCGAGCTGGATTTGATCTTGGGCAGCTCCCAAGTGTCGTTGCAGATTCACGAATCGTGCGGCCATGCGGCCGAGCTCGACCGGGTCATGGGCTGGGAGGCGAACTTCTCCGGCACGAGCTTCCTCGATCCCGCGCAGATCGGCAAGCTGCGCTACGGCTCCGAGCGCGTGACGATCGAAATCGATAACCTGATGCCGCGCGGGCTCGCGACCGCCGCCTACGACGACGAAGGCGCGCGCAGCGTGCGCTCGGACATCGTGCGCGACGGCCGGCTGGCCGGCTTCGAAATGTCGCGCGATACCGCGCGCGCGATCGGCCGCTCGACCAACGCCTGCGTGCGGGCTTCGAGCTGGCGCAGCGTCCCGATGGTACGCATGTGCAACCTCAACCTCGTACCGGGCGACGTCCCCTTCGAAGCGCTCTTCGAGGACGTCGCGCACGGGATCTACATGGAGTCGAACCGTTCGTGGTCGATTGACGACCATCGCCTGAACTTTCAGTTCGGCTGCCAGATCGGTTGGGAGATCGTCAACGGCAAGCGCGGGCGGATGGTCAAGAACCCGACCTACGGCGGCGTCACGCCGGCCTTCTGGAACGCCTGCGACGCAATCGCCGACCGGGATTCATGGGTGGCGTGGGGCACGCCGAATTGCGGGAAGGGCGAGCCGATGCAGACGGGCCGCACTACCCAAGCCGCCTCGCCCGCACGCTTTCGCAACGTTCGGATCGGCGTGGGCTATGAGTCCTAGGTCCCTCCGCGAGGCGCTTGCGCAGCGCGTTCTGAGCCTCGCCGGCCGCGGCCAGCTCGAGGCGCTCGTGCACGAAGAATCCCTCGCTCTGACGCGCTTCACCCACAATGCGATCCACCAGAACCTGGCCGAGCACGACGTCAACGTGCGCGTTCGCGCGCTGGTCGACGGACGCACCGGGGTTGCGGCCACCAACGATCTGAGCGACGCATCGCTGGCGGCGACCATCGCACGGGCTCGAGCGATTGCCGCCCTGGCCCCGCCCGATCCCGCTCTACCGGGCCTCGCCTTCAACGACGAGCCGGCCGCGCCGCCCGGCGCCTACAGCGAAGCCACGGCTTCCGCATCGCCGGCCGACCGGGCCGGCATCGCCGCCGCCACGATCGCGGCTGCGGAACGGGCCGGCCTGTGGGCCGCCGGCTACGTGACCACGGCGAGCACCGGACTGACCATCGCGAACACCGCCGGGACGCTCGTGTCCTTCGACGGCACGACGTGCGGCCTCAACGTCAAAGCCAACGGCCCCGACGCGTCGGGTTTCGCCGAACGCCACGGCAACGACGTCGCCGCCCTCGACGGCACGGCCCTCGGAACGCTGGCCGCACAGAAGGCGCTCGCCGGCGCGCGCCCCGCCTCCGTCGCCCCCGGTGCCTGGACGGTGATCCTCGAACCCGCGGCCTTCGGCGAGCTCATTTCGCATCTGACCGACCACTTCTCCGCTCAAACCGTCGACGAGGGCTCGTCCTTCCTCGCGGACGGTCTCGAACGGGCCTATATGGGACCGAACGTCACGATCGCCGACGATTTCGCCCATCCGCTTCTGGCCGGTTGCCCCTTCGACTTCGAAGGCTATCCGACGCGCCGGCTGCCCCTGGTCGCGGCCGGCGTCGCGAAGCACGTGGTTACCGATGCCGCCTGGGCCAAGCGCCTGAACCTCGCCAACACCGGGCACGGCCTTCCCGCCCCCAGCAGCGACGGGCCCCAAGCGCGACACGTCGTCGTCTCGGGCGGCACGAAGACGACGGAACAACTGATCGCCGAAACCGCCCATGGCCTGCTGATCACGCGTCTGTGGTACATCCGCTCCGTCGACCGCCGCAAGACCATCGTCACCGGCATGACCCGCGACGGAACCTTCGAAATCCGCGACGGTCAGCTCACGCGAGCGGTAAAGAACCTCCGCTTCAACCAGAGCATCCTCGCGTCCCTAGCCGCCCCCGAATTCAGCCACGACCAGCACCGCACCACCAGCTACGACTACCAAATCGTCGTCCCCACCGCCAAACTCCCCGCCTTCCACTTCACCAGCACCACCGACTTCTAGCGCCCCCCGCCCCCAACCCCGACCACCCACCCCCTTTCGAAGCGGCGGTCGTCGCCCGGCAGAAACCCGATGCCCCAGCACCGACCAGCGGAGCGAAGCGACCGCGGCCGCCAAAGCGGCGCCGAAAAGCCCCGCCCGCGGAAAAGCCCGTACGGCGGGGGTTGCGGATGGCCGGGTCGCGGGGAGTACAGCTTCCCCGCGGAGCCATGGATGGCGAGAGCGGGGAAGTGGACTAGCAGACTTTTTGCACGATGCAAAAAGTCGGGCGTCCCCGCGACCCGGCCGTCCGCAAGCCCCCGCCGGGCAGCAACTCCCCCAAAACGCGAAAGACTTAAAGCGCCGCCCGAACCGCCCGCACAGCCCGCGAAGTCGTCGAAGGCTGCACGATATCGAGCACCGCCTCCACGACCGCCGGATCGAACTGCTTCCCCATTCCGGCGCGGAGTTCGTCCAGCGCCGCTGGAACCGGTAGCGCCTCCCGATACGTCCGCTTGGAGATCATGGCATGGAACGCGTCCGATACGCTGACGATGCGCGCGAAGAGCGGAATCGCGTCTCCCGCGAGGCCGTCGGGATACCCGCGGCCGTCGAGGCGCTCGTGATGGGCGCGGACGACCGGCGCGACGTCGCGCAGCGACGGAATCCGTTCCAACATCTTGGCGCCGATTTGCGAGTGCGCGCGCATCGACTCCCATTCTTCGACGTCGAGCGGGCCGGGCTTGAGCAGAATTTCGGTCGGCGTCGCGATCTTGCCGACGTCGTGCAGGGTGCCGGCAAGGGACGCGAAGGCCTGTTCTTCCTGAGTCATGCCCATCGTCTTGGCGATCCGGCTGCACCACATGCCGACCGCGCGGGAGTGCTCGGACGTCGCGGCGTCGCGCGCTTCGATGGCGGAGAGGAGCGAGGCGACGACTTCGCTGCGGCTGACGAGCTTGGCGGCGTCGACGGTCTTGGCGACCTTCGCAGGACGCTCGGCCCGGAACCGCTTCTCGAGCTCGCTGGAACGCAGGGCCAAATACGAGATCACTTCGTCGGAGTTACCGCAGTCGCCGATATAGGCGGCGGAGATCACGGCGCAGGCGATCACGACGATGCGCGAATGCTCGAAGGCCTCATCGGCATCGGTCTCCCGATCGGCCCAGGCATCCACCACCTCACGGTCGTCGATCGCCAGTTCCTGGCAGAGCCGGTCGAGGAACGCGTTGGCAAAGACGCTCGCGGCAAAGGAACCCGGTCGCGGCAGCACCGAGGAACGAACCACCGAAGCGACGATCTCCCGTCGCCGTTCCTCGATGTACGAGACTAACCGCCGGGCCGCTTCCCGGCTAATTGTCGATCCGCTCATTCGGCTCCACTTTCGTTCCCGTGCCATTGATTGATAGGACAGTCCAAAAGTCCCATTTACGCTGAGAAGCCTTCGGCAGTACCAAACAGCCCGTCCTTTATCCATAAACCCGATCTTCGGGACTTTTGGGCTATTTTTAGTTAAGATATGCGAACGTTCGGCGGCGCCTATGCATCAAGGGGCCCAATGTGTGATGCGGCTCACCCGCACCGGCGTAAAGCGGGGCCGCCTCGGGCAATTCGTACGGTACCGCCGCTTCCGCCGATACCTTCTCGACGGCCCCGGCGCATAGAGTGTTTCGGCGATCGGCGCTCCGGCGTTAACGGATTATCGACGCTCACCGGATGGCCGCTGCCGGCGGCCCGTTCTCAGCGCTCCGCCGTTTGGGCGAGCCGCGCAGGAACCCGTATCCGAGGCCGCCGACAAAGAGCGCGCCGCCTAGCCACAGCGCGGGCGGATAGGGAACGGCCGAGATGACCAGCGCGGGATAGGTGCCCAAGGTCGGCCGCAGACGCACGCCGCCGAGATCGACGGCCTGGCCGCTGAGGGCGAAGCCGATCCCGCCGGGTAGGAGTTGGCCCGAATCGTCGTCGACGGCGAACAACACCGCCTCGCGCCCGGCGATACCGTGATTGCGAGCGGCCGTGGAAGCCGACTTCGAAAAGTAGAAGGCCTTGATCTGGCGGTGCAACGCGGGCGTCGCGAAGGCGTCGGCCGGTAGGACGGCATTGGCGAGCGGCACTTCCTGCGGGAACAGCAGCACGGGCGACAGGAACGATGGGTTCGTGGGTTGCGTGATCGTGAGGTGGGCGCCGCCCGGATCGCGAGCCTCGACGTAGGCGGCCGGTTTTGGAACCGACTCGACCACGGTCGCGCCGACGAATTGGCGCCCGCCCGCGGCAATTTCGAGTTCGCCGGCATTGCGGCGGCGCAGCGAAATGCTCGTATCGCCCGACGCGATGGTGGCGGGTCCCGCTACCGGAAAGAAGGCTGCGGCGCCCACGTCGGGCAGCGGCGCCACGGTCCCCGGAGCGCGCTGCACGGTTTCGGTGTCGGGTCCGAGCAAGCCGGAGGCAATCCCGGCCGCGATGATGACGAGCGCACCCGTCATCGCGAAGGTCAGGCGCATCCCGAGCTCCCCGTCTTCGCCCTTCCGCGCGCCGAGCGCGTAGCCCCCGACGGCGACCGCTGCGATCGCGAGCGCGGCCGAATATTGCCAGGTGTGGTAGCCGGTCCACGCCGGCGCGACATCCTGCGCGAAGACCAGCGCGATACCCGCCGCCGCGGCTCCCAGCGCCAGCGCGGTGTTGCCGCTCGCCGCGCGCATCACTGCGCGTGCAGCAAGGGGTCGACGGCGGCTTGCATCTCCGCCAACGTCAGTTCGCCGTCGATGCCCCGGACGATACGCCCGGACGGGTCGACGATCAACGACGTCGGCAGGCCGACGGCCGCGTAGGCGCGGCCGTACTGCTGATCCTCGTCCACCAGAATCGGATAGCTGAGGTTCATTTCCTTGGCGAAGGCCGCGGCGGCCGCGCTCGACTCGCCTTGATCGATGCCCAACACCACAAGGCCCTTCGAACGGTCCCGCTGATACAATTCCTCGAGCGCGGGCGTCTCACTGCGGCAGGGCGCGCACCAGGAAGCCCAGAGATTCACCAGTACGACGTGGCCACGGTAGTTCTGCAGCGAATCGCTTCGGCCGCTCAGGGTCTTCACGGCGTAGCTCTGGGCCGGCGCTCCCGCGAGCATCGCGGGGCCGCCGCCCGCTCCGCCGGCCGGGCCGCCCCCCGCTCCGAAATACGACCGCACCGTCCACGCGACGACCGCTAGGGCCACCAGCGCAACGGCATATCCCACCAAGTTCCGAGGCATCCCGATGACTTCGCAGACCGTTCCATCCGCCCCCGGTGCGGCCCGAGCCGCTTGGCGTCGCGCTACGCTCGCGCTCGGCGACGGCACGAGCCTGGCGCTCTTCGAAACCGGGCGCACGGATTCCGAAGCCCCGGTGCTCCTGCTGGTGCACGGAATGGGACACTGGTCGCAGGCGGCCTGGGACCTGTTGGCCGTGCGGTTCGAGCGCACGCACCGCGTCGTCGCCTTCGACCTGCCGGGGTTCGGTGATTCCGGCAAGCCCGACGTCGAATACACCCTGGCGTACTTCAGCGCGGCCCTGCGCGCCGTCGTGGAGGGGCTCGGCCTGCGCTGCTTCGCGCTGACCGGGCATTCGCTGGGCGGCCTGATCGCGGCGGACTATGCGGCGACCTACCCGCAAGACGTTCGTTTGTTGACGTTGATCGCGCCCGCCGGATTCCTGCGCACGCCCAAGCTCGCGCTGCGGATCGCCGCGAGCCGGCCCGTCGTCGGGCTGCTCCAGCGCCTGCGTCCGTCCCAAGGCTTCGTGCGCCGGACCTTCCGCACGGCAGTCTTCGACGAGGCCGCGCTACCCGAGGATTATCACGCGCGCGCCTTCGAGCTCTCGCAAGACAAGGCGATGACGCGCGCCTTCGTACGCGTCTACGCGGGCGCGATGCAGCAGCTGCTGCACATGAAGGAGTTGCACGAGCGGCTAGCGGCTTGGCGCGGGCCCACGCTGCTCGTCTGGGGGCGCGAGGATCGCTACGTGCCCATCCGCGCGCTCGCCGGCGCGCGTGCCGTCTACCCGCATGCCGAGGTGCTCGAAATCGAGAACTGCGGCCACGTGCCGAGCCTGGAATATCCCGACCTCACCGCGCAGCGGATGCTCGCCTGCGGGGCGTAGACCGGCACCCTCACCAGTCGCCCATCCGTTCCTCATCGACCTCGCCCTCGAACGCGACGGTTCCGGGCGCGACGAGCGAGGCGACGAGCGGCACGCCGCGATAGCGTAATTGCAGCGAATGCTGATGCACGACGTCGCCCGAGCGCTCGAAGAGCGCGCAGAAGCGCGAAAGCACGTCGGGCGCACAGAGCGCGCGCAGCGGCGCCACATTGTAGGTCTGCCGAAAGGCCGCGAATGCGGCCTCGAATTCGTCGCGCGAGAACTCGCGACCGATCCGGACCTCACGTCGCACCCGTTCCAGCCCTTCGCCCTCCGTCGCCCGCGCGGGGGACACCACTGCTCGCCTCACGTACCTTTTGGCCGATGGCCGCCCGCATCCTCGACGGCCGCGCGCTCGCGAACGAGTTGCGCGGGGAACTCGCGCGCGACGTCGCGGCGCTCGGCGCGCGCGGCGTCGTGCCGCGCCTGCTCGTCATCATGGTGGGCGAGGACGAGTCGAGCCTAGCGTACGTTCGCGGGATGCGCTCGCTGGGCGCCAAGATCGGCGTCGAGGTCGAGGTCGAGATCTTGCCGAGGTCCGTCGACGAAGCCGGCGTGCGTGCGGCGCTCGCCCGGACGGCCGCCGATCCCGCGGTGCACGGCGTGATCCTGCAGCAGCCGCTGCCCGCGCATCTCTCGATCCGCGAGATCGCAAGCGCGGTGCCTGCCGATAAGGACGTCGACGGTGCCAATCCCAAGAATCAGGGCCGCCTGGCCTTCGCGACCGGGGCCCGCTTCATTCCGGCCACGCCTGCCGCCGTGATGCTTCTGCTCGAGCGCAGCCGCGCATGGCCGCTGCGCGGCCGGGACGTGACGGTGATCGGCCGCTCCAACGTCGTCGGCCTGCCGGTCAGCCTCTTGATGATGGCGCAGGACGCGACCGTGACCGTGACCCACAAAGAAACGCTCGACATCGTCTCGTTCGTCCGGCGTGCGGAAATCGTCGTCGTGGCAGCGGGCGCGCCGCACCTCGTGACCGCGGATTGGCTGCGGCCGGGCGCCGTCGTGATCGACGTCGGCACGACCGTCGTCGACGGCAAGCTGCTGGGCGACGTCGATTTCGCGAGCGCGGTGGAAGTGGCGGGCGAGATCACGCCCGTACCGGGCGGGGTCGGCCCGGTGACCAACGTCGCGTTGATGCGCAACGTCGTCTCCGCCGCGGCCGAAGCGACGGCGGAAAAGCTATCGTTGCGCTAGTTGAGGCTGAAATGCTTCCCGAAAAACTTTTCTTGCGTCGCGCGGAACGTCCCGCCCGGCGCGGCTGCGGGCTGCGTCTGCGGCGATTCGCGTTTGCGTTCGAGCAGCGCGCGCAGCTGCGGTAAGAGGCGCCGCAGGAATCCGAGTTCGACCGTCAAGCGCTGTTCCGTGCTCGAGAGTTCGAGGAGCCGCTGCTTCATCGAGTCGGCGACCTGCAACGCGTCGCCGATCAGAAACGACGCGTCGACCGGATTCTCCGGTAATTCGATATCGGCGTTCATACCGGAGAACTCGACCAGCAACCGCAGATAATCGCGGAAGACCGCGCGGATCTCGGCGACGAGCGCTTCGATCACCGCCGGATCTTCGGGCGGGTCTTCGGGCAGATACGTGACCTCGACGGTCAAGAACGGCTCGCGGTTGACGACCCGCTCCACGCGAAAACGCCGCCGGCCGACCGTGCTGATGTAATAGCGGCCGTTGTCCAGCGGCGTGACGTCGCCGATTTCGGCCGTCGTGCCGACTTCGTACGGCATGACGTTGGGGTCGCCCGCCTCGTCGCCGTCGCGGATCAAACACACCCCGAACGCCTCGCCGCCCGCGAGGCATTCGGAGACCATCTGCTTGTAACGCGGCTCGAAGACGTGCAGGTTGAGAACTGCCCCCGGAAAGAGAACGGTGTTGAGCGGGAAGAGCCGGAGCAGTTCGACGGACACTCGAAGCCTAGTGGCCGGGCACGAGCAAGCGCGATTCCGCGACGCCCCAATCCACGTTAGCGAAGAACGACTCGATGTACTTCGAGCGTTCCGCCGGCTTGTAATCGAGCAGGAACGCATGCTCCCACACGTCCATCACCAGGATCGGCTTGTAGCCGGCGATGTTGCCGTCTTCGTGCAACGTGATCCAGTGGTTCGAAATCCGGCCCGTCTTCGGATCCTGGTACGCAATGGCCCAGCCCACGCCGCGCATGCCGCCCACCGCGGCGAAATCTTTCTTCCACGTATCGAAATCGCCGAAGCTCGCGGCCAATGCGTCGTGCAGTTTGCCCGCCGGCGGCGTACCCGTCCCGCTCGCGGTCAGATTATCGAAATAGTACTCGTGAAGCACCATCCCGTTGTACTCGAAGCCGAGGCGCCGGGTCAGTTCGGCGAACCCGGGATCCGCGCCGGCGACTTGCCCCGCCGAAATCTTGCCCGCAATCTGTTCGTTGAGCAGATTGGTATTCTTGACGTAGCCTTCGTAGAGACCGAAGTGCACGGTCAGCGTTTGATCCGAGATCCCTTGCAGACCGGCCAGGTTCCACTTCTTCGGAGCGTACGCTTCTTGCGTCAGAGTAGCCATTGAAAATCGTCCTCCAGATGCCTCGGGGTCGTGATCGAGTCACTTCGGGTTCGACGGCCGCTCGAACAGTCTTGTCGCGGGGCCGGCCGAGGCCGTCAAGAGGTTCCCCGCGCACGGAGGCGACAAACGTAGGGTGTGAGCGATCGGGACTATCTGCGGCGGCTCCACCGGAACCCCTCGCCGTTACTGCTCGAACTGGAACAGTTGGGACGCGCCGAGGACGTCCCGATCGTCGACCGGGAGACGGGCCGGCTCCTCTCTACCCTGGTCCACGCGATGCAGGCCAACCGGATCCTGGAGATCGGCACTGCGTACGGCTACTCGACGCTCTGGATGGCCCTGGCGATGCCGCCGGCCGGTCGCATCTGGACGATCGACCCCGACACGGACCGCACCGCGATCGCGCTCGAGTTCTTGCGCCGCGCGGGCAAGTTCGACCAGGTCAACGTCATGAACCAGCCGGCGCTCGAGGTGTTGCCGACGTTCCCGGTCCGCAACCTCGACATCGTCTTCATCGACGCGGTCAAGACCGAATACGAAGAGTACCTCGAACTGACGGTGCCCCTGCTCAAACGCTCCGGACTGGTCGTCGTCGACAACCTGCTCTGGGACGGCAAGGCCGCGGCGGCGCCCAGCGGCCACGACTCGGCCGCGACCCACGCGATCCGCAACTTCAACCGGGCGTTCTTGAACCATCCGCAGCTCGACGCAACGATCGTCCCGGTCGGCGACGGGGTGGGTATCGGGGCGCGCATCGAGTGATCGCGGACGATTTCCGCTCGGTGATGCGACGCTTTCCCACGGGCGTCACGATCGTGACGACCGTGCTCGAAGGCAAACCCAAGGGCTTCACCGCCAACGCCTTCTCCAGCGTCTCGGCGGAACCGCCGATGGTGCTCGTCTGCGTGAACCGCCAGGCCCGCAGCCATCCGCTGATCTCGCAGGCCGGGCGCTTCTGCGTCAACGTGCTGCGGCTGGACCAGCGCGAACTCGCCGAGCGTTTCGCTTCCAAGGCCGTCGCCGATCCGTTCGCGGGCGTGGCGGTGCGCTTCGCCGCGACGGGCTCGCCCATACTCGGCGGAACGCTCGCGTTCCTGGATTGCGAGCTCGCCGAGGAACACAGCGCGGGCACGCACACGATCTTTCTCGGCAACGTTCTCGAATGCGGGGCGTCGGACGGCGCGCCGCTGGGGTACTTCAACGCGACGTATCGGGATTTCGGATGTACGATTCCTTGACGATCGAACATTTCGCGGTCGGACCGCTCCAATGCAATTGCACGATCGTCGCCGACGCCGCGGCGGGCGAAGCGATCGTGGTCGACGGCGGCGACGACGTCGACGACATCGTCGCGCGCTTGGACGCGCTCGGCGTGCGCGCGACGTACCTCGTGCACACCCACGCGCACATCGACCACATCGGCGCGCTCGGCGAACTGCGTCAACGCACGGGCGGCAGCGGGCTGCTGCATCCGGCGGATCTGCCGCTGTACGCGACCTTGCGCGAGCAGGCGCGCTGGCTCGGCACGCCGGCGCCGACGCTCGTGACCTTGGACGCGGAACTCGCGGACGGCGACGTCGTGCGAGCCGGCGGCGCGGCGCTCGACGTGCTGCACACGCCCGGTCACACGCCCGGGAGCGTCTCCTTCGCGCTGGGAGTCGGCACCCGGACCCTGCTGCTCACGGGCGACACGCTCTTCCGCGGGTCCGTGGGCCGCTGGGACATCGGCGGAACGTCGCTCGAGGACATCGTGCGGAGCATCCGCGAGAAGCTCTTCGCCTACCCCGATGAGACCGTCGTCATCCCGGGCCACGGACCGTCGACTACGATCGGCTTCGAAAAGCGCGAAAACCCGTTCCTGTAGAGTCGGTCGAGCCTATCGTGGCCCATTCAGTTGATAGAGTGTATACCGTAAACGATACGAACCGCGGAGGCGAAGCAGTGCCTCGCGAGCCCCGCGGGCGACACCCGGATAGAGAAACCTGCGCGCGCCGTTCCCGCGCGGCCGCCAAAGGCCGCTAAGATCGCGCCGGTTTCGCGCGGCCCGACCACCAGCCGAGCGCGCTCCAGACGACGAACGCCGGAACCACGATCGCCCAAAATACGCGCACGCCGGCTTCGCCGTAAAGCGCGATCGGCACGAGCGCAATCGCCAACAGCAGGCAGTACGCATCGCCGAAGAGTGCGGGGCCCCACGCGGCCCGCGCGGAGACGCTGCCGGGAACCGTCGCGGGCGTCAAACGCGGGACGAACGCGGGAACGGCCGCCCGGAACGCCTCGTAGACGGCGCCGTAGCGCTCGGCCATCCCGCGCGACTCCTCGGCGGCCAGAAGCCCGGCGATCGCCGCGTTGCCGGCCAGGATGAGCGCGAAGCCGAGCGGCGGCGCGAGCAGCGCGACGGACAGCGCCAAGAACATGTTCCCGACGTACAACGGGTTGCGCACGTAACGGAACGGCCCCGCGACGATCAGCCGATCGCGTTGCACGTCGGCGGCAAAGACGACGCTGCGCTGCAAGAAGGCGGTTCCCGACGCGCGCCAGAGCCAGGCGGCCAGCGCGCTCGCGATCGAGACACCTAAGAGGATCGTGCCGCCGCGACCGGAGGCGAAGAACGCACCCCACGCCACATACGCCGGCTGCGGCGGACGTCCGTCGAACGAGAGGTTGCCCAGGACAAACCCGAGACCGTAGATCACCCCGATGACCGTTCCACGCCGGCGATACCACCACGGAGACGGCCGCTCGTTCGGCGCATGCATATGGCCTCGTACGGACGCAGCCGGGTAAAAGTTTCGCCGCGTCGTGAGCTGGAAAGCCGGCGACGAACGCCGCGCGCAGCGCGACGTCCAGCCGCCGGCCCGAAAGCCCGACTAGTGGAGAACCGGTTCGCGGACGTTGAACCGGATATCGATGCTCACCGAGCCCGCGGGTACGTCGAGCACGGCCACGTAGCCGTTTCCGGCCCCGTTCCCGTTCGTCGCCACCGCGCGCGCCGGGGCGAGCGCCGCGACGCCGAGCGCGCAATTCGCGTCCGGCTGCCGGCTCGGGTCGATCAGATAGAGATAGGTCGTCAGCGCGTGCGCGCACGCGATGCTCGACTTCACCTTGCCGTTCGAATCGTATTTCTGGAGCGCGTCGACGTCGCGAAAGCCCAGGATCTCCGGCGGCAGATTGGGGACGATGTCGCGAACGTTCACGATCCGCCACGACGTGAAGTCGAGCTGGTCGAAGATGCCCACGAACGTGGAATCGCCGACGCGCGGCGACGCGAACGTGTAGCAGATTGGACTCGGGATCTTATCGGTTTTGGCGTTGTCGACCGCGTAGAGCGTTGCGAGGGCCGCGCCGAGGCTGTGGCCCGCAACGACGACGGAAGCGGACTGCGGAATGCCCGTCACCCGTGCCTGTGCCTGCGCGTGCCGCGACACGAGGCTCGCGATCTGCGCCGAGAAGCCGCCGACCGGTTTGAGCGAACGAACGGTATCGGCGGCAGCCGCGGCACCCGTCGGACGTTCGATCACCTCGAGCGTGTCGTAGATCCGGGCGAAGCCGCTGCCGACCGATCCGCACGGGATGCCGTCGCCCACGGTGAACGGCTCCAGGACGAGCGACGTGAGATCGTCCCACCATTCGATCCCGTTCGACGTTCCGCGAATCGCCAGCACGAACGAGGCGGGGTTTTGCGAGCTCTGCGCGAGGATTCCGTAGAACACCGGACCCGTGCTCCCCAGAATGAAGTCCTGCATCTGAATCCACGCGGCCAGCTCGTATCCGGCCGGAATTCCCGACGGCGGCGGGGTCACATTGTTCGGCGCGGCGTCGTACATCGCGTACGCCGCTTCGATGAATTCGCCGTAGAGTACGGCCTCCGCCGCATTGTACGGCTGCACGGCCTTCGGAGCCGCCGCTCCGGTAGCCCGCGCCGCGGCCGCGACCGGTTGCGCGGGGTTCGTGCCCGCGGTCGGGCCGGCCAGCAGCGCCAGGATGTTCGCCCCGTTGGGCGAGCCGAGTCCCGTGCACGGGTCCCAGCCCGGCGTCGCCGAGAAGCCGGGAATGCCGTACACTCCATTGCTGCCCGAGACGATGTCGTTCGTCGCGCCGCTATTCGGGTTCGCGTAGAGCAGCGGTAAGAAGAAGCCGGCCTTCCGTCCGAGGGCCTGACTCAGCACCGCCGTCAACGCGGCCCACTGCGGTGCGACGGCGCTCGTGCCGCCGCTCACGCCCGGCTGTCCGTTGACGATCACGTTGAAGCCGGTATTCGCGTCCGCGACGCCGGCCACGTCGGGTACGCCGCGCATCGTCAGCGGCGTGCCGTCGGCGCAGACGCCGTTCTGCCAAGCCGGAACCGGGAAATGCGTGCTCACGCCGCCGCCGGTCGCCCAGCCGCTGCCGGCGTTATCCGACCATACGGTTTCGCTCGAAATCGTGGAACCCGCGCCGGCGAGACTCGTGCCGCCGCACGATATGACGCCGCTCGCGCAGCTTCCGGGGAAATCGACGTGCTGCTGATTATCGAACCCGGCATCCGCGGGGACCTCGTCGGCGCAGCCGTGGTCGCCGGCCGCCACGAAGATCGGTACGTTGAGGAGCGCGGCCGCCTGTCCGAGCGAATTCCACGCGTCCATCGACTGCGCGCTCCAGCTTTTTTCCGCCGAGCCCCAGCTAATCGATATCGCCGTGGTCGCCGGATCGTGAACCGCGAGCGATACCGCCTGATAGAAACCTTGGTCGGTGTTCTCCGCGAAGTAGACGACGATCGACGCTCCGGGGGCCATCGCGCCCGCGACTTCGATATCGAGCATCACCTCGCCGTCGCTGTCGGGGTCCGATCCATATGCCGCCGGGGCGCCCGGTGAGACGCTGACGCTTCTCACGGCGGGCGGCGTGGCGACGCCGGCGTTTGCAAAATACGTTTGCAGATCGGCAGCGCCGAAGTTTCCGCCCAGCTCGATCAGGGCGATCGTCTCTCCCGTTCCGTCGCCCGGCGGCCAATTGTAGAGCGTCGCGACCTGCTTGGGATAGAACGCCGACTGCACGGCTCGCGCGACGAGGCGCGGTTTCGCGACGGGCCGGTTGTCCAGTCCGAGCACCGCCTCCACGTATGCGTGGATCTCGCTCGCGATCAGGATCGGACCGCGTCGCCCGCGATAGCGGCCGCCCTTGGCTTCGTAGTCGCTCAGCTCGGTTCCGAACGCCTGCTCCATGTTCGCCGCCGAGCCCGCGAGCTCGACGACCCGGCGCGCCGCATCGACGTTCTCCACGCTCAGCCCGTGAGCGAGCGCGAACGCTCGAAGGGCCGAAATCGCTTCGTCGCTGGCGCCGAAATGGGCGGCGAACGCCGCGTGATCGACGAGCGGACGCTCGTGCGGAAGTAGCGCCCCATGGGCCTGCAGGCTCGCCGGGTCGATCGGATTCTTGCGTTTGAGAATCACCGTGACCCGAACCGTCGCCGCGCCGTCCGTGCGGCCCACCAGCCGCGAGCCGGGCAGCGGCGCGCGATCGCTTCCGGTAAGAACTTGACGGGTATCCAGCATGTCGTACACCCTCGTCTCTCATCTGGGTAAATGGGGGACCGGGTGTTTCCCGCTGGAATCCGATTCGTTCCTTTTATTTAGAATAATTATTAGAGACTCGCATCGATAACGAATCTCAACTAAAATGGGAACGATTCCGAGAATCCGTCTGGACGTTCCTGTTTGCGGTCCGTTCGCCACTGCTTGGCCGCGCGCGAGCGGATCGCTCGTGCGCGGCCGGCGAAGGTCCCTATTCGAAACGCAGCGCTACGATCGGATCCAGACGCGAGGCCTTGGCCGCCGGGTAGTATCCGAAGAACACGCCGACCACCGCCGAGAACGCGACCGCGAGCAGCACGCTGGCAGGCGAGATGGTCTCGGGCCAGTGCGCGAGCAGCGCGACCGCGAGCGAGCCCAGGCCGCCGAAGACGACGCCCGCCGCGCCGCCCGCGGTCGCGAGCACGACGGCTTCGACCAGGAACTGCCAGAGAATCGCCTTGCGGCGCGCGCCGACCGCAACCCGCAAGCCGATCTCGCGCGTGCGCTCGGTGACCGACACGAGCATGATGTTCATGATCCCGATGCCGCCGACCAGCAGCGAGACCGCGGCCACGCCCGCCAGCAGCATCTGCATCACCGACGCCGTCGCGGATGCCGCGCTCGCGATGTCCGCGAGGTTGCGGACGTTGAAATCGTCGGGTTGGCCGGGCGCGATGCGGTGGCGCTGTTCTAAGAGCGTGGTCGTCTCGTTCTGCACGAGCGATACGTCGTCGCCGCTATCGGCCGAGACGTCCATCGAGGCCAGCGTCGTCTGGCCCGTGAGGCGCTGCAGCGCCGACGTGTACGGGATCATGATCGCGTCGTCTTGATCTTGGCCGACGCTGCTCTGACCCTTAGCCGTCAGCGTGCCGACGACCGTGAACGGGACGTTGCGGATCAGGATCGTCTGCCCGACCGGATTCGAGCCGTCCGGAAACAGGTTCGTGACGACGGTTTGGCCGAGCACCGCGACCTTCGCGGCTCCGGTCACGTCGCTCTGCGAGAAGAACGTGCCGCTCGCGGTCGGCCAATTGCGAATGTACGTGTAGGTGGGCGCGACGCCGGTGATCGTGGTCTGCCAGTTGTTGTTCCCGGCGACGACTTGCGTGCGCACGGTGACGACGGGCGAGACGGCCGCGACGTGCGGGAGCTGCGCGATCGCTAGCCCGTCGTCGGGCGTCAGGGTCGAGGCGCCGCCCGTGCCGGTGCGCGTGCCGCCCTGGTTGATGCTGCCCGGCAGCACGATGACCATGTTGCTGCCCAGACCGTTGATCTGGTTCGCGACCGAGGTGCGCGCGCCCGCCCCGATGGCGACGGTGATGATGACCGCCGCCACGCCGATCACGACGCCCAGCATCGTGAGCAGCGAGCGCGAGCGGTTGCGCAGCAGCGCGCCGGTGGCGATGCGCAGGGTCGGGAGGAAGCCGGAGAGTTTCATAACCGTACCAATTCCGGTTCCGCCGGCACGTCGGAGACGACGTGGCCGTCGCGGAACGTCACGATGCGTTTGGCGTGCGCGGCCACGTCGGGCTCGTGGGTGACGAGCATTATCGTGATGCCGCGTTCGCGGTTGAGACGCTTGAAGAGTGCCATGACGTCCTCCGATGAGCGCGTGTCGAGCGCGCCCGTCGGCTCGTCGGCCAGGATGAGGCTCGGATCGTTGACGAGCGAGCGCGCGATGGCGACCCGCTGCTGCTGTCCGCCCGAGAGCTGATTGGGACGGTGCGCCGCGTAGCGCAGCAGCCCCACTTCGTCGAGCGCCGCGAGCGCCGCTTTGCGCCGCGCCGCCTCACCGACGCCCGCGTAGAGCATCGGCAACTCGACGTTCTCGACCGCGCTCGTGCGCGGCAGCAGATTATAGGCCTGGAAGACGAAGCCGAGTTGCCGGCTGCGGATGCCGGCCAGATCGTCTTCGGCGAGTTCCGTGACGTCGCGGCCGTCGAAGCGGTACTCGCCCGACGTGGGCCGGTCGAGGAAGCCGACGATGTGCATGAACGTCGACTTCCCCGAACCCGACGGCCCCATCACGGCGACGAACTCGCCGCTTTCGATCGTCAGGTCGACGCCGGCCAAGGCCACGACCGGCTCTTCCGCCAGCGGATACACGCGACGCAGGTTGCGGACTTCGACGACGGGGCGCATCAGTGGATCCCCCGCATCGCGCCGCCGCCCGCGGTGCCGCCGGCGAGCGGATTGCTCGCCGCGCTCGCGTGGTATCCGCTTGCGGAACCCGAGCTCGCGCCCGAATCCGCGGTGACGACCGCGTCGCCCGCGGCCAGCGTGCCGCGCAGCGGCGTGACCGCGGCTTGCGCGCCGCTCACGAGGTCGATCTTCACCGGTACGAACTCCAACTTGCCCGCGCGCTCGACGAAGATCCGCGACTGCGCGCCGGCGGCCGGCAGAGCCGCAGCGCTGCTCGTCGTCGCACCCCAGGGCGACGATCCGTTCGCGTTTGCCGCCAGGCTACCCGACGGCGTCTTTGCGGAGGCCGTAGCGCGGTGCGTTGCATGCTGCGTACCGGTCGCGGAGGGACGATAGGCCAGCGCGGCAGCCGGCACGACGAGCGCGTTCTGCGCCTTGGCGACGTGGATCTGCGCGTTGGCGGTCATGCCCGGCAGCAGGCTGCCGTCGCGATTGTCGACCAGGACCACGGTCGTGTACGTCACGACGTTATTGGTGGTCGCCGGATCGATACGCACTTGCGAGACCGTGCCCGCGTAGGTGCGATTGGGATAGGCCAGGACGCTCAGATCCACCGAATCGCCGGGCTTCACGTTACCGATATCGGGTTCGCCGACGGCGAGGTCGACTTCCATTTTGTCGAGGTCTTGAGCGATCGAGAACAGCGTCGGAGTCTGCAGGCTCGCGGCAACGGTCTCGCCGACCGACACGCCCCGCGAAACGACGGTCCCGTCGACCGGCGAGGTGATCACGGTCTTCTCGAGATTGCTTTCCGCGGTTTGCACCTGCGCGCGCGCCGCTTCCACGTTGGCTTCCGCTGCCGCGGCGTTCGCGACTTGGGTCTGCGCTTGCGACTGCGCGGTTTCGGTCGAATACGCTTGCGCGGAGGTTTGGTCCACGGTCGCCGCCGCCTGTGCGCCGGCGGCTTGCGCGGCCAGCTGGGCCTGCTGCACCGCGGCCTGCGCGGCTTGCAACGTCGTTTGCGCGGCGACGAGGTTGGAGCGATCGCTATCGAGTTGGCTCTGCGCGATGAAACCTTGCGCGAGCAGGGCTTCGTCGCGCGCGACCGTCTGCTGCGCGAGCGCGAGCGCGCTCTGCGACTTCGTCACGTTGGATTGCGCGGACGCGATGCCGGCCGCGCCGGAACGCGCCGTCGCGAGCGCCGCCTGCGCCGTGGCTTGCGCGGCGCGCTGCGTCGCAGCCGCGGTCCCGACGCTCGCGCCGGCACCCGCGGCCGTTGCCTCGGCGGCATCGGCCTGGGCTTGCGCCTGCGCGAGCGCCGCGTTCGCCTGATCGAGCGCGGCCTGCAACGTGGTCGGGTCGAGCTTGGCGAGGATCTGGCCCTTCTTCACGTGTGAATTGAAGTCGGCGTCGATCTCGGAGATCGTGCCCGACTCCTGCGTTCCGACCGCGATCGTGTTCTGCGGGTTGACCGTGCCGGTCGCGCTGACGGACTGCACGAGGTCTTGCCGCACGACCGGCGTGGAAACGTACGATACCGCCGCCGCCGAACCCACGCGTACGAGCGCGAGGGTCGCCGCCACGAGTGCGAGCGCGACCACCAATGCGGCCAGCACGAGCAGCGGCGGCCGCTTCGTTTTCGACGGTAACGTGAAGGAACGAACCGCTGCGGAGAATGCGTTCGTTCGGGGTAACTCGAGGGTGCTCATGGATGTCCACCTTTCCGGCGTCATCCAAGTAACTCCCAGGCCCTCCGCCGCGTGCTTAACGCACCGCTAGAAGAACTTGGGGCAGGGCTGGGACGGCTCGGGCGGCGACCCGAGCGGCATCAGCGGTGCCGGATGCGGATGATGTTGCCGGTCTGGTCGTCGGCCACGAAGAGGCTCCCACTCGCACCGACCGCGATCCCGGTCGGCCGCCCGATGTACGTCGTCGAACCCGACGATCCGTATCCGCTCACGAAGTCTTGATGCTGCACCGTCGGATCGCTCCAGTTGACCGGCGTCGCGGGCGCGTCGCCGTTCATCGGCACGAAATAGACGCGCGGCGGCGTTGCGGGGCAGCAGTGCCAGGAGCCGTGCGACGTCACGAAGAGTCCGCCGCGGTACGCGCTGGGAAACGCGTAGCGGCCGGTCTGACCCAACGGATAGAACGTCGCGCCGATCAAGGTGGAGTAAGCGGGGAATTCGATCGCGGGCGCCACGGTGGTCGCGCAGTTCGGCGGCGGATTCTGGCCGAGCGGATTGTACGCCACGTGGTTCTCTTCGCACGCGGGCCAACCGTAGTCGACACCGGAGGTTCCGTGCGACGCCGGCGAGTCGACGTACTCGTAGGGATGACCGTACGGAAGATTGTCCTGACCGGCGCCACCGATGAACAGCGCGCCGGTCGCGGGATCGACGGTCAAGGCGATCGGGTTGCGCGTGCGCTTCGTGAGGTTCACCGGATTGGAGCCGTCGAGCCCCATGCGGAAGACGGTCGCCCGCGTCGGATCGACCTCGACGCACGCGTTGCACGACGATCCGACGCCGGCATAAAGCGTCGTGGCCGACGCGGCTACGCTGGTCGTGCGGTGGACGTCGCCGTCCGAGTTCGGCGCGACCGGCCCCGTGCGCACGTGGGCGATCGCCGTCGCAGTCGATTCGGAGAGATCGCCGCGCTTGTAGGGGATGCGCCAGATCGTCGTATTCGTGGCCGCGTAGACGTTGCCGCCGGGTGCGACGGCGACGCCGTTCGCCGGCCCTTCGCTCAAGGTCACGAAGGTCCGCGGCGTGCCCGCGAAAGCGGGGCCGTCGGCGCCCGGCACGATGGCGATCGTGTTCCCGCTCGTGCCCACCAAGAGGTCGCCGTTCGGTAACACGGCGAGCTCGCGCGCGCTGCCGACGTTGGCGATCGTGTTGGCGTAGAAGCCCGAAACGAACTGTAGGCGTGCGTCCGCCGCCGGCGGCGTGCTACCCGGACCGGGCGTCGCGGTCGCCGTGGGCGCCGGCCCGCTGGAAGAGCTTCCGCCGGAACAAGCGGCCAGACCCAGGAGAACCGCGCCGGCGAGGCGCGTCGAAAACCGGTGAAACGTGCGCATGAAGCGCATTCCTATTTCCCACGCCGGCGCGCCTCCATGCTCCGAGCGGCAGTGGGGCGCAACGGAGAAGCGGCGCCTTCCGGCTAAAAACGACGCGTGGACGTCTCGGAAGCTACGCGCGGGTACGGCGAGTTCCGCTCTCCGGTTGTGGACGAGTTGGAGGCCGTCGACCTTCCGGTAGAAGGCGCGCTACCGCCCGAACTCGACGGCACGTACGTGCGTAACGGCGCGAACCCACGACCGGGTACGGGTCCGGCCCACGTGTTCCTCGGCGACGGCATGTTGCACGGCCTGCGCATCGAACGCGGTCGCGCGCGTTGGTACCGCAACCGCTACGTGCGCACGAAATCGTTCCAAACCGGGGCGCCCTACATGCGCCGCACGGGCACGCTGGATTACACGGTCGGCCCCGCGAACACGAACGCGGTCGCGCACGCGGGCAAGTTGCTGGCGCTCGTCGAGACGTCGTTTCCGTACGAAGTGACGCCGGAACTCGAAACCGTCGGACCGCACGATTTCGGCGGCAGACTGCGCATGCCGTTCTGCGCGCACCCCAAGCGCTGTCCGCGCACGGGCGAACTCCACACGATCGGCATGCGTCTCTTTCCCGGCGCGCTCGCGTACCACCGCATCGCCGCGACGGGCGAGCTGCTGGAGAGCCGGCGCATCAAGATCGCCCGCGCCACGATGATGCACGATTTCGCGCTGACCGAACGCTTCGCGGTCTTGCTCGACCTTCCGATCGTCTTCGATCTGCGGCGCGCGATGCTCGAGCGCTTCCCGTTTCGCTGGAGCGACACCCACGTGCCGCGGCTCGGCATCGTGACGCGCAGCGATCCGCGCGCTCCCGTGCGCTGGTTCGAGGTGGCGCCGTGCTTCGTCTTCCACGTGCTCAACGCGTTCGAGATGGGCGACCGCGTGTCGGTCGATTGCGTGCGTTACGCGGAACTCTGGCGCGAGGGGACCGACGACTTCTCGCCGACGACCTTGCACCGCTTCACCGTGAATCTCGCGACCGGGACGGTCAGCGAAGAGACGCTCGACGATCGCAGCATCGAGCTGCCGCGCTGCGACGAACGGCGCACGGGCTTGGCGTACCGCTACGGCTACGCCGTCGAACGCGAAAGCGGCGACGAGCGCGCGGGGATCGTGAAATACGATCTGAGCGGCGGCGCCGCGACGCGCCACGACTACGGTCCCGGATGCTTCAGCGCCGAAGCGACCTTCATCCCGGCGTCCGCTGCGGCCGGCGAAGATGCGGGCTGGCTCTGTTCGTACGTTTACGATGCGAAGCGCGACGCGAGCGAATTCGTGCTGCTCGACGCGAGCGACTTAGCGGCGAAACCCGTGGCGCGCGTCGCCTTGCCGCAACGCGTGCCACACGGATTTCACGGGAATTGGATTCCGGCCGGAGCGTTTGCCGGCGCTACAGCACCCGGTTCGTACGGCCGTTGAAGAACACGTACCACAGGATCAGCAGGGCGACGAGCGTGCCGAAGCCGTAGCCGAGCAGGCTCTGCATGGCCGGCACGAACAGCACGAAGATGACGTACAGAACGATGATCAGGAGCAGCAAATAACGGGGGCTCATCCGGGTTTTCTCCAATCGTGCGAGTTGCCGACAAGCGGCCGGTCGAACGACGTTATTGCCGTTTTTTCCTCTTTTGAAACGCGGCGCCGGAGCGCCGATCAGCCGAAGCGAAAGCCGCTGATCGGTTTGTTGAGCAGCACGTCGCGATAGACGGCGGTTCCGGCGTCGCCGCTCGCCGCGCCGGAGACGACGAAGAGCGGCGCCAGGTGGTCTTCCTCGGGGTGCGCGGCGCGCGCCGCCGGAGCGCTGCTCCAGCGCGCGAGCCCCGCGGCGCGCCGCTCGGGGTCGGCCGTCACCACGCCGTTCAGCCACGTGTCGAAACGCTCGGCGTCGTCGCGCCTGCCGTCGAACATCGTGCGCAGATTATGGAAGCTCATGCCGCTGCCGACGATCAGGACGCCTTCGTCGCGCAAGGGCGCGAGCGCGCGGCCGATGGCGAAGTGCCGCTCCGGGTCGTAGCCGAACTGCAGCGAAAGCTGGACCAGCGGAATTTCGGCCTGCGGATACATGACCCGGAAGGGCACGAACACGCCGTGATCGAGCCCGCGCGCGGCGTCGGCGGACGATGCGATGCCCGCGGCCGCGAGCAGTTCCCGCGCCCGCGCCGCGAGCTCCGGCGACCCCGGCACGTCGTAGCGAAGCGCATAGGTGTGCGGCGGAAAATTCGTATAGTCGTAAATCAGCGGCGGTTGCGGGTGAGCCGTCAGCGTCGGTACGGCCGCCTCCCAGTGCGCGGACACCACGAGAATCGACCGCGGCCGCGCGCCGAGGTTCGCCGAAAAACCCGCTAGATACGCGCGCAAACCCTCGAACGGATTCCCGCCCGGGCCGAAATCCATATCGAAGCACGGCCCACCGCCGTGCGAGATGTAGAACGCCGGAAGCCGCGCCGCAGTGATGGACACTAGCCGCCGCGCTCCTAGTGGAGCTTGATCAGGACCTTATCGCCCTCTGCGGCGACCTGCGGCGCGGAGGCCTCGTCCTGTGAGGTCTTGCCGTTGCCGGGAGACGTCGCGGCCTTCGCCGCGGATTCCGCGTGGGCGCGTTGCAGCATATCGTCGGTGATCTTGCCGGCGGCGCGCTTGCTGCGGAAATCGTCGATCGCCGCCTTCAACGCGGCGCGCGAGCGCTCGGGATAGTCCTTCTTCTTCTCGGGATATCCGTCGAGTTCGGCTTCGATGTCGGCGTCGGTGATCGCGTACGCCTCGTCGAGCGTCTTGCCGAGCGCCAGGTCCACCAGCAGGCTGCACGTCGCGGTGCCGAAACCGCAGCCGGTCGTGAAGTACGAGATATCCTCGATCACGTCGCCCGGGCCGACCTTCAGATAATACGTGTACATGTCGCCGCACGAGTCGCTGAAATACTCGCCCGACGCGTGTGGGTTCTCCATCGTGCGGAAACCCGTGCGCTTCTCGACGAGCTCTTGAAATTTCGCAAAATTCACGACTGGGACGGCTCCTTTACGGGCGCCCGGCGGCGCCGGACATCGTGATCTCGAACCGGCACGAGTCGCCGCCGGTTGCGATGGACTCGACTTGCCGCGCATCGCCCTCGACGGTGTCGCGCAGCACGGTATGGATGATCGAACAGACTTCGGGGTGCTCGGCGACGGTCTGCGCGTAGGGACAGTTGTGCTCGCGCAGCTCGATCGAACCGCCGCTACCGACGACCACGTCGGCTTCCACGCCGTTCTCGCGCAGCAGCGAAGCCAGCTGCAAGACGCGGCCTTTGGTATCGGGCGACGACAGTTTGGCGCGATATTTCTCGGCCGCGCGGTCGCCGAGCTTCGCCAAGACCGTGTCGAGCGCCCCGACCCCGAAGTTGTCCTTGACCTCGCGCAACACGGCGTTGAGCATGCGGTCGTACTGCTGCGGGAAGAGCGTCTCGGCATTGGGCGTCAGGGAGTACTCGAGGGTCGGCTTGGTCGGCCCGCGCCGAACCGAACGCTCCATCACGTAGCCGTCGCGCTCGAGCGCGAGCAGCTGTTGACGCACGGCGTTGGTCGAGAGGCCGAATTCGTCGGCCAAGTCGACCGCCGAGGCGGAATGCCGGCGGCGCAAGGCCGTCACGATCTTGCCGCGCGTCGACTGGAAAAAGCGGGCGTCTTGCATGCTGTCAAGACGGTACCATGAATAGCGAAGATAGTCCAGGCTTTCCTTGACTTTCTTAGCCGGGAGCCGTACGATGACCCAGATATGAGCGAGCGCGGACTTCACATCGCCGGCCTGAGATCGGGCGTCGCCGGCAACGACATCCTCAAAGGCATCGACCTCGATGTCCAGCCGGGCAGCGTCCACGCCCTGATGGGGCCCAACGGCAGCGGGAAATCGACGCTCGCCTTCTCGATCGCCGGCCACCCCAGCTACGCGGTCGCCGGCGGCTCGGTGACGCTCGACGGCGAGGAGTTGCTCGGACTCGCCCCCGACAAGCGCGCAAAAGCGGGTCTCTTCCTCTCGTTCCAATACCCGGCGGCGATTCCGGGCGTCTCGGTCGCCAACTTCATCCGAACTGCGCGGCAGGCGCTCCATCCGGACGATCTTACGCCCGCGAAGTTTCGGGCCTTGATCTTCGAGCAACTCGACGTCCTCGGCATGGACGCGGCCTTTCTCTCGCGCTACGTCAACGACGGCTTCTCGGGCGGTGAAAAGAAGCGCTTGGAGATGTTGCAGCTCGCGATGCTCTCGCCCAAATACGCCGTGCTGGACGAGACGGACTCCGGCCTCGACGTCGACGCCCTGCGGGCCGTCGGCCAGTCGGTCGGCGCGCTGCGCGCGAGCGACGCCGGAAAGGAAATCGGCTTCCTGATCATCACGCACTACCCGCGCATCCTGCAGCACATCGCCGCGGATCACGTCCACATCATGATGGACGGCCGAATCGTGAAATCCGGCGGACCGGAACTCGCGAACGTGATCGAACGCGAAGGCTACGATCGCATCCGCGAAGAGGTCGCCGCGAGTGTCGGCTAGGCCGACGGCCGTCCACGGCGTCACGGGAGCCTCGCTCGACGCGCTGATCGAGCGCCTGGGTGCGGGTTCGATCGCGGAGAAAGCGCGCCGCGACGCGCTGGCCCGGTTCGAAGAACTGCCGCTGCGCCAGGCGATCCGCGGCGGCCGCAATTGGAAGCGCGACCTCGCGAAGCTGGACCTCTCGGCGGTCGCGACCTTCGATCCCGCCGCCGCCGAACTCGATGTCGAAGCGCTCTCGCCCGTAGCGCGCCGCGCGGGCGTGACGATCGAACGCTTTTCTCTCGCGCTCGAACGCCACCGCGCGGCCTTCGAGCGCGCGTTCGGGCGCGCCGTCGACACGCGCGACGACAAGTTCGCGTCGCTGGCGCTGGCTTTCCAGAATCACGGAGCCTTCATCGACGTGCCCGCGGGCGTGGTCGTCGACGAGCCGCTCGTCGTCGGGTACGAAGCCCGCGATTCCGCGCTCTTCCCGTACACGCTGATCGCGCTCGGTGCCGGCGCGCGCGCGACGGTGATCGAGCGACTCGCCGCCGGCGACGGCGCCCCGTTCGTCTGCGGCATCAGCGAGCTCGTGCTCGACGAACGCGCCGAGCTGGTCTACGCCGTCGACCAGCGTGCCGCGGACGCGACGACCCTGGTGATGACGCGCCGGGCCGTCCTGGCCGAAGGCGCGCGCCTCGACGTCGCGAGCGCGGAACTCGGCGGGGCCCATTCGGTGTCGCGCCTGCGGGCGACCGGGCTCGCGCCCGGCGCGCACATCAACGTCACGGCCCTGTTCTTCTCGGACCGCGATCAGCACGTCGACATCGAAACCGAGAGCATCCACGCGGCCGGCAACACGGCCTCGAACACCGTCGTCCGCAGCGCGGGGAACGGCCACGGACAGGGCCGCTACTTCGGGAACATCAAGATCCTCGCCGACGCGCACGGCGCCGAAGCGTCCCTGCGCGACGATGCGCTGCTGCTCTCCGCGGGCGCGCACATCGATTCCGTGCCGGCGCTCGAAATCGCCGCCAACGACGTGAAGGCCTTTCACGGCGCGACGGTCGGAGCGATTTCCGAAGACGAACTCTTCTATGCCGAAAGCCGCGGCATCGCGCGCGCCGACGCGGAGCGGATGATCGCGCTCGGATTCTTCGAACCCGCCGTCTCGCGCTTTCCGCTCGAGGCGCTGCGCGAAGAAATCCGCTCGGCGATCGAACGCAAGATCGTCTCGGGCACCGGCGGGGTGACTGCGTGATCGCCGCCGGCGCGGCGCGCGCTGCAGCGATCGCGCGCGATTTTCCGCTCTTGGCGCAGCGAACGTCGCGCGGAAAGCGCTTGGCGTTTCTCGATTCAGCCGCGAGCTCTCAAAAACCGCAAGCGGTCATCGACGCGCTGGTACATTACTACACGCACGACAACGCGAACATCCACCGCGGCGTCTACGAACTGGCCGAGCGCGCGACGCACGCGTTCGAACTCGCCCGCGCGAAAGTCGCACGCTTCGTCAACGCCGCGGAACCGGCCGAAATCATCTGGACCCGCAACGCCACCGAAGCGATCAACCTGGTCAGCTTCACCTGGGGTCTGACGAACCTCAAGCCGGGCGACGCGATCCTCACCTCGCAGCTCGAACACCATTCCAACCTCGTGCCCTGGCAGTTGCTCGCGGCCAAGACCGGAGCCGAGCTGCGCTTCATCGAGGTCGACGGCGACGGCATGCACGTGCTCGACGATCTCGACGCGAAGCTGAACGGGACGAAGCTCGTCGCGCTCTCGCACGTCTCCAACACGCTGGGCACGATCGCGCCGCTCGAAGCGATCGTGCCCCGGGCGCACGCCGCAGGTGCCGTGGTGCTGGTCGACGCGGCGCAGTCCGTGCCGCACTTCCCGGTCGACGTGCGCGCGCTCGACGTCGATTTTCTCGCCGCCAGCGGCCACAAGATGTGCGGTCCCACGGGCATCGGCTTCCTCTACGGGAAACGAGCGCTGCTCGAGGCGATGCCGCCCTTCCTGACCGGCGGCGACATGATCAAAGAAGTCGGGTACCGCGAGACCTCGTTCAACGAGCTGCCCTGGAAGTTCGAAGCCGGCACCAGCAACATCGCCGACGCCGTCGGCCTCGGCGCGGCCGTCGACTACCTGGAAAGCGTCGGCATGGACTGGGTCGCCGCGCACGAGCGCGAGCTGACGGGCTACGCGCTCGACCGGCTCGCGCCGCTGGAATCCCGTGGCCTTGCGATCTACGGCCCGCGGGACCGGAGCCGGCGCTCCGGGGTGATCTCGTTCAATTTCGGGGACATCCACGCCCACGATCTCGCGTCGCTGCTCGATACGGACGGCGTCTGCGTCCGGGCCGGTCACCACTGCACGATGCCGCTCATGGAAAAGATGGGCTGGCCCGCCACCGCCCGCGCTTCGTTCTACTTGTACAATACGGAGGAGGACGTCGATCAGTTGATCGCCGGCCTCGAGAAGGCCGCCACGGTCTTCAAACTGGCTTAAACGGAACCCGGATGGACGATTTCTACAAAGAGTATATCCTCGATCACTACCGCAACCCGCGAAACTTCGGCCGCCTCGACGCGCCCGACGCCACGGCGGAGGATCTCAACCCGCTCTGCGGCGACCGGCTCTGCTTCGATCTGAAGGTCGACGCCGACGGCCGCGTGGCCGACGTGCGCTTCTCGGGCAAAGGTTGCGCGATCAGCCAGGCCTCGGCATCGATGCTGAGCGAGACGCTCAAGGGCGAAAAGCTCGAGGACGTGGCGCGCATGTCGCAGGACCGGGTGCTCGAAAACGTCGGAATCGGCATCAGCCCCGCGCGCATGAAGTGCGCGACGCTCTGCCTGAAGGTCGTCAAGTCCGCCGCTTTGGGCGAAATCGCTAAATGGCCGGACGAGGAAGCGCGGGGGGCTTCCCAGTCGACCTGACGCTCTTGCCGGAGACGTTCTTTCGCGTGGGCGGAGCGATCGTGCTCGATACGCTCGCGTTCGTGGTGTGGAACGTCGGCACGCGCTCCCCGCTGGAGCTCTTCGTCGCGATGCGCGACGCGGTGCGGCGTCGCCGCTCGCTCTTCGCCGGCTTCGTCAGCGCGCTGATCGGCATCATCTTCGTCGCTGCCGCGACCGTGCTGTTGCTGCCCGCCATCGCCATTCCGGAGCTCGACTTCGTTCCGGCCGAACTGTTCACGCTACTCGTCGCCCTGGTACTCGAACACCTCGTCGGCAACGACCTCCGCGCCTTGGCCGGCGCTCCGGGCTCAACCCCGGGATGATCGCGCGGGGACGCTAGCTCTCCCGCTTCCCTTCGACGCAGACATTTTGAACGTCGAAGGCCTGCATCTCGATCCAACGGTAGACCGCGTGATCGCGCACCAGCAGGTAGATGTTGCGCGATTGAGCGCCCTCGGGCGGGGTCCCGCCGATGCCGATGGCGCGCACGCGAGCGAAACCGTCCGGCTCGCCCAGCGCCTTCGAGACGGCCGGGAGCGCCAACAGTTGATCGTTGTAATATGCGATCACGCCGTCGCCGGCGCGGATCGCGCGGCGCACGTCGAACTCCGTCGGCTTGGCATCGAGCAGCTTGTCGTTGGTCGACGTCATCACGCTCGCGATGCTGGTCGTGCGCGCTTGCTTCGACCCGCAATGGGCATCGACGCCGACCGGGTCTCCGATGCGCGGCGCATGCGAGATACAGCCGCTCGAGAATGCGGCGACGAAGAGGGCCGGCAGAGCGGCTCGGACGGGGCGCGTCAACGGGCGGGAGGCGTACCGAACGGGTTCGGCGGAGCGGCGGCGGGCGTACTCGACGTCGCGGGCGCGGCGGCCGGCGGAAACCCGGGGGGCGGCGCGGGCGCCGGGCTCGGCGGCGGCGATCCGAGGGGTTTGTCGAGGGAGATGCCGCCGGAATTTCCGACGATGTGCGGGGTGACGATCACGTACAGATTGTCCTGCGTCTTCGACGTGCTGACCTGGCGGAAGAACGCCCCGATCAGCGGGAGGTCACCGATGAACGGTAGCTTGTTGAGATTGCGAATCTCGTTGTCCTGTAACAACCCGCCGATGACGAACGACTCCCCGTCCTTGACCGTCGCCGTGGTGCTCGCCGTGCGCTGGCTGATTTGCGGCGCCTGCGCGGTGCCGACGAGTTGCGTGACGCTCGATACGTCGGAATAGATGTGCGAGGTCACGTAGCCGTCGGAGCTGACCCGCGGCTGGATCTGCAGGTTGACGCCGACGTTGACGTAGTTGACCTGCTGCGACGTGACCGCGCTGCCGCCCGAAACGACGACGGTGCTCTCGATCGGGATCGCGTCGCCCGTGAGGATCGAGGCCGGTTGACCGCTCTGCGCGAGGATGCGGGGCTTCGCGATGATCTTGGAGTTTCCGGCGGTGATCGAGGCGTAGAGGTTGCCGAGCAACGTCGCCTGGCCCGAGCCGAACTGCTGCGACTTGATCGTGTAGCCGTTCGGGCTCGCGCTGCCGTTGATCAGGATGCCGTTGCTGTCGACGAGGTTGAGGCCGATGTTCTTGGCGTCGGAATCGGTCAACTCGACGATTTCGACCTCGAGCATGACGCTGGGAACCGGAATATCGAGCTTGTCGATGACGGCTTTGAGGCTCTCGATCACGTCGTGCGTGCCGCTCAGGATGACGGCGTTGAGGCGCCGGTCGATCGCGATGTTGTCGTTGACGCGTTGCGCGACGCCCGTGGCCTGGCCGCCGAAGCCTTGCGGACCGAAGGTTTGGTTCTGAACGGGCTGCGAGAAACCGCTGACCCCGCCGATGCCGCCGCCCAGCGACGACGTACCGATGCTCGTCTGCTGTGGCGTGAACGTGTCGTTCGAGGTGATCGTGGAGCCGGCAACGAGCACGCCCGCGATCTCGCTGACGTCCGCGTACTTCAGCAGCACGACCTCCGTTTCGGGGCCGAGCCCCGAGACGCTCGGCGCCGCCGGCGCGAGGCCCAGCCCCAACGGATTGGGCGGCAGCGCGCCCGGCGGCGGCTGAACGTCGATGTACAAGGTCGCGCCGCCGGCGCGCACGCGGACCGGGGTGGCGCTGGCCAAGTGCAGTGCGATCACCGCCGCGCTCGAGGTCTGCGAGACCGTGATGCTCGTGACCGGGCCGGCGCCGCCGTAGGCCGGCTGGAGCTGCGGACCGAGCGTCGTATTGTCGAAGTAGATCGAGGTGTCGGTGGTCCCGGCGCCGACCACGTGATACTGCGGCGCGCCCCCCGCGAAGGACAAGGCGAGCGAAGCCCCGCCGGCCGGGGTTTGATCGATGCGAATCGCATTTAGCGTTCCGGCCAACACCTCGGTCCCGGAGCCGAGCACGGTCGCGACCGCCAAACAAGCAACGAGCATAGCCCGGATGGGACCGAAAGCGCGCATATCCGTGGGGCTTATGGTCGCGGGGCACGAGACCTGCCCCGGACGGCCTCTCGAGGCTAAGGCGGGATTAGAGATTCCGGGATGCTATGGCCTCAAACGGAAGGGAAATAGCGTACCCTCGATAACAAAATTTCTTCCGTGAGTCGATGCGCAAGGATTAAAGTCCACGCTCGCTTTCGTTGCATTCCTAGGGTCCAGGGGCCAGCCCCCCGGTATATTGAGGAGAACCGAGTGAATTTCGAAGCAGTCAAGCCGACTCGCGGACAGTTTATCCTCGGCGGCCTTGCCGCATCCGCCGCCACCTTCGCGAGCATCAACGTCATCGCCGCGCCGACCAAGTCGGTCGTCGTCGGGCTCAACGTCCCGCAAACCGGGCCGTACTCGGATCAGGGTCAAGACCAGCTTCGCGCCTACCGCTTGGCCATCGAGGAGATCAACGCCAAGGGCGGCGTGATGGGCCTGCAGATCGTCGAATCCGTCGGCGACGACACGACCAAGGCCCCGGTGGCGGTCGAGAACGCGCGGCGCATGATCGAGCGCGACGGCGCCGTGATGATCACGGGCGGTTCGAGTACGGGCACCGCGATTGCCGTGTCGGGCTTGTGTCAAGAGAAGAAAGTGATCTTCATGGCGACCTTGACGCACGGCGACGAGCCGACCGACGTCGATTGCCACTATCACACCTTCCGCCGCTACATCAACGCGCACATGTCGGCGCACGCGCTGGCCAAGACGCTGATGACGAAGTACGGGACCGGCAACTGGTTCCACATCACCGCCGACTACGCGTGGGGTCACAGCGTCTTCGACAACCTGACCTCGGTCGTCGAACCCAAGGGCGCCAAGACGGTCAAGAACGTTCTGCTGCCGCTGGGTACGACGGACTTCAGCTCGGCGCTCTCGCAGGCGCAAGCCGCGAAACCCGACGTGCTCGTCATCACCGAGTTCGGCAAGGACATGCAGAACGCGCTCAACCAAGCCGCGCAGTTCGGTCTGACCAAATCGACCAAGATCCTCGTGCCGCTGGCCGACGAGTACATGGCCAAAGGCACCGGCGACAACTTCGACAACGTCGTCACGACGGCGCCGTTCTATTGGGAATATCACCAGGAAAAGTACCCCGATGCCAAGCGTTTCGTCAGCGACTTCATGAAGAAGTACGGTACGCCGCCGAGCAACGGCGCGGAATGCGCGTATACCGACATGTACCAATGGAAGGGCGGCATCGAACGCGCCGGCTCGCTCGACCCCAAGAAGTTCATCGAGAAGATGGAAGGCTACAAGTTCAGCACCACCAAGGGGCCGGAGTACTGGCGCGCCTCCGACCATCAAGGTATCAACACCGTGATGGTCCTCGAGGGCGTCCCGCAATCGCAGCGCTCCAGTCCGTGGGCCTACGCGAAGGTGCTCGAGGTGCACGACGGCGACTCCGTCGCCATCCCGGCGGCGACCTCGAAGTGTAAGATGGAAACCGACTAAGCCGCTTCGGCCTGCGTGACTCATCGGTGCCCCCTCGCCGCTCGGCCGGGGCGGGGGCACCGATTCATTTCCGGGCGCCGGCCCAACGCTGCAGGAACGGAACCCGCGCAGCGTGCAGAAAGCGCCCCAGCGCAAACTCCCGAGAGGAATCTTCGCATCGACGCCATCATGGCTCAGCTCCCGGGGCAGCTTCTCGACGGCTTCATCCGCGGGCTGGTGTACGTCGCCATCGCGCTCGGCCTGACGATCGTTTTCGGCATGCTGCGGCTCGTCAATTTCTCGCACGGCGCCTTCTATGCGATCGGGGCGTACGTCGGACTCGTCGTCGCGCAACGTTACGGCCTGGTCGCCGGCCTCATCGCCGCGCCGATCGCGGTGGCCGTGTTCGCCGTCGTCTTCGACCGGGTCTTGTTGCGCCGATTCTATGACAAGGAACCGACGGCGCAGATCCTGGTCACGTTCGGCGTCGCGATCGTCGTCGAAGAGAGCCTGCGCCTGTACTTCGGCGGTACGACCCGGACGTTTCCCATTCCCGACTCGCTCTCCGCGTCGGTCAACCTGGGCTTCACGCAGTATCCCGCGTACCGGCTCGCCTTGGCCGCGGGCATCATGCTGCTCGTCCTCGCGGTCTGGCTCTTCATCGAACGAACCGACTACGGGCTGATCGTCCGCGCCGGCGTCCGCGATCGCACGATGGTCCAGCTGCTCGGCGGCAACGTGAAGCAGGCCTCGACCGTCATCTTCGCGCTCGGAGCCGCGCTCGCCGGCCTGGTCGGCGCCGCCGCGAGCCCGATCTACAGCGTCGACCCCGGCACGGGCTTCTCGTTTCTCGTGCCGTCGTTCGTCGTCGTCGTGATCGGGGGACTGGGAAGCTTCTGGGGCGCCGTTCTCGGCGGCCTGATCGTCGGTGAATTGCAGAGCGTGACGACGCTGGTTTTTCCCGCCGCCAGCGACGTCGTGATCTACATCGCGATGGCGCTCGTGCTGCTGGTCCGCCCGTCCGGCCTCCTGGGTGAGAGCGAGGTCATCCGCGGGTGAAGGACGCGCGCTTCTACGGCCTGACCGCCCTCGGGCTCGTTCTCTTTCCCTTCCTCATCCATCCGATCGGTGGTTACCCCGGGCTCGCGACGCAGATCCTCATCGTCGCGATCGGTTCGATCGGCTTCAACTTGCTGCTCGGATACGCGGGCCTGCTGTCGTACGGTCAGTCGATGTTCTACGGCGTCGGCGGATACATGGCGCTGCTGACGATCTCGAAGTTCTTTCCCGACCACCCGAATTTCTGGCTGGCGATTCTGCTCGGCGTCGGTTTCGTGACGCTGATGGCCGTCGCCATCGGGGCGCTGGTCGTGCGCTTGTACGGCATCTACTTCGCACTCTTGACGCTCGCGTTCGCGCAGATGTTCTTCTTCGTCGTCTTCAAGTGGCGCGATCTGACGCAGGGCGACGACGGATTGCAAGGCATCTCCGCGCCGCCGCTATCGCTCGGGTTCACGTCCATCGATCTGACGGGAACGTTCCCGTCCCTCGATCTGGGGCCGTTCGGAAATCTGAGCGACGTCCACTACTGGTATGCCTTCGTCGCGCTGATCATGCTGCTCGTGCTCGCCTTCACGCGCACCTTGATCCGTTCGCAATTCGGCGAAGTGCTCGGCGCGATCCGCGAGAACGAAGAGCGCAGCACCTTCGTCGGTTTCGATCCGCGCCGCTACAAGCTCGCGGCCTTCACGATCGCGGGCGCCTTGACCGGGCTTTCCGGCGCGCTGCGCGGCCTCTACGAGACCTCGATCGCGCCCGACGCGCTGACCGTCGGCACCAGCGGCGACTTCGTGATCTACACCGTGATCGGCGGCGTGAAGACCCTGTTCGGACCGCTCGTCGGGACCGGGCTGATCATGTACATGCAGAACGTGATCAGCGCGAAGACCGACGCCTGGCGCCTGATCGAAGGGCTGCTTTTCGTGGCCGTGATCGTTTTCTTGCCGGGCGGAATTTTGGGATCGTTCAAGCGCAAGCGCGCCCGGACGATCTTGGCCGCGGCGGTGGCGGCGGGGCCGCCCGACGCGCCCTCGCGCGCCGCCGCGCGGGAAGCCGCACCGTGAGCGACGCGATCCTGCAAACCACGGGTCTCGGGAAGCGCTTCGGCCACTTCGCCGCCAATAGCGATATCGATTTCTCCGTGCGTGAAGGCGAGCTGCGGGCCGTGATCGGCCCCAACGGCGCCGGTAAGACCACGTTTTTCAACCTGCTCTCCGGCTTCGCGCAGCCGACCGATGGCGAGATCTTCTTCAAAGGTGAAAAGATCACGCACGTGGCCGGTCCGCGCCGCGTCGTTCGCGGCATCGCCAAAGCGTTCCAGACGGCCAACATCTATCCCGACGAGACGGTGTTTCAGAACTGCCGGCTCGCGGCGCTGGCGCGCACGCAGGGGTTGTTCAGCCTGCAACTGTTCCGCAGTTCGCAGCGCCTTACCGATGTCGACAGCCTGGCCGGCGAAGCGCTCGAGCTCGTCGACCTGGCCGCGCTGAAGGACGTGCGCGCGGGCGACCTCTCCCACGGCGACAAGAAACGCCTCGACATCGCCGTCGCGCTCGCGACCCGCCCGCAGATCCTGTTACTCGACGAGCCCGTGGCGGGCATGTCGATCGAGGAAGTCCATAAGACGGACCGCTTGATCCGCGGTCTCGCGAAGCGCATGACCGTGCTGATCATCGAGCACGACATGGATCTGATCATGGGCATCTCCGATTCCATCACCGTGCTGCACCAAGGCAAGATATTGGCCAGCGGCACGCCGGCCGAGATCCGCGGCAACTCGCGCGTGCAAGAGGCCTATCTCGGCGGCCACACGGAGGGCACGGTATGACCGTCGCCGAGCCGCTGCTGCGGGTCGAAGCGATCGACACCTATTACGGCGACAGCCACATCCTCAAGGGGTTGAGCATCGAGATCCGGCGCGGCGAAACCGTGGCGCTGCTCGGCCGTAACGGCGTCGGCAAGACCACGACGCTCAAGAGCATCGTCGGCTGGGTGCCGCCGCGCGCCGGCCGCATCGTCTTCGACGGCACCGACGTCACGGGCCAGGAGATGATGAAGAACGCGCGCCGCGGGATCTCGCTCGTGCCCGAGGAGCGCCGCATCTTCACGAACCTCACCGTCGCGGAAAACCTCAAGCTCGCGCAAGTCACCGCCCAGAAGCCGGGTTGGTCGCTGCAGGACGTCTACGAGCGTTTCCCGCGCCTGAAGGAGCGTTCGGCCAACAAAGGCGACGAGATCTCCGGCGGCGAGAAACAGATGCTCGCGATCGCCCGCGCGCTGCTCCAGAACACGCACCTGCTGCTGCTCGACGAGCCCACGGAAGGCCTCGCACCGCTCATCGTGCGCGAAGTCGAAGCGATCGTGCGCGAGATCAAAGCCAAGGGCATGACGATCCTACTGGTCGAGCAGAACTTCTACTCCGCGCTCTCGGTGGCCGACCGGTGCTACATCGTCGACCAAGGCACGGTCAAGTTCGAAGGCACGCCCGACCAGTTGCGCGCCGACACCGAGGCCTTGCAGCGCTACTTGCACGTGTGAGCTCGCGCGCACCCACGAACGCGCTGCGACGAACCGCGTCTTCGGCGCGACGTTCCGTTTAGATCCCGGCAAGCCGCTTGCGGAAGATCACCTTATCATCACCGGCGCCGTAGGCGTCGGAAACGCGCGTGACGACGGTGTAGCCGTGCTTGCGATAAAATGAGCGCGTGGCCTCGAAGCTCTCCCGCCCCGACGTCTCCACGAGTAAGTCGAAGGCGCCGTTCGAGGCGAGCACTTCCTCGACGTGACGGAGCAGTGCGCTCCCACAGCCCGATCCCTGACTTTCCGGAAGCACGCCGATGAAGTAAAGATTCCACGTTCCGGGCGCCGCTCGTTCCGGCGAAGCGTCGGGCGCGTAGTAGGCAGCGCCACGTAGCCCGGCGTCGTCGTGGTAAGCGAGCCAGTGGTGTTCCGGACCCAAATCCCCGGCAAAATAGCCTTGGAGCATGTCGGCCAGCTCGACGAGCTCGCGCGGCTCGAAGAGGCCGACGGCTTCGAAGAGGCCGGCCAACTGCAAGCGATCTTCCGGGGTCACGCCGCGAATGGTCTTCACGACCGTTCCCGGCCCGATGTATGGCCAGACACGCCAAGGCACGTTAGCAGCTCGATCGAACGTGCGCTGTAACGTACCTTACACGGCGCTTTACCGCGCGGCTACCGTTCGGGCTTCGAGGAATCGGAATCTCCGTTAGGAGGCGTGCCGATCCTCGATGCCGCCGAGGCTATCGGGTCTTTAACGATTTTCTTCAGTAGCGAACGCTCATCTCGTTATGGAGCGCTGCTCTCGGCCGGCGCGGCAGGCGAACCCGCCATCGCAAGGCCGCTCCGCGAGCGAGGCGAGTTCCGCACTGAGCGCCCGCACACTGTTGGAATCAACGTTGTTGAAGGACCGGCGTCCCCTCACTCGGAGCGATCGCTCTGTTATCCGGGCGCGAAGCGCTCGGCGCGAAGTCCGGTCTGCTCGAAAAGCCCGTCTTGCCGGTCGCCGTCAAGTTCCAAGACGATCATAAGGTCCATTGCGACCTGTTGCTGGGGACGATCCGTAAGCTCGGGGGCACGCCGGTGCAAGAACTGACGCTCGCCGAATACTCCAAATCGCTCGGTACCGACACGCTGAATACGCAGCGTGCTAGCCTTTGCCGCGAAGCTCGGACTCGGCGCGTCGAACGCGTACCTCTCGATCTTGCCGTCGTTCAAAGATGCCGAAACCGGGAAGCTCGTCGCGCGCATCGGAAACGACGAAACGATGCACTGGACGATACTAGATAAAGCGGCCTCGACCGGCCGCTGCCGATCGCGATGAGCTTCGGAGCTTAGAACAGACACGCGCAGCGCCGGCGAAGGTGGGTTGCAAAATGGGCGCCCGCGGAGGGCTGGACGCCGGGGCGATCAGGCCCTCCGGCGATGGTGAGGGAACCGGCCAGCTGCATGTCGAGCGCATCTCCGCACGCAGCCGACCCGTCCTTAGCGCAGATCAGTCTTCCAGCGTTGTGGTGTCTCCGATTTCGAGGCCCATCTCCTGGGCTTTGAGTAGGCGGCGCATGATCTTGCCGCTGCGCGTCTTGGGGAGCTTGGGCACGAAGTCGATTTCGGCCGGCGTGCCGATCGGCCCGAGGTGATAGCGCACGTGGCCGATCAGTTCGTTCTTGAGCGCATCGCTCGCTTCGAAGCCCATGCGTAGCACGACGAACGCCTTGATCACTTCCGCTTTGATCGGGTCGGCCTTCCCGATCACGCCCGCTTCGCCCACGGCCGGATGCGAGACCAGTGCGCTCTCGACGTCGGCGGTCGCGATGCGGTGGCCGGCTACGTTGAGCACGTCGTCGGCGCGGCCGAGCACCGTGATGTAGCCTTCCTCATCGATCGTGGCCACGTCGCCCGCCGCGTACGCGCCCGGAATCGTGTCGAAGTACTGAGCGTAACGGTTGGGATCGCCCCAGACGGTCGCGAACATGTGCGGCCACGGGTTGCGGATGATCAGCAGGCCGCCCGAACCGCGCGGCACCGCGCTGCCGTCGCGCGACACGACGTCGAATTCGATCGGTCCCAGGGCCTTGCCGCTGCGGTCGGGCCGGACGACGCTGGTGGGCAAGAAACCCATCATCATCGCACCGGTCTCGGTTTGCCACCATTGATTGCAGACCGCGATCTTCGACTTCCCCAACCCCTCGTACAGGAAGCGCCAAGCCTCCGGGTTCAGCGGTTCGCCCGCACAATAGATCGCCTTGAGCGACGAGAGGTCGAAGCGCGAGAGCAGCTCGTCGCCGAAGCGCATGAGCATCCGCGCGAGCGTCGGCGCGGTGTACAGCATCGAGACCTTATACTTTTGGATCGTGTCGTAGACGGTCGACGTCGCGGGATAGTCCGGCGATCCTTCGCGCACGATCGAACCGTACCGGTTGGCGAGCGCCCCGTATACGATCAGCGAATGACCGACGATCCAGCCGATATCGCTCGTGCACCAGTACACGTCTTCCGGCGTGATGCCCGTCGTCAGCGCCAGCATCGACGACGCGCCGGTCAGATAACCGCCGTGCGTCATCACGGCGCCCTTGGGTTTGCCGGTCGTGCCGCTGGTGTAGAGGATGAACAGCGGATGGCTCGCATCGACGATCGCCGGCGCGCACGTTTCGGACTGGCCCGCAACGTAGGCATCGAAATCGCGCTCGAGTTCGCGCAGCGGTGCCGGATTCTTGGCGCGACGCCAGACGACGACGCGGCGGACGAGCGGCAGTCCGCTCACGGCATCGTCGAGAATGCCTTTGAGATCGACTTCCTTTCCGCGGCGATAGGTCACGTCGGCGCCGATAACGACCTGCGCGCCCGCGTCTTCGATGCGATCGCGCAGCGCCGTCGCGCCCAAGCCCGCGTAGATCACGCTGTGTACGGCGCCGATCCGGGCGCACGCGAGCATCGCGACGATACCCTCGAGCGAGAGCGGCATGTAGATGCAAACGCGATCGCCTTCCTTGACGCCGTCGGCGCGCAGAGCGTTAGCCAACTGACTCGTCGCAGCGAGTAATTCGCGATAGCTAGTGCGTTTCTCGAATCCGTCCTCGCGTAGGTAATGGTAGGCCAGGGCGTCGGGATGCGACGCGGCATGGCGATCCAAACACGAGACCGTCGCGTTCAGACGGCCCCCGACGAACCACTTCGCGTTGCCGATAGCGCCCTCGAGCGTCGCACGGGGCGGCGTCTCCCACTCCACGCGCTTCGCGCACGCGGCCCAGAACGCGAGCGGATCGCGCCGGCATTCCGCATTCCACGCGTCTTGGTCCGCAATCGGTGCCCACGCGGCGACGCCGGCCGGCGCCGGAACGCGCTCGCCGGTCGTGAGAAGGTTCTCGATCAATCCCTCGATGCTCAAGGCGCCTCCGTCATTTCATGATTTGAAAATTGAGTGTTGTACGATAATCGCCGCGCCGCCCGGCGCTCGATGCACGGTGTACTGCCCAAAGTATGCACCGTTCGGGGTCTGCATGTCGACGTTTACCGTTACTGAATTTTCTCCGCCACGCGCTTCGACGTGGACGATGCGCGTGGAACGCGTGACGATTCCCACTTCGGGCAGCGAGCCGCTCGCGAGGCCCGCCGAACTTCCTAACTGCGTATAGGCACCGTCTATGTCGCCGCGCGCAATTGCCGCTAAATACGATCGCACGACTTGCGCGGCGAGCTTGCCGAAGTCACTATTGGTATCGTCCGCGCTCGCGGCGGCGGCCGTCGGGGCCGGCTTCGGCGCCGGCGTGACGGGAGCCGCCGTGGCCGGAGCCTCCGTCGCAGGCGCTGCGCTGAGAGCGGGCGTGACGGGCGGCGCCGTCTTGCGTGGCGTGGCCGCGGGTTGCGCGGGAGCGGCCACGAGGGGATGTGCGCTCGCCACGACGCGCGAAGCGGAACTCGCCGCGGGTAGCGGGGCGGCCGCAGCGGACGGCGTTTCGGCAGGCGATGCGAGCGGCGACGCAGGCGTCGACGCGCTCGGCGAAGCCGTCGAACTCGGCGAGGGACGCGGCGAAGCCGGGCGTGGGCTCGGGACGCGCGTCGCGCGCGGACTGGGCGTTGCGGCAGGTGCGAGCGTAGCGACCGGTGCGAGCGTAGCGGGAATCATCGTCGGCGGCGCCGTGGGCGCGGCGCTCTGCGTGGTCGCCACGCTCTGCGTCGCATGCCGGCCCGCAACCGAGAGGCCCGCGCCGATCACAAAACCGAGCACGATGACGCCCAGGACGATCGGAATGAACGGAAGCGACGGTCCGTCGTCGCGCGGGGGCGGACGGCGTCTGCGCGGCGGCGGCGTATCTTGCATCGCACGTGCGTTTCGCGAAATGAACGAGCGATGCTTTCCGCGAAACGACGCCGCGTGATTCGGGTGCCCATTCCAATCGATGTCGGAACGATCGCCGCGACGGCGAGTTGCGCTTTCGCGCTCGCGACGCCTATTCGCGTCGATCGCCTCGTCGCCTTAGCCGTCACGGAAGCGATGGGCTCGCGCGCACCGGCCGACAAGCGGGCGCGCGGCGTGTCCGCAACGCTCGCGGGTTTCGCGGCGGGCGAGTTCGTCGTCGACGTCGACGGCCGCGTCTTCTCCCGTCCCGACGACGTCGCCGTCTGCGCCGGTACCGCGACCCTGCGCTTCTTCTCTACCGAACGGGGCCGGCGCTCGCTACCCGTCCACTGACCGGCCGAGCCGGATTACTTTGCCACCTTAGCATTCGGGCCCGCGCCGGCCGGACGCGCCGCTAGAGCGGAGCCGCACGGCCGTGGCCGGGCGCCTAGCGGAGAACCTGGCCGAAGCGGAGGGAACTCGGCGCGCTCCTGGTAAGCCAAGCGCCATGTTCGTTCGGATTCGTACCGCAGCGGCGCTCGCCGTCATTGCCGCCGGGCTCGGCGCCGCCCCGCTCGCCGTCCGCGCCGACGACGGCGTGGCGACGATCAAAGCGCGCGGCAGCATGATCGTGGGCGTCAAGGCCGATTACCCGCCCTTCGGCTTCCTCGACGGCGACAAAAACGTCGGCCTCGAGATCGACCTGCTCCACGACATCGCCAAGGATCTCTTGGGCAAGCCCGATGCGATCCAATTCGTCCCGGTCGTGGCCGGCAACCGGTTTCAATACCTCAACACCGGCAAGGTCGATTTCCTCTTCTCGACCGTCACGATCACCGAGCAGCGCAAGGCCGTGGTCGACTTCTCCGATCCCTACATGAAATCGGGCTGGCAGCTCCTCGTGAAGCGCGCGAATTCCTCGATCTCCGATATCGCGGGGCTCGCGGGCAAGACCGTCATCGTGGTCCCGGGCACGACCGCGGAAGCCGGCGTGGCCCGGCTCGCGCCGACGGCGAATCTGCTCAAGCTCGCGCAGACCAGCGAAGCCCTGGCCGCGCTCGAACAGGGCCGCGCGGACGCCTTCGCGCAAGACGCGGCGCTGTTGTACGGCCTCGAACAGCAGCACCCGCAGTTCAAGGTCGTCGGACCGTCGACGGACGACATGCCGATCGGCGCGGCCTGCCGCAAGGGCGATAGCGCGGCCTGCGACTACATCTCGAAGGAAGTCGCGAAGTTCCGGCGCGACGGAACGCTCGCGCGCGAGTACAAGAAATGGCTGTACGGGGCGGCTTCCCGCTTCATGCCGTAGCCGAACGCCGATTCTGCTCGCAGCCGCGTCCCTGAATTTCGGCATCGTGCGCGATGCCGCGCCGCAGCTGGCACGCGGCTTCGTGCTCACGCTCGAGATCGCGGCCGCCGGCACGGCCGGGGCGCTCGTCGTCGGCGCGCTCGGTGCGGCGCTGCGCGTCTCGCAGTCGCGGCCCGCGCGGGTCGCGGCCACCGCGTTCACGGAACTCTTCCGCAACACGCCGCCGCTGGTCCAAATTTATTTCTTGTTTTTCGCTCTGCCGGAGATCCCCGGTATCGGACCGGCGCTGCGCCTGCCCTCGGTCGTAGCCGCGACCATCGGCCTCATCCTGCACCAAGGCGCGATCAACGTCGAAATCCTGCGCGCCGGGCTCGAAGCGGTTCCCGCGGGTCAGCGCGAAGCCGCCTCGGCGCTGGGCCTGAGCCGCTTCGATCAGCTGCGGTACGTGCTCGTCCCGCAGGCGGTCCGCATCAGTCTGCCGGCCCTGGGCAATAACGTGATCTCGCTTTTCAAGAACACCGTGCTCGTCTCGTCGATCGGCGTGCTCGATCTCTTCGGCGCCGCCAACGACACGATCGCCCAAATCCTGGTCAGCGCCGAACTCTTCATCACGGTCGGCATCGTCTATCTCGTCTGCGTCGGCCTGCTCGGCGCGCTCTTCCGCGCGCTCGAGAAACGCGCGGCGCTCGCGCGTTGAACGCGAGCTTCGCGACCGCCCTGCCTTCGCTGTTGCGCGGACTGGCGACGACCTTCGGCATCGCTTCCGCCGCCATGCTGCTAGCGGTCGCGGCGGGTTTCGCCGTGGGGATCCTGCGCTCGCAAGTGCCGCGCCTGCTCGATCTCCCGCTCCTGGCCGCGATCGAATTCGCCCGCGGCATCCCGCTGCTCGTGTTGATGTACTTCCTCTTCTTCGGTCTGCCGCAGCTCGGCATGCGCGCGAGCAGCAACGGCGCAGCCGTCGCCGCGCTCGCGATCTACGCGGGCTCCCTGGGCAGCGAGATCGTGCGCGGGGCGATCGTCTCGATCGCCGCCGGGCAGCGCGAAGCGGCGGCGGCACTGGGGCTCGGACGGCTGCAGACGCTCTTTCTGATCGTCCTGCCGCAAGCGCTGCGCCGGATGTTACCGCCGTTCGTCGGATTGTTCGCGCTGATCGTCGAATCGAGCACGCTGGCGTCGCTGATCGGCGTGACCGAATTGTTGCAGAGCGTCCGCACGAACATCGAACGCGACAACGCCTTGAGCCTGCCGCTCTACACGACCGCGCTCGTGGCGTACTTCGCAATCAATTATCCTATTTCGCTCGCTTCGCAGCGCCTCGAAAAGAGCTTGTCCTGACGATGCCGTCGCCGATGCTGACCTTCTCCCACGTGCGCAAGTCGTTCGGCACGCATGCCGTGCTCAAGGACATCAACTTGAGCGTCGCGGCCGGCACGGTGTGCTGCATCATCGGCCCCTCGGGAAGCGGAAAATCGACCGTGCTGCGCTGCATCAACCGCCTCGTCACGATCGATGCCGGTGAGGTCGTCGTCGACGGCGTGAGCGTTACGGATCCGGCCGTCAAGGACGTCGATCTGCGCCGGCGCGTCGGCATGGTCTTCCAACAATTCAACCTGTTTCCGCACATGACCGCGCTCGAGAACGTGAGCCTCGCACCGCGTAAAGTGCGCGGCCTGCGCACCGCGGATGCGAACGCCCTAGCCCAGCGGTTGCTCGCGAAAGTCGGGCTCTCCGAGAAGGCCGCGAGTTACCCTGCGCAACTTTCGGGCGGCCAACAACAGCGCGTCGCCATCGCCCGCGCGCTCGCGATGGAACCAAAGGTGATGCTCTTCGACGAGGCGACGTCCGCGCTCGACCCCGAGATCACGGGCGAAGTGCTCGCCGTCATGAAGGCGCTGGCCGCGGAGCACACGACGATGGTTTGCGTCACGCACGAGATGGGCTTCGCGCGGGAGGTCGCCGACCGCGTGATCTTCATGGACGACGGCGTCATCGTCGAGGAAGGCGCGCCCGCCGAGCTCTTCGCCGCGCCCAAAATGGAGCGCACGAAAGCCTTCCTTTCGAAAGTCCTCTGATTTGTTTTGGCTGGTTCGTTGCACGATGCGGTGCGGATTCACGCGGCGAAAAGCCGCCTCGCAAGTAACGAACCTAACGGCCGGCGGCGCGCTCCTGTAGGACGAGCTCGCCGTAGAGGGCGTTGGGCCAGGCGAAATCGTCGCGCGTGAACGCCTCGGGCCAGTCGGCGTTGAACGACTCGTGGAGACGGTGATCGCCGACGTCCGAGGCCCCGATGTAGCCCATAACCCGCTCGATCTCCGCCGGATCGCGCGAGGTCAGGGCCTGCACGATCAGCGAGAGCGGCCAGACGTAGCCGTGCGGGGTGTGCGGGCTCCCCACGCCGGTCGCATACTTTCCCGCGTAGAAGTACGGGTTGCGATCGGAGAGAACGAAGCGGCGCGTGTTCTGGTAGACCGAATCCTCGACCGGCAGGTACCCGAAGTACGGGATCGAGAGCAGCGACGGAATGTTGGCGTCGTCCATCAGATTGGTGTGGCCGTAGCCGTCAACTTCGTAGGCGTAGATCTCGCCCAACCCCGGGTAGTCGACCTTTCCGTACTGTTCGATGCCGGCTTCGACTTGTTCCGCCAAGCCCCACGCGTTGGCCGAGTCGTGCCCGTTGTGATAGACCTCACGTTCGATCGAACTCAGGCGGCGCAGCACGACCACCGCGAACATGTTGTCGGGAATGTTGTACTGGTAGCGCGCCGGATCGTCCGAGGGACGGAAGCCGGTCCAAATCATCCCCGTGTAGTGGACCCAGCTGCCCTTGCCGTCGTTGGCGAGGTCGGGATGGCGATAATGGGAACGCTGGTCGTGGCGCTGCTCGTCGCGCAGGGTCCGCAGCACGCGCTCGAACGCGGTGTTCACCTGGTTCGTGAAGATCGAGCGGTCGCCGGTGGCGCGCCAATACTTGTCGGCGAACCAGATCGGGTAGAGCAGCGAATCCACCTCGAACTTGCGCTCGACGACCTTGTAATCCGAAGAGAAGGCGTTGGCGTAGGGGTCGAGCAGGATGTAACGCGCCTCGCGAGCGACCACGCCGCGCAGCGCGTCCGCGACCCGCTCGTCCGAGGCGGCCTCGCCGATGTACGGCTCCATCACCGCGCTCGCGTCGCGCAGCCACTCGGCTTCGATGTCGCCGGTCGAAACGTAGGTGCTCCCGTCGGACTCGCGCGTGGCGTGCCGATTGAGCGCCTCATCGAAGCCCGTCAAGTAGATCTTCTCCAGCTTCGAAGAAAGCGGAACCGTTTCGGCTGCTTGCGCGCCGGTTATAGGGTTCGTTATCAGCACCGCGAGGGCGGCAAAGACGAGGGCGCGCGCGAAGGACATGGACGATTCCTACATCGGCGGTGCCGACCGCAAACCCTTGCAACCTCGGAAAGTCACATGAAACGCGCCCCGCTCGTCGCCTCGTTGTTTCTGCTCGCGGTCCTGTGGGAGCCGGGGGCGCTTGCGCGTGCCGGTCAAGTCTATACCGTCGCGGGGAGAGACAGCTTCTCTATCGGCGCCGGAGACATCCAAAGTGAGGTTTCCTATGCCGGAACGCAGACCTTGACGCTGCGCCGGCGAGGGCGCCTGACGCGCTTGCGGGCACGGGTCAGCTACCAGCGCAGCGACGGAACCGCCTCGACGCCGGCCTCCGGCGACTACGTGGCCGACGTTCTGCCCACCGGAGAAACCCTCGATTCGGCCGACAACGATCCCGACTACCTGACGGTGCTGAACCAACCGTTCGCAGCTCGACTCGATGCCGCAACGCTCCGCGACCTGCGGCACCTGCGGGGCGCGCTGCCCTTCGACTTCCCCTCGCCCATCACCGGCTCGGCCCTCCACGGCTACCTCGAACACGTCGCCGACGGCCCGGTGGGTGGGCACAAGGCGTTGGGCGTGAGATTCGAAGCGGCCGGACCCATGAAAGGCGCCCTGCCGGACCGGCCCGGACTCACCCTCGAAGGCACGATCTCGATGCGCGGGACGGCCTACTACGACGTCGCATCCGCGCTGCTGCTCGCGTTGCAGACGACGGTCACGATCGAGGGTTCCGTCTCCAACCGCGCGAGCAAGGACCCCGTGAAAATCGTGTACGACCGTACGATCCGGGCGCGCGAGCCGTCCGCGGCCCAAACGGCGCGATCGCCGCAACCGTAGGGCTTTCCAGCCGCATCCCGAACCGCCCGACGAAACCACCGGGAGCTCGCGCGGAGCCCCCGAACCCCGCGCCGCGGTGTTCGCATCCCCAGTCCAGGAGTATCGCGTGGTCCCTCAAGCGAGGACCGCCGAGCGGAAGGCGGCCGCATCAGCACCGACGACGCTGCGGTCCGCCGAATCCGTGCCCTCGGTCGAGCGCTTCGAGCGCATCGTCGACGACTACCAGCGTCGTCTGTACGGTTTCGCGCTACGCATGACGGGTAACCGCGAAGACGCCGAGGAGATCGTGCAGGACGCCTTCGTGCGCGCCTTCCGCGCGCTCGGAAAAATGACGGAAGAGCAACGAACGGAGCTTCGACTGCAACCGTGGCTGTATACGATCACGTTAAACGTCACGAGGAACAGGTTACGCTCGAAACGCCCCACGAACGTTGCGCTGGACGCGCTGGCCGATCCCGACGCGCTGTTGAACAACACGCAAGAAGGACCGGAGCAACCGGAGCAAATCGTCGAACGCGGCACCGATCTCGCACTGGTGGAACAGGCGCTGCTTCAGTTGCCGATGCATCTGCGCGCCGCCGCCACCCTGCGATTCATCGAAGGGCGTAGTCACCCCGAGATAGCGGAGATCCTCAATCAGCCGATCGGAACCGTAAAATCGCACGTCCATCGTGCGGTGCGGATCCTGAGGCGAATACTCGGTCCGCAAGTCGGCCGAATCGCACCAACCGAGGAACCTGCCAATGCGGTGTAGTGATGTCGAAGCCTTTTGGGACGAGATGCGGGAGGGGGGTGAACCCCGCAGCGAGCACGTCCTGGCCCATCTGCGTCGCTGCCGGACTTGTCAAGAAGCATTCGAACAGTGCGAAGGCGTCGCTTACTGCCTCAATTGCCTGCCGGTCGTCGAACCCCCGAAGAGCCTGGTTCCGCGCATCTTGGAGCACATTGCTTCGATGCGCACCCGGACGCGCGGTCCGGCGGGGACGGACGACGTCGCGCGCATCAACTCGCCGCTCGGCGACTTGATCGTCGCTTGGCGGCCGAGCGGCATCACCTTCGTCGGACTCGTCCGCGGCGGCGACGCCGATGCGGCACGCGAACGGGTCGAACGCCGGCTTCGCCGCCCCTTGCGCGACGCCGCGCCGCCGCAGTGGGTGGTCGATGCGGTCGACCGCTTCTTCAAGACGTGGCAAGTCGACATGGCGCGCGTCGATATCTCGGGCCTGAGCGATTTCGAGCAGGCCGCGTTGCGTAAGGCGGCCCAGATCCCGCCGGGAGAGGTCCGGTCGTACGGCTGGATCGCGCGCGAGATCGGCCATCCTCTCGCGGCCCGCGCCGTCGGCCAAGCGATGGCGCGCAATCCGGTCGCGCTGCTCTTCCCATGCCATCGCGTCGTCGACGCGAGCGGCGCCCTGCACAACTACGGGTACGGAATCGAAGTGAAAGCTCGCTTGCTCCGTATGGAAGGGTATTTGAAGAGCGGAGGCTAGCGCGCCTTCTTCGGTGATAACTGTTCCTAAAAGAAGGTCGGTGCTCCGCGCTCGCGAAGTACGGCCTCATACGACGTCCGCGGCCCCTTCACACACACACCAATGAAGGCTAACAGACGGACAAAGGGAGGTGATCATCGTTAGTTCTGAAGGTAATCAACGACTTATCCATACGATGATTGGAGGTGCGCAGACCTAGTCTGCGCCGTTATTCACCCTACGTCCGCCGGCTGCGAGCCGGCTTTTTTTTTGCATGGCGAATTCGCATGCTTCGCGAATCTTCAAGCCAAGATTAACGAGGTCTTCGCGCCGAAGGAACCATCGATGTATTGCGATGTTTTGAATTGGGGGCAACGCCCTCGCCCGTCTGCTTGCGCGGCTCCCCGGCTCGGCGAGGTCTGACGTGACGGAAGACCCCCGGATCGCCGCGCTACCCGATATCCACGGGCACGCGAAAGGCGAACACAAACCCTTTGCCGAGGAGCGCCCGATTCCGTACACGGCGCGGATGCTCTTCCTGTGGTTCTATCATGCCTGCCGGCGCGGGTCGCCGCGCTTCCTCATGGTGGCCGACCACATGAACTACCTGACCTTCGAAGACCCGGCGGCGGTCAACCTGGTGCGACGGGCGCTCAAGCTCGCCCAAGCGGGCGACCTGTACGGAGCCGCCGAGACCGCCGGCGTCGACCTCGCGCACGCCGCGGCGGTTTCCGAGGGGCTGCGCAAGGGGATCCGCTATTCGATCGGCGCCGAGGTGGACAACGATCCACGCTGCCGCCCCGATGCCCAAAACATCGTCGATGCGATGCGGCCCGACGGAATGGTGCGCTCCGTGCACTTCTTGCCGATCACGCACCCGCAGCACGGCGAAGGCTGGATGTGGCCCTTCGACAACCCGGAGTTCGTCGAGTTCTACGACGTCGTCGGAACCGAACGCGTATGGGAACTCTATATGGCGACCTTGCTCGAGGCCATCGAGAAGCTGCCCGGCCACATCGTCGCGCACTTCTACGTGCCCGCCAAGTTCGGGCACTGGCCCGAGGACTCGGTTCTCGAAGGCTACGAGGAGAAACTGCTCGACGCGTGCGCGGAACGCGGCCTAGCGGTTGAAGTGAACTCGCGCTACCTCTACAAGTTCTACGCGGGCGACGAAGCGCAACTGGAGCGTTACCGGACGGCCCACCTGCGCCTGTTACGCAAAGCCAAGGAGAAGGGCGTCGCCATCGCGGTCGGGTCCGACGCGCACAGCCCGAAGGATCAAGGCCGCGGCTTCGACGCGGTCTTAGCGCTGCTGGACGAGGCGGAAATCAACGAGATCGCCTTCCCGATCAACGGCCGTCTAGCGCGCGTCGCGTTGCGCGCGACCGAAGAGATCCTGCGCCAGCAGAGCGGAACCCCTGCCGCGCCCCCGGCTCCCGCCGCGCTTGGAGCCTCGCCCAACGGCGCCGCGAACGTCGCGGAAGCCGCCGAAGCCGCGGAACCCGCCGAAGCCGCCGAACCCGCCGAAGCCGCCGAACCCGCCGAGCCGGTCGCCGTGGCAGCAGTAGCCCCGGCATCCGAAGCGGACGCCCGGGAGGCCGTCCCGGTCCCATCGCTCGCAAGCGAGGCCGCGCCGGGCGAAGCGCACGCGATCGCGGCCGCCCCGGCCTCCGTCCCGGCGAGAAAACGCCCGCCTCGCAAGAAAGCGGTCCCCGCGCCGGTTTCGTCCGATGGGGCCGGCGCGGCGGAGGAGACCGTGGATTCCGGCAGCGCCGCGGCCGGAAGCGAGGCGATCGCACTCGTTCCCGAGATTGTCGCGCAGCCCCCGGTCGACGACATCGAAGCCGTAGCGCAGGCTGCGGAAATGCGCGTGCCCGAAAGCGCCGTTGCGGAAGAGCCGGCCCAGGCACAGGACGCGGCGCCGCTCGCCACCGAGCCGGCCACCGTCGCGGCGAGTCCCGAAAGCGATGCCGAGCCGGAGCCGATGCACTCCGAGCCGGCTGCGGCCGAGTCCGCAGCGCACGAAACGCACGATCCGGACGCCGAAGCCGATGCGGCACCGCTGGAGTCACCGGCGGCAACTCTGGAGGCCGCGCCCGACGTCGAGGCGCCCGCGCCCGCGGCCGGCGTCGAGGCGCCGCCTGCGGCCGCTTACGTGGGCGTCGGCGTCGACGCCGATGCCGGGCCCGCTACCGAAGCGGCTCCCGAGCGCGTCGCCCCCGAAGAGGAACCGCACGCCGTCGAGGAGCCGGCTGCCCCGGTCGTTGCCGAGGCCGAGAGCGCGGAAGACGCCGAGACTGCGCCGGGCGATTGGCCCGTCGCTCACGAGTCCGGCGAACGCCCCCACGATCGGGCCGCTAGTCCCAAGTCCAAGCCCGCCAAAGCACCGCCCAGACCGGTCAAGCCGCCGGCGAAAACGGCGGTAAAGGCCACCTCACGCCCCGCTCCCAAGGCTGCCGCGCCCAAACCCGGCGCGAAGGCGGCGTCCGCGAAGTCCGTACCCGCCAAGGCGGTTGCGTCCAAGGCCGTCGCCGCGAAACCGGTTCCGGCCAAGGGCGCCCCCGCTAAACCTGCCGCGAAGAAGAGCGCGGCGCCGAAGCCGGCAGCCAAGAAGTCGGCGCCGAAACCGGTTGCTGCGAAGAAGTCCGCCCCGAAGGGCGCGCCGGCAGCGAAAACCGTCGCCAAGAAGGCCGCCTCGAAGAGCGCCCGGCCCGCAGCTTCGGCCAAGTCCGCGAAGAAAGCCGCGCCCAAGCGTTCCGCACCCGCGAAAAAGAGCGCGGTCAAGAAGACGGCCAAGAAGAAAGCCACGCGCGCGCGCCGCTGACGCGCGCACGGAATTTTTCTTCACGTACCGAAATTCAGGGTGTTTTCCAACGAACTGAACTGGAGGGTTCCATGGGGGATCTCGACCGCCGCCGCAACGTCGCCATCGTCGGACCGCATCATGCCGGAAAGACGACCCTGGTCGAGGCGTTGCTGGCCGGGACGGGCGCGATCGCCCGGCGCGGCTCGGTAGCCGACGGCACCGCTACGACCGACTACGAGCCGGAGTGCATCGACCGCGGACAGTCGACGTGCGTGGGGTTTGCCTACGCTTCGACGCCCGGACTCGATTTGACGATCATCGACTGCCCGGGATTCGTCGAGTTTTTCGAGGAGACCAAACTCGCGTTGCTCGCCGCGGACGCCGCGGTGATCGTGATCGACGCCAATCCGGCCCGCGTGCGCCAAACGCGGCCGCTCGTCGAGCATCTCGACGCGGCGGGCATGCCGCACTGCTTCTTCATCAACAAGCTCGACAAGCCGGGTAGCGATTTCTCCGCGACCCTCGCGGAATTGACGGCGACGTACGGCAAGCGCGTCGTGGCGGAACACCTGCCCCTGGGCGAAGCCGAGCGTTTTCGCGGCTACATCGATCTCGCCGACCGGAGCGCCTACGTCGCCGAAGACGGCGCACCGCGGCGCATCACGATCGAAAGCGAATTGGCCGGAACCGTGGACCAAGCGCGGCAAACGCTGCTCGAGACCCTGGGCGATTTCGACGACCATCTGCTCGAGGAACTCCTGGACGGCATCGAACCTCCGCTCGATGAGGTGCGCAAGGATCTCCACGACGAGACCTGCGGCGATCTGATCGTTCCGGTGCTGGTGGGCGCGGGCCTGACCGATATCGGCGTTGCCGCAGGCGCGTTGCTCGAGGTGATCGAGCAACAATTCCCGGCCCCGTCGGGTTCGCCGGACGCGGCCCTCGTGGCGCAGGTCTGCAAGACGATCGTCCATCCGCAGTCCGGCAAGTTTTCGGTCGTGCGCGTACGCGAGGGCACCTTGCAGTCCGATTCCGCGCTGATCGACGTTTCGCAGCCCGCGCTCAAACTGCGCGCCGCCGGTCTGTACCGCTTGCAGGGAAAACGCCAAGAGCCCGTCACGTCGGCGGGACCCGGCGACATCGTGGCGATCGCGCGCCTCGAAGGCGTGCGCACCGGAGACACGCTCTCGACCAGCGCCGCGACCAAACCGCTTCCCGTGCCGCAATTGGCCGAACCGCTCTACGCGGTGGCGATCCGCCCCAAGGAGCGCCTCGACGAAGCCAAAGTCTCGCAGATGCTCGCGCGCCTGGTCGAGGAAGATCCGACCCTGCGGGTCGTTCGCGCCGAGTTCACCAACGAGCTGCAGTTGCACGGCTTGGGTGAAACGCACGTCGCGACGGCGCTCTCGCGCCTCTCGCGCAAATACCACCTGGCGCTCGAAACGCACGACCCGGCCGTCGCGTATCGCGAGACGATCGCCGAATCGACGCAGATCCATTCGCGCTACAAGCACCAGACGGGCGGACACGGACAGTTCGCCGACGTCGTCCTGCGCATCGAGCCGCGCGAACGCGGCCACGGCGTCACGTTCTCCGAGTCGATCGTGGGCGGCGTCGTTCCCCGGCAGTTCTTCCCTGCGGTGGAGAAGGGCGTCCGCGAAGCGCTCGCGCGGGGGCCCATCCGCGGCTATCCGGTCGTCGACCTGCACGTCACCCTCGTGGACGGGGCCTTCCACGCGGTCGATTCGAGCGAGCAATCGTTCAAGACGGCGGCGGGAATGGCGATTCGCGACGGCCTTCCGAAGTGCCGGCCCGTGCTGCTCGAACCGATTTCCTATCTCGAAGCGGTCGTTCCGGACGAGAGCGCGTCGACGATCTTGGGCAGCTTGAGCGCCAAACGCGGGCAGGTGATCTCTTTCGAACCGGCGGAACGGCGCGGCTTCCAGCGCGTCGTGGCGTGCGCGCCGCAAGCGGAACTCGGCAACTACATCACGGAACTGCGAACCGCCACCCAGGGGCTCGGCACCTTCGCGTGGCGGCACGAACGCTTCGACGCGGTCGGCGCATAGGCGCGAGAGGCGCGGGTTCGGCCGCGACAAATACACCGACTCGCGCCGCCCGCGAGCGTGCGCGCCTTTACCGCCGGAAAGAGAACCATTGCGTAGACTCCTCGGGTCCGTCGTTGCGTGCGCTCTGTTGACCGCCTGTTCCAAGGTCGGCGCCGGCGGCGACACCGGCGGCGCGACGGGTCCCGCCGGGAACCGGCACCCCTGGACGAAACCCGGCGTGCTGCGAATCGGCTTCCAAAACGCGCCGAACACGCTCAACCCGATCCTGCAAGGCAACACGACCGAATCGAACATCACGCGCTTGATGTTCGATGGGCTCGTGTCGGTCGACGCGTCGGGAAAGCGCGAGGTGCCCGTTCTCGCGGCGGTCGTGCCGACGCTCGAAAACGGAGGCATCAGCCGCGACGGCCTGACGTTGACCTATCACCTGCGCCGCGGCGTGAAATGGCACGACGGCGCGCCCTTCACGAGCAAGGACGTCGCGTTCACCTGGCGCGCGATCATGAGCCCCAATAACAACGTGCTCTCGCAGAGCGGTTACTCGCTCGTGCGGTCCGTCGACACGCCCGACGACGCGACGGTCGTCTTCCACATGAAACAGCGCTACTCGCCTGCCGTCAACACGCTCTTCGGGGAGAGCGACACCGCGTACACGGTGTTGCCCGAACATCTGCTCGGCAAACTGCACGACGTCAACTCGATCCCCTTCAACTCCGATCCCGTCGGAACGGGACCGTTCAAGTTCAAGGAATGGGCGCGCGGCGACCACATCACGCTCGTGCCCAACGACGACTATTTTCTGGGCAAGCCGAAGCTGCGCGAGATCGTGCTCAAGTTCATTCCGGACGAAAATACGGAAGTCAACCAACTGCGCACGCACGACATCGATTGGCAGTTCGAGGCGTCCGAGCAATTGTACGAGGCGCTCAAGAGCGTGCCGGACGTGAAGATCGTCCTGCAGGACATGAACGAGTACGAGCGGCTCCACATGAACACGGCCAGTCCCGCGCTCTCCGACGTGCGCGTGCGGCAAGCGATCGCGTACGCGGTCGACAAAGCCAAACTCGTACGGGACCTCACTTTCAACGCCGCCGTGGTCGCCGACCAGGACCTGCCGCCGTTCATGTGGGCGCACGCCCAGAACGTGACGCGTTACCGGCCCGACCTGCCCAAAGCACGCGCCCTGCTGCGCGCGGCCGGCTGGGTGCCGGGGCCGGACGGCATCGTGGTCAAGAACGGCAACAGAATGACGCTGTCCCTCGCGTACAACGTCAGCAACGCGACCCGTCGCGCGGCCGTCGTACAAGTCCAATCGATGCTGCGAAGCATCGGCATCGACGTCGAGATCAAGGGATATCAGGGCGCGCTGCTCTTCGCGCCAATGGGCCAAGGCGGCATCTTACAGAACGGGAAGTACGATCTCGCCTGGACGGGTTGGATCGCCGGCATCGACCCCGACCAGTCTTCGCTCTTCATGTGCGACCGCCGGCCGCCGCACGGCAACAACGATACCCGCTATTGCAACCCCGAACTCGACGCCGCCGAAGAGCGGGCGCTCGAGAACTTCGATATTCCGACTCGCAAGAAGGCGTACGCGCAGATCGAGGCGATCCTCACGCGCGACGTTCCGATCCTGCCGATCTGGTGGCCGCGCCAGATCCAGCCGATCAACCCCGACTTCACCACCTTCTCGCCCAACCCCGTGACGGAGACTTGGAACGCGTATACATGGGATATTTAGAGCCCGAAGGCTCGCGGCTCGGCCGCATTCCGGAACTCAAGTGGCTCGTGAACATCATCATGGAGCGCGCGCTCACCAAGGGCGACTACCTGCTTGCGGGCGGCGCCCGCAGCGATTACTACATCGACAAGTTCAAGCTCTTCTCCGATCCCGAAGTGCTCCGCCGCATCGCGCGACTCTTCGTGCCGATCGTCGCGGAGACCAAACCCGATCTCATCGCCGGCACGGAACTCGGCGGCGTGATCCTCGCCACGGCAGTTTCGCAGATGTCGAACATCCCGATGATCGTGGTGCGCAAGGCCCCCAAATCGTACGGCGCCTTCGCCGAGGACTACGTCGAGGGGCCGTACACGGAAGGCCAGAGCGTGCTCCTGCTCGAGGACGTCGTGAGCCACGGGCGAGAGGTCATGGCGGCGCGGGCGCGCCTCGAAGAGCTCAACCTGAGCGTTACGGTCTACGCCGTGATCAACCGCGGCCTCGCCCCGGTCAAGTCGCTCGTGCAGTTCTCGTTACCGCGCGGCGACGCCAAAACCGATAATTAGGTAGCCTCCGTTTCACTCGCCGGAGAGCTGGAAGACGTTTCCCTCCGGATCGGCGCCGTCGGTAAAGCGGCCCGCGACGCCCGCGAAAGATTTGATCTCGCGCATCGGCACGCCGCGCGCGAGGAGCCGCTCGCGTAGCGCGCTCACGTCGCCGGCCACGTCCAAAACGAGCTTCGCGTTGCTGTTCGCGCCCGTCCAGCCGCCGCGCGGGCCGCGGTGGGCCTCACCGGCCGCGTGCAGGGCGAGTTCGCACGGACCCGCGGCCAGCACGGCCCAACCGTCCGCGATTTCCTCGACCACGCGCATGCCCAACGCGTCGCGATAGAACGCGGCGAGCGAACGGACGTCGTTCACGTAGAGGATGATGCGGGAGAGCGAGACGTTCACGCCGCGCCCGCGGGTAACGCGAGCTGGAACCCGTCGTCGGCAACGTCGACGGGCCCGTCGAAGACGGCGCGCGCCTGCAGCGCGAGCGCGCCGGGATCGGCCGACGCCGGGTAATGCGACAGGATCAGCCGGTGGGCGCGGGCATCGACCGCCATCTGCGCGGCTTCGCGCGCCGAGACGTGGCCGCGCGGCTGATCCGCTTCTTCCGCCGGTGAGAGCGTCGCTTCGCACACGAAGACGTCGGCGCCCCGCGCCAGCGCGGCGACCCGATCGTCGGGAGCCGTATCCGCGCTATAGGCGATCGAGGTGCCCCCCGCCTCGAAACGCAGTGCGTACGTGGCGATGTAGTGTGACGTGGGCGCGAAGCGCAGGCGCGCGTCCCCGATCTCGACGGCTTCGCCGGCACCGTAGGTCCGTAGTTCGAACACCTCGGCCAAAAAATCGTGATTCGAATCGCGATCGAAGGCGCCGGTCAAGCGCTCCAGCAGATTCGCGCCGCCCGGCGGCACGTAGAGCGGCACGCGGCGGTGGTGCGTGCGCGCGCCGTACTTGAGCGCGTACCGCATGGGGATGATATCGATGAAGTGATCGGCGTGCATGTGGCTGATCACGACGGCGTCGACGTCTTCCGCGCGCCGGTAACGGATCAAGTTCGCGAACGCTCCCGAACCGAGGTCTGCGACGATCGCCGCACCCGGGCTCTCCAGCAGATAACAACTGCAGGCACGTCCGGGCCGCGGAATGGAGCAACTCGATCCGGCCACCGTCAGGCGAACCCCGTTCGCCGCGCGAGCTACAGTTTCGACAGCACGTCCTCGGCGTGTCCGTTCACGCTGACCTTCGGCCAGACGTGGAGCAGCTTTCCGCCCTTATCGAAGAGAAAGGTCGAACGCTGGACGCCCATGCTCTTCTTACCATACATGTTCTTCTCGACGATCACCCCGAAGGCGTTACACAGCGCCGAATCGACGTCCGCCAGCAAGGTGAACGGGATATCGTACTTGGCTTTGAACTTTTGGTGAGAAGCGACGGAGTCGCGGCTGACGCCCACGATGCGCGCGCCGTGCCTCTTGAAGACGTCGTGGAAGTCGCGAAATTGCGTGGCTTCGTTGGTACAGCCCGGCGTATCGTCCTTGGGATAGAAGTAGATCACGAGCTTGTCCCCGAGCAGATCCTTGGTGGAGAGCGTCGTGCCGCTGTCGTCCGCTACCTTGACGGCCGGCAACTTCGCGCCGGTTTCGAGCATGCGATTGGACCCCTTTATCGGAGGTGTGGGGGGAGCGCGAGGCGTCGCCTCACGTATTACGCCGGAGCGTGAGCACTAACGATACTCCTTCCGAGCCGATAGAGCCTGTGCCTCATCCGCTAGCGCGCGAGCTCGCGGAGCGGCTCGCCCCGGCCACCCCCGCGGAGCGGCTCACCCCGGATGAGCCCGCGCAGCGGCTCACCCCGGATGAGCCCGCGCAGCGGCTCATCCCAGGTGACCGCGTCCTCCTCATAGGCGTCGGCAGCGGTCGAAATGTTCCCGTGCTGCTGGCGGCGGGCGCCCGCGTCGATGCGCTCGAGGAGGATCCCGGTCGCGCTCGCGAGGCCTCGGCCCGCTTTGCCGCCGAAGCCCGCGTGCGCGTCGTCCGCGCTCGCTACGGCGGCCCCTATCCGTTCGCCGGCGGCCATGCGGCGGCGCTGAGCACGCACGCGCTGCAGCACGGCTCGCTCGCGGGCGTCGGCGCGGCGGTCGCGGCGATCCGCAGCCGCTTGCGGCCGGGAGGTCCGTTCTACCTCACGCTCGGCTCGAAGCGCGATCCGCGCTTCGCGGCGGGCCGCCGGCTCGACGCCGACGTGTCGGCCCCGTTGGAAGGCGCGGAGGCCGGCGTGCCCCACCTGTACCTCGACGAAGCCCAGGTGCGAACGCTGTTGGCCGGCTTCGAGATCGAGTCCGCAAGCGAAGGAAGCGCCGCAGAAACCGCGGGCCGCTGGGCGCACACGGCGGCGGAAGCGCAGGGGTTGATCCACTGGTTCGTACGGGCCCGGCGAGCCGGGTGACGGCCCGCGGCTGATCGAGGCGGCGATGTCGGTCGCACACTCGAAGGATCAGCGGAAACCGCGGCGAGCGGCGGTCGAGAACGTGCCGGATCGCTCCTCGAGGCCTAGTAGGTCGGGACCGCCGGATCGATCTCGCGCGACCAGGCGTCGATGCCGCCGGCCAGGTTGGCCACGCTCGTGAAGCCGTTCTCGCGCAGGTAGCGCGCGACGCGACCGCTTCGAGTACCGCCATGGCACATCACGACGATGTCGCCGGCACGCTCGAGCTCGCCGATGCGTTCGGGGATCGAGCCCATGGGGATGTGCTGGGCGAAGCCGAGCGAGGCCGTCGCGAGCTCGTCGTCTTCACGGACGTCCAGGAGCGTGAACCGCTCGTGCGCGTCGTGCATCCGCTTGAGTTCCGAGACGGAGATTTCCGCGGGCAGGCTCACTTCGCGCTCCCGATCAGGTCGGTCATGGGGCTCGACGCGTTGGCGTAGAGCTTCTTCGCCATCCGGCCCGACTCGAAGGCGAGCCGGCCGCTCTCGACCGCCAGGCGCATCGCGCGCGCCATCTTGACGGGATCCTGTGCCGCCGCGATCCCGGTGTTCATCAGCACCGCATCGACGCCCAGCTCCATCGCGATCGCGGCGTCCGAGGCCGTGCCGACGCCCGCGTCGACGATGACCGGCACCCGCGCGTGCTCCACGATGATCGAGATCGAATAGCGATTGCAGATCCCGAGGCCGCTGCCGATCGGGGCGCCGAGCGGCATGACGGCGGCGCAGCCGACGTCTTCCAAGCGCTTGCACGCGGTCGGATCGTCGACGATGTAGGGCAAGACCGTGAAGCCGTCGCGCACGAGCTCGCGCGCCGCGACGATCGTTTCGGCGGTGTCGGGATAGAGCGTCTGCGCGTCGCCGATCACCTCGAGCTTGATCAGATCGGTCTCCAGCAGTTCGCGCGCGAGTTGCGCCGTCAGCACAGCGTCCTTTGCCGTGGTGCAGCCTGCCGTGTTCGGCAAGATCGTGTAGCGCGTCCGGTCCAGATAGTCGAGCATCGTCTTGCCGGTCGGATCGTCGAGGTTGATGCGGCGGATCGCCACGGTCACCATCTCGGTGCCGCTGGCCTCGTGGGCGCGCTGCATGATCTCGAGCGACGGATACTTTCCCGTGCCCACGATCAGCCGAGAGCCGAATTCGTGGTCACCGACGCGTAACGGACCGTTCATGAAATTTCCCCTAACTCTCGTTTCCCGGCGACGGTTCTCATCCGCCGGCGACGGCGCGAATGATCTCCACCGCGTCGCCGTCGCGTAACGCGTGTTCGTCGAACGCGGCCTTGCGCACGATGCGGTCGTTGACCGCCACGGCGATGCCCGTCTCGCCGACTCCCAACTCGCGCAGCAGGCGGCCGACCGTCGTCCCAAGGTCGAGGATCCGCTGCTCGCCGTTGACCGTGGCTCTCACGACGCTCTAGTTCGCGACCCGCTCGGGCACATCTTGTGCCCGGAGGGCTCCGCGCTGCGGCGAGAAGGCGGCGAGCTCGGGGGCGCCGCGACCTTCGAGGATATCCGCGATCGCAAGGGCGGTGGCCGGCGCGAGCAGGATACCGTTGCGATGGTGCCCCGTCGCCACGAGGTATCCGTCGATGGCGGTCGCGCCGATGAAAGGCAGGCCGTCGGGCGAGCCGGGCCGCAAACCCGCCCACGTTTCCGCGAGCGCCAGCGCGCCGAGCGAAGGAAGCGCCTCGAGCGCCGCGCCGAGCAAGCCGCGAATGCCCGCGGCGGTCACGCGGACGTCGAAGCCCGCATCCTCGACGGTGGCCCCGATCAGCACCCGGCCGTCCTCGCGCGGAACGACGTAGGCCCCCGGTACCCACAGCACGCGGCGCACCAGGCCGCGCGGCATCGCCAACGCCAGCATCTGGCCTTTGACGGGGCGTACGTCCACGCGCGCGCGCTCCGGCACGCCTTCGAGCTCCGACGCCCAGGCGCCGGTCGCATTAATCACCGCGTCGGCACCGATGAAACCGCCGGGACCCCGCACCCCGAGCACGCGCCGCGCGTTCGCCTCGACGGCGACTCTCCCGGCGCCGCCGTCGACCCTCACGCCGCGCGCTTCGCAGGCCGCGTGGAGCGCCCGTCCCAGACGCCGGTTATCGACTTGGCCTTCCGATTCGCTCAGGGACGCCCCGCGCACGCCGGCGCCGAGCGCCGGTTCGAGCATGCGGGCTTCATCGCGCTCGAGCCAGCGCACCGCGACGCCGCGCGCGGCGAGCGCGGCCGCTTCGTTGCGTAGCGCCGACGCGCCGGCATCGTCGTAGGCGGCTTCGAGAATCCCCTCGAGCCGCAAGCGGGCATCGACGCCGCCGTCCTCGCGCAGCGCCGCGACGAAATCGGGAAACGCGCGCAACGAACTCGCACAGAACTCGGCGTAGGCGGGCGACTCGATGCCCTCGGTGTAGGGCGCCAGCATTCCCGCGCCGGCCCACGACGCGGCTCGCCCCGGCTCGCGTTCGTCGATGACGCGCACGGTCGCACCACGCCGTGCCAACTCATACGCGATACCAAGACCGATCAAACCCGCGCCGATGACGACAATCATGATGCCGTCGCCTTCGCCGCGGACAGCGGGAATGCTAGTCCGGCTAGTGCAGGCCGAAGATCGAGATCAAACGCAGGCCGAACGCGAAGAGCAGCGAGCCCAGGAACACGCACACGGGCAAGGTCAACACCCATGCGAGCAAGATGTTGCGCAACGTCGCGGCTTGCAGACCCGAGCGGTTCGCGAACATCGTTCCGGCCACGCCCGAGGACAGGATGTGCGTCGTGCTGACCGGCAGGCCGAGGATATCGGCGCCTTGGATCGTGGCGTACGCGACGATTTCGGCCGACGCGCCTTGGCCGTACGTCAGGTGCGTCTTACCGATGCGTTCGCCGACCGTCACGACGATGCGCTTCCAGCCGATCATCGTGCCCAGACCCAAGCACAACGCGACCGCGACTTTCACCCAGACGGGGATGAAGTTCGTCATCGAGTCGAGCGATTTCTTGTAATCGCCGAGCGCCTTCGCGTCGTCCTTCGCCGTTATTTCCTTCTTCTTCAGCAGCTTGCCGACGGAACTCGAGACCAAGTAAACGTCGCTGCGCAGATCCTTGCGCTGCGCCTCCGGAACGTCCGAGAGCTTCTCCTTCCCCTTCACGAAGGTCGCGATCTCGCCGTTCTTCTCGTCGAGCGCGGGAAAGAGCGCGGGCGTGAGCTTCCCGCTGTTCTTCAGAAACGCGTTGAGCGTGTCGGACGCCTCGCTCGCGCTCACGGGGTCGGCTCCGGCGAGGCGATGGAAGATCGCGCCCGCCGTCGCGCTCTGCGTCGCGATCGGCGCGGCGCCCAAGCTCAAGTTGAGAGCGTAAATGCCCGGCACGACGCCGATGAGGATCAGCATGATCAAGCCCATGCCCTTCTGACCGTCGTTCGAGCCGTGCGCGAAGCTGACGCCGGTGCACGTGAGGATCAGGAGCGCGCGCACCCAGGGCGAGGGCGGCTTGCCCTTCTCGGGCTCGGCGAACAGCTCCGGGCGCCGAATGAGAAACTTCATAAGGAGCAGCAAGAGCGCCGACAGCGTGAAACCGATAACCGGCGATACCAGCAGGGCGGTCAGCGTGTCTTGCACCTTGCCCCAGTTGACGCCGTCGCCGAACGTGTGGCCCGCCGACATCACGGAGTTCGCGAGACCGACGCCCACGATCGCTCCGATCAGCGTGTGCGAACTCGAAGCCGGCAAACCGAAATACCAGGTGCCGACGTTCCAGATGATCGCCGAGATCAACAGCGAGAACACCATCGCGAAGCCGGCACCCGAGCCGACGTTGATCACGAGTTCGACGGGCAGCAACGCCAGGATGCCGAAGGCGACGGTGCCCGCCGAGAGGAGCACGCCCGTCAGATTCCAGAGGCCGGACCACACGACCGCATACGTGGGCTTGAGCGAGTTGGTGTAGATGACGGTCGCGACGGCGTTGGCCGTGTCGTGGAAGCCGTTGACGAACTCGAAGCCGAGCGCGAGGCCGAGCGCGAGGATCAAGAAGAACGCGCTGGCCGCGGTCAGGGAGGTCCCGAAGAGGTGCTCCAAATCGTCGACTCTTTCCGAGAGGCACGGGCGAAAGACGCCTCTCCGAAGCCGGAGAGGCCGCCTGATCATAGGCGACCTCTCATTAAGGAGCTATTAACTCACGCTTAAGACTGGGCTAACGGGACGCGTTACATGCCGGTGTAGACGGGACCCTCGCCGCCCTGCGGCGGGACCCAGGTGATGATCTGATACGGATCCATGATGTCGCACGTCTTGCAGTGCACGCAGTTCGAGAAGTTGATCTGCAGCCGGCCGTCGATCTTGCCGTTATCGGGCGACTTGCTGAAGAGCGGCTCGTACACTTTCGCCGGGCAGAAGTACTGGCACGGGTTGCCGAACTCGACGGTACAGCGGTCGGCGCAGATCGACGTGTCGGCCACGTGCAGGTGCGGCACCTGGTCTTCGTCGTGCATCGTGCCGCTGTTGAACACGTCGGTCAACTTGTCGAAGGTCAACACGTTATCGATCGTCGCGCGGTGTTCGATCGCTCGCGGGGCGCGCTCGGAGAGCTTCTTGAGGTGCGCGTAGCCGGGTTCGGAGCCGAGCCGATCGATCACGCCGAAGGCGCGGCCGCCGGTGTAGGTGGCCAGGCCTGCGTTCATCATGCCGGCGAAGAGGCCGCCCTTGAAGCCCTGATGGAAGTTGCGCGCCATGCGCATCTCGTCGTACGCCCACGATTTGCGGAACGCCGTCTCGAAGGCCGAGAGGGTCTGCGCGTCCGTCTTGCCGGCCGCCACCGCGTCGAAGGCGACCTCGGCCGCCATGATGCCGGACTTGATCGCGAGGTGGATGCCCTTGAGGCGCATGCCGTTGAGGAAGCCGCCGGAGTCGCCGGTGAGCAACAGGCCGTCGGCGTACGGGCGCGGCATCGCGAACAGGCCGCCTTCCGGAATCGCTTTGGCGCCGTAACGAATCATCTTGCCGCCCTTGATCAACGCGGCGATGTCCGGGTGTTGCTTGTAGCGCTGCAGGTTGTCGTGCGGATCGGTCGTCGGGTCTTGATAGTCCAAGCCCGTCACCATCCCGATGTCGAGGATATCGTCCTTCATCCCGTAGATGAAGCCGCCGCCGAACGTCTCGTTGGGTAGCGGAAAGCCGAACGTATGGATGACGCTGCCCGGGACCACGCTGCCGGGCGGGCACTGCCACAGTTCTTTGACGCCCGCGGCGTAGACTTGCGGGTCGCGCCCCTTGTGAAGGTCCAGCTTCGCGACGGCCTGTTTAGCCAAGGTGCCGCGGACGCCTTCGGCGATGATCACGACCTTCGCCAGCAGATCGGGCCCCGGTTCGTAGTTGGCTTTGGGATTGCCGTTGTGATCGACGCCTTTGTCGCCCACGCGAACGCCGATCACGCGATCGCCGTCCCACAGGAGCTCCTGTCCCGGGAAAGCCGGGAAGACGTCCGCGCCGTGCTCTTCCGCGATGCCGCCGAGCCATTTGGTCAGCCGCTGCAGGCTCGCCACGTACTTACCGGCGTTTTTGAGCAGCGACGGAATCGCGAACGGCGGCACGGCCATCTTACCGGTGCCGGTCAGATACCACATCGCGTCCGGCCCCACGGCAGCTTCGACGGGCGCCGTCTCGCGCCAATCCGGAATCAGTTCGTCGAGACCTTTGGGATCCAGCACGGCGCCCGAGATGCCGTGACTGCCGATATCCCCGCCTTTCTCGATCAGCATCACCGAGAAATCGTCCTTGCCGCGCTCCTTGGCGATTTGCCGGAGCTTGATCGCGGCCGCTAATCCGGCCGGGCCGCCGCCGACGATGAGGACGTCGACTTCGAGAGAATCGCGTTCTGCCATAACGCTACGCTCGTTCTCCACATGTGTGGAATTTTCTTGTGCCTCGCTAATCTACTTCACTTGGCGAAATAGCATACAAACGTCCGAGCGCCGCCACGGCGGCCACGCGGTGGATCGCGATTCGCTCCGACCAAGGTCGCGTTCGCGGGCTCTCGAGCGTGACGGCCCGCCGCGCCGCGCGCCGCAGCATGTACAGACTGTACGGCAGGTGTTCGAAGAACGCACGCTCCGCCGCGGGATCGGGCCGGACGTGGCCGCGTTCGATCGTCCGCAAGTGGTGCGCTTCGGGCGGATAGCCGATGTCGAAATCCGCGTCCAAATTCTGGACGGGCAGCCCGTCGTCGTCGAGCGCCCGCACGATCGCCGTTCCGAGCGGTGCGCTGCCGCCCATCACCGGTTCGTAACAGTAAAAGCCGGCGGCCTCGTAATCCTCATGGAGATCCAGCGCGAGCGCGAAGCGCCGGTCCCGGTTGGCGGTCACGATGGCGCGTGCTTCGGGCGTCTTTCCGCCGCCGTGGAAGCTGCGATTGATGTCGTCGCCCTCCGCGTTCGCGCGCGTGCCCCGTTCGTAGCCGCTGGGATTCGTGCACGGCCAGATGCGATATGAATAACGCCGGTCCAAGAGCCCGTCGCGCACGATAGATAGCAGCGCCCAGGGCCCTGCAGGTTCGTCGCCGTGAACACCTGCGGACAACGCCACGAGCGGAGCGCCCGGTTCCGCCGGAATCTCCGCCAGCATCAACGTGCGCGGCGCACCCGTGCAGGCGACTTCGCGCAACGTGAGCGCGCCGGAGGAGCGCAATTCCTTCCAAGCAGCGCGCAGCTCGGTATAGGGAGGAGAGTTCAACGCCTCCAGGCGCCGAGCAGTTGCTGCAGGGTCTCGGGGCGCGAGGGCCGCGCGAAATAATAGCCTTGCATCTCGTCGCAGCCGAGGCGGCGCACGTCGTCGGCCTGTTCCGCGGTTTCGACACCTTCGGCAACCACGCTGAGGCTCATGGCGTGTCCGAGCGCGACGACCGCCGAGACGATCGCCGAATCGCCGCGGTCGAGCGGCAGGTCGCGCACGAAGGTGCGATCGATCTTCAACGCGTCGACGCTGAAGTGCTTGAGATACGAGAGCGAGCTGTAACCGGTGCCGAAATCGTCGAGCGAGATCCGGACGCCGAGGGCCTTGAGGCCGAGGATCGCGCGGCGCGCGCCCGCGACGTCGGCCATGACTCCGCTCTCCGTTATTTCGAATTCCACCTGTTCGGGCGAGACGCCGGTTTCCGCGAGCGCGTCCTCGACGTCGGTCGTCAGATCGGGGTGCAGAATCTGACGTCCCGAGATATTCAGCGCCATCCGCAATCCGCTCAGACCCGAGGCGTTCCAGGCGGCCAACTGCGCGAACGCGCGGCGCATGACTCGGCGGCCCAGCGGCACGATGAGCCCGGTTTCCTCGCACATCGGAATGAAATGATCGGGCAAGATCGCGCCCCGCTCGGGATGTTCCCAGCGCAGGAGCGCTTCCACGGCGACGGGCCGTTCCGAGCGGTCGACGATCGGTTGATAGTAGACGACGAACTCGTCGCGATCGAACGCGCGCCGCAGCCCGTGTTCGAGATCGAGGCGATCGACCGCGCGCGCGTGGGTCGCCGAAGCGTAGAAGCGGTACGTTCCGTTGCCGCTGGCCTTGGCGCGGTTGAGCGCGGCGTCGGCGTTGCGAATCAGCTCTTCGGGCGACTCGCCGTCGTCGGGGAAGATGCTGATGCCGACGCTGGCCGACGAGTAGAGTTCGCGCCCTTCGAAAGGCACCGGCCGCTTGAAGGCGGCGATGATGCGTTCCGCACTGCGCGCCGCGTCGCGCACCGAGGCCAAATCGGGAAGCACGATGACGAACTCGTCGCCCCCGGAGCGCGCGACGGTGTCGGTCTCGCGCACCGCTTCGATCAAGCGCGGCGCGACCATCCGCAGGAACCGGTCGCCGGCCGCATGACCGAGCGTGTCGTTGATGGCCTTGAAGCGATCGAGGTCGACGTAGAGCACGGCGAGCTGCGTACCGCTGTGTTGGGCCTGCAGCATCGCCTGGCGCAAACGGTCCGCCAGCAATTTGCGATTGGGTAAACCTGTCAGTTCGTCGTAATTCGACTGATAGGCCAGGTGGTCTTCGGCGCGCTTGCGCGGCGTGATGTCCAACACCGTGCCGACCACGTGGAGTGCGCTCGAGCCGTCGTAGGCATAGCGCCCGCGGTGCTGCACCCAGAGCAGACCGCCGTTGGCGCGCAGCAACCGGGTGTCGATGACGAACGGGCGGCCTTCCTCGCGCGCGAATTCGATGGCGGCTTCCAGCGCCAGCCGGTCGTCCGCGTGCACGAAATCCATCAGGAGGTTCGGCGTGGGCGGACGCTCCCCGGGATGCAGGCCGCAGAGGGCATACAATTCGTCCGACCAGGTGACTTCGTCGGTGGCCAGGTCGTGGGTCCAGCTGCCCAGGTGGGCGGCGGCCTGTGCCAGTGCGAGAGCTTCCTCGGAGCGCCGTAGGGAACTCAGTGCCCGGTGCTCGCTGGTCGCGTCGATCGCGAACCCCGTGACGCCGTCGATGCGCCCCCGGCGGTCGCGCCGCGGTTCGACGAACGCCCGGAACAGACGCTTCTCGATCTCGACTTCGAAGGCGACCGAGTCACCGGCCAGCGCGCGCCGATGGGCGGCGATCGCGGGGTGGTTGGAATCCGCTCCCCCGAAATAGTCGAAGAGCGACATGCCTTCGAGGCCATTGCCGCTCCAACCGTGCAACCCGAGGCTGGTTCCGGTCGAGGTCCGGAAGACGAGTTCCGTATCGACGACCCACAGCAAAGCCGGCATCGTCCTCGCGATAAGCGCGAGGATGCTTTCGTCTTCGTCTGCAGCCCGAGGTTGGAGCATCGTCCCCTTTGATGACATCGTTTCGAGATTATTTCGACAGTGCGGATGGCGCCGCCGCGCCTAGCGCACCTGCTTTACCGAGTCTTATTAAATCGCAGGAGCGCCTGACGCCGCCCCCTTATGCGAGGGCGGCGTCGAGAATCTCGATCGGGTGCGCCGAGAGCACCGCTTTACCAGATTCGGCAAGAATGGACGACATCTGCAGGGTGCACCCGGGATTCGCGCTGGCCACGACGTCCGGGGCCGTCGAGAGCAGGTTCGCGACCTTTCGCGCGCCGATCTCGGCCGCGCTCTTGGGTTCGAGGATATTATACACGCCCGCACTGCCGCAACATTGATCGCCCTCCGGGATCTCCACCAATTCGAGCTCCGGGATCGAGCGCAACAGGCTCCGGGGCTGCTCGCGGACGCGTTGCGCGTTCCCGAGATGGCACGGATCGTGGTAGGCGACCCGTAGCGGCAAGGGGCGCCGCGCCGCTTGCTGCGCCACGCCGGCCAGGAACTCGCTAATGTCCTTGACCTTCGCCGCGAAGCGCTCGGCGCGCTCGCCCTCGAGGAGCTCGGCGTACTGCTTGAGGGTCGAACCGCAGCCCGCCGAGTTGATGATGACCGCCGCGAGCGCGTCGACGTCCCCGAACCGGTCGATCAAAGCCGATCCGAACTGCCGAGCCTCGTCGTCGCGGCCGACGTGCAAGGACAGGGCGCCGCAGCACCCCTGCGACGCCGGGACGACGACGTCGTAGCCCTCGGCCGCCAGGACCCGGATCGTCGCCGCGTTGACGCCGGGGAAAAACACGCGCTGGACGCAGCCGGCTACCATCGCTACCGTTCCACGCTTCGCGCCGAGCGCGGGCGTGAAGGCCGGCAACCGGTCCCTTAGCTGCTCTAGCGAGAGGTCGGGCGCGAGTTTGGCTAACTCGGCCAGACGCGGCGGCAAGAATTTGAGCACGCCGCTGCGGTCGACCCAGTCACGCAAACCGCTCTTCGCATAAAAGTACAGTGGCCAAGCAAGCGCTCGTAACCGCTCGGGATACGGAAACAAGGCAAAGATCAGCTCGCGTTCCGCGGCGTCGCCCGGCGGCCGCCGGTAGGCCGCTTCGACCTTGGCTCGGGTCGACTCGATCAACAGATCGTACCGGACGCCCGACGGGCAGGCCGGCACGCAGGCCATGCACCCCAAGCACTGGTCGAAATGCGCGACCACGGTGTCCGTGAGGTCGATCGCCCCTTCGTGCAGACCCTTCATCAAGTCGATGCGGCCGCGTGGCGAATCCATCTCGACGCCCCAGGAGCGGTACGTCGGGCAAGCGGGCAGGCAAAAGCCGCAGTGCACGCAATCGGAAATCAGCTCGCTCGCGGAGCGCTGCTCGACGGACATCAGCGTCCCGCTCCGAGGCCCCGGCGCGTCCGCCGGGCTCGAGCCCTCGTCGGTATCGGGGCGTGGAATGACGCGTCGAGCGAGAGGCCTTTGGAGCGGGACACGTATCACAACCTTCCCAGGAAGCGGCCGCGGTTCAGACGGCCGTCAGGATCGAAACGTTCTTTGAGACGCTTCATCAATGGAAACGCGCCGGGCAGCGTCCCGAAGACGTCGACGGCGTCGCGGATCCACGAATCGCGGGCGTCCAGCAGCAACGCGTTGCCGCCCATACGTTCGGCCACCGCGCGGGCCGCGGCCGCGCCGCTCGCGGCGCTTTCCCGGTCGGTCGCGTAGGCCGACCAGAACGCAACGCCCAGCGAGGGATAGATCGCCAGCTTGGAAGCCGGAAAGGCCCGGATCAGCGGTTCCAAGCCCTCGATCTCGAAGCGCTCGAGCGACGCGGGAGGGACGGCGAAGCGCAGCCGCAGGTCCCCGTACGTGCGCACGTCCTCGTCGGCGGCGTCGAGCCCCCGTTCGTTTTCCAGGGCTTCCGCCTCCAAGCCCAGGCCGGCCGCGAGCACCGCGAATCGCTCGGCTTGCTGGGCCACCCCGGCTTCAAAGCCTTCGAAGAGCGCGAAGAAGTCGTACCCGCGGCCGACGGCCACCGCGAGCAAGGCCGCCGGCTCGAGGCGCGCTTCTCGAATTCCGGCGGTCAGGCGCCGCAGGTGAGAGGCCGAGCAGTGTTCGAGCCGCACGAGCGCGACCGTTTCCGGTAACGGATGCAGCCGCAAGGTCACGGTCGCGACCATGGCGAGCGTGCCGAGCGACCCGACGACGATCTTGGGCAAGTCGAAGCCCGCGACGTTCTTGACGACCTTGCCGCCCCCGCGCACGCGCGTCCCGTCGGCCCGGATCAGCGAGACCCCGACGATCAGATCGCGTAGCGTCCCAAACCGGGCCCGGCGCGGGCCGAACGTATTGCAGGCGACGAGTCCGCCGATCGAGGCCAGCTCGGCGTGCGGTACGTCGAGCGCGAGCCGCTGGCCGCTTGCGGCCAGGACCTTCTGCAGGGCCGCAAGTGGAATTCCGGCCTCGACCTCCACGACCATGTCGGCCGGCGCGTACTCGACGACTCGCGCCAGATGCTCCGTCCGTAGGAGCAGGTCGACCCGGTCCGGCGGGTAGCCGAAGCCCAGCTCCGTGCCGCCCCCCGCGAAGGCGACGGCACCGCCTTCTTCGGCCGCCGCGGCCAGGATCGCCGAAGCCTCGCCCAGATCGGCCGGCGCCACGGTCGCGCCGACCTCCGTGCCGGCTATCGTCGCCACGAGCTACCCGCGGTCCGCGAGGCCGGCTCGTTCGGTCGCATGGGGCGCGTAGGCGCCTGGAATGTCGCCGCAGAGGCGGGGTGTCGGGAAGACCTTGCCGGGGTTCAGCGCCCGCTCCGGGTCGAAGGTGCAGCGGACGTAGTTCATCGTCTCGAGATCGGCGTCGCTGAAGAGTTCGCCCATGTAGATGGCCTTGTCGGTGCCGACGCCGTGTTCGCCCGTGATGGAACCGCCGTAGCGCACGCAAATCTTCAGGATCTCGCCGCCCACGAGCTCGGCGCGGTGCTCTTCGCCCGCGACGCGCGCATCGTAGAGGACGAGCGGATGCAGGTTGCCGTCGCCCGCATGGAAGACGTTGGCCACCCGTAGCCCTTCGCGAGCGGAGAGCTCGGCGATCTCCCGCAGCACGCGGCTGATCTCCGAACGCGGGATGACGCCGTCCTGCACGTAGTAGTTCGGGCTGATGCGTCCGACCGCGGCAAAGGCGCTCTTGCGGCCCTTCCACATCAGCGCGCGCTCCGCATCGTCCTTCGGCATGCGCACGTCGATCGCGCCCGAACGCCTGGCGATCTCGACCGCCGCGGCCGCCGTGTGCTCGACTTCGGCGCTGGGACCATCGACGTCCAGGAGCAGCGCCGCTCCGACGTCGAGCGGCCAGTCGACCCCCGTCGCCTTCACGATGGCCTCGATCGCGAGCGCGTCCATCATCTCGACCGCGGCCGGAACGATCCCCGCCGCGACGATGTCCGACACGCACGTTCCGGCTTCGTCGGTCGAGGGGAAAGTCGCGAAAAACGTCCGGGTCAGCTCGGGTGTCCGCAATATCCGGACCACAGCCTCGGTCACGATGCCGACCAGACCTTCGCTACCCACGACCGCCGCCATGAGGTCGTAACCCAAGCCGTCCGCGGCAGGCGAACCGATCTCGACGACCTCGCCGTCGGAGAGGACGAGCGTCGCCGCCACGACGTGGTTCACCGTGAACCCGTACTTGAGGCAGTGCGCGCCGCCCGAGTTCTCCGCGATGTTCCCGCCGATCGAGCAGACGCTCTGCGAGCTCGGGTCGGGCGCATAATAGTAGCCGCGGGCCGCGATCGCGCGCGTGACGTCGAGGTTGATGACCCCGGGCTGTACGCGCATCCGCAGGTTGTCGAAGTCGACGTCGAGGATGCGGTTCATCCGCGAGAGGACGATCAAGAGGCAGCCTTCGACCGGCAACGCACCGCCCGAGAGTCCGGTGCCCGAACCACGCGGCACGATCGGCATGCCGTAACGGCGCGCGACCCGCACGGCCGCGGCGACCTGCGCGGTGTCAGACGGCAGCACGACCGCGGCGGGCCGAACGCGCACGCCGGTCAGACCGTCGCACTCGTACGTCCGCAGGTCCGAGGGCTCGCTCAAGCAATTCCCACGCCCGACGGCTTCTTCCAAGTCCCGCACGACGGCGGCCCGGTCTACGGTTTGCACCACCTATGCTTTGACGACGGCGCCCACGCTCCCCATCCGGCAGCCGCGACGAGCCGCCGCCGCGCTCGGCATCCTCGCGAACGCCGCGACTCAGAATGTAAAGCCGGCTCGCCACCCCGCCACGACGAACCACACCGCGATCGTTGGGCGCCGCGCGAAACGCTCCGCCGTTCGCCCCACGGCCACCTCGCCCGCGAACCGCGCGATGGGGAACGAATAATACCGGACGCGCGCGAAGGCCGCCGCGGACGACGCGCGCAGCCACGTCGCCTCGTAGTCGAGCAGCTCGCGCAAGTGCGGGGCGTCACCCGCATCGTGCGCAGCCCGTTCCGCGAATGCTAGCACGTCGCGCAGGTAGCGGTCGGGTCCGCCGCCGAGGGGAACGCGGCGCGCATAGGCGACGAAGGCGCGCCGCAGCGCCGGCCCGCGCGCTCGCGCGCTCAACGGCAACAGCCGCACCGCTTCGGCGGTACGTTTGCGCTCCAACGATCCGACGTAGGCGAGGAGCCGCCCTTCGCCGAGCGCCTGCAGCTGTGCCAGGCCGGGCGCGTCGAGCGCGAATTCAGCTGCGAACGCGAGCGGGTCGTCGCGCAGCCGGACCCGCGCGGCGGCATCGGTGTACAACGCTGCCAGCGCGCGCTGGCTTTGGATTAGCGCCAACGGCCGGTCCGCGCGCCGATCGTTCGCGCGCGCTCGATCTCGCCGAGCAACTCGCCGAATTCGGGCAGACGCTCGTCGCGCTCGACGACGATCGCCTTGACCGGAAAGCGCCGGCAGGCGCTCTCCAGCAGCTCCCAGACGCCGCTCGCGACCGGACGGGCGTGCGAATCGACGTACGTGTCCTCGATCCACTCGCCGCCCGCGACGTGCACCTGGACGACGGCCTCGGACGGCAGCGCATCCATGAAGGCCTCCGGATCGTCGCCGCCGTTCGCGCAATTCGCGCTGAGGTTCTCGACGTCGAGCAAGAGGTGGCAGCCCGTGCGTTCGACCAGGCGCGAGAGGAACTCCGGTTCGCTCATCTCCGCGCCGGCCAGCACGAACGGCGCCGCGATGTTCTCGAGCGCGCAGGGGACCGCGCCGATTCGGCGGCGCGCCTCCGCGAGGTTGCGCGCCACGACCTCTAACGCTTCGGTGGTAAAAGGTAAAGGAGCTAAATGACCGATCCGCACGCCACCGGCCCGCGTGAACGCCACGTGCTCGCTCCACCAAGGCGCCCGCACCCGCGCGACCACGGCCGCGAAGCGCTCCACGTAAGCCGCATCGAGACCGTCGGCGCTGCCGAGCGAGAGATCGAGCCCGTGCGGGATGACGGTGAAGTGTTCGGCCAGCAGATCGAGTTCGCGTTCGGCTTCGATCGAACCGTTCATGAAGTGATCGGCCACGATCTCGAGCACGCCGATCCGCGCGCGGTTCGCGTAGGTGTCGGGACGGTAAGCGCGCCGGTAGCTATATCCCGCGCCGAGAACCGGTAACGTCGACGGGCGCGCGTTCGCGCGGGGCGGCGCGTCAACCGCCACAGCCGCCACCGCCGCACCCGCCTCCGCCGCCACAGCTCGAACCCGAGCTGCTGCCGCAGCCGCTGCCGCCCGCACCACACCCGCCGGAAGAGGCCTGCCGCGGGAACAGCTGCCGGACCGGCGCATACTCCGTTCCCGCGAGCGCGCTCATGCCCGAGGCCGCAACGAAGATGGGCAAGACCGCCGCGCCCGCGGCGACGGCCGTGAGACCCGCGCTCGGCCGTAGCGCGGCTTGCAGGCGTTGCAGATACGCGCGGCCGCGCCGGCTCAGCCGGCCGACGCGCGTCACCGCCGCCAGCACCGACACCGCGACGACGGCCTCCACGATCAGGAACCCGACGTTGCGATGATGACGGGAGAACGCTTCGAGCAGGCGCAGGCCCGCGAAGAGCACGAGTGCAATCGCGCCGTACGCGGCGACGCGGCGCGAGGCCGCGCGAACCGTCGCATCGGTTAGGAACCGTTCCGCTTCGAGCGTCGCCGCGTAGTGTGCCGCCCCGAAAGCCTCCGCGGTCGCGGGCAGATTCGAGGCGAAGAGCTCAACCGTCGTGTGAGGCTGCGCGTAGAATTTCACCAACTCGTCGAAGAGGGGCAACCGCGCTTCGCCCGGCGGCAATTCCGCAGCGACGGCCTCGATCCGGTCCGGGCGTTTCTTGCCCTTGGCGGGCGGTGCCAGACGCAGCACGTTACGCCGGATCGCCTCGAAGATCGCGTAGCGCAGCAACTCGTTTCCGCCGCCGCGCAGGTACGCGACCTCGAACGGGTCGCGCTCCGCGGAGACCGGCGGCAACGGAAGCATGAGGCTGCGGTCGGCCGCGGTCACCTGCAACCGGGAAACCACGATCACGGCGGCGGCGAAGAACGCGTACACCAGTAAAAACGCCGGGCCCGACAACGACGAGAAGGGCTGCGGTAACCAGTCCGTCATCTTGCCTCCCTTTATCGAGCGTTCGCTGCAAAGGTTACGCCCGAAAATCCTTCGTGCGCGCGTTCAGTTTTTCGGGGGGCCCGGGGCGCGGAGCGTCTTGGCGTACTGACGCGTGTTCGGCTCGAAGCCGAGGTTCGCATAGAACGCGTGCCCGCGCGCGTTACGCTCGTGGACGTTCAAGGTGAGAAAGCGCAGGCCGAGCTCGCGCACGTGCCGCTCGACTTCGCGCATCAGGGCGCGTCCGACACCCGCGCCGTCGCGCGTGACCGCGAGCTCGCTGAGGTGCCCGTGCCGCTCGCGCGTGAAGAAATCGATATGCGTCACCACGTAAGCGAAGCCGACGCGCTCGCCCGCCGCATCCTCGGCGACGAACAGCGCCGCGCCGGGTTCGAGCCCCGCGAACGCGCGGCGCAGCTCGGCCGCGGTGCCGTGCGCGATCTCCTCGTAGGTGCGCCACGGTGGCCGGCTCTCCGCGAAGCGCGGTGCCAGACCGGTCACGAAGTCCAGGTCGGCCGGCTGGGCCGGCCGGATCGCGATCGCGGGAGGCGCCGGAAGGTCGTCGGCGTTCATGCCCTCCCATCGGCTCACGCGCCTGCCGGTTCCTCCGGGGTCGACCGCGATCGCGCGTCAAGTGCCGGAGAGCACATCGCCTTCCGGAGGGCGGCGCCACCGATTGCTCCAAGGGGGTGGGTGAGAAGCGCCGCTTCATGGAAAAGAGTCAAAACGTTATGGAAGTGCGTCTCGTGCAGCTCTTGGGGTCGTTCATAACGACGACCAGCGCCTATACGCTGGCGCGCCTCGAGTACGCCATGCGGCACCCCGAGGACGCCTCGCCGCCGCTGATCGACCGGCTTTCGGATGCATCCGAGGGTACCTTGCGGTCCGAATGGGAGCGGGTCGAGCGGCAACTGGAAGCGGCGCGCAAGTTCGTGCGCGAACACGACGATTCGCGCGGCAAGCGCGCGGTGTACGACAAGACGTTCGGCTGGCTGCAGCGGACCACGCGCGAACTCGAGCAGTACGCTCGCGCGGTGCGCTGGGTGATGACCGTCGACGAAGGGCGTTAGCGGGCCTACGGAGGGCGTTCGTCACGCCGTGCATGAAAGAAGGACGCGAGCGGCGCCGGCTTCGTTACGTCCGGCCGCCGAACGCCGGAGACGGCCGCGCGACGCGGCGGAGGGACGGGGCGCGCCCCGCTTGGTGAAGCGATGATGAATTTCAACGATGCGATGGAGCGGGCGCTCGCACAGGCCCGCGCGATGCAAAAGCAAGTCGCCGAGGCGGTCAGCAAGACGGCGGAACAGCTCAAGCCGCATGTCGAGAAGTCGCTCGAGGACGCGCGCGAACTGCAAGCGACGCTTTCGAAACATGCCGAAGAAACCGGCGAACTCGCTTCCAAGCAAGCCCAGGTCACGCTCGGCCACGTGAACGAGTACATCAAGATCGGCAACGAGGCGTTGCGCGAATCGGCGGACCGGACGCGCGAAACGGCGGCGAAGCTCGTGGAGCAATCCCGCAAAGTCGTCGAAGCCGCGACCGCGGCGGCTACGTCGAAGGAACGAGACTAGCGGCGCGGTCCGGCCCGGGCTCCGGCGCTCCCGGGATGCCCGGGGGCGCGAGCTTCACGAAGCGTTCGATCGCGCGCGACCAATCGCCGAGCAGGCGAGCCGCGCGCGGCGAACCGGTCGCTTCGGCGTAGTCTTCGAGCAGTTCGCGTAGCCGCCGCACGTCCGGATCGTTCTCGTAGCAGGCCGTGAGCCGGCACGTGGTCGGCCCGAGCGAAAGGCCGTGGGCTTCCGGGACGAACGGCTCCTCGAGCGCGACGAACACGACGCCGCCGGACATGCCGCTCGCGAAGTTCTTGCCCGTCGGCCCGAGCACCGCCGCGAACCCGGCCGTCATGTACTCGCAAGCATGGTCGCCCGCGCCCTCCACGACGAGGTTGGCGCCGCTGTTGCGCACGCCGAAACGCTCCCCGGCACCGCCGCGGATGAAGCCCTCGCCGCCGCGTGCCCCGTAGAAGCACGCATTCCCGGCCACGGGCTGCCAATCTCGCGCGGTATCGAAACCGCGTACGACGATGCGGCCGCCTTCCATGCTCTTCCCGACGTAATCGTTCGCGTCGCCCGCGAGATCGAGCGTGATCCCGGCGGTCAAAAACGCGCCGAAGCTCTGGCCCGCCGACCCGTGATAGCGAACGTTGAGGCTCCCCGTCTCTTCGCCCGCGGCACGCCGCACTGCGAACTCGTGAGCGAGGCGCGCGCCGACCGCCCGATCGGCGGGCGAGATCGGCAACTCGGGCGTCGTGTGCCAGGGCTTGCGCGGGCCGTTCCACGGCCGCGGAACGAGGTCGTCGAGATGCGTCGGTTCCTGCACGGGCCGGCGCGGCGTTTGCGGGCGCTCGGGGAGGCGCATGATCTCCGAGAGGTTGACGTCGTGCAGGCGTGCGTCGCTCAGCTGGCGCCGGCGGACGAGGTCGCTGCGGCCGCGCAGCTCGTCAAGCGAACGCGCGCCGAGAGCCGCCAGGCGCCGCCGAACGTCCTTGGCGACGAACTCGAGATAAGCGATCGCCTCCTCATCGGTGCCCGCGAACTTCTTGCGCAGCTCCGGATCTTGCGTGGCGATCCCGACGGGACAGGTGTTCTTGTGGCACTGGCGCGCGTAGATGCAACCCAGCGCCACGAGCAACGCGCTGCCGAACCCGTAATCGTCCGCGCCGAGCAACGTCGCGAGGATCACGTCGCGGCCGGTCTTGAAGCCGCCGTCGACGCGCAACTTCACCCGGGAACGCAAGCCGTTGTGCAGCAGCGCGTGGTGCGTTTCGACCAGCCCGATTTCCCAGGGCAGACCGGCGTGCTTGATCGACGAGAGCGGCGAGGCGCCGGTGCCGCCGTCGTGGCCGCTGATGTGGATGACGTCGGCATCGGCCTTGGCCACGCCGCTCGCGACGTATCCGATGCCGGACTGCGCGACGAGCTTGACCGCGATCCGCGCGTGCGGCGCGGCGCGGCGCAGATCGTAGATCAGCTGCGCGAGGTCTTCGATCGAATAGATGTCGTGGTGCGGCGGCGGCGAGATCAGGGCTTGGCCCGGTTGGGCGCCGCGCAACATCGCGATCTCGGCCGTGACCTTGTGACCGGGGATCTGCCCGCCTTCGCCGGGCTTGGACCCCTGCGCCATCTTGATCTCGACTTCGTCGGCGCTCGCCAGATAGGTGACGCCCAAACCGAAGCGGCCCGAGGCGACTTGCTTGATCTTGCTGCGGCCGCGATCGACCGTACGATCGTAGCGCTCGGCATGCTCGCCGCCTTCGCCCGAATTGCTGTTGGCGCCGATGCGATTGGCGGCGCGCGCGATCGTCGCGTGCACCTCCGAGGCGAGGGCGCCCAGCGACATCGCGGCGGTCGCGAAGTGGCGTACGATCTTCGAGACGGGCTCGACCTCGTCGAGCGGAACCGGATCGCGTAACGGAACGGCGGTCAATAGATCGCGCAGCGCCACGGGCTCGCGCGCTTCCATCGCGTCGGAGAGCTTCTCGAACGCATCGTAGTCGCCGCGCATCGCGCTCGCGCGGACGTTCTTGATGACGTTTGGATCGAAGGCGTGACGCACGCCGTCGCGCCGGAAGCGGTACGAGCCGCGATCGGGCAGCGGCTTGTCGCCCTCGCGCGATGCCGCGAACCACGCGCGCACGTCCTCTTCGATATCGGAGAATCGCACGCACGCCGCGTGCGCCGCCATGCCGGGGAAGCACGCATCGACGATTTCGCCGTGCAGGCCTACGGCCTCGAAGGTCTGCGCGCCGACGTACGAGCGCAACGTGCAGATGCCGAGCTTGGCCATCACCTTGAGGACGCCCGCGCGCAAGCCGGTGAGGTACGCGAGACCGTGCCCCGCATCGCCCGCGGCGCGCAGCCCGAGCCACGGCGTGACGACGTTGGCGCCGACGCCGATCAGCGCGGCGATGGCGTGCGAATCGCGGGCGTAGCCGTCGGCCACCGCGATCGAAGCCTGCATGCGCAGGCCGCAGTCGACCAGCGTCTGGTGGATCGCGCCGGCCGCCAGTAACCCCGGGACGCTCGGCGCGTCGCGGCGGTCGTCGAGCACGAGCAGCGACGCGCCGTTGCGCACCGCGCGCGCGGCCTCGTCGCAGAGCGCGAAGAGGCGCTCGCGTAACGTGCTGCCCTCGGGGATCTCGAGTTCCACCGTGTGCTGCAGCAAACGCGCGTCGAAACGGAGCGCGTCGAAATCCATCTCCGAGAGGATCGCGCTCTCCAGCGCCACGATCGAACCCGTCGCGGGAATATCGCCGTTGATGTCGCCGGAACCGACCCAGGCGCGCAGATCGAAAACGAGCTTCTCGCGCAGCGGATCGATCGGCGGATTCGTGACCTGCGCGAAGCGCTGGCGCAGATATTCGGCGACGGGCGCGCGGCGCTCGAAGAACGCGAGCGCCGCGTCGTCGCCCATCGACGACGTCGGCTCGTTCGCCGAGGCGAGGACGCCGATGACGTCCTTGAGTTCTTCGCGGGTACATCCGAACCGGTGCAGCTGCGCGTTCGTGTCCGTGGTGACGATCGGATCGACGCGATCGTGCAGCGGGAACGCCCAGCTGCGCACGACCTCACGGAAATCGGCCTGCTGCCGGCGCTCGGCGCGGAATTGATCCGTATCGACGACCTCGCCCGAGGCGAAGCGCACGATCAGCCGTCCGCCGGGGCCGAGGCGCCCGCGCTGCACGACCGGATCGTTCCCGAAATCGACGATGCCGGCTTCGGATGCGCAGAGCACTTTGTTCGAAGCGGTGCGGCACCAGCGCAGCGGCCGCAGGCCCGCGCGGTCGAGCGCGGCGCCGATCGTGTCGCCGTCGGCGAAGACGATGGCGGCGGGACCGTCCCACGGCTCGACCGTGGGCACGTGCGCGTCGTAGTAGGCTTTGAGCCGCGGATCGCTCTCGTCGATTGCCGGCGCGAGCAGCATGTCGACGGCTTCATCGACCCGGTAGCCGGCGCCGACCATCGCATCGACGTTCGTATTGAAGTCGTAGGAGTCGCTGGCGCCCGCGACCGTCGGAATGCCGCGCGCGTTCATCCACGCGCGGTTCCCCGTGATCGTGTTGATCTCGCCGTTGTGCGCGATGTGACGGAACGGCTGCACCAGCCGCCACGAGGGCGACGAGTTGGTCGAAAAGCGCTGATGGAAGAGCGCGAAGCGCGACGCGAACGCCTCGTCGCGCAGATCGTCGAAGTACGCGCTCAGCTCGTCCGACGACAGCAGCGCCTTGTAAACGACCGACGTCGCCGAACACGAGAGCAGCGCGGCGCTCGGGCCGAACTCGCGTAGCGCGCGTTCGATCAGGCGCGCGGCGGTGCGCATCCGCTCGCGCACGTTGCCGGGCCCCATGTCGACGACGAGCTGATCGAAGATCGGACGCGTCGTGAGCGCCTGCGCGCCGAGGATGTCGCCGTGCGTCGCGGGCGTGCGCCAACGCAGCGGCGTGACGTCGATCGAGTGCACGCGCGACTCGATCGCGGCGCGCGCGGCCGCGGCGGCATCGGGTTCGCGCGGCAGGAACAGGCAGATCGCCGCGACGTGGCTCGACGATGCGTTGAGGTTGGCCCGGTGCAGCTCGCGAACCAACAGTTTACGCGGCGTCTCGCAGAGGACGCCGGCACCGTCGCCCGTGCGGCCGTCGGCGGCGCGCGCGCCGCGATGCATCATCGCCGCGGCGGCCTGGAGCGCCAAGCGGACGACTTCGTGCGTGGCGGGCCCGCGCAGGTCCGCGATGAAACCGACCCCGCACGCATCGTGCTCTTCGACGACGACGGGTCCGGAAGCGCGATCTTCAGAGAGTCGAGCGAGCTGCGAGATGGCGGAAAAGACCTCGCGAACGGATGAGTGTGGGGAACGCGCTCGGAGGCGGCGATGGCGCGGACTTATACAATAGGGCCTATTGACGCCGCCGTCATTCGCCATTTGTCGAACAGGCTTCGACACACGTTGAACGACGCACCCGACGTTTCTCCGTTTGTCGTAAACGCCGGAGACGAGGTTCGAAAGTCCCGCTCTCTGCCGCAACTCCGCTCCATGGCACGGGGCGTTCGAGCGGCCGGATCGAACGGCGGCGCGACATGCGGATCATGATCGCAACGCCCTTGGAAGCGGAGCTCGCCGGGCGCATCGCGGCCGCCGAGCCGGCCGCCGACGTGCTATTCGATCCGGCGCTGCTGCCGCCGCCGCGTTTTCCGAACGATCACCGCGGCGATCCGGAGTTTGCGCGCGATGCCGCGGGAGAGGCGCGCTTCAACGCGATGCTCGCGGACGCGGATGTGTGGTTCGGCATTCCCGGCGATACGGGACCCTCGCTTGCTTCGGCTTTGGCGCGCGCGCCCGCCGTCCGCTGGGTGCAGTGCAGTTGGGCGGGTTCGGGCGAACAAGTTCGCGCCGCCGGGTTGCCGCGCGCGACGCTCGACCGCGTGATCTTCACGAGCGCCGCCGGCTTGCACGCGGGGATGCTCGCGGAATTCACGTTCCTGGGCTTGCTCGCGCTACGCAAGGATCTGCGCCGTCTCGAGCGCGTGCGGGAGCGGCGCGCGTGGGATCATTATCCCAACGGCGAGCTCGCGGGCTCCACGCTCGCGATCGTGGGCGTCGGATCGATCGGCGCCGCGATCGCGCGCGCGGCGCGCGGCTTCGGCATGCACACGCTCGGCGTCACGCGCGAGGGCGCTCCGCGCGAGGGCATCGACGAGATGTTCGCGATGCGCCAGGTGAGCGAAGCGTTCGCGCGCTCCGATGCCGCCGTCGTCACGCTGCCGGCCACGGAGGCCACGCGCGGGCTCATCGACGCGCCCGCGCTGGCCGCGTTGCCGCGGCATGCGATCTTCTGCAACGTCGGACGCGGCTCGGTGGTGGACCAGGCCGCCCTGATCGAGGCCTTGCAGGGCGGCGCGCTCGCGGGCGCGGTGCTCGACGTGTTCGACCCCGAGCCGCTGCCGCCGGACAACCCGCTCTGGACGATGGAGAACGTCGTGTTCGCGCCGCACACGATGGCGCTCTCGATCCGCGAGAACGAACGGCTCGTGGACCTCTTCATCGAGAACCTGCGCCGTTTCTCGCGCGGCGAAGCGCTGCTCAACCGGATCGATACATTCGAGTTCTATTAAGGTCGCCGCACGTCGAGCGCTAGCGGCGGAACGAGCAGGGCCGCACGCGAAATGCGATGCGTAACGTGCCGACCACCGTTACGCGGCCGCCGCACCGCGCCCTCAACGCTCTCGCCGTGGCCATCCTTTGTGTGTGGGCGCTGGCGGTTGCCGTGGCGGCGCTTGCCAATGCCGTGAGCGGAAGCCGCTTCGGGTTCACGGTCGAGGTTGCGGTGAGCCCGGTCATCGAGGCCGTGACGCCGGGTTCGGCGGCGGCGGACGCGGGCTTGCGCGCGGGCGACCGGGTCGTTCTCTCCGGCATCGCCGCGTCCGAGCGCGCCCTGGTGGAACATCCGGCGGCCTACAAGCCGCCTGGAACGCGGCTCGACCTACCGGTGACGCGCCGGAATCGGCTCCTTCATGTCGTTCTGTTCTCGCGCGTCGATCCGCAACGTATCGTCCTCGCGGCCGTCGGACTGGTCGTGACGTTGGTCTTCGTCGGCGTCGGCGGCACGCTCGTGCTCTTGCGCCCGGGCGGCGTGACGTGGCCGTTCCTCTTGATGAGTTTCGGTTATGTGATCTCCGAGTACGGCGCGGTACCGGCGCGGAACGCGTTCTGGGGCGAACTCAACGCGAGCCTGGTCGCGGCGTGCGTCGGGCTGGCTGTCTCCGCGGCCGCGTGGTTCGTCATCAGCTTTCCCGAAGGTTCGCATACGCGCTGGGACCGCACGTTCCGCGCCGTCGCGCTCGTCGCGGCGCCGGCAATCGCGCTGATCGAATACTTCGCGACCACCACGCAATACTACACCGCCATCGGCATCCTCGTCGTCATGTTGCTCGCGGTCGCGATCGTCCGTTTCTTCGAGGGCGGCGCGGACCGGGGGCGCACGCTATGGGTCCTCGTCGGCGTGATCTTCGCTTTTCTCGCGGTCGGCCTGCACGCGCTGTTGAGCGCGCTCGATCCGAGCAGTTTTCCGAGCTCGATCGGCGGCGCGGCGTTGAGCCTGGCTCCCGTCGCGTTGCCGCTTTCCGTCGCTTACGCAGTCCTGCGCCACCGCGTGATCGACGTGCGCTTCGCGCTCAACCGCGCGCTCGTGTACGGTGCGCTGACGTCGGGGCTGGTCCTCTTCTTCTCGTTCGTCGAGTGGTTGATCGGCAAGAAACTCGAGGCCACGCGGCTCGCGTTCTACGTCGATTTGGCCACCGCGCTCGGGATGGGTTTCTGGTTCAACGCGATGCACGCGCGCGTGGAGCGGATCGTCGAAAGCGCGCTCTTCCGCAAGCAACACCGGGCCGAGGAACGGCTCGAACGAGTGGCCCGGGCGATTCCGCACGCGGCCGCGCCCCGTACCGTCGACGCGTTCCTCACCGACGATCCGGCCGACGCCTACGAGCTCGAATCGGCCGCGATCTTTCGCCGCGCGGACGACGGTACGTTCGAACGCGTGCATTCCAGCGGATGGGCAAACGGCGATGCGAGCGCGATTCCCGAATCCGACGAGCTGGTCGCGCTCCTCGCCGCCGAGCCGTCATCGCTCGCGCTCGGCGACGTTCGCCGGCCGCTACGCGGGCGCTTCCCGGCCGGCGACGCCGCGCCGATTCTCGCCGTCCCGATTTCGGCGCGCGCGCGACTGATCGGTTTCGCGCTGTACGGCGCGCACCGCAGCGGCGAAGCGCTCAATCCCGGCGAGCGCTCCACGCTCGCGCGTCTCGCCGTCGCCGCGGCCGCGGCCTACGATCACTTAGAGGCTGAGGAATTGCGGCGCGAGGTCGAGCGCCTGCGCGCACTCGCCGAATCCACCCGGTCATCTCCGGCCGAGGGCTTCGACCTTCCGTTCCAACGCGGCTAAGCGCGCGCGCAATTCCCTGTTCTCGGAGTACAGGCCGCGGTTCTCCGCGTGTAGCGCTTTGATCGCGGCCAGCGCGACGCCGTCTTCATCGATGCTGGTGATGTGGCGATCGTCTTCGCCGACCCCGAACGCCGCATAGAAATCCTGGGCCATCGGTCCCACGTGTCGCACGCCGGGTTCGGTGCGATAGCTCCACACGCTCACCGGTAACGCCGCCACCTTATCGAGCACGGCCGCGTCGTCGAGCGGCGCGACGCCGGTTTTCAAGTTGCGATCGCTCAGGCTGCTCCACGCGCCCGAACCCGCCGCGAGTCGCACGCCCACCGTCGAAGCGGAGTTGGAGTAGAAATAAACGCCGCCGCTGGCACGCGCGAGGAATTCGTTATTTAGGGTCGATTTCACACGGGCCGTCGAAGCCTCATCGGCCCACACGAACGCGCCGTTCGTCAACGCCTCCGCGCCATAGCCCGCGGCGAAGCTGGCGATCCCGCTCGCGACGTTATGATAGCCGCCCGGGATCGTCGCAACCGCGCCCGAGGCGAGGTTGGCCTCGCCGCCGCCGACCGCCGCAGCCGTGCCGGCCGCCTTACCGCCGATACCGCCCGCTATCGCACCGTACTCGCCGGTTACCGAATTCGCGGATCCTCCCGCGACCGCGGCGTACGTCGCCTGCGCGGCGATGCTATTGCTTTTCCCGCCACCGACGAACGCGAGATTGCCGGCGACATCGTTCTGATCGCCGGCACCGATGAACGAATCGGTTCCTGCGATTTGATTGCCCGCCGTCGTCGCGAAGGTCAGCGCGTACGAATAGCCGCCACCACCGATAAACGAGCCGGGTCCCGAGACCTGGTTGAGGTCCCCGCCGCCGACGAACGAGTCGGTGCCGGCGGCGAGATTGTCGATCGTAGGACTGGCACCGTTGTTGGTCTGCGCCTCGAAATACGTCAAACCGCCCGCACCCACGAACGCGGCGTTTCCGGAGCCGAGATTAAAGTACCCGGCGCCCACGAACGCCCCGGCTCCGCCCGCGGCATTGTTCTGTCCGGTTCCGACGAAGGCTTCGTCGCCCGTGACGCCATTGTTGTTCCCGGCGCCGATGAAGGATTCGTCTGCCTCGCCGCTCGCTCCGATACCGTTTCCGGATCCCCCGGCGATGACGCCGTAGTAATCGCAGGCTTCGTTTCCCTCGCCGCCGGGGACGGCGCTGCCGTGACCCGCGACGTCGCTCTCGCCGGCGATGCCGACGAAGGACACCGAGTCGCTCGTGGTACACGTCGTCGGACCGCCCGCGGGCCGACGGTTGTATCCGCGCCGCGGGTTCGCGGCGCGAGCCTGCCACGCGGGCGTCGAGAAGGCGGCCCCGGCCGGCTGCGCGGGCGCCGGAGCCGGAGCGAGAAAGAGGATCCCGGCGGAAATTCCGACGCCCGCAGATACGATTCGTAACAAAGCAACGCCCCCCGAATACGTCATCGTACCGGTACGAATAGATACCGGCGCGTCCGCGCGAATTCCGAGCGGACCCGCAGCGCCCCCTGCTCGGCGGGCCGTCCGGTTAACCGCGCAGACCCAACGCCACCATCATCGCATAGCCGACTTCCAGCGATCGTTCGTCGATGTCGAAGCGCGCGTTGTGATGCGGGAACGCCGTCGACTCGCCACCGCGCGCGCCCACGATGAAGTAGGCGCCGGGGCGCTGCTCCTGCATGAACGACATGTCCTCGGCCCACATGACGATATCGTGCTCGACCACGTTCTCGGCACCGAGGACGTCGCGGCCGACCTCGCGCACGACGTCGTTCATCGCGCGATCGTTGACGGTCGGCGGATACGACCAGTGATAGTCGAGCTCGTAATCGATGCGCAGCGCTTCGCTGAGGCCCTTGACGATCCGCTCGAAGCGTTCGGGCATCGACTTGCGCACGGCCGCATCGAAGCAGCGGACGGTGCCCATCAACGTCGCTTCGTCGGGAATCACGTTGAAGGTCGTGCCGGCGTGGAACTTCCCGACCGTGAACACCGCGGGATCCTTGGGCGCGACTTCGCGGCTGACGATCGTCTGCAGCATCGTGACCAGATACGCGCCCGCGACCACGGGATCGACGGCGAGCTGCGGCATCGCGCCATGGCCGCCCTTGCCTTTGATGACCAGCGTGTACTCGTCGGCCGACGCGAAGAACGCGCCGTCGCGCACGCCGATCTTACCGACGTCGAGTCCGCTGTACAGATGCAGCGCGAACGTCCGCTCGACGTGCGGGTTCTCGAGCGCGCCGTCCTCGATCATCAGGCGATTGCCCGCGTAACCTTCTTCGCCGGGCTGGAAGCAGAAGACCAGCGTGCCGGGTACGTCGGCACGCCGCTCCGCCAAGGTTCGCGCGGCAGCTAAGAGGATGGCAACGTGGCCGTCGTGCCCGCAAGCGTGCATGACGCCGCCACGTTCGGAGCGATAGTCGGCTTCGACGAGTTCGGAAATCGGCAGTGCGTCCATGTCGGCGCGCAGCAACGTGACGGGCCCCGGCTTGCCGCCCCTGAGGGTCCCCAAGACCCCGGTCTGCCCGATGCCCGTGCGAACCTCGTCGAGACCGAGCTTCCGCAACTCCTCCGCGACGAAGGCCGCGGTTTCGTGCTCGACCATCGAGAGTTCGGGCCGCCGGTGCAGGGCACGTCGGACCCGGACGAGATCGGCGGTGGGAACGTCGGGCACTTCGAGCATGGAGCGCCATTCGACGGTGGCCGTCCCAGGCATCCCGCCCCTTAGCACGGCCTTAACCTTCCTGCGTTACTCTAGCGCGCGCTACCCCCTTCCCCTTCCCCTTCGTTCGTTACAAAAGGATTTGCAAAGATGACCCGTCGGCTCGAGCGCACGCTCGCTTGGCTCTGTTTTTCCGTGTGCCTTCTCGCGTTAGCGCCGGTTGCTGCGCTCGCGCAGCCCGCGGCAACGCTACGCGGAACCGTGACGGATTCCGGTGGGAAACCGTTGCCGAACGCGACGCTAACCTTGACCGGCCCAACGCCTTCCAAAGCGGTCAGCGGCGCAGACGGCTCGTTCGCGTTCTCCGGCCTCGCGCCCGGCACGTACGCGCTCGACGTCGTCAAGGGCGGCTTCAAGAACCAAACCTTCACGGGCATCACCGTCCCGGCGACGGCCCCGCTCGCCCTGACGTTGAACTCGGCTTCCCTCTCGGACTTGCGGCAGATCGGTGCCATCGCCGTCAACCGGAAGACCTCGCTGAACACGTCGCCGTCGGCTGAGGCCTCGGTCTCCTCCCAGGACTATCTCAACCAGTCGCAGCCGCAAATCAACGCGCTGCTCGATCAGTTGCCGGGCGTCGAACTCAATCGTTTCGACGCGGGCACGCCGGGCGCGAACACGGCGGTGTCGATCCGCGGGGCCGCCAGCTACGAAACGCAGGACCTCATCGACGGCCACCCGGTCTCGACCGGAACGGACGGAGACTACCTGACCAACTTCCTCAACTCGCTGGTGTTCGACGGCGTCGACGTCCTCAAAGGCCCGGGAACCCTGACGAACACCATCGGTAATGCCGTCGGCGGAACGATCAACTTCCGGACGCCCTCGATCTCACGGACCCTGACGGCGTCGGCCGTCACCGGCTACGACTCGTTCAACGGGAGTTACTACGCGGCCCGCGTCTCCGACACGATCGGGAAGCTCGGCTTTCTCGTCGATGCCGGCTTCTACGGGACGCCCGGCTACCAAGACAACCTGGCGGTCCCGTTCGTCTACAACTACGCGACCAACGGCCAAGGCTCGAACTACCCCAACGCTCCGAGCACGATCTCCGACACGTTCATCGTCGGCCAGACGTACCAGAACCGCGCCCAGGTCTTCAAGCTCGACTACAATTTCTCGCCGACGACCACCTTGACGCTCGGCAGCATCAGCTCGCAGACGTACAACGACGAAAGCGGGACGCTGGACAACTACGATCCGGCCTTGATCGTGCCGTGCATCGACCTCAAGACCTACAGCACGACGTGCACGCCCGGCGACTACTACTCCTATAACAATCCGAAGTACGGCGGGGACGTCGGCAAGATCGTCGACGGCTTCTACGGCTACGGCCCGGAGTTCGAAACCAATAACGAGCCGATCTATACGGCGGACCTGCGCAGCGGCTTCGGCAGCGCGACCCTGCTGGCTCGCTACTACGCCGGCTCGATCTACCGTACGGTGAACAATCTCGCCGACGGCACGACGGTTCAGAACTGCGGCGATCCGGCGTGCAGCGCCGCGAACGCGACGTTTCTCCAGCCGTACTTGGAAACGCAGCACGACCTGCTCCACGGCTTCGACGCGCAAGTCGACCAGCCGTTCGGCTCGAACGCGCTCACCTTCGGGTTCGACCGGCACACCGACAACACGACGTCGTGCCAAGGCGACCCATTCATCGCCAACCCCTCCGACGGCGGCTTCAACTGCCTCAACTCGCAGGGCAACGTCAGCAACACGACGATCGCGTCCACGACCTATAGCCTGCGCGCGCTGCTGCAACTCGCGCCGAAGGCCCGCTTGGATATCGGCAACTACTTGAGCAACGCGTCGTTCATCGGGACCCGCTACGACCCGCGCCTGGGCTTCACGTACCGGTTGGCCCCCAACGCCGTCCTGCGCGCATCGTACGGCAGCACGTACGTCTTGCCGTACGCCGGCTTCGTGACTCAGGAACCTTACGTTAGCCGGAACACCTTCTATCCCGCGACCTCGGCGATCAAACCGGAGACGTCGTCGGGCTACGACCTCGGCACGGACGTCTTCTTCGGGCGCTACGGCAAGGTCGGGGTCGACCTCTACAACACGCTGGTGTTCGACCGGTTCGACTCGTTCACGCTGCCGAGCACGGGTACGTTCGACGGTCAGGCCTACAAATTCGAATCGCTGAACGGCAACGTATCGAACTCGCGCGAAGCCGGCGTGGAGCTGACGATCGATGAGGCGCCGCCGGTCGGCTTCGGGTTTCACGGCGCGGTCGACCTCAACCGCACCTACGCTTTCAACGTGAGCGACGCCTTATCGGGCAACGCGAACGGCGTGTATGCGTATCTCGTCAACGGCGAGCAGCTCTCGGGTTTCCCCTTCTCCAAAGAACGCGCGGAAGCGTTCTACACGACCGCCACGCACCAGGTCATCCGCTTCGGCGCGACCTCGTACGGCCAATGGAACGCGTTCGGGGAACCCGGGTTCACGGTGTTCGACGGCTCGCTCTCGACGCCGGTCCGCTACGGCATCCGCGCGCAAGTCACGGCCACGAACATCTTCAATCACGACGACGGCCGCGTGTTCTCCGAATACGGCTACGGGTACATTCCCGCGCAAACCTCGGGCGGCGTCTATCCGACGAGCCTGCTCTTCACGCAACCACGTACGATCACGTTCCAACTGTCCCGCCAGTTCGGGCCGTAGCAACGACCGGGCCGCTTCGGCGGGCGCTTCGCAGAAGCCGCCCGCCGGGGGCCCGGCGCGGCAAAAACAGCACGACGCCTTCGAGGTCGCGACTCCGGTGGCTGGGGCGCGCGTGCCAACACCGGGAACGGTCGACCGGAACGGCCAGGCGGGCCCTCCTTTTTCGCATCCTGAAAGGAACTCGGAGGCCGTGTCGCTCATATCAGCGCCTAGCCCGGGGCCTTGGTCCGACGGCCCCCCTTGACCGGAGGCCACGCCCCGCTCAGGCGACGCCGAGGAGGTTCACATGGCGAAAGCGATCTCGACGCCCACGCTCGAGAAGCACGGATTGCAGGACGAACAGCTGCGTTGGATGCTGCGCAACATGCTGATGCAGCGCACGCTCGACAACCGCGGCTTCCAGCTCAATCGCCAAGGCAAGATCCCGTTCGCGACGGGCAGCGAGGGCCACGAGGGCATCCATGCCGGCGCGGCGCTGGCCTTCGAACGCGGCCGCGACGTGCTCGCACCCTACTATCGCGACATGGGCCTGTGCATCGGGGTCGGCATGGACCCGCTCGACGTGCTGCTCTCGATGTTCGCGCGCGGCGCCGACCGCTCGGGTGGCCGGCAGTTTCCCAACCACTATACCAACAAGGCCCTGGGACTGCTCTCGATCAGCTCGATCATCGCGGCCCAGTGCCCGCACGCCGTCGGCGTCGCGTATGCGATGAAGCTGCGGCGCGAGGAGGGGCGCGCCGTCCTCTGCACGTTCGGCGACGGGGCGACCAGCGAAGGGGAGTGGCATGAGTCGATCAACTTCGCGGCCGTCCACGCGCTGCCGATCGTCTTTCTCTGCGAGAACAATGAGTGGGCGATCTCGACGCCGCGGCGCAATCAGATGGCGATCGAAGACATCATCGACAAAGCCGAGGGCTACGGGTTGCCCGGCGTCAAGGTCGACGGTTCCGACCCCATCGCGAGCTACGCGATCGTCAAAGCCGCGCTCGACCGCGCGCGCTCGGGCGGCGGACCGACGCTCGTCGAGGCGAAATGCTATCGCTTCCTTTCTCACACCACCGACGACGACGACCGCACCTACCGCACGCGTGAGGAAATCGAGCAGCATCGCCATCTCGACCCAGTCCCGCGTTTCGAGCGGCTGCTGACCGAGCACGGCATCCTCTCGTCGGACGACGTGTCGCGCATGAAGAAGGACGTGTTGGCCGAGGTCAACGACGTGACCGACCGCGCCGAGGCGCTGCCCTATCCGCAGCCGAGCGAACTCTACCGCAACGTCTACGAAGGGACCCACGAGCCATGGCTGTGACCGCGCCGACCAGCACCGTGATGAACAACGTGGAGGCCGTGCGGCACACGTTGTACGAAGCGCTCAAAGCCGACGAACGCACCTTGATCCTGGGCGAAGACGTCGGCGCGCGCGGCAACGTCTTCCTCATCACCAAAGGTTTCATCGACGAGTTCGGGCCCGAACGGATCATCGACACGCCGCTGGCCGAAGCCTCGATCGTGGGGGTCGCCATCGGCATGGCGATGGAGGGCCTGCGCCCGATCGCCGAGATCCAGTTCGCCGACTTCATCTACCCCGCGTTCAACCAGATCGTGGGCGAGGCCGCGAAAACCCGCTATCGCAGCAACGGCGATTACTCGTGTCCGCTCGTCATCCGCACGCCCTACGGCGGCGGCGTGCGCGGGGCGCTCTCGCACTCCGTTTCCATCGAGGCGCTGTTCTATCACGTGCCGGGCCTCAAGATCGTCGCGCCCTCGTTTCCGGCGGACATGAAGGGCCTGCTCAACGCCTCGATCGAGGATCCGGATCCGGTGCTCTTCCTCGAGCACAAGAAAACGTATCGCCTCGTGAAGGGCGAGGTCCCGAGCGGCCACTACACGATTCCGCTCGGCAACGCCGACGTCAAACGCGCGGGCGACCAGCTGACCGTCGTCTCTTACGGGCTCTACGTCCACTACGCCCTCGACGCGGCGCAACGTTTGGCGGCCGAAGGCATGTCGGTCGAGGTCATCGACCTGCGCTCGATCCGGCCGATGGACCGCGCCACGATCCTCGAGAGCGTGCGCAAGACGCGCAAGCTGCTCATCATCCACGAGGACAACAAGTTCGGCGGCATCGGCGCGGAGATCTCGGCGATGGTCGCCGAGGAGGCGCTCTTCGACCTCGACGCGCCGATACGCCGCTTGTGCGGGCCCGACGTCCCGGCCATGGGGTACGCGTCTACCCTCGAGGACGAGTTCATGATCTCGCCGGAGCGCATGGCCTCCGTGATGGCGGAGATGGTACGGTTCTGAAGTTGTCTGCTTTTTGGCGCCGGCGTCGTTTGGGCCGCATGCACGCCGCGGGACCGTTCGTCGCCGGCCCATCCTGGGCCGGCTCCTACTGCTCCGCCTCCTCGCTCCCGCCATCCATGGCTCCGCTCGTCGGTCGGAGCTCCCGCGGCATGCATGCGGCCAAACGCCGCCTACTCGCAAATGGCCGCTACTTCAGCTCCGTACCATGCTTGGGTTAGGATAGGAATTTATGGCGACGACGATTACTATGCCTCAGTTGGGGGAGACGGTTACTGAGGGGACCGTGGCGGCTTGGCTCAAGCGGCCGGGGGATTCGGTTGAGAAGTACGAGTCCTTCGTTGAGGTTTCGACGGATAAGGTCAATGCCGAGGTGCCGTCGCCGGTGACCGGGGTGCTGCGGGAGCTGCTCGTCAAGGAAGGCGAGACGGTGCCGACCGGGGCGGCGATCGCGATCATCGATGAGGTCGGGGCGGAAGCTGAGGCTGAGCCCGTCGTGGCGGCGCCGGAGCGGGCGGAGTTGCCGGTGGCCGCAGCCGTAAACGGCGCGGCTGCGGGGAACGGGACCGGGAGTTCCAACGGGTCGGCGGTGCGGCGCAACGGGAATGGGGCCGTCAACTCCGTGGAGGTGTTGCGGCGGGTTTCGCCCGCGGTGCGGCGGTTGGCGCGGGAGCATTCGGTGGATCTTTCGGCGGTGCGCGGCACGGGGCAGAACGGGCGGATCACCGCTAACGACGTCATCGCGGCGGCGCATGAGGGGCCGGCGGCGGTGATGGCGACGACGGTCATGCGCGAGCCGGTCGTGGAACGGGTCGCCGCGCCGAGCGCGGCGCCGCGCCCGGCCGCAGCGCTTGCGCCCGCGCGCAACGGGGCGGAGGCCGGCCGCTCGACGTACGCGGCGCCCGTGCCGGGGACGGTCGTGCCGCTCTCGCCGGCGCGCAAGATCATCGCGCAGCGCATGGTCGAGTCGCTCGCGAACGCGCCGCACGCCTGGACGATGGTGGAGGTCGACGTCACCAAGCTCTGGGCTTGGCGCGCCAAAGAGAAAGAACGGTTCGCGCACGATAAGGGGTATGCGCTCACGCTCTTGCCGTTCTTCATACACGCCGTGGTGCAGTCGCTCAAGGCCCATCCGCTGCTGAATTCCCGCTTCACCGAAGACGGTATCTACATCCACCGGGAGATCAACATCGGCATCGCGGTCGGGCTCGATTCCAACCTGATGGTCCCGGTGATCCGGGATGCGGATTCGCTCTCGATCGGCGGCCTGGCGGTCGCGGCCGGAAAGCTCATCGAAAAGGCCCGCACCGGCAAACTTGGGGCCGACGAATTGGGCGGCGGCACGTTTACCGTCAATAACACCGGCGCCAACGGTTCCGTGCTCTCCAAGCCGATCATCAATGCGGGCCAAGCCGCGATCGTGACGATGGAGGCGGTCGTCAAGCGGCCGGTGGTCGTGGGCGACGCGATCGCGATCCGTTCGATGATGAACGTCTGTCTCTCGCTCGACCATCGCGTCCTCGACGGCACGAGTGCCAACGCGTTCCTCGCCGAACTCAAAGCGCGTCTGGAAGCCATGGGACCGGGCGGAGACCTATAACTCCCGCGACCAAGGCCGGCCTCCTCATCGCCGTCGCGGTGGTGCTCGTGCAGGCGAGCGCACACGCATCCGGCTCGGCCGCACACGCGGGCTACACGCATTCCGGAGCGGGTTATCGCTGCAATGCGTGGCCCGCTTCGTCGGGGCGCCGCTTCTTCGCGGCCGCCGGCGCCGGCCGCAGCGGAACGCCGGCCTTGGAACCGGCGCAACGGGATACCCTGCGCGCGATCGTACGAGCCGTTCCGCGCGTGCCGGTGTGGTACGAAGTCGGCACTTTCAGGCGCAAGCAGACCGATGGAACGGCGCTAGCGACTCTTCGGGCGCATCTCCTGGTTTTCGCCGCAACGGACCCATGCAGCGGCGGCGGGTACGCCGACCTGTCCGACGATGAAAGCGATCTGATCTACGACCCGCGAACCGATCCCGACACGCTGCCGGCCAGGACGCAGAGCCTCTTCCCGCCGCGCCCCTGGTTTGCGCCGGGGCTGGACATGGCCGGCATCCAGCGCACGCCCGATCCGGCGTTCTCGACGTCGTACGATGCGGCTCCGCAGACCTACACCGGGACGGCGCACCTGCGCTTCTTCTCCAGTTCGAGCGAACCGGACGGTCTGGTCCTCTTTCAAGGCGACGCGTGCTCAGGTATCCACCCCGTCCTGAGCGGTGACGGTAACGACGTCTACGAACCCGAACAAAGGTCCGGCTACCTCTCGGTAGCCCCCGATTGCGTCGGCGCCCCCGCGCGTCCGTGGGCCGAGGCGGCCGACGTCAAGCGCGGAGCGGTCGCGACGGCGCAAACGCGCGACCCCAAGTTCTGGCGGCATTGATGCCGTAGACGGAGATCGCCGGCGGCGGCGCGTATCCGATTCTCACGCGCGCATGAGCGGAGTCCCAGGCTGCCGAATTCGATTCGGACGTGCAGATTCGGAAACTCTTTCGCTTTGAAGCGGCGCACGTGTTGCCGCACCACCCCGGGAAATGCTCGCGGCTGCACGGTCATTCCTATCGCCTCGAAGTCGCCGTCGACGGCCCGCTTCAGGTGGCGGGTCCAGCGCAGGGCATGGTCGTCGATTTCGACGAGCTGTCGGCAATCGTGAAACCGCGGATCATCGAGCGGCTCGACCACTCCTCGCTCAACGACATCCTGCCCAACCCGACGGCGGAACACATCGCGCTGTGGATCTGGGGCGAGCTGGAAACCGCGTTACCGGAACTCTGCGAGATCGTGCTGTGGGAAACCCAGACGGCCTGCGCGATCGTTCGAAGTGACGATGCTCGCGCTCGCTGAAATGTTCTATAGCATTCAAGGTGAGGGGACGTGGACCGGGACGCCGGCCGTGTTCGTGCGCCTCGCGGGCTGTAATCTGAACTGCCGCTTCTGCGATACCGATTACAGCCTGAAGTTCTTCTCCAGCTCCCAGCGAGTCGTCGCGCGCGTGCGGGAGCTCGGCGGCCATTGTCCCATGGTGGTGTTGACCGGCGGCGAACCCCTCGCGCAGCGCGAGAGCAGCCATTTGATCGACGCCCTGCGCGCGGACGGGCGGCGCGTGCACGTGGAGTCCAACGGCAGCATCGCCGTCGATCTGCCTCCCGACGTGTGGCTGACGGTATCGCCCAAGGAGCGGCTGCACCCCGCGATGGCCGCGCGCGCCAACGAAGTCAAACTGATCGTCGACGGCCGCGTGCCCGACGAATGGCTCGCCGCTTTCGAAGGCCGTGAGGTGCCGACGTTCCTGCAACCCGAAGGCAATAAGCCGGCTAACGTCGAGCTCGCGCTGGCGGCCGCGAAAGAGCGTCCGCATCGTTTTCGCCTGGGGCTGCAAACCCACAAGTTCATCGGCGTTCCCTGACGTGATCCTGGTCGTCTGCGCGCTGCCCGAAGAACTGCGTTTCGTGGCCGAGCGCTCCAATGTTGAGATCTTCGCGTGCGGCGTCGGACCGGTGGAAGCGGCGCTCGGCACGGCGCGCAAGTTGGCGCTCGGGCACTACGAGTCCGTCGTCAACGCGGGCATCGCGGGCGCGTTTCGCGGGCGTGCGAACGTCGGCGACGCACTGCTCGTGAGCGACGAGAGTTTCGCCGATTTCGGCCTGGAGGGCGGCGGCGCGCTGAGCCTCCCGGGCGGTGCGACGCTGCGCGAACGAGAGCGCGCGGATCCCGCGCTACTGGCTCGTTGCCTCCCGCTACGTATTCCACTTGGGCGCGGCCTGACGGTCGCCGAGGTAACGGCCACGGATGCGACCGCGGCACGGCTCGCTGCGCGATACCGGTGCGACGTCGAGTCCATGGAAGGGTTCTCCGTGTTGCGGGCCGCAGCGGTCGCACGAATACCGGCGCTCGAGGTGCGCGGCATCTCGAACTACGTCGGCGACCGCGCGCACGCGCAATGGAATTTCGCCGCGGGCGCACGTGCCGCTGCAATCGCTCTCGAATCCGTTCTCGATCGCCTAACCCTTTAGGACGCTTAGGAGCTTGCCGTGAATCGCATTCCGCTCGTCGCGAGCTTTGCCGTCGCCGCGTTCGTCGCCGCGCTCGCGCCCGCGAACGTGCGGCCGGCCCAGGCTCGACCGGGTGCTTCGCCGACTCCGGCGGCGAGCGGCTCGCCGGCACCCGAAGCCACGGGTACGCCGAGCCCGACGCCGCGGCCGACGTGGCGGCCGCACCTGACCGTAACGCCCGTTCCGCTGCGTCCGCGCCGCCCCCGGCCGACGCCGAGTCCAACGCCGTCCCAGACGCCGACGCCCGAGCCCACCGAGACGCCGAGCCCCACGCCGACGCCCCATCGCGGGCGCACGCGACCGGCCGCGACGTCGGCTCCGGAACCCACGCCCACCCCGATACCTACGGCGACACCCACACCCAAACCGACGGCCACACCCAAACCGGCGGCGACGCCGGCTCCAACTCCGGTGCCCACCCCGGCCCCGACGCCGAAGCCCACTCCGCGACCGAGTCCGAAGCCTCGGCCGGCCACGCTGCGTCCAACGTCGAGCCCTGCGCCCACGGGGACCGTTCCGGCCTTAGCCCCGCTCGCGACCGCCACGCCCGCGACGGCGCCTCCCCGTGCGCCGCGCCGTCGCCCGGCCGCGACCCCAGCCCCGTTCGCGCCGCCCGCCACGCCCCCAGCCACGCCGGCCGGCCCCACCCCGATACCGACCTTGGGACCGACCCCGCCTCCGGTCGCGCCCTACCAACCCAGCGTGCCCCAATCGCTGCAGGACCCCAACGTTCAGAGCATGCTGCACCACGACATCCGCCAACTCTCGCAGATCGGGTGGATGGCCGGCACCTGGCGCGCTCGTAACATCGAGGAGCTCGGCGACGGCCGCTCGCGCGATCTGGGGATGAACACGTACGTCTTCGGCTTCACGATGCACGGCCGCTGGCTCTTCGGCGCCGACGGAAAAGCCGGCGACTTCATGTACATAACCTACGATCCGTTCGCGCACCGCTGGGTGCTGATACGCTTCCAAAATAACCCGTCGTACGGCATTTGGCTCTCCGACGGCGGCTGGAAGGGGAACCGCATCGTATTCGAAACGACGTTCTCGTACGCCAACGGCCGCGAATACCACCGCCGCCTCACCATCATCCATAAGGACGCGCGCACGTTCGGCATCTACGACGAGGAACAGGTTCCCGACGGCTCGTGGATCGCGGACGATGCCGTGGAATTGACCAAACAGCAATGATCTCCAGCGCCACGCTCTCGCTCGCCTACTCGCCGTGCCCGAACGACACGTACATCTTCGCCGCGTGGACGCGCGGCATGCTGACCGGCGCGCCGCCGGTCGCGGTCGTTCTCGACGACGTCGAGGCCCTCAACGAGGCGGCGCGCGCGGGGCGCTTCGCGCTCACGAAAGTGAGTTACGGCGCGATTCCGCACCTCTTGGAGAAATACCGCATCCTGCGCGCCGGCGGCGCGCTCGGCCGCGGCTGCGGGCCGCTCGTGCTCGCCCGGCCGGATGCGAACGGCAACGTCCCGGCGTTAGCGGATTTTAAACCGCACGCGCGCATCGCGATCCCGGGTGCGATGACGACCGCGTTCTTACTGTTGCGGCTCGCCTTGCAGCGGCCGATCGACGCGGTCCCGATGCGTTTCGACAAGATCGTCGACGCCGTCGCGCGCGGCGAGGTCGACGCGGGGTTGATCATCCACGAGTCGCGCTTCACGTACCAGCAGAGCGGTCTGGGTGAAGTTGCAGATCTCGGCGCGTGGTGGGAACGCGAGACGGGCCACCCCATTCCGCTCGGCGCGATCCTCGTGCGGCGCGACGTCGACGACGCCATGGCGCTCCGGCTCGACGAGACGATTCGCGAGAGCTTGGCGTACGCGCGCGCCAACGACGCCGCGGTCGCGCCGTACGTGCGCGAGCACGCCTTCGAGATGGACGAGCGCGTGATGCGCGCGCACGTCGGCCTCTACGTCAACGAGTATTCGATCGACGTTCGCGACGACGGCGAAGCCGCGGTGCGCGCGCTCTTCGACCTGGCCGCCGCCGCGCGCTTGATCCCGCGCGTCACGCCGGAATTCGTATAACGCGCCGGAACGCGAAGCCGAAACCCGCAAGCGCGCAACACAGGACCACGAGCACGATCCAATTCGCGATGCCGCCGGTCGTGCCGCCGCAGAAACCGCTGGCACCGCGCGTGAGCTGCACGGCCCACTGCGCGAGCGCGTTTCCCGGCCGGCCGTCGAGCGCGCGCGCTTCACTCGCGACCTGATCGGGCGTCCAGGACGCGTCCCCGATCTGATCCGCGACCCGGCCCTGCGGGTCGAGCAGCACGAGCGTATCGGAATGCGCGATCTCGCCGTCGGGCTTGACGCTCGTCTCGACGCCGAAACGCCGCTCCAGCACGGCGATGTCCGCCGGCGCGCCCGTCGCGAGCGTCCAGCGCGCCGGATCGGCGCCGAAAATCGCGCCGTACCGTGCGAGCACCGCGGGCGTATCGTGCGCCGGATCGACCGTGATTTCCACCAGCGTGAGGTCGGCGGCGGGCGTGCCGGCCTGCAGCTTTGCGAATTTCGCCGATTCCAGCGGACACTCGTTCGCCTCGCGGCAGCGCGTGTAGACGAACGCGACCGCGGTGGCGGCACCGTGCCGTTCGCCCAGCACGAAACGCCGCCCCCGCTGGTCGCGTAGCGCGACCGCCGGCACCGGATCGCCCACCGCAAGCGGCGGGACGAACGGTGTCGGCGGCGCGCTCACCACGTTCGCAGACCCGGAGCCAGGAAGTGGGGCTGCGAGAGTTGGTCGTGGATCGGGCCGATGTAGGCCAGCACCGCGAGACCGATCGCGAGCGCGCCCCACTGGACGAGCTTGTCGAGCGCCGGCGGCGTTTCGCCCGCGTCTTCGTCGACCGGCGCGAACGAGAATTGCGGCGCTTCGCCGGCCTGTTCGTTTCTGAAACGCGTGCCGACGGCGACGACGACGAACATCAGGATGCTGATGAAGAGCAGCGTGCCGCCGATGGCGGCGGTCACCATCTCGGGATGCCACGACTGCGCGCCCTGCGCCCCGAAATACGTGACGTCCGAGGTGCGGCGCGGCGAGCCGAGCAGACCGGCGATGTGCATCGAGGTCGACATCAACATCATGCCGACGAACCACATGTAGGTCTGCGCCAGCGCTAATTTGGGCGCGAACAGCTTGCGCCCCGTCAGCGCCGGCACGAGCCCGTACGCCGCACCGATGAAGCTCAGCGCGACCGGGCCGCCCACGGTCACGTGGAAGTGGCCGACGATCCACATCGTATTGTGCACCAGCACGTCCATGCTGTACGACGTGTTGACGACGCCGCCGAACCCGCCGAAGATGAAGAGCAGCATGCCGAGCGCCGGGCCCGTGAAGACGGGATTGCCCCACGGCAACCCGCCGACGACTTGCGCGAACCCGCGTCGCCCTTGCTTGCGCGCCGCGATCTCGAAGCTCGCGAACACCGCGAACGCCGTCATGAACGACGGGATCACGACCGCGTAGGTATTGAGCGCGTGCAGCCATTTCCAACCGGCCGAGATGCCGGGATCGAGAAACTGATGGTGAATGCCGACCGGCGTCGAGAGCAACAAGAGCAAGACGAACGAGAGCCGCGTCAACGCGTCGCTGAACACCGTGCCCTTATAGGTCGTCGGGACGACGGTGTACCAGATCAGGTACGCGCCCATGATCCAGAAGTACACGAGCGGATGGCCGAAATACCAGAAGAGCATGCGCGTCAGCCCGACGTCGATGCCGCTGGTCCAGCCGAGCGACCAGGGTATCAGCAGCAACATCTCGAGCACGACGCCGATCGTCGCGATGCACCACATCACGAAGGTCGTCGCCGAGAGGAACGCAGGTAACGGAATGCGCGTCTTCGGATTGTTCTTCATCCAATAACGGACGTTCAGGAAGACGTCGGCGGCGACGAACCACGTGCCTGCGATCAAGAAGGTTCCGCCGAAATAGAACGACGGGTGCGCCTTGAGCGGCGCGTAGAACGTGTACAGGACCGTTGCGTTGCCGCTGACGATCGCGATGGTCGCCATGACCGTTCCGAACAGCATGACGCTGTAGCCGATCCAGCCGAGCTTGACCGAACGCACCCGTGGAATCGACCGATAGGTGGCGAACGTCATGATGCCGGTTATGAAGAAGGTCGTGAAGACCAGCGCCATCAGGACGCCGTGCGCGGTCAGGATCCGATAGTAATCGAACTCGGGCGGGATCACGATCCAATTAGCGCGCGAAAATCCTTGCAGCAGGCCGAACAACGCGCCCAAGGTCAGCGCCGCGGTCGCCGTATAGATGTGCGCCAGCACCAGCAGATTCTCTTTAGCGACCGTGAAGCGGGCCTGGAATTCCGCCGACGTCTTCGCTTTTTCCGCGATCATTATTTCACCTCGACCGAATCGGCCATCGTGTGGTGCGCGATGCCGCAATATTCATTGCAGACCAAGAGGTAGGTGCCGGGTTTGTCGAACGTGTGGCTCACCGTGCTGACCCAGCCCGGCTCGACCATCGTGTTGACGCCGGTCTCGGGGATCGAGAAGCCGTGCACCACGTCCGTGCTCGTGACGTAGAACGTCACCTTGGCGCCCGCAGGAATCACCAGGTGGTGCGGCTCGAACGCGAAGATGTGCGCGACGTAGTACGCTTCGTAGGTACCGTCGGCCAGCTTGTGCAGCCCGGGTTTGTCGAACGGCGGCGTCTGCGACACTTTGGCGGGATCGATCGATTGGACGTGGCTCGGCGGCACGAAGCCGTCGACGACGGCCGCGGTCGTGATGGTCGCGAGAAACACGACCAGCATCGCGATGCCGAAGGCCATCCAAAGCTTTTCCGATTTATGAATGTGCACGGCTCACCACCGCGACCGGAGCAGCAAGAACATGGCGAACCATCCGAGCGCGATCAGCGTGCCGAGCGTAAAGACGAACGTCAACGTCGCGGGCAACGGTTCGTCACCGCGCTGTAAAGAATTGCGTGACATGCGGGTTAGACTAGCCTAACCCCATGAAGTTTAAATGAAGAGAAGGACCTTCACGCTTCGAGCGCTTGGCGCCGCGACGCGCGTTCGAGGCCGCCGCGCAATTCGCCCAAGAGCGCTCGCGCGGTCGCCATCTCGATGCGATGGGCGAGCGCGCGATCGACGGGATCCGCAGCGGCGCGCTCGCTCAACGCGTAGGAGCCGTCGAGGGTCAGAGCGGCGGTCTCGGGCGAGCCCTCATCGGGCGTGAAGTGCAACGACCCGTCGAAGCACGGGAACGTGCCGCCGTCGGCCGGACTCCAGACCACGTGCCAACTCTTCGCGCCGGCCAGCCGCGCCGCCGACACGACCACGTCCCGCCGCAGCGACATCTCGATGCCCAGGCGCGGAACCATCAAGTGCGGACGGATGGCCAGGCGGCCGCGTTCCTCCAGCAGCGCCGCCAACATGGCGGTGGCCGTTTCGATCGAGCAATTGACTATCATGCGTTGTTGGAGGCCGCACATCGGAACCGAAGACTATCGGTACCGCATCCGTTTTTCGTGAACGAACGGCGAAGATTTAGTTAGTAGTGTGCATTGCGCAGCCGCCGTCGCATCCGCACACCGCGTCCGCAACCGGCGTTCCCGGTAACCGGACGGTGAAGGTAGCGCCCCGCAACGGCGTACTACGAACGACGACGCTGCCCCCATGCTGTTCGACGAAGTCCTTCACCAGCGACAACCCGAGGCCGCTCCCCGACTGCTTGTCGACGTTCTTGCCGCGATAGCCGGGTTCGAAGATGCGCGGAAGATCCTCGGGCGAGATGCCCGGCCCGTCGTCGTTAACGGTAAATTCAAGGCAGCCCGCCTCGCGCCGGCACACGACGCCCACGCTACCGCCCCGCGGCGTGTAGCGGATCGCGTTGGTCAAGACGTTGTTGACGATCTGCCCGATGCGTTGCGGGTCGCCGTAGAAATTCTTGCAGGCTTGCTGCACGCAGGCGCAACGTTCGACGTGAAAATGCACGCCGCGTTCCGAAGCGAGGCCTTCCATCGCGGTGGCTTCGTTCGAGATGATGCCGCACACGTCGATCGTCTGCTCGCGGATTTGCATCGGCCGTTCGCCGCCGGCGCGCGGCAAGTCGTTGATCAAGACGTCGACTTCGCCCAGCGCGTGCAGCACGGCGGTCAGCCGCGCTTCCGTCGGCTCGAGCTTCCCGTCGAGGAACGCTTCGATATTCGACATCGCAACCGCGAGATGGTTGCGCATTTCATGAACGACGCGTCTCATCTCATACCACGAACTTGTAACCGACGCCGAAAACCGTTAAGATGTGGCGCGGCCGGCTCGGTTCGAGTTCGATTTTGTGGCGCAGGTTGGCGACGTGCCGGTCGAGGGTCCGATCGAAGACGGCGCCGGCGTCGGTCGAAATCTTGTCGAGCAGCTGTTCGCGGGTGAACGCGCGACCCGGTTCGCGCGCGAGCACGTCGAGGATGCGGAACTCCATCGGCGTCAACGCGACGGCCTTGCCGCACACGCGCACCTCGTGACCGGTGCGATCGATCTCGAGGTCCGGCGGCGGACCGGCGGGCGGGTGTTCGGCGACGGGTTCGCGCCGCCGCGTGCGGCGCAGCACCGTCTTGACGCGGGCCACGACTTCTCGCGGGCTGAACGGTTTTCCGATGTAATCGTCGGCGCCGAGTTCGAGTCCGACGATGCGGTCGATCTCGTCCATGCGCGCGGTCAACATGATGACGGGAATATCGCTCGATTCGCGCACGCGCCGAAACACTTCGACACCGGAGACCTTCGGCAGGTTCAGATCCAGCAGCATCAGATCGGGCGCGGACGCGGCGGCGCTCTGCAGCGCGGCGCGACCATCGGCGGCCTCTTCAACGACGAATCCTTCGTCCCGAAGATAGGTCGCCAGAACGTCCCGAATCGCTGCCTCGTCGTCGACGATCAGAATCCGTTGCTGGACTTCCTCGATATCCATATAAACCCGCTGTTGCTTCGTGTGACCAAGGGTTTCGACACCGCTCGCTTAAACCCCGGGCCCGATGCTGCGACCGCACTTCCTGGCCCGCACCGCCGCGGCGCTCGCCTGCGCCGCGTTCGGCGCCTCCCCGCTCCGTGCGGCAGCCGCGCCGATGCCTGCTGCCAACATAACGCTCGGCGACGAGGTTTTCCTACAAACTACGTACCGCGAGTTACGGGGGCGGACCGTCGGAGTCGTCACCAACCAGACCGGCGTGACCGCGACCCTGGAAACGATCGTCGACGCGATCCGCCGCAATCCCGAGATAACGCTACGCGCTATCTACTCCCCGGAACACGGTTTACGCGGCGACCAAGCCGCCGGGGCGTACGTGAGCTCGTACGTGGACCCGCGCAGCGGCTTGCCGGTCTACAGTCTCTACGGCGCGACCCGCCGGCCCAGCGCGGCGATGCTCTCCGGCGTCGACGTGCTGCTCTTCGACATCCAGGACGTGGGTGACCGCGCCTATACCTACATCTCGACGCTCGCCTACGTGATGCAGGCGGCGAAGACGCTGGGAAAGAGCGTCTGGGTGCTGGATCGTCCCAACCCCACCGGCGGCATCGTCGTCGAGGGTCCGGTGCTCGAACCGCGCTTCGAATCGTTCATCGGCCTCTACCCGATTCCGGTCCGGCACGGCATGACCGTCGGCGAACTGGCCACGCTGTTCAACGAACACTTCGGAATCGAAGCGTCCTTGAAGGTCGTGCCGATGAAGGGCTACGCCCGCGAGATGCTCTGGCCCGACACCGGCCTCGCCTGGGTGCAGACCTCGCCCAACATTCCGGAATGGGACACGACCCTCGTCTATCCGGCAACCGGCCTGATCGACTCGGCCGGCATCAACAACGGCACCGGCTACACCAAGCCCTTCAAGTACGCCGGCGCCTACAAGCTCGATGGGCTGCGCTTGGCGGAGACGCTCAACGCGCGACCGATCCCGGGCGTGCACTTCCGCGCCGCATCGTGGACGCCGATGTCCGGCTTCTGGCAGGGCAAGACCCTCTCGGGCGTCGAGCTGATCGTGACCGACGCCAAAGCTTTCCGCGCGGTGCGCACGGCGGTCGAGATCCTGGTCGCGATCCGGCACCTCGCGCCGGAACTGCTGACGGTCGACGGCGCCGCGCTCGACAAAGACTGGGGCACGGATTCCCTGCGACGCGGACTCGCCGACGGACTCGATGCCGACGCGATCCTCCGGCGCTGGGAACCCGCGACCCGAGCCTTCGAAGATGTGCGCCGCCGCTACCTGATCTACGAGTAGGAACGGCGCCGGGGGCGTGCAAAGCGCTTCCGGACGATGGAGACTTCGTCGGCCCGGCGCCTGCGCGAGCGACTCGGCGCCGCACTCGGCGAGGAGGCCGTCCTCTCCTCCCGCGAGGATCTCGGCTCGTACGCCTTCGACGCGTTCTGTGAAGACCGCATGCCCGACGCCGTCGTGCTGCCGCGCGACGCGCGCCACGTCGCGGCGATCGTCCGGATCGCGAACGAAGCGGGCGTTCCCGTCGTGCCGCGCGGCGCCGGCACCGGCCTGTGCGGTGGAGCCGTCCCGACCGCCGGCGGCATCGTCGTTTCGTTCGCGCGCATGAACCGCTTGCTGTCGCTCGACGCCGCCAACCGTCGCGCGCGGGTGCAGCCCGGCTACGTGAACCTCGAACTCTCGCGCGCCGTGGCCGCTCACGGCCTCTTCTTCGGACCCGACCCGTCGAGCCAGAAAACCTCGACGATCGGCGGTAATACGGCGACCAACGCGGGCGGCCCGCACGCGCTCTCGTACGGATCGATGAGCGCGCACGTGCTCGGCCTCGAATACGTCGACGGCACGGGTGAGGTCGAGCATGCGAACATCGACGACGCGGGTTACGATCTCACGGGCGCCCTGGTCGGCAGCGAAGGTACGCTCGGGATCGTGACCGCGATCGACGTGCGGCTGCTGCGTTTGCCGCGCGCCGTGCGCGTATGCGTTGCGGCGTTTCCCGACGTGGAGAGCGCGTCGGAAACCGTCTCGGCCGTCATCGGCGCGGGCATCAACGCCACGGCGCTCGAGATCATGGACCGCACGATCGTGGGCGCGGTGGAAGCGCACTATCGCGCGGGCTTTCCGCTCGACGCCGGCGCCGTGCTGCTGCTCGAAATCGCGGGCGAGAACGAGGACGTCGAGCGCTCCGAGCGGGCGATCGCCGCGCTCGCCCGCGAGTTCGGAGCGCTGACGTGGCGCTCCGCTTCGTCGCCGCGCGAACGCGATGCGCTGTGGGCTTCGCGCAAGGGCGCCGCGGGCGCGCTCGGGCGCATCGCGCCGAATTACTACATCCAAGACGCGACCGTGCCGCGCACGCGGTTGCCGCAGGCCGTGCACCGCGTTAACGAGATCGCGCGGGATCACGGCTTGCTGGTCGGCAACGTGTTCCACGCCGGCGACGGAAACCTGCACCCGTTATTGCTTTTCGACCGGCGCGAACGGCGCGAGGTCGAAGCGGTCTCCGCCGCCGGCCACGACATCCTGGCCGCGTGCATCGCGCTCGGCGGTACGATCAGCGGCGAACACGGCATCGGGTACGAAAAGCGCGAGACGTTGCCGTACGTGTTCTCGCCCGACGACATCGCGACGATGACCCGGCTGCGCGAGGCCTTCGATCCGGCGCGAACCTTCAATCCCGATAAGATCTTCCCCAGCGGTGCCGTGTGCGGCGAGGTGCGCGCTCCGCGCGATACGGCCGTTGCCCTCACGTAAGCGCGACGCCGAGCCCGCGGCGAGCGCCCTCGATCCGGCGCAATTCGCACTGGGCGACCGCCGCCCGAAAGCGGCGTGCGCGCCGGCAAGCGACGCTGAGGTCGCGCGGCGCCTGCGCGAGTGCGACGCGGAAGGACGCGCGGTCGTGCTCTTCGGCGGCGGCACGTTGCAGGGGCTGGGGCACGTTCCCGAACGCTACGATCTCGCGCTTTCGTTCGCGCGGCTCGATGCCGTGCTCGAATACGAACACCGCGATCTGACGATCGCGGTCCAGGCCGGCTGCACCGTGGCAGCGCTCGAACGGCGCCTCGCCGCGCACGGCCAATTCGTGCCGCTCGACGCGCCCCGGGCCGCGACCGCGACCGTCGGCGGCACGCTCGCGAGCGGCTGGCTCGGGCCGCGCCGCGCGGCCTACGGACGTCCGCGCGATTTCGCCATCGGCAGCACGGCGGTGCTCGCGGACGGAACGATCGCGAAATCCGGCGGCATGGTCGTGAAGAACTCGACGGGTTACGACGTCACGAAGCTCTACCTGGGTTCGTTCGGCACGCTCGGCGCGATCGTGCGCGCGAACTTCAAGACCTTACCGATGCCCGCCTCGCGCCGGCTCGCGGTCGCGAGTTTACCCGAAGGCACGCGCGCGCGAGCGACCGCCCACATCGCGGCGCTGGCGCTCGAACCCGCGGCGGCCGTCGTGGTGCACGGATTCGAAAACGAAATCGAAGGCCGCGACGGCATCGACGGCCGCATTCTCGTGCTCTACGAAGGCTCGGAGCGACTGGTGGATCGCGCGACGCGCGACCTGCGCTCGGCGCTCGGTTCGGCCGGCGTTCCCGAAACCCGCTTGATCGATAACGGCGCGGGCGCCGCCTTCGCGCGAATCGTCGATGCCTATTTGGCGGCGCTCGGCGCGCGCTCCGCCAGCTATCGCAGCGGCGGCACGCCGGGCGACGCGCACCAACGCCTCGATGCGTTCGCGCGGGTCGCGCGCCGCAACGAGCTCGCGCTCGAGAGCATCGAGGATCTCCGGACGGGCGACGTGATCGCGCGCCTTTCGGCAGATGCCGACGACGCGTTCGCCCAGCGCCTCCTAGCGTTCGACGGCGAACGGCGCACCGCGCTCGCGCAGGCGCGCGTCGTCGTCTCGCCGCCGAGCGTGCGCGCGCGGCTCGATGCATGGGGCGCGCCCCCGAGCGCGCTCGCCGCGATGCGCACGCTCAAGGCGCGCTTCGATCCGCATCGCACGCTCGCGCCCGGGCGCTTCGTCGGCGGAATATAATCTCAGGCATGCCGACGATCGCGCAGGTCGAAGAGCAGATCCTCGTGTGCGAAGGTTTTCGCGTGACCTTGACGCCGCTCAAGCCCAAGACGAAGATGCTGCCCTCCTACGATTACCACGTGATGGCGCCGCAGAAGTGGCGCATCTCCGATTGGAAGAACGCGCGGCTGGGCGCCTATCTCACGCTCGTCCGCGCGGTGGCGGTCAAGAGCGGTGACGGCAGCGAGATCAAGCGCGATCTGCAGCTGGGCCACGTTCGCGATTCTTATTATGCCGCGGCGTACGGCAACCTCGCGCCACCCGGTATGCCGGCTCCCGCGCCGGCTCCGGTTCCGCCGGCGTAGGCGTGCCGATGCCGCTCGCCCTGCGCGCTGCCGCGATCGAACGCGATTGGCTGCTGGTCGACATCGCGGTATTCATGTCGCTCGCGGCCTGGGTGCCCGGCGGGTTTCGCCCGCTCTGGCTCCCCCTCGCTTTCGGTGCCGGAGGGGCGCTCTTCGTCGTCGTGAGCGGCGCCGTGGGCCGCGCGGTCTCGGCCTTGGCGGAACGCGCGCTGCCGCGCAGGCACGGCGCCACGCTCGCCGCGGACGACGACGGACTCACGATCCGCACCCATCCGCGCGCGCCCGAGACGCGGTGCCGCTGGCAGGACGTCGAGCGCGCCTTCGTCTTCAAACGCGATCTCTACACGACGGACCTGGTCTGCCTGGCGCTCGTCACGAGCGACGGCATCCTTGAGGTGAACGAACGTGACGAGGGCTGGCCGGCGCTCGTCGCCGTTCTCGAAGAGCGGCTTCCCGGCTGCGAATCGTTCGCCACCTGGTTCCTGGAGGTGATCCACGAACCGTTTGCGCCGCGCGCGCGCCAAATCTACGGGCCCGCACTCCCGCCGGACTCGCCCCTTCACGCCGCACCGGTTGACGAATTCCCGGCGACCGTGGCCGAAGACGCGGAAACCGAGACGGCGTCCGGCGCATGGGCGTCGCTGCGCGACTACCTGACCTGCGGGACCGCCGGGCTCATCCTCGCGGCTACGTTCGTGCTCGCGGTCGTCGGGGCGTTCCATGGCCCACGCTCGCTCGTGTACGCCTTCGCCCCCGTGGCGGTCGGCTACGTCCTGTTGTCCCGTCTCGCGCTCGCGGCTTGGCTCGGCCTGCAGAGCGCGCGAGGACGTACGAGCGACGCAACAATAGAACGCGGTTTGTAAAGGAAAGCTTACAAGGTCGAGCAGCAAGGCGCCGCCGCGCCCCTTAAGCTAGCCCGAATGACGTGGAGCCGACGGATTTTCTGCCTCCTCTCCATCGCGGGCCTGGCCACGGGATTAGCCGCCTGTTCCGGCGGTAAGACCGACCAATCAGCGGCGGCATCGCCGGCCGCGTCGACCGTCGCGAGCGCGGAATCGACGCCTCCGGCGGCCGCGTCTTCGAGCCCCGCCGCCGAGAGCAGTCCCGGGGCGGCGGTGACGTCGGCGCCCGAAGCGGCCGGTTCACCGGAAGCGTCCGCGGCAGCGACGGGCGCTGCGGCAAGCCCGGCAGCCGCGACGCCGGCCCCGACGGCATCGCCGGATCCGAATCTGCTCGCCTCCGAGAACGGCACGATCGTGCGCTCGTACCCGCCCGGCACCGGCAACGATCCACGCGAGTACGCCGACAGTGGAATCTCGGTCACCGACGCGACGAAGCCGCCGTATGCGATCGTCTTCGAACTGCCGGGCGTCGCGACGATCGCATCCTTCGGTGCGAAGTTCCTGGATCCGCCGGCCGGCCAGACGCCGGGCATCACGTTTGCCGTTTCGACGACGAGCGCGACCGACGGCTTCCACGACGTGGGCAAATTGACCGACTCGCCCACCGCGAGCGCGCCTCCGACGCTGAACGCGAACGTATCCGCGCGTTGGGTGCGCGTCACGCTCGATAACGGCGCGAAGAACCTGGTCGAGCGGATCTCCGCGCTCGGCACGCTCGCCCCGCGACCGGCGGCCGCGCCCGCGCTTACCGGCGTCTTCGTCGAAGGGAAGCCGTACGACAAGCGAGATGGGACCTTCCAACCCGACCCGGGGCCCTCGACCGACCCCTGGTACGTGCGCTTCGTCGGCGCGAGCGGCGGCGGGAGCGGGCCGGACGGGCTGACCGCGCAACGTTGCTACGACGGCCGGCTCGGCGACGCGTATGCCGGCGCGATCGACGGTCGCACCTGGTCCTGGCGCAGCGGTGCGACCTCCGGCCGGTTGACCGCCAACGACGAGGGCTCGCTCGTCGCCAACCACGACACCTACTACACGCGGACGGACCGGCTCCCGAAGTGGTGCCAACCGCAAGACGGCGGCGGCACCGGTGCGACGAGAGTGTTGCTGCTCGAGAGTACGGACACCGCTCTCTATCCCGTCGGCGACAGAGCCTCCGACGCGCACGGCTTCCACTTCGACGTCGAAGGCGCCGGGCTGTTCGATCCGGCGCAATTGTCGCGATACTCGACCGTGATGATGAACGGCGTGTGCGACGCGACGCAATACTTGTCGCCGCCGGCCGGACGCGCCTTGACCGACTGGGTCGCGGCCGGGCACAAGCTGATGATCTACGACGCCGACATGTGCGGCAAGCAGACGAACTATTCGTTCCTGCCCTATCCGTTTTCGAGCAATAATCCCGGCGCGAACGGCGCCAAGGGCGATCGGCTGATCGAGGTCGAGAACGATCAGCTCGGCTCGCTCGACGCGAGCGACAAGGCGCACTTCTTCGACCCCGCGCCCTTCGCCGCGAACTCCAACCAGCTGGGCGATGCCAACACGGTCACGAGCCACGATTCGCACTGGTGCGGTCATCTCTTCGGCACGAACGTCAACCACGTGAACGGCTTCATGCAGATGTACGCGCCGTACGGCAAGGGCTTGATCGTCTACGACGGGCTCGATCACGACGACGGAGCGAATCAATACTACCAGCGCATCCGGTTATTGGAGCTGGCCGCGGCGGTCGACGGGAACAACCCGTGCACGCAAAACGTATCGCTCTCGTTCCTGATCGAACCCAATCGCGAGACGACCTTCATTCCCGGCAAATCCGTGACGAAGACATTCTCGATGGAGTTGCTCGCGAACCAGGGATGGAAAGGCCACGTCGCGCTGACGACGTCCGGCGATTTCACGGGCGTCGTGACGCCCTCCGTGCTCGACGTTAACGGCGGCACGACGCCGCTCAAGATCGCGGTCAGCATTCCGGCCTCGGCCAAGCCCGGACAGTACGCGCTGATCGTCAACGGCAACGGCGGCGGAACGGCATCCGCGCAAGCCACGATCTCGCTGAGCGCCGCCGTGCCGATCGTCAAGCAGTTGAAAATCCAGCGGCGCATCCGGCTCTACGGGATCCATTTCGACGTCGATAGCGCGCGCATCCAGCCGCGCTCGGAACCCGTGATCGCGGAGGTCGCGGCCATCATGCGCGACAACCCGCAGTGGCGCTTTCGCATCGAGGGGCACACGGATTCCGACGGCGGCGTCGCGCACAATCAGGTGCTGTCGTTGCACCGCGCGCAGTCCGTGATCGACGATTTGGTCACGCGCTACCACATCGCGCGTTCGCGCTTGGTCGCGGCGGGCTTCGGACTCTCGCGTCCCGTCGCGTCGAACGCGACGGCCGCCGGAAAAGCGCTCAATCGCCGCGTGGAACTCGTCCGCTTGTGAGACGCGCCGCGATCCTCCTCGGGGTCGTGCTCGTCCTCGCGCTCGGCGCGGGCGCGTACTGGTTTCTGGGCCGCTCGGATTCGGCCGGCGATTCGCCTTATGCCGAGATCCTGCCGACGGGCCCGATCGCCTGTCCCGAAGATCCGAACGATCTCTCCGGCATCGAGGGCTGGGCGCCCGGCGCGGGTAAGGCCGAGAAACTGGGACAGGCCGGAACGGGCGGCATTTCCGGGTTCGCCGGGGGCCTTGCGGGCGGCGCGGCGACGGCCGCGCCTTCGCCGGCCGCGAAGACGTGCACGGGCCTGCGCAGCGACGTTGCCGCGCGCTTCGACACGATCGCGCAGCGCGCCGCGCTGGTGCCGACCGGCGGCTTCGATCCGGCCGTGCGCGGCGCGGATTTCACGACGCCGGAGGCCGCGTACGCGTTCGTGCGCGATGCGATTCATACCGAGGGGTATGCGGGCGCGATGCGCGGCGCGTCGGGGACGTTGCAGTCCCTCGGGGGCTCGCCCGACGACAAGGCGCTGTTGCTCGCCGCGTTCTTGGCGCGACAGCACGTTGCCGTTCGTTACGTGCACGTCACGCTCTCCGACGCGGTCGTCAACCGGATCGTGAGCGCCGTCGCGGCCGCACCGCCGCCGCCCGCGTATCCCAAAGTCGGCGACGATGCCTTCAAGGCGCTCGGCGTCGATCCCGCGCAGGCGCGCAGCGATGCGACGGCGCTGCGGACGCGCGTCGAAGGCGATGCCACGACCGCGATCACAAACGCGCACGCGGCGACCGACGATCTGCTCGCGACCTTGACCGCGAAGGACGTGAAGCTCGGCGGCGACGCCGGCGCCGTACGCTCGCACTGGGCGGCGAATCTGCGCGACCACTGGTGGATTCAGGCGCAAGAACACGGTGCGTGGGTCGACCTGGACCCGACCTTGCCGGGCACCAAGAGCGGAACGCATCTGGGCGGCACGCCGCCGGGATTGCCCGTCGACAGCCTGCCCGACGCGCGGTATCCCACGCTGACGGTGCGCTTGACGTCGGGGCGTTTCGTAGTGGATAGCCCCCCGCAGACGGCGACCTTGGTCGAACGCACGGTGCGGCTGGCCGACGCCTACGCCGTTCCGATCACCGTGACGATCGGTGCGCGCGACGTAGGTTCGGATAAACTCGCGCAGGCGACGTCGTTCGTTCCATCGATCGGCATCGGCGGCGACGATTCGGCCGGCGATCCGTTCGACACCGCGGGCCTCGGCCTCGTGCGCTTGGAGATCGAAACCGAATTCGGCGGCGACGTCGTGACGGTGGCGAAACGCGCCGTACTCGACGCCCGCAACACCGAGCTCACGGCAATCGATAATTCGTGGACCCCGCAGCGGTACGCATACGCGCTGACCGCCGTCTACAAAATTCTCCCGGTCGCAGGCGACATCGATCCGGCCTTCGCGGGCCTGCGCGAAGCCGCCGGCATGCAATCGCTGCGCGCGTTCATGGCCTACGCGGCGGCGGGCGGCAACGCCAAACAGCTGCCGCCGCCCGGCGTGGCGGAGAGTTATCCGATCAAGGCTCTGCGCTTTTTCGAATACGACGCGCTGACGCGCCGGCTGCTCGAGGCGGCGTCGCCCGGCGCCGTTCGCTTCGCCTTCGACCGGCCGCTGATCGCGATCGAGCGCCACGGCTTCGACGCGAGCGGAAAGGTGCCCGTTGGTGTGGAGGCCTTCGACATCGCGAGCAACGCGATGCTGGCCGCCGGCAGCGACCGCGGCGCCTCCGTGCGCGCGAATCTGACCCGCGGCTACGTCGATACCGCGGCGGAACAGGAACTCTACGCGGGCACGAACGACGGCGGAACGATCGGCCTCTTCGCCGCCGCGAAGAAAGACGGCGTCGCCACCACCGTCCTACAGGGCGACGAGTACGGCGGCACCGCGCTCGCGCCCGTGAGCGCCGTGGCACTCAACGGCCGGGATCGCACCGGCTGGTGGGCCGTGGACGTCGCCGACGGCAACCTGGTCGGGCGGATGGGCCCCGACGGCGGAGGCCAGGAGCTCACCGAATACGCGATCGCCCGCGCCAACGACTGGTCGACGCTCTATGGGATGATGCAGTTCTACGGCGACTTCTTCCGCTGCATCGCCGGCACCGTCGAAGCGCCGCTCTCCGGCGACGACGCGCAGACGTTCTTCAAAGGCTGCGCGGGCGCCGCGATCTGCGCGTACCTGGAAGCGCTTTCGGTGAGCGAGGCCTATTCGCGCTGGGGCACCGACGTCGACGCGCTCTTATACAACATTTTGGATCTGAGCATCCCGGGGACCAAGAACTCGTGGCCGCCGACCGGCGGCGCGGCGTGCAGCAAGCTCTTCAATAGCCCGCTCTATCCTTGACGAGGCCGACGCCCCGTATCTCGACGACAGGAGCCTCTTCCCGAGGACGAACCGAACGGCCCGCGCGAGCGCCCGGCAATCCTCGCTTTGGGCGCGCTCGCGCCGGCGCCGAGCGCCGTCAGCCGGATTCGCTGAGCCGAGGTGAGTAATATCAGCTAGGAAGTGTCGCCGCCGCGCGGCGCTCCTCGCCGCAAGGTGCCCGGAGCTTGCGGCGGTACATTCCGTCGCATGAGCGACCAGCACACGAACGGCGCCTTCAAGCGGGTGCCGATCCCGCGCGACCCCGGTAACGACTACACGGCGGAGCAAGCCGCGAAGCGGCGCGCGTTCGCGCGGGAACGCACCGGGGCGGACTTGAGCCACGTCGGGCACTTTTCGTTCGATCCCGCCACCGTCGCGGGGAATACCGAAAACTTCATGGGCGTCGCGCAGGTGCCGATCGGCTTGGCCGGCCCCCTCTTGATCAACGGCGAACACGCCAAGGGCCAATTCTACATTCCGCTGGCGACGACCGAAGGCACGCTGGTCGCCAGCTACAACCGGGGGATGCGGTTGCTCTCGGAGTGCGGCGGTGTGAAGACCACGATCGTCGAGGAGTACATGCAGCGCACGCCCGTGTTCATCCTCGCGGACGCGTTGCACGCGCGGCTCTTCGGCGAGTGGGTCGCGGCGCACTTCGATGAGATCAAGGCCGCGACCGAGTCCACGACGCGGGTCGGCAAGCTGATCAACATCGGCCAGTACGCGGTCGGCCCGCTGCGTTATCTGCGCTTCAACTACACGACGGGCGACGCCGCCGGCCAGAACATGACCAACAAAGCGACGCTGTACGGGTGCGAGTGGATCAAGGCCAACTACCCGGGCGAGATGCGTTATTTGCTTTCGGGAAATCTCGACACCGACAAGAAGCATTCGCGCGCCAACATGATCCTCACGCGCGGCAAGCGCGTGGTGGCCGAAATCGTTCTCAAGCGCGACGTCCTGCAGAAGATCATGGGCGTCGATACCAAAGATCTCTTCGATAACCGCCAGGTCTCACAGGTCGGTTCGTTTCTGGCAGGCTCCGCCAACAACGGCGCGCACGCGGCCAACGGACTCACGGCGCTCTTCATCGCGACGGGCCAGGACGTCGCCAACATCGCGGAATCGCACGCGGGCATCGTCTACACGCAAATGCTCGACAACGGCGACTACTACTGGTCGATCACGTTGACGTCGCTGATCGTCGCGAGTTACGGCGGCGGCACGGGCCTCGCGACGCAGCGCGAATGTTTGGAGATGCTCGGCTGCTACGGCCAAGGCGGGGCGCACAAGTTCGCCGAGATCTGCGCGGCCGTCGTGCTCGCCGGCGAGACGTCCCTGACCGGCGCGATCCTGGCGGGCCATTGGGTCGCCAGTCACGATGCCCTCGGTCGCAATAGGCCGTAGGGCGAGCCAGGGAGGGATCGGCGTCCGGCGCACGTATGTGCCGTGCCTGCAACCACGTAGCGTAAAGAGGAAACCGAGCATGCCGGACACCGATCCCAACATCGCCGAGAAAGTCGGCGGCTTCGCGGCCGACGCGACCATCGACACCGCCGCCGATGGTGCCATCAACACCCTCATCGACGACGTCGCGTCGCACATCCCGGGCGGCAGCAATTTCGAAGCCGTCGCGAAGACCGGCGTCGACCTCGAAGCCAATAACGCGATCAACGCGGAGATCGGCAAACTCGAGAGCGAATTCGGCGGCCACTCCAACTAAAAGGCCGCCCTCACGGATAGGGCAGCGGCGGGAAGGCCGAGCGCAGCGCCGCGATCACGTCGCGCGCGTCCTGCGGAATCGGCCGGCCCGCCTGCACCCACGTGGCCACGTGTGAGACGGTCGTCCCGTCCGCCGCACGGCGTTCGAGCGTCAACGTCGTCCGTTCGCGATCGCAGCAGGTGTCGACGTCGAGCGTCTTCCAGTCGTCATCGTGCGCGGTTCGGATGCGCGCGGCGAGCTCCGCGAGTGCGGCGTTCGCCGTCGCCGTCGCGCCCGGACTCGGTTCGGCTCCGGGCGCCGGTGAAGCGCCGAGCAGCTGGGCCCCTACGCGGCGTGCACGTTCTCCGGCAAGCGGCGCGCGACCGCCACGTAGGCGAGCGCGGCGAGCAACGGCGCGCCCGCGACGGATTCGAGGGCGACCGCAGCGCCCGCGCCCGCGACGAGAAATCCGATCGACGCGACCAGCGCCGAGCCGATGCCGAACGCGACGCCGTTCATGAGCCCAAGCGCCATGCCGAGATTCCGCGGCAGCATCGCCTGCACGATCGCGACTCCCGGCGCGTTCTGCACCGCGAGCAACACGCTCGCGATCAACAGCAACGAGATACCGCCGGCGCCGGGAACGTAAAAGAATCCGAATAAGAAGGGCACGGCACCCACGAGCGCGGCGATCGATACGCGCACCGCGCCGAACCGATCCGCGAGCGAACCGCCCGCGAAGAGCCCGAGCGACGACACGAGCAAGAACGCGGTCACGATCTGGCCCGCCTCCACGATGGTCGAGCCGCGCCCGACCAGCAGGTTCGGCAGATACGTCATGAACGCCGCCGACACGAAGTAACGCAGCGCGGTGCTCGTGACGAGCAACCCGACGCCGAGACGATCGACCGGACCGCTCGCCGCAGCCGGATTCTGCGCGTGCGCCGCCGCGTGCGCGCGGGACGCGGACCGGTCGATGCGCGGCATCAAGGCGAAGAGCGTGCCCACCGCGAGCGCGGCGGGCGCGAGCAACAACAACGAACCGTTGCTGCCGAAATGCGAGTAGAGCACGGCGATCGTCGCGGGGCCGAGCGCGTAGCCGACTTGGCCGCCGATTTGGAAGATCGAAATGCCGCTCGCGCGCTTGGGGCCGCTGAGCATCGCGGAGTACTTGCCGGCCTCGGGATGCATGATCGCCGAACCGAAACCGCCGACGACGATGCACCCCGCCAAGACCGCAATGGACGTCGTCGCACCGGCGATGCAGATCGCCAACGACGACAGACCGATCGCACTCGGCAGAAACCACCACCGGCCCTTCCGATCGCTGTACGCGCCGAACAAGGGCTGCACGATAGAACTCGTCACGTACCAAAGCAACACGAGGATGCCCTGATACGCCGCCGACATATGGTCTCGCGAGAGCACCAAGAAGATCGCGAACGGCACGATCCCCGAAAAGAAATCGCTGATGCCGTGCGCGAACGACACGACCGAAAGGCCGCGCAAGTTGAAACGCCCCGCATCGGCGGCGCGCGAGACCGAAGTAGCCACGCCTAAGTATACCACCGTATCGAGGCGGTTGGATAACCGCCGCCGCGCCGGCGGGCGGTCCGGCGCTTAGGCCGTGATCGCCAGTCCCGCGGCGGCCAAGCGTTCCTCGAAGAACGCCTTCGACGCCACCAGCAGCGTCTTGGGTTCGAGGCCCATCGAATCCAGGACGTCGGGTATCTCGCCGATCACGTTCTCGACCAAGCCCCACATCTCGCCGTAGAAGTCCTTGACGTCGGCTTCGCGCACGAGGCCGCGCTCGTTCCAGATCTTGAGGCGGCGCTCGCCGAAGCGGCAGTGGTGGCGCTCGTCCTCGAGCACGAAATCGAGGAACTTCGTCAACTCGTCGGAGTTCGCGCGCATGTCGCGGCACCCCATCTCCAAGAGCAAAATCGCGAGACCTTCCACGACCACGTTGTTGCCGACCAGCGCGCCGACGTAGTCGCCGGCATCGAGCCGGCCTTGGATCGCATCGCCGAAACGCTTGAAGCTCGGCGTCACGTAGCCGGAGAGCTTATTTCCGGCCAAGCCGAACTGCGCCAGCTTCTTGTTGAAGTGCTCGAGATGGGTCTGTTCTTCCGCGGCCTGGACGAGCAGGTACTGCGACGACGCGCGATCGGGCGCCATGGCCGAGAGCTGGGTCGCGCAAGCGAGCGAGATCTCCTCACCCGAGACGAAGTGCGCGAAGCAACGCTGGAAGAGCTCCGCCGAAGCGGGCATCAGTTTGAAGGGTGCGAGGGTCTTCACCAGATCGAAGCCGGTCACGTCGTCGATCGCGAAGATCATTTTCATCAAGCCCGGATTGCGAAACGCCGGGTCCACGATCATTTTGGTCAGCCGGTTCTTGAGCCCCACAGCGCAGTTCCCCCCGAGCCTAAGTGTGCGCTGTTCCTTGTACCGCCGTAGTGACCCGCGCTACCAAGTCTTGGCAATTCCCCACAAGAATTCCGGCAGACTTTCCTTCATGAAGAAGCCGCTGGCGCTGAAATGGTGGGCCAACGCCGGGCGCTCCATCGCTCGCTTGCCCATCGGGTCGATCACGAAGGCGAAGCCCAGCCGCAGGCGGTACGCCTCGCGGGCGTTGCGGTCGAAGGGCCGCAGGGCGGCCGCATACGCCTTGCCGGCGCGGCGGGTGGGACCGTGGACGATGAGCGACCGCGCGGCGGCCCGGCCGGTCGCGACGGCCTGGTAGATACCTTCGGCCGAGAACGGGTCGGCAACGCCCGCCGCATCGCCCACGAGGAAGATGCCGTCCCGCGAGCGGCGGGCGCGCCCGGTCGGAATCACGCCGCCGGAGAGCCCGGTGAGAACCGGGGCGTCACCCAGAATCGAGCGCGCCACGGCGCTCGTCGCGAGCCAATCCGAGAGGATGCCGCGCAGGTCGCCCTTGCGGCGCCGGACCGCACCTTCGTCGACCAGCACGCCGACGTTGGCGCGCCGTTCGTCCAACGGAAAGATCCAGCCGTAGCCGGGCGAGACGCCGCGGTCGAAATAGAGGCCGAAGACGGGATCGAGCGGCCGGGGTGCCTCCGCATAGCCGCGCAGCGCGACGAGGCGCGTGCGGTGGCGGCCGAAGCCGAGCTTCCCGGCGAGGCCGCCCGTGGCGCCTTCGGCCAGCACGATGGCATCGAAGCGCTCGCCGCGGCCATTGCGGCCGCCCGCGAAGCGCGCGCCGGGTCCGTCGCTGCCGGGTTCGACGGCCGAGACGGTGGTGCGGTCTTCGAAGCGCGCGCCGGCGGCGAGCGCGAGCGACAGCAAGCGCGCATCGAAATCGGCGCGCTCGACGATCGTGCCCCAGGGCGTATCGTGGTGCCACCCGCTCCGAAAGCGATGGCCCGCCGGCGTCGTGATCTCGCCGAGTTCGAGCGGGCGGCGGTCCTCGAGGGTGAGGCCCAGATTGCGTACCTCACGAACGCACGGCGGCGAGATGCCGTCGCCGCAGGTCTTGGCGCGCGGCCAGCCCGACTTCTCGACGACCAGGACATCGGCCCCGCTTCGGGCCAGTTCGATCGCCGCCGCCGCGCCGGCCGGGCCCGCTCCGATGATGAGAACACGCATCCGCGCCAGCCTTCGGACGCCCCGGCGGGAAGTCTTTTGCTTTTCGTGGGACGGAGGGCGGTGGGGCTGCGTTCTCTTTACCGGAGCAACGCTTCACCAACCACTTCACCCGAAAGGTCTCATTCTTATGAAACGTCTCGCAGTTTTCGCGTTCGCGGCGCTGTTGGGCGCGAGCCTCGCGCCCGCCCTGGCCCAGACGGGCAGCTCAAGTGCGACGATGCCCACGTGTAGCAGCGGCGATCCCGTCGTGTGGGAGAACACCTCCGGCAGCAAGCACGTCTATCACATGAGCGGCGACAAATACTACGGCACGACCAAGCACGGCAAGTACGTCTGCGAATCCCAGGCCAAGACCGACGGTTATCACGCCGCCAAGATGAAGGGCGGCATGATGGGTTCCAGTTCGTCGGGCTCCGCTTCTCCCGCGCCCGCCGCGTCCGGCGGCGGCATGATGGGCATGGGCCACCACAAGAAGCACCACGGCATGGGCATGGCCTCCCCGGCCCCGTCGCCCTCGGCGACATAAGCGCAGCGCGTCGCCTAGCAGCGCGAAGCGACGAGGACGGGGTCGCAGTTTTTTTTTGCGGCGCCGTCCTCTTTTAGCGCATCACTCGATTGACATCTTCGAAGTGCGCGTCCTCGCGCCGCATCGTGCGGCGAGAGCGGGGTCCTCACCCGCGTTAACACGCTCGGAGCCGCAACTTGTATGTTGGGTTGGGGCGTCGAACAGACCCCCAACTCCCCTCCGGC